>Ga0315279_10000187_pt1 | contig 134781 bp, 127 predicted proteins | sample YL17G06_20_MG_FD_203694 | JGI IMG/M metagenome (GOLD analysis project Ga0315279, IMG submission 203694) | Sediment microbial communities from Yellowstone Lake, YNP, Wyoming, USA - YL17G06_20 | ecosystem: Environmental > Aquatic > Freshwater > Lake > Sediment | place: USA: Wyoming | collected... | reverse complement strand
AGAAACCTGACGCAATCTTCGTTGAGATGAGTTGAAAATCCTCCACATAACCAGTCTTGACATCGATTTCGCCATTATACTTTTCAACACCCAAATGAACGACAGGCGGCATCGCTACCCTACCCTCCGCGAAAGCCACGTAAGCTTGCCTAACCGCGTTAATCGCGTCTTTCATTGGAAGGCATGATTTGACTTCCTTTTCTGAGAGGATGAGGACTCCGTGAGATTCGTGCATCTTCGAGTACCAGCAATCGCTTCAATGTGCCGTCCTCTTACTTAGCTGTTCTATTGTCTATTGAAGAAGCGCAGTCCCGGGTTTTGAGATATCTTCGTTAGGATCTCGCGCATAACGTGATCTCCAAACCAAATCGCATCGAATCCACCCTTTTCCGCCTCGACAGCAATCAGGAGCGAATCTGCCGCATTTGCCTCAATCGTTTCTCGCGGAGAAGGAAACCGACCAGTGAAATTGCCTCTCTCATTTAATCCAACATGAGTTGATCGTGCATCGTCTTATTGTCTCCTAATCTGGGAGCTAACAATCTTGGCAAACTCACTGAAGCTTTAAGTCAACTACCTCACTTGTTTGCCGGACGATGCTAAATGCAGAGTGAACGATCGAAGTAGCAATTATTCACGCCAGGCAAATCCTTGACTGCCGAGGAGACCCAACAGTCCAAGTTGAAGTTTTGACGAAAGGCGGCGTTCTAGGTCGAGCCGACGTTCCCTAGGGTAGGTCTACGGGGATGTACGAAACTCACGTGCTTCGGGACGGCGGCACTGAATACTTCGGGAGAGGAGTTCGCAAAGCGATCAGAAACGTTAACGAAACCATCGCGCCATAATGAGCGAGATGGCGAAATACGGAAGGCCCCTGCAGACACCAGCGGCCATCATTTGCTCCGGTGAGACCGTCGTCGTCGGTTCCGATGGCCCTACAAATTTCGCTGGAGGACTCGTAGATTCTAGCACAGTCAAGCGAGCAGAAGCGCAAGGCATTGACATCTATTCTTCACTGAAGGAGCATAAGATCTCGACAGTTTTTCAGAAGTTGGGTCACGGAATACGAACCGGGGCCACGGGAACCAATGTAATGGACCTTAGTATCTTGATTGCAGAATAGGCATTGTGTGCAATCGAACTCTAACCAAACGGACGAGACTACGAGGTATAGATCAGACCGCAGTACCGAAGCTATGGATGAGCACCAAATCAGCTGATGCCTTTCCTCTGGAGAGTACGAGACTACGCATTACGCGTTACGCGAATTGGTTCAGTTACCAGATGTTTCTTGACTGCGCTCTCGTCAACAGCTATACCCAGGCCGGGGCCTTCGGGAAATCTAACTTGAGAAACACCGTTCTTGCGGTATGTCCCAATCGGAGTACCGATGCTTGCAGTCGATCCCCAGTATATGTCAGTGGGCGAGTAGGCGTCCCATAACTTGATCCCAGGTAGGCCTCTTATCAGATTTAGATTTGCAGCCCACCCAACTTCAGTCTCCCATGAGGTGCCCATGTGGCATGGTATACTCTGTGTGGAGCAGAACTCGACGAGCTCCTTTATGCGCATGAGACCACCAGACTTCATGATCTTCACGCTAATCACGTCGCACGCTTCGAGCTGTACTGCAGCGGACGCATCGTTAACGTGGTGGATACTTTCGTCAAGCATTATGGGGATGTCAATGGCCTTCCTCAACATGGCATGGCCCTTGAGATCGTGCCCTAGCAAAGGCTGTTCCAACAATGAAATGTCAAACTTGTCCATTCGCTTGGCAAGCTTTAGGGCCATCCAATAGTCTCGCCAACCCTGATTTGCGTCTAATCTTATCTCTGCGGCGTCTCCTACAGTTTCTCTAATTCTCTTGACCCTCTCCACATCTTTATCCGGAGTTTCGCCAACCTTCACTTTGAAGGACCTTACGCCTCTGGCAACAGCTTCTTCACAGTATCTCACGTCATCAGCAAGCGTGCCGATCACTATTTCCGGGACTTCTAAGATGTCTGGATTGAAGTCCCCTCCTAGAAGATTGTAGATTGGTTCCTCGGTAGCTTTCCCTACAGCATCTAGACATGCCATCTCAACGGCCGCTTTAGCTGCGGTGTTCTTCACCAAAGCCTGGTCCATTTTCTGATGGACCTCGCTGAGTGCGAAGGGGTCCGATCCTAGTACTGCTGGTCCGAGATGCTTTTTGATAGCGCCCGATATGCTGTCCGTTATTTCGCCTGTGAAAGCTGGATCCGTCACGGCCTCTCCGTATCCGTATAGATTGTCATTTGTTCTGATTCTCACAAGCATGCTCTCAACGTATGAATACTCAAAGGACGCTATGCGAGCCGCCATTTTATACGGAATTCTGAGCGGAAATACTTCGATCTCCTCTATCTTCAAACCCTCTCACTCCAGCAGCGCATACCTATTCGACTTCATAATATGCCTTTGATAGACAGCGGAACAGGTAAGCTAAGCGAGGCGGATTGCGTGTCTTGGGTTTGCAAAGTGCCTTCGAGTTTCAACCGCGGGTTCTTCAGGACTTGAAGTTACTTCGGTGAGTATGGTCCTCGATACGTTTCCTGTATTATGTTGCCGTCGTCTATTATCTAGGATCCGCCGTAATTTCACGGTGAGTCCCTTCGGTCCCACATGAATTGCGAAACCCATCGTAAGCTTTCAAGAGGACCTTTTTACTTGGGGAAACGAAATCTAAGCGGTGTGTGTGCGCACCACCGTCGCCCTAGAGAAGTATCGAGGCAGGGCGAAGGTTGCGTTCGTCCCTGTCGGAAGGCCCTCGCCAACCGCCTCAGTTGAAGACGCTGTCAGAGCGGTTAGGGCTCTTGGATCCAGCACCGTTGTGTCCATACATGGCTCTGAAGAGGAAGCATCACGCTTCCAAGAGAGACTTCAAAAGGAATCGCCTGATGTCGACGTGATAGTTCCTGAGCCCCTGAAAATATACAGGGTACGATAATCCCAGTTGAAATAGACGAACTCGACAAGCCGTTCGGGCTTCAGCGGCCGCACGGCCTTGGCCAACCATTCACATCCAAACCCGCGAAAAGGCGAGAATGGATTACCTGACCTAGTGCGGGTTCAGAAGCACGTTCGACTGTTAGAGGACTATGTGGCCACACTTCAAGATAGGAAGCTGTCGCCAGGCCGTGTCCATAGCTGTGCGAAACATGTGAAGGCTCTTTACAAGACCAATGGGATCTTGCTCAATTTACCGTACTCGCTTCCGCGAACGGTCACATGCAAAGACCGCTCACCGAAACCGGAAGAGTTGCAGCAGCTACAGGATGTGGCTAATCTCCGCGAGAAAGTCATAGTGACCATAATGACGCTTGGTGGATTTCGCGAGGAGACGTTGACCAAACTCCGCTACGGCCATGTTCGAACTGACTTAGAGGAAGGTCGCATCCCACTTCACGTTCATGTCGAAGTGGGGATAACGAAAGGCAAGTACGCTGACTACGACACATTTCTAGGCCAAGAAGCGGTCGAGTTCTTGAGACTCTACCTGGACACCAGACGTCGAGGTTCGCCGGATGGGAAGATTCCGCCTGAGACGATTCACGACGACTCGCCCTTGATCAGTGATTCCCAATCACGAGTCCCAAGACCGATCGGTCCCAAGCAGGTTCGTAAGTTGATTCATCACCTATACTTACGAGTCGGCCTCGTCCAAGTCAAGAACGGACGCATGTATGACCTGCGAGTTCACTCCCTGCGTAAGTTCTTCAAGACGCAGATGGAAGCGGCAGGAGTCAACTCCGACTACATCGAGTACATGATGGGTCACAAAGTCAGCACCTACCATGACGTGCAAGCGTTGGGCGTGGAGAAGCTACGCAGCGCCTACGCAAGCGCAGGACTCAGCATCAAGCCTGGAAGCGACATCAACAAGATTGAGATGGTAAAGGAGTTCGCTAGAGGCTTAGGTCTGAACCCTGAGGAGATCTTAGTCAAGAATGCGTTATCAGAACCGGATACCAAGTATGTTGACCCACAAGAACGAGAGCGGACCGATATCCGCGCCGTGATGCAGGCCATTAAGGCAGACCTTCTGAAGAGCCCTACCCCAAGCTGAGAATTGCCAAACCCCAGACTGGAACTGCTAGGGTGGCGGGCCCGCCGGGATTTGAACCCGGGACCCTTCCCCAAGAAGGCTTCTCAGCCGGTTTCTTTTCGGGTGGCTTCCCATGGGTTCGAAAAGCCCAGAGGTAAAAGCGTCATCGACACCAGTCCGGCGTCTCCGATGCTCTACCTTTTCAGGATCCAGACTTGAAAGGATCTGACTGAGCTACGGGCCCCGGACGCTCACAGCACGGTCCACTATCAAAAGCGTTTCGCAGGGACGAAGATCTACGATGGTGCTTCCGCGAGAATCACGTTTACTTTGCCTCGGTCGGCTCCGCGCCCAAGCGAGAGTTCAAGGCTTTCCCCGACCTTTCTGTGCTGAATCGTATGCTGCAGGTCGTCCCAACTCTTCAGCGGCTTCTTATCGGCTTCCAGAATCACGTCGCCGGCCGACACACCGCTCTTGTTGGCAGGGCTTCCTCTACCGACTTTGACGACCAGCACCCCGTTCTCATGTGGGATATCATACGATTCCGCGATATCCCTGTTCAGAGTTACCCCTGAGATTCCTAGGTACGGTCTGACAACTCGCCCGTTTTGTATAATCTCCTTCGCAATCATCCTAGCTGTATTGATTGGGATGGCGAAACCGATGCCCTGCGCAAAGGGTATGTTCGCAGTGTTAACGCCGATTACGGAACCCGCACTGTCAACCAAGGGGCCGCCGCTGTTCCCTGGGTTAATGGCTGTGTCGGTCTGAATCAAATCCTCATACATGTGATCTTTGATGTGTATATGCCGTCTCAGAGCACTGACTACGCCAACGGTTGCCGTGGGGCCTGGAAGCAAGAAGCCGTACGGGTTTCCGATGGCGATGGCAATTTGCCCAACGACTAGGCTGTCCGAATCCCCCAACTTGACTTTAGGCAGGTCCTCGCCGTCTACGCGAACCACGGCGATGTCCGACGTGGCGTCCGAGCCTAGAACCTCTCCTTTGAATTTCTTGCCATCGGTTGTTACGACTTCAACGCGGGATGCGTCTTCGACTATGTGGTGGTTGGTCAAGATTCCGCCGTTGGAATCGAATATTATTCCTGACCCTAGGCCACGGAGGGGTATGGTGTCGAAGAAATTCTCGCGAATCACCCGTAAAGTCGCCACAGACACTACGGCGGGGCTGACTTTCTCGATGGCAGCAATCACATCTTTCTCGGTACCTGGCAACATTTTCTAGACCTCGAAGGAAACCGAAAGCGACAGCGGTCTATTTAATGACTAACCAAAGAAACAATTAGACAAGAGGCGAACGAGATGGATGATGCTAAATATTTCAAATGCGGAAAATGCGGTTACGAATTCCTATCCAAAACAGGCAACTCAACCTGTCCCAAGTGCAAGAGCCAAACGCTTGAGAAGAAAGACGTCAAAGGCTTGTTGGGGTTCGACGAATAGATCCGGGAAAGATGCGTTCCACACACAGGCGCGCCAGTCTTTATTGTAGAGGGGTCACGACCGCGGGTTGGCGCCCTTCGCCAGGAGAAGCCTAGGCTACTCCTTTGGGCGGGATTCGAACCCGCGTCGACGACGTGACAGGCCGTCATCCTAGACCACTGAACGACCAGGGCATCGGTAACTCAGAAATCCCTGAGCCAGCTTAAAGCATTGCTACAGCATAGGCACTAGACACATCTTACTTGTGTGAGGATGGAATAAGATACGGACTCGTTGTTGATTGTTCTCCTAACCATCATCGCGCTGCTGATCCTCGTCCCAGTGATACTAGCCTACTTTCGTTTTCGTCAACGCCTACTGCAACGAATTCTCAAAAACTCCTGATCTCACCGATGGGTTGTAAGAACCTGTGCGAAATCGCTCTCGAAGTATTCGTCTCGGTTCCTTGTTGCGGCGCTTCTCAAATCGGTTTCGAATTTCCGAAGGTCTGTCCTCTTAATTTTTCCACTCACAGTCTTGGGCAACTCGTCAACGAATTGTATCATCCTCGGCCGCTTGTAGGGCGCCATTCGTTGCCTGGTGAAGTTGAAGATGTCTAAGGCTGATTCTCTGGATGGAGTTTGGCCCGGCTTTAGCATGATATACGCTTTCGGAACGAACCCTCGCAACGGATCTGGGCTTGCAACGACTGCGACTTCCGTTATGGAAGGGTGGGCTAGAAGTTCGCTCTCTACCTCGAAGGCGCTTATCCTGTAATCTGAGCTCTTGAACACATCGTCCGCCCGTCCGATGAACCAGAAGTAGCCGGCGGCGTCGCGTGAAGCCAGGTCGCCGGTAAGATACCAATCGCCCACGAAAACCTCCCTATTCTTTTCTCGCGGATCGATGTAGCCCTCCATCACTCCAACGGGTCTTCGCGGCTTAACCCGAATAGCTAGGATACCATCTGTCTTCGGTGGAACAGGATTTTGATCATCGTCCAATATCGCAATTTGAAATCCCGGGGCCTCAACACCCATTGAACCCAACTTGACTTCCATGCCTGGGAAGAAACCAACCGTTACGGTCGTTTCACTCTGCCCAAAACCTTCTCGAATCGTAAGCCCGGTACCATCGCGCACTTTCTGGTTTATTTCGGGGTTTAGGGGTTCGCCGGCACTGACAAGTTCTCTAAGCGAGAAATGGTAGGCCTTCAAGTTCTCTAAGAGTAGGAATCTCCAGACTGTTGGAGGGGCACAAAGGGTCCTTACACCATAGCTTTCAATCACGCTTAGAACATGTTTAGGGTTGAATTTTCCAGCGTAATTGTAAAGGAAGCTCGTGGCTTCTGCGTTCCAAGCCCCGAAAATGCTGCTGTATGCGTACTTAGCCCAACCGGGCGCACTTATGTTGTAGTGCACATCACCCTTTCTGGCCCCAATCCAATACATCGTGGTTAGGTGCCCAACAGGGTAGCTTCCGTGGGTCTGCAGAACAAGTTTGGGTTTGGCAGTGGTTCCTGATGTGAAGTAGATGAGAAGTTCATCTTCAGGACTAAATGTGTCCTCGCTTCGGAAGTCTGCAGACTCGCCGTCAGCCTCAGCGTAATCAATCCACCCATTCGGCCCCCCTCCAACACTAACCCTAGACACGGAGTCAGCTATGGAAGCAGAATCAATTCGACTAGTTAGCTCTCTGTTGGTGAAGACGCACTTCGCCTTCCCTCTCCCAATTCTGTCTCGAATGTCGTCAGCCGTCAGGAGAGTGGAACTAGGTATGATTACGCACCCTGATTTCATTGCCCCCAGAAAAATCTCGAATAGCTCAACCGAGCTAGACATTATTAGCACGATGCGGTCCTTCTTCTTGAGCCCGAGGTTCCTCAGGAAGTTGGCCGCCTTGTTGGACCGCTCTTTCATTTCCTGAAAACTAGCCTTCCTCTCTGCCCCCTTGTCGTCTACGTAGATTAGGGCGGGGTTGGAGTTTCTTCCAGCCAGTGTGTCGAAGTAGTCCAGAGCCCAATTGAACTTGTGCAGTTGCGGCCACTCGAATCCTGCCTTCGCCTGCTCATAGTTGTGTGCGTTAAGAAGAAAATCCCTAGTTGCAATGAACTCTTCTAGGCCTGGCAAACCTATCGTGCCCGAGTCAAATGGAGCTTCTTCTAAGGGTTATTTCCCATTTCTCGCATTAACAAGAAGCGCTAAGCAGCATTAATTGCCACCATCGCAAGCGGCTAAATATTTCAGTCGACAAGAGCAAAAATGTCGGGTGATGCCAGGCCTGCCAAGGAAAACTCCGATCAGCGAGGACGCGAAAGCACCCGATTTCGCCCTGAAAGATCAAGATAGCAATCGGGTAAGGCTTCGCGATTTCCGGGGGAAGAAGGTTGTTCTCTATTTCTATGTTCGCGATGACACGCCCGGATGTACTAAAGAAGCGTGCAGTTTCCGCGACGGCCTCGCAAGATTGAAAGATGTTCCGGTGCTCGGCATTAGCCCGGACCCGGTTGACTCACACAAACATTTCGCAGACAAGTACGGCCTCCCGTTTACTTTGCTCTCTGACGAGAAGGCCAAGGTCGCCAAGAAGTTCGGTGTTTGGGGTAAGAAGAACATGTACGGTAGAACCTACTATGAAGTCATACGCTCAACTTTCATCATCGATGAATCCGGTACCATCAAACAAGAATACAGACGTGTGAAGGTAGATGGCCATTTGAGCCCAATTGTCAAGAATTTACGGTGAGGGCAACAACCCCTAGCTGGTCAGATCCTGTGGTAAACTTGGACGTTGCCTACGTCCCAACACCCAAGGACCTCGTTCGCAAAATGCTGAGGGTGGCAGGCGTGCGTCGGGGTGAGACCGTTTTCGACCTTGGGGCCGGGGACGGGCGCATACTGATCGAGGCCGTGAGGGGGTTTGGGGCACGAGCCATAGGCGTCGAGATGGACCCGGAACGGCTGGCCCGAATACAAGAACGATTAACCGCGACGGGCACAGAGGCAACAGTGCTTGCAGGAGATTTGATGCGGGTCGACCTGTCCTCTGCCGACGTGGTCACGATTTACCTTTCAGCATCGGTGAACGCCAAGCTAGCCGAAAAGCTGAGGAACGAACTCAAACCTGGGGCGCGGATAGTTTCCCTAGACTACGTCCTCCCGGGATGGGCCTCGGAACGAGACTTGACCGTCGGGAGCGGTGGTATCACACGCAAATTATACTTGTACAGGGCTTAATGATCCGACTGCGCTACACGCGGAATTACACTGCCAGAAGGAAACAGCAAAATCAACCCCTTTTGACGCCGAAAAACACCCCACCCCCCCTAGGGGTACCTCCAACCGTGCGCGCACCGCTGAATCCAAGGATTTTGATGTTGGTCCCGCGGGCCGGAGTTTCATAGGGTTTGGCCCTATTTTGAATTCGCCGGACCGCGAATAGTCCTCCAGCGACACTCCGGTTTCCGTTGTTAGCCTAGTAGGCTGACATGGGCACGCCTTGGGCGCACACCTACAGCGTCTCCGTCACTCCGTATAAGAGGGACTCGGAAGCTCTACCAGGCTGAGCTACCGCGGGACCGAGTCAAAGCCTTCGCCCTGTAGCCTATAAGGTTTCACGAAGTATCTGCCGGCCCAGCTATCTTCGTTGTGAAGGAAGCGCCCGGGTTAAATTCTCGGAAACATTTGTCCTGGTCCTTAGGTTAGTTTCAATGGCTTTCAAGCGATCTTTCCGTGTTCACTGGGTCGACACCGACATCGCAGGCGTCATGCACTTCAGTAATTTCTTTCGCTACTTCGAAGCCTGCGAAGAAGAATTTTGCCGTTCACTGTCTCTACCTCTAACCGAGATTCGCGAGAAGTTTGGCGTGATGTTGCCTCGCGTTGAGGTCCATTGTCAGTACAAGGCTGCGTGCCGATTCGATGAACAAATTGATGTTACGTTGAGAGTTCGCGAAGTCGAAGAGAAGACCATCACTTACAATTTCCAAATATTCCGTCAATCAGACGGAAAACTCGCGGCCGAAGGCTACGTGAAGTGCATCGCAGTAAATTCGGAATGGAAGGCTGTACCGTTGCCCGCTGAAATCGCAAAGACGGTTCGCAGCAGCATTGGCTAGGGCAGCCTGTTATACACGCTCTTTCGCGGAGGCATAGAGCTTGCATACAGGAGAAAACGAACTCTAACGCTGCGACCGTCCACAGTGCTCGCAGAACGTTTGGTCGCCCGTGTTCACTGCGCCACAGAACCTACATTTCCAACCTAGAGCTTCGGCCGGAATGGTTTCACGCTTTTTTCCAGTACTGATTCCGAACAGGGACAAGATGAACCCCACGAGAAAGATCTCGTAGCCGGTGAACTCGACAACTGGGTTCAGGACAGTTAGGTTCTCGACTGCGTTTAAGCTGAAGATTACTACGCGGCGACTGGTGTCTTGATTGTCGAAGACGAAGAAGTAGGTTCCAGAGGTGTTGGGTGTGAACGTGAAGTTGTAGGATATCGCCGTTGGCCTAGCTAGAATGATTGCGCTAGGGCGCCCCGCCCGCCACAGTGAGAAGTTTCCTTCATCCATCACGTAGAATGCTATTTCGCGTCCGTCAGTTACTTCCAACGCCCCCTGCACTTGAACGTCCCCTCTCAGATCTGAGGAGAGGAAGGTGTAGTTTGAAGGTGGGACGGCTAGGAGTGTTGGGAGGAGGATTAGGTTAACAGTCTGAACGTGCGACGCGAATCCTACCGACTGAGCAATCGGGCTGAGAAATTGGGGGCCCTGCTCAATCGTAAATGCTCCGGCCACGATTAGGATTAGACCTATGGTCAGGATTTTTCTTCGCGTCGTACTCACCAGGTTCTATTCAGATTGGTGTGATGCCTCCACTGAGGTTGGAGGGATGGCGGGCCCGCGGGGATTCGAACCCCGGATCCCAGGCTTTCGCCGCGAACGCTCCGAAGGCTTACACGAATCGGGTGCATCTCTGTGTCTTAATCCTGGCTCGACTACGGGCCCACTACTCCGACTAGTCATGCTCAATGTCGGATAATTGTATATGGTTTCACCGTAAGCCCCTGTCAACCGCCAGTAAATCCAGCTTATCCTTCTCATCAACAACTTGCAGCTGACGACCAAATGCAAGAAGCTCTTCCCCCGCCCTCGTACGAGTGCCGGTGTCAGGCATCTTTCTGGAAACCAGGCGGGGTCGCAAGTCTTTCAAATCGCTCAACCGGTTCCATCTATTGCTGACTATTGTTGCACTTTGCATAGCTGTGATACATGCTGCTGCTTCAAGACCTGGATTCGGCCTGCTTTGAAGATAGAATCAAGGCTAAGAGCACCAATTAGGCCAGAAATATGTCGCCCGAGTCGTCTGGCAAAACCGGCCTCTTACACTGGCTATTTAGGATAGAGGATGATTCATCCATTTAACCTAACTACGCGCCATAGTTAAGTGCAGGCCGTACATAGGAAACAACATCAGCGTATTGGGAAGGAGTCTGCTAATTGTGTCGATCCACGCGCGGTGGATAATACTTGGCGCAATCATCATCGTAGCGGTCCTGGGCTTGATCTCAAGCGAGCCCACAGCATGGGCTGGAGCGGTTCACCAAATGGATAACTCTACGATTACGGTTTCGTCCCTAACATCAGTTACTAGTTCCGAGTCATCCTCAGGGTCGACAACGGGTACGGTTGCATCCACGACACTCGAATCGCAAACACCCTCGACCAGCCTGTCTCTCACATCAACTGAGTCTTCGGTTGCATCTACGACCCTTGCAACTGAGACGGTATCCTCGACATCATCCCTTGCTTCTTCTTCGAGTACAGACAATTCTGAGACCTCACTTACGTCGACAAGTACAACATCTTCGTCTCTGACAACAGCGTCGTCAACAGACGTTACATCCACGTCCAGTTCCATGGCGACTTCCACGAACACGGAGACGTCATCTTCATCTACGCCGTTGGTTTCGACGACAGCGTCTTCAACGAGTTCCCTAACGTCTTCGGCAGTATCTTCGCCAGCTACTACAACGACTGCGACAGTTGAAAGTTCCACGACATCGTCTGTGACCAAGACGATTGTCGTCACTAGTTCGGAAACTGCATCAAGCGACCCCTCGGGGCAAACTTGCAACTCCTACTATTGGAACCAAGGGAACTGCCATCAATACACATGCTACTACAACAACTGTAATGGCAATTGTTACAACTGTTACGGGAATTGCTACAACAGCAACTGCTATCCTACTCCTTGCTCTCCTAACTATCCAAACTACCCCTATGGTTGCAATCCAAATTATGGTTACCCGAACCAGTACCAAACAATCACGTCCACGGAGACGAGTTATTCAGCATTCACAGAAACCAGCTTTACAACCTCAACGGAAACTCCCCAGCCAGTAACTTCAACAACCACACTAACAAGCACCACGGCTACAACTGACGCAACTCTCGTGACAACGTTCGGTACATTAGCGGGCATCTTCTTGGGGCTGTTCCTAGCCACCCTGTTTCTACTTATGAGGCGGAACTCGTCCACCAGCCAGCAACTTGAAGCCGATAACACTCCAGTAGAAGCGGCTCCAGTGCCTCAAACCGCAGTAGGAAAGACGTCGAAGACATCTGGATCGTTCTGCATGAACTGCGGAACAAAACTGCCCAAGAGCGTTAGGTTTTGTGGCGAGTGCGGCGCGCGACAACCTAAACCTGCTAAATCCCAGCATTGAATTAGCAAAAATCTCCAAGGCCTAATATGGCGTCCTCAGTAAGAACACAGACAATTAGACGAGCATAAAGCATAGCCAACGCTGGCTCGGCTCCAGGCCTGTCCCGTCGAAGCCATGAGCCAAGATTGCTGTATTTGGTTAGCGAAGTTTCGAAAGAGGGGCGCTTTACGAGAAACAGGGATTGTTTTCAGTGCTGTCCATAAGGCACGGTAAATATGGTATGGGCAGAGCGTGCCGTATCTTCCCAATGGGAACACTGTTAGGTACCATATGTCCACTCTTTGAGCCGAGCTCAGGGTGAAAACCACTGCCGATCTTGTCTGGTGAGGAAATTGAGAGGCGCGTGCAGAGCGGCTCGCTAGTCCTCACGCCTTTTGACCATGACTGCCTGAACGGGGGCGGTTACGACCTCCGCCTTGGGATGGATGTGACCATTTCGCCCGGCGGGCATTGTTTGGTAGCGACTCTTGAAAGAGTAGAAATTGGCGATGATATAGCTGGAACATTGCATCTTCGCTCCTCACTTGCACGGAGAGGAATAATCGCTAGCCTAGCTCTGGTCGACCCTGGCTTTCGCGGGCAACTAACGATTTCACTCTTGAACGCCGGACCTGAACCCTTCGAAATGAGAAGGAATAGCAGGTTCGTGCAGTTGGTGCTTCATGAGCTTAGCAGCAAGACACACTTCGTCTACAGTGGGAAGTACCAAGATAGCCAAGGAATTGTAGATAGCCACCCTTAGTCACCCTACTCTTTGTGTCAATTCGTGTCGAAACCGTTATTACTGTTCGGCATGGGCATGTGCATATCCCTACTTGTCAAAGCGACTAAAGAAGGCAGCATATTGAAAGCAGGTTCACGTATATCCGACCTGAAATACAAGCTCATGACCATCGAGCTCCTCAACCTGGCCAAGAACTACTACACATACAGAGAACTCGCACAGATTATCGGCCTCCCTGAGACGGTTCTAAGCAGGTACGTGAAAGGCCATGTTCTACCAACGATAGACAGAGCACAGAACATCAACAGAACCCTCCAGAAAATAATGCGACTTGAAGGTGAGATTCAGCAAAGAATCCGTTTCGACGAATCGGGATACTTCGACAACACCAAACTCATCTCAGACACACTTCTACTTGAGCGGGCAGTTCAACATGCCGTAAACGCATTTGCTGGCATGCGGATAACAAAGATCCTTGCCGCCGCCGTTGACGGCGTACCTCTGGCGGCGCTTCTTGCACACAGACTTGGCGTTGGCCTCGTAATTGCAAAGAAGAACAGGGAGGTAGGAGTACGAGAATTCATCGAGGAAGTTTACATCCCCAACAGGACTGCGATAATGGTCAGCCTATACGTCCCACGGGATGCGCTAAGGAAAGGAGACTGCGTACTAATAGTGGACGATGTCATCGACAGCGGTGAGACACAAATCGCTTTGACCAAAATCGTTCAGAAAGCCAAAGCGGAAGTTACCGGCATGTATGCGCTTATCAGTACGGGTTCAGAGTGGAAGAACAGAATCGAAGCAGTCACTCATTGCCCCGTAGAAATCGTTTTGCAAGTAGGTAAAAAACCGCTGCAAGAAGTCTGAGTCAAGGCCGAACTTCGTTCAGCAGCCCGCCCGGATACGACTAGCTTTGCACGCCCATGCTCGTTAGCCTATCTCAGTAGCCAGCTGCTGGTTTCATTCGCTAACTCTTGGGGATAGACATCTCAGCTTCGAGCGCATTTGGCCTTAGCACGCCTCTCTCGGTAATGAAACCCGTCACAAGTTCCACGGGTGTCAGGTCGAAGGCTGGGTTGAAGGCGGAGACACCTTTCGGTGCAATTCGTTTTCCGCCTATGTGGGTAACCTCCTGCGGGTTTCTTTCTTCGATTTTCACTTCAGACTGGTCGTTCCGGAGGTTGAAAGTTGAGGCAGGGGCCGCAACGTAGAATGGAACATTGTTCGCTTTCGCTGCCAGCGCAATAAGATAAGTACCTACCTTATTGGCCACGAATTTCTTTGTGATCCTATCCGCGCCCACAATCACTTTTTGCACCATACCCATTTCCATCACGTAGCCAACTGCTCCATCAACTATCAATGTGACCGGAATTCCATCCCTGAGTAGTTCGTAAGTGGTCAGTTTGGCTCCCTGAAGCCTAGGCCGCGTCTCAGTGGCGATAACTCGAACCTTCTTGCCCTGTCGGATGGCTGTGCGAACCGGCGCAATTGCGGTCCCGTAACTTACAGTCGCGAGTGTTCCAGCGTTGCAATGGGTTAGGACTTGATCGCCATCATCAATGAGGCTGGCTCCGTGCTCGCCGATCCTGTGGTTTGCTTCGACATCTTCCTGGGCGATTTGTTGAGCTTCAGCAACGACCTGCGCAGCTATCTCGTTCGGTCCACCCGCCGTTTGTTGGGCTTTCCGAAGAACCCTGTCAATCGCCCAGAATAGATTCCACGCGGTCGGGCGACTGTTTCGAAGTACTTCCGCTGCAGCTTGAAGGCCCTGCATGAACTGGCCTTTGTCCTTGGTTCGGTTCGCGTTGGCTGCTAGCGCAAGCCCCATTGCAGCGGCAACGCCAATTGCTGGCGCCCCACGCACGGTCATGTCTTTGATGGCCTTTGCAACCTGCCGGTAATTTCGGAAGGATACGTAGGCAAATTTGTTGGGCAGCTTGGTTTGATCTATCATTCTCACTCGGCCGTTGACCCATTCAACAGTTCTCAGCGCGGACATGGGCTCCAAGTAGGTCGCCTGTTAAGGAGTAGGGTTACCTGTTGGATTAGCTTTCCCATGTGATTGTCTTAGTTGAGCCTTCGCCGGGTTCAGTGCTGACCAATTTCGGAAAATTATAGGGCACACCATTGCTCTTCCGTATCCAGTCACAAAAGCATTAAGGGATGACGCGTCAGCGGTGAGCCAAGTGCTACTACATGGAGAACAGCCCCGCCCCCGTTCCTCAAGCCCCTGCGCAGACCCAGGAAAGGCCACAGTTCACTCCCTGGAACGCCGTGTCCGAAGGACGTTTGGTCTACTTACCATACAAGTCTGAACTTATGGAACTGCGAGACCGGGGGTTCGGCGAGCTCAGAAAAGGGAAGCTTCTCCTGTCTTCATACGAGTCCTTCTATCTTGTAGAGAAACAGAAGATTCGCGTTTTCGACAAGAAAGGCAACCGGGAGTTGGAGCTTCGAGACCTCGTCCGGACATTTTCGGTTGGCAGACCCGAGATCTGGATAAAGTACTTGGTCTACAGGGACTTGAGGGACCGTGGTTACATAGTTCGCGAGTCCACCAAGGCTTTCGATTTTGATATTTACGGAAAAGGGCCGCTAAGGCGTTTGATCTCGATCGTATACGAGGGTGGCGAGGCGAGCCTCAGGAAACTGAGGGAACTACTTCAATATTCTGACAAGGAGAAGAAGGAACTGATACTAGCAGTTGTAGACCGACGCACAGACGTAGTCTACTACACGTTGAATTCGCTAAAAGTCTAGAGACTGTACGACGACTTATTGGGGCTGCCGAGCGTTGCAATGTGGGCAGATGAGTTCTCCACCGTGCAACTGACCACCGCACTGAACGCAATACCTGACTTGAGCAGGGCCAGTTCCCAGCGGCGGGACTGGTTGGGGTATTGCTGATTCGGCGCCGCGGTGATGAACGGCGCCTCCTATTGCTCCGCCGAATGCGCCCGCAACTACGTTCGTTAGGAGAATGAAAACGACTTCTTCCTGCAACTGCGACAAGGGGGGCGTCGGGCCAGCGGGGTTGGCGACCACCTCGAAAACCAGGAATATCTCTAGAACACCTAGAAAGAACGGTATTGCGAGGATACTGGCCAATGCTCCTGTTGCAGCAGCCTGATTGATCTTTCCGTGGAGGACGTAGGCTGCGACTGCCCCCCCAATTAGGGCTCCAGTCGCCGTGGAAATGGGCGGATCAACCACGATGCCCAAAACCGCAGCGAGTACACCGCCAACAACTAGGCCGCTGCAGGTTGCAGCCCAAAAATCCTTACTCTTGGCGGACATAGCAACTCTAACTCCCAGAATTCCAGCCTCGCTATAAAGGAATTGCACCTAAGTGGTCCACATTCGACTCACAATGTTATAGGAGGGGGCTCTCGTAGCTGCAACCCCGAACGTGAAGAAACTTGGCCGCTAAAACCTTCACCCTCCCGCGAGGGATCCGAGACACGGACTCTAATGAGATGAATCGAAGATTATGGCTCTACGACAAGATACGCGGCGTTGTTCGGAGGTATGGGTTCCAGATGGTTGAACCTGCAACGATTGAAAACTTGGAGACCCTTGAAGCCAAGAGTGGGCCAGCCATCCGCAATGAAATCTACTGGTTCAAGGACAAAAGCGGCCGAAGCCTTGGCCTCCGTTTCGACCTGACAGTAGGCTTGGCGAGGATGGTCGCTAATCGCTCCGACCTGCCCGAACCCATCAAGTTCGCCACGATTGGTGGAAACTGGCGGTATGATGAGCCACAATTTGGAAGGTATCGATACTTCACCCAATGGGACGTTGAAATCTTCGGCTCTGAAAGTCCGTTAGCCGATGCTGAGGTGATTAGCGTTGGGGCGGATATTTTAGGCAGCGTTGGTTTGAAAGATTCCGTTATCAGAATAAGTAGCCGTAAGCTCACGGAGGCTTACCTAAAGCAGTTAGGTATTCGTTCGGGCAAGGCACTCGACCAGTGCCTCAGAACCATCGATAAGCTACGAAAGGCGAACCGCCCGCAGCTCGAAAAGGAGTTCCAAGCGGCCAAAGTAAAGAAAGATGCAATTGAAGACATCTTCTCGTTCATTTCTCTGAATGGCTCGCCCGAGAATGTTCTTGCGAGGCTGGATGGCTTCACCTTCAAGGAAGAGAATGCTAAGAAGGGTTTGGAGGAGTTGAAGATTCTAGCAGACGCCTTAGCATCATTCGGGCGTTTGGGAATCTGTGCCTATGACCTCAGCATAGTGCGTGGCATCGGTTACTACGACGGAATCGTCTTCGAAGCTTTCGACAAGGGTGGAGAGGACGTGGGCTCAATCTTCGGAGGGGGGCGATACGATCGCCTGTGCAAGATATACGGAAAACGCGACATACCGGCAACTGGCGTGGCTGGTGGAATTGAACGCCTCATGATCTCCCTAGAACGAGGCAACCTGTTTCCGAAAAGCCAACTCGGTGCTAAAGTCTTCATCGCAACGGTTCAGGAGAGTCTTAAGCAGGAGGCCATCAAGCTAGCCCAGAAACTTCGCGAGAACGGTGTGGCAACCGAAGTTGACTTGAAAACACGACCTTTCGGTAAGCAGCTAGAGTATGCGAATGCGACAAGGATTCCATACTTGATAGTGCTCGGCCCACAAGAGCTTCAATCGCAAATGGTCAAGGTTAAGGATATGGCCACTCGGAACGAAATGGAAGTGCCCTTGACCGGTCTAGTTGAGAAACTTCAGTCGCTGAGTTAGTCGCCGCCGATGAAGACTTCTTTCTCATGAGACTGTAGTATTGCAGTTAGGGTAGCCCGCTCACCAACTAAGTCACGCATTGACACCACCCCAACTAACTTCCCTTGCTCGTCGACCACGACCACATGCCTGATTCTGTGTTTGTTCATGGCCTTAGCAGCCTCCGCCACTTCGGAGCTGGCCTTGACAGTGACAACCTGTTTCGTACTCACCTCGTCTATTGGCGAGGTTAACTTTCTGCCCGACGTTATCGCTTTCATGATGTCTCTTTCGGAGACAACTCCGGCGAGTTTCGTTTTGTCTCTGGCGTCGGAAATGACTAGGAGTCCCATGTTGTTCTCAACCATGAGCTTTGCCGCATCAAGCATTGATCTTCCGGCCGGAATTGTGACAAGGGGCCGCTGGATGATGTCCCCAACGTTCATGCTTACTGACCCTCCGCCCTGCCAAGTCTAGAATTCATTGGGATATATGACAGCGCCGTTTTTCCCACGTATAGAGCCTTAGGTCGAATCAGCCTGTTTGCTTCTAGATATTCAATCGCGTGCGCGGTCCATCCGGCAATTCTACTCATGGCGAAGATGGCTGTGAACAAATCTGTGCTGATTCCAAGCACGTGAAAGACGATGCCTGAGTACGAGTCCACGTTCGGGAAAATCGGAAGCCCCTCGAGGTGTTTTCGCGCGCTCATCTCAATCGCTACCGCTGTGTCGAATAACTTCGTTTGGCTCCTCTTTGCCGCTAGTTCTCCGCCAAGTTTCTTTAGAATCACATATCTTGGATCCCAAGTCTTGTAAATGCGATGGCCGAATCCCATGATCTTCTTTTTCTGAGCGAGGGCTTCGGTAACGTAACTCTCCGCTCTAGATGGCTCACCCACCTCCATGACCGTCCGCAATGCAGCTTCGTTAGCGCCCCCGTGGAGTGGCCCTCTCAACGTCCCGATCCCTGAAGTTATTATGGAGTACATATCCGCTAGCGTTGAAGCAGTCACCGTGCACGAGAAGGTTGATGCGTTCATCTCGTGCTCTGCGTGAAGAATCAGGGCGACATCCATGACCTGGGCGTCGTACGGGTCAGGCTCCTTTCCCGTTAACATATACAGAAAATCCGCTGCGTGACTTAGTCCAGGTTTTGGTGAAATGGGCTCTCTTTGGTTTCTTATTCTGTCAAATGCGGTAATTATCGTGGGCGTTTTGGCTAAAATTCTAAGCGCCTTATCGATTCGTTCCTCGATGCTGTCCGTCATCGGGTGAGGGTCGTACACGCCGAGGGCTGAGACTGCTGTCCTTAAGACGTCCATTGGATCGCTGCTGGCGGGACATGAGCGAATTAGTTGCAGCACGCCTAGCTCAAGCGTGCGGTAGGACTCAATTCGACCCTTGAATTCGTCCAATTGGGATTTTGTTGGGAGCCAACCGTAGATGAGCAGGTAGGTGGTTTCTTCGAAGGTGGAGTGTTCGGATAGGTCATCGATGCTATAGCCGCGGTAGAAGAGTTTGCTCGCTTCTCCGTCTATAAAACAGATCTTACTCTCTTTCACGTATACATTGTCAAGCCCTTTGTGAATGACAACGGGCTCTTTTACGGCAGTCAATTCGACCTGAATGTGGTTCTACCTAGTCGTTTATACAAATTGCTTAGAAAAAAGAGAGGAGGGAAAATTTAGCGGGTTGGGCTAAGTGATTGTTACTGTGCCGTCGCCCAGGAACCAGAAGGGAGGCGTGTAAACCGTATCGAGGGGATCTCTCGGTATCATATTCGAATATGGCGAGACCGTACTGTACACCGAGTCTAGTACGTCGTTCCCATTTGCCAAGTAGCTGACCAGTTGGCCAGTTAGATCGTCAATCAGGCCAAATTGGAGTGAAATGTCCCCGTTGCAAGCGACCACTGCCCGAGCACCTGCACTAACTAAGGCCTGGCCAATTGCGTTGGAATTCGAGGATATGAGCAGAATTAGTTTGATGTTGCTGAGAGAGCCGGGTGAGAAGTGGTTGGTGAAGAAGTCGAGGTCAACCCCTAGGGTTCCAGCGTTACCATTGATCCAACCTTGACTGAAGTCCGAGGCGTATTTCTGTTGCGTCGCACCATTGACCACCTCTCCAACGTACCAGTAGGTGGTGTGAGCAAATGTGTACGTGTTCGAGCGCCAGATTATCACATCATAATTATTCAGTTGAGTTAACAGGAAATCAATAGTGACTGCGGAGTCGTTAACGAAAGTTACCTGATATCCGGCGTGCTTCAGATCGTCACTAATTAGCTTGCCATAGAAACCCATGTGGGCCAGTGCCTCGAGAGACGACAGTATGACAGCCTTGTGTTGGCTTTGGCTTTGCGCTAGAACGGGGGGCAACCCAAAGGTTAGCGCCGAAACAGGTGCGACCCCAATGACTGGAATAGATAATAGTACCATTATGACTGCGGCAAGAAATATTCGTTGCAAATTCTACACCTTTGCGGGCAGGAAGGATTCCGGGAAATAAAGAGTATCCTCGGAGGGTAACAAATGCAAGTAAAAAATGCTCGAGAAAATTATTGGGAGTTACGACCCGGATACAACGAGCCCGTAGACGCGGACACTGCAATACGCGTTGTTCGTTTTAATGTTTCAGTGACTTCTTGATGCAAAGGCGTCAATGCGTCAACAATGGCTGATGCTTCTAATCGCCTGTTGAAAGAAATGTGAATTTCACTTGCTGAAATGAATAAGCAAAAGCCCGAGAGCTACGAGGACGCTCCCCCGAAAGATCGTGTCCCATGCCAAGTTGAATGGGCCGAATCGCCAGTAAGATGCGCCGTACGCGTTCCCCAAATAGAGTCCGCCAAATGTACAGACTAAGCCGCCTAGGTATTTCATGAGCCTTGAAATTAGCGCCATGTTGGTTCAGGGTGAGATGGCGCATTGGATTTGTGTTAATGGCTTGTGGCCCTATTCTTCTGAAACATTAATATACCTATAATGGTACACTATTGTTTCGGCGCCCGATATGTCCCCTGCTTCCAGAACGCCAACCCGTAGCTCCGACACGGAAACGAGGTCGGCGACGTTCCCAGTCCTATACGAGCTTTCTCGGCCACTGCTGGACTACAATATCGTCATCGCCATCGTCAAGGGGGACGTCGGGGCAGTCAACATACTCAAAGACGCGATAAGCATGTCAAAGGACCTTCGCATCGACAACCTAATTCTCGCGCTAGGACCCACTACGCCGCTGTCGCTTCGACCACCCTCAGGATCGAGAATATTGTGGGCAACATTCACTGACGGCCAAAACCTCCTAAACGGCCCCCGATTAACCATAGTGCCACCAAACCAGCTCACAGACCTAAGCTTGAGCCTGGAAAAACTCTCCAAAACAAGAACCGGCCGCATTCCACTAATCATGGGAGACTTTCTTGACAACGTGCTCTCCGTCTCCTCAGCCCCAGCAGAACTCTACTCATTCCTATGCAAACTCTTCACCAGAATTCGAACAAACGGGCAGACAGCGTTCTTCGTAGCAACCGATGATTTGCACGACTCAAAGAAAACTGCAATACTCAGAAGGTTCGCCGACGTTGTCATCGAATACCGAGCAATACAGGAACTAACCGACAACAGACTGGAGGCTCGTATCTTCGACCACGCAGAGAACCACTACGCAATATGGGATGACAAAAGCACGTACTCAAAATATGAAAATCGACCATTCCTAAGCCACGAGCTTCCAAAGATCGGGCGCCAGCCCAACCTCATCACCGAACCCCAAGGATCTTTCTAGCAAGTCGGACTAAACAACGAGAAGTTACGCGGTTCTTATCGTTGCTGCACCCCGCAGGCCAAGCTCCTTAATTGAAATCTCCCGCATCTTGAACTTCTGGATTTTCCCAGTAACCGTCATAGGAAACGAGCCTGTGAACTTGAAGTAGGCTGGAACCATGAAGTACGCTATTCTCGCCTTGCAGTATTCCTGAAGTTCCTGGGCTGTTGCAGTCTCCCCAGCTTTCAGTTTGACCCACGCCATGACTTCTTCTCCGTACTTTCGGCTTGGAACTCCGATTACTTGAACATCCGAAACCTTAGGATGCGTGTAGAGGAAATCCTCCACTTCTCTCGGGAAAATCTTCTCGCCGCCACGGCTAATCATATCCTTAGTTCGCCCGACTATGTTCACGTAGCCATTCTGTTGCATAACTGCAAGGTCTCCAGTGTGCATCCAACCCTCGGGGTCAATGGCTTCCCGAGTGGCTTCTGAATTGTTCCAATACTTGAGCATCACGAGGTACCCGCGGACGCACAGCTCTCCCGCAGTTCCGCATGGTAGAGTTCGGCCTGTTAACGGGTCGATGATATTTGCTTCGACATGGGGGTGGGCTCGCCCTACCGTCGTGACCCGGAGTTCCAGTGAGTCGTCGATGCGGGTTTGGAATGAGACTGGGGAGGTTTCCGTCATCCCATAACAAATAGTGATCTCTCGTATGCCCATACCCGATATGACTTTCTTCATTACCTCGACCGGGCATGGGGAGCCCGCCATGATGCCGGTCCTTAAGGTGGACAGGTTGAACTCCCTGAAGTTGGGATGGTCGAGTTCGGCGATGAACATTGTTGGTACGCCGTGAAGCGCTGTGCACTTTTTCCTCCTCTACAGTCCTCAGGACGGTTTCCGCGCTGAAAGCATCCCAGGGAAGAACCATGGTTGCACCATGGGTAACGCACGCAAGGTTTCCTAGCACCATTCCGAAACAATGGTAGAAGGGTACTGGGATACACAATCTGTCGTGGTGAGTGAAATTCATTCCCTCGCCAACGAAGAAACCATTGTTCAAAATACCGTAATGGGTTAGGGTGGCACCTTTCGGAAAACCAGTGGTTCCTGACGTATATTGAATGTTGATGGCGTCATAGCATTCGAGCGTCTTTTCTCTTTCTCTAAGCTCGGCTGGGGAGGAGTTCATTGTTCCGATGTCTATGAAACGTTCCCAGGGAAGCATTGAGGATGGAGAAGGCTCACCCCCATTGCTGAGTGTTACGACTCGTCGTAGGGCGGGAACACGGGCTGCCTTGATTTCCTGGTCAGGCCCTATTTTCGGGAATTTTCTGACTTCGGGTGCGAGTTCGGTTATCATCCAATGATAGTCCGAAGTTTTGAATTGCTTGGCCGTTACGAGCAGGCTTATGCCAGACTGGTTTAGCGCGTACCCCAATTCTTGAACTCGGTATGCGGGGTTCACGTTAACTAGGATCGCGCCAACCTTTGCTGTGGCGAATTGAGTCATGACCCATTCCGCGTTGTTCGGCGACCATATGCCGACGCGATCTCCCTTCTGCACGCCGAACCCGAGAAGCGCTACGGCAAATTCATCCACCCGTTCCCTGAGCTGTGCGTAAGTGAACCTGAGGCCCTGATGCCTTGAAACGAGCGCCTCTCTATCCTCATACTTAGAGACGACCTCGTCGAAGAAACTCCCAACCGTCTTTTCGATGAGAGGCTAATCCGCCGGGCCTTGTTGGTAGCTTGGGCCGGGCCCGTTTTCCTTCATTCGCGCTCGCGCGCCGTTTGGGGTTTGGGGGTGGAAGAATAGTTCTTGGTACCTTTACTAAATACGGTAAAATGCTTGGCGGGCCCGCGGGGATTTGAACCCCGGACTTCTGCACTGGCCTTCCAGTTCTACAGCTTTTTCCGGGTGTTCCTTAGGGGGTTCGGCAACAATTTCCGCTTCTTTAAGCGGAGCCTGCCGCTCTATCCAACCTGAGCTACGGGCCCAGAGCTGGAACGGGGCGGCTAAAGTAAAAGGATTAAGGCGGGATGATTCGAAGAAGCTTAAAGAATCAACGTGTTTTCCTTTGGGTTTGTGCGGGGATTCCCGAGCCAGGTCAAAGGGGCAGGACCGCCAGCCCGCTGGTGGGGCCATACTTAAGATCGGAACTTGCCTTGGGCAAAGAGAAGGCATCCTGTGGCGTAGAGCCCACGTATGGACGCGAAAGCCTTCAGGGGTTCGAATCCCCTTCCCCGCACCATTTTGAAGGTCTTCTGTCATAGCTGCGAAGATTGCTGAACATGCGTAGTGGATGAAAACGTGAAGGTTATCGAGAATCAACGATAAGCGCTTCGGTGAAGGCGCTGGTGCAAACTCTGCGCAGCTAACACCGATCAAGACATGGTGTCTAATCGCATGCTTGGAACTCCTCAGCCTACTGTGCCCTTGACCTACCTGCGCGAGAAGGAATGGTACTGCACACAATGCGACAACATTGAGCAAGTAACAAAAATGGTGACCGAACCAACTGACAAGCAGCGCAAATTCAACCGCCTACTGCGCCTAAGCGGAGACTACGACATCCCCAACCTCAGCATTGAATCCAAACTGAATGAACTTGTGGTAAGGGTCAAACTACCAGACTTCGAGCGAACTCCGGGCTGTGCAATACAAGCAGCGGGAAACAGGATTCATCACGGTTGACGAGTTGATGTTGCTCCAGAAAGCTGGATTCCATCGACCCCGAGGTGTTCCACCTAAGTTCACCCCGAAAGATCCGCGCGTCTTGAAGGTTTCGAGAAGTATGTTGGTCGAGAGACCAGTTTCAACCCAACTTTTGACTACGAAATCATAGAAATCGTCAGCGTATGAACATTTACAGGTGTGAGCTTACAGCATTATTTACGCGTATGTACGAAGATAGCTAACAATTATTATTCGGATAAGAGGAGACGCAATTATGGCTCGTTATACCGTTGTGACCATGCCAGGAGACGGGATCGGCAACCAAGTTATGCCGGAGGCACTACGTGTCCTCAGGGCAGTTGGTTTCGATGCAGATTATATCCATGCCGACATAGGCTGGGAGCTTTGGCGGAGCGAGGGAAACGCGCTGCCCAGTCGCACGATTGACCTGCTAGCCCAGCACAAACTAGGACTGTTTGGCGCCATCACATCCAAACCAAAGAAAGAGGCCGACGCCGAACTGGACCCTAAGCTACGCGATAAAGGACATGTCTACTACAGCCCCATCGTGACTATGCGTCAACGCTTCAACATGGATATCTGCGTGCGGCCCTGCGTAGGCTTTCCCGGCAATCCGCTGAACTATATCCGAAAAAGGCCTGATGGTGGCTTCGAAGAGCCGCAGATCAACGCTACCATCTTCCGCCAGAACACAGAGGGCCTGTATTGTGGCATCGAGTGGACGAACCCGCCGGATATTGTGCGTGCTGCGCTGGACTCTCATCCCAGATTCAAGGCCTTCGCCGACGTTCCCGGGCAGGATCTCGCAGTAAGCGTACGGATCATCACTCGGCCGGCGGCGCAGCGGATCATCACCGCAGCGTTTGAGTTCGCCAAAAAGAAGGGTTTCAAGGGAGTGACCATTTGCGAAAAGCCAAACGTGGTTCGCGAAACGTCTGGCATGATGGAGGAAGTCGCGAAGGAAATTCAAAAAACCAAGTTCCCTGACATCCAACTCTGGCGCAACAACATTGACGCGCAGTTAATGTGGTTGAACAAGAACCCGGAAGGCTTCAACGTAATCGTCGCTTCAAATCTCTTTGGCGACATCCTCTCCGATGCCATAGCCGGGTTGGTTGGTGGGCTGGGCTTCGCCGCTTCCGGGAATATTGGGAAGGAAGTTGCGGTCTTCGAACCGACACACGGGTCTGCCCCTAAGTACGCGGAGTTGAATCCGCCAATCGTGAATCCGATCGCCACCATCCTGGCGGGAGCGATGCTACTGGAACATGTCGGCGAAACTGCCAAAGCGAAAAAGATCTGGGATGCAGTTGGCGCCGTCGTGAGGGAAGGAAAGGTTCGCACTTACGACATGATGCGCCTCACCGGCGGGCCGAAAGTACTCCAACAAGGGGCAGCCTCAACACCTCAAATGACGGATGCAATACTAGCCAAACTGGATAGGGAGAAGGGGGCTTAGGCGAAATGACAGGAAAAACATTAGCGGAGAAGTTGATTGGATCACACACCGCTAAGGGATCCGTTTCGGCTGGAGAGATCGTAATAGTCAAAGTGGATTACACCTTTAGTCACGACGCAGCCGGACCACTTCTAATTCAGCAACTAAGCAAATTGAAGAACGATCTCTCCAGCTCCGACAAGAATCGGACGCTCTTCTTCATCGATCATGCAGTTCCAAGCCCCACAAAAGAACTATCAAACGATCAGGCAACCGTCAGAAATTACGCCTCAATCAACGGACTGATCTTATCTGATGCAGGTAACGGCATCTGTCACCAAATAATCGCGGAAGACTACGCGGCTCCGGGAGACCTACTCGTTGGAACAGACTCACACAGCTGCACGGCTGGTGGTCTGTGTGCATTCGGAACTGGCATGGGCGCGACAGATATTGCAATCGCGATGAAACTAAGGAAAACATGGCTGCGTGTCCCCGAATCAATACGGATCAATATTGAGGGTCGCCTTCCGAGAGGCGTATTCGCCAAGGACCTGATTCTGAAGACCCTATCCATACTCGGAACAGACGGAGCAACCTACAAGTCACTAGAATTCGATGGACCAGCAATCGATGAACTAGAGGTATACGGCAGATTGACCTTGACTAACATGACTGTTGAAGCTGGCGCCAAGACAGGCCTCGTCAAGTCGGACGCACGCACAAAACAGTATCTCAAGGAGTTTGGTCGGGAGCACCAATGGAAGGAAATCCATGCGGATGATCATGCTTCCTACGAATCGGAAATCGCAATCAACGCTTCGGAACTGCAACCTCAAATTGCTTTCCCCGGTTCGCCCTCCAACGTCAAACCGGTCTCCGAAGCTAAAGATGTGAAGGTTAACGAGGTCTTCATCGGAAGTTGCACAAACACCCGAATCGAAGATATGCGGATCGTGGCCCAAATCTTCAGGAAGAAACAAAAAGCGAAGAATCTCAAGTTGATAGTAACCCCCTCATCTAGGAACCTGTACCTGAAATTGATGGAAGAAGGAATTCTGGAAACCTTACTACAAGCAGGAGCAGTAATCACCCCGCCTGGATGTGGAGTATGCTACGGAGCAGTTGGCGGAATCCCCGCCGACAACGAAGTGATCTTCTCCACTTCGAACAGAAACTTTCCAGGCCGAACAGGAAACCCGAAAGCCCAGACATACCTGGGATCACCAGCAACAGCAGCGGCAACCGCAATCACTGGTATCATTACGGATCCAAGAGAGTTTGTCTGAGGAGAAGGTGTAAAGAATGGCTGGACGAGCGTGGAAATTTGGGGACAACATCAGCACGGACGAAATAACTCCGGGACGGTACATGGGTCTTCGGTCGAATCTGCCCGAACTAGCGAAACACACCCTCGAGGATGCTAGAAAGGAGTTCCCCGGTAGCGTAAAGCCAGGAGACTTCGTTGTGGCTGGAAAGAATTTTGGGATGGGTTCAAGTCGAGAGCATGCGCCAATTGTCATTAAGACGTGCGGTGTCGCCGCAGTCCTTGCTCAGTCGTTTGCAAGAATATTCTATCGCAACGCAATCAACATAGGATTGCCAGCGATTGTTTGTGACACAACAATAATCGATGAAAGCGACCAACTCGAATTGCATCTCACGGACGGTGTCGTAGAGAACCTGACAAGAAAAACCAAGATCCAGTTCCCAGCAATGTCAAAGACCATGGAGACAATCCTTAGCGAAGGCGGACTTATCGCATACGTGGAAAAACATGGAGATCTGGTTTTCTCGTGAGAAGAAAACATGACCAATTCAAGAGAATCTTTCCAGAAGTAAGTCAAATCCATAATCCAAAGCTGATCGAGGCCGTTCTGAGGACTTGGCAGCTCGCTCAAGAGCGCGGCTGCTGGAAAGTGGACGATTTAGAACATATTCCATTCACCCTACTTGTTCAGACGAAAACGTCCTTGCTTGAACACACGAGACGTGTAACAAGGATGGCGATGGCTGTGGCTCGAGAGAGGGGTGACCTGAATATGGACTATGTTATTGCAGGCGGGCTTCTTCATGATGTAGGTAAGCTTCTAGAGTACGAAAAGCGCGGGCGGCACGTTGTAAAATCGAGATCGGGCGAACTTGTTAGACATCCCGTCTCTGGATATGGCCTCACGCGTGAAACTGACTTACCCCTAGAGGTAAGTCACATAGTCATGTCTCATTCAGAGGAAGGAGAGAAAGTCAAGAGGACACCTGAAGCGATTCTAATTCACCATTGCGACTTTATCGACTTTGAGATAGCCAAGAGAAAAGCAAAATGAGACTATACGAAAACGAGGCAAAACAACTCTTCCGGGACAAGGGTATTCCTGTACCTAGGCAATATGGGATAATCCACTCGGCCTTGGAACTGGAAGGACTCAACGCACATTACCCATTGATCCTGAAGGCACTCGTTCTGGTTGGAGGACGAGGAAAAGCGGGAGGAATCAAGAAAGCCAAGAATCAGAGTGAAGCCAAGGCCAAAGCTGAGGAGATCTTCAAGCAGGGAGTGAAAGACTACCCTGTTAAGTCCTTACTAGTCGAGGAAGCTGTAGACGAGCTCGCGGCCTGCTACATAGGGACGACGATGGATCCCGCAACCTTCAACAACGTTGTCATAGCAAGCGCCACCGGCGGTGTAGATGTGGAGACGGTGGCTAGAGACACTCCAGAAGCAATCCACAGAATCGAGGTCTCGGGAAACGAGAGCAAGCTTGCCCCGAGTCTGGCAAACGAGTTAGCCAGGCAACTTATCGAAGAGCTGCCTGCAAGTGCACGCGCCATCGCCAGCACAGAAAACCTAGCAGAGATTATTTCCAAGGTCTACAGCCTCTACCAAGAAGCTGACACCAAGATCTGTGAGATCAACCCACTGATAATCACGCCTAAAGGACCTGTAGCAGCTGATGCTAAGATCGTGCTTGACGATAACGCGTTGTATCGTCAGGAAAAGCTACTTGATTCCCTTGGAATCACTGACAAGCGGCATGATGCAGCCGAGTCGACCGCGAACGAACGAAAGGCTCAGGCAAACGGTTTCAAATATGTAGATCTTCTTCCCGAAGACGCCCCAAAGGATCTGAAGAAGATCTACGTAGGGCTTGTCCCTGGTGGGGCTGGCTATGGAATTTTCTCGATTGACGAGGTCGCGAATATTGGGAATCGATTCTTTCAAGGTAGAGTCATACCCGTCGATTTCATGGACTCAGGAGGGGGGCCTTCCCAGCGTCAGGTAGCCCAAATGTTTCATTTGCTGATGGACTATGACAAAGTCGAGCTAATCATAACCTCGCGATTCGGGGGCATCTCAAGTTGCGACGTCTTCATCCGTGGACTCGTTGAAGCCCTCAGGGAAAGACATGCCCAGGGCAAGAAAATCATTCCTGTCTACGGTCGGATGGTCGGAACAGATCTTCCTAGTGCCCGAGAATACTTGGAGAAGGCCAAGGCCGAGACACCGGAAGCGCTCAAAGAGATGACAATCATCGTGGGAAACCAGCGTATCATGGCTGATGTGATCAAAGACGCCATCAACTGGCTCTCCACCGCCAAGAGGGAGAAATAATGGAGAAAATACGTGCCGACCAAGGGTTACTCTACCATCTCATCATGCAAGTTCGACCGGAACTCGCGAGGCACATCAAAGAGACAGGGGAGATTGACACAATTGTTGTGGGCCTGGGAGGCGAGGGCACGCGTCACGCGGGACTAATGCGGGACTTCGGGACTAGAATTGTTGCTGGAATTGCGCCGGGCCGAGGCGGCACTCGTATCCACGAGACAATTCCAGTATATGACACGGTTGCAGAGTGTCTCAAAGATTACCCATATGTCGCTGCGGCGAGCATTTGGCGGCAATTTTCCACGGCGAAAGAGGCGGTAATCGAGGTCATTGAAGCAAGTATCCCACTTGTTGTCCTAATCACTGAAGGAATCCCTCTGCGCGATGTTCGCGAGATGCTCGTGGCTGCGAGGAGGAACAGAACAGTCCTGATTGGGGGAAACTCGCCGGGCATAATCTTTCCCCCTGAGCAGGTAAAGATAGGGATGCTTCCCGACGTCTTCTACCCTGAAGAGATTGCCCCTGGGAAGGTCGGACCAAATGGGGTTACGATAATCTCTCGTAGTGGCGCAATTCTGTACCATCTGTCCGATGCTCTAGCAAGTGCAGGTATCGCTCAGAACGCGGTCATTGGTATCGGCGGCGATGCAGCGATTGGTTCCACTTTTGTGGATCTGGTCCCTCTTGTGATGAAGTATCCACACACCGAACTCGTGGTGATTGCAGGAGAGATAGGCGGTATCCAAGAAGAGCGACTGGCCGAGGATATTCTTGCCCATCCCGAACGATACTCAAAACCCTTGGTAGCCCTCGTCTCAGGAGCACACGCCCCGGAAGGAAAGACAATGGGACACGCCGGAGCAATCGTCGCTCCAGGACAAGCCTACGGCACCTTCAAGTCAAAAAAGGAAGCACTGGAGCGTGCAGGAGTAACCGTTGTCAACTCCCAGTACGACCTCATCGAGGCTGCGAAGACAAAACTGAAGAAAACCTACTTCGACCCAGAACGATACTATCAGAAAATGCGACACACCTGGGACGCGAAAGCCACAACCCCCGGGTGGGGGACTGTAATTACCGAAGTAAAGCCGAACAACATCATGATCTCGGGATACCCACTGCAACAAATCGTTGGCCGCAAAGGGCTCTTGGACGTGGCTAATCTCCTAATCGAAGGAGAGTTCGCCGCTCCAGAATTGTTGGAAGAGTTGCGGATCACAGCCATGAGGGGAGCTCTCAAGCCGGAGCCCGCGATTGTGCGGTTTGGAGATGAAGATATCTCTCAGACTCTTGCTAGGGCTCTCATCTATGACGAAATCCTAGCGACCTTTCCCCAGAAAGGAAGATCAGGCCCCAGACTCAAGACTGCCTTCGCTTTGGGAAGAGTCGGAAGGTATCTTGCAGCAATCTTGCGAACTACATCCGCGCTCGACGGCCTTTCCGATGAATCGAGCTTCACTGAACTAATGTACCAGGCCATTACTGGCGACACGGCCTTTGACCGTGAGAAAGGAGACCTCCTTGAAGCGATGGCTGTAGCATGTGTGGACCACGGTGTTACTCCTCCCTCAGCTCAGGTCGCTATCATCTCGGCAACAACAAGGGCAGACTACGCGGTGTCAGTTGCAAGCGGAATTGGGGCGATAACGGACGTCCACGGAGGAGCAGGAACGAAGGCTGCGCATTTCTTCTCCGAATGTGTTTCTCGTTCCAAGAAAAATAAAGTCGATTTGGAGGAAGCCACTAGAATAGTGGTTACTGAGTATGTCAATGCCGGGCGGAGGATTGAAGGTCTCGGCCATAGGATCCACACAGAAGACCCGAGGCGAGATGTTCTCTGGAAACTGAGTGAAGTTGCAGGGATAGCCGCAGAGAATGTAGCCGTTTCGAAGATGATTTCGAAGGTGTTCAAGGAAGTGCGGGGCATGGGCCTTCCCATTAACGTGGATGGAGTCATCGGGGCTATAGTTGCCGACATGGAGCTGAATCCCATAGTCGCGAAGGTCCTCTTCATTTGGGGTCGAGTTGCCGGCCTCTCGGCACATTACTTCGAAGAGATTCTTTCTCAGCCCGAAATGCGGTCTATCAACTTCGACCAGGCCGTCTACAAGGGGAAGCTTCACCGGGAGCTGCTATAGGTGGATTCGATCAGTCGCAGAATGGCACAATTTGCTCTCTCTTTACGTTATGAGACGATCCCTGAACCTGTTTTGCGAATGGCAAAGCGGTTGCTCCTGGACAGCATAGGCTGCGCTCTTGCCGCCGTTAAACTGAAGGACATTCAGGCAGCGTACAACTATGTTCAGCAGCTTGGAGGGAAGAAACAGGCAAGCATCATCTGGTACGGCGATAAGACAAGCATGCCCAACGCAGCACTTATGAACTCCCTTCTAATCCGTGCCATGGATTACAACGATATCTACTGGAAACGGGATCCCTGTCATCCGTCAGACATAATCCCTGCGGCACTAGCCCCAGGGGAGTATCGTGGCGTAAGTGGAAAGGAGTTGGTTGTAGCGATTGTGATCGCCTATGAGCTTGAGATGAGACTGTGCCTTGCCGCTGATCCCGGGATTCGTGAAGTGGGTTGGCATCACGCAAGCCTTACGCAATTTGTAAGTCCTTTGGTCGCTGGACGAATGCTCGGCTTAAGCGAAGATCAAATGGTCTCAGCCGTCGGAATCGCCGGCTCAAGTCACTTCACTTTCGGCGGGGTGGTGGCAGGCCATCTGACGAACATGAAGAATGCAGCCGATCCCATGGCAACTGAAGCTGGAGTTCGCGGAGCGATGCTCGCAGCAACAGGCTATTCGGGTCCAGTGGAGGTTTTCGAGGGGAAAGAGAGCCTATTTGAAGTACTACCAAAAGTGAGATGGAATAGAAATGCGTTGATCGATCGTCTAGGCGAAGGGTTCCTCATCACACAGTGTAGCTTTAAGGCGTTTCCAACGGAAGCACTGACGCATCAGCCGATCACGGCGACTTTGGAAATAATGCGAGAGAACAAAATCGATTCCCGTGAAGTCAGAGAAGTTCTTGTCGAGACAACGAATCGCGGAGCCGATATTCTATCTGACAAAAGCAAATACCATCCCACAACGAAGGAAACAGCTGATCATTCTCTTCCTTATTGCATAGCAGTGGCGATTGCCAAAGGAAATGTTCTACCATCTGACTTTGAAGAAAAAGCTCTGCAAGATCAATCTGTTCTGCAACTTCTTCCTAAGATCAAGGTCATTGCCAACCCTGAGATCGATGCCATTTTTCCAAATGTGAAACGAGCGATCGTCACCATCACGACAAAAGATGAGCGAACGTTCAAGAAGCAAGAGGACTTCGCTAGGGGAGAGCCGGAGCGGCCACTTTCCGAGCAAGAACTGATTGCCAAGTTCCATGCCAACGCGCAAGTCGCTTTGAGCAAGAGACAGCGGGAAGAACTGATTCAAGCTACTCTTACCATTGACCAGTACAATGATGTCCGCAAATATGTGTCCCTTCTAGTTCGTGCTGCAACTCCTCGTTTCGACCGGATGCAAGTTCGGCGGTGAGAGTCGCCCTCCAAGTCATCCCGTGAAGACTGGGACACAGGCGAAGGTCTGGCACAGCAGGTCTCCCACGTTCAATGGATGACAACCATAGCCGTAACCCTAGCGCCGAAGAGTTTCCGGGAGAGAGGAAGCAGGATGTGGAAAAGTTGCTAGCCGAATTTAACGGCAGAGCCTGGTCTGATGCGGCCAAGGAGAACTATCATGAAGCCATCAAGAAGTTCTGGAGGTGGCTTAGTGGACTACCTGAGCGTGAGGATCCGGAAGAGACGAAATGGTATATGTTTTTGTGCGCGCTATCCCATCGTCAGCGCCATTACTGCTTTCTGGGCATGAAGGCGGTTTTCGGCTTCGTCGAATATGACGGAGTTCGGTCCATCCATGACCTCATCCGTTACTTCGAAGCCGCGGTCTGCAGGTAAGCAGTGCATGTAGAGAGCTTTCTTCTTGCAGAGGTCCATCATCTTCTGGTCGCAGATCCAATCTTTGTGCTTGTCTATGAGTTGCCTTACACCGTCTAGGTCAGGGCTAGACCTCTTGGGCGGCAGGTACTCCGTGCTCGTCCATGACTTCGGATAAACCACGTCGGCACCTTGGAATGCTTCTTTCATGTCGTAGGACACTTCGAAGGAGCCGCCGTTTTCATCCGCTAGGCGTTTGCAGTTCTGTATCACTTTGGGATCCAGCTCGAAGCCCTTTGGATGGGCTAGTACGACATCCATTCCGAAGTTTGTCCCAACCAGTGCCACGCTGTGCGGCACGCTGAGCGGTTTCCACGGGCTTGGGGCGTATGCCCAGCTCATCACCAGCTTCTTTCCTTCAGGTTTCGGTAATTTCTCTTTGATGGTTAGTATATCAGCCATTGCTTGGCATGGGTGGAACATGTCGTCTTCCATGTTGATAACCGGGATCTTGGACCATTTCGCGAAGTCGCGCACAATTTGGTTGCCTCTGCCATAGGTCCAGTCTGCGGGTTTTCCGAATATCCGGATAGCAATCCCATGCCCATATCGTTCAAGCACTCTGGCGGTGTCTGAGACTCGTTCCTTGGTCTCAGCTACCACCTTTGTCTCCCCAACATCGCCCACCTTGATTGTTGGGCTGTAGACCGTTTCAGGCTGCAAGTAGTGCGCATGCCCTCCAAGTTGCGTCATCCCCGCCTCGAAGCTGTTCCTGGTGCGGAGCGAGGGATTGTAGAATAGCATGAAGAGCGTCTTGTCGGCAAGGATCTTGTGCGGTTCGCCAACTGCGAACTTCCTCTTGAGGTCCTTCGCCAACTCCAGTACGGCGTCCAGCTCTTCACGAGTCCATTCGGCAGTGTCGATGAAGTCCATGCCCTTCAAATTTGTAAACATCTCTTAACGCCTCACGAATTCAGCGGAGTTTTCCGCTCTAGATCTGCATAAATATCTGCCTCGTGGGCTTCATGAGCGGTTTTGGCGCTCGCCTGATGCTATCGAACCTTTTCCGGAATAAGGGCGCCTTGGCAAAGCGAACTCTGTTCTTATTAGCTCAAGTAACCTTGAGACTGCGATTCGAGTCATCTGTTCACCTTGCTGCGCATTCACCTTCTTGATTTTGGTTAGAACGCCCGTCTTCGGAATCAGATCCTTGGTCGGAGGGAGAACAACGTATGGAGGATACCGTTCTGCTGAATCTCCTCTAATCCTGTCCGTCTTTACCAGTTTCGGCCTCAAGTACAACATCATAGCCGTTTCCATGTTGGCTGCGTGTTCCAAGGCTACACCCTCAAAGCCGGGGAAGATTTTGTCGTATTCCTCAGGCTTTATGAGTTCAAACCACCGGGCGACTACGACCTTTACTTTTGCGGGTCGACCGCTGTCCCTTAATGCGAGGTCGACGCCTTCGTTGAGAAACATGCTGTTTTCATAATGCCCGTCAAGAATAATGATCTTCTGCACTCCATGCCGAATCACGTCTCTTAGGAAATCCCGCACAAGCGCTGTCAGGGTTGCTCCGTCCAAACTGCATGTTCCAGGAAAATCAGGTCCACCTGAACTTCCGGGTTGAGGTTTGTATCCCAATGCTATCTGCGGGGCTACTACCACATCCGACTTCTCAGCCAATTTCAATGCAATTTCATAGGGTATGATAGCGTCAACGCCCAAGGGGAGGTGTGGCCCATGCTGCTCGGTTGAGCCGACGGGCACTACTATGACGCCGTTTCTCTTTACGAATGCATCGAAATCCTGCCATGTGATTTCCTGCATGTTCAATTCGAATCACATTCGACTAGCTGTGGTTTGATTTGAAGTATGGGATTACGTGTTTTGCGTACATGTCGATATACTTGTACTCGTCTTGGCTCCAGTTACAGGTGTGGATCTCTTGGAATCCCTCCTTCACGTACCGTTCCAGCCGTCGTATGTGCTCGTCCGGATCCGAGGAGATTATCCAAACCTTCGCTAGTTGCTTCTCATCAAGCCAAACTGATGTGGCCTCAACCTCCCTAGGGTCAGAGACCGGGTACTTGTAGAAGACAGGCATCATTATTGTTCCCCACCGTTTGCATGCTTGAAGAGCCTTGTCGTAGTCTTCATCGTAGGCAACGTTCACTTCAAGTATCTTCGTTATTTTATCGGGGTCCCTTCCAACACTTTTGGCGCCCTTAACCACCGCAGGGAATAGCGTCCGTTTGTAGAAGGAGACATCTTCATTCTCCATGGTAAGGAACCCATCGCCATATTTGCCTGCAATCTCCGCGTTGATTGGTCCGTTTGCAGCGACGTACAGCGGAATCGGTTTGTCGGGTTTGGTGTACAGGTTTGCGTTTCTGAGTCGATAGTACTTGCCCTTGAAGGTGACGAAGTCTCTTGTCCATAAGGCTTGGATTATTCTGATGGCTTCCTCGTAGCGTTCGGACCGTTCTCTGAAGTTCGGCCATTCATACCCTAGCGGCACTTCGTTCATTGCTTCGCCGGCTCCAACCGCCAAGAAAATTCGGTTAGGGTACATTACTCCTAGAGTCGCGTATGCCTGAGCAACCAAGGCGGGGTGGTATCGGAGGATCGGAGCGGTGACAGCGGGGCCTATTGGAATGGTCTTAACGTGTTCTGCGCAAGCTGCAATCCAAGACCATGTAAAACCGCAACCTGCGTCCGTATGAACCCACGGATGAAAATGATCGGTCACCCAAATGGCTCCGAAACCGTTCTTTTCGGCGTAGACGGCTTGGTCGATTAACTCGTGAGGGTTTCGTACCTTTTCCAATTCGACGAAGTATCCAATTCTCAATGTTCCTGAGCCTCACTTAGTATGTAGTGGATGTCCGTTTTAGACTATGTCACTTACAGTGTATGCGGTTAACCAATACGGCAAATCTTTTAACGCGTTCAACCGCACTACACGATTAGGTCTTTCGCTTGGAAACTCCGTCGAAAGTCTTCCTAAGAAAAGCATCTGGCCTTGTACGAGAAATATCGTTTACGGACGTTCTGTTGTACAATATCGCACAGATAAGCATCGGTATCGGCATCGCGTACATTGTGCTCTTTGTTCCGTCATTCTACCCTGGCAGCAGCATGGAACTATCAATAATCATAACCACAATTGGATGCATGTTTTTCGCGCTGGTCTATTCCCTGTTCTCGGTGACAATGCCGCGTTCTGGTGGGGACTATGTGTTCGTCACTAGAACACTGCATCCGGCAATCGGTTTCGCAATGAACTGGAACTTCGCCTTATGGGAAATATTCTACGTCGGATGGTCCGCAGGTCTCTTCGGCTTCTTGGGACTATCTACCTTCTTCGCCATACTCGGATCGATCACAGGGAACCCACAGATGGCGACCTATGCCCAGGCGGTCAGTACTCCGAATGGGTATGTCCTCCTAGGAACCGTGGTCCTTATCTTGTTCACATTGCTCCTGATTTTCGGGGTCAGATCGTACTTCAGGTTCCAGACGGCGAGTTTCATAATCGCTTTTGTTGGTAGTCTGCTTACAATAGTTGTCCTTGCAGCTACAAACCCTGCTTCGTTCATAACTGCGTTCAACCACTACGCTTCTGCGCTGGGCGTGGCATCACCTGACGCATATCACGACATAATCAACGAAGCGGTCAAGGCGGGCTACACGACTGGTGCTGCCTTCAGCTGGGATGCAACATTGAAAAGCACTCTCTGGCCTTTCCTTGCTTTAGCAATCTCAATGCTCTCAACCGTTTTTGCTGGTGAGATCAAAAGCGTCAAGAAGAACCAGATGGTCGGCATACCAGCCAGTCTGGTATTATGTGGCGGTCTCTTCGTTGTAATGGCATACCTCATTGTCAGAACCGTTGGGTATGATTTTCTGGGTGCGATCGGATACCTCTACTATGTTAACCCATCCGCCTACCCACTTCCAACAGCGCCTTGGTACAGCCTTTTCGCAGCGTTAGTGAGCTCCAACATCGTTGTCACTTTTCTGATCTTGGTGAGTTTCGCAATTTGGTCGATCTACTGGGTTGCTGTATGTGCGATCTATTCGTCCCGAAGTATGCTCGCATGGTCCATTGACAGGCTAACTCCAAAATGGGTTGGAAACGTCAGCGAGAAATATAGGACACCAGTAAGCGCAATACTCATTTCAATGTTTGGCGGATGGATTTTTCTGCTAATCTATGCATACACACCTTACCTGGTTACTCTAGTAGGAATGCTTGGACTGGCGATCACAATTCTGTTTGTCTGCATCGCTGGACTGGTACTACCATACCGAAGGCGAGAAATTTTCGAAAAGTCGCCTGCTAACTACAGAATTGCCGGCATTCCCGCCATAAGTATCTTCGGTCTTGGAGGAATTATCTACCTAGGCTATACAATCTATCTCTTCTTGATTGACAGTGTAGTCGCCGCAAACACGCCGAGCAACGAAATCGCAATTGTAGGCTTCATCGTGAGCGGATTCATCTACTTCTACGCTGCACGCGCATACCAGAAGAGCAAGGGCATTGACGTAGACCTTGCATACAAAGAAGTCCCAGTGGAGTAACACCTCACTCCTCTGTCTTTTTCTCGTTTGGTAAACATGAGCAATTAGACTGCATCCACGACACATGTCATGGCGGTTCTGGCTCTGATCATGCACTGATTTTGCTTATCATCTGGGGTCTAGATCCCATACCATGAAGTGGCTCCGCCGTCCACTATCAGTATGTTTCCCGTATTGTATGATGAGTCTTCAGACGCCAAATAGAGCGCTGCCCGTGCGATCTCTTCGGGCTTTGCTATGCGTTGGAGCAAAACACCTTTGACTTGTGCTTCCCTCAACCTAGCCGGATCGCTGGCACCATTGAAGATTCTCTCAAGCATTGGTGTCTCAACAGGCCCTGGGCAGAGGCAATTGACACGAATGTTCAACGGGGCGCAATCGATGGCCATAGCCTTCGTTAGGTTAATGATTCCTCCCTTGGAAGCGCAGTAGGCAGCCATTTCACGTGCCCCGACTGTGCCAAGTTCCGACGCCGTGTTAACGATCACGCCCCCTCCTTGCTTGGCCATTTGCGGTATGACATACTTGCATGTCAGGAAAACGCCTTTGAGGTTGGTGTTTATGACGAGGTCCCATTGTTCTTCCGTAGTGTCAAGCACGGTTCCCATGAAATCGATACCCGCGTTGTTGTAAAGAACGTCGATTCTTCCGTACGCTTCGGTGGCTTTCTGTACCATATCTTGAACGTCTTTTGACTTCGAAACGTCAGTGCTAATGAATGTTGCTTTTCCACCCCTAGATGTGATCTCCTCTACGAGAGAGCTTCCCTTGTCGAGGTTCCTTCCTACCGCGACCACGGCGGCTCCCTCTTCAGCGAACAGCTTGGCTGCAGCTGTTCCGATTCCCGATGTAGCACCGGTAATTATTGTAACCTTGTTTTTCAGCTTCAATCGACATTATTCCCTGACTGTGCTGGTCTCCTGCCGGGTCATACGCTGTGAAACAGCGGATAACAGTATCGGGTTCTCCACGTGTCGGAAGTGACCTACGCGCTACGCTGAACCGTGTTCTGATCGCTTTACTTCTATTCGACTGGGATTTCCCGGAACGTTAAGCTTACGTCGACTCCCTGTTTCTTCCTGTAAGCCTTCATCACGTAGAAGAGGATGAAGCCAACGACTATGAATCCCACGACCATTGCGAGGGAAGTGGGGCTGTTCGCTCCAGCTCGTGGGTCTGTGATCATGATGTAGATTGCCACAATGTTCGTTATGGCGTTGATCGCGCCGAATATCGAAATCACTGGGATACCAGCAACTTTCCAGTCCACTCCTGAGCGGTTGAAGAACTCCTTCTGTCTGAACGGGAAGATCACGGCTGCAATCGACGCGAGTAAGAAGACGAAACTGATTCCAAGCGAACCTGACAGTACCCCTAGCCAAGTGGTGAAGGCGATTCCTGCAAGAAACAGCGCGCCGCCGATCCCTGAGATAACTATCGTGTTGATTGGGGTGCGGTATCGCTCACTGACATGTGCGAAGGCATCTGGAAGCATTCCGTCCATAGCCCATGCAAAGGAAGTTCTAGAGGTGAAGACGTAGACAGTTGCGGTAAGGACGAGGAACCAGCTGAACCAACCGAACAGTATGAACGAGCTGAGAATCGCGTTGTCAGTGAGCAGAGCCGTGAAGAGGTTGTACCATGGAGACACTGGAATTGGCAGTGCGGATGGGTTATTGAACATCAGGTACGTCGCCGCCCCAAGGAAGTCGTAACCGAACACCCTCCCGCCCAAGAAGAGTAATAGAAAGAATAACACGCCAGTCACGAGAACGGACCCAACCATTCCGAACAGTTGACTCTTCTTGACGCTCTTCACCTCTCCCGAGTAAGATGCGGAGGTCATGCAGAAACCGATCGCAAGCCAAGGCCAGACAAAGAAGAACACGGTTTCTAACAATGAAAAGGGCGTTCCTGAAGTGAATCCGTTTTGCGTCGCCGTTTGAATAATCGCATGGTATGTGTCGTCCAAGTTTGAGTATGGCTTCGAGAAGGCGTTGAAGCGGGAGATGAAGGTTTCCTGGCTAGTTGTAGCGAGAAGCGCGATGACCACAATTGTGCTTGCCACAGCAATTATGAAAACGACCTTCTGGAAGTTGAAGTAGTTTTTCATCCCAGAAGCCAACAGGATGCCGTAGAAGACAATGCTGATAATTCCAATCATGAAGAATGCATTCGGAGTTCCAGCCCACTGACTCATTGAGATTAGGCCTGGGCTGTTGGTCACGAAGCCGATGCCGGCTAGCATCGGCGCCACGCCTTGGAACCCAAGCATAGCCGCGTTCAGGCCGAGATAGAATAGCATCCAGACAAAGAAGTTCCAACTCATAACAAAACCTAGTGTCGGATGAATTATGCGCGTAATGTAGACGTAGTCTCCCCCTGAACGGGGATATACTGAAGCCAACAATGCGTATGTGAGACCTTGAAAGAGAGCCACAATCGTCGTGATGACGATTGACAGCTCAAGGCTAGCGCCGGGGTAGGAGATCCAGTAGAGCACGATGAAGAGTGTGTACCCGATGCTGATCATGAACATGTTGTAGGCGAGAACATCAAATCCCGAGACCTCTCGGACAAGGCCTGAGGCTTTCCTGACAAACGTTCTGGGGTCAGTCATATCTCACATCTGCTCCGATCGCTCATGATTGAGAGTTCAATTGTATATAGCATCGAGGGTGCACTTTCAGTTAGCGATTCATTCTCAGCTACTCGACAGGTATCTCTTGGAATATCAGGTTCACGTCGACGCCTTGCTTCTTCCTGACATACTTCATGACGTAGAAGATTATCACGCCTACGACCAGGAATGCGCCCACTAATTCCTCTGATGTCGGACTGTTCGCGAAGGCTCTCCAGTCAAAGAGCATAATGTAGATTGCTACTCCGTTTGTTATCGCATTCAATAGACCGAGGATGCTGATGACAGGCACTCCCGCTATCTCCCAGTTAATTCCGGACTTCTTGTAGAAATCCCTCCGTCTGAATGGAAAGATCATCGCAGCCACTGAAGCCAGGAACCAAACGAGTCCGATTCCCAGCGTCCCGGATAACACACCGAGCCAAGTCGTGTATGCGATTCCGGCGAGGAATATTACTGCGCCGACCGCGGAAAGCATGATTGTGTTGACAGGCGTTCTAAACCTCTCACTTACGTACGAGAAAGCATTGGGAAGCATTCCATCCATCGCCCAGGCGAAGGATGTTCGAGTCGTGAAAAGGAAAGCCGCAACTGCCAGAACCAAGAACCAGCTAAACCAACCCACCAATATGAACGAACTCAACGCGACGTTGTCTGTGAGTAAGGCTGTCCAAAGGTTGTACCAAGGAGTAACAGGAATTAGAAGCGCCGCGGGGTCATTGAACTGCAGATAGCCCATTGCGCCAATAAAATCGTATCCAAATACTCTGCCACCCAAGAACGCCAGCAGTATGAATAGGAAGCCCGTAATGATAGCTGAGCCGAGCATGCCGAAGATCTGGCTTTTCTTTACGCTCTTCACTTCTCCCGAGTACGACGCAGAGAGCATACAGTAACCTATCGCTAGCCAAGGCCAGACGAAGAAGAACATGGTTTCCAACAATGAAATTGGAGCGCCAGAAGTGAAACCCTCTGCAACAGCGGTCTGAATTGTTGCACTGTACGTGTCATCAACATGGGAATATGGTTTCGCAAGGGCGTTGAAACGCGCAACGAATGTCTCGTGGCTTGTTGTCGCCAGGAGGACCATCATGACAATAGTGCTCGCCATCGCGATTACGAAGAGTACCTTCTGGAAGTTGAAGTAGTTCTTCATGCCAGAGATCAAGAGCAGAGCGTAGATGATTATCGCTGCCGTTCCAATCATGAAGTAGGCGTTCGGGGTCCCAGCCCACTGGCCCAATGAGATCAGGTTGGCGTCCCCCGTTATGAATCCGATTCCTCCCAGAGTGGGTGCAAGGCCCTGAAAACCAATCATACCAGACTGAAGGCCTACGTAGAATACCATCCAAATCCAAAAGTTCCAGCTCATCACGAATCCAAGCGCTGGGTGGAGAATGCGCGTCATGTACACGTAGTCGCCACCCGAGCGGGGGTAGGCGGAGGCTAACAAAGCATACACGAGGCCTTGGATGATGCTGACGATAATTGTCAGGATAATAGACCATTCAAGGCTGGCCCCTGGGTAGAGTACCCAGTAGAAGAACATGAAAAGGGCATAGCCCAAACTAATGATGAACATGTTGTATGCGAGAACATCGACAGCAGACACTTCTCGGACGAGGCCAGAAGCGCGCCTCACAAACGTTTTCCGTTCAGCCAAGAATCCATCCCCTGTTGTGTCCTTAACACTTGCGCAGGTTGTGACCGAGAATCGGTTATATTACTTGTGTTAAGAGAGTATATAACCAAAGTCCGGATTCACGGCGTTACTATTGGACAGCTGACAAAGGGCTCAGCTGCAATCAGAATAATTTTCAGAACGCATCGCACTGCTAATGGCGAGAAGGCACTCTTGAGGGGAGACCCATTATGTCCCAGACCGGCAAGTCAGAGATCACGATAACGCGTATGCCGCGGCGTCGAATGAAACTCGGTCATACGAGGAAGGTCTAGCTGGGCGTATTTGAAGCAAGTCCCTGCTTCAGGACAGAACCTGGTGCCGTGAACTTGGTGCACGGTATCCAGACAGCCGCGGTCGAGTGAGCCGGCAAGGAAACGAGGATTGGCCGTTTGTCTAGGTCTACAAGAAATCAGCCGCTGACCATTCCTTCACGAAAGAAACTGGGAGTAAGACATTAGAATTAGCTTTTTCAACTCGTTCGGTTAACTAGCCCTCCACGTTTGAGTTGAGATATGTGTCGACAGACAAGGCGAGCCTCTACGTCAATGAAGCGTTGAAACTAGTTCAGGAAGCGGAGAAGAGGAGCATCGATCTTCGTGTCATGGGAGCGGTGGCTTTCAGAATTCATTGCCCCGAATTCATCAAGCTCATTGACGCAATGAACCGGCCGCTGACCGATCTCGACTTCATAGGCTATAGGAAGCAAAGGTCGGACACCATTAAGATGTTCAAGGAGCTCGGGTACACGTTGGACAAGGAGATGCTAATTCTTGGTGAGCGCCTCAAGTTTCACAGCCCTTCAAATGGCCCAGATATTGACGTTTTCTTAGATGAACTCCGGATGTCTCATACCCTTGTTTTCAAGGACCGTCTCAAACTAGATTTGCCCACTATTCCCTTGGTCGATCTTCTGCTAGAGAAGATGCAGATAGTACAGATCAATGAGAAAGACATCAAGGACACGATACTTCTTCTACGAGAGCATGTGGTTGGGAATGGTGAATCAGAGACAATCGACTCCCAGCACCTGTCGAAGCTGCTTTCGAACGATTGGGGATTCTACTACACTGTGACAACGAATCTGAAGAAAGTGATGGAATTCCTACCAGTTTACACCGCACTCTCAGAAGACGACCGGAAAGACGTTTCCTCGAAGGTCTCAGCACTCATCGAAAAGATAGAATCCGCGCCGAAGAGCGCGAGGTGGAAGATGAGAGCGACTGTCGGCACGAAAAAAAAGTGGTACGAGGATGTGGAAGAGACCCACATTGGTTGACTGTATCGCTTCGGATCTGATGAGATGAGAAATTCATGGGTTTTCACCAGTCTTCGTTTGATGTATACCAGGTTTCCAGAGAACAGGAGTGAATTCACATGAAAAATGTCAGTTTCGGCATACTAACTCCTCAAATGTCACTTCAATTTGACCAGCTTAGGCGGATTTGGATTGAAGCAGAGACATGCGGTTTTGAGTCTGCATGGATAGTTGACCACTTCATCCCTTACGATTACCCTGATCGCTCCGTCACTGAGCCTATGCTTGAATGCTGGGTGACCTTAGCGGCATTGGCGCGAGAGACCGAGAAGATCAGGCTAGGCCCGCTTGTGTCGTGTAATTCGTATAGGCCGCCGCAATTACTCGCCAAGATGGCCGCGACTCTCGATTGCATAAGCGGAGGTAGGTTGAACTTCGCCATAGGAGCTGGATGGTTAAGGCTGGAGCATGAGGCATACGGCTACGGTTTCCCAAAGACTCAGCTTAGAATAGAGAGGCTTGGAGAGGCGTTTGAGGTCATCAAGCGCATGTGGACTGAAGAGAAGGCGAGCTTCAATGGAAAATACTACACAATCACAGGCGCCGTGAACTGCCCTAAACCCGTTCAGAAGCCTCATCCGCCGTTTTACATCGGAGCCGAACATGAGAAGATCTTGAAATTCGCTGCAAGACACGCGGACGTCTGGAACTTTCCCTCAGACATCAACGCCTATTCACCTGAGCAATACAAGGAGCGCGTGAATATCCTCGAAAATGAGTGCCATGCAATAGGACGCAACCCAGACACAATCAAGAGATCATGGCTAGGCATCGTAGTCTTAGGGAAGGACGAGAAGGAAGTCAATGAAAAGGTAGCATCGATTAAACCGAAACCACTAACCAAGCAACAGGTGATGAGGGAGATCGTTGGGACACCGGACACTTGTCTTCAAAGACTAGGAGATTACGTCGACCTAGGCGTCTCGGAGTTCCTGCTAACATTTCCAGAACTCTACAGGCCCGAAATCCTTCATGAATTCTCCAACGAAGTGATGGACAGATTCTGAGACATGCGGACCAAGCCGATCTCAGGCTACCCGGACGTGAACTGGTAACTCTTCACCTTGTCATCCTCGAAGGCTATGAGTGCTCCCCTGAGGATTCCCTCGCCATATTCGCTTCCCGGGTTCAGACAGAGGGTCCGGCCTATCTTCCCTGTTCCTCTCGACTCATGAATGTGCCCATGCAAGCCTAGAAGCGGTTGATACTTCTCCATTGCAGCCCTTACAGCTGTGCTTCCTACCGGTATCATGAGCATCTCACCGCCCGGCGACACAACTGGTTTCAGGTCTTTGTCGAGTTTTGGCGCCGAGTCTAAGTTCGAGTCGTAGGGTGGGCAGTGAAGGTTGAAGATGCAGTTTTGCATATTGGTAACCTTTGATGCCATGTTTTCGATTTTCTTCGCCAACTCTTCCTCAGGGATGTCTCTGGGGCAGTTCCACGGCGTTATGTTCGTGTAACCAGTGCTAATCATTTCATGCTTGTCATCAATGGAAACAACCTTGCCCTCGGGGTTAATCACAAATTGGGATGCGTTGAGTGCCTTATCGATATCCATTCGGTCATCGTTGCCGGGCGTTATGATGCATTTGATTCCAGTTCCCTTCAACTTCTCCTCAGCCGTTTTGACCCAGTGTTCAACCCGCTGTCGCATTAAGTCAGAAAAGAGTCTGTCAACCTCCGCACGATCAGCGTTGAGCTTAGCCATCCCTTCCTTCGTGGTTCTGAACGGGTAGTAGCCAGTGTACATGATGCTCTTCTCAAGCTGCTTCGCGTTATCCTCTCCTTTTGCGGTCTGCATTTTGCCCAGAAATTCGGCCTCGTAGCCTTGGGCAGTCTGAATCATGGGAATGATCATCTTGCCGGTAATGTCGCCACCGCAGATAAGCACGCTTGCCTTGTAGAACTTCCCAGCGTTAATGAATTTCAAGAAGCATTGCTCGGAACCATGAAGGTCAGTTGTGTAAAACATTCTAGTCTGCATCGAAAGCTCCAGCTCTCCTTGTGTGAGAGTGATTCAATATTAAGGCGACGCTCCAAGATATAGGAATTCGGACCGACTGTTCAATCTCCGAACGGCTGACAATGGTTAATACAATATAGACAAATGCGACTGCAGGTACTGGTTATGAACTCCGTCACTTCGAAGCTGGAAAAAGGTAAGCCGCCTCATCCGGTGCGCGCAAGCTATCTCGAAGAATTGAAGCTTCTATGGGACGAAGAATGGGGAGCCCAAAGCGAGGTTGGAAAGCTCAGAGTTGTGATGGTTCACAAACACGGAGACGAGTTTCGTCCGGATATAATCGAGGATTTGGCATGGTACGGAGTCTCGGAGTTCCCGGACTACCAAAAAGCCGTCCAACAACACGACCACTTTGTTGACGTCCTGAAACAGGAAGGTGTCATGGTTCATTATCTCAACCCGCCCTCACCGGCTCACGGGCCATATTCGCCTGCGAATCCCCGAATCTGGGCAACCAGGGATCCAGGTGTCGTAATCACGGGCGGGGCGATAATCGGGCGAATGGCGTTGCCTTGGCGGAAGAAGGATGAAGTGTTCTGGTCCCGGAGAGTCATGCAGCTTGGCTGTCCGATCCTGCGGACCGTGACAGGCCATGGAACCTTCGAAGGTGGAAACGTTGTCTGGCTCGACCCCGAGCACGTTTGCATCGGGCAATCGATTCGCACAAACTCTGGAGGCATATCGCAAGTTTCTGCGATTATGCAAGAAGTTGGAGGGGTCAAGGAAGTCAGAGTCGTGCCCATTCCTGGGTATCTTGAGAATATCGAATGGCCAGCAGGAGGATTTGCGCATCTCGACGTCGTTTTCGGGATGGCTGACGTAAATCTGGGAGTGATATACCCTCCAGGTGTTCCCTTCGACTTCATAGAGTACCTGAAATACGAGAAGAAGATCCAGCTGATTGAAGCTCAACCGGACGAAGTGCGCAATGAGGGCTGCAACATAGTCGCATTGGCACCGCGAAAGATCATCATGAATGAGAAGAACATCAAACTCAGGAAAGGCTTGGAGAAGGAGGGCGTGGACGTTATACCCGTGGACTTCTCAGAGATCTGCAAGTTCGGCGGCGCAGGGCACTGCGCTACAGGCCCACTCCTTCGTGACCCCGGGCCCATGATTGCATAGGCGGTTTGCTTTTTCGCGTGAGCAGGAGGTCCGCACAATGTCCAGAATCGTGACGCAACGGACGCTTACTGTTATCGTTGCCCATTTAGGCTGGAATATCCTGACTGCGGCATCGCATGCGCCGACTATGTTGAGTATATGATTGAGCACGAATCAAACGTCGCAGCAGTACTCGTCGAGCCCATTGATGGAACAAATGGCATACTCGTTCCCCCCGACGAATATCTTCTTCGCCTACGCACCAACCTCGCGTATAACACATGCTAGACATTGGCTAACTGAATTGTGACCGAACGTTTGGCCAGTGCTGCATGGCATCGACGTGCCTCTGCCATTATCGTCATGCTGCGTGTTGTGTTTCCATTCGGTTTTCTTGGACAAGGATTATAATTCTGGCGGAGGCCACGTTCGCCAGAGGTTTCGCGCCAGGGGACCAATCGGTTTGCTAGAGAGCACCCCGATGAAACGATTCTACTTGGCCTCACCTTCGAGGTATGAGGACCAAGTAATCGAGGCCCTTGGTCAACTCGGAACAGTCCAGTTAATCACGGACTATACGGTCAACGGCTTCAAGAAAGTTGACACCGTTGAGAAGTGCGAAAAGTACGTGAAGCTCCAGCAGAGAATGAGTTCTGTCCTGTCAACTCTCCCACCCCAAAAAGGTACGAAGAAAGGCCTTGCGCGCTCGCTGAAGGAAAGCTTTGGCAAGCCAATGCAGAGGGAAGTTGAGGTCCCAGATGTCGGCCTAGAGCAGATCGAATCACACATTCTCGAGACCGAAGCTAGGTTAGATGATCGGCTTGCGAAATTGGAGAAACTACGCACCGAGATGAAGGCGCTCAAGGCCCTAGATGAAAATCTCCTGATTCTTCAGAATCACGCCCTGAGAGCGGATGATCTGGGTGATTTTGAGAACATCTTCGTCAAAGCCGGTTTCATCAACAAAGCGCTTTCGCTGAAACTTGACAGGTACGTCGAAGGAACCGATGTGAAGTTTTCGAAGTGGCCTGATAAACGTGAAGAGGATTTTGTAGTAATTCTCGGCCCGAATCGAGACAAGGCTCACATGGAGGAAACGCTGACACGGCTCAACTTTGCGGAATTAACCATACCAAAAGGAATCAAGCCGGATCCAACCCAGGCTATAGAAGAGAATCGGGCGTCCGAGGACAAGCTCCAGCATGATTTCGATGGCCTCGAAAAAGACGTGAGAAGGATTTGTGAAGAATTTCAGAATAAGGCGGCGGGATTTGAACCCTTAGTGCGTAGGGCCCTTGCTATAGAAGGCGCTAGGTCGGCCTTCGGCCGAACCGAGACGTTGAGCTTGGTGCACGGCTGGGTCCCCGCGGAGCAGGAAGAGCCGCTCAGAAGTGCAGTTACGGAGTCGACGAATGGAGCGACCATTCTGAAGTTCGATAACCCTGCACCCGGCGAAAACCCGCCCGTGCGAATTAACAATAGAGGGATTGCAGGGTCTTTTGAACTATTTACGAAGCTGAGGGGAACGCCGCAATACAATGAAATTGATCCCACCCTGATCGTTACCGTTCTTTTCACCATCATGTACGGAATGATGTTTGGGGACATCGGCCAAGGAGCCCTGCTTTTTGCGATGGGCTTAATCTTCAGCCGCTTGCAACGGAGCTTCTTGGGAATTCCAGCGCGAGCGATGAGAAAGTTAGGGGGAATCCTAGCGACCTGCGGCATATCAGCCATATTCTTCGGAACACTCTACGGCGAGTTTTTCCTATCCGAAGCTTTCCACCCCATCTTCGTAAACCCAATCCAAGGCCAAACCACCATGATCATAGTGGCTCTATTGTTCGGGGTCGGACAACTATCCGTTGGACTGGTCCTCAAGATTGTAAACCTGCTTCGGAATAAGGCGATGATTGAAGCTGCGTTTGGGGGAGTGAGGCTTGTTTACTATGTCACTGGCGTTGTGTTGGCTGTGAAGTACGCCGCAACGATGTCTTTCACGGTCTTCACGGATAACTTGGGGCTCCTGGTTCTGGCGCTCACATGCCTCCTACTTGTGTTGCTCTCCCCAACCATTGAAGGCGTCTTGAAGCATGAATTCAAGATGGGTGAAGGGGTAATGAAAGGTGTCTCGGAATTCATTGAGACGTTCCTGTCGTACATGACAAACTCGATTTCTTATGTACGATTAGCCGCGTTCGCGATCACTCATTCGGCTCTCGGTATAGCAGCCGTCATCTTAGGAGCCTCGATGGGTGTACTGCCAGGTTTCATTGTTATGAATTTCCTGGCCATGACTATCGAAGCGCTGGGGGTTTTCATTCAATGCATGAGGTTAACATACTATGAGTTCTTCACTAAGTTCTATTCTGGCACGGGAGTACCGTATCGCCCATTCTCGCTTCCGAGAGTCTTTGGAACCGTTAAATAATGAGGCCCCAAATCCTTGGCTGTGGTTTCATTGAGCCGCGAAAGAAAATCGATGTGGAAGAGGAGGCTGCTTCTGCTCACACCCTTTCTCGCCGCGCTGTTCTTGTTCACTTTTTCCGTCACCGGAACGTTCGCACAAGGAACTACAACGAACCAAGCATCGAACTTCGACACCCTAGGCGCTGCCTTGGCGGTCGGTCTGGCAGGACTTGGTGCAGGTTTAGCTATCTACGGGTCTACCTCATCGGGTCTGGCAGCGATGGTCGAAAGACCTGAGCTTACGACATGGGTTCTGGTTTTTGCAGGTCTGGGGGAAGGAATCGCTATCTACGGCTTGGTTGTTGCAATTCTTATTCTGGGTAGACACTAGTTGTGCGATTAGGCAAATCTTAGACGCCGAATAAGCCGTTTGAAATTTCTTCTTCGCTCAGGTTCAGTTGTTTGCCGGTTACGATTGATACTAAGTTCTTTGCTTCAGCCTCGCAGAGAAGAAGGTACGCGATTACGTATTCAGCTTGAAGTGGGTGTGTCATCAAGGCTGCCGAAGCGTCGCTGTATAGGTACCTGAAGAAAACCCGTTCGAGAAGCAATGAGGAACCAGCCTTGAGCAAGCTCGCAGCTTCAGAGGCGAGCTTAGAGTACCCTCCCCTGAGAAGGGTCGGGGCCTCCTCAATCCGGCTTTGTATCAAGGATTGCAGCGTGGTCTTCGGAAGGGCATAGGAAATCGGGATGGTGGCGTCCTCTATCAGTCTTGGAGAAACGCCTCTCGTCTTCAACGAGAACAATGTGAGTAAGTTCCTAAGGTCTATCTCTTCCCCTATCAAATTCCTTGTTCCATGAATCTTGTCCACCAACTCCCAGATTCTGCTGAAGTAAATCTTATCGAGCGCTGCTTCTAGGATCAGAGTCGTTCCACTCTCCTTATACGGCTGAAGTTTCGAGAGAATTGAGTGGTACTGCGTGTCGCGGAGGAGTGAGCCGACCTCATCCACGTCTTTCGCTTTCAGGAGCGCAGGAAAGTTCACGAGTGTATGCTCCCTTTCTAAAGGAATGAGGTTCGATTCCTCCGCGGTTTGGCCGCCGTGTTTCGCTCGAATTACGCGTTTTATGTTTTCAACTTCGAATCTCGCACAATACCTGGTTAGGATATCTTGCATCTTTCCTTGAGCGGCTGAGCGGCGTACGAAAAAGAACCGCTCTACTAGTTTCCTTAAGATCACGTTCTCTAGGGTCGCAGCGTCCTGTTCATGTGTGGGCAACTGGCCGAGCTCAATGGCGTAGTCTGTTTTGAGCAGGCTGTCCGATACGTCTCGGAGGTTTTTTGCCCTGGCTAGATTTTGCATGTCTCGTTGGGTTATGAGATGGGTTCGTAGGCCGTGTGTTCTGGTAACGAGGTAAACGCTGGCTCCTCGTCCCATCTATTTTGTTCCTCTGATTACTGCTTTCACACGTTTGGCTCTAAAGAATTCTTCAAGCGTTTCTTCTTCAAGCCTACCCTCTATGTATCGAAGTGTTTCCATCAGTCCAGGCAAAATCACTCTTTCCAAGGCGTTGACCTTGCGGTTAGTCAACATGAGTTCTTGGGCGATGCTTTCGATCCTTGCCTCGGCTTCCGCTATGGTCAGTAATTCTCCCAGAGATTCAGTCATTTGCTGCGCGGCCGCGTACGCAGAGGGGTCGATTACTGAGTTAATTGTCGACTCCTTTCCCCGCACGATTTCGGGCACCAAGACTCCCATAACGCTGCGCAGCCTCACTTTGGCTTCTAAAGCGGTGACTGTGGATGCTTGCGATTGAAGCCGTGAATAGCCGAGGGTCATGTAGGCGGTTCTCAACGCCGAATAGGTTTCCATGAGGCGTTGTTCGAACTCATGTCTGGCGTTGATCTTGGCGAGGAGCCGGTTCGTTTCCGCCGCCAAGTTGTCCCGCTTCATCTCGAGAAGTTCTTTGCCACGTTTGGTGAACTCAAGTTGTTCCCGCAGCCTGAGGAGAACCCCTCTTGTGACAGCGACCCTTCCAACGCTCATTGCGACTTAGGCGCCTGTTTTTCGTTTGCCACGTGCTTGGGGTGATACTTCTGAATGTATTCCTCGTGGATACGCGTCAAGGCATCTTCTGGCAATATTCCTAGAAGGGACCATGCTATGCCAAGGGTCTGCTCAATTGTCCTATTCTCGAACTCGCCCTGCCTTACCAACCGTGTCTCGAACTCGTCGGCGAACTCCAGGTAAAGCCGCTCTTCTTCACTCAACCCTACGTTCCCAACAATCCTAGCTAGGTCGCGAGCCTGCCTGCCCCTTGCGTACGCGCCGTACAGCTGGTCGGCCACATCCCCGTGATCTTCTCTCGTCTTACCCTTCCCTATTCCTTTCCTCATCAATCTGCTTAGGCATGGCAGCACGTTTATCGGCGGATAGATTCCCTTCATGAACATTTCACGGTCCAGGAAGATTTGGCCTTCCGTTATGTACCCAGTCAAGTCAGGGATCGGGTGTTGGATATCTCCCCCGGGCATCGTCAAAATAGGCATCTGAGTCAGGGAACCGCGTGAACCTTCGATGACCCCGGCCCTTTCGTATATCGAGGCCAAGTCACTATACAGATATCCAGGGTAACCTTTTCTGCTTGGGACTTCCTCCCTGGCGGCGCTCAACTCCCTCAAGACCTCAGCGTAGTTCGTCATATCGCTGAGAATTACCAGAACGTGCATCCCAAGATCGTAAGCCATGTACTCGGCGACAGTCAATGCAATTCGGGGAGTAAATAGCCTCTCGATTGCTGGGTCGTCCGCCAGGTTTAGTATGACCACAGATCGTTCGAGCGCCCCAGATTTTCTGAATTCATCTATGAAATACTCTGCCTCGTCGTGACGCAGCCCCATCGCGGAGAACACCAGCGCAAACTCTTCCTTTTCCCCGAGGACAGTTGCTTGGCGTGCGACTTGCGCAATCAGCTTGTTGTGTGGTAGGCCGCTTTCAGAGAATATTGGAAGCTTTTGGCCTCTCACCACGGAGAGCATTCCATCGATCGCGGAGACGCCGGTTTGAATGAAGTTGTTAGGGTACACTCGAGCTTTGGGATTTATTGGAGCCCCGTTGATGTCACGCGACTCGTCAGAGACGATTGCAGGCAAACGGTCCACCGGCTCAAAGACGCCGTTGAATACCCTCGCAAGAAGTTCATTGGACAAGGGAATCTTGAAGGCCGATCCAGAGAAGCTTAGAATAGAATTGGATTGGAGCCCCATCTCCCCTCCGAAGACCTGTATGACCGCCTTACCCCTGCCAACCTCAAGAACCCTGCCCATTCTGTCAATCCCGTCTGGAGCTCGAACCTTGACCAGCTCATCGTAGCCGACGTTCTCCACATTGTCAACCATTATCAGGGATCCTTTGATTTCGCTGAGGCCCCTGTGGATTAGTCCATAGGTCTTTCCAAGCATATTCCCACAAACTCCTAGGTTTCCAGGTCGTATTCCCGTGCAATCTTGCCGAGTGCTTCTTGGACTTCAGCTGTGAGTTTTGCGACTCCTTCTATACCGCTCTTTTCTTCTTTGGCTCTCTCCATTCTCTTGATGTATGGTAGTTCTTTGATTTTCTCGGCCGGAACGCCTTTCCGTACGAGGATGCTGGCTCTTTCGTAGAAGTCTATGAGCATCTGAAGCATGGCCACCTGCTTCTCCATGTCGCAGAAAGCGTCGACCTCGTGATATGCGGACTGTCGGAGAAAGGCTTCTTTTATCAACTCGGCTGAGAGAAGCATTAATCTCTGATCGTCAGGCAGGGAGCGTTCTCCCATTATCCTAGCTATGGATTCGATCTCCGAGGACTCGCTGAGTATTTTCAGGGCTTTGCTCCGTAATTCTTCGAAATTCCCGCCGAGCCTCCTTTTCCAGTAGGACGCGATCTTTTCTGAGTAGTTACTGAAGCTCTCAGCCCAAGCACCTGAGAGCCTATCTACGTACAGGCTGTAACTCTTCAACCAGTGTATGGCTGGAAAGTGCCTGCTGTAGGCAAGGTCTCGGTCTAGAGCCCAGAACACTCCTGTGAATCTTAGAGTGTGAATGGTGACAGGCTCATTGAAGTCTCCACCCGGCGGCGAAACGGCTCCGATGATTGATACTGAACCGATCCTTTTCGGTTCGCCCAGCGCCACTACCTTCCCCGCCCTTTCGTAGAACTCTGCTATTCTATCCGGGAGATATGCCGGGTACCCGCCTTCTGCGGGCATTTCTTCCAATCGGCCCGAAATCTCACGCAGGGCTTCAGCCCACCTAGAAGTCGAATCGGCCATTATTGCGACGTCGTACCCTTGGTCACGGTAGTACTCGGCAATGGTTACGCCAAGGTATATGCTGGCTTCTCTAGCAGCGACGGGCATGTTACTTGTGTTAGCGATGAGTATCGTTCTCTCCATGAGGGGCCGGCCGGTCCTCGGGTCGGTAAGTTCCGGAAAGTCAGTCAGCACTTCACATATCTCATTCCCTCTTTCTCCGCATCCGATGTACACGATAACCTTGGAATCACTCCATTTAGCGAGCGAATGCAACATCACGGTCTTTCCTGTCCCAAATCCACCTGGGATGCTGGCTGTTCCACCCTTGGGAAGCGGGAAGAACGTGTCTATCACCCTCTGCCCGGTCACCAGTGGTTCCTCTAGGGGAATTCGTTCGCCAGGCCTGAATGGTCTTGGAATCCTGATCGGCCACTCCTGCATCAATCTAAGGTCGACCTGGCCTCCATCTGCAGTTTCGAGTCGCCCAACCGGTTCATCTACCGTATAGTCACCCTCATCTAGTGAGAGGACCTTGCCACCACTGCCCGGCGGAAGCATTATTCTATGAACGACTGCAGGGGTTTCCTGAACTAGACCAAGCACAGTTCCCCCACCGATCTTGTCGCCCTTTTTCACTTCAGGTTTGAAATGCCATTTCTTTTCCCTGGAAAGTGTGTTTATCCGAACACCCCTTTCGATGAAAGGCCCCTTCAACTTCCTGATTGTTTCCAGCGGCCTTCCTATCCCATCGAGTATACTGTCGAGAAGCCCCGGGCCAAGCTCCGCTACGAGCCGCTTACCAGTTCCATTCACGATCTCTCCAGGACGAAGTCCGGTCGTTACTTCGTAGACTTGAACTGTGAACTCTCCAACGCCAACTCCTATGACCTCTCCGGCTAAGTGCTCGTTTCCAACTTCAACTATCTCGCCCATCTCGATATCGGCGATTCCCGCTGCGACGATGACTGCGCCGCTGATCCACCTAATCTGGCCTTGCCGACTCGATTTACTCACCTGCTTTGCCGCCTCCGGAGAGTATCCTACGAATCGTTCCTTCAAGTTTCCGCGACGCGGCCGACAGCCGCGCTTCCAGAATGTTGTTGAAAGACTGAACTCTGTCTTCGGTGGAGACTATCACTCCGCCTAAGGTTCTTGTCTGCAGCGTTCCCATTTGAAGAATGACTCTCTCGCCTTTGTTCTTGCCAGCTTTTTCCGCGAGGGTTCCTAGAAGGTTACTGACCACTTCCTTGTCTCGCGCGTTTGTTTCGACAATGAATTTGTTTCCATTCATCGCGCTGATTCCCGCAAGTACTAGGTTGCTAAGAAGCTCTTGGTACTCTCGTCCGCCCTTCTCGGCCATTTCCCCGATTCGCTTCTCGGTCTCTTCGAACACCCGATTGGCCCATTCCGATTGTACTCGAAGAAGCTTCCCCCTTACGTCCATCCTTGCAACGGCTAGCTCAGCCTTCTCTCGAGCATCTAGTTCCCTCTGGAGAACTCTGGCTCGTTCCTCTCTAAGGCTCGCAGCTTTCGTATTTGCTTCAGCGACTATTCTCTGAGCTTCCTGTCTGGCAGTTTCAAGAATCCTTGAAACTTCCTCCTCGGCCTTTCTCTCGATCTCAGTCTGCAGCGCTTGAATGCTCAAAGTTTCCCTCTCAATGTCTCTTCGATTAGGCGCGCGATGGCCTTCTCATAATTCTCGTGAGCGACCTTTTCCAGCGCTGAGACATTTCGCTTGTACTGCTCTTCTATCTCTACCTTCTTCCGGCCAATCTCATCGTTTCTCGCTCGCCTGAGTTTTTCCCAACCGGGATCAGATTCAATTGCTCTCACAGTTGATTCTGCCTGCTCGCGAGCTTGTTTCACTATGGCCTGCGCGTCCTCCTTGGCCTTTCTGACCTTCTCCTCAGAAACCCTCTCTCTGCCAATAAGTTCCTGAAGTTCCTTAATGTCCGCCGACATGTGTCAGATTCAACCCTCGAACTTCAATTCCGCTCCAACCGACTGTGTGACGAGAGAACGGAGTTCCCGGAGTCTATCCCCTCTCGGTCCACTAAAATCGGGAACCACCGCTATCACGGGTCGTTGTCTCTCTCTTGCTAGGATTGCCTCCCTTTGCGTTTTTAGAGCAGTGGATAAATTCTCAGTAAGGATTATGACTGAATATTTGCCCTCGGCAACGATTTTCTCGAGGACCTTAGCTGCTTCCTGGGGATCCCGGACCGGAAATGGAGTAACTCCAGCCATCCTGAAGCCGAGGGCAAGATACTTGTCAGCGATTACTGCGATGCGATCGCCATCTTGACCCATCTTCAGTACTCTCCGCTTGTCAGGGCCTGTGCGACCCGTCACTCTGGCTACGTAAGGTTACCGACCTGAAACCCCGTGTGAAAGAACGGAAGCCCAATACGCCAGAATAGCAATCCATGCTAGGACGAGCAATATGGCTAGAACCCCGCCATTAAAAGACGCGAGGTAAGGTACCGCGGCCGAGTACACCAAGTAAACCACTGTGCTCGTAATGATTAATCCCAGAATCCACAGAAGCACTGCAGCAACACGTGAAATGTATCCCACTAAGATCGCCCTCTGAACAAGCTCCTAAACCCAATAATTAGACAAGGCTGCTCACTAAATAACGTCAATGCCCCTCCCAGCCTATCCTCCCCAAGTACCCTTTTCGGAACGTGTCACGTAGTTCGTCGAGTAAGTAGCATGCTGATGAATAGAGAGAGGAGGACTATGACCCCGAACATTATCGCAATTGCCTTCCCCATGGAGAAGACTGACAGAAGCAAGAGCCCTACGATTACTAGAAAGACGAGGTTGAGCTTGATCCCTCCAGCCCTTCTTTGCTTGACGACTAATGCAACTAAACTCACAAGCGCAAACAGAACGAAGAGATCTACGAGGAAACTCAGCAAACTCACTTATGGCACATCCACAAACTGTGAAAGTCAGTGTGCGGGAGCCCTACGTGTAAGTTCCGGTAGATCTACTTGCCAGGCTAAGCCCACCAGGGCCTGATGTCTTTTAAGACTAGTAGACGTGGAAATACCATATGACTTGGACGTAGATGTCGCCGGTGAAATGTAGCGAAGGCGTCCATTGTTCGGCCTGAAACGCTGACGGCGTCACGAATAATCCAGAGACTACAACATGAGAACCGCTCAAGACCTCCGGTAGGTCCGCTATAGGTGATAAGATCAGCCGGTAGTTGCGACCGTTGACTACAATGTATAAAATCTGCGTCTCAGGATTTGTGCAAGGAGTGACTAACAGGCTACATGACGGGGCCAATGTCAACACCCTAAGCGTCCCTATGACCGTCACGTTCTCGCCAACCGGTTGAATTCCGATTGAGGCTGAGGATAATGCGTGGTCGATGGGTTTCGAATTCTTTGACCCCACGTAATTGTACGTGTAAACGCTAGCCACAATGAGGAAAGCAACTGCAACTAGTACTATGATGGACCTCGCAGGCGCCATGCTCTTCAAAGCGACACACTATTTATTCTCGGCGACTCTTTCGAACGCTAAAGGTACTCTTGACTAAACTCATCAAATCCCAAAATGCCGCCGCAACCGAATTGATTTCAACTACCCGGCCTATCTCTCAATAGCTCGACGTTATCGCACCGGCGTAGGCCTTTACGGTGTTCATTAGACTGTGGGCTTATTATACAACGGTCCAGAGGGTGAGATGGCTCATGGAAGTGAAAACCGGTTGACGAAGAAGTTCAAACGCATTGATACTAAACTCATTCACGCTGGCGAACCCGAACCGCGCATCATGGGTGCTGTTAGTATGCCGATTTTCCAGTCGGCCATGTTCGAGTATGCCGGCGAAACAAGTTACCACGACCTCAAGTACATCCGGCTGAACAACACGCCAAACCATACTGCCCTCCATGAAAAACTGAGAGCGCTGGAGAACGCTGAAGCCGCGTTAGTAACCGCGAGCGGTATGGCGGCCATCTCCACGACCTTACTATCCATTCTCTCCACAGGCGACCATTTGCTTGCCCAAGACTGCCTCTACGGAGGAACCCATGATTTCGTCACGAAAGACCTTCGCACATTTGGGATATCCTACGATTTCATTGACGCAGACGACCCAGAGTCCTGGGAGAAGAAACTGAAGCCGAACACGAAGGCGGTGTATGTCGAAACAATAACGAACCCCACTATGCAGGTTGCCGACCACAAAGCAATTGTTGAATTCGCAAAGTCCCATTCGCTGGTAACGCTCATCGATAACACCTTCGCGAGCCCAATCAACTTCCGGCCATCGGAGTGGGGCTTCGACCTATCACTCCACAGCTGCACAAAGTACCTGAACGGCCATTCAGATATTGTCGCGGGTGCCGTCATAGGCCGCGCAGAGTTGGTGGACAGAGTCAAGCATAAGCTTGACCATTTAGGCGGATCACTCGACCCACACGCCTGCTTTCTACTCCACAGAGGAATCAAGACACTGGGAGTCAGGGTCAGGTATCAAAACGAAAGCGCACTCAAAATCGCAAAATTCCTACAAGGCCACTCAGCCATTCAGAAAGTCAACTACCCAGGCCTCGACACCCACCCGCAGCACGCAAGGGCACGCGAACTGTTTGATGGTTTCGGGGGCATGCTAAGCTTCGAACTCAAAGGAGGAGCTGCCGCAGCGCAGCAATTCATGAAGCGCACGACACTGCCAATAATAGCTCCCAGCCTCGGTGGCGTGGAAACATTACTCACCTTACCATCAAAGACATCGCACTCCGGAATGTCGCCAGAAGACCGAAACGCGCTTGGAATCTCCGACGGGCTCATCCGCATGTCGGTCGGGATAGAGGCAACAGAAGACATAATCGAAGATTTCCAACAGGCCTTAGGCTCATCAGCTCATTGATCAACAACCCGCTTCTCGTCTGAAAAACCAATGCATGGCGCTTAAGCGCGGTATGGGAAGTGATGTTTAGTCTGATTGCTGAGTAATGTGTAAATATGGATTCAACTACGGGCCGTAGTTCGAATCCTAAGGATATGGTTCCGTCTTGAAACCCAAACCAATTATCTCGCAAAAGATTGCCGTCGTCCTAATCATCTCGGTTGTGGTCCTGGCATCGCTTTCGGCGTATTCGAGCTTTGTCGTCTTGTCGGAAGCCTCCCAAATCGCACAACTGCAGAGTCTTAGCTCCGATTTGCAAGCCAGGAACAGCCAATTGGAAAACGCCCTGTCGTCTCAGGCTCCGCTTGCCGGAAACGCTTCTTTCGGCCTCAGTCCGGTTACGATATATGACAGCTCAAATCGCAGCGTGGTAACGGTTCAGAGCACCCAGGTCTCCGTTGTTGAAACCATTTTTGGGCCACAGACCACAACATCGAGCGTGCTTGGGTCCGGTTTCGTGGTGGACTATTCGAACGCATATTACATAGTGACTAACTTTCACGTGATCGATAGCACCGTCAACACTACCGTAACATTCTGGGACGGTGACTCCTACCCAGCGAAAGTAATAGGCTCCGATCCCCTCAGCGACATAGCTGTAATTGTAACACATGCGTCGGAGAGCGACCTCCACCCCCTCGAATTCGCATCATCATCTTACCTTAGGGTCGGACAGATAGTGATGGCAATCGGTAGCCCCTTCGGCCTTACAGGTTCCATCACATATGGAATAGTGAGCCAGTTGGGGAGAAGCATTCAGTATCAATCTGCCACACAGGCAATCTCAGTGGCGGACGTTATCCAGTTCAGTGCCCCCATAAACCCAGGAAATTCTGGAGGACCACTCTTAGACGCTGCTGGAAGGGTGGTAGGAATCACAACCGCCACAGCAAGTGGCTCCCAAGGTGTCGGTTTCGCGATTCCATCCGACACCATACTTCAGGAGCTCCCCTCTATCATAACTAGCGGGGGGTACCATAACCATCCGGCGATGGGAATTGAAGCTGTCGACGTGAATTACGAACTCTCACAAGCGACGGTCGCAAACGTGACCTACGGCGTACTAATAGAAAAGACCGTTTCAGGCGGGCCGGCAGACCGAGCAGGCCTGAAAGGCGGGCAGCAAATTGTCACAATCAGCGGCCAACAGTACCTTATCGGCGGAGACATCATAATTTCCGTGGACGGAAGCAGGATAGTGAATTATGATGCGCTCTCAACATATTTGGAGAGATACGTCCTCCCGGGACAGACAATTCGGGTGGGCATAATCAGGTCAGGAAGTTACCAAGAAGTACGGGTCACAGTTGGCGCTGCGACCGGCCCATAGATGAGGAAAAGCTGTCTCAACAATTGTTCCCAGACTCTTACATCCTGTTTGCTATTGGGCAAGCTGAACTGCGAAGTACGTTATGAGGTCAAGGCGAAAGCGCAAGCTCTATTGTGTGGATAAACGATTCATCCGATAGTACCAATGAAGAGATGAAACTGCAGCTTGAGTAGGAAGAAAGGCGTGTCGACTGCTGCTTACGTGTTGACCGCCGTGGGGATAGTGGGAATCATCATTTCTCTTGTTACAGAACAGTCCGACTACGATCCAGTTGCGTTTGGAATCGCCACCGTTTCAATCTTGATAGCGATTGCCGGCATTGCTCTCGCATTCAGAATGCCTAATGACAAAGAAGGAAATAGACCAACGGCCTCTTAGATGGATTCTAACCTACGTGCGTTATTCCACAGCCTGGCTTTACTTGCTTCCTAACCGTTACGCTGACTTCATCGACCATTGTCAGTTATTCCCCTCTACCTCGAGTATTGGCAGTTGTGAAGAGTTTTTCTCTGAGAGGATTGGTTTGGCGTAGCCTCGTGTCTAAACCGTGCAGTATCGGTGGGTTGTCCTTTCAGTTACGACAGTCGGCATCTTCATGGCCGGCCTTGACACGCGCATCGTTCTGATCGGCCTTCCCACAATAGCCGAATCGCTTCGAACTGATCTTGAAACATTGCTATGGGTGACTCAGGGCTACCAGATTGCAATAACGATTGGACTGCTCTTTCTCGGTCGATTCACCGACATCTTCGGGCGGGTGAAGGTCTACAATCTGGGTTTTGCAATTTTTACTGTCGGTTCTGGGCTTTGCGTTTTTGCGCAAACGGGAGAACAACTGATGATTTTCCGGATCATTCAAGGCGCAGGGGCAGCCATGTTGATCGCTAACAGCGCAGCCCTAATTACCGACGCGACGCCGGCGGCGGAGCTTGGTTTTGCTCTTGGGGTTAACCAGATTGCGTTTACGCTCGGCGCGGTTCTTGGGTTAACTGTAGGTGGCGTGTTGATCGATACAGTAGGATGGAGAACCATATTCACACTGAACGTTCCCATCGGGATCTTTGGTACTCTCTGGGCTCACCTTCGTCTAAAGGAAATTGCCCAAACCGAAAGACTTGCTAACTTTGATTATGCGGGTCTCTGCTTGTTCACGACTTCTCTGACATCGCTTCTGTTGGTGATCACATTCCAGACTATGGCTGCAATCGATAACATCGGAGCCGCAATACTCTATCTCATCAGCATAGTGACCTTTGCGCTTTTTCTCTATCTCGAACCGCGTAGGGCTGAGCCGATTCTGGATATGCGGCTCTTCAAAATTCGGCTCTTCTCAGCGGGCAACGTTAGTCAATTCTTGTATTCTCTCGGTTTTGGCTCCCTAAGTCTCATCATAATTCTATACTTCCAACTCATTCGAGGGTATACCGCGCTCACTGCTGGACTGCTCTTTCTACCATTAGATGTCGCCTTCGTGAGCATTGGCCCAATAAGTGGCAAACTTTCGGACAGGTATGGGACACGGGGGTTGGCCACTCTAGGAATGGCTGTGGGAACAGTTGGTTACGTTGCACTTGCATTTCTTGTAAGTGCTACGACTCCGATAATACAGATAGAGATCGTACTCATCTTGGTCGGCCTAGGGTTGGGGCTTTTCTCATCTCCAAACATCAGCGCAGTAATGGGCTCTGTTCCCCCTCAACGGCGTGGCGTTGCCTCAGGAATCAGAGCAACCGTCTTCAACACGGGTAGTGTGTTAAGCATCGGCCTCGTAGCATACATAATCACGACGGCCATCCCGTACCAAGTTGTATCCGGCATAATCATTGGTGGCTACACGACCCTCATGCCTGGAGAGGCGTTAGGCTTTGTGACCGGCATCGGCCGCGCATTCCTTGTTGCCGCCGTGATCACCTTGATAGGAATGTTCGCATCGAGCCTACGCGGGCCTGAAACGAAGACACATACAGACCTTACCGCAAAATGAGATTAAAGCACTCAAGCGAAACTTGCTTAGTTCTCACTGATATCGGCGATTTTAGGGCCTAGAATGGCAACGATGTCTCTAGTCTTAACCTCCAGTAGCTTGTCAACATCTCCCCCACCAACGATTGCCGTTTCGTTCTTGAGAACCTGCGGGTCGAGCAGGATGCGATGAATGTCGCTGAAGGGACACACCCCTCCAGCAGGATAGCCCGAGTGTTTCAGCACTTCCTCGGGGCTCGCGAGCCGGACGTCACTCACAGCGAGGATAGTCTTGAGCTTCTTGTGGCTAACCTTGCTTTTCGCCGGCACAATTGCGAGCAACGAATCGCCGGCTGAGTCAACCATCACGATAGACTTGACTATCTTCTCAACCTCAACCTTTCTCGCGGCCTGTTCAACCGTCTTCACGGGCTCGTTGAACTCGATGAAGCGGTGCCAAAGCTTCTTGGAGCCGAGCAGCAGTCTAAGTTTCTCAGCGTAATTCGACGATGGCAACATCTCATTAGAGGACATTAATGGGTCCAGCTTCCCAAATCTAGGCGATTTAAGTAAACGTATTGTTCGAGCAAACCGCGAAACTCGAAAACCTGTATTAAGAGCATGATGAAACTTCATTCTTGAAGGTCCGGTAAATGCCGCAACGCGCGGGTCTTACAGCTGCTGACATTATGACTGAGAATGTTGTGACCAGTGGACCACACGACGGCCTCTGGAGAATCGCGACTCAGATGCAACGCCACAATATTGGATCGGTTGTAATAACGGAAAAGGGAAAAATACTCGGCATATTGACGGAGAGGGATTTTGTCCGAATAGTTGAACAAGTAGGGGCTTTGCTTGAGAAAAATCTAGCCATACATCATATGACCAAGCCCGTCCTTACCGTGCAGGCTGACACCCCGTTGGTGGAAGTCATCAAGCTCATGCGTGAGAAGCATATTAGGCATCTGATTGTGTTAGACAAGAATGGTGAAGTGGCAGGAATAATAAGTTCCCGGGACCTGATGAAGGTTACAACTGACATTATGTCGGTCTAACGAAACGCGAACGAATTGCCCTTCTTCGATTCTGGATCGAAGTGACGTTACGGGGACGTGAATTCGGCTACGGTTGGTCTTACTAGGTCGACCAATGCTCGAGTGCTAATCTTCACGCTTTTCGTATGCGACCCAGGGTTAAAGTAGACATATTCCTGGCTCAAGAGGGCTTCATCAAAGAGTGTTTCGAGGTTGATGATATTCCCGAGTGGGTAGACGCAGCCCACTGAACACCGCGTAATCCCTTCTGCCTCTTCCTTCGGGGCCAAAGAGACAGGCGCTGACTTGGTAATTATGCCTAAGCGGCGGAAGTCAATCTTCTTGTCTCCCGGGAGAACGGCGAGCAAGAACGCCCCGTCGCTTTTTCTTGCTACCATTGACTTGGCAATATGGGCTTCATCCGTCTTGAGGAATTTCGCCATCTGCGGGCAAGTGTAGACAGGGTCGTGTTCGAGGACCTCAAATTCTACTCCCTGCGCCTTGAGCAAAGATAGAATTTTCTCTTCGATTTCAGTCATGTGGGTCTATTTCACGATCCACCTTGATTGTTCGTGCATGAATTGTTGTACGTAATACGGGCCTAATCCGCTTTTGCCGGTGGAGCCACTTCCCTTCCATCCTCCGAAGGAGTTGACCCCAGGCCATGCGCCGGTAGTCGCGCCTGCGCGCCTGTTCGCGTAGGTTACACCGGCCTGTATCTGGTCGAAGAAGGTTTGCATTTGCTTCTTGTCTTTCGTGTAGATCCCGGCGCAGAGTCCGAATTCGGTCTCGTTCGCGAGTCTGAGGGCTTCGTCGAATGATTCTACGCCTGCGACTACAACAAACGGTACGAACAGTTCTTCCTTGAACAGCCGGTGAGTTGGCGGTAAACCATCTACTATTGCTGGGTCGACGAAGTAACCGTTGTCGTACCCGCCACCCCGCAGTGTGCTACCTCCAGTGATGAACCTGGCGCCGTCCCGCCTTGCATCTTCTGCCGCTCGCTGGTATGTTTCAACGGCGGCTTTGGTGATGATTGGGCCCAAGAATGTCTCTTTGCGCGTGGGGTCGCCTACCTTCACGAATTTCTGAGTGTAATCTTTCAGAGATTCTAAGAACCTGTCCTTGACACGTCGGTCAACGTACACACGTGAGCATGCGCTGCACTTCTGTCCTCCAAACCCGAAGGCTGCTCGCATAACCCCTTCCGCAGCCTGGTCAAGGTCTGCGTTAGCGGTGATTATTGCTGGATTCTTGCCTCCCATCTCCGTAATGACGGGTTTGGGGTAATCTTTTGCGAAGTGGTGGTACACCTGCATCCCCACATCCTTCGAGCCCGTGAAAACGAGCCCATCAACCCCTGGGTTTTCTTGGAGTTCGGCGCCCACCGTTCCGCCCGGTCCAGTGACAAAGTTGTATACGCCGCCTGGGATTCCAGCGTCGATGAAGGCTCTGCAGAGCTCGTAGCCTAGCAATGGTGAATCGCTTGACGGTTTGAAGACGGCTGTGTTTCCCGCGGCGAGGACGCCTGCGGACATGCCGGTGGTCAATGCGATGGGGAAGTTCCAGGGGCCAATAACTGCCCAGACTCCGTACGGCCGGAGTATGCTTTCTGTCTCCTGTCCTGGCCCTGGCGGTTCAAGTGGCCGCAAGAAACCTTTGTTGAGTTCCATCTGCTCGCAGTAGTAACGGACCAGCTCCGCGGCTTCGTTAACTTCTGCTAAGGATTCGGAGCGGTTCTTACCGACTTCGAAGGCCATCCAAGCCGATAGTTCATATCGCCTTTCAATTATCAGGTCGGCGGCCTTGCGTAGAATTACGATGCGATCCTTGTATGGTGTCGCGGCCCACCTTGGATACGCCTGCCTAGCTGCTGCAATTGCAGATTTTACGTCGTCCGTAGTGCCCTTCGGAAAGTAGCTTACGATAATGCGCGTGTCGACAGGGCAAACGTGAACCATTTCCTCTCCGGTTGCGGCCCGTTCCTCCCCATCGATGAATATTGGGTAGTGGTTCCCAAGCTTGGCTTTTACTTGTTCAACCGCCTTCTCGTACGCTTTGTCGTCTTCAGGTGTCACCTTAAGGGTTGCGTACGTGATTCGGGGTATTTTGGCCGTTGACTTGCTTTTTGTTTTTCTCTTCGCTTTCCTAGCTGCCATTCATAATTCCCTCACAATTAATTCAGTCCTGATTACTTGAATCTACCGATGACTTCTGCATAACTGCGACATGGGACGGGTTGTGCTTGCTTGTTCTGCGCATCATAGCCGGTCATGAGGCCAGCACACCTAGGTAAAGCCTTCCAAGTTCCTTGTGTTCGAGGAGTTCCCGAGCAGTTCCTTCAAAGGCATTCTTGCCGCCAACCAGCAGATAAGCAACGTCACCTATCTCCAAGGCGCGTTTTGCGTTTTGCTCTGCAAGGAGTACGGTCAAGCCGACCTCTTTGGCAAGCGACGAAATGAGGTTAAGGACCTGTGTTGCAATTTTCGGCGCCAAATTTGCAGTCGGTTCATCGAACATCATTACGTTTGGTTCTCTTATGAGTGGTAGGGCCATTGCAAGCATCTGCCGTTCTCCCCCACTAAGGCTGAATGCTTTGGTGCTCGTGTAAGCTGAAAGCTGTGGAAAGAGTTGGAAGATCCTCTTTAGTCTCCTCCGGTACTCGTCTTGGTTGATTTTGTACCCTGCAAGTCTCAGGTTCTCCGTTATGGTGAGGTTCGTGAATACATTGTCCGTCTGGGGGAGGAAAGCGATTCCGCTCCTGGCTATTTTATGAGAAGCCCAGCCTGTGATTTCCTGCTCGTTGTGCTTTATCGTTCCCTGATATAGCGTCGTAAGGCCCGCGATCGTTTTCAGGAGTGTGCTCTTCCCAGAGCCATTCGGGCCAACAATAACGGTGACCTCGCTGGGTTTGGCGTTCAGTGTGACGCCGTTGAGAACTTGAAGTTTCCCGTAGCCAGCGAAGACATCTTTGACATTCAGCAATTTTCACGCGCCCAGGTATGCTTCTATCACTTTCGGATCGTTGATCACTTGTTCGGGCGGGCCGGCTGCAAGAAGCCTACCGGATGCCATCGCGTTCACGTAATCGACGTATTTGAGAGCGATGTCGAGCCTGTGCTCTACGATGAAGAAGGTTATTCCATATTGCTCTCTCAGTCGAATGATTCTTGCGAATATTTCGTGAGCTAGGGTTGGATTAACTCCTGACACGGGTTCGTCAAGCAAGTATAGGTTGGCATCACTCATTAGGGCTCTCCCAATTTCAACTAGCTTCATTTGTCCACCGCTCAGGAGCGACGCCGGCGTGTTCAAATGTTCGGACAAGCCGAGCAATTCGAGTATTTTCGACGCCTTCTCAACAGCGTCTGCCTCATGTTTTGCCCAAAGCCGTTTGACGAGCGATTTGGCGAACGATTCTCCGGGGTGATTCTTCTCAGCGACGAGTAAGTTCTCGAGCACGGTGAGCTTGCCGAACATCGATGGTATTTGGAAAGTCCTCGCGATACCCGCTCCATAGACCTGCTGGGGTGACCATCCCGTTATCTCGGTTGAGCCATAGTAGATCCGCCCTTCGTCGGGTTTCTGGAAGCCCGTGATGACATTGATCAACGTAGTCTTTCCTGAGCCGTTTGGCCCGATGAGGATGCTCACGGTCTTTGGTTCCACGTTGAGTGTAACCCCATCTAGGGCGTGAAGATTACCGAAAGACCTCTTTACGCTCTTGACCTGCAGCAGGCTGCCCATTGTCATCTCACTTCGTTGGCTGGACGGGTGAAGGCTCCTTTTGCCATGTTCGGACTATGCCCTCCGGCCTATAGATGAGAATGAGGATCGTTATGAGGCCAAGTAGAAGATAGTTCAGCCAGACTACGTCGAATGGGAGAATTCCAACGAAGGCGTACTTGTAGTAGAGTATTAGTTTATCCAGAGCGACGAAAACGAAAGTTCCCACCAGCGCCCCCCTATTGCTTCCCATTCCGCCGAGCAGGATCATGAGCCAAGGCAGAAACGTCCAGTCAAACCTCGCATAGGTAGGCGTTACGGCGCCACTGTACATAACCCACAAGCTTCCCGCAAACCCGCACAACGTCGACCCAATCAATATTGATACAGTTCTGTATCGAGTGATGTCCTTACCAAGCGACCTCGCCACCAACTCATTGTCCCGAATGGCTCTCAGAGTTCTTCCAAGAGGTGTCTTGATAAGATAACCGGCGTAGGCAAAGACTGCAATTGCTACCAAAAGTAGCACCAAAGTGCCCGCGTAGAACCGATACTGTCCTGCCCACCCTAGAACGTCTGGGACGCTAACACCAGGGGGCCCACCTATGAGAGGCTTGTAGCCGATTCCTATGACGTTGAGTATCTCTCCGAACGCCAGAAGCGTGATCGCCAAGTAGTCTTCCCTAAGTCGGACCGCAGGAGCTGAGGAAATGAGGCCCATGGCCGCGCCCGCTACGCCCCCGATCGCAAGGAACAAAATCAACAATCCGATGGCTATCAGAGGCTGCGATTTCAGAATGGGATTGATCAGCGCTAATACTGAAACATTATTGAGAATGGGACTTAGGTCCGTTTGGATGCCGAGCAGGCTCAAAGCGAACCTTGTTGAGAGACCACCCGTGAAGTAGGCCCCGCCTGCCACTGCGAAGAGAATGCCGAAATTAGGTATCCCGGTTATGCCCTGTTGCAAGTTGAGGCCTATGTTGATGATTAAGTAGACCGCGAACAAAGCCAAGAGGTCTGTTGTGAATAGGATAAGTTGGTCTAGCCCTGACATTACTTATCCCTCCGAAAGCGCAGGCCTGCGAGCCCCCGGGGCGCAACAATCATTGTGACAGAGAGCACGACGAGCGGGACGATAGGTTCGTAGAATGAAATCCAAGGACCGACGACGGACGCTAGCAGTGAGGTGCCGACCACATCGACCAACCCCAGCAACAGGCCGCCCAATACGGCCCCATATATTTGCTCGAGGCCTCCAACTATGCTGGCGCAGAAAATACTAGCCAGTAGGAGTGTTCCGATGCCTGGGTTGATCTCAGTCCATAGCGGGATCAGGGCTCCCGCAACACCTGCGAGTCCCCCCGCGATGAACCATGACACTGCTAGCATCATGCTAACATTGATGCCGATTGCTTCCGAAAGAGAAGGGTTTTCCATCGACGCCCTCAACGCTATGCCCAACGTAGTAAAATTCAACAGCAGGTACATTGCAGCCGAGCAGAGGGCTAACGTTCCAAGTGCCACGAAAAGTATTCCCGGTTCACCCATGAACTTGAAATCTAATCCGCTTAACAGAACATTCCGGGAAGGAACCTTGTAAACGGTGTTCAAGTAGTCGGCGTGTATGTTCGTAACGCCGAGCATTATGATATCAAACGCTAGAGTTGCGATCATTAACATTACAGTTGATGAGTTTCTCCTCCTCATCGGTTCGAGAACCGCATAGAAAAGCAATAAACCGAGAAGACCTACCAGGATGAAAGCGATTGGCACGCCGAGATATGGGTTCCGACTTAGGATGACGGTTGACGTGTATGTGACGTAGGCGGCCACAGTTACGAAGGATGCGTGGGCAAAATTAGCAACTTTCGTCGTCCTGTAAAGTAGAGTGACCCCGAGCGCCATGAGTGAGAGAAGGGCCGAGTAAGTAAGCCATCCCACAATCGTCGGAAGGAACTCCATTACCCTCAGCCACCCATTCTCGAGCTTCGAGCCTCTTTCAGAGGCACCCTCTCAGGAGTCACGTATCAACACCCTACTTGCAATTAAGATGACCCACGCCGTATATGGTAGTGTCTCTCGGGAATTCGTGTAGTCAGAACCCGTGTTTCTCCCGATTGGAGTCACACCCTGAAAAAAAGAAAAGAGGGGGTTTTTTTGTGAGGTTACAGTTGCACTAGCCATGTAACTTGTTGATTTACTGATGAGTAGGTGGCAACCCTTTCCCAATTGCTTTGGGCCACGGCCCAGAACTCCATGTCCATGGTCACTCTGTCTCCAGCTGAGTTGAGTTCAGAGTTGCCTGTCGCACCCCAATACGATGCGGCTACCGATGGCACTGCCGCTTTAATCGCGTCACTGTCGTATTTGCCTGCATTGAGAATTGCGTAAGCCGCTATCCAAGCTGCATCGTATGTGGCCAATGCGTAGATATCGGGTTCCTGGCCGATTGCAGATTGAACCTCCTGGTTCAGAGCCAGATGCTTAGAAGTCAATGGCGCCATGAGTTGTACAGAGATTAGATTCACTTTTGACGCTATAGCGCCAGCGTTTTGTATGATGACCGTATCCTGCGACAGAGTATCGGGCCCAAACCAAGTCAGTCCAAGCAGCGGGCTGTTTCTGGTGTTCGCTTGGGATAGCATTGTGGCAACGTCTTCCCACATGTTGGCGAAGACTGCGACAGGTGTCTTGGCCGCCAGGAGAGGTGCCACTTGCCCCTCTAGCGTGTTGAGTACTACGGTGAAATCTGTCGTAGTCGGATAGGCGTAGGTCACGTCCGCGACCAAGTTGCCTCCGGCCGCTGTCCATGCAGCCTTGAACGAGTCGTGAATAGAGAGACTGTACGTATCCTCGGCCGAGACCATGGCAACGTTCTTGAATCCTTTACTTTGAAGCGCAGCAACGAGCGCGGCGCCTTCAGCCTCAGCCGCTGGCACAACGCGGAACTCGTAATCTCCAGGTGGAGCTACGGACTCTCTGGCAGCAGTTGAGGTGCCGTCGATTACGATTATCTTGTTTGTGTCGGCGTATGAGTCGACAGCTTTCATGGCTCCGCTTGTCATGCCTCCTATGACGACCTTACAGCCTTGCGCATACAGGGCCTGTATTCCCGTTAAGGCTACGTCGGGCTTGGTCTGAAAGTCTTCGATGTAGAACTTGAATGTCGTCGGTATGCCCAACGAGGTCACGTAGGCATTGATCTCAGTCTCTGCGATCTTGACGGTCGCCTGAGCTCTTACACCGTAACTCGAGAAGTCTCCGGTAAGGCTTAGCAGAGCGCCGATAGGAATCACGGATGGCAAAGTAGATGTTAACGGCGGTGGGGTTGGGTGTAACGCGTAGCCAAGTCCGCCGCCAATCACAAGCATTACTAGCATCAAAGCAATGACGGGTGGTTTAGAAAGTGTACTAGCCGTTTTTCATATCCTCCTCGAAAGCAAAATCGGGCGCGATTCGGCGTTTAACTTATGTGTACGTAGAATTTGTGAAGTATATGCCTGTAGCTTTGGCGGCTCGCAACTTTCTCACAATTTGAAGGGACCGCTGTTGAGCGGCAGTTGTGTCTTGGTTAGATTACGAACTCTTCTTTGCCTACGGCTCTGTTCTCAAGTCCGATTCTTGAAGTTCTCATTTTCTTGTTCCCGAAGAGTGCAGCCTCTTCTTGATTCTGGTACAACGCATTGACAACACGCCCCACTGCATCAGATTTCATGATTCCGCTTCCGCTCATTCCTGTCGCAATTATGCAATTGCTAACCCGTTCGATGATTGGAGTTGAGTCTAGGGAGTTGATATCGTAGAAGCCTGCCCACGAGTTGACTGGCCTCAAATTAGCAAAGCACGGCAAGTATTGACTTAGGACTGGATGTATGTTGTACATGTAATAGTTCTCTTCCGCGGTGGGCTCCTCTTCGTACGAGAACGGCCTCCCTATGTCGTCAGCGAGGGGTACGCTATTCTTCCGTTCATGCTCTAGTTACTCTAATTACCCTGGCCGTGCTCGTCCCGTTAGGGAGAAACCGAAAAAGGCACATTACTCAATTACTGAATTACGTTTCCTTCGTTAAGTTCCCCAAGTCAATACTGCTACCAATTCCCTTCAGCTTTGCTAATTCGTAGGTTCTGAAGGCCGAAGATACGTCTGCCACGGCGGTTCCTACGGATTTGAAGACGGTTATCTCATTGACCGAAGTCCTGCCCGGCTTCCTTCCCGCCACAATGGTCCCGATATCGCTGTAAATGTCTTCTTCTCTTAGAATCCCTTTGGAAATTGGGTAGGATAAATCGCCGACGTTCTTGGCGTCCCAAGTATCCAATACGATTTTTGACGCTCGCTTCATGACTTCCTCGTCGAGTTCTCTTGCATCAGGCGTATGTGATCCGATTCCTGTCACGTGGCAACCTGATGATAGCCATTCTCCCTTTATGATTGGTTTCGACGAGGTCGTGGCGGTCACGACGATATCTGACTCACGAACTGCATTTTCGAGATTGTCTGTCACGGCGAAGTCTGAGTCGACATGATTCTTCATTTCCTCGACAAATTTTCGGCATCTCTCGGCATCGAGGTCGTAGGCAAACACCTTCTTTATTCTGCGAACTTCGGTCAGGGCAAGTATCTGGGCACGCCCTTGCACTCCTGTTCCTGCAATGGTCGCCGTGGAAGCATCCTCGCGCGAAAGGTACTTAGCTGCCACAGCGCCCGCCGCGCCTGTTCGGATTGCAGTTATGTATGTTCCATCGAGGATGGCTAGGGGTAGGCCGTTCTCAGGGTCAATTAGGATAATCGTTGCAATTACAGTTGGCAATCCCAACTTGTGATTGTTTAGATGTGTTGTCACAAGTTTCGTTGCCAACGCGTTCGCGCCAGTCAAATAGGCTGGCATCACAAGCATGTTTCCGTCATAACGGTCCATGTCCACCCTGAGCCTAGAGGGGACGACTGCAGTGCCCAGACCGACTTCTCTATATGCGTTCTCCACGGCTCTCACCGCTTCGATTGGCGTCAGCACGCGCTCGACGTCCTTTCGCGACAACAAAAGAGCTGAATGATGCGTTCTCCCTTCCATCTTGGTCCAGAACCTCTAGTAGACAATGATTGCTTTCATTCGATGGTCAGCACTGGTTTGCCTAGTACTTCCATCTTCGGCTTGATGCCGAGTCCCGGCAATTTGCTCGCGGCCATACGGCCGTTGACGCGATGTGGAGCGCCTTCTGCGATGCTTACAGTAACGTAGCTATTGAAGTCGGTTGTTGAGAAGAGGAACTCAGGCGGCGTACTATGCGCTAGATGCGCTATGGCTGCAGTCGTGATATCGCCTCCCCAACTGTCCTCAATAGTCATAGCTATGCCCATCGAAACACAAAGGTCACGCACTTGACGCGCTTTGGTTAGACCGCCGAATTTACTGATCTTAATGTTCACCACGTCCATGGCTAGATCAGCTTTACCGCGCAAAAGCATGTCGATGCTATCAATCGCCTCGTCAAGCACGAACGGATGGTTCGTCTGGCGGCGAACTGATAGACACTCCTCGTAGGTCAAACAGGGTTGCTCGATATAGACATCAACATCTTCAACTGCACGCACTACTCGCATGGCATCGTGCATCAACCAGCCGGTGTTCGCGTCCGCCACCAGGCGGTCGCCGGGCTGCAGCCGCGCGGAGACGGCGCGGATACGTTCAATGTCTGATTCAGGATCACCCCCGACTTTGAGTTGAAAACGACGGTAACCTTCTTGTCGATAGCCGGCCACGCGACTGGCCATACTTTCAGGTGATTCTTGCGAGATAGCACGGTACAGGCCGAAATCTTCGCCATAACGGCCGCCGAGCAGAACGCATACAGGCTGGCCGGTGACTCGGCCAAGGATGTCCCAGCAGGCCATGTCGATGGGAGATTTCACGTAGGGGTGCCCTTTGAGTGCAGAATCCATGCGACGGTTCAGACGGCCAAGTTCGAGTGGATCCTCGCCGAGTAGATGCGGTCCCAGTTCAGCAATGCCCGCGCGTACACCGTTCGCGTATGCGGGGAGGTAATACGGCCCAAGTGGGCACATCTCACCATAACCAATGACACCGGTATCTGTCTCTACACCAACAACCGTGCTGTCGAAAACGGTAACAGATTTGCCGCCGGACCACTTGTACGCACCTTCCTCAAGAGGAAGGTCGACCTTCCATGCCGAGATCTTCTTGATTCTCATACTGTAACCCCTCAAGCGCTGCGAGAATTCGGTCACCATTTCTTGGCTTCGTCTGCCTCGATTACAATCCCCTTTTCAGACTCAATCTTCCTGAGCTGCTCGTACGCTTTCTCAAATAACTCTTCGTTTAGGTTTGCAATAGTAAATTGCAGGGAGTTTTCCAGGAATTTTTGGAGTTCAAAAGGACTCTTCAATTCATGCGTAACTCCCATTTCTATGTCACCGCCTTTCGGAACTCCGACTGTTACGTTCTTTCCTTGAAATTTCACTCCCAACCTTTTCCGTCCCCCCCAGATTGTCAAGGCCAGAACCGAGTCATCGTGTGTTCTAGCGTATGAGGCAAGAAGCCGCAAACAGTGGAGGTAATTCTCATGAATTGACAGCCTTTCTGAATCAATATTGAATTGCATGTTAGAACCTGTTGTTTCTTTCGCCATCCGGTATAGCTCCACGCTTCTCCTATACGCTTCAGACATTAAGTCAGTATTCTCCAGGAGGCACCGCGAATCGGATTGCAATGATTCGCGGAAATTGTGCTTGTGAAGATTGGCGGGGCATGTTACTTCAGGAGATGTTGTCGCGTTAGAGGTGCTTTCTAATCTCGGCTTCGGCTTCCTCTGGGGCCACAACGTGCACTTTCGGCCCCGCGTCCTCTAGAAGTTTCTTTGCCTTGTCGCGCGCCGGGGCTGGGACGATGAGTACGACGGGTATGTCCAAGGTCTTGCATGCGAACAGCAGATCAGCCGGGCCCATGCGTTCCTGTTCAGCTGGTACGACCTTGTGAAAATATCCGACTACAACGTTTACCTCGCCCTTGCTAAGGTGGTTGACGTACTTCCCGTGTCCGTCCCATGTGTTCGCCACCGGCAATGTCTCAACGCCTTCAGCAGCGAGCTTCGACAACAGAAGTGCATCAGTTCCTTCAAAATAACCAACTCTAGCCAACGGTCTTAGCCTCGGGTACAACTCTGTCCAAGCTCAGGATAAAAGGTTGCTAATCTTTTTCAGATTGGTCTGGGCCCAAGTTCCGTTAGGGACGACTCTTGCGTCAACCGAAGGCTATTCTTTCTTGGTCTTCCGGTAAGGACAGCGCAATGGCACTGTACCGAACCCTCGGAGGAAAGCAATTCGAGGTAGTCGGCCTCCTAACAACGCTCAGCGAACAATTCCGCCGGGTTTCTATGCATGGGGTTAGGGAGGAGCTTCTTGACTTGCAGGCAAAGTCCGTGGGCATACCCCTGGAGAAAGTGTTGATACCCTATCCTTGCCCGAACCTGGTTTACGAAGAAAAAATGCGGGATGTCCTATCCCGATGGAAGAAAAATGGGGTTACGCATGTCATTTTTGGTGACTTATTCCTTGAAGATATTCGGAAGTATCGGGAAGCGAACCTCGTGAAGCTTGACCTCAAGCCTGTTTTTCCTGTGTGGGGAAGGGACACAGCAGGCCTTGCCCGCGAGATGCTGCAGCTTGGTTTCCGATCCATTCTTACCTGCGTTGACCCAAAGAAGCTTGACGTCAAATTTGCGGGCCGCCAATTCGACAACTCCCTCCTAACGGATCTACCGCCGAGTGTTGACCCGTGCGGTGAGAATGGGGAATTTCACACCTTTGTCTATGATGGACCAAACTTTCATGAACGGATTCCTGTTGAAGTTGGGGAATCCGTGTTACGGGATGGTTTCCAATTTGCGGACGTGCTGCTGAAACGCTAACTTGGTTTGCCATCTGATCTCTTGCGTAAGAAATAGACCGGGATGAGAATCAGGAGGGCCAACTGAAGGGCTGACCCAACCAGGAACGTAATTGATGCAGGTGACAACCTTGCCTCTACGAATGATTGATGCTCCGGTTGTGGAAGGGAGACTGCGAGCGTGAGTAGTGAGAGAACGAAAGCTAGTGGGTACGCGATTCTATGCCCCGTTGCCGCAAGCGCAGCCACGATGACATAAGCCAGCCATCCCACGAGTACCGAGTAGAAAAGCCAACTCGGAACGAGAGCGTACAGTTGCAGGAGGAGAAGAATTCCCATGGCGACTGACAGATAGATCAACAGGTCTATCGTACGCTTAACCGAAGGCAAAGGACCACCTTTCGAGTGAATTCTAAGATGCTGCTGTCCGATATGAAGTTGAAGAAGAGGATAAAGAAAAAAGGAAGAGAGGAAGACATGTTCTCAGTGTTTCAGTTCTTCGATTCTTTCGGCCACGCCTTTCAGTTCGTTCTCAAGATTGGTCTTGTATTCTTCCAGCCATTCTAGCTTCTCTTCTTTCGTTAGGAATCTGCGTCCACCACACATTGCTTAAGCACCTCCTCTGGACCTTGCCCTCAGATCAATGCGGGGACAAATTTAGCGACTGAGCGACACTGAACCCCGTCACGAATAGGCTTCAAGCGTCCAAGGCAAAGTGTACGGGAGAAGAGTCCTTACTGCTTGAGTAATCCGTACTCCTTCAGCACGTCTCCATGGCCACGTGCAAAGTCCTGACTAGTTAGGCCTTCGGGTCTCACATACCTAAGCTCAGAGAACCACTCTGGCCGCTCCACCTTATCCCCCAAGGTCCCCTCGTATACGAAACAAAGATCCCAATGTGCGGCCTCTGGATCGTTCGGGTCCTTAGAAAGATGCGATTGGACCTGCCGAAACGTCAACTTGCCCGGTTTCTTTACTCCAACCTCCTGGGTCAGAACTCGCATCGCCGCGTCTTCAGGCCTCTCTCCATATTCCAAGTGGGACGCTGGAAGAATCCACTTGTTAGAGGCCGCATATTGCGGTGCGAACTTTTCTCCGACGTAGAATTTCTCAACCCAAATCTCAGGCTTAACCATCTTGCCTAGAAGGATGCCGTCCTTGCCCCTCAGAACGAGGAAGGCCGAAATGCAAGTGCCACCCTTCGGCACATGTCCTTCCATGAACTGTGCTTTCTTGATCATTCGGAACACCCGCAGAAAGTTACGACCCGCTCACAATATAAGAACTAGATGCAGACGTTCAAGACTGGAACATTGACCTCTGTATTCTCACAGATCGTAGATGCCAGACCTCACACCCCAGTCTACACTATGCATAGGTATTTCGCGCGGAGGCCTTGGAACGTCTTTCACGAACTCGTTTCGCACTATAGCACGGTAGGTGATATTGTTCTAGACCCATTCTGTGGCGGCGGCGTAACCATCGTTGAGTCTCTCAAACTGGGCAGAAAGGCGATCGGGGTTGATGCTAACCCGCTGGCAACATACATAACAGAAATGGAATGTAAACCCCTAAACTTGCAATCGTTCCAACAAGCGCTTCTCCACGTTAGCCAAAAAGCCGAATTAGAAATATCGCGGCTTTACCGAACGAAATGTGCTAGGTGCAATTCTGAAGCGGTCGCCGATTGGATTGAGTGGGACGAAGCAACAGGGCGAATGATCCGGCTAAATTATGATTGCCAGAAATGCGGGACCAGTGGTGAGAAATCGCCTGGACAGCATGACCTCAGGCTTGCGAGGCAAATCACTGAAAACTTTGCCCGATTCGTTAGCCAGCGGAAGCTTTGGTATCCTAAGACCCGAATACCAAATGGTGACAAAACCAACTCTCTCTTGAGTAAGAACATCAATTTCTTCCTCGAACTCTTCACGAAAAGGAACGCCCTCGCGCTGTCCATCCTTCATGCTGAGATTAGTCGTGTTGAGGATAGTGAATGCAGGGATTTTCTGAGGTTTGCGTTTAGTGGTTCATTGAAGTGGGCGAGCCGGCAATCCCACCTTAGAGGTGAAATAGTTGAGGGTTGGGCTATGCATGCCTACTGGGTGTATCCGAGAAGCCTCGAAATTAACGTCTGGAACACCTTTCGACGACGAGCGCAGGCCATACTTCGTGGGAAGAAATACAGTAATCAACACCTGGGAAAATTCTGCGTATTTGCACGAGACTTCAACGAGCTGGCCAAGGGGAACGCTTCTTGCCTCATACTCAACCAGAGCTCTTCGGAACTTCCTTTCCCGGAGAGTTCTGTCGACGCAATCATTACAGACCCGCCGTACGGTGGTAACGTGAACTATGCTGAACTCTCAGACTATTGGCATATCTGGCTGAGTGAAGGAAAAATCATTGACAAGGGTAGCGAGGTAATAATCAACAGGACTCAGGGGAAGGGAGTCGAAGAGTATGAATCGCTTCTTTACGCCGTGCTGAAAGAGTGCTATAGAGTTCTCAAACCCAACCGCTGCCTTGTATCCACTTTCAATAGTAGGGACATACGAGTTGTTGCGAGTTTCATAACCGGAGCCTCGAAAGCTGGTTTCACACTTCACCCGGATGGGCTACTTTACCAGAACCCCATTCGCCCTTACACCACAACTTTTCACGCGATGCAAATCGGCGCCTTCGTCGGAGATTTCGTCTTCACTTTCGTTAAAGAGAAGACACCGCAGCCATACAATTCAGGACCGAGTACTGTTGAGCTGAAGGAAATTCTGGCCACATACGTCGCAGATGCTGTGGCAGGGGAAATAACGGAACCGCAGCTAAGGGAACGAGCCTACAGGTCAATCATCCCATTTCTAGCCAACAGAGCACGCGTTGACCTGGCTGCCTGCAAGGAGGCGGTTGACTTCTTTGAAGCCAAAATGAAGGAACGTGAACAGGACTTCCGCCAGATCAGAATGAAAATCACCGAAAAGAGAAGACGAAAGTTCAGGCAGAGATAGCGTACTATGGAAATCGTTCACAGGAGATATAGCTCGGGTCAATTGATGTGGAAGAGAGAGAACTAGTAGTTGTAATCATGCTTGTCAGAGCAATTTACGGCTCTAAGCTATCAGGGGCATCGTGAAAATGGAATCGAAGATTCTGCTGGAACTATTTTTGATATAGTAAAGTTCTCAACGCATGACGGCCCGGGCATTCGGACCGCCATATTCTTCAAAGGCTGCCCTCTGCACTGTTGGTGGTGCCACAACCCTGAAGGACAGACTCCCGCAGCACAACTCGTTTACAGAGAAGAAAGATGCATCCATTGCTTCAGCTGCGTAGAAGCATGCCCGAATCACGCTATCAAAATCCTCGAAGGCATTCCAACTCTTCTAAGAAATGCCTGTAAGCTTTCTGGCATGTGCACTATAGCGTGCCAGACGAAAGCCAGAGAAATGGCGGGAAAGAGAGTCAAGGTTTCCGACGTCATGGAAGAAATAGAGAAGGACAATATTTTCTATGACGAATCTGGTGGCGGAGTCACCTTTTCAGGCGGCGAACCTTTCATGCAACCCGTCTTTCTCCAGAACCTACTTGAAGCCTGCAATGAGAGGAGAATACGCACGGCCGTCGAGACTTGCGGGTTCGTAAACTCCGAGACTTTACTGAATAGCGGCCGATATGCAGATTTGTACTTGTATGATTTGAAAGTCGTCGATAATGAGACTCATCGTAGGTTCACGGGTGTCTCAAATGAAGTGATCCTGAAGAACTTGCGACAACTCTCTCACGTTCACGACCACGTCATTGTTCGTTTCCCCGTTATTCCCGGCGTGAATGACGATGATGCGAACGTCTTTCGATTGGGTGAATTCGTATCGTCGTTGGGAAGCGTGAAAGAAATTGATGTTCTTCCCTACCACGAACTTGGCATTGAAAAGTACAAGCGACTCGGAATGGTAAACAGAATGCCGGAGGTCGAACCACCCTCCACCTCAAAGACGGGCGCGATAGTGGAGAAATTGGAAGGGTTTGGGTTACGGGTTAAGGTAGGAGGTTGATGATATGAATGAAAGGCTGGGAAAACTTAGGCAACAAAGCCTGGATACGAAACCACGGATCTCAGTTGAACGAGCCGAACTAATGACGGAATTCTATGAACACTCCTCGGAACCCGCTAGCCCTATCAAAAGAGCTCTTGCATTCAAGCATTTGATGGAAAACAAGGCGATCTACGTAGGTGACGGAGAATTAATCGTCGGCGAAAGAGGCCCTGCACCGAAGGCTACGCCCACGTACCCGGAACTGTGCTGCCACAGCCTTAAGGACCTTCAAATTCTCAACGACCGAAAGAAAATTTCCTTTGCCGTTGACGACCAAACGCGAAAGGTCTACGAGGACAGAATTATCCCGTTTTGGCGAGGCCGAACCATCCGTGACCGTATCTTTTCCGAAATGTCGGAGGAGTGGAAAGCGGCATACGAGGCCGGTATCTACACGGAGTTCATGGAACAGCGCGCCCCAGGGCACACCGTTTTGGACGATAAAATCTACCGTAAAGGCTTCCTAGACTTCAAGGTCGACATCGAGAACGCGAAGCAAAAGCTCGACTATCACAACGACCCTGACGCCTACAGGAAGCAGAAAGAGCTCGAGGCCATGTCCATTTGTTGTGATGCCATCATCCGGTTTGCTCAACGCCACTCTGAGAAAGCGCGCGAGATGGCTCAGCATGAAACTAACCCTCGACGAAGAGAGGAACTGGAGAGAATCGCAGAGGTTTGCTCATATGTTCCGGAGCATGCACCACGTGACTTCTGGGAGGCACTGCAGGCCTACTGGTTCGTTCACTTGGGCGTAATCACGGAACTTAACACGTGGGATTCCTTCTGCCCAGGCCATCTTGACCAACACCTGTTCCCGTTCTACAAGCGGGGGCTTGAGGATCGGACACTAACGAGGGACAAAGCGAAGGAACTCTTGGAATGCCTCTGGGTGAAGTTCAACAATCAACCCGCGCCGCCGAAAGTCGGTGTAACGGCGGAGGAGAGCGCCACCTACACGGACTTCGCCAACATCAACATCGGCGGCCTAAGGCAGGATGGTTCCGATGGGGTCAACGAACTCAGCTACCTGATCCTAGATGTTATTGATGAGATGAGGCTCGTACAACCGTCCTCGAACATCCAACTCAGCAAAAAGAGCCCCGACCGCTTCCTGAAGAGAGCCTGCGAGATTATCAGGGAGGGATGGGGACAACCGTCGATATTCAACGCCGACCTAATTGTCGAAGAACTTGTCCACCAAGGCAAAGCTGTTGAAGACGCACGGTCAGGCGGCATAAGCGGTTGCGTTGAAACGGGATGCTTTGGCAAAGAGGCTTACATACTAACCGGGTACCTGAACCTGCCGAAAATATTGGAGATTACCCTAAACAACGGAGTAGACCCGCGCACAGGCAAGAAGATTGGGTCGACCACGGGCGACCCAGCAGGTTTCAAGCCTTTCGACGAACTCTTCGACGCATTCACTAAACAATTGAAACATTTCGTTGACATCAAGGTTAGAGGCAGCAATATTATTGAGAGATTATTCGCCGAGCAAATGCCCGCCCCATTTCTATCGACGCTAATTGATGACTGCATCGTGAAGGGTAGGGACTACAATGACGGGGGCCCACGCTACAATACGACCTACATAATGCCCGTTGGAATCGGCACGCTAACAGACAGCCTAGCGGCGATCAAACGTCACGTCTTTGATGAGAAGCGGTTGAGCATGGAGCAATTGCTCAAGACGCTTGAAAAGAATTTTGAAGGACATGAATTAATCCGCCAAATGCTTTGGAATAAGACGCCGAAGTACGGAAACGACGACGACTACGCTGATGAATGGTTGAAAGCGGCCTTCGATTCATTATACCGCGTGATTAGCGGCCGAAAGAACACGAAGGGAGGATTCTATGCAGTCAACTACCTCTCCACAACGTGCCACATCTACTTCGGCTCGGTAGTGGGTGCAACGCCCGACGGAAGACACGCGTATGAGCCAGTGTCCGAAGGTGTTTCGCCCGTACAGGGCGCCGACACGCACGGGCCTACAGCCGTGATAAAGTCGGTTGCCAAAATGGACCAAGTCCGCGCGGGTGGAACGCTACTAAACCAGAAATTTTCCCCATCACTCCTAGAGGGCGAATTAGGCATTGACAACCTTGCACACCTAGTGCGATCCTACTTCAAGCTGGACGGCCACCACGTCCAAATGAATGTCGTGACAGCGGAAACTCTACGCGCAGCACAAGCGAACCCTGAGAAATATCGGGACTTGATCGTTCGAGTGGCAGGATACAGCGACTACTTCTGTGACCTGGGCAAGACACTGCAAGATGAAATCATTGCGCGAACAGAACACAAGTCCTTCTAAGCTTCCAGGACATGATATACTCGCATGTTTACGTCGCCGTTGCCATTGACTCGCCCTTTTCCTGCCGCTCGGAATCTCCACGCCCATAATCCCAAGATAACACGCGCTCGGGTTTCAGCATCATAACGACTCGGTCAGGCTGCTTGACGGCTTCAGCCAGCCATTCCTTTCCTTCCTCTTCGCCGTAACGGAAAGAGATCTTCTTCAACCAGTCGTCTCGATTCTCCTTGAGGACCTGAGCGTTTCCGAATGCGCACACAGCCACGTATGGACCGATGTCTGTTGCGATACTCAAAGCGACCGCAGGGTTACTTTTGATATGCTGCCCCTTCACGCGGCCTAGGCGGGTTGTGAAGTAGAAGCTTCCGTTCTGGTATGCGTACCAAATGGGGTTCACACGCGGCTTCCCTTTCTTAGACACAGTAGCAAGATGAGCCATTCGTGGCTCTTGCAGAAATTTCTCAAGTTCGGTTTTGGATAATGGCAACTTTCTTCTCTCGCTAGCCCTGAAGCTTCCCTGGTTCCAAGCGATTCCCGTAACTGTTCAGGAAGGTAAGGTCACTTAGCGGTTTGCGATTCTTCCTCTTGCCGGTGACCTTTCGGGCCGGGTACCCGAACCCAACGACGACGCTCGGATTCAAGTTATTAGGTATACCAAAATCCCTTTGCAAGGCTTCAAGGTTCAATCCGGTGAAAAGGCAGGAAATTACCCCAAAGTTCCATGCGGCGATTTGCATATCTTGAGCCGCCCTGCCCGCGTCGAGCATGTGGAATCCAAATTTCGGGTTCGTTAGGACGATGACTGCGAAGTTCGCTTGAGCAACCCAACTGCCTGTCGTGCTGTCTTCCGCGAGACGTTTGAGACGATCACGCCCTTGAACTAGGATGAAGCGCCAATGCTGATTGTTAATCCCACTCCCCGTGAGACGGGCGGCTTCCAGCACCTTCAGCTTCACGTCCGCCGGAACGTCTCTTGAATCGAATTCGCGCACGTCCAGTTTCGTTGCGACGCATTCATACGCATCCATGTAACTCAACCTTCTGCTGTTGGAGCAACTCAACAGATAAAGATAGAATTAGCGAGTCAGCTGGCTTGAAGTGCATTCAAACCTGCAAAGTGAGCCTTGGTGCCAAGCTCTTTCTCGATGTCAAGCAGCCGGTTATACTTGACAATTCGTTCACCGCGGCAAGGTGCCCCCGCCTTTATTTGCCCACAGTTCAAGGCGACCGCGAGGTCAGAAATGGTTGTGTCCTCTGTCTCGCCTGACCTGTGGCTAACCACAACCCTGTAATGATTAGCCAGCGCCAGCTTCGCAGCATCAACTGCCTCCGTCAAAGTGCCAATCTGGTTAACCTTTAACAAGAGCGCATTCGCGGCACCGGCGTCAATGCCCTTCTTCAATCGCGAAACGTTTGTAACGAAGATGTCGTCGCCCACGACCTGAACCCAGTGACCGACCTTGCGTGTGAACTGGGCGGTATGTTCGAAATCTTCCTGTTCGAATGGGTCCTCGATGTAGCGGATTGGAAAACTCTTTGCCAACTGTTCATAGAACTCTGCTAGTTCTTCTGGGGAGAGTTTCTTCCCGTCAATTTCGTACGTTCCGTTTCGGCAGAATTCTGATGAGGCGGCGTCGAACCCTAGGAAAACGTCTTTTCCGGCGGAGTAGCCGGCCTCGGATATGGCCTGCGACAGAACCTCAAGGGCTTCTAAAGTCCTGTTGAGAGGGGGTGCAAATCCGCCTTCATCGCCAACGTTGATCGCTTGCCTTCCATGTTTGGATTCGATTACCCGCTTGAGTGTGTGGTATATTTCTGAGCCAGCGCGTAGGGCTTCCGTGAAGCTCTTTGCTCCCGCGGGGAGAACCATAAATTCCTGGACCTTCAGTCCCGTCCCAGCATGCTTGCCACCGTTGATTACATTCATGGCCGGTACGGGAAGGGTTCGACCGTTTCCGTTGCTCAAATAATCATAGAGGGATTTCCCTTCAAGCCGGGCGGCAAGCTTCGACACCGCCAGCGATACGGCTAGTGTCGCATTTGCGCCCAGCCGCGACTTGTTCGGTGTCCCATCCAAGTCGATCATTGCATGGTCAATACTCGATTGTTGCCGTGGGTCGAGGCCTATGAGCTTCGGGGCGATTACTTCCCCGATGTTTCTGAGAGCTTTGAGCACGCCCAATCCGGCGTAACGTTTCGGATCTCCGTCCCGGAGTTCCAGGGCCTCGTGCGTTCCCGTCGAAGCGCCCGATGGGACTGCAGCTTTCTCCCATATGTCATCGGAGTAAATTGCTGCCTCAACGGTTGGGTTTCCCCTTGAGTCTAGGATTTCCCGGCCGCTCACCTTAGTTATCTTGAACTGATTGGGCAATTGCAAACATCAAGCCATGAAAAACGTGCGTAACATAACAATCTTTGCGAAGCACTAATACATACAAAAGCAATACCTACGGTCACGGAGAGGTGCTTTCCTCGAACTTCCGCCCAATAGTTTACGCGTCGATTTTGCTCGGCTTCCTGCTCTTCGTGGCACTTCCATTATCTACGGCGCAAACTAAACCCTCGGCGTCTACGGCAGACAACCTAAACGGCGTGGCTATTCTGGCTCCCAATGATGCTTGGGCTGTTGGGAACGCAGGGACAATCGAACATTTCGACGGCTCATATTGGAGCCTGGTTGCTTCGAGCACCAGCTCAAACCTTCTTGGATTATCTTTTGGGCCGCCAGGGGCGCCCAGTTCAGATTCAGGTTTCGCGGTAGGCGGGAGCGGCGGAACGGCCGTCGCACTCTTCCGCAGCCCAGTTTCGTGGGAACAAGCAATGACTGGGCTCTCTGGACCCGATGCAGAGAAACTTGGGTCAGTCTTCCCGACTAGTTCTACTGATGCGTGGGCTGTCGACGATGTTTCGGGCGCGTTTTGGCATTGGTCTGGGGTTGTGGGCTTGGGGGGTGGATGGAACGAGGTTTCCTCGGCCTCGGCTGGGCTGAATTCTATCTTTATGACCAGCGCATCAGACGGCTGGGCGGTTGGCTTAGGCGGAATCATCTACCATTATGCGGGCGGGGGGTGGTCGCCGTATCCCAGCGTGGGAACAACGCTCAACTCAGTTTTCATGGTTAGTCAAAACGAGGGATGGGCCGTTGGCGATGGGGGAAACATTTTCCATTACTCGTCAGGGATATGGACAGGCCCCGTTTCATCCTCGCCCACGAATCAGAAGCTCAAAGCAGTTTTCTTTGTAAGCCCAACGGAGGGCTGGGCTGTGGGCGCTTCCGGAACTGTATTGCATTACTTGAATGGCGCGTGGTTGTTGGCTTCGAATCAGTTTGGGACAAACCAGAATTTGAACGCCGTCTCCTTCCTCGGGGGAAATGGTTGGGCGGTTGGTGATTTCGGAACAATCATACCGTTGAGTACCCAAACACCTCCGCAAGGTGTTCCTGGATCGACATTTGAGTCGGTTTACTTGTCAAACGGTGGCGATGGATGGATAGTTGGATGCTCTACCGGTGGTTGCGGGAGCGGTGCTGGCCAACCTACGCTGGTTCATTGGAACGGTAACTCTTTCACTAGAGGAAGTGCTTATGCGACCACAACGGATCTTTACTCGGTTTCCATGGTGAACCCATCTGAGGGGTGGGCTGTGGGCGGCCTGGGAAGTAACCCGGCTATTTTGCATTTCACTGGGGGATCGTGGGTGCAGGTTCCAGCGCCACCAGTCAACGGGATCTTACGCTCGGTGTTCATGGTTGATGCGGGCAACGGTTGGGCCGTGGGAGATAGCGGCGCAATCCTCCACTACTCTGGCGGCTCATGGGGAGTCGTCTCAGCGCCCACACCAAACACGCTGCGGAGTATCTTCATGGTAGGCCCCAGTGATGGCTGGGCTGTAGGTAACGTGGGAACAATACTCCGATACCAGAGCGGCCAATGGTTAACCTACTCCAGCTCAACGAGTGCATCCTTGAACTCGGTCTTTTTCCTGGACTCAAGCCACGGATGGGCTGTAGGTTCCACTGGCACGCTTCTCTATTTCAACGGCGTAGGGTGGGTTCCCGTAGCTGCTGGAGTTTCATCAAACCTGAACTCGGTGGCACAGGTGAACCCGCAGGAAGCATGGGCAGTCGGTGACTCGGGTACAATCCTGCATTGGAATGGAATAAGCTGGTACCAGACTGCGCCTTCCCCTTCAATCTCCGGCAACCCTAACTTGAATTCCATCTTCATCTCGTCGAACGGTTTCGGTTTGATCGTGGGCGCACCTCAAGCTGCGGGCAGCCAAGGAACCATCCTACAGGTTTCAACGCTGAACCCTATCCCGGAGGTAACCACGCCACAGCTTGTGCTTGCCGCCGTGTTCGGGGCATCGCTAATCGTCATCCAAATTCGGCACAGAAGACTCGGATGATGTGGAACTGCGTTCTCGATGATTCGCCCACACTCTTTTCTTAGGGAACACTTCAGCTGCGATTAAGCGGTGTTCACTGGATGAAGCGCTGGGCACGAAAATTACTGATTACACTCTTACTCATGTTCCCAGTTGTTTTCACCGTGCTGTCTTACCTCGAAGACCTCGCCGAGTCAGGTGCGCAAGGCCCAGCTGGGGGGATTATTGCGTTGATGTCGAACCTCCCGCGGATCGTGATCGACCTAGCGACAGCGGGAGGTTACGCTGGAATTTTCGCCCTCATGTTGCTGGAAGCAGCCGCCTTCCCAGTGCCCAGTGAAGTAATCCTGCCTGTAGCCGGGTACCTAGTTTCGCAGGGAACGTTGGAGTTTTGGTTTGTTGTTCTCATTAGTACGGTAGCCGCAATGATAGGTTCCTTCGTAGACTATTTCATCGGTTGGAAACTTGGCAGTTCCCTCCTTGTGGGACAGTCGAGGCTTCCCTACATTGATGCGACACGCCTTCGGAGAACCCGCGGTTGGTTCGACCGATACGGTGCGGTAGCGGTCGCATTACTTCGATTAGTACCAACGGCGAGGGTGCTGGTTTCGTTTCCAGCAGGCGCTTACAAGATGAGTAAGTCGAAGTTCGCGTTCTACACTCTCGCAGGTTGCCTACCATGGAACATATTACTAGTCTATCTTGGATGGTGGCTTGGGTCTTCTTGGGAGGAAGTTGTGGCTGCTTTTAGATACATCAACCTCGTCGTCTACGTCTTGCTCACATTAATCGTGATATGGATCATGTGGCGGCTGATCTCGAAGCGAATCAAACGAGCGTAGAGACGACTCATACCCTAATTCTCTCTTAGCTTTCTGTGAAGCTGTTCCACACGACGCGTCGTCACCCAATCCTTATGGTGCCGAAAACCGCCCCCGAAGGAACTTGGGATATGTAAGAGTTCGTGGATCAGAGTCTTCTCTTTTTCGTCGTATGGCAAGGAGTCATATTGTTCAGCCAGGACTTCAACCACATAGTAAGCTGGTTCGCTCAGTGCTTGCTGCCAAATGCGCGGCAACGAGTGAACACGGGCTATGGTATTGCTGGCCTTGGAGCCGTAGCTTCGGTAGCAGTAAACCCGGTGCTTAGGGATATGTGTGAAACCTAGCTTGTCTATGATTTTGACTAGCATCTCGGAGACGTCGGGTGCACGTTGGTACCGAAATTGCATGCATAGACGAAGAGGCTACGTACCTAAAATGTAATTGTCAAGGATCTTGAAAATGACGCTGCGTCAATGCTTAGGGGTTTGCATTAATCAAAGCGAAAGCCGTTTCCACCGCTCTCTGCGGTGTGCTCTCTCCTAGTATTCGTTCGATCTTCCGATCATCAATGTACGTATCAACCAGTCGGTCTGCCATTCCTCCGGTACCTTTCAGTGCGATGATTGGTATCTTCTTCTGGTAGGCTGCGGCTACCTCGATCATTGTTCCGGCCCCACCGCCGACGATTATTATTGCGTCCGCAGAGTATGCGGTTAGGAAATCTCTGGCGAAGCCTATGCCTGTGGCTATGACGACATCGGAGAACTCGTTCGCTGCTCCCTTATCGTCTTGAGGAACTATACCAACCACGAAACCACCGCCATCCTTAGCCCCGCGGCTTGCTGCCTCCATCACTCCGCCAAGCCCACCGCTAATGAGAACTGCGCCTTGCCTCGCCACCTCTAACCCCACTTGGTAGGCGGCCCGGTACGCAATCTCAGGGCAATGGTCCTTCCCGAACCCTATAACTAGGATTTGTACACGCCTCGGCATCAAGACCACCTGCTATACGTTGTTGCTACCTTACTGGGCCCTCTTCGATTTTTCTTCGGATTTCCGAGAGAAGCGTTTTGACCGATTCGAGTTGGATTTGATCGAGTTTTGAAAGAATATCCTCTACAATTAGCGCTTTCCGGACATGTACGTTTCCTAGCAGATATTCCTCGTATGCCCAGAGAAGTGCTTCAATCTTGTCTGCTGCCTTCAGAATACTTACTTCAGTCGCCGAAATCTCCCGACTTGACCTTCGTAGGCGAATGTACTCGTGGGCAAGATCAGGCGGCAAGCTGCCCATCAAATTCTCGAACCAGTCGAGGGCACGGTCATCTAGCTTTTCGGCAAAAGCGGCGTCCTGATGTTTGAAGGGGTGGTGAATGTCCCCCGTTCGCGCTTCCTCGGCGTCGTGCAAGAGTGCCATTCTAAGCAACCGCTCCACATCCACCTTTGTCCCTCTTTTCTTTTCGAGGTCGGCTAGAACCATAGCATACAACGCCGTGTAGTAGGAATGTTGTGCAACATCTTCGCGGAAATGGCATTTGTAAACGCTGAACCTTCCCACTGTCATCAGTGACCTGATGGCTAACAGAAAATCGAGGACTTCCGGTTTCAACAGTGTCCCTCGAATCTAAGAAGAATCGCCTTGAGTAATCTAGCTTTCTGCGTGCGTCAAGCTCTTCTCGAGCGTGAGCGAGTTCAACCGCTGGACTTCTGGAATATCGTAATATTTTGTTAGAATTTCTTGTGGGTTACTGGATTTTCGGTATCCGTGCTTTTCGTAGAATGTGATTGCCCAGGAGGCTCGAGTGTAAGTTCCAATTATGATTCTCATAGCCTTGTTTGAGTTCGTTATGATTTCTTCGATGTGCCTGAGCAGGAGGCTGCCGATGCCTCTGCCTTGGGATTTGGGACGCGTGTAGGCGTGTCTGATGAGCGCCACGTCGTCAATGTATTCATACCCCATTACTCCGAGCATGTTGCCTTCCTCCTGGTAGGCAACGAATGATACTCTCTCGATTTCTCGCTGCCACTCGTTCATGGTCATCTGCGGTTCATGGTATACGTGAGGCGGCAGGACGGGTTCGTAGGCCTTTGCTGCTTCGTTGATGATTTGCAGGATTGCAGCTAGTCCTTGGTGGGTGCAGTGCCGTGTCGTTCCAGCGGGGGGTGGTAACTCAGCCAGGGGGTTTCATCTCGCTTTGGAAATCCGGTGCTCGGAAGCCTCATTTTGGCCCATCTCAACTATAAGCGGTTGAGTCTCAAAAACGGGGGCGTGAGGGCCTGAAGACCCATTGGCCATCTTATATGGCTCAGGGCTTTCTCCCCGTACTCGTATGGATTTAAGGAAAAACACGCCTCTGTGGCTGCCTAATAGAACCTTGAACATGTGAAATTATAGTCCTAGACTCTGTTCAGGTACGCACGTGGCAGTGTCCAATTGAAAAATTGAGTCTCATTCTTGAGAGAGAACGAGGCCAGAACGCGATTCACACGTCTTGGCTCAGGATAAAGGTCGCCTAACTGTCTGGAGGTGATTGTATGGCTAGAACGAGTATGCTCACACAGAGGTCGATTGTTGCGGACGATACGCTCGCGTTGCTCACCGGTCAACCAAGAGGTGCTCTTCTGAGTTACACGGAACTTACCAAGTTGATGCACCAGTACATCAGAACGAAACAGCTTAGGCTGAAGGCATGTCCAAGCTGCAACGCTCCAATTCCAGGCTACGCGACCTTCTGTGACAAGTGCGGCAAAGACGTAACTCCAATACAAATCAAGTAGGTTCTGAAAACTCAGACCACAAACCCATTTTTTCCTTTTTTTCGTTCTTACGATTCAAGTTGGCGTGGAGCGTGACTACGGCTGATTCGTTTAGTGTGGTGTTTAATGTGGCGATAAACCGTAACCTATTTTGTGCAGGCTGACGACTAGGCGGGGTTAGGCATCTAGTAATTTGACTAGTGACGAGGCTTCGATCAGTCCTACCTTGCGGGCTAAGGTTTCGACGGGTTACGGTAGGATGAGTTCATCAGGAAACTCGGAGCAAAACGGAACCTAGAGAAGGCGCAAGAAAGATTTTCAGCATAATAGGTTCCGGTACTCTTCTTCTTCGTGATGTGGGTCTAGTGGTGCGCACACACACAAAACTACCTGACGGTTTCTGCTAATGTTCATGTGGTTAGGGGAAGTGTCTCGTTACACGACCGTCCGCGAAAGTTGTTCTAGCGGGGCAGTCATTACCAGGCAGTTTGCAGAGCGAACGACTCTTTCGCTAACGCTACGATTGAACAACCTCGCCCAACCACCTCGAACCCGGCGCTTCATCAGGAATACGATCATGTAACTGTCGCTTTCTGTTTCGGTAAGGATGCCCTCCGCAACACTCCTGGCTATTGCGACTTTCGACCTGACGCTCATCCCCTGATTGGTTAGCCATTCCGAGATCTCGTTAAGCCTCTTTTCCGCCTCTTTGATTTCATTGCGATAAGGCTCCGGGTCTAGTGCAGCGGTTCGGCTAGGAACCTCTATGACATGAAGCAAGACGATGAGGGGGCTCGCGAAAGCGGATAGCAAGTGCAGAGCTCGAGTGATGAGTTCCTTGCTCACCAGGTCGCCTACAGGTATGAGTATCTTAGCCGAACCTGCTGACTTAGCTTTTCTACGTTTCGTGGCTATTCAGCGACCGATTTTCCATCCTTTCTCAGCGTGTGGATTATGACCATTGAATTTGTACCTCTGATTCCTTCGATTCGTTGAATTTTGTGCGTGAGCCGCCTGAACTCAGTAATTGAATCAGTCTGAATGAGCGCAACTAAATCGTACTCCCCCGTAACCTCATAGAGGTCTACTACCTCAGGAATCCTTTCGAGGGCTGCTGTCACTTTCTCCAATTGCTGCGCTTGAACGACTACGTTGAGGATAACCCAAACACCGCGTGGCAACTACTTTGACCTCCTAGAAATCATAAGCTTGCCTGGATATTTAGATAGCACGGCCAGAGCAGATTCCTCTCCTTCCTTTTCGATATGGCGTCTTATTGTCTTGCGTTTCAGCAACAGTATCACATCATTCTTTTCGGCGCCCGCTTCCTCGTCAAGGATCTTCATGAACGGGCCTATCTCGACCCGTGCGGTAGCCTCGTACCCATCTGATCTGAGTTGCGCTGCTAATGATTGCAGTTCGTCGAGCGTTTCAGTTTGGTATTCCCTGATTTGTGAATAATCCGACAGCATGTCAGTGTTGAGGCCGAGGTCCACCGGGTCGACGATGGTCAGTAGAGTTATGTGGAAACGCTTGTCCAGTGCTTCTTTGATGGAGTCCAGTACTTCGTCCTCTGGGCTTCTAACGAGAACGATCGCGTTCATGATGTACCCGCCCGGAAGTATCCGCTTCCCAGTCTCGGCTGTCCACACGGGCATGTGCTTTATTCTGCGTAGGGCGACGAATCCGACCAAGCCAATGAGGATCCATGCAGTGCCAAGGATTCTGCCACCTTCATGAAAAGTGAGAATGAGCCCCCAAAGCACTCCACATGATATTGCTCCGACCACACTGATGAGGGGAATCGTGACCTTTCGGTTGCGGAATTTCAGGTTGATTGCTCCGGGGACTTTCCAAGCGCGATATGCGTCTGCCTGTTTGTTTCGAAGAACTATGAGGCAAACATTGACGATGATGTATGACAACAGCGCTCCGAAGTTGTATAGGTCTGCGACGAAAGTGAGTTCCCCGATGAACGCGAGAGCCATCCCGATCGCTCCGAACACCAGAATCGTCCTGAAAGGCGTTCTGAATCTGCCGTGGACTTTGTAGAACCACCTTGGGAGAAGGTCAAATCTTCCCATGGAGAAAACTATGCGTGAAACGCCGATGACGCCTGTGTTAGTGGAAACATAGCAGATGGCGAAACCAGTCAGGGCAACAACCGGGGCAAGGTACGTTCCGATTACCGGTATGTGTCCCGCAATTGCACTAATAGGGTCGTTTCGTGCGGCCGCGAGGTCCGCCCACCCCATCAAACCCATGCTGACCGCGGAGAGTCCTACTGCAAAGACGACGACTGAGACAATGGATAGTTTGTTGGCGCGTGGAATCCACTTGTCTGGCCGTCTGGTTTCCTCTGCGGCTTGTGCGATGGATTCGATTCCGATGAAAGATGTCATGGCGAGGGTTATGCCGTATATGAAATTCTGTTCCTGCACTCCAAGGCTAGGTAGTGAATATGCAATGTTGAGATGCTGTGTGGTAGAGCCGAATGTGGTCACTTGGCCAAGAAAACGGGCGAGGCTGAATGCCAGCACGAGCCCAGAGACTAGAATTATGGCCTCAACGACCAAATCAAATGAAACTAGGATTTCATTGAAGAGTGAGGATTCTCTTATCCCTATGATGTTCACTGCTAGGAGGAGAATGACGAGAGCTCCGGCAATGATTCCCAAGTGTGGGATGGCCAGCTTGAGACCTAGCAAGTCAACTAGAATGTGGCCTCCGATGATTCCTGGGAAGAAAAAGCTAAGATATCCAGCAGATGCCAGCGAGAACAACGCAATGTCCACTGTGTAGTCCAACATCACCGCCCAACCAGCGATGAACCCTATCAAATCGTTGAAGGCTTTCATCGCGTAAATGTGGGCGCCCCCCGCGTAGGGGTAGATCGTGGCGAGTTCAGAGTAAGCGAGACCTGTCGTGATGTACGTTATTGAAGCGATCAGAAAGGCTAGGGGTGATGCTCCCGCCGCAAAGAGAGCCACGAGGCCTATTGCCACGTAGATGTCGGCTCCAACATCAGCGTAGCCCATTGCAAATGAGCCGTACCAGCCAACTTCCCGGCGCAAAGTCTGTTCTTCAGGTTTCCTTGACAAAATTTCATGGCCCCTTGCTATTGCATGGTTTCCGGAACCGTCTTTCGACGCCGCCACCTGTTTTCGATGTATTGTTTAGATTCAGGCTAACGCCTTTATTTCCGTAACCCACGCAGATTCATAGAAGTTGCACCTTCGCTTCCTGTTTAAGAGCCCACAAAAACCAAAGCCAGAAGAACGAACTGTTTTATTATACAACCGGTTTCCAAATCCCAGTGAAGGTTCTTGAGAAGAGTGGCTGTGGTTGCAGGTGGCATCTCCAGGTATCAGAAACCTAGGCATGAGACACAGGAGGAGATGGTCGCCCAAGCGATGAAAGAGGCTCTTGAGGATACCCCGAATCTGTCGATTAGCGACATTGACAACCATGTATGTTCCTACTTCAGCGATCACTTCGAACAGCAACTTGCATTTCAATGGATTCTGAACGACTATCTTGGGTTGACACCAAAACCCGTTTTCAGGGTTGAAAATGGAGGGGCAGGACCAGGCACGGCAATTAGGGCCGCTTGGGCGCTGGTAGCGTCTGGGCTCTCCGAAATCTGCCTGGTTAGCGGCTTCGAAAAACAAGGAGAGGTCTCATCGCCGAAGGCGAATGAATTCATAGCACTAGCTAGCGACACTGACTTTGACTTTCCTGTTGGCGGCTACTACACTGGATACTACGCGGCAATGGAAGCGCGTCACATGTACCTCTACGGCGAGACGGAGGAGGATCTGGCAATGATTGCCGTGAAGAATCGTAACTACAGCCTAGACAACCCCTACGCACAGTGGCCGATCGAGTGCGGAGGAAAGAAGATCACGGTTGATGACGTCCTGTCATCACGTCTGATCGCATGGCCTCTGAAGGTGCTTGATTGCTGCCTCCTCAGCGAAGGAGCAAGTGTAATAGTTCTTGCCTCTCAGAAGTACGCGAGGAAAATCACCGACACACCAGTCTGGATAACAGGGCTCGGTCTAGGAAGCGACATGATGAGGCCTGGAGACCGTCCGGACAACCCCGGTTTTCATGGCATGTTCCCCAGCGAGGCACGATCCTACCCGAAACACGCCCTGAAACCAAGAGAGCCCTACCCCGAGCTGACCAACTTCGGAGCCTGCAAGTACGCTGCCAGAATCGCGTACAAGATGGCGGGAATCAAGAAGCCTCTCAAGGAGATTGATGTCGTAGAGATACACGACGCCTACGATTCCAGCGAACTCCAAACCTACGAGGATCTAGACTTTTGCAAAAGGGGCGAAGGCAAGACGCTCATCAGAGAAGGACAGACTTACGTAGACGGTGAAATTCCGGTGAACGTAAGCGGCGGTCTGGAAGGGTTCGGGCACCCGGTTGGTTCTACGGCAATCGGCCAAACCGTCGAGCTCTTTTGGCAACTGAGACAGGAGATTGGAAAGAAGCACAAGAGCAATGCCACTCAAGTGAAGGGCGCGAAGGTTGGGCTTAATCACAGCCATGCGGGCACCGGAACCGCAATCTCAGTCATGATCATGGAGAGGTGATGGAAATGCAGCCTGACAAAGTTCTCAAAGAGAAGAAGCCAGATCAGAAATGGAACGAATGGGGCCGGGTTGGGAAGTGGAACGTAGTCGGCTACAAGATCATCGAAGGGGACAAGGGCCCAAGACCTGACAAGCTCGAAAGAGCAAGATACATGCTCGTCAACCGGCCATGGGACGTGATGTACGAGCACAGTTACGGACTCGTCTCAAAATTCTTTGAGGAACTGCTCGAGAAGAAGCTGTTCGGAACCAAGTGTCCGAAATGCGGAGACGTATTCTGCCCGCCGAGAGCGCACTGCTGGAGGAACAAGTGCCATCTTGTTGAGACTCAGTGGGTAGAGATGCCAATGCGCGGCATGCTTCACTGCTTCACAGTCCTTGGTTTCGCAGGCGAGGCATTTCTAGCGGACCTACCCTTCCTCTTGGCGTATGTAAGAGTTGAAGGAGCGAACACTCTGATCGCAGGCCGCCTAGTGGGCATCGAGCCGGAAGACGTAGAATGCGACATGAAAGTAGAGGTCAAATTCGTCGATCAACCCACGGGCAATCCCATGGACATCTACTTCGTTCCGGCAGGACCTCCTCCAGGGAGACGATCAGCGGAACAGAAAGCACGAATGAGGAAACAACTCGAACCGATACGGACCTGGGTCAAAGAACGATTTGGACAGAAGAACCCCACAGATAACTGACGGCCCGCTCCCCTAGGCCCACGGCCGAGGACTAAGAGTGTCCCCGACTATTCGTTTGACATCGACTGCTGAAAGACACGCGTTTCTTGTGTGTGTTGGTCTAGCTTGATGTGGCAAATGGACGTAAGCCCACCACACGTCAGCCGGATCGAAGAGCGTCTCAAACTACTATAAGAAACCGCATAGTGGGCAACCACATAGCCGATCAGTCAGCTAGGGCAACTTCTCCGTTCTCTTGAAGTTGCAATCGGTGCCATCGTGAGTCGAATTTCTTCCCCACCATCGCTCTAACCCTGACATAGTTCTCGATCTTTCCTTCACTTTCTCCGGTCTTGAAATCAACTATTCCGCCCGACATGGATTCCATTTGCTTGTAGAACGAATCTGACGCGATGCCCTTCAGGACGGCATTAAACTGGACACTCTCGTCAATTCTGAGTCTCTGCGTTCTTATCCGTTGCTACGCCCCGTTAGGTGTGTGTGGGTTAGCTGGTGCGGGCGAATGATTTTGAACTGCAAGGGCGCTTATTCTAAGATTGGTTTCGAAGCCAAAGCATGATAAAGTCGCAATATGTCGGGAGCGTGAACAATAGAACCGCAGACAGACGTGAAAAGCAATGGGAACAAAGCTAAAGGCTGGTGACATGGCGCCTGATTTCGGAGGCCAAACATCTAAGGGCACTCAGGTTCGTCTCAAAGACCACCTTGGAAAGAAGAACGTCGTACTCTACTTCTACCCCAAGGATGATACCGAAGATTGCACAATTGAAGCCTGCACTTTCAGAGATAAACTCCAACCCATAGGGGCCCTCTGGACAGAGGTCATAGGTGTCAGTGTGGATACAGTCGAATCTCACAAGAGATTTGCTGAGAAGAATGGCCTCAATTTCCCATTGGTCAGCGATCATGACAAGGAGATCTCGAAGACCTACGGGGTTCTAAGTGAAGATGGTTCGGAAGCAGAAAGAGTCACGTTCATAATTGACAAAGAAGGCAAGATTGCTAAGATCTTTACGAACGTCGACATCACAAGACATGCGAATGAAATCATCGATGCACTCAAACAACTTGCCTTCCAGAAGACGAAGCCCTGAAAGCATTTGAGCAATACGACTTCCAGATTTTTGCCTCTTTCTCGCTTCTTGCGATTCACTCTGACACGTGGGAAGTGCGGCTTTATTCGTTTAACGCGGCGAGTGCCTTCAACGGAATAGCCTCAACCTTTCGATAGACACTTGAGGGTTTCGCCACATGTCCCCCAATTTTCAGCAGGTCTTCGACATGGACACCGAATAGTCTTTGGTTTTCCTGAAGGTACGGTAGGACCAGGTTCCAGTCAGTTGCTTCAACGGAAGTTAATTGACCGCCGTTTAGCTGATCTGCGCCAACTTTTCCGGAAGGGTCTCTAACGTAGATTGCTCCGCCCGAAGCCAAAGAGAAGAGGTTGCTGCCTGGATACGGAGTTTCAAGTTCGAGAATTTGGCCATCATCCCTGAATTTCATTCCATTGACCATTATGAACCCTCCCCCGTTGAGAGGGTCGCCGGCCATGAAAGATTCGGCTAGGTAATCGAGGCATGTGCCATTTATGACGACGCGCGGGCGACCGACTGCATTGATGAGAGGTCTCCCAGCGGCATTTCCTAAGACGTATACGTCGCCGCCTTTTGCGGCGTACATGAACGTCTGCCCAACATCACCGTAGATAACCAGTTTTCCGGCCTTCATTATCTGGGCAACTTGGTCCTGCGCTGAGGTGTGGACGTAGATTTCGGCCCCATCAAGACCCGACCCCAAGTAATCTCCCGGGTTGCCGAACACATCGATTCGAAAGCCATCAGAATGCTCGCCCAACCCCGCGCCGCAGAACCGTTGCCCACGCCAATCAAAAGACAAAACATGCTTCCACTTCTGTTTGTAGGCACCTACAATCATGGCTGAAGCCGAACCCTCACCTTCCGCCGCGAAGTCAGCTACATCAAGCAGCAGCGTCTCTTCGCTCCCCGTGGGGGGTCGAAGCTTATGCTTGTTCGTTGAGTTCACTAATACCCAATTCGAGTCATCCGTGTCGGAGATTAATGGAAACTTTCGCAGTATTTTGAAAAGCGATGATTCCGCGTTTGCATGAATTTTCCCCTCCTTCGCGTATGGAATCAAGTGAAGGTTGTCTAGTAACCAGGTCAGGAACTCCACAGCTTTCACTTTCTCTCCATAACCTCGCTCCGCTGCATCCTCCAGGTTCCTGCACAGGGCTTCGATGGACTCTAATCCTGATCGAGCAGCTAACGCTTCTGTGAGAGTTGTTGGAGCCAGCCTCAAAGTCGCGTCCACAATGTCGCGCGCTGGCTTCTTAGCTGGGACGGAAACCTCGACTCCGAATTTGTTAACACATTTCAATTCAGGTGTTCCGGCTGATCGGTCGACTGTGAAGATGAAGGCGCCGCCGTCTGTGTAGCTTCCGCCTCTCGCGTTCCAGTAGAGGTCAGCTTTGGCCCCGAAACGAGAATCCTCTGCGGCTAGGCTTTTCAGGCAGGCGTCTATGGCTTGGCGTTCTGAAGCGATTAGCCCGATCTTGACCGCGCCGTCTTGTAATGCAAAGACTTGGGGGCGGAGCATTGACGTGTCGGTTATGCCCAGTAGGTGAAGGGTGCGGCCCGCGTCTTCACTTCGGCCGACTATGAAGAACCATGGCCCGTCTGGTGAGCCATGGATGTGTGAAGCCTGAACCTCCCGGTACAGCCGCCGTTTGTCTTCGGGAAGCATGTAGAGGTCACGCTCCGTCGTAGGCGCCATGGCTTCGATCAAGACCTCCATCGGGTATCCGTATACCCTTCTCCACAAGTCGAACAGGTAGACCGCGACCTCGGTGTCGGTTAGGAAGAGGGGGTAGATTTTCCGTTGAGCTAGATACTCTGCGATTGAATGGTAATTCGAAAAGTCCCCGTTGTGCACCAAGGCCTCATGAAGCCCTACGAATGGGTGTGCGCCTCCGGGGTGCCAGACTTTGCCTTTCGTTGGGTACCGGTGGTGCCCGATCCAAATGTGCGCTCCAAAATCTTCCAGCTTGTAGTAACGTATGACCTGATCTCCCCACCCAACTATCTTCAGAACCATCATGTCCTTGCCGTGGGAAAGGACGAAAGCTTTCTTCTCGCCTAGGGACGCGTAGAACTTCTTGTTCAAAGCGTAGCTGTTTTGATAGATGAATTCGTCCTCGGCAAGTTGACGATCCAGCAGGCCGCTCCGTTGCATGAATTGGCCGAGCACATCTTCCTTCACCCTGCAGAAGTAGCGGCGGACTGCGGGTGGTTTTACCTGCAAGCCGGGGAGGGTTGTGTAATCGGGTATGGTCTCAAGCCAATCTGCGGCTTCGACGTTGAGAAACGGGTGAATGAATTCCTCTTCAACCGCTTCACTCGCCGAAGAGTCTAGGTAGGCGATTTGAATTAGGTAATCTTCCTCAAGAATACGCTTGGTTACGCCTAGGCGTTCCGGTGAGAGGCCCAGGGCGGCTATTCCTCCGCCCTTTCCGTTGCCGCGGTTTTTCATTTGAAGGAGGGCTTGGAGGAAGTGTTTGCCGGCGATGGGTTCTGAGCAGGCGGCGCCAACTACGCCACATCCACCCTCAGCCTCGACCTTCCGACCGAGGTTCATTCCCTCAACTAGTCTCGACCGGGATTGGATGATGCTCGCAGCTGGATGCATTTTGTTCACCTGTAAAGCAAGAGGTCTGTCCTTCCCCTCAGTTCCTTGATCGAGCGTAGTCCAAGGCTTGCCAAGATTGACTTCCACTGCTGGGACCATGAAGTGTAGAGGTTTACGATTCTTTGCGCGCCCCATTGCGGCTCAATGAGCAGAGTGAGCTCAGGGTCGGTTGTTGTGATTCCTACTTGGCAGCCCCTTCCACGTTCGCAGTTGCCGCAATGCGTGCAACCCACCGCCACTGTCTCAGCCGTCCCAATCACGCAACCGTCAGCCCCTAGGGCAATGGCTTTGGCCACATCGTATGCTGTTCTAATTCCGCCGCTCGCCATCACCGTGAGCTCGTCTCTTACTCCTTCCGCGACTAGGTAGCGGTGAACCTTCGGAATCGCATACTCTATGGGCATTGCAATGTTCTTCTTGGCAATCTCTGGTGCCGCGCCCGTCCCCCCGTAGCCCCCATCGAGGTGCAAGATGTTTGCATCTGCGTAGTAGCTACCAATGGCGACCATGTCAACATCGGATGGAGTCGAAACCTTCACAGACACCAAACACTTGGGGTTGACAGCACGAATCCAGTCGACATGCTTCTTGTGGTCTTCAACTGAGTAGACACTGTGAAAGGGAAACGGGGAATAAAGTGAGGTGAAGGGCATTGATTCCCTCATGCTCGCCACTTCTGACGTCACCTTATCAGCGAGCAAGTGGCCGCCTAAGCCCGGCTTCGCCCCTTGGGCATACTTGAACTCAACAACCCTCGCCGCCTGAATCGTCTCTTCGCGCACCCCGAACATCCCGGTCGCAACCTGCGTGATCACATGATCCTTGTACTCCATGAGCGGGGGCGGGTAACCCCCTTCACCCGTGGATGTGAAGGTGCCCAAGCGTTTCGCGGCGATAGCCCTAGCGAGCATAAAGTTGAGGCTAACCGAGCCGAACGACATACCGCCGCCGTAGATGGGTATGGGGATTGTAATCTTGGGGCCGAAGTTCCGGCGGTTCAAGTCAATGGAGAGGTCATAGTCCTCGTCCCCAAGCCCTGAGCGGTTTTTGATGTTCTTGAAGTCTAGTCGATCGAAACCGCCGCCTGATTTCCCTACCTTGTACTCGAGCTGGCTGGGAGGTTTGCCGGTGGTGGCTTGTTCGTAGGTTGCGAATATCAGCCCCGAGGTCCATCTCTTGTTTCCAAGCCCGCCTGGGATACCGTGTTTAAGCGTTGGCAGTACATTGAGCCCGTGGTGGATTAATTCGGAGTGTTTTTGAACGATCATTTCACGTTGCGCGTCCAATATCGGCAAACGCCTCCTTCTCCAGATCCTCGTTAAACATCGCCCGGCCCACGTCACCCCTCAACCGTCTGACGTCACGCATTCCCATAGCGCTCAGAATCTCGATGAGTTGGTCATGCCAAGAAGCGAGCAGGTTAACCAGCCGCTGTTCACCCCACCGCGCGTCAAATTTCTCCGAGGTGAAGCGGCCGGTTTCAGGGGACTTGCACTCGCTCAGGAATTGGGCTTGGAGGGCGACGAGAACGGTGGTATCGATAGCCACGAGGTCGGCGCCGCAGATTATTGCCTTAGGGACATGTTCTGCCAACGTTATTCCGCCACTCGCGATTAGTGTAACTTCGTCTCGGAGAGATTCTTTCACAAGTTTGCCGTGGACGGAACGGAGAAGGTCTCCTACGAACATTGGGGTCTCTTTGTCCCATCCTTGGCCGTGGTAGTCTGCGAAGAGGTGAATTATGTCGACACCAGCCCGAACCAAGCCCACAGCCGTCTCCGGCGAATCGTTTGACAGTGGGACACGTACTGAAATCGGAGCTCTAGGGTTGATTTTCCTAATTCTATCAACCGCGCCGGGCTCATATTCTGTTAGCTCGATCGCTTGCGCCGCAAGTACCGAATCACGGTCTCCGTTAGTGCTTGCAGGTGAGATCAAGGGGACTAGTCGCTTCCGGTGTGAGCTGGAGAATTCTTGAGCTTGGCTTGGTGCTGCGATGAATAGGGTGTCTGTTTTTGCAGCCGCGCCAGCGATTGATTGTATTATGGATTGGCTGCTTAGGTTTGGTGGCAGGTAGTCGAAGATTATTGGTAATGAGATTTCGACGGTGCTTGTTGACAGGTCGGGTTTCTGGTTGAAGAAGTCTAGGAATTTTTGTTTTCTTCCCACGTCGACGATGGTGGAGATGTATTCCCTGCCGTAGACTCCGTCGCGTGTGGGCCGGACTATCTCTGACATGTCGGTCCACATTGAATCCCAGCCTGGGCCGGCGAAAGCTCCCTTGTACCCCATACCCTTGATGGGAATCTTTCCGGTCTCGGCCTCGTACGAGACCGTGGCTATTGGTGACCCGCTCGCGGTAGCCGGATCCTCGGGAACCCAATAGGAGTCAGCGAACTTGAAGAATTCAGGGTTACGGTCCACCGTGCAAAAGTTGGGGTACTCCTGAACGCACCTCATGCAACCCGTACATTTTTCCCGGATAGGATGGAAACCGCCGAACCGGCTGCCAAATACTCCGTAAATGCATGGCCTAGTCATCAGGGCGGCGCGGTATTCCTTTCGCCTTAATTTGAAACCGTAGTCAAAGACTTCTCGAAGCAACAAGCGTGCAAGCCCAACTTTCCCCACTCTTGGATAGAACGGATGAGGTTGCTTGCGTCGCGGTGGCGCTGGACTGGCCTCAATCTTGTAGCGCACGTATGCACCCGGTTTCTCTGCTTCTACGACCGGCTCAGACTCCATGCTGTTGGCTTGCTCTAGCAATTCTCGCGCTCCATCGCTGTAATGAACTATAGAGCCGGAGAGAATGCGTTGAACAAATATATCCGTATGGGCCAAATCGATAGACAAATGTACTTCCAATAGGCACGTTTCTAGATGAACGTGCACAATACGGGTGTCGAAGTTGTCTTCTGTTGAACGTTTGCGCATCGATGACGTTGACCGAAAGATATTGAGTGAGCTTCTTCGCGATTGCAGGAGATCCTATAGGTCGCTCGCTCGTCGGGCCGGTATCTCTGTGGGGACCGTTCTCAGCCGCATTCGCAGACTGGAGAAGGCTGGGATCATCAAAGGCTACTCAGCCCTGCTCGATCATGAAAAGCTAGGTTACCAGCTCACCGTCATAGCGGAAATCACCGTGTTGAAAGGAAAGTTGCTTGAGATGGAGGAGGCGATTGGGAAACTATCCAACACTTGCGCCGTGTACGATGTTACGGGGCTCACGGATGCCCTTGTGATAGCGAAGTTCCATTCTCGAGAAGAACTGAGTAAGTTCACGAAGAACCTTCTGAGCATGCCCTTCGTGGACCGAACCAACACTCACGTTGTCCTAACGACGATTAAGGAAGATTTACGGCTCCTCTAGCTCCGCCAGGTTGTTTAGGGATTTGGCTTACGCGTCGCGGCAGTCGAGCTACTTGGCCGGCTCCATAGGAGCCTTTGTCCAAGTCCTAGGCTTATGGGGCATCTACTTCTCCACTCAGCTTGGAACCATTGATGTTTGGTGGGCCATGGCTCACCTTGCGCTCTATGTGGGGATTGCTGTGTCCGTTCTGGCAATTTGGCGAGGCCTCAAGGCTCCGCGAATTCACCCTGCAAGCACTGTCCCGATTAATTTTGTGAATGTGGCCGGGCTCAGGTTAGCGGGTGTGGGTTCAGTGATCGAGATCATCGCCCTGATGTGGAGTGAGTTTGCTCAGCAATTTTTCGCTAGTGAACTCTACACTTCTCTTTTCCTTTCGGCCTTGACTGTCGGCTTGTTGACCGTCACGCTTGGAATGGTCATTGGATTGACAATCGAGTTTGGATTGATCAAGCGCGAGGTAATCGCTGCTTCAACCTTGAAGCGGTGGTTAACGCTCATTTTGGTTGTGCTGATGTTCGCTTCGATTTGGTTGACGGCAGCTGGGTTTTTCCTATATTTAGCAACCTTATTCAGAACCATACTCGTCAATTTGGTAACGGCGACCTTCCTCGCCCTTGTTGCGCCACTCGTTCTAGTTCCTGCCAAGAGAGTGTTGCCGAGGTTTGGTACGGCCCTATCAATCGGTGTAGTATTCAGTGCAGTGTCTTACTTTGTCGTGGGAATCCCGCAGGCTTCGTCGTATGTTCCGTTGGGATTGCTGTCCTTGGCATTGTTTGACGTTCTGATTTTGGGTTTGAGGCGAGTGATGAATATGACGAAGGCTGGTCTCGTGGCGTCGACGTTGACCGGATTACTTTTCGGGGCTACCTACTTTCCGTTCACTTTGTCCCTGTTTCCTTGGTCGTTTTCGCCGCAGCTTCCACTAGTAGCTGTGGTTCTGGGCAGTCTCGCTGGAGCGATGCTTGGAAACGCCGTCTTCGCGGGGCTTACTTCCGCTGTGCTCGGTGACGTTGCGGGCTGACGGGCGCCTACTTCTGTTTGTTTACGTAAATGCCTGCCGCGACATCCAAGCTCAGGGGGTACGAGTTCGAGCCCACCTTAACCATGATCGGACCCTTGAACGGAGCCTTCTCCTCAACCTTTACCTCGACTCCTGGAAGCATTCCTAGGTTGGCCAAGTAGCGTAACAGTTCGGTGTTCTCGTCAGGAATCTCGCTGACTACACCGCGCTGGCCTTGGCTAAGATTGGATAGGGCTTCGCTTTTTGTTGGTGCCAAGTACCCTTTCTCGTCTGGGATTGGGTTTCCGTGCGGGCAGGTTTCCGGGTTCCCAAGGGTCTTCTCAATGGAGGTGGCTAGGTCATCGCTTATGGCATGTTCAAGTTTGCATGCTTCCTCGTGTGAATCTGTCCAATCGTAATGCAGAACGTCGGTTAGTAACCTCTCGGCGAGCCTGTGCCGCCTGAACACTGAGAGGGCGACGCTTCTTCCTTGCCCTGTCAACTTGACACCCTTGTACGGTTCTCGTTCGACAAGCCCTTTCCCTTCAAGAACTTCCAGGGTGTTCGTCACACTACCCGGTGTAATGTTCAGTATCTTTGCGATATCTCCGGTTCGTGCGGCTCCGGTCTTCGCTTCTAGGTTGTAGATGGTTTTTAGGTACATTTCGGGGGCGACTGAGAATTCATGACTCAAAGGCAAAACCTGACTTTTGTTCCTCGTATCCACAACTAAGGCCACCCGAAGAAAGATTCTTGGCATTTAGTATAACTACTGTATAGGCCGCCCGAAGGAGTCTAAATACGGTACAAGCAGCTGAAAATGCCATGGTCGGTACGAAACCTGACAAGAAGCCTTTCGGAAGGGAGGGCCCGCCGAAAGGGTATCCAAAGGACCAGGCCGTTTACGCTGACCCCGAAAACTGGCGGTACCCCCTACATACGCCTTGGCATGCGAAGGCCGCTCGCCGCTACTTCGATGAATCCTCAAACCGAGCCAAATACACTCGGGATGAACAGGCTTACATCGACTGGCGGATCAATCAAGCCCTGGAAAAGTTCGCCAAGTCCGGGCCGTCGACTAGTGTGAGACGCCCCCCACCAAAAGTACCTTCCCGCAAGGCCGAAGAGCTAACTTTGGACCAACTGCTTCGATTATTCTTGGGCGCAGCACGCCTTCAGCGTGCAAAGGAAATCGACGATGCACTCGTCACGGTTTCTAGTTCAACCTCAAACCATATCCGAGGGAAGGTCAAGGAGTATGTGGTCGAAATTGACCTCAAGAACCGAACGGTACTGCACGACTGTCAAGATTGGCGCAAGAACATGGCTTCAAAGAACATGTGCAAGCACCTCGGCAAGTTTCTATTAACTTTGGATGAAAAGAGGGCGACGAACTTCTTGAGAGAAGTGCTGGTCAACAAGGACAAATGGACTTTTGCGGCACCGACTACCGCAAAATCATCTACTTGATTAGCGCGCGAGCCTTTTCAGCATCTTCAAGATTTCGTGGCCGTGCTTAATCGTTCCCAGACTGCCTCTCCTTCCATAACTCTCCGTGAAACGCTCTGAACCGTCCGATTTGACATTCAACCCTGTTACTAGGATTGGCACTGGGTCATCGCTGTGGCCTTTTGTAACGCACGGGGTAGAGTGGTCGGCGGTAACGCAGAGCAACTTCGACCCTAGTTCTTGAAGGCCTGCGAAGAAGCCTGCGTCAATGTCCTCGATCGACTTCTTTTTCCCATCAAAGTCTCCATCATGCCCAGGCTCATCAGGGCCCTTGAGGTGGACGTAGACGAGGTCGTATTTGGCGGCGAGTTCTAGGGCTTTCTGTGCGCGTTGAGTGTAACCTTCACGCGACCTGTCTGGCGGAAATACATCCGCGTCCATACCAACCACTTTTGCAATTCCAAGCTCAACAGGCATGTCAGCTACGGCTACGGACTTGAACCCGAATTTTTCCTTCAGGGTCTTCACTTTGGGCGTCTTGGTTCCGGCATCGCGCATCAAGAGAAAGTTGGCTGGGAGGTCTCCGCGATCCTTTCTCCGAGTGTTAACTGGGTGATCCTTTAGGACATCGTAGACTTCTGCTGCGAATTGATTCAGAAGTTGCGCTGTCTGTGCGGCGGTCTTCGTTTTGTTCAGTGGGACGCATTTGGGAACGGGGGTTGGAAGTGTGACGCCGGATAGGGCGATCGTAACTTTGCCCTTGCGAGCATAGGCCGGGTCGATGTTGGAAACGGAGCCTGAATAATCTCTGTGACCCGTTCGAAAGACTAGTGCACAACGATGGCCAATGGTCGCTTTGAGTTCGAAGTCAGCTAGGGCTTTCAGTTTCGAGTTTTCGTTGACTACCTCTACAAGTTCCCGCGCTTCATCCGTGGAGACGTTTCTGCCCGCTCGCCGGTCGGTTATCTGCCCGTCTTGGACGGTGGCGAAGTTGCACCGCAACGCCAAGTCCCCATTCTTGAACCCCAAGCCCGAACCCAGCGCTTCGACAACGCCCCTTGAGAGGTCGAGTTTGGACGGATCATAGCTGAGTAGGGAGAAAACGCCCGCGTCACTTTCCGGGGCAATTCCCCGTTTCACGGTGTAGAGTGTGCCCATCATTCCCTTCGCGGTGAGCTTGTCGAGGTTTGGAGTCTTTGCTGCCTCCAATGGAGTCTGGTTTCCGCGTTCTGGGAACGGCAGGTCACCCACGCCGTCCAGGATGACGTACATTATCGGGTTTCGCAAATCTCAGACACCCGACGGCTATCGAACGCCCGCAATATATTCATTCGAGCTAGGAACTGCATGGGTGACAAGGTATCCACAGTGATCCCCGAGAAAACTAAGACCAAAATCGTTTGCACGATTGGCCCTTCAACGTCTTCGAAGGTGATGTTGCGACGATTAACGCGTGCAGGAATGAACGTTGCTAGGCTGAACCTCTCCCATGGAACTCTAGATGAGCACGCCGCCCGAATGCGGTTGATTCGCGCGGTCTCAAGGGACTTGAAGACTTCACTCGGAATCTTGCTTGACCTGCCAGGGCCAAAGATTCGGGTTGGTAAGATATTCCCGGAACCGGTCGAGCTGCGAGAGGGTGCACAGCTCACCCTAACGTCAAGGAGGATCATTGGCAACCAGAGGGCGGTATCTCTCAGCCACCCTTCGATCTTGAAGCAGCTCAGGAAAGGCGACCGAGTTTTCCTTGAAGACGGCATAGTCCAGCTCTCAGTTCTGCAGGCGAACAAGGATCAAGCAACCTGTAGGATTGTTAGAGGGGGCCACATCTCCTCAGGAAAGGGTGTCAATCTACCTGGGAAGAAGTTGAGGCTTGGCGCCCTGACCAAGCAAGACATATCCCTCATTCGGTTCGCCGTTCAAAATGGGGCGGATTTTGTCGCCCTATCATTCGTGACGACCGCGGCTGAAGTTGCTAAAGCCAAACGACTAGTGAAAGACGCCGGATCTAAGGCGTGGATTATTGCGAAAATCGAAAAGCACGAAGCGGTCGAGAACTTTGATGCAATTGTGCAGAAGGCACATGGAGTAATGGTTGCTCGGGGTGACCTCGGCGTCGAGATGGAGCTTGAGGAGATCCCTACTCTTCAGAAGGAAATAATTGCGAAGGCTAACGCTGCAGGAAAACCTGTGATTACAGCCACCCAAATGTTGGAATCCATGGTCAATAACCCCGTCCCAACACGCGCGGAAGTAACTGACATTGCGAACGCCATAATTGACGGAACAGACGCGATCATGCTCTCAGAGGAAACTGCGGTCGGAAGATACCCTGTTGAGGCGGTAAACGTGATGAAGCGAGTTGCCTCCGCAACGGAGAAGAACTTACCCTACAGTAGACTTCTCAACAGTAGACGCAGACATCTGAGACCGATTGTTCAGGATTTGATTAGTTACTCGGCTTGCGTAGTCGCATACCGATTGGGCGCGGGTTGCATAGTGGCCCATACGAGAACCGGCCTTACGGCGCATCGAGTGTCAAAGTTTCGGTCGCCAGTGCCTATCATTGCTCTGACATACAATGTCCCGGTGATGAACAGGCTTTCGTTGCTCTGGGGCGTGTACCCCTACCGTGTGAAGAAACTCTCGACCACGGCTGAAATATTCTCGGCCGCAAAGGCCGCAGCCCGGCATAGCGGGACAGTTAGCGAACATGGCAAGATTGTGGTGGTTTGCGGAGACCCCTCCACACCAGGCGGAACAACAGACCTACTCAGGGTACAAACAGTGTAAGTGTCACGTTCTCTCATTCTAAGTATTGTATAAGTTAATACATTATATAAGTTTATATAATCACAACTAAGTACGCTGCTCATAGAATGTGAGGGAGGAACAGAATACGGTCAGCAAAGGAGGACATGACCCAACGCTCGGAACAATTCAAATGGTGGAGAAGGCAATTAGGACAGCGTCGAACTACCCAACCAAGAAGGCTCTTTGGCAGAGCCTCCCACGACAAGTGCAGTACCAAACCTTCAACCGCATCATAGACTACTTACTAGCAAGCAACAAGATAATTCTGAACGACCGTGAGATCGTTTGGGTCTTCCCCGACAACGCCAGATTAAAGAAGGCATTAGCGAAGAGCGTCAGCGTACGCTAAGTCGCTCTGTACCCAAATCTTCTATCATATTCTTTGTGGGTTAGAATTTCAAGGCAGAAAACCGCTATCCCAACTCCCTCCCAAACGAGCGAGTAAGTCAAGCGCCAGTCAGGTCCAAGGTTGCGCACATAGAGATTGTCAATCCCCCAATTCACACTGTAGTAACGCGGCCACTTGTCTTTCGAGACCTTATCTCCGCCTACGTAATCAGCCTTCAAATCTGAAAATGCGTTTTCGGCCTTCTTTCTCAACCAGTCGTTCTTACATGAATCTAGAAACGCTTCTAGCTCAATTGATTTCTTGACGCTGGAGGCTGCCTTGGAACGAACAAATCTTGGACACATTCGGATGAACCTGCTTTGAGTCCAAACGGTCTAGCTTGAAGCGGTCCGATTCCTCTGGGAACGCTTCAAGAAATCCTTTGATGGCTTCCCGAATGTTCTTCAGAGCTTCTTTCTTCGTTTCGCCTTCGCTTATTGCCCCTGGGAGCTCCAGGCACTGAACAGAATATCCCCCTTCCCTTTCGACACGCAGAATGACAGTAAACCTGCCCTGTTTTATCTTCGTTTTGTTCATAGCGCAGTTACTTCGACGAACCGGCTTATTAGCGATTCAGACATGCCTTGTCACGAGTGGGCGATTCTTACCTCTGACTGTAGGCTGGTGATGACTACAGACCTCTTACGCGTGCAGACAGTCTGAGGAGCATGGACATAGCAACTAAGCAGTTAGTTGCCAGCGACTAACTGTCTAGTTGAGAGGGGCCTCTGATACGAATTTCTGAGGATAGGTTTATTCCGAGGCTAGGCCGAAGACCATAACGAGCAACAACCTAGATGACTTTCCGACCAAAGCAACACCCTGCCAAGTTGAGGCCGCAGCTATGACTGTCGGCAAAGAGGCAACACTCTACCAACAACTCCCACATGGTAGGGTTAGATGCACAGCATGCGCCCGATACTGCAACATTGGAGAGGGGCAGGTAGGCTTCTGCGGGATTCGAGGCAATGTGGGCGGGAAGCTACAGCTCTTCGTCTACGGAAAAATCATAGCGGGTCACGTAGACCCCATAGAGAAGAAACCTGTAACCCACTACATGCCGGGAGCTAAGATATTCTCCATCGCCACCACGGGATGCTCGTGGGCATGCCAGTACTGCCAAAATGCTGACATTAGTCAACGGCGCAAAGTTGAGGGACTTGACGCCACACCTGAGACAGTTGTAGAGATGACGAAGCGTTACCGTTGTGAAGGGTTGGCGTATACTTACAACGAGCCGTCGATCTTCATAGAGTTCGCGCATGATATTGGGGTTCAGGCACGGAAGGCGGGACTCATCAACATATTCGTCTCGAACGGGTATGATACGCCTGAGACGGTTGGGTTGATGCGGGATTTCCTGGATTGTATTACGGTGGATTTCAAGGGAAGCGGGGAGACCGGATTTGTGCGCAAGTACATTACCATCGCCAACGCTGACCCAATCTTTCAAACGCTACTGGAGTTACGTGATAAGACGAAGGTCCACATTGAGATCACGGACTTGATTGTTCCAGAGGTCGGAGACGATTTAGGGGCGGCTAAGAAGCTTTGTTCGTGGGTGTATGATAACCTGGGCCCTGATACGCCAATTCACTTCCTACGCTTCCACCCAGACTACAAAATGATGAACCTACCACCAACCCCAGTCAAAACATTAGAGAAGCATCACGCAATCGCCAAGGAGGTTGGGCTGAATTACGTGTACTTAGGGAACGTGCCGGGGCACCCGCTAGAACACACCTACTGCCCAGAGTGCAAGGCCATAGTTGTGGAACGCCTCGGTTTCGACATCACAGGCTGGCACCTCGACAACCAAAACCGCTGCTCAAACTGTGGAAACGAAATCCCCATCGTGGGCCAATTGAGCAAGTCAATAAACGAAGAACGCTTCGTGCCCATAATCATGTAAACCTCGGAAGCATCAGGCGATTTTGCGTGATGAGTAGACGGTAAAGGAAGGGTTCATTGTTTTCAGCTTTGCTCTAATGTTCCTCTGTGATACCATGTCTTGAAGCCCTTCATCCCATGAAGACCTCGAACTGAAGTTAACAGGTCAGCTGAGATTTTGTATGCAAAAGATATTAAATAGTATACCATTATGCTGACCTTGGGATTTCGGTTTGGCAAAGTCAGTTAGAGTGGAAGAAAGAACGTATCGAGGGCTCTCTCAGGCTTCGGGCCGACTCCAGGCGATGCTTGGGAGACCAGTTTCTCTCGACGAGGCGATTTGGTATCTGCTGAAGGGTGTGAAGGAGGAGGGCAGGATAAGTGACCTGTCTGGGAGCTGGGACATGTCGGAATCTGAAGCGAGAGAGATCGAAAGGGTGTTGCGGGAAGGGTGGAAACGTTGGAAGCTTCCTCAGTCTGCTTAGACACTTCCGTCTTGATTGACAACTTGCGTGGAAAAAAGCAAACCGTCGAATTCATCAGAAGACTCGAGGAAGCTGGAACAGCCCTATCAACAACTGCCGTAAACTCTTTCGAACTCTACTATGGTGCATACCGGAGCAAGAGACGAGAGAAGAACCTGGCCGCGACAAAAGCTCTCCTCGCACGGCTCATCTTATTGGATTTAACTGATGAATCCTCAAATGAAGCCGGCCGAATCCTAGCGTTGCTTGAAGAAGAAGGGGATTTGATTGGCTTCCGGGATGCGTTGATAGCAGCCATCGCGACGACGCATAAGATGCCCCTGGCTACCCGTGATGTCGAGCACTTCTCAAGAGTCCCTGACTTGCAAGTGCTTGGAGCGCCATAGCCTGCTCCTCCACAGCCCTTTGAGCAATTTTATGGCCTAGAAAACAAGCATTTGACCAAAAGCGTTGCTGACAGTCGTGTCTTGCTCACTATTGATGGCAACATTGTAAGAACGAGATGTTCGGGCCTGTATTGACTCATTACGTTGACTAGAGCCCGTGGGCAATTTTCTGCTATCCAGTCGAGAATGGGTTTGGTGCAGCATTCTACGTGGCCTGGCATGACAGAAGAGGCACCTGAAGGTGCATGACGTGAAGAAGATCGTCCCTGAGCCATGGCAATCCACTAGTGGAGGTTCCTCTCCGAAATGCCGGAAGAACGTTGCAACCCTGGCCGTGCTACCTAGGTGGCAAGCGCCTTCCCTCTCGCCTTCGATGCGGTCGACCTTACACCGCCACTCGCAGAAGACACATTTTCGAAGAATACGATTCAGAAGTTCGACTTTCACATCCAAGAAACTGAACTGCGGCTTCTGAGATCTCTCGGAGAGAATTTCGCCCTCTCTGAACTCTCTCAACCTGTTGAGAAATTCCAGCCGCAGCCCACCGTGTTCCCGCCATAATTGCGTCTCCGTCATGAGGCCGGGGTCATGTTCGCAGGCGACCTCCTTGCAGATCAGGAACTTTGATGGCCTCAGATCCCGTAGTACGTCATAGTACCAAGACAGTCTTTCCCTTACCGTCTGGTCCTGCAAAGTGTCGGAGATGTAGCGCCTGAGCAACCTTCCCAAGAAATCTTTCTTCGGATCGGGTACTTTAGCGTGGCCCACCTTCGTTTCGAACGGGGTACGATACGCCTGGGACGGTTCGTGAAGCGGCCTTACATCAGCCGTGTATTTGGTGTCGGCTACTTCTTGGCCTATCCAGAATCATGTTTGGTCGTCCATTAGGGCATACATGTACCTGAGATTGCCCTTGATTTTCAGAAACATCTCATCAGCACGCCAAGCCTGGGCAAAACCGCTTTACAAAACGATTTGCCGCGCCTTAAACGCCAAACGTAGACGGCGCGTTACCCTTTTCTAAGTCCCATAAAGGAAGTTTAGTCGAGGTGGTGAGATAGTTAGACTACATTTTGTGGTAGCCCGTGACGGTACTTTGATCCACCAGCTCGGTCACGTCTCCCATTATCCGTACGGAGGTGAAAAGTATGGAGATGCAGGAGCAAATCAGCATACGCTGTTCGCGGGCGCGATACATGAGGTGGCCCATGTCTTGAGGTATTGTTGTGTTGCTCAAGTCGCGACCACCCGTTTTACGACCCATGTGTGACTTTATGAAAGATTTTTTTAATGTGCCTTGGATGGTTAGTCCGTCTAGACCCTGGTCCATGCGACCGAGTGTGTGACTGGGCTGAATCCTGAGCTGCTAAAGAACTGGGCTTCGGCGCCCGGATGAGTGATTGCAGCCTGATGCCAGCCCGAACGTGAAGGGATAGATGAGATTCGGAAGGATGGATGAAGGTAAGCGGAGCTGCAAAGACTTAACTCGATTGTCGACTGAAGAGAGGATGGCTGGCAGCAGGTAAACTTAGGATCCACCAACTAAGACAAGGAAATCTTTCATGAGTGGGTCTAGTGGTGTGCACACACATGATTCCTATCAGGCGCCAGCAATCGGAGGCTCCCCCATTCCAAAGTGCTCGTAGATGCTCTTTCCTTCACCGAAATATGCTTCGTAGACGTGCTGGTAGGTGGCGTCAGATATCTCCTGGTATAGGTTGGGGGTGAACGGCGGTGCAGGAAGTTGTTCGAGCATTTGTTCGATGCATAGGCGTACTGCGGCGCGAGACTGCTGTTTCTTGCGCCAATCGAGCACCAGCTTCTCTTTCTTCAGGGTCTGCAGCATTGCCCTAGCCGCGTTCTTGGCCTGTTGCTCGTCTTTCTTTGTCAATTTCACTCTCGATTTGAGGAGAATGTCGAAGACAGCCAGCTCCTCTTCAGAGAGGTTCTCTGATATGCTTCGTTTCTCTTCTTCCTGCAATTTCAGTGTAAATTCCAACAGTTGCTTGAAGAACTCTTCTACGTTCATGCTTCCGGCGTTGTAGTCATCGATCATTTTCTGGAAGCTCTCTAAGAGGTCCAAGCGAGACCGGTTCAGTTGCACCATCTTTTGGAGCCTATCCCCAATTGATGCTCGCAATCGTTCCACCTCCATCCGTTTCTTTCTGCGCTCGAAATCTTTCCCGAGCGCTTCGAAATTGACCTTGCTCAGGTCAAAAGGTTGAACTGGTTTCTTCAGGTAATCTTGGGCGAAGACCGATCTATCCAATAACTCTTCAATATCGGCTTTGATGTCTGATATGTCGGCTTGTGGCGTTAGAGAGCGAATCTTAGCGAGAATGACAGCAAGCGAGACGCAAATTGACATGAAGTCTTTGACGGCAGGGTCAGGCTTGATCGCTCTGAATAGCCTCGTTACCATTTGCACGTGAGAGGTATACCTGCCTTTGGTGTCGTCGTTGATCAGAATTGCGTCGACAGCATCGTCCAGATACTTGATCCGCTCGAAACCATCTGCTTTAGTCAGCTTGTCGAGATCTATCCCCAGTTGTGTGCAGAACGTCGTTGCTTCATTGACGGCTTTCTTGAGTAATTCTACAAGCTCCTTCTTGTTCTTCACCGGAACCTCGCCTCCCGTAGAAGGAGCATAGATTGCTAGAGCTTTCTCAAGATCACGAAACACACCGACATAATCGACAATCAAGCCGTTCGTCTTGTCGTGAAATACACGGTTCGCTCTAGCGATAGTCTGCATCAAGGTGTGGTTGCGCATGGGTTTGTCGAGGTAGATCGTTGAGCAGCAAGGTACGTCGAATCCTGTCATCCACATAGCACAGACAAATGCGATTTTGAATGGATCTTTCGGATCTTTGAACTTGTCATCGAGTTTCTCTTTGACCATTCTTCTGCGATGCGGTAAAATATCAACTCCTTTCTTCTTCATCTCCTCGACTTCGTTTTGTGATTGGGATACTACCACAGCCATGTCAGTCGTCTGCATGAGTCCAATAGTTCTCTCCAGCTCCGACCTCGTCTCGTGGTCAGCAGATTTCAGTTTGGACAGGAGATCGCTTAGATGTGCCTTCCAATGTCTCTGTACCTTATCATACATCTTGACTGCTGTGGCTTTGTCAATGGAGACCATCATGGCCTTGCCTTGGTAACCTCGACTTAGGAAGTGCGATACGATGTCTTTCGCTATCTTCTCTAAGCGGTCATTTCGGGTGATGAGATGGTATTCTCTGGAAAACTCCTGAGCCACCTTCGCTTCCTGCTTCTCATCCAGTTCAGCGTCTTCGAGGAGTCGAGTCATTTCTTCCTTGAAGTCCTTGTTGGTTAGCTGGAGTTCTGGGATGCGATTTTCGTAGTACAGTGGGACAGTTGCCCTGTCATCTACTGATTGTTGGAAGTTGTAGATGCTAACGTAGTCACCGAAGACTTTGCGAGTCTTTTCTTCTCCCATAAGGAGTGGTGTTCCAGTAAAGGCGATGAAGGCGGCGTTCGGTATGGCGCTCCGCATGTTTAGTGCGAAGGTGTCGTATTGAGTGCGGTGTGCTTCATCGGTAACCACAATTATGTCTGATCTATCAGAAAGCTTGGGGTATTCTCGTCCTTTTTCTGTCCTGAACTTCTGTATCAGCGTGAAGATGTAGCGGTGGTCTTCCTGCAACATACGCTTCAGGTCTTGGCTGTCTTGGGCTTGGGCTTGTGCTTCGGTTACGACGCCGGTGTTGACGAAGTTGTCGTAGATCTGGCCATCGAGTTCCTGACGGTCCGTCACAATCAGAAACGTCCAGTGACCGGGAATCTTCCTAAGGACTTTCTGAGCGAAGAATATCATCGCGACGCTCTTGCCGCTGCCCTGAGTATGCCAGAAGACCCCTAGTTTCCCCTGTCTACTCTTGACCTGTTTTAGGGCCTCAATCGTGTTGTTAACGCCTAGAAATTGATGGTTCTTCGCCAATAGCTTAATGAGTCCACCTTTCTCCTCGCTGAATAGTGTGAAATTCTCGACCAAATCAAGCAGCTTTGTCGGGTCACATGTCCCTCGAATCATCGTTTCGAGAGAGACAATTCCTTGTTCTCCCTCGCTGTTGATTCGTTTCCACTCGGCGAAGTGCTCCCATTCTGCTGTCACGCTGCCAATTTTGCTCTCGCTGCCGTTGGATAGTACTATAATGCCATTATGCCAGAACAGGTGCGGAATTGTGCATTTGTAGTCCCGTAAATTCTGATCATGCGCGTTTTTCAACGCCTTATGTGAAGCCTTGAGTTCGATCACCACAAGCGGTAATCCGTTGACGAATCCCACCATGTCCAGTCGTCGCTTGTACATCTCTCCAGTAACCCAGAACTGCGTCGCCAAGAAGAAATCATTGTTTGCAGGATTATTCCAATCAATGACTCTGACCGTTTCCGTGACCTCTTCTCCGTCAGCAGCCTTGAATGTGACCTTCACTCCATCCTTCATGAGTCGAGTCATCTCTCGGTTCGCTGCTACCGAACTCATCTTGCTGCGATCGCGGACCAATTCCTCGATGGTCAGATTGATTGCTTCCGCAGGCAAACCTCTATTGAACTTCGCAAGCGCCTGTGTCAGACGTTGAACAAGAACGACCTCGGCTGCAGTCTCTCGTCCGAGGGTTCCACGGGATCCAAAAGTCTCATAGTAGCAGTTGGCGGTTTCCCAGCCTAGCTTCCCAAATAGTGCTCTAGTCGGGCGTTCAATCAGAGCATCTTCAGAATAACCAGTGGTCGAAGTCACGAGTTCATTTCTCTCCCGTTGATGTCGAGCTCACTCACATCTACATCACCGGAGATCAACTTGGGCAATAGCATTTCGCGCGTGCCACGGAGAAGTTTATTCTTTCGGTTTAGTGCATAGATCTCTCTAAAGATTGGCCTGACGAATGCTGAGAAAGATTCTAGAAAGCAGTTGTCCGGTTGCGCGATGTAGTACTCCTCGAAACATCTTGGATCTACTCGCTGCCGGCCAGAGGCGCCTGACATACTTTTTATGGCCAGAGCCCGGAAATCCTCCTGTCTCGCCAGCAGATAGACGTATTCTGGACTAACTGTTTTTGCGCGAAAGACTATGAATTCGGTCGATCCTAGACCCACATCATTCTCTGTGAGCAGAAACTGGACGAAACCCGTCTTACCATTTTCCAAACACGGAGTTATGCGGGCGAATAACGTGTCTCCATTTCGAAACTTGCTGCCGTTGTTGCCAGTCCGTATCTCAGTTGGGCTGACGAGCATTGAGGAGATAGAAAGTCCTTCCATAGCCACATATGGTTTTTTGGTTTCTCTCGAGATTTTTTCGGTCGGGCTTATGCGGACGGCTTCACTGAACTTCTTAATCTCCCATCCTTCTGGTACGTTGCCCAGCGATGAATCCATCATCTTGACGTTTTTGTGGCCTGGGAAGCAGAAATGGACGAACCATTCACGGTAGATCGCCCGCGCTATTTCTTCCAGAATCTTGATTCGCCTGATGTTGTTCTCGATGAGGTTATCGTAGGCATAGAGAATGGTGGAGATTTTCCTTTGAATGGGACGCGGATAGATTTCGACTTCAAATGACCTCAAGTCCCTCAGCAACAAATTACTCTGCGCTGTCCCTCCGGCAGTGTTGATTAGTCTGTCCCTAACGTAATGCAAATAATAGTACAGCCAATATGGATCAACACGATTCTTGTCAGGCTTCAGGATCGCAACGCTCTTCTGAAAGGTTGTCCTGTACGTTTCTTCTACGTCTTGGGCGATTGCCATTCTTCCTATTGTTCCGCTATTGGATACTAGGATATCAAGGGGTTCTAGCTGCGTTCGTCTATGTGTTTGTAGGAAGTCTTCTTTGGCTATCTGCCGCGCATTCTCGTAGTTCAGTTTTCCATCCTTCACGTCTTTAGCGCTAAGAAAAAAATATCCAGACTCTTCTTCATTTCGGCAATCTCCATGCTTTCCGTCCGTTATCAAACGGCAGATACTGTCAAGGGTCGTCATTTCAGTTACAAGCTCGCGCATGATTGTGCCGTGCGTTGACATAGTTAACTCTCAGACTCCAGCAGCTTCGCTACGTTCCCCGCGATCCGCTGCTCAAGCTCGTGCGCTTTGGCGTTGAGCTCATTCAGTTCCTCATTCAGTTCTCGTAGCCGCTCGCCGAAACCAATATCGTCCTCCTTGCGCTCAGCAACGCCCACATAGCGGCCCGGATTAAGGCTCCAGCCTTGGGCCTCAATGTTCTTGATGCTAACGACTCTACATAGGCCAGGCACATCCGTATACTTCTCGAATTTTCCACCGAAATACTGCTTGATCAGTTTCTCGCTACTCGTCTTTGTTTCGATCTTCTCCTCCCTGTAGAGCCGGACGATGTTGACCAAGAATCCAACTTGTTCAGGGGTGAAATCGCGATGGGCGCGGTCTATTTGTTGGTAAATGTGCCGGGCATCTATGAAAAGCACCTTGTCTTTTCGCTTAGTCTTGACTTTCGCCCTTTCTAGAAACCATAGGGTGCACGGCAAGGTGACAGTGTAGAAGAAATTCGGACCAATACTAATCATCACGTCCACGGCTCCGGATTTGATGAGTTTCTTTCTGATTTCTAGCTCCGCGCCTCTAGCGTCCGCGGCACTGTTGGCCATAACGAATCCGGCGCGTCCCTTCTCATTCAAGGCACTGTAGAATGCTTGAATCCAAATGTAGTTGGCGTTGTCAGTCCTCGGTGTCCCAAGGCGGAATCGGAGGTCTCCTTTGATCCTTTCCTTGTCTACTCCGGAAACATTGAAGGGGGGATTCGCCATGACAAAGTCGAACTTCCTCAAGCTTTCGTGAAGATCCTCATAGTAGGTGTTGGCTTCACGGATGTCCCCTGACACTCCGTGTACAGCTAGGTTCATTTTGCATAGGCGGATCGTGTCAGCTACCTTTTCTTGGCCGTAGATTGCGATTTCGGCGTTGGGGTCCTTCTTATGGCTCTCTACGAAACGTGCGCTCTGCACAAACATGCCGCCAGAGCCGCAGGCCGGATCGTAGATCCTGCCGTGGAAGGGTTCGATGACTTCGACAATGAGTTTGACGATGCTTGTTGGGGTGTAGAATTCTCCTCCCTTTTGTCCTTCCTTCATTGCGAAGTTTCCGAGAAAGTATTCGTAGATCTTGCCGAAGGCGTCGCCTTCAATATCCATGGGAATTGAACCGAGGATTCGCAGCAGTTCAATCAACGTGGCGTTATCGAGGCGTTTGTACGTTTTTGGGAGTATGTCTCTGAGTTCCTCATTCTCGGTCTCAATGAGTTTCATGGCGTCGTTGATGGCTTTGCCCAGATCTTCGCCTTCAGGAATGCTCCGAAGCTTGGAGAATCGGGCGTCATTAGGGAGATACAGGACCCCTTTGGCCTGATAGTCAATCTTTCCAATCTTGTGATGGCCCGATGAGGTCCTTGAGGCTTTGGCGAACTCGGATTCTGCCAAGCTAAATTCATAGTCAGCGTATCGTAGGAAGATTAGGCCCAGAACTGGGGCTGAGAATTCTGAGGGCTTAAGACTAGAGTTAGCCCATAGTTGATCAGCAGCTGCCCACAATCTCTTTTCAATATCGTTGGTCATCGCCATCTTCATCGCGTCCTCATGACCGTACCTCGGTTCTTAGCAATGCGTCGAGAATCTCGACGTATGCATAGATGGAAAATGAATGTTTCAGTTGATCTATGAACGTCTGTACGTCGATCGTTAAACGTCCCCCTGCGCTGCACGCGGAGAAAGAGCGCGGTCATTCATTTCCAACAATTCCTGATATTCCACCTGATTTCTGGATTTTGAAGACGTGGTCTGCAAACCCTTCGAGCTCTCGCTCATGAGATACAAGTATAACTTGTGGGAATCTGAGTTCTTCCAAGATGTCTCTAATCTTGAACACCTGTTCTTTGCTGAAGCCGTCTGTGGGTTCGTCAAGGATCAGAAGATTTGATCCTCCGCTGATTGAGACTTCTTGGACTATCGTATTAAGAGCTAATCTGTACGCTAATGCAAGGCTTGTTCTTTCCCCTCCGCTTAGAGCTGGGAAATCCTGTTCGTATCCCTCATGCTCGATAATCGGCGTGAATTCCTCGTCGATGCGAACCTGCATATCTGGGTCGTCGATTAGAATTCTAAACCATCGTTGAAACTGCTCGTTGAATCTCTGATTTATCGACGTCATGACGTGTTTTTCGATATTTTCCACAGTCGGCGCTACGTACTGGTCAAGCCAGACCTTGTGTTCGCTAAGCGACTTGAGGTTCTCACGCCATGTTTGTTTCTGTTTCAGTTCTTCCTTGAATTGCGTCTTGTTTTGTTCAGATTTCTCGATAGCTGTCTGCTTAGATGACATTTCCTTTCCGACTTCATTCAACTCGTTTCTCCGTATCTTGATCTCGTTGTCAAACCGCTCAATGTCCTCAGAGACCTTCTGCAGTGGTTTAATATCCTCAAGCGCAGAATCGAGTTGCTGATTAAGGTCTCCGATACTGTTCGTCAGATCATTCATGGTCTGACTGTTGTGATCAATTGTTACGTTGGCTTGTTTTAGCTGCTCGCAGAGGAGACTGAGTTGACTTTGCGTTCCTTCGAACTGTGCCAGGCTATCGATGAGCACATTTGTCTCAGTGATCGACTTTCCTATCCGTTGTATTTCCTCATCAAGGTGACTACGTTCTCCCGCTAGGTGTTGCGATTTGCCCTGGAAATCCTCGGGGTCGACAGGTCGCTCGCAGACCGGACAAACTCCCTTCTCTACTAGTGAATTGAAATTGCCAATACGTTCTTCAAGCCCTCCCTTCAGTTTCTGCGACTGTACTAGCTTCGCTGAAAGTTCGGCCTGTTGTTCCGCCAGTTGCTCTTTCGTTTGGTCGGTGGGTTTCTTGATCTGTTCAAATTGCATTATCTTAGGTTGTATTTCTTGGTCGATTTTCTTCTTTAGAGTCTCGTTTTGTTCTCCAATGGCCCCTATCTGATTCTTCTTTTCTGTGATCTGGCCTTGCAAGAGGGGAATAGTGTTCTTTGTCTGCCCGATTCTTTCTCTGTCGCTCTGAAGCTTCTTCAGCGTCTCCTCCTTATTTCCGATCTCGACGTTCAATCCCGTTTCTTTTCGCTCGAGCACTGTCTTTTCTGTTGTCAACTGTTCGACTTGCTTTTCCTCTTGGTCAATCTTCTCTTTGATTGTATTGATGTCTTGGGTTGCTCCTTCGAGAAATCTCGTCCTGTCTCTTATGCGGCTGAGCACTGTGGAGGTGTTGTCCGTCGCTATTTTGTAGTCTTCAATCCTGAAGGCTTTGCGGAGCGTTTGTAGTCGGTCGTCTGGGTCTTTGAGGATGACTTCTTTCATTTCCTCTTGAGGCGTAAAGATTGCGTAACGGTAGATTACGCTCTGGGCCCTGGGATTCGTTGGTTCGTTGAAGCCTAGTATTTGGAGGACTTTCTCCTTGAGTTCTGTGGCAGATAGAACTGCTCGGCCGTCGGGTCCGTCGATGCGACAGTCTTCTTGTTGAACTGTCTTTCCCTTCTTGGCGAGTCCTCGATGCACTTGGTATTCTTTTCCGTCAATCTCGAAGGTAAGTTTGACATCGCCTCGTCTGGCTCCATTTCTTAGGAGTGAACTGGCCTTCATGTCTCCTAAACCGAACAAGGCGAACTCGATTGCGTAGAGCATAGTAGATTTGCCTGAGGCTATGTCGCCTTCAAAGAGGAGTGTACCAGTCGGGAATTGGATGGTGGTTTCGTCTTTGTAGCTTCGTATGTTTTCAAGCGTAAGTGATTTGATGATCACTCAGCAAGTGCCTCCTTCACGTCCAACGTTTCAATTGCAGCATCAGTGATTCTCGTTTCGTAGCTTCCCTTCGTTTCATTCTCCTTCTTTGATTGTTTGAGAACTTTGAGCAAGTCTTGTGAGAGTCTAACACCCGCGTCGCCTTTCAATTTGGGATTTGTCACGCTTATCGTGCCGATGTTTTCCTTGAAGAGTCTCTCTTCGATTTTGTGAACTTCCTCGCCGACAGTGGCAACTCGTATTGCTGCGTATTCTCTGGAGGTCAACTTGTAATAGTTCGGTAGAACTTCTACTGCCCCGTTTTCTTTGAAGGCTTTTCTGATTCGCTGAAAGTCTACCTCAGACGTTTTGCCTGCGGACATCTGCCCTGATACTTTCAGCAGGACGAGTTTTTCTGAGTGGCGAGCGTTTCCAACTTGCAGTAGGTCTTCTTGGACTTTCGCGGATGTTTTGCCGTTTGCATCGTATTCGACAAGTTCGTATTCGCATACTGAGACTGGAACAAAGACTACGTTATCAAGCCCTGTGGAGAAGTTGACGATAAAGAAGCCACGTTCCTGGCCTTTGGCAGTAGCCTCCAAATCTCGGTAATCGGCTCCGAAGAGCGTTCCTGGGTATACCACTACCTGACCGTATTCCTTGCCGATTAGTTTCTCATGTACGTGTCCTCCGGCGAAATAGTTGAAATTGCGTGGTAAACTGGAGATAGGTATCGATTCCGATTCCGCAGTGTATTCAGGCTTGTATTCGCTGACGGCGCCATGCAAGACGAAGATTTTGAAGCCCTGTTCCTTTTCCAGTGGTTCTCTGTCAAGAATGTTGTAGTATTCCTTTTCGATGCCGAGTTTTCGACCTGAGATTCCGCAGAGCTTCGCTTTTGTTTTCTCGTCAGTTTTGAACTCAAGTTGGAGCTTTCCGTTGATCATTTTGCCTTTGGTAACTTTTGTGAAGAGGCCTGCGCTTTCTAAGAGGTCTACGATAGATGTCTGCGTTGGGCTAAAATCATGACTTCCGTAGACCACGTAGAAGTTGATACCGCTGCTGCGAACGTTGGAGACCTTCTGTACGACTTTGTTTGCTAATGCCATGTCGGGAATGTTTGAGTCGAAAAGGTCTCCGCCTATGATAATGAAGTCCACTTTTCTTTGAACGCAGATATCCATAGCTTCAGAAAAGGCTTTGAGAGCAAGACCTTGAAGAACTGGATTTCTGAAGGCTCCAACGTGAATGTCAGATAAGTGAGCAAAACTGCTCAATTGAAGTCTACCCAGTGTACTGCAAGTCAGGTTGCTTTTCGGGGCTCTTCTGTTCTTTTACATAGTCATCGAAGAGTGGAATTTGGATTGGAACGGCGAATTTTGTGAAAATGGTTGTAACGATTGCTTCACCTTTGTCTAGGCTAGCTATCATGCGGTCGTCGTCTGAAAGGTCTTGGGCAGCGCTGTCAATCAGAGCATGTCTCTCCGTTGCCATCTCATTTCCGAGTATGATCTTCGTGTTCATGTTGGTGAGGATGTCTCGAGGTATGACGCTGGTTAGTTGAGTAATTGCTATGAGTCCGACTTTGAACTTTCGTCCTTCTCGGGCTATTCGGCTGTAGATGTTGTCGCCTGCTTCAAGTCTTTCTTGCCCAAGTACTCGTGGTGCCTCTTCTATGATTATGCTGATAGGTAGTTTGTCCGCTAGGTTTCCTTCAGCCTTGTGCTTCTGATATCTCGTCAGGGCATCGGTAGCGATCATGCTCCCGATGAGAAGTTCTGCCTCATCGCCGATTTTCGATGTGTCAACGACGACAACTTTGCCATCCTCCAGTGCTCCCACGATTTCTTTGACGGTGCACTGTCCGGCGGCGGCGCTAAACACACGGTTCGTGCTAGTGATTTCGTCATTTTCAATGGAGATTGAGAGTTTGGTTCTGATCACCCGTTGAAGCACGGTTAAGGTGATGTCTTTTACTCCGTTGACGTGCGTTCCTCTTAGGATGTTCTCGATCCAATCTTCTTTGTATTCCGAGTGATACCTTCTAACGGCTTGATGCTGGGCATCGGTTAATGGTATGATTCCGTCTAGGTATTCCGGCTCTATCGTTTTGATGTTGATAGCGAGAGTGCTTGTTCCAGGAAGGGGGTTTATGGAATAGTAGAGTAGTCCCTGTCGTGATTTTGGATGATCCTTCAGACCGAGTCCGTTTCTGCCGAAATATTCATCGTGCGCATCTAGAACTAAAATCCCGAATTTGCTCTGGCCGAGGATGCTCCAAAGCATTACTTTGACCAGGTTGCTCTTTCCTCTGCCCGTCGCGGAGGGGATGAGTATGTGGTGGACCAGTGCCTCAGACCCGTTCAGGAAAACTGGTACCGGAATGATCTTGGAACCGCTTCGCACGTTCCCGAGGTAGATTGGATTAGGAGGCTTGCTGAGGAATGACAAGTCTTTGGCTTCAACATGCCGAACTGTGCCGAAGAAGTCCGGCAGAACCTTTGCTGATTGAGGTTTCCCCGCGAACTGCAGAATAACCTTCCCTTGAGCCAGTACGTAGTTTCTTAGTTGGGGTTCGAAGAACTCTAATCCAACGCCGTATCCTTCAAGTTTGAGCCCGGCCATTTGTTCACGTGCTAGCTTGGAGATTTGGCTTCCGTATAGAAGGTCGTATACCTGGATTATCAGAAAACCGCCACTGCTCTCGACGACAAGTAGGTCTCCGAGCTCAATTTTCTCACCGCTCTTTTCTCTAATGAGGATTTGGCCAACCTCGCCAGCAACTATCTGGCCACACACGGTCATGCATACGACACCTCTCTAAGAGAATTCAAAGTGGTGTGTGCATCCGTCGATTCCATATGTCGAACGAACTTCGGAGCAGAACCTAGTTTGGAGATTTCTGACAGAAGTATCACTCGGTATGTCTCAAGCTCTTCAAATCTTACACGTGCGTTGTCATCCGCATCAACTAGCCCGTAAGGGTAACCTGGGAAGCTTAGATCGTTTGAATTGAGTGCTAGTTCGCTGAAGATTTCATTAAGTTCGGTTTGTTGCAGCCCTTTCGCTTGGTCGGCCTGAATTTCGAATCTGAAAACTCGCTGAGATTGGTCGCTGAGTTTTACCAAGAAGATCGCCCCTTGATGCTCAGGGCTCAACGAGTCAGCCACCGGGTAGTAATACCACATGGGACTAGTTTTGCTATCCATAGCTAGTTTTCTGACTGCGCCCAGGAGAGAAAGACCTGTAGTTGTAAAGAGGCGACTAGTCTTAGAAAGTCCTGTGTAGACAACGCCCCTATCTTCGGCGGTTGAGAATGCGTCGTTAGCGTATTTTGACTCGTTTAAGAAAGCTGTTCTGAGAGTTCTGTCCATTACTAACACGTCGTTCTTATCAAGTTCTTCTTCGACCACCCGTTCAGCATACTTCCACTCAGCGAATCTCCTAGCTATTGATGCAACTCGTGTAACGTCGGCTCTGGCATTCCCCACCATCAATCTCCTGTCAGCGGAATTGAATGAGAGGTCACTAGGACTGGGAAGACGATCTGCAGGTTCTCGTTCTGCGGTGAACAATAATGTTTCATAGAATATTTGTTCGTCTTTGAACTTTGCAAAAGTAACTGAGAAAAATTCGATCCGATTTGAAAGCGTTACAGGCTGAATGATCTTTCTCTTCTCAAAGATGTTAAAGTAAACCCGGTTAAGCTGTATTGAGAAGTTTGGTGCCCCAATCAACTCTTGGTTTCCTCCATCTATGAACGCAAGCTTTCGGTCAGAGTTCGTCCTCTGAATTTCGTTGAAGGAGCCGCTGTTAAGGGGGTATGGCCGGTAGCTGTGACTGCTTAGAAATGGGTCGCCCAGGCTCTCTTCAACTATTCTCGTGTCAAGTTCACGTACCAGCTCTTTGACGATATCACCAAACAGCGACTTTCACCTACATGAGTTATCCTGCACGTTCTTATCTCGATGGTGTTTCATTTTCTATCTAACATTTTGCATGTGTGGGAACAATTGGGAACAGAGTCTACCAAGTCTGAAACCCCCTATCAGAAAGCTGACGTACAAGGCAAGTGGTTGCCCCAGAGGCTGCGATGCTTGATAATTGGAGAGAGCCCCGGAGCTCCCGGCTCTGCATACTTCTATGATCCGATTCCACCAACAGGGGACGATCCTGTCATCGTAAGGCGTCTATTACTTCAAGCCTTGACAGAGGTAAAAATCCTGCCGTCACCGAGCCTTGAGACGTTTAAAGACAGCGGGTTTCTCTTCGACCATCCCATTCGTGCCCAGCTCGCTATGGCAGAAGTGAGAAGTGAGAGGAGGAACGCAGAGAGGTTTGAATCCAACCTTGCAGCGTCTGCGACGCATCTTCCGCCCTTGATAGACAGGGCTCAGAGCGTTTGGGCAATGGGATGGATTGCGAGAAATGCGGTAGTTCGCTTAGTTCCATCGATCACTGCGAAACGTCGCAGCCTGACGCCACCCTATAGGCTCAATGAGAAAATATTCGTTTCAAGGTATTTCACAAGGTACACAACACAGGAAAAAGCCAATCAACTCGTTAAGCAGATAATAGAGTTCATTCCTCGACTCAGCTGAGGTTATGAGTAGTTGGTAGCGATCGACTATTTCAAACGGAGACAATACGGCGAATAGAATTTGGTTCTTCCTCCTGGCGAGCCATTCGATCTGAACATTGAAGAAATACCCGAAAACTGGGAGATATACGACGGAATCAGAGAAGTCATTGCAAATGACAAGGTTCTTGGGAATCGTGGCATCAAAGGCATTGAGACTCAAATACCCACATGAAAAGCCCATCGCGCGCCGGAAAATGCGAGACACCAAAAACCGTAATGAAACATACAAACAGTAAAAACCCAATTCTCTGTAATCATATCGGTCTATGCGTTGAAGATCAACTATATCCGTATACGCAACTACAAATCTGTTAAGGATATTGAGTTCAATCCTTTGAACATATGCGCGTTGATCGGTCAGAACAACGCCGGCAAATCCAACGTTCTTCACGCATTGGACTTCTTCTTCAATCCCTCGATCGCGGAGATTACTCAAGAGTGCTTCTTCTCTGAAAAATCAAGTCTCGTAGATCCTGCCGAACCGATTGAAATAGAAGTTCACTTCACCGAACTGAATAACTGGGAAAGAGAGTACTTCACCGGTTTCCTGGACGGAGAATCACTTAAGGTCAAACGAAAAATACTCTGGAATGGGGGAAAGCCCAAAATGGAACATATCGGGATCGGATTGCTCCCCGCTGAAGAATGGCTTAGATCAGACTTGGTGAAAGGTGAGAAAATTGACGCATGGTGGGAAATGAAGGAGAATCTAACTGTAGGCGGACTGGATTTCACTTCTTACCTCCCCAGCCACAAGCCAGGAGTAGGAGAATGGAAAGAGGCGATCACAAGATTCCTTTCAGAACACAAGGAAGAAACTCCTATGCAGATAGTTGAACGCACAAACGTCAGTGGCTATGATAACGTCCTCAAAGGCGGACTGCCTCACTGTGTTTTCGTGCACGCTGTCAGCGACCTCCTCGAAAACATTAAAGTAACAAAAACCGGCCCATTTGGTCAGTTGATTAACTACGTCTTGCAATCCATACCTGAGAGTAAGAGGAGCCTGCTAGAAAGGAGTTTAGATAATTTCAGAAAACTGCTGGTTAAGAATGAAGATTCAGATGAACGCTTCGATGAAATCAAGAACCTCGAACGACGCATGAACGAACTTCTAGAACCATTAGCAAAATGTGCGCTAGAAATCAGGCCAACTATACCATCATTAGACGAAGTCTTCGGAGCAGTTGACATGTTTGCCAATGACGGCTTGAATACATCCGTTGCGGCAAAGGGTCATGGATTGCAGCGATACATTATCTTCACGATTCTGCGTGCATATGTTGAATTCAGAAGGGAGGGTGCCGAAGGACGGCCCAAGGACAGAACCATGCTATTGTTGATAGAAGAACCTGAGCTATACTTACACCCACAAGCACAACGGGCACTGATGCAATTATTACGTGTCATAACAACTTCGAGTGACCAAGTCGTTTATTCAACGCACTCAAGTCTGTTCATAGACATGAAGAACTTTGAAGAAATTTGTCTCATAAAGAAAAAACCATGTGGCACGGGGTTCATGTCGCAAGTCACGGCGCTGACAGCCCAAGCATTGGTAGAAGATCTAAACGTACGTTTTCCAGGAACGAACGCCACGCGGGAAAGTATCAGGGAACGCTATTCTCACGTCTATAACCCTTCTAGAAACGAGGGATTTTTCGCTAACAAGATAGTCATTGTGGAAGGGCAAACTGAAGAGTATGCGCTCCCACTCTATGCTGAAGCACTTGGAATTGACTTCGACAAGGACAACATTTCTGTGATAGGGGCAGGTGGAAAGGGCATCATAGATCGCTTATATCGGATCTTCAATGAGTTCGAGATACCATGCTACATAGTGTTCGACGGTGACAAAGACAAGGATGATTCCGAAGTGAGGAGGCAGACCCGTTTCTTGATGCGCATGATGACAGGGCAAGATATTGTTCCAGAGCAGACGACTTTTTCCGACAAGTTTACTGTTTTCGCGAACAAGTGGGAAGACGAAATCTCAGCCTGTGTTAGCAGTTACGCGGACCTCGTTCGGAAGGCACGTGAAGAGTTAGGATTAGGAGAAGATTCAGGGAAACCACTTATCGCTAGATACATAGCGATGAAACTGATCGCGAAAGGTCGTGGCGAAGGTGATCCCGCAAAATACGTTCCGCTTTTCATCGTAAGGATCTGTGATAAGGTGAAACAGCTTCAATGGAGGAGCACCATCCTACAAACTGCAACGTAACTCGTCCCTACACTACAAAGTAGACTGGGAGTGTTTCGGTTCGGTGACTGGGTTGGTTTCCTTGTCTACGCTGTCGCATTAGGTGCAGTACCGTCCTCGGAATGTAGGCCGGTGGTCAGGTGCATCACATGATTTACCCCTGAATTGTTTTATTCTGTGAAAGCATTCTTTGGCTCAGGCAACCCTGGGCGGTACGTTGGTTCAGTCAGCAACCACTTCAACGTTCAATAGAGTCATCGAAGCGAAGCCGCACACGTCAGTCTATACGATGCACAAGTACTTTGCCCGTCGACCATGGAACGTCTTCAGGGAACTGATCGCTCATTATACTTCGCCTGGAGACATTGTTCTGGATCCATTCTGTGGCGGCGGAGTGACCGTTGTTGAAGCGCTCAAGCTTGGCAGAAAGGTAATTGGTATTGACGTTAACCCACTTGCAACTTACGTTACAAGTATGGAAGTCAGGCCCATAGACCTTGATGCTCTTGAGCAAGCCTTCGGTCAGGTAAGAAGAAGGGTTAGTCAACGCATTCTATCTATGTACAGAACAACCTGCTCCAATTGCCGCGCGGAAGCGTATGCCGACTGGACCGAGTGGGATGAGTCCGCAAGAAAGATGCTTCGTATTAAGTACCAATGTCCAGCTTGCAGTTATTCAGGGGAGAAGGCACCCTCTGAACAAGACCTAAAACTCACTAGGCAAATCGACCGGGATTTCGAGTCCATTGTTGAACAGGATCATCTGAGCTTTCCGAAAACAGCGATTCCAGTTGGCGATAAGACCAGCTCACTATTATCACAGAATGTCAACCACTTCTACGAGCTCTTCACCAAAAGGAACCTCTTGGCTCTCTCGATTCTCAGCAAAGAAATCGATTTCATAGGGAGGGAGAGCGAATTTCTCAGATTCGCCTTCAGCAGTTCTCTAAAGTGGGCAAGCCGTCAGTCACACCTGCGAGGGGAAATCGTAGAGGGCTGGGCTCTTCACGCTTACTGGATTTACCCGAGGAGTCTGGAGATAAACCTCTGGAATACGTTTGAGAGACGATGGCAGGCTGTCGCTAGAGGCAAGCGATACAGCAACCGAAACATTGCATCATGTATATTCACTAACAGGTTCGCTGACCTAGATAGCGGTCGGGCTAGCTGTATGATAATGACCCGGAACGCCGCTAGCGTTCCAATACCGGACCAAAGCGTCGATACAATAATAACGGACCCTCCGTACGGCGGAAACGTGAATTATGGAGAGCTTTCGGATTACTGGATGATCTGGCATAAGGACGGGAATCTGATCGATAAGAGAGATGAGGTCATAATCAACAGGACCCAAGCCAAAAAAATCGGTGATTACGAAAAACTACTGTATGCAATTTTCAAAGAATGCTATCGCGTTCTCAAGACCGACCGCTGTCTCGTCTCAACGTTCAATAGCCGTGACCTAAAGATTGTTGCAAGTTTCGTCCTTGCGGCCTCTAGGGCTGGTTTCATGCTTCATCCTGACGGTCTTCTGTATCAGAGTCCTATCCGCGCATACACCACTACTTTCCATGCTATGCAGATTGGAGCGTTCGTCGGCGATTTCATATTTACCTTCACGAAAGAGAAACGTGCACCGCCGGAAATCCCTCCTGCACAGGACGAGTTAGAGAGGCTCGATCGGTATGTGGAGAGTCTCGTGAACGAGGAAGTTCAGAGCGAAGTAGCAGAGCCGCAAGTCAGAGAAAAAGCATACAGGGCCTTAATCCCGTTCTTAGCGAAATATTCCGCGGTCGACATCGATGCTTGTAGGGCCGCCGTGAACTTCTTCGAAGGCCAAATGAGAAGGCAGCATGATCATTTCAAGACCGTGCGAGTCAAGATAACTTCTCAAAGAAAGCAAGCATTTCTCTCAAGAAGACGCAAAAGCAGTTCTGCGAAGGCTACTGGTCGAACATAACCACATTCTTCAGGAAGCTGTGAGTTTGTTGGCTTCCGCAACGAATTCGTCTAATTGGCTTTTCTTGGTGATGTCAAAAATCCCATCGACTTTCTCATCTTTGTATGCACGCATACGAACGGGCAGAGAGTTAGTGACTATGAAGAAGTGGCCTTTTGGAAATCGTCTCTTCCACTCATTGGCGTTGGCGAAAGCTTTCTTCTCAGTATCAGAGCGACTCATGCCCGCCCTTCCAAGCGAGGACTTGCTCTTGTCAGGATTAACTATGAACTCGGGAGAACCCTTCGCCTCAACAACGACGTCGGGCCTTATCTCCAGGTCATACAGAGGCGTCTTTTCTCCGGTAAGTTCGGCCTTGATCCCGTACGACTCCTTCAACAGATAGCGACAGGCATACTGGAAAGCTCTTCCGACGTGAGACGCCCTAGCTTGGAATGTAGCAACTTCGTAAGTAGGCTTGCCGCACGTGGGGCACAATTTTGGTTTGTCTCCCCAGCCATGTGAAAACTTGTTCACGGATAGGCAAGCGACGCAAATCCAGCACTTGTAGAGGCCGAAGAGAGTCGAAGTGTTGTTGAAGCAGTCAGCGAAATAGTCCGACAAAGTCACGTTCGAAAGACCTTTCTTGCCTATGGTTCGCTTGTAATTCGACGCTGTAAAAGTGAGGATTTCCTTCTCATGGGAGTATGCGATCAAAGAATACCTCTTCACACTGAATAAGTCTGGCAGTACCTATTCTAATATCGGTTTGTGCCCGTGTGGACTGTAGGCTTTCAAGCGCTTCCTAGTTGAAGAAACCTATCAGTTTTGGATATTTTTCTCAGGAGGAGAACTGGTCGCTTCCATTTGAGAACATTGCGAATCGCTTCAATATTGCCTTAGCTTCTGCCGAGGACAAGCCACGTTGTGCTTCTTCAGTTCTAATCTGCTGTATCATTTCTCAGAACTGCCAAGTTCAACGCCGACGTTCGGTTTCACGCTAATCGGATCTATGTTCATCTGGGCAGACTCATTTTGGTTCGATTTTCTCTTCCGGACGCATTTCTCACATTCGTGGGTCAACCTTTCCCATCCTGTCCCATTTCCTCTGTATCATTATCTCAGTGCTGGGTCATTTTCACTCAGCACTCGATGAACGTTCGTATCCTCACAATCGAATAGGCTCCTGCTACCCTCGAAACCTGGGGCGGGCAGTGAACGTTGAAGGATTCTTTCGGCAGCAAGGTCGAGAACGATAATTCCGGTAGTATGTGTAGCTTTTTGGTTCAGCTTCCAGCTAATGTAGCGGACTGGGTGGGGAAGGCTGCGGTTAGGAAGGACAAAACGCCCGAGCAGTTTATGCGGGAACTCATAATCACAAGCGTGGAGGAAGAAGCTATGCCCCTAACGCTTCGGCTTCAGCGGCTCGACGAGCTCGTCAAGAAAATGCAGGTAACAGTGAAGAAGACGCCTATGCAGGAAGAGAAGGACGCCAAGACGCATGTCCACTCTTTAGAGGAACGAACTAAGAGACGGGAACACCTAATCGAATTAGGCTTCGAAGCCTACGACGAACTGAAGAAGATCGCAGCGTCGGAGCAGGCTTCCAAAGAATCGGAGGCCCGCCTCCAAGCATTTGCCGTGATGGCCCGCATCGGCACATTCAACGCCGCCGTAATCCGCGACGCCGAAAACGATGAGTTGGGCAGCCTCCTAGCCGAAGTAGAGAGCACAGATGCTCAGTTCAAACTGGAGCTGAAAAAGCGGCGTGAAGAGGAAGCAGAGGAGGGGGAACGTTATCGACATCGCTAGCGCCGAATCCCCAAGAAACCAACCGAGGCGCCTTAAACTAAAGCGCTATCGAAGCGTCCAAGTTAACTTCAGGGCTAGCAGGAAATGGCTGAACATAGTCATCATGTTAGCGAAGCTGGAAGGTCGCAGCAGCAGCGCTCTAATGCGGGAACTACTCAACCTCGGCCTTGCCCAATACGTCAACATACACTACCGAACACCCCAACTCATCAGGCAACAACAACTCCAATCCATAATCAACAAACAACTACCCGAAGCCGCATCCCAAGCCAAGGCATCCCCGAAAAAGGATGTCTAGCATATGTTATACACACCCAGCTGGCAAGATGCAGGGAGCGGCCGCTAGGTACTGGAACAGAAATAACCTAAGCAGGTATCCGAATCATAGACACGGGATGGTCAGAAGTATTTCGCAACTTCGCCCCCGAAAAGTTTCAGTTCATCCAATTGTGTGCATCCAATTGTACCCTATACTTTCTCAGAGCAGCATCTCAGTGGGGACGCAAGATTCCCAATCAACCGGAACGCGATTAATGTTGAGGGCCGTGGGCTCGAAGGATGATGCCCGTTACAAGACCCCGGGTGGCGAAACTGCCACCGCTCAATTGAAATGATAGCATAAAGCTTCTTACTGTACATACCACAGACTGAAAAGTCGAACAAATCTCGAAACCGTTGGTATTTGCATATGAAAAAATCAGGAAACCAAAGCCGCCTCATGTATATTGACGGCGAATGGCTGCCTTCTTCTTCTGATGAATGGGTGGACGTACATGACCCGTCCACGGGAAAAGTGATCGATAAGGTTCCTTCTGCAGCAGACGACGATGTAGGCAAGGCCGTAGACGCCGCTAAGGACGCATTCGATAGAGGAATCTGGAGCAAGATCACCCCAGGCGACAGAGCAAACGCGTTACTAAGAATCGCGTCTATGCTGGAACAAAATATCGGCCATTTCGCTGAACTCGAGACACTCAATACCGGTAAGTCGATCAGGCAATCAACAACCTACGACATGCCATATTCGGTCGATAACATACGGTACATCGCCGGCGCGGCGCGCATTTTGAATGGAGATGCGATGGCGGAATATGTGCCTGAGGGTACGAGCGGCATTCGAAGAGAACCAATCGGCGTCGTCGGAGTAATTACCCCGTGGAACTATCCGCTAATGATGGCTGTTTGGAGAGCCTTCCCGGCATTGGCGACGGGTAACACTATAGTAGTCAAGCCAGCAAGTTACACGCCGCTCACAACGATCGAGCTGGGCAAACTTGTTGAGAAGGCGGAAGTTCCAAAAGGAGTTTTCAACATTGTCACGGGCCCCGGAGGAAGAGTCGGGGAACAATTAGCACGGCACAAGGATGTCGGTATGATTGCTTTCACTGGCAGCACCGAGATCGGCAGACGATTGGGGGAACTTGGGGCAAATACCGTCAAGAAAATCTCTCTAGAACTCGGAGGCAAAGCTCCATTCATAGTTCTGGAAGACGCTGACCTTGACGCTGCTACGGAAGGCGCAGTCGTCGGCGGCATAATAAACAACGGGCAGGACTGCGCAAATTCAACAAGATACTACATCCATGATTCAAAGCTGGAGGAATTCCAAACTCTGCTCGTTGAGAAGCTAAAGAAGGTACGCGTAGGGGACCCAAGCAACATGGAAACGGACATGGGCCCATTAGTGTCCCAGAGCCAGCAAAAGCGCGTCAAGAAATATGTGGACGAAGGAATCGAACAAGGAGGGCACCTACTCTTCGGCGGAAAGATTCCACAAGTTCCCGGGCACGAGAATGGTTACTTCTTGGAACCCACAGCTATTTACACAGAAAACCACGACTCTTCCATAGTTCAGGAAGAAATCTTTGGACCAGTCTTCACCGTCCTCAAAACATCGGACCTAGATGATGCCATCAAGAAGAGCAATGAAGGGATCTATGGACTCGGCGCGTCCGTCTGGACAAAGGACGTTACACGGGCCATGAGGGCGGTTCGTGATCTAAGGTTCGGCACAGTCTGGGTCAATGACCATATCCCGGTGCCCTCCGAAATGCCATGGGCTGGCTACAAGCAAAGCGGACATGGGGCCTCACTGTCGAGATACAGCCTAGAGGAATGCACATACATCAAGCACGTCTACTTCGACCTAACTGGCGCCGTCAGAAAGTCTTGGCACCATCAAATATACGGCAAGAAATGAAAGAGCAGTATTCCCGCCCTGTCGAATGCTGCGTACGGTAAGTGTGATTTCTACGATACGCCACGGCGGTGTAGATTACTAGGCCTACCGCGTATATGCCCACGACGAACCCTGTTGCTTGAAGGCCCATTGTGGCATACGAAGGATTTCACCATTCTCGTGAAGAGGCTTTCGAAATCCTCCGGGGCGTTAGGAGAAAGGATCGTGTAAATCACGAAATATCTTAAGGATTCCTGACAGTGAATGTGAACTGAATATGTGAGACGTTTCGTGGCCTTTGTCTTAGAGAGCAACAACCCTCCGAGCGACAACTCGTCAAATCTAACTTGATTGTAGGCTGCTTTATGAGAGTTGACGTCTAGCGAGCTATCTACTAATCTCTCCACTTTTCCGACGTTTCGACTTTTCATCATAGCCTTGATGCTGTGGTCAGCCTGTTCTTTGACTGTTTGGAAGTTATTTTGCACCGTCGCAAGGTCACCCCATGAAAGGAAGAGCTTCTCCCTATCGGGGAAGTGTATGACTATGTCTCCTTTCTCGCGTCTGCTCTTTGGGTTGAATTCGAAGCGGCAGACTGGCGGATATTCTATAGAGAACCCGTATACACTGAACCGCTCTAGTTCGCCTCACTGCATTCGTCCTTCCAGCCCGAAGAGTTTCCGATGGGCGAACAAGGTTATTCTATGACAATTGTTGTAACGGTTGAACGAACGCCGGGAAGTCGTCGTATCTTCCATGTGATGATCTCTTTCAACCCATCCATCGAATCAGCTTCAACTTTTGCAATCATGTCGTAGATACCGTAGGTTCGGTGGCAGTCCTTCACATTCGGAAGCTTTCGAACTTCTTTGAGAACCTCCTCTTCCGAACCCGGCTCAACGTTGACCAAAACATAGGAACCAGGCATAACAGAACCTCATCGAGCACGTCCAAAGTACGGGTAAAAGCCTTCCCTATAAGTGAATTATAGACGGCACGTGATGTTCAGAAGTGTTTCGCAACCTCGCTCCCGAAAAGTTTCAGTTCATCCAATTGTCGGTCGGGTTCGAAACTCATTATGAATAACTGAACTCCAGCGTCTCGGAACAATTCTAACTGTCGTCGAACATCCTCCGGATCACCGTAGATGGCCATCTCTCGCAGCATATGTTCCGGAACGCCCTTGTATCTCGTAGCGATTCGCTGCTCCAGCGCCGTCCGGTCGTTATCGATCATCACGATGCCAAGTTTCGTTTTGAGAATTGAATCGTAATCTCTCCCCACTGTTTTGCAGTGGTCTAGGAGGATGTTCATTTTCTTGCGAAATGTGTCAGGGGAAGTTTCCAATCAAAAGTGGAACTTCATCACATGTTGGGGTAGACAAGAGAATTGCAGAACCAGAAATGAACCCGCCCTGCAACGTCTCGTTTAGCCTGCTGTAGCCAGTAGAGACCTTAGGCCGTGAGGTAGGACTGGTCAAAGCCGGTTCGTCGGTCAAAATGCTCGGCCACGAGTATTTGTGTGTGCGCGCGTACAATTACCCCAGTATGCGGCTAAGAGTGCGTGTTTGCCAAGTGGCTCACGAATTCTCGCCACTGTCCACGGATGATTTCGTTCGTTCTAGGCTCTGCTAGGCAGAAGACTCGGAATTGAGGTCCCAAGGCCCTCTTCAATTCCTTTACGTAACTTATCGAATTCTCTCGCTTCGGGTTCCAAGTTTCACGGATCGTCAAGTACGCGGCGTTCACGTTTGGGTACTGCTCTCGTAGGGTGCGGAACTGGGACAGAAGCTCTTCGGGGTAGTCCGGAGCCATATGGCCGTGGCTTTTTACTTCAATTACAAATTGGACTTCGCTGTCCCGGTATGCGTTGGTGAAGGCTGCGGGTAGCGCGCTTTCGGCTACTAGCAGCAGGTCGAATTCGGCTGGATAACCTTCAATGTACACGCTAGGACCAACCACCTTCACTTGCGTTGGCATGTGCCTTTTCAGGAATTGCTTCACAACACGGCAGGCAAGGTCTCCGTTGAACTTGTTCCAAATGAATTTCTTTCCTCCGAAAGTTTCGGCGACTCTTTCCTTGCTCTTGATTATCTTCACGATGTCTTCTTGCTCGATGTCAAAGTCGTCTGAGGGGGTGTGCACTCAAACCTACCCAACCGAATTCAACGTAGCACGGGATTTCAATCCTTGCCCGATTCCCATGTCACTTAGCATTCATTGATGCCTTGCCAGGGCGGTACCTTCGATGAGGCAGCAAATCACATCGGAGGTGATAGAGCAATGTGATAATCAGAAGTCGGAATGGTGCGGGGAAGGGGATTCTGACCCCAATTTACCGGTACATATAGGCGACTTTACGTTACCAAGGAAAAGCCACGTTTAAAGAGACAATATACGCATTGACTGCGTGAAATGCCATGAAAGCGATATGTGAAAGATATGGCCGGAGCTTCGAAGGTGCTTTTATGGATCGTCTTTGCGAGAACTGCAAAAGGCAAATCTTCTTCTAATTCGCGCGATCTGTCATTCTCAAAACCACTAGATTCATTTGAAGAATCGTCGGTTACGGGCGGTGTTCATGTCTTTCCATCCCGCTCGCTCCCACTGTAGCAAGGTGGGGCAGCATTGGTCACTGATGGCGTTGTTTAGTCATGATGTCCAGGTTCGAGAAGGAAGAACAACGATTTGTGTGTGACAAGTGTGGTTTCGAAACGAACAGTTCAGAAATCTTCCCTTTACACAAGAAGAATTGTCCCAGAATATAGCTTCCTCCGCCCGCACCACGCGAACTACACAAAAGAGTCAGGACTTCAGACGCCCTGGCACTATGTCATCTACTACGCTCAACGCCCTTGCAGTTGACTCAACAACTATTCCTGAACGACGATAGAACGCTTTCAGCGCATTGGCGACATAGCCAAAGTCTCCACCTTCCCGTGGACGCTCATAA
>Ga0315279_10000186_pt1 | contig 134907 bp, 164 predicted proteins | sample YL17G06_20_MG_FD_203694 | JGI IMG/M metagenome (GOLD analysis project Ga0315279, IMG submission 203694) | Sediment microbial communities from Yellowstone Lake, YNP, Wyoming, USA - YL17G06_20 | ecosystem: Environmental > Aquatic > Freshwater > Lake > Sediment | place: USA: Wyoming | collected... | reverse complement strand
TATTGCAACTCTCTGTGACTCTCCGCCGCTAAGTTGAGAAGGCCTGTGATACATTCTATCTTCCAACCCAACCATTTTTAACAATTCTTTTGCTCTCTTCTCTCTATCCTTTGCACTGCTTTTAATAAAAGTCATAGGTAGCTCTACGTTTTTCAATGCTGTTAGAGATGGTATGAGATAAAAAAATTGAAATATAAAACCAATTTTTTCTCTTCTTATTTTTGCTAGCTCATCGTCATTAAGTCTTGATACGTCAACACCATCTATTATAACCTTTCCTCTGGTAGGCCTGTCTAAGCATCCTAGCATGTGAAGCATTGTTGATTTTCCTGATCCCGAAGGTCCCATTATGGCCACTATATCAGATTTTTTGACTTTTAGTTTAATTTCTTTCAGAACATGTAGTTTAATGGCTCCCAAGTCATATTCTTTTTCAATGTCCCTTAACTCAATTGCTATTTCCATAGAAAATTATTATAACGATAAGTATATATAGATACCGATATATTATTATCGATATATGAAACCTGAAATCTTTAAACAAAAACTTGGAATAAGAGGGTTCTTAAACTTCTGGATAATATCCATCTTGAATAAGAAACCGAGTAGCGGTTATCAAATAATGCAGAAAATAAAGGAATGTACTAATAATGTATGGAAACCAACTCCAGGGGCAATATATCCTGCCCTCAATAGGCTAAAAGAAATGGGATGGATCAAAAGTAAAAAAAAGGGTAATAGGAAGCAAATAATCTATTCTCTAACATCAAAAGGAAAAGAAATTGTTAATGCTATGAGAGAACATTTCATTGAGCATTCCAAAAACTTTAAAGTCAGAAATATAATAGATTCTTTGATATGGGAGAATGAACCGAAAGAATTAAGAGAAAGTATAGAAAAGCTTTTCATGTCTATTCTAAATTTTAGAACAATAATGGATGGTAAGTATAAAAAAGAAAATGTGAATAAAGCTAAAAAATTAATGGAAAAAATAACAGAAGAAATAGAAAATTTTAAAACGTCCTAAAAAATCTAAGATGATTACAATGTCAATAATTGCTGTTGAAAACTTGAAAAAGTATTATAAGGATGTTAAAGCAGTTGATGGAATTAGTTTTAAGGTTAATCAAGGAGAAGTTTTTGGTTTTCTAGGACCCAACGGCGCAGGGAAAACTACAACCATAAAAATGCTAGTAACTTTATTGAGATCAACTGAAGGAACAGCAAAAATAGTAGGAAATGATATTAACAAAGAACCTGACAAGGTTAGAAATAACATAGGTATTGTTTTTCAAGACCCTGCCTTAGATGATAGGTTAACTGGAAGAGAAAATCTTGATTTTCATGCAAGAATGTATGGAATGAAAAAAGAGAAGAGAGAAGAAAGAATAAAGGAAGTTTTAAAGCTTGTTGATTTGGAGGAAAAGGCAAATGTTTTAGTAAAAAATTATTCTGGTGGGATGAAAAGAAGATTGGAGATAGCAAGAGGTTTGATGCACTTCCCAAAGATATTATTTTTAGATGAACCTACCATTGGTTTGGACCCCCAAACCAGAAGGTCAGTTTGGGATTATATCAAGAATTTAAATGAGAAAGAAAAGATAACAATTTTTTTAACAACCCATTATATGGATGAGGCAGATTATCTTTGCAGCAAAGTTGCAATAATTGATTATGGAAAAATTTTAGTTATTGACACTCCTTTAAAACTAAAAAGTCAAATAGGTAAAGATGTTATAACTATAGGTTGTTCTAATGGCGAATTATGTGCTGATTTATTGAAAAAAGAAAAATGGGTAGAAAGCATTAAGATACATGATTCTAACGTCACAATTGGTGCAAAGGAAATTGAGAAAAAACTGCCGTTAATAATAAAATTAGCTGAAAAGAATAAAATCAAAATAAAATCAATAGATATAAGAAAGCCAACCCTAGAAGATGTATTTTTATATTATACTGGTAGAAAAATAAGAGAACAAGAAGCAGATATTTCAGAGCGATTTAAAAGGAGATTTAGGTAGATAATATGAAAATTTTTAATTATCAAGCAATATATGTGATATGGCTTAGACAATTGAAAAGATTTGTTAGAGATAGAGGTAGACTTATTTCTAATTTTATTCAACCATTTTTCTTTCTTTCTGTACTAGGTTTTGGTTTAGGTTCAGCAATGATTCCAGGATTACCATCAGGCATAAGATTTATTGATATTTTAGCCCCAGGAATAATTGCCATGTCAATAATGTTTCCTTCTGTTTTCATAGGTCTGTCTATTTTATGGGATAGGCAATTTGGATTTTTACAGGAAGTTCTGGTTGCACCTGTCAGCAGATTATCCATAATTATAGGAACTACTCTTGGAGGAGCTACTATAGCTATAATCCAAGGATTTATTGTTTTGTTTATTTCATTGTTTCTAGGAGTTAATTTCAATCTGTCTTTATTACTAGCTTTGGTTCCTATTTTCATGCTTTTGACATCTTTTGTGGCCATCGGTATCGGCTTAATAATAGCATCTAAAATGCAAAGCATAGAAGGGTTCCAATTCATAGTTTCTTTGTTTGTATTTCCACTTTTGTTCTTATCGTCACCATTTTCAACCTTACAAGCATCGCCAGAATTGTTAAGAAACATAGCCTTTATAGACCCAATAACTTATGGTATTGATGGTTTAAGAGCAACCCTAATTGGATATTCTTATTTTCCAATTTACATTGATTTTGCTGTTTTAATCTTTTTATCAGTCTTAACTATGAGTTTAGGAAGTTATTTTTTTAGTAAGAGTGAGGTTTGAATAGAAATTAAGCCTTATAAGAAGTTTATATTTTTTAAAATTAAAAGTCTATTCATGAAAGAACTAGAAAATTTATTAAAGTTTTATGAGCAAAGAAAAGACAAAATAAGAAGTTTTATCAATAGCTGCAGTATAAGTGATGACGAGTGCTTGTTTGGAGAACTCTGTTTCTGCATTTGCACGCCGCAGTCAAGGGCAAAGAACTGCAGGGAAGCTATTAACAGGCTAAAGGCCGATAAAAAATTATTTACGGCAAATGAGAAAGAGCTGAGAGAATACCTGAAGGGTGTAAGATTTGCTGACAAAAAAATTCTCTACATTATTGAAGCTAGAGAGAAACTTCCCAAAATAAAAGAAATGATGAGTTCAAAACCAGAAGAATTCAGGGAATGGTTGATAGAAAACATAAATGGTCTGGGACAAAAAGAAAGCGCACATTTCATGAGAAACATCGGTTTCAAAGGTTTACCGATTATAGATGTTCATATTCAAAACTTTCTCAGAAAAACAGGATATCATGACAACGAAGCTGGCAACCTTACAAAGAAACGATATATGGAATTAGAAGAAAAGTTCTTAGAATTGGCAAAGGAAGTGAAAATACCGCCGGAAGAATTGGATATTGCTATCTGGTTGTATCAGTCTGGAGAAAAAGAATTTTACGGTTAATTTACTTAATTTTACTCAAATCTCCATGGAGAACTATCGGCTGCATGGCTTTGATTTCATCTTTATAGAATGTATCAGGAATATCGTTAAGCAGGAAAATCTTCTTATCTATTATATGAGCAAATCCCATTTCAAGAAAGACGTTTCCTCCAATGTAGTTTCTAACGCCTTTCTTATCAAAATTCAAGACTAAAATTGCATCAGCACTCTCAATTATCTTGCAATAGCGTTTTATAGAGTTTTGTTTTATCATTCTTTTATAAATTTCTCCATTCGATTTCTCCTTTTTTATCTGTTCCAATGACACTTTGTTGTTTAAAATCATTTCAGAAGTCACGGGTATTATTACCTCATGACCATTTTCAGTTAGTTTATCTGCCGTTTCTTTAACCTCATTGGTGAAGTCCAAACTGGCACAGATAGCAATTTTCATAGATAATAATACAAAGAAAGAAAATAAAAACGTTAAAAATTAGCCGCCTATGTTCTTCATAGGAGAAGCCATTATAAGGCTGGATATCTTCTCGACAAGTCTATTCTCATAGGCTATCAAGTCAGTGGCGGTTACGATGCCAACCAGTCTTCCCTTGTCAATAACAGGAAGCTTCTTTATCTTGTGATACACCATTACCTCTGCTGCCTCTTCCAAGCTGTTGTCAGGATTGACTGTTATGATATCCTTTGTCATCACGTCCCTGACCTTAACCTCTTCGGGACTCTTGCCTAACAGAATAATGTCTTCTATGATATCCCTCTCAGTAGCTATACCGACGACTTCTCCTGATCCTTCAACGACTACCAATGAGCCTATCTTGTTCTTGACCATCATCTCAGCTAGTCTTTTAATGTTATCCTCAGGTCTAATTGTCTTTACATCAGTAGTCATTATCTCTTTTACGAACATGCTACTGCTCTTCTATCTTCTTTTTCTGCCCAGCTTTTTGGTATATTCTTTGGCCAGATTGTTGACAGTGTCCTTCAAACCGAGACCCAATGCAAGTCCTATTCCCAAGCCAAATGAAGCTAGTATTATTATTAATATCCAGTTTATCAACTGAGTGTCTATGCCTATGAATGGCAATGCTAGAGCTATGGAAACATATAGAGTCAGGAAGAATATCACATTCCCAACTATGTCCGCATAGAATGTTTTCGAGTGCATTACCTTTTCCTTTATGTAATAAGCTATGCTGTAGCCAACTATTATTATAACTGACGCCTCTACCACACCAGCCAAGAACCCTATAGCGCTCTGAATCAAGGTCATAACCTGTGGTACACCTAAAAAGCTTGCTGAATACATTATAAACAAAAGATAAATTATCCATCTTGTCAAAACTGCGAATATGTCTGAGAGCTTCATTTTAAACTTTTCTTTCTCGAATATGTATTGGTCCAGTTTTATTTTCATCAAGAACTTCTTTACTAACCAGCCGCCAAATTTTCCCACTAAAAATCCCAACAGCAATGCTATTACTGCCCATAGGAAATTTGGTAAGCCGATTACAAAGCTATACCAAATACTGGCAAGTATTTCTTGAAACGGGTATATAGTAACCATAAAACTTTATTTACTTCCTTGCTTATAAATCTAATCGATGCGAATGGACCTTAGCAGCGTTTTAAAGAGCATAAAACCCAACGAAAAGGAAGAAAGGGAAATGAATGGATTTGTTGAGAAACTGCTAGAAACTGCTAGGAAACTTTCCAAAGAAATGAAACCGATAATATGCGGTTCTGTTGAAAAAGACACATGGCTTTCCAAGAAATATGAACTAGATTTATTCATGCTCTATAGGCCTGACGTTTCTAAAAAAGAATTGGAAGAAAAAGGACTTAACCTGGCTAAAAACATAATAAAGAATCTTAAAGGCAAGCATCAGATAGCGTTTGCAGAGCATCCCTATCTTAGGGGTTGGGTAGGAAAGTTTCAAATAGACATAGTTCCTTGTTATGACATAGAAAACCCCGAGAACATAAAGTCTGCTGTTGATAGAACGCCGCATCACGTGAAATTCGTCAAGAAGAATCTAAAGAATTCTGATGAAGTCAGATTGTTAAAACAATTCTGCATTTCAAACAAGTGCTATGGAGCCGACGTAAAGACTTTAGGTTTCTCCGGTTACCTATGTGAATTACTGATAATAAGGTATGGAAGCTTTATGGAATGCGTTAATGACGCCAGCAAATGGAGAGCGGGTCACATCATCACCTTTGATAATTCAAGCATTGAAGAGGCTAAAAAATTTAAGAGCGCCCTGATTGTTGTGGATCCTGTTGACAGGAACAGGAACGTGGGAGCTGCTGTTTCCATAGAGAAATTCTACACTTTTGTCAAGGCCTGCAAAGATTTCACTGCAAGCCCGAAGGATGAATCCTTCTTCAGAAAACTTGCAAAGCCTTATTCGATAGCTGATATAACGAAGAAAATCAGGGAAAGGAACACAAAGTGGTACCTGATAATGTTCAGGAAACCGAAGATTATAGAAGACGTCCTTTATCCGCAGATGAAAAGATGCTCAAAGTCAATAGAAAAGATGCTTAACCAGAACGAATTCTATGTACTTAGAAGCGACTTTTACTGCAACAATGAGTGCATCCTCATCTTCGAGATGGAAACCTGGCACACGCCCAGAATATGGAAGAATATAGGACCGGACGTGTACAGCACGCATGCAGAAGAGTTCCTGAAACACTACAAGGATGAAAAGGTGTTTATAGAGGGTGAGAGCTGGATCGTTGAGAACAAAAAAGAATTCACTGATGCTTTACAATTACTAAAGGGTTTGTTCAAGAAGTCTAACAAAGACTTATTAGAGAGAGGCATACCAAGCAACATTGTTCCTGCCATCAAAAACTGCAAGATAACCGAAGGCGACGATGCGATAAGGATGATGAAAAAACTGCCAGAAGATTTTAGAATATTTATCAGAGACTATTTTGAAAAGGATTTGAACGTGGTTTGAATGCTAAAAGAGTTTTTAAAGCCTGACTGGAGAAAACTCATAGTTTACCTAGTCTTCGTCATAATCTTCATGACAGAGACCCTGCTGATACGTTCCCTTTTCCAAGTGGACTATGTGGTAACATTCCTCTCTAGCATCTACAACTATTTTTTCACAGAAATGAGAGACTATATCAACTTTTTCACACTAGCCTTCTTTTTTTACATTGCTGTTCTAGCGATGCTATACCTATTGAGCTGTATAGTAATACTTATAACGGAAAAAATCAAAAAGTGACGCCATGCCCGAACCAATCAACATAACATTTTTAGGCACTGGAGCTGCTATTCCAAGTTTAAGAAGGAGACATCCTGCCATCCTATTACAATATAAGGGAGACTATATCCTCTTTGACTGCGGCGAAGGAACACAGCTACAAATGCAGAAGGCAAAGATATCTCCTATGAAAGTGTCTAAGATATTTATAACTCACTGGCATGCAGACCATTTCGCAGGTCTGTTACCTTTGATAGAAAGCCTACATCTTTCAAGGAGAAAGGAGCCCCTAGATGTGTATGGACCAGAAGCCTCACGATTCATAGATTCGATAATAGAGTTGAGTTATTGGGGCATTGGATTTCCTATAAACGCACATGACTGTGACGAGGACAAGGAAGTGGAAAAAATATTTGAGAATGAATCCTTTGAAATCTATGCCATAAAGGTCATACACTCTGTTCCCGCTTTCGGATATTGCCTCAAGGAAAGGGACACATGGAACATTGATGTTAAGAAGGCCAAGAAATTCGGCTTGTCTGGCCTGCAGATGAGGGAATTGAAAGAAAAGGGAAGTATAAAGTTGAAGGATAAGACCATAAAACTGGAGCAGGTAGCCAAGAGAAGAGTCGGCAGAAAGATTGTTTATTCAGGCGATACCATGCCTTGCAAAGAACTATTCGAGTTCTCCAAGGAGGCCGACCTGCTTATTCATGACGGGACGTTTGCCGAGCCTGTTGGCGTTGAGAGACCGCATTCCTCTGCCTCGGAGATTGCAAGCCTATCTAAGAAATACAAGATCAAAAAATTAATCCTGACCCATCTCAGCAGAAGATATAAGACGGAGGAAGAGGTATTGAAAGTCGCCAAGAAGATTTTTGAGAATACTATTGTTGCCAGCGACATGATGAGAATAACTGTAAAGTGATTTGATGAACAAGAATCTTGAGAAGTGGATACTAATCATAACCATAACGTTGCTGGTTTTCTCGATAATACTCGCCAGTTTTTATTTTCAAGGCTTTAGATGCTGTGGTATAGGTGGTTGAATGAAACTGAATATCGTTGCTAAAGTAAAACCTTATTTGAAACCCATAAAGCCTGATTGGAGAAGAATTGTGATATTCATAGTATTATTTTTGGTTTTGCCTCAGAATGCATCGGGTGAGTTTGTATTCTTTGGTGGTGTCTTTATAATAAAATCGCTTTTCGAGGCCCACCCCCCTAGCCTAGACTTAACAGTAGCAGTTATCTCTCTGATAGTCTCTTATCTTTTAGCATGCCTGTTGGTCTGGTTTTATGACGCAAAGTTCAACAAGTTCATATTATCCGAGGGGGAGGTAGAAGTATCACCACCTGAAGAAAAGAAAGAGGAAAAGACAGAACAAAAACAAGAAGAAGAACCAAGAGCTCCGGAAGAAGGGGAAAAATGAATGATGCATTGAAAGTAATAGAACTGTTAAAGAAAAATTATCCTAATGCTAAATATTACTTGAATTTTTCTAATCCTTTGGAACTTATGGTTGCTGCAATCCTATCTGCTCAGGTTAGGGACGAGGTTGTGAATGCTACCACGCCGAAAATCTTTGCAAAGTATAAGACTGCTAAAGACTATGCTGACGCTGATTTGAAAGAGTTCACAAAGGAGATAAGTGCTGTTACCTTTGCTGATATGAAGGTGAAAAACATCATAAATTCTTGCAAGATTCTTGTTGAAAAGTATAAGGGTGAAGTTCCTGAAACTATGGACGAGTTAGTAGAATTGCCAGGAATAGGAAGAAAAACAGCAAACACAATTTTGATAAATGCTTTTGGTAAAGTTCTTGGAATTCCAGTTGATACACATGTTATTAGATTGTCTTTTAGATTAGGATGGACAAAAAGCAAAAAACCTGAAGAGATTGAACAGGACTTGATGAAAATTATACCTAAGGAAGATTGGAAAAAGATTGCATACCTGTTAAAGGCTCACGGCAGGGCAGTCTGTCAGGCACCTATCCCTTATTGCAGTAAATGCTTCTTGGATAAGCTATGCCCGAAGAATGGAGTAACCAAAAAATTGTGATATTATGACCTTAGAAGAGTATAAGGAGAAAAGAGATTTTAAAAAGACCAACGAACCTAAAGGAGAAATTCCAAGTAAGAAATCAAAAGAAACTACATTCGTTGTACATCGTCATGAGGCTTCGCATTTGCATTTTGATTTAAGATTAGAGATGGAAGGAGTTTTGAAAAGTTGGGCAGTTCCAAAAAATCCGTTATTAACGTTGGAAGGAAAAAAATTACTGGCCATAAACGTGGAAGACCATCCGTATGACTATAAAAATTTTGAAGGAACCATACCAGAAGGACAGTATGGTGCAGGCAAAGTAGAAATTTGGGACAAAGGAACCTACGAATTGATAGAAAAAACTGACAAAGGATTCGTTATCAAGATGAATGGTGAAAAGCTTAATGGAACCTTCGTCCTGTTCAAGTTCAAACCTCCAAAGAATTGGCTTTTCTTCAAGAAAAAGGAATGATTATGAAATTTTTGATAATCGGTGATTTGCATGGCATTAAGCCCAAAATACATTTCAAAGATTTTAACGCCATAATAACGACTGGTGACTTCTGCTCTTCAGACGAGATAAGAAAATACCATTTTAGAGCTATAAAGAAGAAAATCCAAAACCCTTCTTTAAAAATTAAATGGTATGATTTAACAGGTAAAAAAGAAGCAAGAAAATTGGTTAAAAAATCACTTAAAGACGGCAGAGAAATTTTAGGATATCTTAATTTTTTTGATGTTCCTGTTTATATCGTTCCGGGAAACGCTGATTTCACCTTCGATAAAAAAGAGAAATGGAATTTTTTACGTCAAGACCACTACAAAGGATTGTTAGAAAAATTAGTAAATATAACAGACGTTCATCATAGGATTGTTGATATTGGAAAATACCAAATAATAGGTCATGGAATTTCAAGCGGACCAGAATATCCGCAATACAAAGAAGATTTGGAAATATTGAAAGCAAAAGAATTAAAAGAGAAGAAGGCTGATTACATCGGAGACTCTAAAAAACTCTCTTCTCTATTTGAGAAAGCATCAAAGCCTGTTATTTTTTTGTCACATAACGTACCTTTCAATACTTCTTTAGACAGAATTACAAACAAAGAATCACCCAGATATGGATGGCATTATGGTTCTCTGATTACAAGAAAAGCAATAGAAAGATATCAACCACTAGTCTGTATTGGTGGACATATGCATGAAAACTTCGGAAAATGCAAGATTGGAAAAACTGTATGCATAAACAGTGGTTTCGGTTCTAATGTCAACGTTTTAATGAAGCTTGAGAAGAATAAAATTGTTAGATTACAATTTCATAAAAAGTGATTAAATGAAAATTCGTCTAGGACCATCAGGCATACCTCTTTCTTGCAAGACTGGCAACTCAATAGATGGTATCAGAAAAGTATCTGAACTTGGCCTTGACGCCATGGAAATATCCTTCACGCATGGCATTCACATGTCCCTGGAGACTGCAAGAGAAGTAGGAAAGGTTGCAAAAGATTTGGACGTAGAATTATCGATACACGTACCTTATTTCATAAACCTAGCTAGCGAAACCAAGAAAATAATAGAAGACAGCAAGAAGAGGATAATAGATTCCTTAGAGAGGGGAGTTGCTATGGGTGCAACAGTGGTAGCTGCTCATGCTGGCTATTATGGCAAGAACAAAGATAGAGCAAATCAGATGGTGTTCGAGGCTTGCAAGGAGATAACAGAACATATCGAGGAGCACGGTTGGAACATCGAATTTGGATTGGAAACTATGGGAAAACAGAAATCCTGGGGAACTCTGGACGAGATAATAAACGTGTGCAAGAGACTAAGGCATCTGATACCATACCTGGATGCCGCTCATTTGTACGCATTAGGAGGTGGACAAGTAAATTATAAGGAAGTTTTTGATAAACTAGAAGTCTTGAAACTTAACAAACTGCACTCGCACTTCTCAGGCATAAAATATTCTCTGGTCGGAATAGGCAGAGGGAATGAGAAGCAGCATGTTCCCATGAAGATGGCAGGTCCTGATTTTGAAAGTTATGCAAAAGAAATACTAAAAAGAAACAAGGATATAACAATAATCTCTGAGAGCCCTATCCTTGAGATAGATTCGCTAGCAATGAAGGAGACTTTCGAGAAGTTAGGCTATAAATTTTAGATATAAATCTTTTTCTATCGTATAAATGCTATGGGACTTCGATACTCTGATTTTGTAGACTATAAAAAGCTTGACCCCCTCAAGAAAATGGCTTTAGAGATATTCGAACCTACTCTGAAATATCCTGAAGACAGAGGAATAAGAATATTGCCAGAGAGTTTGGGCCAGACTGCTGTTGTTTTTGATTTAAGTGGAATAGGTAGTTTAGACTTTTTGCTTTCAAAAAGCATAGAGGATCTAGGAACTAAGAACAGGATTGCAGACGATATGTACAAAGAGATTGTAGAGAAGAAGAGGATTGCACAGAATGTGAACGTTAAAAAATTATACAGGGGACTTGGAAAGGATACGGCTGCTATGTCTGTTAACGATGTCTTAGCTCTAGGCGCTGATCCTTTTATTTATTGTGACATAATTGCCTGCGGCAGTTCGAAATGGTTTGAAGACGAAGAAAGGAATAGAGAATTGCTTCTAGGTTATAGAGATGCCGCCGATGAAGGAAGATTCGCAATCCCGCAAGGAGAGTCTCCAGAACTGCCAAAAACAATAAACCCTGACACACTATATTTGGCAGGTGATTCCAACGGATTGATAAAACCGAAGAGTAGATACATTAGTGGAAACAGACTAGAGGAAGGCGACGTGATATATGCTTTATCAAGCAGCGGAATTCATGCCAACGGGGTTTCTAAAGCAAGGAAAATCGCTGAAAAACTTCCTGATGGTTTCTTTACAGAACTGTCTAATGGAAAAACTTTAGGCGAAGAACTTTTAACTCCCACCCCAATTTACACTAAACCTGTGTTGAGATTGTTAGAAATAATGGATGTTCATTTCCTGCAACCAATAACAGGACATGGATGGAAAAAGTTAATGAGGGCAAACAAGCCATTTACTTACGTTGTAGAAAATGTTCCTGAACCACCTTTGATATTTAAAGAACTTATTGAGTTTGGAAAGGGGAATGGTTTTGACGTATCTGACGAAGAAAACTTTCAAACTTGGAACATGGGCTATGGGTATGCCTTCTTTGGACCTAGAACCGATGTAGATTATCTTAGGAAAGAAATCAGGAAAGTATGCGACCTTGAAGTTTATGAGGTGGGTCATGTAGAAAGAGGAGATAAAAAGGTTGTAATAAAACCAAAAAATATAACTTATACAGACTAGATCATTTCTTTAACACTATCTTATTCGTCATCCCATACTGCTGTTTTATTATCAAATTTTTCCTTTCCAAGTTTCTTATGATTCTGTGGACCTTTACCCTTGAGAAACCTGTGTTCTTTACTATTTCGCTCTGCGTGAGCGATCCACCATACTTCTCAATTTCTGCTAGAATTTTCTTTTCCTCCGGCAACAGAAACACATCCAGAATTGCTTTTTTAGTAGACCTTATTTCTTTCTCTCTAACCAGATTCCAAATAGAAAAGCCTGCCAACAGAGAGATAATGCCCATAATCAAAAATGTTATAGAAAATGGAGAAAACAATAATGAAGAGGAATTTTCAATAACGAAATTTCTGGGAGGTGGCATAGAGACGTTAGTCCTATTAGAGATGTTCTCTTCTCTTAAATCACGAGACAATATGGGAACAGGGAAAATTTCTCCCTCTCTTCTTATCCCAATAACAGTTTCTGTTTGCCAAGCAATAGAATAAATCTGCATGAGATAAAGTATCAATGAGTAGCCTCCGAATAAGAAGCATAAGACCATTATAACAACGTATTTTTTATATCCTTTTTCCATTGTTTCACCTTGTTACATGTTTCAGGTTGTTTCAAGGTAGTTTAATATGCTATTCCGAACTTTATATATCTTACTTTAAACGAAGTAAAGCTTTAAATAATTTAAAAAGTAATTAAAGGAGTGATAAAAATGAAAAAAATAACTAAATGGCTGCTGGTATTGATACCCGTTGTATTAATAGTTTCTGGTGGAATTGTATATGCTTGCGGAGGCCTTGCGAATCAAGAACAAACGACAGCAATAAAGCAAGTGATTGAATCTAATAACTATACTGCTTGGAAAGAAGCAATTACAGGTACATTAACAGAGGAACGCTTCAACAAAACTGTTGAAAGATACAATCTAATAATGCAAAGAAAACAGCTACAGGATGCTGTGAATCAAGCTATTCAAAAAGGAGATTATGAAGCGTATAAACAAGCTATTGGAAATCTCACCTCGCATATGATTATGAGTCAGGAAGATTTCAACGCTATGATAAATCGTCTTAACACAACAAACATGACAGAGCCTGGAAAAGGATTTGGCAGATTTCATATGTTTTGGCACATGAGGTAAATAGCCAGTTAAAAAAACTTGACAATGCAAAAATATTTGGAGAAGTGAAATTATGAAAGATAAAACAAAATACCTACTGATGGGTATTATCATAGGAATTGTTATAGGAGTAGCATTGTTTTACCTATTGACGATGTTCAGAATTATACGACCTCTTGGATTTCCTGGAGATCTCGGAAATTTCTCAGGTAATTTTTCTAGACGTTTTAATAGGAGTGCATAACATGAGCGATACAGTAATTCAATTAAAAGATGTTGGAAAAGTCTATCAGATGGATGATGTCAAGGTTCAAGCGTTGAAAAAAATAGATTTAGAAGTAAAGAGAAATGAGTTTTTAGCAATAATGGGCCCGAGCGGTTCCGGTAAGTCAACCTTGCTACACATGATAGGATGCTTGGACAGACCATCCTATGGCAAGGTGTTCGTGAATGGAGTAGACATTTCCAAGCTTAATGATTCTCAACTCGCGAGGTTAAGGGGAAAGGAGATAGGTTTTATTTTTCAAACCTTCAATCTGTATCCTACCTTGAACGCATTGGAGAATGTTGAACTGCCTATGATGATAATAGAGAAGAATAAAAAAGAAAGGAAACAAAGGGCCCTCGAATTGTTAAAAATGGTTGGACTAGAAGGAAGAGCAGAACATTTGCCATCGCAGTTATCAGGAGGAGAAAGGCAAAGAGTTTCAATAGCAAGGTCTTTGGCAAACGACCCGCAGATAATACTGGCGGACGAACCCACTGGAAACCTGGATTCGAAGTCAGGGGATGAGATAATGAAGACCTTCGTTAAGCTGAACGAAAGCGGGAAAACAGTAGTTGTCATAACTCATGATCAAAACATTGCTTCACATGCTAAAAAAATAGTGAAGATAAAAGATGGTGAAATAATAAGGAGTGATAAAAAATGAAAAAAATATTGTATACATTTGTACTAGTAAGTATTTTATTGAATTCAGTTATAGGAGAAAGTATTTCAGGTGTTTACAATACAACCTCAGGTCTTGTCTATACCGACATGGTTCATTTGAAAACAACTTTCGTGAATCAGAACCCAACGTCAGCTGTTACAGGAGAATATGTTGATTTGTTGTTTAAAATCGAAAACTTGGGAACAGAAGACGCAGAAAATGTAACCTTCGAATTGTTACCTCAATATCCGTTTTCCTTGGACCCCGGCGTGAGTGCCAAACAATATCTTGGAACAATTACAGGATTGCAGAGAGGAGACAATGCATATCTGGTAAAATATAAATTAAAGGTAGACAAAGATGCTGTTGAAGGAGACAATGAAATAAAAATCAAGTACTCTTACGGCGATGGCAATGCCTATGACGTTCAGACATACAATGTTTCAGTATCGAACTCGCGAACAGATTTTGATGTAGTTGTTCAGGACCAATCGACTCTAGCGATAGCGAACATAGGAGCTAACACCGCGCAATCTGTAATAGTGAGAATTCCTAACCAACCGAACTACAGGGTAAACGGAACATCGGCTACCATTATAGGTAATCTGAATGCAGGAGACTATACGCTCGCAACCTTTCAAATAATTTCAACCAGAGCATCTAACATCTCGTCAAACGTATCAAACGTCCCGCCTAACATTCCGTCTAGCGGATCAGGCAATCTTACAGTTGAGATTTCTTACACAGACACACTGGGCATAAGAAGGACTGTAGATAAGAATGTTTCATATGGATTTAGTGTAAGTGGTTTCAATGCAACAGGACGAACATTTACGAGAACAGGAGAGTCGCTGTTATCCGTAAGCAATGGAATTTTGTACATCATAATCGGCGTTGTTGGTATAGTCATTATAGTGGTATTCATTAAAATTAGGTCGAGGAAGAAGAAATGAAATTTGGAGACATAGCAAGGTTCTCCTTAAGCAATTTGATGCATAGAGGACTAAGAAGCTGGCTCACGATATTTGGAGTAGTAATCGGCGTGGCTGCTGTGGTTGCAATAATATCAGTGGGAGCTGGAACGCAGCAGGTTATTTCAAGCCAGTTAGGAGGCCTTGGCGCAAACATAATTACGATTTCTCCAGGCAGCGGTAGGGCCTTTGGATTTGGGGGGCCTGAAGGAGAAGGTCAGAGGGCAACTACAACTACAACTAAAAGCCAGAACTTAACCATAAAAGATGTTCAGATTATCAAATCAGTTTCTGGAGTCCAGTATGTAGATGGCATTGTTTCTGGTAGAGTTAGTGTTGTCTATTTAGCGCAAACTATTACCTTATCAGTTCAAGGAATTGATCCTTTGACTTGGGAGAAAATGACAACATCTCAGTTGTCATCAGGAAGATATTTGAACCAAGGAGATCAGAATGCTATTGTAATAGGATATTCAGTTGCAAATAATGTATTCAAACAAAAATTATTGATAAACACGCAAATAAACGTCGGTGGAAGTCCATTCAAGGTAGTCGGTATAATGCAACAGTCTGGCGGCTTCGGAGGAACTGACAATGAAATAATAATGCCAATAAATGCAGCATGGAACATTGTCAACAGCACTCTCGTAAACCAATTCTCATCAATACAGGTTCAAGTAGCAGACGCAAGCCTGGTTAATGCCACCTCAACTGCCATTAACCAAAAGCTAATGGTTGAGAGACATGTTAATGCGAACACAAAGGACTATAGCATCAGCTCTTCTCAATCACTACAATCAACTATTTCTAGCGTGACGAGCACATTGGATTTGTTCCTTACTGGCATAGCTGCAATATCTCTATTGGTGGGTGCCATAGGAATAGCGAACACGATGTTCATGTCTGTTATAGAGCGAACAAGACAGATTGGAGTCTTAAAGGCATTGGGAACTACAAACCTTGAAGTTACTCTGTTATATTTAACCGAGTCCTCAATAATGGGCCTTATAGGAGGTCTGCTAGGTGTTTTTCTGGGATTCATCGCTTCTGGCGCAGTTTCTGAATTAGGAGTTAGAATTATTGGAAATGTAGGCAGGGGCGGAGCAGGAATAGGATCAATAACAGTTATTACACCGAACTTGGTTTTATTCTCATTAGGATTTTCTGTTCTTATTGGTGCGCTATCAGGTCTATTACCAGCAAGAAGAGCAGCAAGTCTACAACCAGTAGAAGCTTTGAGATATGAGTAAGTTAACTAATTAATTAGTTAAATCTTTTTGAATAGAAAAATTTGCGATTTTGGTTCTGGTATCAAGAATAATTTATTTTAAAAATCTCATATAAATGTGCCTTTTTACTCCACCTTGATATACTATTTTATCTTTAGGAATTAAGCCTAGAAATTTTGTTCTTTCTATTTCAACATTATCTCCAATTTTAAGGTTTAATGGTTCTGAAGCATCTTCATCAATTAAAACTGTTTTTTCATCGCTAGTTTTTCCAACGTATATAGGATGTGGTTCTCTAACAACAAATGTTGAAGTCTCTTTAACAATTCTTTTAGGTTCTTTTTGAGTAATTTTACAATAGATTATTTCTTTCATTTTGCCACTAATTTTAATTGAACAGAAAAAGATTTAAGGTTAATTTATGTGCCGCTTTTATATGTCAGTAAGAAGAACCCCTTCCTATGGAACGTAAATAGGGACGTGAAATTCAAGCAGAACCATCTATCTTATTGAATATGTGTTTTATTGGAATCTTATCTCCATGAAATAAAGGAGTATAATCTCTAGGTAGTGGAGGAGCAATAGCCACCATCATCGCATAAACTGCTGCATCACTTTTTAAAAGTTCATCGGCTGGTATTGCCATGAACATTCTTCTACCCAATTCTTGTCTTCCAAGTTCAACTGCCGTCTTCCCTGTAGATTTTTGAGTTTGTCTAAAGTTTTCTTGTCTATTTTTTAAAGCAATATAAGCTACATATCCAGTATAGTCTCCTCTTTCTAAACATTCATCGGCATGTCTGACCAAACTTCTAGCCTGCCTCCTTACGTATCTTTTCTCTATAGCCAGAGCCTTTTCCCTAAATTCATTTTTATAAACTCTAAGTTTCTTAGCTTCCTTATACGCATCAGATAATTTATCATAGAAATCTGCCTCGCTGCTTCCAAATATCTTTCCAAGAGAATCTGCATGCTCTAAAGTATTTTCAACAAACTCTTTGGCCATTTCTTTGTCCATAACACCAGATAATATAACAGTAAATTAAAAATTTAAGCTTGATTTTTATAAACTGAAGTGAAGGATTTAAATTTATGATTGTTATAATTTGATTATGACAAAAGAGGTCAAGTCATTAGGTGAAGAACAACATGTAAGTTCAGGACCATTATTTTATTATAATGAATATAAATTAAAAGAGGAAATAAGGTCTTATCTTAGTATTCCTGGTGTTTTTAGAACTAAAAAGTATCCATTTGAATTATTAACTGGAGATTAAAAGCTAATCTAAACTATTTGTTTTCACTAGATAATTTCATATAACCTGTGGAAAATCATCTAGCAACCTATAAATAGCAGTAAAGTCCAAAGCTTAGCTGACAAAGCTAATACCCACCTAACCTTTTTAAAAAATCGCAAATCGTTAGGGGTATGTTAGAAACAAGAATTAGACGTTAGTGATGGGTTTGACTATTAATGAATAATTGTTTTATAATCATTTCATTTTTCTTGCCAATTCCTTCAGCCTTCTGATGCGCTCGTTAACTAAATGTGTATGTGTTTATTTAAGATTTAATATTATACGCTCATTTATAGATTAAAGTATAACATTATTTATATACGAAATACTAAGAACAATTATGAAAAAATTCAATCTATTATTTTACAAAAGAAAAGGCCAAACGGTTCTTTTAATCAGTTAAAAGAAGAATTAATAAATTACGTTAAACAGGAAATACAGTATAATCATTATCCATCTAGAAGAGAACTAGAACATAAATTTAGACTTGGATTAACAGGTATGTTTAAAGGCATAGACGATCTATATGCACAAGCTGGTTCAAAATATTTAAAGAAAAGTAGCCAAGAATTAAAAATTAGAAAAGCAAAAATGCTTCTCAAAATAGTTCTTTCTATTTCACCAAAACTTAATTTAAAAGTTCTACGAGCTTCCAGAGTTCATGAAAGAGGAGTTGACATTTTGGCTTTGAATGACAAAGGCGAAACTATCGGTGTTGAACTCAAGGCATATAATAAATTTGAAAAGATTAAGAAAAAAAACATAGAACAGCTTAAAAGAATGCTAATGAAAGAAGGAATTAAAAATGGCTTACTTATTACTTCTACTTCCATCGTTCAAAAAAATCTACAAATACCTCAAAACATAAATTTATTACTTTACGATAAGTTACGCGAATTATGCGATAAAGAACACTTAAATAAATTAAAGTTTATTCGCACTTTCTCTATTCATAGAGAAATTTATGAGAATGAAACTAAAAAGAAAAAAATAATCGATTATACTAAAGAGAAATTCAAAATTGGTCAAGACATATCCTATATTGGAATATTGAAAGATTTGAATTTACACGTTTATACTTATTTTGAAAGTATTTATGATATTTATGAAGAAGCTGGAGTTCCAATTCCACTTAAAAAAATAGGATTTAAGCGGGCTAAAAATGAAAATTTAAAAACTAAAAAAGCAAAGGAAGAATTCATTAATAAAATTTTAGATTTTATAAAAGAAGAAGTTAAAAAAGGTCATTATCCTTCTGGTTATGATATAGGAGAGAAATTCGGTCGAAAACATATATGGAATCATATTAATGCGTCTGATTTATATCGCATGCTAAAACTACCAATTTATCTAGAGAGAAGAAAATTAGGACTTCAAAGTGCGCGCTAATTCCTTTAATTTTTGAATTCTAGATTCTACATTTGGATGAGTACTAAACAAACTGGCAAAGCTGCTTCCTTTAAATGGATTGACTATCCACAAATGAGAAGTAGCGCTGGAACCTTTCATCGGATTCCTGTCTACGTAAGAGGATATTTTTTCCAGAGCAGAGGCTAACGCCAAAGGTTTTTTGGAAATCATCGCCCCCGTGTAATCAGCAAAGAACTCTCTCCCCCTGCTTATCGCGAGCTGTACAAGCATTGCCGCAAGCGGAGCGAGTATAACTAAAGGCAGTAAAAGTATATTACCGCCTTCCCTGTCTCTAGAGGACAAGCCAAGCAAACCTATCTGAGCCACGTAGGATATCGAACCGGCGATGGTCGCTGCTAAGGTTGACACCAGAGTGTCTCTATTCTTAATATGCGACAACTCATGAGATAAAACGCCCTCTATTTCATCATCGTCCAATCTGTCCAGAAGACCTTGGGTAACGGCTATTGATGAATGGTCAGGCGATCTTCCTGTTGCAAAAGCATTGGGAGAATTGTTCGGAACAATGTAAACTTTAGGTTTGGGAATGCCAGCCTCCTTTGCCACCTTTTCAACAATGGAATTCAACTTTCTGTCGTTAGTTGGTTTTGCCCTGTACATCGACAAGACTATTTTGTCTGAGAACCAGTAAGTTAAAAAATTTATCATCAAAGCGAATATCAAAGCAATCGTCATTCCTCCTGTTCCTGCGAAAAGAAATCCTATGGCTAACAAGATTGCTGTCAACAAGCCTAATAATGCAGCAGTTCTTAAAATAGCCATACTCATTCCTTATCCATCAGAAGTTTTTAAATCTTACTTTGTCAATCAGCTAGAACTATTTCTTCTCTTCTATCTTTATGGCGTTTACAACTCCGTGCTGCCCTGGTCTGGAAACGACCTTTGCCAAACCCAGCTCAGTCTCTATGATAGCTCCCTTGGTTATGATACCCATTCTCACAAAGTGTAGGTTGGCCGGATTCTCTTTGACGTGCAATATCTTTGTTACCTGTGCCTTACCTGTGGATATGTCAAAGACGTTTGCCTTGTTTGTCTGAAGCAGTCTCTGCTTCTTGTGATTGGCCAGAGTCCTTACTACCTTCTTCCTCTCCTCCCCTATCCTTATGGGAAAAAAATCGCTACCAAAATCTCTCTTCTTTTTCTTTCTCTGCCTTTTTCTAAGGCCACCTGTTGATTTTCTCTTGCCCCTGAACTGAGTTATTGCCATCGAATCACTTAACAATTATTAAATCAATATATTTAAATACGTTTTCCGAGACCATAAAGAATATTTATCTTTGCTCTCAATCATTATGAATGCATCTCACAGTAGGTATATTTGGCGACCAAGAATTAGCAAAGAAATTAGGAAAGAGCGGCACCACTAACGACATAGCATTCTACAATCATGGCAGCTCTGAAGGCATCTTCACATTCGTGTGTCCCAATTCTGAGAAGATACAGTCTCTGCTACAGGTATTGAACATGATAGACCTACCTATTATTGTTGTAAAAGAGGTGACAAAGGAAATAGGAGAGACCATAATAGCAATAAACGAAATGAACTTTAGCAAAGGTTTTATTATAACAGATATGAAAGATGCGATAAGTTCTTTTATAAAAAACACTTCTCTTGAAAAATTCGAGATAATAGAAGAGGGACAGGTATGGTCCAAGCTCCTTGAGACAAAGATTGAGAGGAATGACGATTTCTTGGTTATACCGGTGGACAACTACTTCAACGTAAAGGGATTGGGAACAGTAATCCTAGGAATAATAAAGAGCGGCAAAATAAACCTGCATGAAAAAGTAATTATAGAGCCATTGGGCAAAGAAGTCGTTGTAAAGGGAATACAGTCTAATGACAGGGATATAGAAGAGGCTGATGCCGGTATGAGAATCGGATTGAACCTGAAGGGAGTGGAAGTTGAGGAATTAAAAAGAGGTTACGTAATATGCAGGGGAATAGAAAAATCAAAAGAAATTAGAGTCAAGTTCAGTAAAAACAAGTTCTTCAAACAAGATTTAACCCAGGGAATGCCTATTCTATTATCAGTGGGCCTGCAAGTTATATCATGCAACATAGAATCCTTAGGAAGCGAACTCAAGATAAAATCAAACCAAATCATAGCCTATCGAAAGAATCAACACTGTATAATCACTTCTCAGAACGATATCATGCCCAGAATAATCGGCAGCGGAAGCATAATTTAAAATATTATAACCACAATTAATTTGAGGTGATTTTATGGATAAAGTGCACTGCGCGCATATACTCGTAAAGACTGAACAAGAAGCGAAAACGATATCGGACCAATTGAGCAAAGGTGGGAACTTTTCTCAGATAGCAATGCAAAAATCTCTGTGCCCGTCAGGGAAGCGCGGTGGTGACCTAGGAACTTTTGGAAGAGGTAAGATGGTAAGAGAGTTTGAACAAGTTGCATTTGCTCTGCAGAAAGGTCAGATATCACAACCTGTAAAAACAGAATTTGGATGGCATATAATCAAAAGATTAGAATAAAACCAACAGATTTAAATCTCTTACCATATTTGTACATACAAATGCGGCAATATCTTGAGATGTTATATGGTGTTATTTTCATACATCATGGTGTAAAATATTGATAAAACTTCATTTATAAATATCTGTTTATTAATAATTGTTTATGGAGATTGTATGTACAATATTGGAAACATTTAAATATGTTTAAACAATATCTCTTATAGAGTTTTTTAATTGTTGATTGACATGACAAGACCATTAGATGTTTTAGAGAAGGCAAAAGAGAAAAGAGTAATAATAAGGTTAAAGAATGGAGCAGAGATAACAGGAACTTTACAAGCATTCGACTTGCACCTGAACGTTTGGATAGAGGATGCAGAAGAGAGAAAGGAAGACAAACAAGTCAAGCTTGGAACAGCTCTTATCAGGGGAGACACAATAATCTACATCTCACCAGCTTAAAAAGTGATGTAAATGGTTAAAGGAACTCCTTCTTTTGGTAGACATAGGAAAGTAACTCATGCAAGATGCAGACGTTGCGGTTCTTACTCGTTTCATCTAAATAAAAGAGTGTGCAGCAGATGCGGTTATCCTTCTAGTAAACTGGCAAACTATAACTGGAAATGGAAGCACCCGTTGAAAAGAAACAGAAAGAAGTAATTTTATAAACTCTTTTTCTTAATTTTAATTCATGGGTTCATAGCTCAGTTTGGTAGATTTCGAAAAGAAAGCCAAAAGCGACTGACTCTTAATCAGAAGGTCGAGGGTTCGAATCCCTCTGGGCCCATATCAAACATATAAATAAATCAGAAACTTATTTAGTATCTGATGACTATGTCAATCAAAGAATATGCTAAAAAAGTGACTGGAAAGAAAATAGGCGAAATATTCATGTTCACGCTGAGCACATGTGTTTGGTGCATGAAAACAAAAAAATTTCTCAAGGATTTAGGCATCAAGTATAGTTACATAGATGTCGATCTTCTGGATGAACAAGGATTGAAGGATATAGACAAAGAGTTCAGTCATTGGAATCCGAAGCATTCGTTCCCGACCATCGTCATAAATAACGAGAGAAGTATCTTAGGCTTTCAAGAAGAGGAGATAAGGAAGTTCGCAGAAAATGGAAAATAAAATCATTGTAGAAGATGCCCTGGTTGAAGCACTGTTCAAAAAACTCAAGAAAGAAGCAGAAGACTCCGGCTACCATCTAAACCCGGACGTAGAATTTACAAAAGAGCTGATAAGAAGTCTGTTGATTAATGAAAAGAGATATGGTTATTGGGCATGTCCATGCAGGCTTGCTTTCGGCATAAAGGAAAAAGACCTTGACATAATATGCCCGTGCGATTACAGGGATGCGGATTTAAACCAATTCGGTTCTTGTTTCTGTGCTCTATATGTATCAGGTGATGTTGTAGAGGGGAAAAAGAAGGTTGGCTCGATACCTGAGAGAAGACCAAACGAAGAGGAGAGGAAGAAAATGAAAGAGGAAAAAATAGAACCGAAATCAAAAATACCCGTGTGGCGCTGCAAAGTATGTGGCTATCTTTGCGCAAGAGATGAACCACCAGAAGTCTGTCCAATATGCAAAGCAAAGAAAGAAAGATTTGAAAGATTCATGTAATTTTTATAAAACCCAAAAACTTTTAAGCAGGCTATTCTATAAATAAATTATGAAAAGACTTACCATAGTAGTCTTTAACTTGATTTTGATTATAGCAGGCTTTTTAACAGTCTACTCCAATCCTCTGAGTGTTTTTGCAATAGCACTGGGCATGCTGCTCATAGCTATTTCAATGATCAGCTTTGCAGTCTTAATCTACTTTCCACCGAAGACAGAATACGTAAAACTGAAAGTAGTCGAAGAAGGTCCTAAAACAGCATCAAGAATCAATCCGAGACCTAAAAGAAAGATAAAACCAAAGAAGAAGGCTAAAAGAAGTAGGAAATGAGAAAAAGTCGACAAACAGTAAAGTATATAAATGGTAGACAACAATATAGAAATTACGTTTTTAAGGTTTTTACTCTTAAACAGGAGTATAAGGTGATATGTTGGCAGAAGAGTTTAATATTCTAAATCATGAACTGGTGCCTGAACATATTATCCTAAAAGAAAACGAAATAAAAGAAGTTCTAGAAAAGTTTAAGATAGGACCTCAAAACCTGCCGAAAATATTATTAAGCGATCCTGCTGTAAAAGCGATAAACGCGAAAGAAGGGGACATCCTGAAGATTGTTAGAAAATCAAAGACAGCAGGAACATCGATATATTATAGGATCGTGATTAAAAAGTGATTTTATGAACGAACTGTTAAAAACGTTCAAAAATGATGTTGGCTTTGTAAGGTTCCAGATAGATAGTTATAACAATTTCTTGGATAACAGGTTGCAGAAAATAATTGACGAGATAGGAGAGATAAAACCTGAGGTTCCGGAGATAGGAGAACTAACAATAAAGTTTGGCAAGGTCACTGTCGGCAAACCCTCTGTGAAAGAGGCAGAAGGAGCCGTCAGAGAAATTCTACCAATGGAAGCCAGGTTAAGAGATTTTTCCTACACAGCTCCCGTCTACATCGAGATAACTCCAATCGTTAACAAGGTCGAGCAAGAGCCTGTAAACGTCTTGCTAGCGGAAATGCCGATAATGTTGAAATCGAAAGTCTGTCCTCTTAGTAAATTGACCAGAGAGGAATTGGAAGAGAACGGAGAAGACCCTGACGATGCAGGCGGTTATTTCATTATTAACGGAACAGAAAGAGTTCTCGTATTGATGGAAGAGATAGCACCCAACAGAATGATTTTGGAAAAACAGAACGTGGGAAATTACACGGAATTGATAAGAATCAATTCTGAGAGAAACGGTTTTGTCCAGAGACACACAATAGAGAGAAAGAATGACGGAACTATTTACATCTCTTTTGCAAACATCCGCAGACTGCCGATAGTTGTTCTGCTAAAACTGTTAGGCTTGGAAAAAGACAAGGCTATTATCGAAGGCTTGAAGGACGAAGAGATAATAAATGATTTTTATGTTAATCTTTATGAGACGGAAGTTCAGACGGAAAGAGACGCCCTCGAATATATAGGCAAGCACCTCAAAATTGTTCAAAAGGAATACAGGAAGGAGAGGGTTGAACAGATCGTTAACAAGTATCTTCTGCCTCACCTAGGACAGGATCCCAAGAACAGAGACGAGAAGGCAAGCTATCTTTTGAAGGCAATCAAAAAAATAATTCTATTGGCATTGGGAAAAATACCAGAGGATGACTTGGATTACTATGGTAACAAAAGAGTCAAGCTGGCAGGGGACCTGTTAGAATTATTGTTCAGATCAATCCTCGTGGGAAGATGGGGATTGATTGCCAGGATAAAATATAATTATCAGAAGATGGCAAAGAGGGGAAAATTGCCTCCTGTGCAAACCATAGTCGAAGCAAACGTTGTCACGAATCAATTGGCATCCGCAATGGCGACAGGAGCTTGGATTGGCGGTAGGACAGGTGTGTCGCAAAGATTGGAAAGGAAAAATTATGTTGACTCACTATCTCATATGAGATTAGTATTATCGCCTCTAACATCAACCCAAGAGCACTTTGAAGCAAGAGAGTTGCACCCAACTCACTGGCAAAGATTCTGTCCGTCAGAAACTCCAGAGGGACCAACCATCGGATTGAGAAAACATCTGGCACTGTTCGCAGAAATAACAGCAGGCACAACACCAGCTGAAATGAAAAAATTAATGACTCACTTGAAATTGGATAAGGAAGGTGTAGACGTTTATCTTGACGGCATTCCAATCGGTTTTACAGTCGACTATAAAAAATTTGTTGATGATCTAAGAAAATTAAGAAGGGAAGGAAAAATATCAAGGGATATCAACTTTAGTTTTCTGCATGACTTGAATGAGATAAGAATCAACACGGATGGAGGAAGGGTCAGAAGACCCCTAATAATTTTAGAAAACAGCAGACCGGCGTTTACAGAGGACCACACGAAAAAACTGGCCAGCAATGAGATTGGTTGGTACGACTTGGTAAAAATGAACTGCCTAGAATACTTGGACACAGAAGAAGAGGACAATGCCTTTGTTGCACTGGATGAGAAGGACATAAAATCTTCTCACACTCATTTGGAGCTAACGCCGATAGGAATTTTTGGAATACCCGCAAGCCTGCTTCCTTTCCCAGAGCACAACAGGGGAGACAGACCGAACCTGGGAGCAAAAATGGTTTGCCAATCCATTGGTCTGTACCAATCGAACTTCTTCTTGAGGAGCGACACAAAATCAAACGTCCTGGTTTATCCACAAACTCCTTTGGTAAAGACAGAAACAACTGATGTAATAGGTCTTGACAAGCATCCTGCTGGACAGAATGTTGTCATTGCTATTGCTTGTCACAAAGGATATAATATTTTTGATGGTGTTATTTTTAACAAAGCTTCAATAGAAAGAGGCTTGTTCAGATCCATCTTCTACAGAATCTATTCTACTGAGGAAAAGAGATACTGGGGAGGACAGGAAGACAAGATTGGTACGCCGGAAAAAGATGTTAGAGGATATAGAAGTGAGGAAGATTATGCTAACCTGGCAGAGGATGGAGTCGTATCACCGGAAACCAAAGTCGAAAGTGATTCTGTTTTGGTTGGAAGAATTTCTCCTCTGAGATTTTTGTCAGCCAATGAATTAATGTCTGGAATAGCCAACATGAGAGAGAGCTCAACGTGCTTGAGGCACGGAGAGAACGGCATTGCTGACAGAGTGTTCTTGTCAGAAACATACAACGGCAACAAATTGGTAAAGGTCTCTGTAAGAGACCTGAGAGTCCCCGAGCTTGGTGACAAGTTCGCTTCCAGGCACGGACAGAAATCTGTTATCGGTCTGATAGCGTCTCAAGAAAATCTTCCATTCACATCCTCGGGTATCATTCCAGACATCATACTCAATCCACATTCAATACCTTCCAGAGAAACCATAGGACAGCTCTTGGAAATAATAACCGCAAAGACTGCTGCCCTGAGCGGCAAGAAGATTGATGCTTCTGCTTTCATCGGTGCCAAGGACGAGGACATAAGAAAGACTCTGCACGAACTAGGATTCAGAAACGACGGAAAAGAAGTTTTCTACAATGGAATAACTGGCGAGAAATTCGAATTCGAAATATTCACCGGAATTATTTATTATCAAAAATTAGATCACATGGTTGCGAACAAGATACAGGCAAGGTCAAGGGGTCCTGTCACATTATTGACTAGGCAGCCAACAGAAGGAAAAGCAAAGGAAGGCGGACTAAGACTAGGAGAGATGGAAAAGGATTGTCTGATTGCTCATGGCGCTGTCCTGACTTTGAAAGAAAGATTTGATTCTGACAAAGTCATTGTTCCATTTTGCAAGAGATGCGGCATCACTGCCATATGGGACAGGAAACTAGAAAAGAATATTTGTCCTGTTTGCAAAGAGAGTGATGTCAGCGAAATAGAAATGTCTTATGCATTCAAACTATTGTTGGACGAGTTAAAGACGATGCTGATATACCCCAAGATTAACATAAGCGGCAGGCTAATCGATTCAATAGGCTTTGGCCTTCTGTCCCCTCAGTTCATAAAGAAAATGTCCTCAACAGAAATAACCAAGGCAGAATTATATGACAACGACGGTTTCCCATTAGAGGGAGGAGTGATGGATCCAAAGCTGGGTGTCATTGATCCTGGATTGAAATGCAGAACCTGCGGCAAGAGCATGGGTTCATGCTTTGGACACTTTGGTTACATAGAATTGACAAAACCTGTCATTCATGTTCTCTATTCGAAATTAATTTACAAGATATTGAAAGCGACTTGCAGAAGTTGCGGAAGAGTTATATCAACATCAGCTACGACAACAATAAAGAAATGCCCCTACTGCGGAGAAGACCAGAGACAGATAAAGTTTGAAAAGCCGTACGCCTTCTACGAGGTTGGGGAAAAAGGCGAAGTGATAGAAATGAATCCATTGGTGATAAGGGAAAGATTAGAGAAAATACCTGACGAAGATTTAGAACAACTAAAATTAAGAGGCGGAAGACCTGAGTGGTTGTTAATAACATTATTACCTGTTCCTCCTGTCACAACAAGACCATCGATAACTCTTGAAACAGGCGAGAGGAGCGAGGACGATCTAACGCATAAGTTGGTCGACATAATAAGAATCAACCAGAGACTGAAGGAGAACATAGAGATAGGCGCTCCTGACTTCATAATAGGAGACCTATGGGAATTATTGCAATACCATGCCGCGACGTTCTTTGATAACAGCTTGTCTGGCATACCTGCAGCAAGACACAGATCAGGAAGACCGTTGAAAACTTTGTCAGACAGACTGAAATCCAAGGAAGGTAGGTTTAGACAAAACCTAACAGGAAAGAGAGTCAACTTTTCTGCAAGAACTGTTATTTCTCCTGATCCTTGCATAAGCATAAACGAGGTCGGAGTTCCCAAGGTAATTGCAAAGGAACTGACCATACCTGTTGTTGTCACAGAGCGCAACATAGAATACGTCAAAGAATTGATAATGAGAGCTCCGGCATGGCCTTCTGCCAATTATGTGATAAGGCCTGACGAAAAAAGGAAGAAGGTGTCGGACGAAACAAAAGAGGAGATAATCAAGGAATTGGTTCCAGGTTACATTGTTGAGAGGCACCTGCAAAACGGCGACATTGTCCTGTTCAACAGACAGCCATCGCTTCACAGAATGTCCATAATGGCTCACAAGGTAAGAGTCACGCCGTGGAGGACCTTTACACTTAATCTTTGCACTTGCCCGCCGTACAACGCAGACTTTGATGGAGACGAAATGAACCTGCACGTACCACAGACAGAAGAGGCTAGAGCAGAAGCCGAATTGTTGATGGAGGTACAGAGGCATATAAGGTCTCCTAGGTTTGGAGGACCAATCATAGGTTGCAAAGAGGATCACATATCAGGCTGCTTCAAACTCACTAGTCAGGAAACCGTGCTAACAAGGGAAGAGGCTTTCAAACTATTGGCCGATGTTGGAGTCTATACTGATTTACCTGATAAAAAAACATTTACCGGAAAAGAAATATTCAGTTATCTTTTGCCAAAGGAACTGTACATTGACTTCAAGGCAAAGGTGTGCGGATGTGAAAATTGCGTCAAGGGAACATGCCCGAATGACGGTTACGTTGTTATAAAGGGCGGAGAACTGAAGAGAGGTGTCATAGACTCTAAAGCCATAAGCTCTGAGAACGGAAAGCTTATCGATGTAATTGAGAAAGAATTCGGAACCGATGTGGCACACAAGTTCATAGATAGAGTTGCCTCCATTGGCATAAAGTACTTAGACAGAATAGGTTTCACAATCGGATTGGATGAGTTTGACTTGGAAGAAAGGACATTGGAAAAGATAAGACAAGTTATAGACTCGTCAGAAAAAGAGGTTGAAGCACTCATAAGCCTGTACAAAGAAGGTAAAATAGAAATATTGCCTGGAAGCAACGCCAGAGAGAGTTTGGAAGCTCACATCCTTAGAGCACTATCAAGATCAACAGAAGATGCAGAGAGTATAATAAAGGAAAACATAAGCGAGAGCTGTACTACTATCATGATAAAATCTGGCGCAAGGGCGTCGATGTCCCACCTAACGCAATTGGTTGCAAGCTTGGGACAGGCCAGGATACTAGGGGAGAGAATAAACAGAGGCTATAGGAATAGAACGCTGTCCCATTTTGCTGTTGGCGATCTTTCACCAGAAGCGCACGGATTTGCCAGGAACAGTTTCAAGAATGGATTGAATCCGTTTGAATTCTTCTTTGAAGCAGTGTCTGGTAGAGAATCACTCATGGACAAGTCCTTGAGAACCAGGCATAGCGGTTATTTGGAAAGAAGATTGATGAACGCTTTGCAAGATTTGAAGATAGATTATAATTTCTCTGTCAAGGACAACAGGGGCATTGTCATACAGTTCACACCAGGGGAGGATAACATCGATCCATCGAAATCAGATTGGGGATTCCTTGATGTTAAATCAATAGTTAAATCCGTTATAAGGTGAAAAAATGAGAATGAGCGAACTAAAAGATGTCTTACCTCCGAAGATAGTGGATGACTTGGATAATGCTTTCAAAGAATTCAAACCAACGGAAGCCCAGAAGAAAAAAGCAATAGAACGCGTCATCAATCTTTACAAGAACAGTTGTTACGAACCTGGCGAGGCCATCGGAGTAGTGGCTGCCCAGAGCATATCAGAACCAGCAACGCAGATGACCATGAGGACGTATCACCTGGCAGGAGCTTCTGAGATAAAGGTTACATTAGGTCTGCCCAGGCTAGTAGAGATATTCGATGCAAGGAGAAGTCCGAAGACGCCTATGATGACTATTTATCTGGACAAGAGACACAACACAATGGAAAAATCCTTTGAAGTGGCGGCTGACATACAAGAAACACAGTTAGTTGACATAGCGACAGAGCCTGCTATTGACATACTTAACATGAGGATCGAGATACCATTAGACTTCAAGGAAATCAAGGAGAGGAAGGTGAAGGTCAGCCAAATACCAGAGATTCTAAAATTATTGTTCAAGGACCTTGAGATAAAGACTACAAAGGAAAGCATACTGATAAAATCCAAAGGTGATATAACAATAAAGCAGTTACAAAAACTAAAGGCAAGGATACTGAAGGCTCACATAAAAGGTGTGAAAAGTGTTTCAGAGGTCATAGTCCTTAAGAAGGAAGATGAGTGGATAATAAACACGCTCGGAAGCAACCTTCCAAAAGTTTTGAACATACCAGGAGTCGATGCAAAAAGAACGGTCTCGAATAATATACATGAGATATACAAGACCTTAGGCATCGAGGCAACAAGGCAGGCCATAGTAGATTTCGCATCAAACACAATGAAGGACGGAGGCTTGGACGTTGATGTAAGGCACATCATGCTCGTTGCTGACATCATGACCGCGGATGGAAGGATAAAAGCCATAGGAAGGTACGGAGTCGCAGGTTCAAAGGGTTCTGTGCTAGCAAGGGCAAACTTCGAAGAGACTATAAAACACTTAACCAAGGCCGCTGTCAAGGCTGAGATTGATACGCTCGATTCGATAATAGAGAACGTCATAATAAACCAAGTCGTACCCGTAGGTACTGGAATGTTCAAACTCGTGTTCAAACCAAAGAAAGAAGCCAAGTGAATTTATTAATCATTAATTCTAAGTATGAAGAAATACTATTGGATTATTGAAAGGTTGTACGATAGATTTAAAAGCATTAAAATTAAAAAATGATTCTATGACAGAGGATTTGAGAAGCGCACTCAAAGAAAAAAAAGTTGTTCTAGGAAGTAAAAGAACTATAAAATATTTAAAGTTAGGTAAAGTAAAAAAAATTGTACTGGCGAGTAATTGTCCTGAAGAGGTTAGGAAAGATTTAGAACACTATACCAAATTGACCGGGATACAACTGGAAAAATTCGATGGCACAGCAAAACAACTGGGTATATTTTGTGGAAAACCCTTTTCAATATCAACTTTAGCGATACTGAGTGAAACAAAATGAGAAACTTTGATAACAATACTTTGATGGTAATAACGGCATTCGAGAACATAACAGGGACAGAAGTTAGAGATTGTATTTGTTCTGATATTATCTATTTTCTTGTGAACCCTGGAAAGATTGCCATGACCATAGGCAAGAACGGTAACAACATAAAGACCGCGGAGAAAATGCTCGGCAAACCGATAAAGGTTTTCGAGTGGGCCGAGGATGAGAGGGAATTCTTAAAGAACATGATATCACGAGCGCAGAAGATCGACCTCAGGGACGAGAAGGCGACAGTGACGATAAACCAGGAGGACAGGGGCGCAGTGATAGGAAGGGAAGGCAGCAACATAAAGACCATAAGAGAACTTCTAGTTAGGAACAGCAACATAAAAGAATTGAAGATTATTCCCTAGTGGAAAAAGCCGCCGACAAAAGAATATATTATAATGATTACTAGTAAAATGGTTATTGCCATTGTTATCTTGTTTGCCCTTTTCTTGAAAAATCTTTCCGCTATAGTCTTGACGATCAATCCGCCATCCAGAGGATAGATTGGCAGTATATTAAATATCCCCACTAGAAAGCTTAGGGATGCTATCATTCCCAAGATTGGAAATAGAACCAAGAATAAACTAATGTCTCTCACATTGACTCTCGAACCTATTCCAATGTAGGGAAAATCTTTTATCTGAGGATTCTCTCCCAACTTTAGGATGTAGTTTGCACCGTCAACGTTTAGCGTGACAGTGTCCCCAGGCTTGTATTTTTCGAGGGTGTTTGACAAAGCCAGGCTTGACATTACGTAGGTTATATTTTCCGTGTTCGATTTTGGCACCATCAGGAATAGGAAGGAGTAGTCATTGAAGGTGATGTTCATTCCCTTGCCATCAATGCTCTCCAGAATCATTCCTGGTCTTAGGCCTAACTGACCAGCAGGAGACGTATCGTTCACACTGGTTATCAATAAACCATTGGTATTCGGTGCCCATATCAAGTATTGGACAAGAAACATGACAGAAACTCCTATCAATATGTTGATGAAGCTTCCAGCAGCAAAGATTCTCAACTTTGTCATTGTCTTGGATTTTTCTAATTGCTTCTCGTCAGGCTCGACAAAAGCTCCTGGGAAGATTGCTAACAAAAGAAGACCTACGTCCTTTAATTTTATTTTCTCAGCTCTCGCTATAATGCCGTGGAATGTTTCATGGGGTATCAGTATCACTGCTATTACTATTATCCAGAACCAGAACGGTATGCCGATGAAGCCTGGGCCAACTGTCATCTGACTAGAAGGTATGGGAAGTGCAATCTGCAAAGCCGGCTGGGTTATGACACCCGTATAAACAAGGTAGGCAGTACTGATAAGAGCATAGGTTCCTTGTGCCATGAAATAGAGGCAGACGACTATAGCGATAGTTCCCACTATTTTCCAAAACAGAATCGATTTCCTGGCTATCCTATCCAAGATGTCTCTGAACCTCTTGGTTCTTCTCATGAACAAGATGTAATATTTGAAATCAATCTTCTTCCTGTCCCTGTATATTAGCACTGCTAGCAGAGAAAAGAACAATATTACCGACAACAAATAAAGGTCTATCATATGCTTCTTTTATATGGTTTAACAATATAAATATTTTCATAAAGTCATTATTAGTGATGCAATGGAAGAATCGGTTAAAGAACTGGACGAGATAAGGAAAATGGGCTTTGACCCTTATGCCCATAGGTTTGAGAAAAGTAATTCTGTAAAAGAAGTGATAGAGAAGTATTCAAACATCAAACCCGGAGAAAAAATAGAAGATGTTAAAGTAGCAATTGCGGGAAGAATCAGGTCTAAGAGAGGTCATGGAAAGCTTAGCTTTGCTCACATAGAAGATTTTACAGGGAGAATTCAAGTTTTTGTAGGTGCTGAAAATGTTCCTGAGAAAGATTACAAACTGTTTCAAAAATTAAGCACAGGGGACATAGTAGGAGTTGAAGGAGGAATAATAAAAACTGTGAAAGGTGAGCTAAGCATATTGGTTAAGAAACTAACTCTTCTAACGAAGGCTATAAGGACTTTACCCTCTGAATGGTACGGATTGAAAGATGAAGAACTCAGGTACAGGAAAAGATATTTGGATATTTTAATGAACCCTGAAGTAAAGGACATGATAATCAAAAAGAGTCTGTTCTGGAAAAGCATGAGAGACTTTTTCATTTCAAAAGGATTCATGGAAGTATACACACCTGTGCTAGAGAACACCACTGGCGGAGCTGATGCAAAACCCTTTGTGACGCATCATAATGCTTTGGATATCGATGTCTATCTAAGAATTTCCTGCGGTGAACTTTGGCAGAAGAAACTGTTAGTTGCCGGGTTTGAAAAGATTTTTGAATTAGGAAGAATTTTCAGAAACGAGGGAATAGACCCTGAACACGCACAAGATTATAATCAACTAGAGTACTATTGGGCATATGCAGATTATACCGATTCTATGAAACTCGTTGAAGAACTATACAAGTATATCGCGGAGCAAACTTTTGGAACTTTGAAGTTTAAGATACGCGGTTTCGATGTTGATTTAGGCAAGAAATGGGAAATCTATGACTTCACAGAACAGATTAAGAAACATGCTGGAATAGATATAAACAAGACCGCACTGAAAGAATGCCTGAAAAAATTAGACGAACTAAAAATAGATTATGATAAAAAGACAATAAATCTGGAAAGGGCGATTGACAGTCTCTGGAAATATTGCAAGAGAAAATTGGTTGGCCCAGGCTTTATTATTAATCATCCTATATTGCTCTCGCCGCTTGCTAAAAAGAAAACAGACAACCCTAATCTTGTAGAAAGATTTCAAGTAGTATTTGGCGGTACTGAAGCTGGAAACGGTTATTCGGAACTGAACGACCCGATCGACCAAGCCAAAAGATTTGAGGAACAAAAAAAGTTAAGAGAGGCTGGAGACGAAGAAGCCCAGATGTACGATGAAGAATTTGTTGAAGCCTTGGAATATGGAATGCCTCCGGCTAGCGGTTTTGGCGTATCCGACAGGTTATTTTCGCTTCTGATGGACAAACCCATAAGAGAATGCACCACATTTCCCCTGATGAAACCTGAAAAGAAATGATCATTTGCCAAACTTTCTCTTCTGAGTCCAAAACCATCTCAGTATCTTTTCAAACTCCTTTCTTGAAAAGTCTGGCCACAAGGTATCGGAAAAATATATCTCAGAATAGGCCGCCTGATACAAGAGGAAATTGCTGAGTCTGTATTGGCCACCCGTGCGTATTATGAGGTCTACTGGCCTGTTTATCATCAGATATTTCACGAAGCTGTTCTTCAGTGGAGGTACTGCCTTTACTCCAGCCTTGACAACCTTCTTTATTGCACTCAGTATTTCGAACTGGCTTCCATAGGCAATCATGATGTTCCATATTATATTTGCGTAATTGGATGTCGCCTTTTCCACGGCCTTCGCAGCCTGCTTGACATCAGACCTCCATATGCCGCTGTCGCCTATTATGTTGACCCTTACGTTGTTATCCCTGATTTTCTCAGACTTTAGAATCTTTCTGAAGTTCTTCTCGTAAACCCACCATAGCTTGTTCAGTTCCTTCTTGTTCCTGTTCAGGTTCTCCGTCGATAGGGCGTAAACGCTTATCATCTTGATTTCAGGATGTTCCAAGCACCAGTCAAGAGTCTTCTCGAGCTTTTCAGCGCCCGCGACGTGGCCGTACCACTCAGGCCTGTTGTGCTTATTTGCCCAGCGACGGTTACCATCTGGATTCCTGTCTATTTAGATAACCAAATAGATATCAAGGCCACATGGATATCCTTATCCCTGGTTATTACATCATCTGTCACATTTTATCACCACTTAAGTTTAGATGGTTCTAACCTTCTTATCATTTTTTCTATATTTATTTTTTTATAATATTCGTTAGGAACAGACATAAAGTTGTCTATGTAAAAGTCAAGCAATGAGACGTTATGCATCAAAATTGTAGACTCTTTTCTGTCATAATCTACGCACAGATTGCAAGAATAATCTATATCAGATAATTCAAGAATCTGTTTTACTAATATATCATTTTTTAATGATGACGCTAACATTAGATTGTCTCTAACCTTTTTCTTACCTACGCTCCCTTCGTCAATAAAACAAGCGCGCAATATCGCATTTCTCCATTTTTTCATATTCGTAGCGTACATAATGACTTTTTCTGAGAAAAATCTATTTTTTATTCTATAATGATTCAGCAACAAGTTAGATGTTACTGACGATAAGCCATAGAAAGTACTTTTACCGCATCTGTTTTTGTATACAGAATCTTTAAAACCTGAGCTCTCCAAAAGTCTTTTAAACATTTCTTGCTCTATCATATTTGGAGACTCGTAAAGGAATGATTTGCCATGTCCAAAGGTTCCATCAAAAAATACATGCGCTATTATTTCTATGTGTTCTGGTTTTTCTTCGACAGGAAAGTTAGAGATGGAAAAATTATCATTTGGTGCTCTAAACAAAGAGATTTCATTTTCAACCTCAGAAAGGGGTATGCCAAGACAGTTTAGCCACTTCATTAATATTTCCACTCGAGGGCTTCTCCGACTATTCTCCCAAAAAGATATGTTATTTTCTTTAACCCTTAATTTCAATGAAATACTTTTCTGTGTCAGTCTCATCTCTTTTCTTTTGGATACTAACAAATTCCTTAATTTACAACTTAATCTTACTCTAGACCTTTTATCTTCCCACCATCTTATAAGTCTTATTTCTCTTTTGTTGAACTTAACGTCGTCTGTGATAATGACACCTTTCATTAATTAATTGACAAAGTTTATAAAAGTTGATTCGTTATTCAGAGAGTCTGCTTAGAGGTTGCGATATCAGTTCTTCAAAACAGAAGCAGGCAGAATGCTTTTGCCTTCTAATTTCATTTTTTCCTTCCACAATTCCATCTCCATCCACTTGTAACCTTCAACTCCGATGGCATTTAAAGTTCTGACCAACATATCCTCTGGCGCCCACACATGAGGGTCGGTAACTTGCACTCCGTCTGGTCCTAGGTAAGGCTCAGCGTAATCTGGCCTGTATATTATAGGTTTCCCCTTTTCAATCCTGGTCTTATACACCTTTGGATTTTCTAGTATGCATCCAAAAGGTTTGTTTGCTATTTCAGAAGTATGAATGACATAAGATTCTTGATTGAAATGAATGAACTTGCCGTCTTTTTCAGTTCCTTCGGAAGCTATTGGCATAACCTCTTTTGAGGAAAATGGCAGCTTCAAAACGTCCAACACATTAAGACTTGTAGAAGATTCGTAAATGAAATCTATGAAAGTTTTATGTTTGAATATGAGATTTTCGTCCGCGTCGAAAACCTTGAGCGTATCAGTGGGTTCAACAACTTCTGCACTTGTATATTTTGGCTCCAAATTCAGACCAAGATTTTTTGCAGTTGCTTTGGCGACAGTCGGAAAAACACTCGAATAATTGGGAACGACAAGGCGGGGTTCTTCTTCTCTAGTCACGATCAGGCACTCTTCAGCCGCTTCTCGAATACCGGTTTCCTCTAGACCTTTCTCGGTGTACAATGATTCTTTAGATTTTGTATATCCACCGTTAGCACAATGATAAAGCTTGTGGGTCGGTGCGTCCTTGTCTCTCCTGTGACATATGAATTTCCCGTCTTCCAACAGATACAATAAACCAGCAGAAGCGGTTTTGATTGGATTTTTTTCATCAGCTATTCCTGAATATCCGTCCCTGATTAACCTTTCAAAAACACTTACACCAAATGGTAGGTTTTCTTTTATTATCCTGTCTATAGGTTTTGGATTTCTAGGATAAAACAACCTGACGGTTATCCCACCATTTTCCATTGTTGCATCGGCATCGTAAATTTTAAATTGATATATCTCGTTCATGCTCCTCATGATTTCATAAGAAAGTAATCTTTAAATGTCTTTGCCGCCCTCCAGGTGAGCGGTATCGAGCATCTTATGTGCGGAGGGCAGGATTTGAACAAAACCTCTTTAGAAGAGGTTTTATCGAGAACATTGTTATTGGTCATGGCAATCAGAATCCAAGTTTTGGCTTCTTTTCTTTTAAACATCTTAGGCACTGTTTCTTTATAGTTACTTTTTCTTTTAAATTGATTTCATAATTTGGGTCGTCTAAATTTGTGTCGCAATAAGTATAAGTTTCCCAATCATGCTTACCTAATTTGCATAATAACTTTCCAATATATTCATTCATTTTATCACTAAATAATAGTTAAATAGTAATCTTTAAATGCTTGAATATGGTGTGAACCGAAGTAGAGTGCGGAGGGCAGGATTCGAACCTGCGAATCCACTAAGGAACAGGCTCCTCAAGCCTGCCGACTTGACCAGACTATCGGACCTCCGCTTAATTATAACTTTTCATTATAGAGTTTAAATTAATTAATGTATCAGAAAAATAATTATATCTTTTTCAAATGCTCAGGATTGGCTATTACCTTCTTGGTTTTGTCTCCATCCTTTATCTTCAACACAAAGGCCCTGCCTCTCTTTTCAACCACTTCACCGCATAGTCCTTGGAACCTTCTAAAAGGCATGCCGCTCTCAGAAGAAGAGTTTATATCTATAACGACCTTGTCTCCTATCTCAAACTCTTTCAGGAACTCGTTTATAGAGGTCCTTACAGATCTTCTAAACTTCTCTCTTGTCCTTCTTCTGGGTCCGTGAGACTTTACTACCATAAAAGCACCGTTTAATTAATTAATTAATTAAAACCTTATAAATTTATATGCTTTTGGTTATTGGACTAACCGGTCTGGCAAGCTCAGGAAAGGGTGAGACCTCTAAATATCTGGTCGAGAAATACGGATTTACAAGGCTCGTCTTCTCCGACGTTCTGAGAGAGGAGGCTGAGAAAAGAAACTTGCTGGAAGGCAAGAGCTACGAGGAGCAGAAAAACATTCTTTCAAAGCTCGGCGAAATGATGAGAAAGGCGAGCGGCAAATGGGACATCCTGGCTGTAAAACTTGTAGAAAAGATAAAGTCAGGTAATTTTGAAAAAGTGGTTGTTGATGGTTTCAGGTCTGTCGAAGAGGTCAATCTGTTTAGGAAGAGTTTTGAGAAATTCTACCTGGTTTTCGTGGAAGCTGATGAAAAAATAAGGTTCGCTAGAAGGAGACTGGAAGACCCTAACATAAGTATGAGTGACCTTAGACAAAGGGACAAAAGAGATGTTGAAGAACTGGGTCTAGGAAAAGTTGTAGCAATGGCCGACCTTAAGATAAACAATGACCAACAAGGACTAGAGAATTTACATAAAAGAATAGACGAAATAATGAAGAAAATCACTGGTTAGGATAATCTTCTACTTCGTCTTCTACATAAACTATTTCCACACCAGCTTCCTTGAAGAATTTTCTAGTCAAATCGGCAGCATGATATTTTTTCTGGCAGACAACTCTTTTTATTCCAGCATTTATTAGCATTTTCGCGCACACGAAACAAGGTTCGAATTTTACATATAGAGTAGAACCTTCAGTTGATATGCCGTGTAGAGCAGCCTGGATAATTGCATTTTGTTCAGCATGAAGGGTTCTTACACAATGCTTTGATATTGTACCATCAGGATTTACAACATCGCTCATCAAATGCCCTACCTCGTCACAGTGAAGCATGCCTACTGGTGCACCTACATAACCTGTGGTTATAATTCTTTTGTTCTTTACAATAACAGCACCGTTCCTTCCTCTGTCGCAAGTGCCCCTAGAACCAACCATTTTTGCTATTTCCAAGAAATATTCATCCCAAGAAGGTCTCTTGTACTCTTCAGAATCCTTCTCAGAATCATTAGTCTCAGCTTTTCCTTTCAATTTGTTAACAGCTTCCTTTAATTCAGAATCTTCCATAATCACCATTAGAATCAAAATTTTATAAATTCTTCGGTGCCTCTATTTTTACAACGTCCAGTTTCTTTGGAGTGGCTTTGACATTCAACAATTCGGATAGGGAAGGTTTTGTTCTGCCGTTATCACCATTGACAAGCTCTTTGATATAGAGACCTGCAGAAGTCTTGACGGTCAGTTCTATTTTCCTTGGGCCTATGCGCCTGTATTTTATTTCTTTAACAATCCTTCTCCTCATCAGGTCTGCTCTGCGATGAACCACCCTAGCAGGAGTCTGCTGAGAAATTGTTCCTACAAGATTTCTTATAATCTTCAACTCCTTGTCCTTTACAGGCTTTTCAAACTCGACCATTAATCTGTAAGTTTTGTCTCCCTTCTCTGATTTTATTCTTACAACAGTGTTCCTGTCAGAGAACTTTAGTTTATTAACCTTAATCTTCTTGTTCTTGTTTATCTCTCTCTGGATTTGTTTTAAATTAATGAATCTCCTCTGAGGTTCTGTTATCTCGACAACAAAAGGTCTCCAGCCAAGGCATCTTGCATCAACGTCCTCACGACCCATGCCATGAAAGGCATTGCCCTTTCCCTTTGTGACTTTCATTAACGGTTTTGCTACTATCTCCTGAACAGATGTCTTGTACTTGCCTAGTGTACCCCACTTGCATTGGGGTATTCCTCTCGCCAGTTTCTGATAGTAACCAAGTATGTACAGTGAATTTATCTGCAAATCTATTTTTTTGTTAACAAAATCTGCCACAGCAACAACATCCGGCGTCTTGAAATTGGTAGGCTTATTGAACAGAAAACCGAGTTTCTTGCCTAGTTCCCTGTTTATCTCTGTCTTTATCGATTCCACGTATTCGATGCCTGTCTCTTCCCACAGCTTTTCTTCTCTATCAAGAATGTCCTCAGGTATCTTTGAGCCGACCAGGAAATTGTTGAAATCTATTTTTCTAAGTTTGTTCTCGGCCTTTCTTTCCATTGAGTCTAAGTTATCGAAGAGGTTGTTGCAGAGCCAGCATTTCTCCTTTTTCATTTTTTCAAACTCTTTGTTCTGCCTGAAGGTGAACCCGTAGAAATTGTTCTTGTTCATCTTCGAATAGTCTATCAGCTTTCCATCAACCATCATTGCGATAACAGTTCTTATCATCCTGCCCCTCTCGTCGTCTCTATAGCCGTATAGCAGATTGCCGAAAAGTCTCCCAAGACAGTGGTCACATAGTCTCCTGTCCAAAACTTTTACAATGCCATCAATCATAATATCCCTTTAACGTCGCACATTCATTGCTAAAAACCTTTGAATTTTTTGGCGAACCTTGACATCATGCCTCTTTTTCCGCCACCAGAAAACATCTTGACCATTTTTTTCATTTGCTCGTGGGATTTCAATAGTTCTCTCACTTCAGCCTCGGTCGTGCCAGAACCCTTCGCAATTCTCTTTATCCTTGAGGCATCTATCGTCTGCGGGTCCTCCCTCTCTTCCTTGGTCATCGATTGGATGATGTATGACCACTTCTTCATCTTCCCCTCTTGCTTGTCCATGTCAAACTCCTTCGGTATCCTAACAGGAAGACCAGGCATCATGCCAATCATAGATTTCAAAGAACCCATCTTCTGCATCGCTTTCAATTGCTCCAAGAACTCGTTCATCGTGAACTTTCCCTCTATGATTTTCTCAGCAGTCTCAGGTTTGAACTCTGCTTCCCTTGCCTTCTCGAGCAGACCCTGTATGTCCCCGAAACCAATTAATCTTGATATGAATCTCTCCGGGTCAAAGACCTCTAGTGCGTCAATTTTTTCTCCAGTTCCTATGAACTTTATGGGAGCTCCTGTTATTGCACACGAAGTTATCGCTCCGCCACCTCTTGCTGTTCCATCCATCTTTGTCAGGAATATGCCTGTTATACCGACAAGTTCCTTGAATCCTTTGGCCTGCTCCCCTGCTGCTTGTCCAAGGTCTGCTGGTATTGTCAATAGCACTTCTTGGGGTTTGGCGAAGTCTGCTATCTTCTTCAATTCATCCGCCAACTCCTTGTCCAAAGAACTTCTTCCAGAAGCATCAATGATTATCATGTCATACTTTTTTAATTTATCGAATCCTGTTTTTAGAATTATAATTGGATCTTTAATATCTTTGGGTGCATAGCAAGGAACATTTATCTGCGAGGCCAGTTGGTTTATCTGGTCCATGGCAGCTGGTCTGTGAATGTCACAACCAATCAGAGCAGGCCTCAGACCTATTTTCTGATAATATTTTGATAATTTTCCGATGCTAGTCGTTTTGCCAGAACCATAAAGACCGATGAACATTATTTTTCCTGGCTTCATCATTATCTCTGGTTTCTTGCCAACTACCTTTACCAGTTCCTCATAAACTATCTTTGTTACGTGCTCTTTCGGCGTCATACCTGTTGGCGGTTTCTCATTGAGAGCTCTCTCTTCTATTCTCTTGGTAAGGCTCTGAGCAATTAATATATCGACATCTCCTGACAGAAGAGTTCTTTGTATATCCTTTGCTAGCTCGTCCAAGGTCTTCTTATCAATATAGCCTGCTCTGGTTATCTTATTCAAGGCTTCTTTCAAGCCTTCGCTAAGTTTCTCAAGCATAGAAGAATTAAGAATTCTAATATTTATTAAAATAACTACTTCATCTCAATCTTCTTACAAGCGGAAATTTGGCGACGTAGCTCTCCCTGTCAAGAGGAGAATCTGAGAAAACGTGAATAGTATCATCTTCTGCCAAAAGAACTTTGGGAATGGATTTTTCTATTTTTGAATCCTTAGGCGGATTATGAAAGCAAACAGGCATTTTACTTGTATTTTGAGTACTTGATCTTGTCTCATATTCAGATATGGACCAATAGCTAGGATCCAAACATTTACCAGAAAATGCTGACCAGTCATCTATATCTTCTTTAATATCAATTTCACTTTCTGACATAATCACAGAACCTCTTTTTATAATGGGATTGATTCCCATTTTGGTTTCCTGGTTTTTTCTTGTTATAACTGTACTTGTTAGCAGCTCATTTCCTTTCAATTCTTTGAACATATCTTCATCAGCTGTAATAAATCTCATAACAACCGGATAAGGTGCTAGCTCTGCGTTCGGATAAGTATTGGGATTTTTCGTTTCATCTTTCCAAAATCTATTAGCATAATTGATCATAAATTCTAAACATTGAACATCATTCATGGTTTGCCACATTTCTATTCTTTGACCTAGGGTAAGAGGTGTTGCCGGATTTTTGTTAAGTTTGAACAGCCCTAAAAATTCGTAACTCCTACTATCGTTCCCGATATAGACTTGTGCTCTAGGATTTTTTGGATATTCCAAACTTAAGAATTTTATATAATCAGAAACGTCTTTTACACTCATATATTTAGTTAAGCCCAAAGAGATATAAACTTTAACTGTAATTTTTACGTATTGCACAGCAAATGAAAGTTTCTTATTTATCAATTCATTACTAATCATTATGAAGGTCGTTGGTATAGACCTTGCAGGGAAGTTTGAAAATCCAACAGGTTTTTGCTCAATGACTGAAAACGGGACAGAAACAAAGCTATTGTTTAGCGACGAGGAAATAATAGAAGAAGTAGAGATGATAAAACCTGATTGCATTGCGATAGATGCTCCTTTCTGGTTGCCTAGATACGGAACGTGGAGGCCTTCTGAAGAAAAGCTTTTGAAAAGAGGGCTTCAACCATTATCACCTTTATTACCGACTATGAGAATGTTAGCCTTGCGAGCTTCTAACCTCGTAAAAGTCTTGAGAGAAAAAGGATACAGTGTTATTGAAGTTTTTTCAAACGCTTCGGAAAAAGTCCTTGGTTTGTCCAAGGAACCAAGAAAGAACAAGGATGAATACGATGCTTTGCTATGCGCATTAACTGCAAAAGCATATCTTGAAGGAAATTATGAAGACATTGACGGGGTAATAATACCGAAATAAAAAGGTTTAAATGTTTAAGTTGTTTAATATATTTCTGATAAAAATGGGCATCATAAGAGATGATAGAAAAAGAATGATAGCATACCTGAACGAAGGTTTAGGAATATGCAATGGTTCTTGCTTTAATTGCAAGGCTAAAGACGAAATGCTGTATGATGATTCCATGATCTCTTTTCTAAGAAATGAATATGGAATAGATGCGGATGTTGGTGTATTAGCAAAGGGCACGTGCTCTCTTGGTTTGGCACTTGGAACAAGGCTTGAAGATTATGGTTCAAATGACACTTCAAAACTTAAAAACAGCATAGTAGAGTATGCAAAAATTCTAAAAAAAGATTCAGTCGGAAGGGTTGATCCTGTAGAAATTCAAAGCGATATGAGCTTTCTAAGAGCTTATCTTGCCCTCGGAGAAGAGAAAACCCCAGTTGCTGTAAATGAACCACAAGAAATTCAAGATAGCATTACTACAGAAATTGTTCCCTTTAGAGAACTACCTATTATGCCAAAAATTTCCAGGATGTCTCTTGGTGTAAGAAAGAACTTGAAGAATCATCTTAACTTACTATTCTAACAGTTTCTCGACGATCTTCTTAGAGTCAAATTTTTCCAAGTCCTCATAGTTCTGACCAACACCTAGATATAAAATGGGTTTCTTTATCGTATGAGAAGCTGATAAGGTTGCACCGCCTTTCTCGTAGACGTCTGCCTTTGTTATTATCAGGCCGTCAACGCCAACAGCATCGTTGAACATCTTACACTGATCATAAATATCATTCCCAGTCAAAGCGTCCAACACAAGTATCTTCAGGTCAGGTTTGTTGACTTTTATGATCTTCTTCAACTCGTCCATGAGATTGGCGTTAGCATGACTCCTTCCTGCAGTGTCTGCTAGAACTACATCAATATTCTTTGACTTTGCATGCTTAACAGCATCGAATATGACAGCAGCTGGGTCCGCACCATACTTGTGCTTGATAACAACGATGTCCAACTTTTTGCCATGCTCCTCCAGCTGTTCGATGGCAGCTGCCCTCCAGGAATCTGCGGCAGCGAAAACACAGCTAAAGCCATTCTTTTTCAGCAAGTAACCTATACGAGCTATGGAAGTTGTCTTACCAACACCGTTAAAACCTAGGAAAACAATTAGGAATGGTTTCTTTGTTTTAGCTCTCTCGACCAAATCAAAACTTTCTACTTTTAGTATGTCAAGAATGGAGTCTCGGAAAGAATTCTTGATAACGTTTTCAATTTCTCCTCTCTTGATGAACTTCCCAACTAGGTTACTTCTCAAATCTTTTACAATCTTGTCAGAAACTTCAACAGCAACATCAGAACTTATCAGACTCATCTCAAAGTCTTTCAACATGTCCTTTATCTCGTCCTCTTCTATTTTCTTTTCAGTTATCTTTTTCTTTATTCTCTCTAGCAGTCCTTTCTCTTCTTTAGGCAATTCCTTTGGTGCTTCTTTCTTTTCTTCCTCAACTTTGGGTTTCTCGATTTTGGGTTTTCTTTTCAATATCTTTTCAAAGAAACCTTTCTTGGATTTCTCTTCTATCTTTGTCTCCGGTATCTTTTCTATCTCCTTAGCTGTTTCAACAATCTCTTTTGCTTCTTCTATTTTCTCTTCAGCTGCTTTCTCTATTTCAATTTCCGGAGCTTTCTCAACTTCTTTTATCTCTTCCTTCTTGGTTTCTTTAGGCAGCTCTTTGACTTCTACCTTCGGTTCTTCCTTTGGCTTTTCCTCTGGTTTCTTTTCTTCTGGTTTTTCAATTTCTTTTTCAACTTCTTTTATGAGTTCCTTTTTGGATTCTTCCAGATGCTCCTCTTTCTTTACTTCTTCCACAACTTCCTCTATCTTTTTCTCTTCTTTCTCAGAAATAGTCTTTGTTATTTTTTCTATTCCTTCTTTTAGTTTCTTCTTCAAGAATCCAAACATTCAAATCACTTTTGAAGGCTTTCTATTTCTTGCTGAACCTTTTCCAACTGCATCACGAATACAGAGCTTTGCTTTAAGACTGTGTTCAAGTTGTTCTCTAAATCCTTTATTCTGCCGCCCAAGAATTCTAGAGCCTTCTCCCTCTTCTTCTTGACAGCAACATCGCTTCCTATGCCTACTATTATGTCGTCGCAATTCTCTACGCTTCCGTAAACAAAGTTGCCGCTTCCCAAAGGAACAAGGGCCTTGCTCGGTTTTGTCTTCTTTAAATCCTCCATTGCAATCTTGGTTCTCTGCAAGTCCTCCAGCTTCTGATTGACAAGCCCTGCTTTTTCCTGAAGCATTTTCAAATTGGTGTCCAAAATCTGGAATTCTACTATCTTTTTCTGCAAATCGTCTTTCTTGTTCATGAAAAAACCTCATCTATCCTGCCCATCTCAGGACCGGTTGAAAGTTCTGAGAATAGAACTCCCTTACTATTAACAATTATGCCTGACCTTATAAAAGGGCTACCGTAACCAACTGTTCCGACGTCAACCTTTACCTTGAGTATCTCCTCTATTTTCTTCATTTCCCTTTCCTCAGCTTCCATATGGCACAGACATCCTATGTTGTTCGCCAGAGCAGCCGAGCCTATTATATCCAGACCTGCTACCTTCCCGGTCTCAACCTCACAATCTAGAGCGTCTGATATTTTTTTCTTAAACCTTCTCAGCTTCTCCGATATCAAGCATCCCTTGTCATTACAAAGTATTAGATTTCCCAAGGCTGTTTCCCTTGACTTTATTATCTCAAGATTCAAACCCAATGCCTTTAGCTTTTTGATCTCATAATCTTCCACTATGTGCGGCAAGAGTATGCCGTTCTTGTTTCCAGTCACGAACAAACCAATCAGCTCCGTACCAGCGACAGTAGCCACCTTAATCTTAGTATCCAGCGTAGTCTCTATCTTACCGAGTATCTTTTTATCAGGCTCAAGACCCAACAGGCAATAATCATCAGTAGCAAAACCATACATGCCTACGTTAGGGTCTCCATAAAATTTCGCTTTTAAAAATTTGAATGGCATGTCTTGAATTTAGAAAAAGAAGTATTTAAATTATTTCTTTTCTTCTGATTTCTCTTCTTTAGGCTTTTCCTCTTTGACTTCTGAAGCAGGTTTTTCTTCAGGTAACTCCTTTGGTTTTCCTTTGACCTCTTCTTCCATCTCTTCCTGTATAGTCTTCTTCCTTCTTTCCTTCCTCTCTTCCTTGATCTTCTCTTTCTTTTCCTTTTTCTTTTCCTCTTTCTTCTTTACTTCCTCTTTAGAAGGAGTCTTTATGTCGACGCCCAAAAGTTCGCTATAGACGATGTCCTCTTCTTTGACAGCATGAATCCTTATTCTCCTAGGAGGTTTTTGTATGCCCCTCTTCCAGATGCTCTCGTTGATAGATTTACCAATTTTTATCTTCTCAGACTTCATGTGCTTTATCAGAAAATCTTTAACAATGTTGGTAGCAATCTTAGCCCTCTTAGTCCTCGGCTTATCATAGGCATCTCTCAGGGGTATTGTGAATATCTTTTCTTCAGCCATGCTATCATCTCTTCAAACGGCCATGTCTCCAGTGCTTTGTGGCGTGGACAGCAATTCTTCTTGTTCTGGCCCTCTTGCCATATTTCTTCAGGTCAGCCCACCTAGGAGCTGCCCTCTTTTTGCTAACAGCTATTAACCTTAATTTTTTTGGTAGATGCGTAATCTTGTTGGGCATTTAATCACTTTCTTTTTATTTTTATTTTCCTCTGAGGCGTCAAGACCTCGAGTATCTGTTTCAATTTCTTATCGTCGACCGTTTCAGTCAGCTTACCGGCCTGATAAAGTTGGAACAGATACATCTCAATCTGGGCAGCAACCAAGGGTTTCGCCATCCTTACCCTGCCTAGCCTTTCTAAAGCTTCCTTGGTTAGTATTTTTCTCATTACTTCTTTTTTCAGATTCTCGAACTCAGCCATGTCAGAGTCTTTCATTTTATTCCACTCGTTACCTTGCTTAATAATTTCTGACCTTTGGAAGTTATCATCCTTCCTTTCTTCGGTTTTTCCACCTTTTTAACATAACCAGCATTTTCCAACTGCTGTAAAATGAGCCTTATTATCTTTCCTCCGGCCTTCCTGTGATGGCTAACCTTCTTGCCATGAGGCATCTTTCTTCTGCCGCCATAAGCAGTTCTTAACCTTTGAACGCCTACAGGACCATTTACATAGACCTTGCGTAGAACAGCAGCTGATCTCAAGAACCACCAATCGTCTTGTAAAGGAGGTCTTTCTGTTGACACGCCAGTTTTTACATACTTAGACCAGTCAGGCGGCTTTATGTTCTCATTCTTCTTCAGCTCTTCTGAAAGCTTTTCAATAAGTTTTTGCGGCTCAACTTCTCTCATAGTCATCCTTTTCTAATATTGTTTTTACCTTTAAAAATCTTTGCTTAATCTGTATTTCTCTTTTAACCTTTTTATTAATTTTTTATAACGCTCAGCGAACTCTGGTTTCTTGTCAATCATTCCTTCCAGTATCTCTATCCTCTCCAGAGCTATCCTCTTTCTCTGGTCCTTTATCTGCTTAAATCTTGAATTTTTCATCTAAAAATATTAGAGTTAGTAGAATTTATATGAATAATTAAGTAATGTTTATCAATCACTGCATTATTTATTTGTAAGTTTCAAATAATTTTCTATGACCACAACTGCTGTTATTGGAATGCACTGGGGAGACGAAGGAAAAGGTAAGATAATAGGATACTTAGGCAAGGAAGCTGACATTGGCGCAAGATATAATGGAGCAGATAATGCAGGTCATACGATATATAGAGGAGACGAAAAATTTACATTACATCTGTTACCTTCTGTTGTTGTTTTGGGAAAGAAAGCAGTAATAGGCAGAGGTGTCGCTGTAAACCCTGAAACTCTAAAAAAAGAGATAGCTGAAGTTCAATTAAGAGGATTAAATGTAGATTTAACTATAGATGAGAGAGCTAAAGTTATTACTCCAAAACACATTCAACGGGATATCGAAGAAAACGTAAAAAGAATAGGTTCAACCGCGAAAGGAGTTGGACCTTGCTATGGAGATTGGATAACTAGAAATGGAATTATGATGATAGACTATGCAGAAGAACATCCTGAATTTAAAAGATTCTTAGGGGATGTATCATTATTGGTGAATAGATACATAGACGAAGGTAAAAATGTTCTTATAGAGGGTGCTCAAGGAACTTTATTAAGCCCAAGTCATGGAACTTATCCTTATGTAACTTCTTCTGAACCAACAAAAGGAGGAGTTAATATAGGCTTAGGAATTGACGAAAAAAGAATTGACAGAACGATTGGTGTTGCAAAGGCTTACATAACAAGAGTTGGTAAGGGACCATTCCCAACAGAACTTGGAACAGAAGAGCAAACTGAAAGTGAAAATAGAGACGAACAATTAAAGCAAGAAGATATTGATAAAGCAAATCTAGGAGAATCATATTATGTTGGTAAATTTTTAAGAAAGAAAGGGGGAGAATATGGCACAACAACCGGACGCCCTAGGAGGACAGGTTGGTTTGATGCTGTTGCAAGTCGTTATGCTTCCAGGATAAACGGTTTGGACGAGCTAGCCATAACTAAATTAGATGTTCTAAGTGGCTTGAATGAATTAAGTGTATGCACTGCATACATGCCGCCTGATTTTGAATGCTGCACTCAACCTTTGCTCGATTTTCCAACCAAACTAGAGGGTTGTAAACCTCTCTACATTCATACAGGTGGATGGCATGAAGATATACGGGATAAAAAACATTTCGATGACATACCAAAAAATGCACAAACGTATATAAGAACTCTGGAAGATATGACAAACAAGAAAATTACTATTATTGGAAACGGCCCAAAAAGTGAACAAATAATTCTTAGATAATGCGTCGACCGGGGTTCGAACCCGGATCGTGAGCTTTCATCAGAATCTATGGAAGGCTTACACGCTAAGCTTCATGTCCTACCATTAGACTATCGACGCTTCATAAAATAAATTCTATGAAAGAATTTAAAAAGACTCCCTTATCTTATTGGCAAGTTGTTCTAGTTCCTTGTCATCTGCCCTTTCTCCCAATTGTGTAGTGATATAACCTTCATATTTCTCAAAGAATATTTTTTCAGGAGCCCACATCTCTTCAAAGCTCTCCTTCAGGCCATGTATTGGATACAATTTTATATGAACATGATCTATTCCCAAACCTTCCATCACCATGGCAGTCCTTTTAACATTTAAGGCCTTGTCTAGAACATTTGCAATCTTTTTGGTAACTTTCATGAGGTTAAGATAAATCTCTTCGGGCATATCAAAGGCGTACGAAGGATAATGTTTTTTTGTCATAACCAAAGTAACTCCCTTGGTGTTCGGATTTATGTCTAAAATTGCCAAGAAATCTTTATCTTCATATATCTTATGAGAAGGTATCTCTCCTTTCGCAATCTTACAAAATATGCAATCCATTAAAATCACAAGGAATGGGGTCAGGGAGATTCGAACTCCCATCAACTGGTTTCTTCTATCATCCTTGAATCAATGCTCCATGACTGGAGCCAGCTTTTAAGGCAGAGCTATCTTAACCTGGTTGGACCATGACCCCATGTAAGAGAATATAAGACGAGTATTTTTATATTTTTGCTAATACTTTGCTTTAGCGATGATAAAACAATTCGGCCTTAAAAAATTTGGAAGTTTTAACGAAATTATTGGGTGTGAATTCCCAAGGTGTAAAACGTATTTCTCTTCTATTATTTTGAAATGCTTCTTTATTTCTCTTTTTAATTCTTTTGCATCGTTTTTATGAGACTTGTCATTTAAAAATTCTAATCTCCCTATTAGACAATCTGTATTAGGAAAAGTAAACAAGAATATACCGTCTTTTTTTAGCAATCTTCTTATTTCTGCAAGAGCATTAGAAGGGTTGTTAAGATGCTCCAAAACATCAAAGGCTGTTATAACATCAAAGTAATTTTTCTTAAAATTAGTTTTGTTCTCTATGCTATGAACAAAAAATTTTACTTTAGGAATAGCTTTAGCTCTTTCTATTGCATAAATAGATATATCAATACCATATTTTTCAAAGTTTGGCAAATATTTCAGAAAGAAACCGAATGCACAACCTATATCTAAAGCTTTGCCATTATTTTTAAATCTCAATATTTCTTTTACAAAAGGTTTCCATCTTGATTTGTTTTTAAGAGATTCGTAACCATGCTTATAACCGGAACCCTTTCCATTAAAATATGATTTATCAAACATAAAATCATTTATTTTTTTCAAAAATAAAAATACCGCTTTTCAATAGATTGAATCTAAATAATAATTTTGACAGCCAAACAATCGGAAATTCTGTATAAATTATTTTTTTACAGTGAAGACCTGATACAATTTCAATTATTTCATTTTCCAAAAATTCATGGTAATGACCTTGAAAAGCATTTAAACCTGAAATCTTTTTCATAACCTTCAAAAGCTTCCTAAACAAAATGGAAGATGTTACAGGCGTTATTATTATTAGTTTTTTGTTTGTAATTTCACATAATTTTTTGATTGCTGTCTTTAGATTTTTCAAATGCTCTAACATATCTAGGCAAATCACAACATCAAATTTTTTGGTTTTTATACTTTGTATGTCGCCTTTAATAATTCTTTTCTCATTTTTAGGTGGGTTTAGATCTATACCAACCCATTTAGGATATTTTTTAAATTCATTAATACAAAAAGTTTCAGCAGGATTACCGCATCCTACATCTAGAATACTATCTGTTTTTTCTATAAAATCCTTAATTATGTTCAATTTTCTTTGGCAGTATTCATCATAAAATTTGGTTGACATTCAATCCACGCTATTTTATTTAAATGAATTAGTAAATACTTATATGCTTGACATAGTGTTTGGATTGATAGCAGCTTTCTTATCTGGGTTAGCCCTATTTTTACAAAAGTGCGGAATAAAAAAAATGTTTTTCTCTCCCAAGTGGCTCTTAGGAACGTTTCTAACAGCAGTATCATTTTCTGTTTATATTTTTGCACTGAAGCTTGGTGGGCGTTTGGTAATAATTCAGCCGTTACTAAACGTATCCGTCGTATTTTTAGTTATAATGGAAATAGTTTTTTTAAAAAACAAGGTGAAAAAGTATGAGGTTCTATCACTGGTTCTGTTCTTTTTGGGTTTGATAGTACTTCAGGTGAAAATATGAGGTACCTGATACTTTCATTCTTGGCTTGCACCATCTTTGGTATAGGTTCTATTATAATGAAGATTCTGTTAGATAAAATGGAAATGGTAAGTATCTTTACAGATCCTATATTTTTAATTGTTATGGCATCAGGTGTTATAGGGTTTATTTTATTTCAGGAGAGCTTGAAAAAGGAAAAGGTTAGTCAAGCCTCAATTGTTGGCACCTCGACAATGACCATCATACCCTTTATCGGTGGTTTACTGCTTGGAGAAACCATAAGTATAACAGAATTCATAGGGATATCAATGATAACCTTAAGCGCAATTATACTGATTCTCAGGGGCTCGTAATATCCTCGTAGGTACTGATTAAATTTTCAATTGTTTTGTTTATATCGTTTTCTTCTGCCACTATTTTTGCAGCCTTTCCAATTTTATTTCTTAATTTTCTGTCCTTGGAAAGTGTATAAACACTTTTTATAAATTCCTTATCATTTTTAGCAATAAAGCAATTTTCTTTATGGACGGCCCAGTCGTACGTTGGCAGATTCCTCAAAACTATTGCCTTGGAACAAGCAGCCGCTTCCAATATGGCTATGCCCTGATTCTCAACGTAAGAGGGAAACAGAAATATGTCTCCTGCACAATGAGCACCAATAACATCCTTGCCTTCAACGTATCCTAAGAATTTTAGGTTTGAAGGAAGATTGTTAAAAACCTTGTTCATGGCCTTACGATTTATGAATAAAGAATTATATTTCTTTCCTATCCAAAAGAATTTAAGTTCTGGCAATCCCTGCGCAACTTTCCTGAAAGTTTCAATTCCTTTTCTCAGAAAAACTATTCCTACAGAATAGACCATGATGTCTTCTTCACTTAGACCGTATTTTTTCCTGAACTCTTTCGCATTTTTTTCATTGTATTTAAATTTTTTTAGGTTAACACCATTACTTAAAACCTTTATTGGAACTTTCAATTGCTTGTCGGTTAAAACGTTTTTCGTCCATTCACTCGGAGCTAAAACCAAATCAGCATGATTATAAAAATATATTAAATAGCGATTTATGTAGTTCAAGACCAACTTTTTTCTTGTAAGGATAAAGCTTCCCCTTACGTCCTCGGCAGTTGTATGAGCATGAGATATTATTTTCAAGCCAAGTTTTCTAGACTTGTTCATTTTAAGTATATAAAGAGGAGAGGGCGTATGAGTATGAATTATGTCATAATCGTAGCCTTTACCGTTTATTGAAACATCAAGACCTTTTTCCCTTAGCAATTCTGCAAGCCTATAAGCAGAGTTTACGATGCCGTTGTCATCTGACTTGGAAAAGTCCAATAAAAAATTTATTTTCATAAAAAAAATATAAACAGCCATGAATTTAATGTTAACGCAACCTCTCAAAGAAAAAAGCTTCTTTAAAGAATCTTAGATGCAAGTTCAAAAACCTAGAATTCACTGGTATTCTCATGTATTTTATAATCAGGAATTCCAAAGAACCGAAAATTAAATAGGAAAAGTATAAGGCTTTCCAAGCTATTTTAGAATCTTTTTTCATTCCTGAGGCTTTTTTATACAAATCCTCTATTATACTTGAATAATTTGAGGCCTTAAATCTCCTCACGGTTTCATAACCGTTTCTTATTAATTTTTCTCTTAATTTGCCATCTTCCTTGACTAACAGTATATCCCTTGCCAATTCATCTTCCTTCTCAAACAATATGCCATTTTCTTTGTTTTTTATAAAGTCCTTAAAACCTAAAGCGTTCCTTACAATGACCGGGCAACCACAAGCCATGGCTTCTAGAATAACCAAGCCCTGGGTTTCTGTGTCAGATGCTGAAACAAAGACATCAGCAGAGGAATAGATTTTTATCAAGTCTTTATCTGAAACAAAACCTGTGAATTCAACATTCTTATCTATTTCAAGTTCCTTGCATAGCTCTTCCAGCCTCTTTCTGTCTGGACCATCAGATGTTATTATTAACCTAGAATCTATCTTCTTGCAGATCTTCTCAAAACTTCTTAAAACGATGTCTATTCTTTTTTCCTTGCATAATCTACCTACGTGCAGAACAGTCAATTTGCCGTTGTTATTTATTGTTTTCTTAATTATACTGAGATTTATGGGAGTAGGCAAAACCTCTATATGTTTTTTGATTTTACATTTCCTTAAAATATTCTTTATAGGGATGCTAGGAGCTATTATAACAGAAGCCCTGTCAAAAAACCAAGCAGTATACTTGTCAGTTATACTCTTATCAAATATAGAAGAGTTCATGTAACCAAAATATTCTGAAAGCAAGGTGTGATAAGTAGCTACGATAGGGATATTCAGAATTTTTGCTACGGCCATGCCAGTAACACCAACAGAAAAAGGAGAGTGAATGTGTATGATATCAGGTCTGATTTTTTTGACTTCACTAATTATTTTCAAATTTGGCAATCCTATTCTGTATTCTGGATAGCTAATGAACTGAGAAGAAGGTATTTGGTGAATGTATTTTTGTTTCTTCATGCCATCCGGGCAAAAGATGTGAACCTCATGGCCGTTTTTTCTTAGTTGTTCAGCAAAGAGTTCTATTGATTTGGTCACACCATTTATCTGCGGGTAATAGGTATCTGTAAAAAATACTATTCTCATATCAACAAATTATAAAAACAAAATTTATAAACTTGTTATGAAAAGCCTGTGTTTACTTAAACTATTAAGTTTTTATCTCATTTTGATGTTTTTTTCTGGAGCATTAACCGTATTGATCTTGATTTTAGCAGTTTCTGCATTTGCAGGCAAAAGTTACAAAATCACCAAAATACTTGATTTTCTTAAAAATAACCCTTAAATCCTATTTTTTGATATAATTAAGATGGTAGAAGTTAATATTGGTTTGGCAATTATAGGCATAGGCCTCACATACTCATTATGGGGACTTGACAAGCTCTTAGAAGTATATGAAAGAGGAAAGCACTCAAAAAAACTACTAACTTATTCAAAAACGATTCTTGGGTCTATCTTTCTTATTTTAGGAGTTATTTTAATAGTCTTAGTAATCATATAACCCTTAAATTAAGTCGTTGAATTTGAGAATGACTTTTCGACAGAGCTGAAGAGTTGGTCTATTGCGTTATAGATGAGACTGAAAACACAGAAATAAACTAATCTTTTTATGCTTAATGGGATTTGAACTAAATTGTAGAGCCTCGGGAGGGATATTGAAAATAGGTAAAGCCCTTAATCCTTAAATTCGTCGTATTTTATAAATTTTGAAAGACTTCAAATTATTATGGTAGATAAAGAAAAAATAGACGAAATATTAGAATTTTTTAAAACTGAGAATAAAAAACTAGAAAACTGGTATTCTAAAAAAGATAAGAGAAATAAATATTCTTTTACACAACTTTTATCAATAGCTGGGACATTTATCGCGGTATTTATAGCATTAATAACAGCTAAAATTGCTATTTTAGAATCTTTCGCTGGTATCATTTTTATTACTATAATAATTGGAATATACTTATTTTTTTACAATAGGGGAAATGACGAGATTTTTAATGAATATGTCGAAGAGGCAACTAAATTAGAGGTTATAATAAGTTTTTTTCAGAACCTTAAGATTACAGAGCCCAAAGAAACAAATATAACTCCTTTGATAGAAAAATTTGATCAATATTTCCGAGATAACAGAATGCTTTTAGTATCTGATTATAACAAGCTTTGGATTAAAGAATTCATAGATATAATCAATAAGGTAAATAATGAGATAATCGGTATAAGAAAAAATAACCCTTAAATTCTAACTTTTCTAGCAGGAAGACCGCTCAGTAGCCCATCAAGCCGCAGCACCTGGAGCATACGGGAAAGACTCCGTTCTCGCAGCTCCTCAAGGCGCGCCTGAACTTGCGGTGGGCCTCGCCGTTATATATCTCAAGGACTGACGAGTCCTTGATATTACCAGTGACGAAGTCTGGGAAATCCCTGCACGTGACTGTGTCGCCGTTGGGCATTATATCCAGCTGGAACCAAGGGGAGATGCACCTCTTGCATCCGAAGAAATTCTCCGGTTCCATGTAGTACTTGCGGATATCCTCTATTTCAAGGTTCGGGACAAAAAGTATGTTAAAGTGCTTTGACTTTATCTCTTTCACCTGCTCGGCGATCTTCTCAAAGTCCAGCTTTGTGGTATCCCGCACATAGCCCTTCCAGGCGAAGGGCGTTATTCCGAGCTTCTCTTTTGCTATCTTCACGTGCTTCTGCCCAATCCAATATCTGGTGAACCAGGAGTAATAAACTATCATCCCGTCGGGCTTTAATTTCTCTGCCTCGCTCACTGTGTCGAGCAATGCGTACTGATTGTTCTCAGATATAGTTGTCAGGACGAATATCAAGGGCTTGCTCTTGTGCTTCTCCCTCTTCAACTTCTGGATGGCGGATATCCCCTTGACAGCCGTATCGAATGCGCCCTTGACGCCCCGGCACCTATCATGGATTTCTCTCGGGCCGTCGAAGGAGACACATATCATGTCCCAGCCGTTATCGACGATGCTCTTGGCGTTTTTCTCCAGTCCGACCCCGTTCGTCACTATCTGGACGGTTAGCTTCTTCTGCTTGATGTAGTTGACAAGTGACATCAGCGGCCCGTAGAGAAATGGCTCTCCGCCCGTTACGTAGACATGGACTCTACTCGGTGCGACTTCGTCTATCACCCTTTTGTAGGTTTCGAAAGGGACTTCTCCTGTCACTTTGGGTGTGTCCTCTCTAGCATTGTACCCGCTTTTTCCCCATTGCGCGCAGATGGCGCATCTGTGATTGCATCGATGCGTAATCCTTAGACTTAGCATCCAGAGCGCAGAACTTCTTCCGTCAGGATTCCTGTAGTCTATTCTTGATTTGACGAACTGCCGGTATGCTCCCACGCTTAAGCTGGGCAACAGGTCCGGGTTTCTGCAAATAATTGGTAGAATGAACTGAATTGGGAATCGCTTCATTTTAATACCATAAATATATCATTGAAATTCCTTTTATAAACATAACAACCCGCTGTCTTTGTTCAAATCATGCCCTCCGCACTTCAAACTACATCTTGTTCGTAAATTTGAATAAGCTGTAGGCGAAAATAACCCTTAAATCCTGATCTTGAGCCTCGGGAGGGATTTGAACCCCCGACATCCTCATTACAAGTGAGGCACTCCACCAGGCTGAGTTACCGAGGCATACTTCAAATATATATTGATAGTTTTTAAATATCTTTCTTATGATTGTGAGCGTTGTAGTGTGCGCCAAAAACGAGCAACGATACATAGAAGACTGTCTGAAGTGCTTAAAGAATCAGACCGTGAAGCCAGAGATAGTGGTGGTTGACGGTCACTCGACGGACAGGACAGTTTCGATAGCAAGGAAATATGCGGACAAGATAGTGGAGGACAATAAAAGAGGTATTGCAGATGCAAGGAACGTTGGCTGGAAGAATGCGACAGGAGACATCGTAGCCTACTGTGATGCTGATTGCCTACCTAACCGTGATTGGGTAAAGAACATTCTAAGGCGCATGAATGGCAATGTCTGCGTCTTCGGACCAATAATACCCTACGAGGGCACGACCAAAGTAAAAATAGGACTAAAGGTGTGGGGCAATCTTTTCCTAAGAGCCAGTTCCATGTTCAAGTATCCTTGCGTATGCGCTGCCAACGTTGCTTTCAAAAAAAGCTCTCTGAAAAGGTATCCGTTCAGGTACGATATTCTGGAAGATTTTGACCTGGGAAACAGGATAAGAAAAACAGGCAAGGTCAGATTCTACAGGGACCTTTACATGCCCATCTCCACTAGAAGATTCGAGAAGGGTTTTCATAGATTGGCTTTCAAATATTACCTCATCAATTATTTCAGGTTAAAGCTTGGCAAGAAGATGAAATCATATCTTTGAATGTCGGCGATGGGATTTGAACCCATGGCCTCCGGATTCCATATCATCTTGAATCAAATCTCATAATGATTTTATGAGAATCGCCAGGAACTAGAGTTCCTACCGGCGCTCTGCCAAGCTGAGCTACGCCGACATTTTGACTTTCAACCCATTTATTATACTTTTCCTTATGTTTAGGATTTATAAAACCTATATTTCTCAAAAATATATCTAACTGTTTTTTACCATTGTACTGTAGCCTTCCAAACCTTGTGTATAAACCTCCTTCCATTCCAAAACCGTCTAAAATAGATTTTATCTGTTTTAACAATCCAATAGATTTGCTTTTGAATTCTATTCTAGGATAGATTGTACCGTTATTATCTGTTATTGTTAAACAGCCGTCGGTAGCAAAAATACCAGCAACTACGAATTTGTTTAATTTCGAATTGTAAAAATTATGAGGTATTATTATTTTATGACTCTTTCTACCTTCTGGATACCCTAAGGATTTAAAAAAATAGAAAAGATATTTATCAGAAAAATTTATTTCGATTTTGCCATATTTTGCAAATGTTTTAAATACAACCTTTTTATATCTCAGTTTAGATAAGATAGGTATTATAACACTTTCAAAAAATATTTTTTCGTCTTTTAAATTTCCTGAAATAGATATGAAATATTGCCTTCTAACAAAAGATATATGACCATCACCTATCATTATTCCCATTAATTCAGCTAATTCAAAATCATTAATTTTTTCCATATCAATCATTAATTTTTATTGAGCTAAACTGACTTTACTATATTAATCTTATTTTCAGAAGATAAATTTATATAAACTTGTCAGGGGTGTAAAATGGGTAAGGCCTTGAGTATGTAGACTCCGAAAACTATTCCCAGAACCAAAGAGCCTAGAGCAACCAATAATACGCCAACAATAGTTATGAACCAGTTTAGATTCCACCATTCCAAAGGAGTGTAATTCTTCATGAAGGGTACGTAGACCTTGTTTTTTGTCCCTCTTACTTTTCCTTTTACCTTTTCCTGATGAAGCTGCCCGCATGCCATGGCAAAAGCAAAATCCGCACCCCAGAAACCCAGAACGACCAAACCAGAACCGATGACTATGCTCAAAACAGACAAAAGAAATTGCAATTGAACGTTTAGGGTGAAAGAGAAAATTATGTAAATCAGAACGATGATTATCATTGAAAGCATGCAATAGTTGAATTCTTTTTGAAACTTCATAATAAGTTATTGTTTTGCTATATAAAAAAAGTGGGCCCGGAGGGATTCGAACCCTCGACTTTCTGGTTTGAAGATGTTTTTTCTTCCTGTCATCGTGCATTTAAGCACTATACATGCTTTTATCGACAGATAAAAGCCAGACACTCTACCAACCTGAGTTACGAGCCCATACGCCTTGGCTGTAAGTGAATTTTATTTTACCAGCCTAACATAATTAGTCTTACTCAGTTTTAAAAACTTTTCATTTTCATCTAGAAAATCAGAATTAAGGTCTATTTCGTAAATAAAAATAAGCGCCTTGGCTGGGATTTGAACCCAGGTCGTGAACTCGACAGGCTCACATTATAGGCAATACCAAATTTTTGGCATCACTTACTAACCATTGTACCAGTCGAACTGTCTATACTACCAAGGCATATCTATTCTTTTATTTGAAAGAATATTTAAATGCTTTCTGATAATTTATTTCATGATAAAACTGCTGATATTTGACGCCGGAGACCTGCTATGGAAAAATTCTAATATATATACTGAAAAGCAAATGAATAATTTTTTTAAGAAATATGAGATAGATGGAGACGTAATAAGTTCAAGGTGGAATAATTTGCTGCCCAAGGTATCAACTGGTAAAATAAAATATAGCAAAGCAGTCGAGATAGAATTCAAAGGCTTGAACTTAAGCAAAAAGATCATAAGAGAATGGACTGACATACATACGAAGAATGAATCCAAAAGTAAGAAATTAAATCCTTACGTAAAATATACCTTGAAAAAAACTCAAAAGAGACTATAAGATTGCCATCCTTTCTGACGAAATAAGAGGTTACAAGCATAAAGTTATGATATGCAGGATGCTAGGGATTAATCTCTTTGACAAGGTCTTCTGCTCTAGCGATATCGGATACGAAAAGCCTCATAAGAAAGCTTTCTTTGCTGTCCTAAATTATTTCAAGTTAAAGCCTAGTGAAGCTGTATTCGTAGGCCACTCAAAAGACGAGATAGAAGGTGCTAGGAAGCATAGGATAAAGACGATAGCCATAAACTGGGACCGAGGAACCAAATTCGATTTTTATGCCAAAAGATTTTCAGAGATTCCCAAAGTTCTAGAAAAAATAAAATAGTTTTTACCATCCGTGTTCGCTGTAAAAAACTTTGTTAACAAAGCATTCTATAGCCTGTCTTATGTAAGGAATTGTGTTCTCGGGCAGTTTATTGATTTCGAACCATTTCATATCATCGCACTTGTTAGATTCCATTATTCTAGGTTCTCCCTTCCATTTCTTTGCTATCAAAAAGAAATCTATTCTTTCATCAGAAGATTTTCTATGCATCACATGAACTATTTCCAAGTCTTCCAAATTTATATCAATTCCCGCTTCCTCCTTTGCTTCCCTTATCATGGCCTCTCGGAAAGTCTCGTTCCCGTCCAAATGCCCTGCGACTATGCTGTATTTTCCGTCCTCCCAACTGGTATTGTAGCGCCTTGAGAGAAGTATCTTATTTCCTTTTATTAGAAGCAGGTGAGAAGTCGGTATCAGCTTGAATCTGTCTTTTATCATACAAAAAAGATGTGTTAGAAATAATATAAATAAAACGAAAAAGAGTGGTCACCAACTTCTTCGGCTTCCCATATTTTCTATAGTACAACCGAAATCGATGAGGCGATTCATTACTGAGTTCGAAATGGGATCAGATCTTGCCGTCTCTCTTTGGTCGGCAACCATTCATTAGTTTTTCTTGAAACTATTTAAAGTTTTCTTTCAATGGAAGGTTTATTTTTAAATAGGCATAATAATTATATATGCTAGAAAAGGCTAAACTCAAGCTCTGGCAGTGGTTGTTGCTGTTACTGATAGGGTTCCTGTTTCCGATGTACAACATACTGCTGAACAACATGCTGCTGTCCATGAACTTACAGATAGCCTACTACATAATCTCGGTCATGGTAACAACCGTGATATTCTCTTTCATCCTTTTCATTGTTCTCAACACCTTTAGAAAGAAGACAGGATACGAGAAGAGGATGGACACAGCTTTCATGCTCTACGTGCTGTCGGTGAGCTTTGGCAGCTTTTTCAAGGATATGACCACTGTTATAGGTTTGTTCGTGCTGCCATTCTTGATAGCTTACTTTCTGGAGATAAAGAACATTCTTAACGATTTCCCGAGAGAATGAAAAATCAAAAAAATCAGTCCCCAGAGTGGGATTCGCACCCGCAACCTATCGGTGATTACCGAGCGACTGCTAAGCAGCAAACACCAAACAGTGCTCGCCTTTGGCCTTAAAATACAGCCGATCGCTCTGCTGTTACTCCAATTGAGGTAGACTCAATTTGATTGAGCTATCTGGGGTTAATCAGAATTAAAGTTTACAAGTATTTAAAATTTTTATTCAATAAGTTCCGCTAAAGAATGATATCTTCTCATGTATTCTTTTCCCTTTTCTGTAACTTCAAATATTCCTTTTTTGCGCTCTTCAACAAGCTTTTTCTTGGTGACTATATCTGCATATTTTTTAAATTGATAATAACTTAAGTTGGCCTTGTACATAAGCCTAGATTTTTGAAAACCATTACTCACTGCTTCTAGAAAATAATCTATAATAGTTAGTTTGTCTCTTCTAAGCATGAAACAGAGTTGTAAGCAAAAACTTAAATTACTTACTGACCTTCACTGTCATCGTTTTAGTCTCTTCTTTCTCAGGTTCCAGGTATATCTTGTTAGAATTCTTCTGCGAGATCTTCTTGTCTTGGAGTGTCTTGGCCACTGCTGAGGGCAGTTTCTTGCCACTGATTGTGTCGTTCGGTTTTATAGTATAGTGGAACACTCTCTCCTCGTTGGGCTTGAGCTTGTTTACTTTCCAGTTGAGCTCTATTCCACTGCCTATTTTTCTTATTATCGGTTTGACTGTCTCGAACTTGCTCACAACCGAGAAGCCAGAGGGAACAACGTCCTTCACAATTGCCTTGTCAATCTCCTTGTTCTTGTTCTTCAAGTTCAATGAAATCGAGACATCTTTGCCAGGTTTTAGTATTCTTCCGCTCATCACATTCTTGGTGAAGGTAAAGGCTGACGATTGCCAGTAAGCTAGAATTATTATAGCAATCGCGATTATTATGATGGCATAGGTAGGCCAATAGACTTCTGAATAAGATATTTTCCTGCTCTCGTTTGGATTCAAACTAACAGTCCAATAATAGCTGCCGCCAATAGCCATGCCTGTTGGCGATGGACCTGAATAAACAGAATACCATGCTTTGGGAGCAACTGATTTCATATCAGCGTCAGCGACAGAATTGCCTTTGTTTGTGGCAGTCACTGTTATGAAACTTCCAAAGATGGTTGAGGAAACATCCTTGTCATAGACTATGTTCTCTATGACGGGTATCTTGAAAGATCCTGACTCGCCATACATATACTTGCCGTTGACATCAATGAGTTTTGCATCAACATTATAGTCACCGGGTTTCCAGCCGTCCAGAGAAATGGTGGTCTGGAAATCCTTCTTGCCGTATATGTTAACGTAACCAAGAGGAACCGTCTTTATCTCGTCTCCGACCTTGAAAATCATTGACAAATCTATTGAGTCGGAGCCAACGTTGTAGACAGTTCCAGAAATATCAACACTGTCAACACACTCGGTGCAACTCAACTTAAAATCTTTTATTATTGCATTGGTTATTTGCTTGACCCTTATCAGCAGACTTTTTTCCACAACAGAGTCTGTTCCAACCCTCGTTACCTTCAGAAAGTATTGATAGGGATATAGAAGTGGCACAACATCCTTTGGAGGATTGACAATTATTTTCATTTCCCCGCTTCCGTAACCAGGAACCTTTAACAAGGAATTCTCAACCTGAACCCAATTCTCAGACCCTATCAGACTTATGGAAAACCAGCTATCAGGCAAGGGATTATTTATCTTGAGAGTTATATAATCCGTTTGAGTAGCAACATAATAATCCTTGATAGTAGTATTCACTGAGAAATCTTCTGCCATCACCAGGGAATTAAAAATAAGAAATGCTAGTAGAAATGATAAAATAAGCTTTTTCATATGAATCATTTATATGTACAAGCTTAAATATTTTTATACTTTCGTCGTTTCTTAATAAAAATTATTATAAACGCTATTAGGATTATAAGTAGTCCTATAATAGAGTATAAACCGTACAGTTCAAAGAAGGTTAACAGAGAAAACACAAAGGAAATCTGCGGTAGTATGTCTGTTACCTGTTCAGCGAGGGAAGACAGCATGCCACGTATGAAAAAATTGGCTACCACAAAGATTATTATGATTCCTATTAGTAGAATTGCATCAGCATAGATCAGTTCCTTCAATGTTTTAATGATTTTAGGCTCGGTTTTCTGTTTTGTGTTCTCGTTTGCAACAAGTCCTGCCCTTGGAGCATGATCAACGCAGTAAACCTTACCTCCGTCAATGACCTTACAATTGGAACAGACGACCCTGTTACAAGTTGAGCACAGGAATTCTCCCTCGTTTTGATTGCAACGCTGGCATTTCATGTAATCAATAAGAATAATCTGCATTCACTGGTAAATATACGTTTCCATGCATATTTTCATTACAAACTATTTTCAAGAAATCAAACAAAGTTTATTTATTAATGATTTTATACCAAACAAAAAACAAAATCACCCATGTAAAAAAATACCCAAAAAATGCGTCAACAGAATTCCAACCGTCCTTATAAGTCATCAGACCGTTTAGAATCAAAAGATACTCTCCGGAAGCGCCGTAAAAACCAAAAACAGTGGACTCGGCAAGCAAGAAAAATTTGTTGAATTTTTTAGGAAGATGCATCGCCCAAGCGATTCCGCCAAAAAAGATGAGCGTCATTATCTCTATGGGGACAGCCCCAACAAAAAATCTGCTGCCGTAAGTGTTCCAATAACCTAATAGAGCCCCGGCGTTTTCTACTATGAAGTCAAACACAACAAGGAATATTCCCAAAATTAATGCCTTTATGGGAATGGTTTTGCTTTTGTTAAAGTGATAGAACAAAGCAAAAAGTCCTGACAAAACTAAGATAAGATACAACGAATATCCCCCATTCGGTGTCAACAACCAGAAAACTATGCCTATCGCGGAAAAAATTATGATTTTTTCTATTATCTTGGACCTTATGCTTTTCTCCATTTCATCATTTTATAATTTCTGGTTTAAAAAACTATGCAAAAAATAATTATTGAACATTTAAACAATCTCTGAGTAACCTATCAGTCTCCATCTCTCTGATATCTTCCTGGACAGAACCACTCTGTCACCCTTGTCAGCACAGACCGGCAGTTTCAACTCAATCTCAACAAAATCCTTCTTTATGTTCTTAACAATTCCTATTGTCCTAGCCGTGCCTACGTTTAGCATTATCTGTTCTCCTTTCTTTATTGGCTCTACTTTCTCTTCAGATATCTTGAACAGATTAAACTTTAGATTCAAAGTCTCGAGAACAGGAGGAAGATTTATTCCAGCAATAGAGCCAGACAAGTAATCAGCCTTAGTAAGGTTCGTGTCCAATTCTGTCATCACCCCTAGCAGACCTCCGGAACCAGCTTTTTCCAAGTTCTTGCCTGCTTTTTGCAAACCAACAACCTTTGTCTTCAGAGAAACCCAATTGCTCTTCAACAGGTAGCCTGGCTTTATCTCAATTTCATCATTTATTTTTAATTCGCCTTGTATCAGAGCCCCACCAATGACTCCTCCTCTTAAGTTCTCCACTTCAGTTCCAGGCTTGTTAATGTCGAAAGATCTTGCAATCAGCATCCTAGGTGGTTTAGTTAAATCTCTTTGGGGAGTTGGTATGTTGTTCTGAATCGCCTCTAGAACAGAGTCTATGTTTACCTTGTTCTGCGAAGAAACAGGAATTATTGGAGCGTTCTCTGCAACTGTTCCTTTGACAAATTCTTTTATCTGTTTGTAATTTTCTAAAGCTTGTTCTCTGCTAACAACGTCTATCTTTGTCTGAACAATGATTATGTTCTTTATTCCGACGATGTTCAAGACCATTAAATGCTCACGGGTTTGCGGTTGAGGGCACTTCTCATTCGCTGCTATGACAAAAAGGATTCCGTCCATCAGGCTTGTCCCTGCAAGAACAGTTGCCATCAGTGTCTCGTGACCTGGTGCGTCTACAAAAGAAACTGTTCTTTGAGGCTCACATACTTCAAAGCATTTCGGACATTTATCTGTTGCGCAGAAAATGTTGCACTTCATGCATTTGTATATCGTTGCGTCAGCATAACCTAACTTAATCGTTATTCCTCTTTTCAATTCCTCAGAGTGTACAGAAGGCCACTTCCCAGAAATGGCCTGAACCAGAGTCGATTTGCCATGATCGACATGCCCTAGTGTTCCAATATTTACCTCAGGTATCAGTCTTGGGTCTATTTCTTTGAACTCACTCACCTTCTTTCTTTGGTTCTTCCTTGGGTTTCTGTTCCTCTTTAGGTTTCTCTTCTGGTTTCGGTTCCTCTTTCTTTTCCTTTGGCGGAATTCCCAGTATCTTTGGAACGTCTCCCTCGCCCTCTAAGATTTTAAAATTAATCTGAATGATGCTGTCAGATATCGTGTTTCCTCTGATGTATTTTCTCTTTCTCATTCCCCTTACTTTGTACTTGACCTTCCTTATCTTCTTGGTTCCCCTGAAACCTACACCCTTTGTCAGCAAGGCTTTTTTCCTAACGACGCCATCCAAGTCAGGTCTCATAGGGAAACCATCTTTATCACTACCACCAGTTATTTGCAAAGTAAAACCCGCTAAACCTATTAAAGAACCGTCAACCTTGTCTCCGATTTTCTTGCCAATCAAAGAAGGCACATCCTTTTCTATTTGCCAAGCTCTCCTGACCTTTGGTTCTGAGACTACTATTTTGAATGCCATAATTTTTCACCCCCAGTTTTTGCTTATCAGGCACATATCCGGGTTGTTTGATAAATATAATCAAAGGGCAAGATATTTAAACCTTAAAACTTTTATAAACTTTTATTCTTTGAGAAGGTTTAGATTTGCCTATGTATATTCTATTCATATTAAACCTGAAATAAAATCTTTTTTTATTAAATTCCTTAAATACTTTTTTGAAGTTTTCTTCGCTTATGTCTTTGTAAGCCAAGTTTATGTGCGGTGTATATATTCTAAGAACTCTTATTTTGTCAAACTTTCTAAGCTTATATGACATCAGATTGTGTAGTTTATTTAATTTTTTGGATTTGACTACCTTAGCATAAATCACTCTTTTCTTGTAGAATCTACCTAGACCATCTATTCTAATTTCAAATGGTTCTATTCTTTCAGAAATTTCCTTGATAGCTTTTTCAATATCTCTAAGATGTTTATTGCTTACATTTCCCTGACATGTTATTGTAATATGAGGTCCTATTTTGCTCTCTAAACTATGGTATGTCTTGTACTTCTTTGCTATATCTTTTTGAGCTCTATACAACTCTTTGCTTATCCTTTTCGGAGGAATTATTCCAACCCAAAACTTCATTCACTCACCTTTTATTTATTGATATATTGACAATAAATATTATGATTAAAGAGAGACTTTGGGAAATAGATTTCTTTCGTGGCATTGCGATAATCTTGATGATAATTTTCAATTATTCCTTTGCTCTTCTCTACCTGAGAATATACGTTTTGAATGACGGATTTCTTTATTGGTATGTGTTCCCCAGATTCATTGGAGGAATGTTTATTTTCTTGGCAGGTCTGTCCTTGACACTGATGTACAGCCAGATTAAAAACAAAAAAGATTCCCATAAAAAGTTCTTCTCAAGAGGTCTGAAGATATTCGGTTACGGCCTTCTGATAACTGCTATCACTTATCTGACCTTCCCAGAAGCCTTTATAATTTTTGGAATCCTCCACTTCATAGGAATCTCTATAATCCTTGGCTCGTTCTTTCTGAAGTACAACAAGCTTAACTTGGTATTGGGTTTGCTTATCATTCTCTTTGGATTTTATCTTCAGAGCTTCAGCTTTAATTTTTCATATTTATTATGGTTGGGATTTACTCCTCAGAACTTTTATACGTTTGACTATTGGCCTATTCTTCCCTGGTTCGGCGTCACTCTGTTAGGAATATTCTTCGGAAATTTATTGTACAAGAACGGCAAAAGAAATTTTAAAATCAAAGATTTTTCCAACTCTTTTGTAACAAGATTTCTAGATTTCTTAGGTAGAAATTCATTATCAATTTACCTTATTCATCAACCTTTGCTTGTAATAATTTTATTGGTTTTAGGGTTTAAGATATTTTGAACTATATAATTTCTCTAGCCAAATCAAATTCCTCTTTCATATTCAACTCTTGCAGAATCTTCAGAGTCTGTTCATTGATTACAGTCGTTAACTCGTCTCCTTCTTCTATCTGTCTACCGACTGTCGGTTCGTCAATAGAGATAGCAACCTTGTCTCCTGTGACAGCCTTGTCAACAGCAGAGCCTTCCGACTGTATGGCTTCTATCTTTCCTATTTCTCTATCATTCTTCTTTAGTTTGTAACCGCTTTTTATCGTACCTGCCAAGACTTCAACGCCAACAATAGCTGGCTTCGATGCTCTGAACGTATGGCCTAGAAGAATCTTAATCTTAGCAGGCAAGGTTATGGTATCAAGTTTCTCTAGTTTGATTTTTTCCTTCTCTTCTTCTACAAATATCTCATAGTGTTCTATGAGCTGATATATAACGTTATTCTGAATAATCCTTATCGACTTGTCCTTAGCCTCTTTTGCAGCCGACTCGTCAACACCAACATTGAAAGCGATTATCAATCTCTTTAACCTATCATTAACATTTTCTATTTCGATGACATCCTTTCTCAGAACCTTTCCTGTCTCAGCCTTTTTGATGGAAACCTTGTCCTTGAATATTCCTATCAACGCCTCGAGACTTCCAAGATTATCAGCTTTGAGAATCACGCCCTCTCCTTCAGTGTCAAACTCTATCTCCTCTATGCCTGCCTGCAACTCTTTCTTAACATCCTCTATCTTCCTCTCGTCAGAAACAAATGCCACCGGACTTCCTGCAACCACGTTATCGAGATTAGGGACTGATATTTTTATTCCGGAGGCAGCAGAAACATAATCAATGTTCTCGAATTGTTTTTCGACTCTCATCTCCTTTAACGGCCTTGGCTTTAACAGCGCTTTTATTTTAGTAACAATCGGTTCTTTACCACCAATTATCATCCAGTCTCCTTTTTTTATCTCTCCATCATAGAGTATAACATCCAGGGTCGTCCCTAGGCCTCTTAGTTCCTTTACCTCTAGTATCGAGCCTTTGCCAGTTCCTTTTGAGACTTCCAGTTGTTCCTTAAGGAATGCTTGAGCCAATCCTGCCAACATGACCAATAGATCAGGGATGCCTTCCCCGGTTATTCCGGAACATGGGACAATTGCAACTGTTTTCTTGAAATCCGTTATTCTATCAAACCTTTCAGACTCGAAACCTCTCTCAGATAATTGACCCACGATCTTATAGAACTTCTCATCAAAATTTTGCTTAACCCAATCAGGTTGCTTGTTAAAACTATCCAAAAAGCATTTTTCATTGTTTTGATTCCAGCCTTCTATCCTATCGATCTTTGTGGCAGCAATCAAGAACGGTGTTTTGAATTCTTTTAAGATTTTTATTGACTCGTCTGTCTGTTCTTGCACACCTTCGGTTATATCAACAACTAGAATTGCTAAATCAGCTATGGATGAACCTCTTCTTCTTATTGATACGAAAGCAGCATGACCAGGTGTATCTATGAATAATAAACCTGGTATTTTGATTTCTATTTTAAATTTATCCAATAGTTCTCCGCAAGTGTCTTTTATTGTTTCTATTGGTATATAGCTTGCCCCTACATGCTGTGTGAGCAAACCAGGCTCCATTTTTACTACTGAACTGCCTCTTATTTTATCAAGCAACGTTGTTTTACCGTGATCAGAGTTTTTGGTTGATATAATTTATGCAACGATATCAAAGTCCAACAGTCACGATAATCGGGCTTCTAATTTTTTCTACAATTTTAATCACCTAATTTATTAATATAATTAATTACTTTCAGAAAATTATAACCTTTTTTAGTGATAATGTAAACATGTTTTCTACTAATCTTTTTGTGTTCTAATAATGATAGCTTTACCATTCTCTTTATGTTTTTTCTAGCACCTCGCAAACTAATTCTAAATAGTTCTGCATAATTTTTCGTGGTTATTTCTATATTTTTTGAAAATTGATATATATCTACAATGGGTTGTCTTATCATAAGCATCAGAGAATAGTTATTAGGAGAAATATTTAAATTGATTTTAATTCTTTTTTAAATCATCTAAAATTTTAGTTGCTCTATCAAATGTTACTGGTACTTTAACTAATTCTTCTAGAACTTTACTTTCATACTCTCCTGCGCCTATCTGCTTTACTATTTGCTTAGCATGCAAACGCATGTGACCTTTTTGAATTCCTTCTGTTGAAAGGGCTCTAACAGCACCAAAGTTTTGTGCCAAGCCTAAAGACGCCATCACTCTTGCAAACTCATCAGAACTTTCAACTCCTAAAATCTTTTATTATGTCTATTCTTTCTACTGCAGACAAATTGTGAAAACCGGGTTGATAGGAAGTTTTGCTCATAAAATTCACTTTTATGCGAATCCGAGAATTTTTTCTCTCATCCTCATAATTTCCTCATACTGGAGCCTGTTAATCAGCATCTTATGATTGATTAGCTCGTCAACGGTAGGAGCGGCAGCTATGTTATCTGCATACCCTCTTTTCAGAACAAATATACCACCATCTGCACCAGAACCGTATTTATCTACGACTATCAGATCTTCTGGTTGGGCATGCTCTAAAGCCCAGTTAAACGGAATCATCCCTCCATAAACATTGCCCACACGCGGTGTTACAGCTCTGTTAGGCTCTAGTTGCTTTTCGTTAAAGCCTATAGTTGTTCCTAATTCCATTGGAAAACTCAGGTTCGGATCGTGAAAAACAGCGTATTTAATATCATCTAAGCTCAAATCAAATTGCTCTTTAAATTGTTTGCCTACCTCATTTCCAACGTTGAAATATGCTGGCTCACCCGTGAATCTTCTACCATGAAAGGCGTTTCCCAATTTGTCAACATCATAATCATAAATGCAGTCGGCAAACCTGCATGAAATTCTTCCGTCCTTGGTCTTAAGGAAAACAGCTGACGAATTCTTTTTGTTCCCTTTGCCAAGTCTGTATGCGGTTCCGCCGTCAGCTGTAAAATTTTTCAGATCAGCATCATTTCTTCCCAAGTACGCGGCTATATCTCCTCCTGCAGCAATAGCCCAATCGGAATCACCACTTTTTATCGCTCTGTAACCATCTAAAATAGCATCGAAACCAGAAAAACAGGCAGCACTGACATCAGCACTATCAAATGTGTTTGGTGTGTTAACTTTTTTGCCAATTAAATTAGCATAAGGTTGAGAGTCTGTAAACCTGTATTCAGTTCCTAGTCTTACCGTGCCTGGACCTTTAAAACCAAAGCCAGATCTCAAAACAGCATATCTGGCCGCCTCGCATAAAATCGTAACAGCATCTTCTGTTGAGTGAGCTATTCTTTTTTCTACTACGTCAGACCTTCCTATTTCCTTTGTAGGAATCGCATAAAATCCTATATACGTTCCCCAACCATTTATTACAACTTCATCCCCGCTGAAATCTTCTCTAGCATAAACTTTGTTTTTATCAAAGAGCGGCTCAGAATAAGGCCTTGTGGGTGTGTTGTAAATAGGTCTCCTATCAAATCTTGTCATTCTCACCCTGATCTCTGCAGGTGCGCCTATCTCAGGTTCTTTTATACCCACCCAAGCAGCATCCCTTTCTATTATGCCTTCGTCAGTCTTTACAGTAATGCTTGGAAAAATAGATAAATTATTTTTGTCAGTAGTCGTATAGGAAATAATCTTTCCAAAACCAGAAAGTTGATAAGGCTCTTTTTCTGCCAAGGGGTCGCAACATATTTCTAATTTTTCGTCTGTTATTTTTCCGCAGTTCATGCATCTGTGAGCGATATTTCCCAAAAACCAACTACTACCCCTATAATCCATTAAAGCATCGCGATTCATCTTGATCCCCACAAATAAGCGGCAAATTCCGGATTTCTCCAGTCTGTAGTTTGAACTGTAACGCCAAATTTTGGATTTTCTATTTGCCTTTCACCGGCTGTTCCAGAAAGCTGTTGATAAGTTTCGACTGTTTTTCTCAAAAATGATGTAGAAGGTCCTGGTCTTCCGCCCGCTTTATCTCCGCCGTCTGTGTTAACAAAAACCTTTCTACCAATTTCATATGCCCAAGGTTTTTCATGTGTTGCAGGTTCATTAGCCTTTTCAAAAGTCTTACTCAAAATTTCTTTAGCCTCTCCAGAACGTATTAAACCTATGTTCACAAGCCCTATAATCTCAAGCGGAGTTCCTAAATCTGGTATTTGTAATAAATTTAATTCATCGATGCTAATCTTTCCAGTGCATGCTTTTTCAACCGCAAACCTCATTGAAGGAATATCATAGAGTTTCTCTTCATCACCTCTTTTGTTAGACTTGCCGAATCCCTCAAAATAAACAGGCTTTTTATGCTTTTTAGCCTCTTCGTCGTTAGTCAATATAATAGAAATTGAGCCGCCGGAATTATCAAAACATTTCTCCAGAACTCTCAGTGGACCGCAACCCTCTACGTAAGGAGATTTGAGAACTCTGTCGGCGGTTATTTTTTTATTGCTTTCACGATCAGAATACTGAGCTGCGAGATTGAGACTTCCATGAAAATGATCTTTAACCGGGACTCCAGCAAATTGACGTTCTTCAATTCCTAGATCTTTCATTGCCTGAAGTTTTATTTGCGCTATTTGTTGTATCGGCCATTCGCCTGCCTTTCTTAACAAATTTTTTTCATAAGGTTTTTCACACATACATTTTTCTAGAGACAGTTCTGATGCACCAACCAAAGCACTCTTATATTTGCCAGATTCTATTCCTATGATAACATAGTCTAAAGCATTAACCGCAGATTCCTCTTCTCCACCAAAAAATTTAATTTCACCCTCAACATTAAGCATTTTTCTTAGTTTAGACTTATCAAAATCAGAAATCTCGCCGCAAAGAGAATACAAACCAATATCATTTCTTCTATAGCTTGCTCTTTCTAAACAATCGTGTCCACTCGTCCAAGCCCAATCAAATTGATCTCCAACCCAAACTTCTGAAAATCCTTTAAATGCTTTCTTTGGAACAACTTTTTCTACTGTGCCAAAAGCATAGCTTACAATTGCAACCATCTAATCACGAAATAGTATTCAAAATATTATATCGTTAGAATATAAATCTAACTACGACATTTTTAAAAATAAGATAATTGACGTAAACAGAATTAAGATTTAAATAGCTATTCGCAACCCTTCGACACCAATTATTAAATGATAAAAGGATTTAAATTGTTGCTTAGTATTAAATTTATGGAACAGACTTTGATTATGGTTGATGATAAGGATAATATATTAGGTTACGCCCCGCGAAGCGAGTGCCACACAGGAAAAGGTAAAAGACATAGAGCATTTGTGATACTTCTTTACGACAAGGACAAAAAAATTCTCTTGCAGCACAGAAAACACAAAATATTTGACAAGCTGTGGGACCTAGCCAGCGCCAGTCATCCGCTTCATATTGACGGAAGGAATGACAACTATATAGAAGCTGCATCTCGCTGTCTAAGAAACGAGTGGGGAATAGAGAACGTAAGGTTAGAAAAGATAGGAGCTTTCAATTATTTCAAAGAGGATGGAAAGAATTGCGAGAATGAGTATTGTGCTCTTATTGTTGGAGAGTATGATGGAGAAATAAAGATAAATCCTGAAACTGCTTACGGTTTTAGATTAGTGAGCCTGAAACAACTCTTGTCCGAAATCGAGAAAAAACCTGAAACATTTACGCCGTGGTCAATCGAAGCTGTTAGACTTCTAAGGAATCATGAGCTTGGCAGAACGTTTCTTGAAAGCTAGTATTTTATAACCACTACTGAATAGTAACATTTATAAACTAGCTTTGCCAATATATTATTATGATAAAAATAATACTGGCCTTGATAGAATTGGGTTTGGCTATACTATCATTTTTACTAGTCTTAAACTTAACAACCTCAATGATGTATTATTATCAGCAATCAACAGGCTCCATGATTCACATGATGAACACGCTAGAAGACACGCTGCCGACAAACTATGAAAATCCTTATGGGAACACTCCAAATTACACGAATCCTTATGACGGAGTATCAGATCTCATGAGTCCTGTTGGTTTAGGTTTAAATCCTTAGTCTTATCAAAGTTCCTATATTCTCATTTCTAAAAGCCTTAGCTATATTCCCTTTAATCAAAGCGTTTATAATCTGGGATTCAATTCTGATTTCCAGACAGTTCAGAAAACTTTCTAAAAGCAACCTTGAACCATTCAGTAAAATTCTCTGGATGTTTCTTGATTTCTTCTTTTAAGGCACCAATGCTTATCCACATCGTATCACTTACTTCATTCTTATTTGGTATTATTTCTCCATCATATTTTTCAATGAAAACATGGTCAAATTCATGTTCGGTAAGACCGTGATCTAACTTGGCTTTGTATATGAAATGAGAGAGCTCCTTTAACTCGCAATCAAAACCTAACTCTTCCTTTAATCTGCGATGAGCTGCTTTCTCTATGCTTTCTTCAGGTCTTGGATGACTACAACAAGTATTTGTCCATAAACCACCAGAATGATATTTGCCATTTGCTCTTTTTTGTAGAAGCATTTTCCCGCTTGAATTGAAAATGAAAACGGAAAATGCCCTATGTAGTTTTCCTTCTTGATGTGCCTTCATTTTCTCCTCGATACCTATTTCTTTATCATTCTCATCCACAAGAATTACCATATCGTTCATAGTCATCTCTACCTTAGTAATTATATAACTTTATTATATTTCTTGTATAATAAAACAGGATAAATATCGCTTATTAACTGACTTTCCTTAACTCCTAGAGACTCAAAGGTTTCTACTACTTCCCCTAAAGCGTTACCATTTTCTTCTTTAGAGCTAGAAATTTTTTCTATTTCTGTCCAATCTCCCAAACCTTTTATGTTATCAATACAAACTGTTAAACCTTTAAGTGAGTATTCTTCTCTATTACCTTCTACAACTACTTTAGGTTTTCCTAGGCTACCGTTTAGAATCTTTAAAGCTGTTACTGCATCTACAGGTGTTTCAGTTTCTTCTACTTCGCCATCATCAATTATTTTTTTCAAACATAGATTTTGAATATATCTTGGTGGAGAAGGATACGTCAGCTGCATGTTTCTAATCCTCAAGAATGGGTTTAGAGTAAAATAAATATCTGTTCCGCCATAGATTCTTTCTAGTCTAGCATCTGAAGGAAGTCTATCCTTTAATTTAAGGCCAACTCTTCTTTCAATCTCATAATGTACCATAAATATCAAGACTTTATTACAGTGCCAAATATTTCTCCCTTAAGGGCTTTAACGACGTTTCCAGGAATTAAAGCATTTATAATTTGAGATTCAATTCCAATTCCAATCAGTCCACAAATTTTCTTAAACATACCTCCTGTGACATCAGTTGATAAAGAACCTGTCAAACAATTTTTAACATAATTAATATTCTTACAATTTATCTCATGTATCAATTTTGCATGCTTATTTTTGTTTGGGTCAGAAGTGAAAACGCCGTCAACATTTGTCGCGTGTATAATCTTTTTAGCTTTTAGTTTGATGGCTAGGTAAGGAGCGATTTCATCTCCTGACAAAATAGAGCATTTCTGAGTCTTATCGTAAGCCGGAACACCATAAAGTACTGGCACCATCCCTATTTTCACTAACGATTTTATGACAGACGTTTTCATGTTATACAGCATTCTAGAGTCCATGACAGCAAACGAAGATGCCTGACACGGAATTGCCGGAATTCCTTCTTCTATTAGATATTTTGTAACTATGCAGTTCAACTTGTTCTGAAGTCTTTGTGTCTCAGCAAAGTCTTTTAGCTGTTTCAAATTCTTTATGCCTTTGTCTATACCAGTTTTTTTAACTAATGGATGTCCGTAAGAACCTGCTCCATGAATTATTATTAATGGTGTCTTTTTTTCTTTATAGAATGAAGCTATTTCTCTTGAAATCCTTTTAATATTTTTCACATTAGCTTTTGGTGTTTCACTAAACTTCTCTGTTATCACAGAACCACCAATTTTCAATATTAACAGATCTTTCATGGTCAAACCTATCTTATAATATTTTTAAAGTTTCTTAAATAAAACACCTAGATTTACTGAATGATCATGCCCTGAAGAGCGAATTTTCTCTAAATCATATGAAACATAATTTAAACCTGTCTTTTCGCCTTCTTTTTTCATCTCAGCTAGATAGTCCTCAACAATTTTTTCATTAACATTTTGAGGGATAAGACCGCCATAAATTCCAGCATAAACATTAGCTATTTCTGTTGCATAAAGAACATGTCCACCTTTTTTTGCAGGTATAGAAATAATATCAAGCGGTATAAAACCTCTATCTTTATCTAATTTTTCCTTTCCTATTAATTTATTAATTTCAGCAGGCGAAAGTTCTGAAGCAGGATTAACAGTTGTTATCATATCAAAATTTTTCAAAGGTTTTTTCAATCTTCTATGTTTAGTTTTCATCCAATCAACATAACCTTTACTAAAATATTCTGGTTTAAGATGTATTGAAGTGAAATCATTATTTTCTTCACCTAGATGATAAGCATTACCATGAATAGGAAATGCTCTTTTAAAATTTCCTTTTGCTATTCCATTAGCTAATAAAGAGCGGTCAATATCGAGACCGTAAACTGTGCTATGCGGGAAATAAGATGACAATGCACCTACAAGGTCTCCTGAACCACAACAAACATCTATAATCCTTGTTGGTTCTTCTTTTATGTTCTGTTTCAAAAATTTTAAAGTTCTGTCCATAATTTCACTACTATTAAGTAGTTTTAGAAGCTTTTTATATCTTTCTTTTCATTACAAAGAAATCTATCGCTGATTCAAATGTCTCCTTATTTTTTATGTTGGGAAAATTTTTATGGAACTTCTCTTTCGCCTCATTTGCAGACTCTTCGGCCTTTTTCTCAGCGTAAGCTATAGAACCATATTTCTTCATCAAATCAATAATATACTGTACTTCATCTGCTGTTTTGTCTTTTCTTTCCTTTTTCATTATCTTAATGACATCGTCATGATCTTTTCCTTTAGTGTTGTTTATAAGATGTATCAACATAAGGGTCCTTTTGCCCTCAAAGACGTCCCCACCTATTTCCTTTCCATATACCGAACCTTCGCCTATAACGTTTAGCAAGTCATCTCTTATCTGGAATCCCTCACCCATTGGAATCGCAAATTCGCTGATTTTTTTCAGAACTTCATCACTTTGCCCTGCTATTATTGCTCCTAGCCTAAGCGGTCCGTTTATGGTATATTCGCATGTCTTTCCAAATACTATGTCTTCATAGTCTTTGTCCGTTAGTCCTTCCAGACTCCTCTTGAATGTGGTATGCATTTCTATATGTTGACCTATTGCAGTTATCTCAAGTAATCTTACAAATTCTTTCAGCACCCTGAATGTAGTTTTCTCGTCAAGAATCTGCCTGTTGTCTATTAGTATCTTCCACATGATTACGTGCATCATGTCTCCAGCGTTGACCGCAAAATAATCACCATAAATTTTATGCAAGCATGGTTTATTCCTTCTTTCATCAGAATTGTCTTCCCAGTCATCATGAACCAACAGCCAATCCTCCGACATTTGCATCGCAGCTGCTGTTTTAGCTGCCTTTTTAATGTCGCCGCCAAAACCTTCGCATGACAACATAATTAGAGTCCCTCTACCATACTTGCCTTGGCGTATAGGATAATCATTAACTATATCAGCAAATCCATACGGAGCATCTTTCAACAGATATTTCTGAACCTCTTCCCATATAATAGGCTTTTTTTCTGCCAAAAATTGTTTGAAATCTACCATAGGTAAATAATTGTCATAAAAGGTTTATAAACGTAACCACGACAATTTATCAATACTTTTTATTTCTTGAAAATCAACTCATTTCATGAAACTAAAGAAAATCCAAGAAGGAAAAGTAAAGTTTTTCGTTCCAGAAGGAAGAATCTATGACGCCTCAGTATTTTACAACCCAGAAGGAGAGCTAAACAGGGACATCTCAATAGCAGCAATCCAAGAGTTTCAAAAAGGATTCAAAAGAAAGATAACTATCTCTGATGCGTTGGCAGGAACTGGAATAAGAGGCCTAAGATACGCTAAAGAGATTAAAGGAGTAAAGGAAGTTGTTTTGAACGATAAGAACCCGTTGGCCGTGAAACTGATAAAGAAAAACATAAAAGAGAACAAACTAAAAAAGTGCAGGGCAAGTTGGGAGGATGCAAACCTTCTTCTTAGAGAGAACATTTTCGATGTAATTGATCTAGACCCGTTCGGTTCTCCTAACATCTTCATAGACTCTGTTGCTAGATCGATTTATCACAAAGGTTTTTTGTGCATAACAGCAACAGACCAGGCAGCTTTGTCAGGAACATACCCAGAAACCACGTTAAGGAAGTACGGGATAAAATCGATTGAAACAGAATTCTACAACGAATTAGGAGTCAGAATATTGATATCTTTCATAATGTTGAATCTAGCCAGGTATGACAGAGCGTTCGTACCCATGCTATCCGTCTCTACCAAGCATTATTATAAAGTATTTGGAAAGATAGAGCACGCAGGAAGGATAACGAAATTATTAGAAGACTTTGGCTATGTTAACTATTGCACTAAATGCGACGAGAGAAGATTGGGAAATATAGAAGCATATCATGAAGTTAATGGGGACAATCACATCTTCAGGAATTGCGGTTTAATCTACTTGGGAAATATAAACGACAAAAAGTTTTGTAAGAATGTTCTGAATGAGATTAAGAAAAGAGATTTTAAGCTCAGAAAGGAGGAGGAAAAATTGTTAAGATTATTAACGGAAGAGGCTGATATGCCTGCTTTCTATTATGATCTGCATTCATTGGCTAGAAAAACAAAGATAGAAATTCCTAAGATGGAAGTATTGATTAAGAAACTACGAAAAAAAGGTTTCAAAGCATCCAGAACTCATTTTTGTCTGACAGCAATAAAGACTGATGCTGATTATAAGGAATTTCTTAAAATTATAGGTCTTTAGTGCCTTTTATTTTGCAGTGAATTGTACTTTCTTGTTTTTCATTCTGTTGAAGATAGGGCAGTTGCCAACCTTTATCCAGAAGCATAATGGCCCTAGACAAGTCTTGGTACCTCTAAAGTAAAAGCACGTTTTAACCGTGTCCCTTACTCTTATTACAGTCGGTCTTTGAGGTTTTAGCCTTCTAAACACAAAATCACCTTTTGGAAACATATTAAACACAATAATCACTCGTCCGTAATAATACTATAGACAGAAAGGCATTTAAAACTATCGTTCAGTAGTAAAAGTATTTAAATCTATCGATGGAAATCAAAAAGGTACTTTTTCAAATCGATTCTGTTTTTCTTGATTTCAATTCCTTCTTTTTGTAGTTTTTCTATTTTTTTATTAATTCCTCCATAAAAATCTCCAACAAACCCAGAAGCACAAACAACTCTATGGCAAGGAACTATAGGTGAATATGGATTTTTATGTAGAGCAGTTCCTACAGCTCTGTAAGCCTTGCACATCAAAGCATGTGATATAGAAGAATAAGTAGAAACTTTTCCGAACGGTATTTGTTTAACTAAACTATAAACTTCTTTATAAAAATCACTTTTTATATCCAAACCATGATATCTTTCTCTCAAACATTCTAAACTTTCATTAACAGCTTTAGTTGATTTCCTTCTTATTGTTATGCCATCTATCACTCCTAGAAACTTAATTATTCCAAATCCTAATATTTCAATTGTTGTACATCCTGCATCACCTGTATAAGATGAAAATTTTATACTATATTTTTTAATTAATTCTTTAAATAAGTTTAGTATATTTCTATCAGAGTTAGTAAATAATAATCGTACATAACCATTTCTAGCTGTTATAGAACCTTCAGCATCCCAAATACCTTTAAGAAACCACTTCCAATAAATTTCAGGCAAAAATTTTATAACATATTTTGGTTTATCATTAAACCTCTTAAGGAAGTTGTAAGCTTCTTTGGAACATATTTGTGTTGACCAAAAACCTCTATACTTGTAATATTTGCCATTTGGAAATTTTTTGATTCCACCACTTTCAAATACTGTTTTTGGTGTTATATTTGACCATTTTTTAAATTTAGAAATAAATGTATCCATAAAATCTTTATCGGAAACTTGAAAAAATATAACATAGGATGTTCTTTCTTTAGATTTCTGTATTCTAAAACTACCATCGCCCATTATTGCTCCTAAAATATAAGCCAATTCTTTACTTGGTTTATAAGATTTTTTTGGCAGCTTATGTAAATTATTTTTAATATTTAGATCAGCTTTCTTTTTAGCTTTATTAAATGAACCAAAATGGCGTTGGCATGCAGAACGTAAAGAAATGCTCAACTCTCTATTAGAAGGAGAGTGACCTAAGGCTACAGTTGCTTCTTTTAATTTTGCCAGTATTTTCTTTTTATTCCACCTAAGATTTTCTGGCCATGGACCACGTTTAAGTTTTAAATCATAACATTTCCAATAAATAGAAGTGAGACTCCGATTTAGTGTTTTTGCAATTTTACCATATCTCAATTTATCATAATTAGTTTTTAGAAATTCTATTTCTTCTTTCTTCCATTTCATAAACATATTATTGTTGTTATTTATTTAAAATATAAGTCGTAACCTTTCCTTTAGGAATCTTTGCCAAAAGAAGCTGCATCTCCCTAATCTTGTTCATAAAAATCATTACAATTTTTTACAAACGATTAGCATGTGTTCACTTATCCCTACAACCACAGGATGCGTACAGGTCTTATAGTGCATTTCCAACCAAACTTTCCATCTTCTTTTGTTTCTGGCTAATTTGTTTATCTTTTCTTCAAAATGAGATCCTATTCCTTCTACTCCAACCATTTCTAAGATTTTAACTTGCTTTTTCTCAAAATCTTTTCTAAGTTCTTCAGGCAGAAAGAAGTGGCAAGCAGTAAATCCATAACCACCAAAATAGTTCCCTGTGCATAGTGCTTCCTTAAAAAGAGGTTTGTCTATTTCATTCTGAAACAACTTAAGTTCTGATACAAAAACGGATAATTTACTCATTACAGAAGCAAATAGAGGAGCGCCTCTTTTGGCAACGCGAATCATTTCTGAAATTGCTTTGTTTCTTTCCTCTTCATCCAAAATATGAGACAAAGGACCACCCAAGCAAATAACGGCATCAAATGTGTTATCAGAAAATCTTGATAAATCTTCAATCGAACCCTCTACCACGTCTTTAACTCTGTTTTGAACTCTTTCTTTTTTAATCTGCTTTTTAGCAAACTTAAGGTTGGCTGGCGAAAGGTCTAGCAGAATAATATTATAACCCATTTTCGCAAGTTCAATCGTATACCTTCCTGGCCCGCCACCTGCATCAAGAATCAATCCTTTTTTAGGAAGATATTTTTTAAGGAAATGCAAAGTTGTTTCAAATTCTAATCTATGATAAGTATCTCTAGCTAATCTTTTCCACTCCTTTTTCACAGTCCTGGTATAATATCCTTTTACCAATTCCCTAGTCATAGAACTAAGTTAATTTTTTTAGTATTTATTTCTAGAATCTCTTGACGGGCCCTGCTACGAACAATCTAAATCTGATATCATCGTTCTCCAGTTCTTCCATTATTCTCTTGATTATAGAGCTCATGGGATCCGGCATCAACTTTATCCTTTTCTTGATGTCCTCAAAATTCGTGAACGGACCTTTCTTCCTCTCTTCGATTATATCCCACATGTGCTTTTTGCCAACACCTGGCAACAGCTCCAGTTGATGTAATCGCGTAGATATAGGTTGGGCAGTGTTAAAGAAATTAACAAACTTTGCCTCATTTTCCTTGACGAGTTTTTCAACAATAAAGGGTAACTCAGACTTGGAAAATGAAGTAAGATCATTAGTGTTTATTCTTCTCTTGATGTGGTCTATCTGATCTCTCTTGGACTCGCCGATGTAAACGATGTCCCCGTTCTTTAAAACAACCTCTGCCTTGACCACAACCTCTAAAAGAGAGAAGTATTTGATGCCTATGACCTGTGCTATAGGTTCCTGCCTGCCTGTGGAATGCCCTCTAGAAAGGAAATCCAATACTATAACATTTTCGTCTTTTAGAAACATTTATATCCCTACTTAGAATACTTCGCTACTATATCCAGAATCTTTTTGATTTCGTCTTCCTTTAGGCTAAACTTTTCTCTAGCAAATATCATTCTTAGTTCGTCTGGCGTCTTTGGTGCCAGGTCAAGGATTTTTATCATAGTTTCATTAGACATCCTAAGAACCTGAGATAATTCTTCCAAGAACTTATCAGCATCAGCGGGACTAAGCTTTGCAAACTTGTTCAAGTGCTCCAAGGCCAGTTTCTGCTCGTAACTCAGCTCTTTTTTCTTCTCACGATTAGCCATAATCTTCTTTGCCTCAGGCATTCCCACTGGCCTTACTTCTATTATCTTCATAAAATCACTTAGTATTTAGAACTTCAAAGCTTTTAAATATTAAGATGTTTCTTCCTAACACTCTTTCCAGGTTGTACGATTTTTCTGACTCTGGCGCAGCTAGGACATATATATATCTTTCTGCTGAACATGTGAACATTATAACTTTTGACTTCCCTTCTCAACGCAGGGTCGGATAGCCTAAAGCCTTTGTATTTTGTAAAAGCCTTCCATCGAGGAAGAGATCTTCCGCAAAATTCGCATCTAACCAAACCTTCTTTTCCCCTCTTTTTAGTATGAGCATACGCCCTCGTATATGGTGCTGTACTTATAGGCAAACAAATCACCTAATACTTAATATATTGTAGAGTTTATAAAAGTACAAATATTAAAGCTTTTTATAATTCAGCACGATATTAAGAGATGGACGCACGCAAAATTAAGTGAGAGCATGAACGTTATAAACAGAATAAACGACTTTGTATGGGAGATTCCTAAAACAGGCAATATGCTAGTTCCTGTCAGGATATACGCCACTAAACAAATGCTTGAGAAAATTCAAAAAGACAGAACTCTGATGCAAGCCTCAAACACAGCTCAATTGAAAGGTATAGTCAGGCATTCTATCGTATTGCCGGACGCTCACGAGGGCTATGGATTTTGCATAGGAGGCGTAGGAGCATTTGATTTTGAAAACGGAATAATTTCTCCAGGCGGGGTCGGTTATGATATTTCTTGCGGCGTAAGGTTGCTAAGAACCAACTTGAATGAGAATGAGTTGAAACCAAAGATGAAGGAGCTGATTGAAGCGATTTTTAAGAATGTTCCAAGCGGGGTTGGCTCTGAAGGAAAAATAAGACTTAATTATAATCAGTTGGATGAAATCCTGCTCACAGGAGCAGAGTGGGCTGTCAAAAACGGCTATGGATGGAAGCAAGACTTGGAAAGAATGGAAGACAAAGGGAAGATGGAAAATGCGGATGCAGGTAAAGTTTCCAAAGAAGCAAAAAAAAGAGGCATTCCTCAGATAGGAACACTAGGTTCTGGGAACCATTATCTAGAGGTTCAAAGGGTTGATAAAATATTCCTGCCAGAAATAGCAAAAGTCATGGGCATTGAAAGAGAAGGGCAAGTGACTGCAATGATTCATTGCGGTAGCCGCGGACTTGGCCACCAGGTTGCAACAGACTACATCAGGGTGATGGAACAGGCAATGAGAAAGTATAATATAAGAGTACCTGACAGAGAATTGGCTTGCGCACCTGCCCAGAGCAATGAAGCACAGGACTATTTCAAAGCTGCCTGCGCCTCTGTTAATTATTCTTTAACCAACAGGCAAATGATCTTGCATTGGATCAGGGAATGTTTTCAAAAAGTTTTTAACAAATCTACAGAAGAATTAGGCTTGGAACTTGTCTATGACGTAAGCCATAACATAGTTAAGATAGAGGAGCATGAAGTTGACGGTAAAAAAGTGAAATTGTGGGTTCATAGAAAAGGCGCAACAAGAGGTTTTCCGCCATTTCATCCTGCCTTGCCAGAGATATACAAGAAGATAGGACAGCCTGTTATAATCGGCGGCTCTATGGGAACTTTCTCTTACTTATTGATTGGAACGGAAACTAGCAAAGAAACTTTTTACTCGACTGCTCACGGAGCCGGAAGAGTAATGTCTAGGAGCGAAGCAATGAGAACTAAGAGAGGAGCAGATGTTAAAAAAGAATTAGAGAGTAGAGGTATTACTGTTAGGAGTGCTGGCTTGGAAACATTATCAGAGGAAGCTGACTTTGCTTACAAGAATGTTACAGAGGTTGTTGAAACTTGTGAGAAAGCAGGAATAAGCAAGATTGTTTGTCGTTTCAAACCTCTTGGAGTCTGCAAAGGTTAGTTCGTTCTAAAAATGCGAAGTTCAGAGTGCGCACTTAATTTTATGGGTTAGTTGACGCATCAGTTCAAATCCGGCCCCCTGCATTATACTTTTTAGAAAAAGTTTTTAAATTTCAACAATCATCACTTTGAACATGAAACAAGAAGACGAATGGAGATATGAAGGGTTTTGGTTACTGAGAATTGTTCTAAGGATAATATTTGCTATAGTTGTAATTTCAATCATATTCTGGGCTATTTTCAATTTAAGTCCTGGACTGACATGCCAACCGATGCTCTTCTTTCCAAGCTGGAGTTGGAGTCTGATTGGACTATTTATATTTATTTGGTTTCTCAGTCGGATTTTCAGAGCTTCATGGCATGAAGGATACCGACACGAGGAGAGAATTCTAAGAAGAAGATACGCAAGAGGAGAAATAACTGAAGCTCAGTTCAAGAGAATGATGAAAACTCTAAAGAAGCACACTTAGTTTATACGTCTAGAACAACTCTGATTCTACATTTTTTTGACTTTTCTTCTATTTCCATTAGGGTATAAGACACGCCCTTTACTTCTATTTTTAATGTATGCCTTTTTGAATCTATTTTTTCTCCATAAGCTTTTGCAACCAATCTAAACTTTCCCTCTACCTCTTTTATCTTAACGTCAAACTTGCTAAAGAACATTTTTTCAACGTCCCTCAAGTAAATCAACTTAGAGAGCCAGTCGAATAACAAAGACTTTTTATCCTCTGATTTTATTCTAATCTCCTTTGATATGGCTGGTTTTATCTTCTTTGTATCAGTCTGGACCTCGAACATAGCCACGGCTGCCTCAGCAAATGCTTCCTCTATGTTCTTACCAGTTGCTTCAATGGCAACATCTGCCGTTGCAATACCTTCTAAAAATTTAAATGACATCAAATCACTCAGCTATATTATCAATATGATTGATGGTTTTTAAAAGAAAGCTTTAAATATTTTAGTATTTTAGTAACTATTATATAACTTTTTTAACCGGAAAACAGTTAATTTGGTGCGATGAATGGAAAAGGTTGAAAACCTGTTAAGAGAATTCGGTCTTACAGAGTATGAGGTAAGAGCATTCATAACCCTGTTAAAACTAAAAATAGCAACAGCAGAACAAATATCGAAAATAGGTAATATACCTTTGCCTAGAGTTTATGATACTTTATCCGAGTTGAAGAAGAAAGGCTTTGTCCTAATAAGCAGGACCAGACCTAAAAAGTTTAAGCCTATTTCACCGGAGAAAGCCTTGAAAAATTTAATTGATATAAAAAGAAAGAATTTCGAGGAAAAAACAAAAAATCTAGAAGACAGCATAAAAAGTATAAAAGATGTTATCAGTGAGATAGAACCCGTAGAAAATGTTGAGAAGAGTTGGAACATTTGGTCCACAGAAAATAGGTATAATGTACAAACGGTCTTTAATGAAATTGAAAAAAAGGCTAAGAAAGACATTCTAATATTCGCCGGAGACATGTCATGGCTGCCTGAAAGAGAAAGCAATATAAGAAACGCTATTAAAAGCGGTGTAAAGGTTAAAATTTTGATGAAAGAGCCTGGTTCTAAAGAAATCATAAAAAATCTAAATAAGATTAAGAAGCTTGGCGCTGAAGTGAAGCTTGGATACAAAAGTTCTCTCAGAGGAGAAATAATAGATGATGAAAACGCTTTAATAGCCTTTAAAAGTATGAACACAAAAGAGAAAAATTACACGTCTAAATATGAATTAACCGTGTTTGAAAACCCTGTGATGATAGAAGTTCTAAAGGAAAATTTTAACTTCTGGTGGAACAAATTAAAGGTTTAGAACTTTTCCCTGTCCGTCATCTTCTCCTCTAGTCATTGGTTTTTGCGACAAGGCTAAATCTTCTCTCATATATTTTGATTTTTCCCATTCTTTTTTAAAGCGGTCATCTAGAGATTCTACAATAAGAGGCGACTTTGTAGTTAAAGCTAAAATGGGAAAATTCTCTTCATTATTTATTTGAGACTCACCGACTATTTTGGGTGGCGCTATTTTTACATATTGTTGAGTTAAATCGATAGGAAGCACGTTCAATGATCTTTGAATCACATAAGCCTCTTCTCTGTCAAATACGCCCCCTCTAGTTCCATTGCCCCAAGTCTTTAATTCAATACTTCCACCCATTTTCTTATTTTCAGGGTTATCTGAAAATTCTTCATTAACATATTCACCAGCCCAATAAATTAGTTTTGCTGAGTTTGGTTCCCATTTACCTAAAATTTTTATTTTAACACCGCGATCTCTTGCTTCTTTCAATACTTCAAACTCTGCTTTAGGTAATCCCAAACTATCGACACTTTCAGCATAAAAATCTCCACCAAAAAGATGTATGTTTTCTCTTGCTTTCATTTCTCGCTCTTTTCTATATTCCCATAAACTTCCTCTGTCTTCCAATATTGTATAGCCTTCTTTCTCTTCGTCCAATAACTTTATTAAGCTATTAACATCTGACCAGTTTTCTGGCTCTTTTGTTCTATGAAACATATTTTCACTCTTTTTTCTAGGTAAATTACTCTATTAAATAGTAAGACGCAAAACTTTAAAAATCCTCTTAAGCATAACAAATTTAAAAGTTTTCAAAAACAAAGATTACAAAAATATAATGTCTTATTTGAAAGTGAATTTCTGAATTATTTAAAATTTAAAACATAAATCGGTATTTGTCGAACATGACTTGTGCATTTACTACTAATAATGAGTGAGTATTTAAGATAAAAAGACCATATTATGTTGTTGTATGGAACGTAGCAAAAAAGTCATTTTTGTGTCTCACTGTCTCTTGAACCAAAACGTAAGAGCATCAGGCAGAGAAAGATTTTCTGGTTCTTTTAAAGACTTGTTAGAACTGTTTGCAGAGTCGGGAATAGGAATAGTTCAGATACCCTGCCCCCAGATAGAATTTAATGGGGGATTGGACAGGAAAATAAAAACAAAATCTTCTTGCGAAACAAATGGTTATAGGGGTCAATGCCATAAATTATCAATTAATCTTATAAGCCAGATAGAGAACTACCTTAAAAATAGCTATCTTGTGGTTGGTATTTTAGGCGTGGAGCTATCTTCCACTTGCGGAGTGCATCAGGTACAGAACGGAAGGAAGAACGTTCCTGGAAAGGGAATCCTGATGGAAGAAATTGAAAAGGAAATGCAAAAAAAGAACTTCCAAGTCCCGATAATAGGGGTCAATCTTGATAACATCTTTAGTTCCATAGAAAAGGTCCAATCTCTGTTAAAGTTTTCTTAAATTCAATCTATTTGTTTTCACTAGACAATTACATTTTTTCTAAAACAGGAATGCCTAGCAATTCCAGACTGGTTCCTAGAACGATTTTTACTGCTTCCACGAGTTTCAATCTCGCATTCTTTAACTCTTCTTCAGCCTTTAGAACAGGTGAAGCATGATAGAATGAATTAAAGTCTTGGGCTAGCTCAAATAAATAATTTGACAAAGTATTAGGTGAATATTGATCTGCCGATTGTTTGATTATATAAGGAAATCCTGCAATTTTTTTAATTAACTTTATTTCTATTTCCTCCTTTAACAACGATGCATCATATTTCTTTATTTTTGCTTTGTTTAGTATGTTGAAAGCTCTTACATATGAATACTGCAAATAAGGACCGCTCTTGCCTTCAAAATCTAAGGCTTGCTCCCAATCGAACTTGATAGTTTTTTTGCTATCAATATTCAACATCGGGAATTTTATTGCCGCAAAGGCAACTTTTCTTATTATGTCTTCCTTGTTCTTGATATCCGAGTCTTTTAGAATTTCTCTGACCTTGTTAATCATTTCATCTCTCAGATCTTCATATAAAATAACAGTTCCGTATCTAGAAGACATCTTTCCCTCTTTCAATATTACCAGACCGTAGGAAATATGAACATTCTTATCCCATCCAGGAATGTTAAATAATTCCATTGCCTTGAACAACTGCTTGAAATAGAGTTCCTGCTCCGAGGCCACTATAAACAGAGATTTATCGAATTTGTATTTTTTTCTCTTCAATAAATTAAGACCTAAATCCTTTGTTGAATACAGGGCTGTTCCATCGCTCTTTAACAACAAGAATATGCCTAGACCATACTTTTCAAGGTTAACAACAACTGCTCCCTCGCTCATCTCAGCCTTTCCTTCTTTTAACAACTGCTGAACTATTTCTCTGCCAGGACCTTCGACCTCGCTCTCATAAAAGTTACCATCCAAATGAACTCCTAACTCTTCCTTTATTTTCCAGAAATCTTTCAAGCACAAATCTCTTATTTTTTTCCATGTTTTCATTATCTCCGAATCTTTCTCATCTAATTTTCTGTTTACTTCCTTAACTTCTTCTTCATATTCCTCATTCTCAGCAACCTTTCTAGTAGCCTCGGCATATACTTCTCCTGCCCACTTGCTTACATTCTCTTTGGGAACCTCTCCTTTGTAGAACTTGTCGAAATACCACAGCCACTTTGCAACATGAGTTCCCACGTCTCCCATGTACGAGACTGCTATTGTTTTTTTACCAGAGGACTCTAAAATTCTTCTAATACTTTCTCCAAGAATAGCATTCCTTATGTGGCCTATGTGGAACGGTTTGAAGGGATTGGGTTGGAATACGTCCATTATCACAGTTTCTTTGCTTTTCGAGGAACCGTATTTTTCATTCATGCTCTTAAACAGTTCTTGCCCGAACTCTCCCCAGTTAACATAGAAGTTTACATAAGGCCCCACAGCCTCTATCTTGCCAATAGACTTTATCTTCAATTTTTTAGATAAATCATCGGCAATTCCTCTGGGATCCTTCTTCAGTTTCTTAGCCAGAGAAAAACAGGCATATGCAAAGTCTCCGTATTTTTCTGGTTCCTCTATCTCCTTTGCGTCGACCTCCAAGGCCTTTGCTATCTCTTCTTTGAGTTTTAACCATGAGTTTTCCATAATAATCATATATATTTGTTATTTTTTAACTATAAGTAATCTTTTTGTTGAGGTTATGACAATTCTTATTCATGAGAGGACAGGCTGCATTTGAATATTTAATCATGTTTTCAATAGTGCTTACAATACTAGCTATATTGACCTATTATGCTCAGGACATGACTGAAAGGAACAGAGAAGAAATCATAATATCAAATGCTGTAATTGCTGTAAACAAAATTGCTGAAGCATCTAACATAGTTTATACTCAAGGGAAGCCATCACAAATAACACTTTCAGTTTACATTCCAGAAAAAGTATATTCAATAGAGTTTTCAAATAGAATGATGATAATGAGAATTAATGTTAGTTCTGGTAGTAGTGATATCTTTGCAATCACTAAAGCACCTCTGCAAGGTTCTATTTCAACTACATCTGGAACAAAAAGAATAAGAATAAAGGCTGAGGGAAGTTATGTTAACATTACTGAAAGCTGAAGTTTCTACAGAGTTCATGGTCTTTATAGGAATTTTGCTAGTATTCTTTGTTTTTTTTGTAGGCATAGTTGGAGTAAAAAACATGGATATTAGTGAATCAACAGTTTTTACAAATGCAAGGAATATTTTAGATACAGTAACAAATGAAATTAACACAGCATCAAGAATAGAAGGCTATTATAGAGAATTTTATATTCCTGAAAAACTTGTAAGCGGAGAAGTTTATAACATTACAATTTACAAGGACTTGAGATTAGTTAAAATTGAATGGGAAAGTGGAAAAAATCTTATGTCTAACATACAGACAGAAAATGTTTCAGTTACTAACGTCAATTCTGGAACAATCAAAATTAGAAACGAGGGAGGGATGGTAATAATTGAAAGCTGAGTTATTTTCTTCAGATTTCATAATTAGCATTTTGCTATTTTTTACTGCAATAACGATAATTACTGTTTATTATCAAAACTTACAATCAGATGTCTATGAAGCAAATACTAGGAACGATATGTACTCAAAGGCTATAAACATAGCAAGCTTGCTAGCAGAAAGCGGTGGTTATCCTCACTTTTGGAATTCTTCTAACGTAAAGGTTATAGGGCTTTATGATTCTGGCAAGTTTAATTTAACAAAATTTGAGGAATTAAAAAATATGAATTATCAAACTGTAAAATCAATGCTCGGCACTGGACCTTATAATGTTTTCATATCATTAAAAAATGTAACTGGTGATATAATAGAAAAACCTAGCATGCCTTCTTATAATTATTCTTATGGTTTAAACATAGATAGTGCTGAGAATGTTGTCTTAGTTAAGAGATTGGGAATAGTTAATCTTGAGGGAAATACAACAAAAGTAACAATGGAGGTTGTTTTGTGGGTATGAAAGGAATAGTACTAACCTTAGATTCAATAATAGCACTTTTGATAATGATTACTGTAATTTCTCTTTTAATATTTTTTAGAACAGAAACAATATCCCCATTTTTTACAGCCCAGCAATTACATTCTTTATCAGAAGATGCTTTAACCATTCTTTCTGAATCTACTCTTAGAGAAGTCACAAATCAAACTTTGCTTAATTATTTTATACAAAACGGTGTACTAAATCAAAGTGATTTGGATAAAAAGGCTATAGATGTTATAGGTGCTTTATGGTCTGCTAATAAACCAGAAGCAGCAAACATATCAAAAGATATTTTAAATGATATTGTACCTGATAACATTGGTTATCAAGTTCTTATAAACGGAGATAATATTTATAATTCTTCTGATACAACAAGACCATCTTACAATGATGCAACTGTGGAAATTTCTTCTGCTAGAATAGCTTCTGGATATGAAAAGTATAAGCCAACTAGTGGATATGTTGCAAGAGCTTTGGCGAGAGCTGTTAAAAAAAATAATACACTTGTTGTAATGGGAGATGTTATAACTACTAGCGTACAGAGTTCTCAGAATAGATTGAATGTAACCTACATTGCAGATATTCCAGATGATGCCACTATTTTGGATACCTATTGGTTTATAGAGGCTGCTTGGGCAACTAACAAATTCTCATGCTATATGAATGGTAATAAAATAGCAGGATGTGAGGGGTCAATTGGTAATACGAAGTTGTATTCAGGAGATTATAAACAGTGGATGATATCTGGACGTAACATAGCTAATGTAATTTTTAAATATGCAGCTGGTACCATTACTACTGGTGATGATGGTGCAACTCATCTCGTCATAGTGTATAACACATCAAAGCTCTCGACATTAGAAGATTATGGAAAGCAATACTTCCAGTCCGTGACTTCAAACGCTTCGATAGAATATGAAAAACCAATATTTGTTCCTGGCAATATTTCTGAAATGGCTGTTAGATTGAATGTTGTAAACGGTACTAGTGTAAATAATGTTACATTAAGTCTTAGATGGAATGGTGTCAATTATAAAATAAGCAGTAAAGTCCCTGTTGATGGAATTGCTCAATGGAATAATACAGAAATAAAAAATGTTTTAAATTCTAATGGAATTTCTTATAATATTCTGAAAGGAAGGTTTTTTTGGTTTATAGCTGATATAGATACTTATCATCGATCAGAACCTTTAGGCTACGGGAGGGAGATTAACGGTAGCGATTCTTATGTAAGTATAAACTATACTGCACTTGAAGAGATTTATAATTATATTGATATCACAAGGATACTTACAAATTTTACATATTCAAATTCAGAAACTTGTTTAGGTTTGTCAGATTTTTATAGATATTCCAGATGGAACTTTAATTTGACAAATAAAATTCCTCTATTTGCAAAGTGGCAGTTTGCATGGGGTTATTGTTCACAATCCCCACCTCCCAAACAGCTTGTAATAGCAAACAATATTGTACTTTACAATTCTTCAATTAATCCCTTTATTTATGCTTTTGCAAGATTCGGTTATGATACAGATCCTCAGGGTATTTTAATTAGTAGTGATAATAAGTTTGAACTCAATTTTACTACAGGTTATGCTGTTAATACCATCAACTCTCTAGGAGAAGCTACATTTTTGATACCTGCTTCAGTAAGTTATAATGGTATTTTTGAAACTAATACATCTGCAGAAAATGATGCTAATCAAAGGTTAAGAAGTATATTAGGCGAAGATGTATCCGCAACTGAAATAGTTAATCAATCTTATAGCGTAGCTGGAGTTCCTTATATGTGGGGACCAGTAAGCGTAAGAATAAGGATGTGGATTTGATGAAGGGAATTTTTTATAGTTTAATGATGGCTTTGTTTTTAACTTCTTTTCTTGCATTGATAATTTTTTATTCTCAATCACAAGTTCAAAATATTGATATTAATATTAGAGCCAATGAGTTAGGATATTTTAGCAAAAGTGTGGAAAAAGATTTGACTAGATTCATAAAAATACAGGGAAAAAGAGCCTTAATATCGGCTGTCTCAAAAATTGTAGTTAATGGAACAGGTCTTGATAATGCTCAATTAAGATTAAAAGAAATGATAGAAAATGGAACATTATACGGCGAACCATCTCCTTTAGTTGATACAAGTAATTTGCAAACTTGGAAATTAAACATTAGTAACATAGCATCTAACTTAGGTTTTAATGTAGAATTTAAAAGTCTAGAAATTAACATAACTCAAAACGATAGTTTCAATGTTTTATTTAATGTTAAATTATACATTAATATTTCTGATGAAACAGTAGGTATGGGAGTTCTAAAGAACATATCAACGTCTGCACTTGTTTCTGTAGAAGGTATAGAAGATCCGATATATCCTTTAAAAACTTCTGGAAGGGTTATTAGATTTATAAAAACTTCTAATGTTAGCAAAAATACAACCTCTTTAGCAACAGGACAAAATTCTTCTGGATTTATTACTGGTTATGCTTTTGTAAAATCAGATTTTCAATTAAGTGATGTAAATTCAAGTAGAATACTAGTAACAAATAGTATAGCAGGTAAAGAAGTTATAGCTTCTCAATTTAAGGGTGTTGTTTCTGAAACAGATGTAATAATTCCTTCTCAAATAATTGGAAAATCTATAACAGGAGCAACAAATGCAATGAATTTAATAAAAAATGAAACAAAAATATACTTGGATCAAACAACAATGAAAGTTTGGGATTTAAGCAATCTAACTTTAGATATAAAAAACGGTTATTACCATAATTCTAGCGAGGGTGCAAGTTTTCTAGATAGACTAGAAGGCAATGTTACCTTGTCTCCAAAATATCAATATGGTTTGGAGTCATTCATCTATTTACCAGACTTAACAAATGCCAACCTTCAAGTAAACAGCCAATTGAGTATTTTAGATCACCGATACTGGAAGAATGTTGCCGGAAATCCAATAAGAAATGGCAATTATGATTCTATTTATACATGGTTTAAAATAGATAGTCAATACGCAATTTTATATGGAATAAATGAATTAATTTGAAATATATAAGATTTTATTAATTAGGCAAGTGGAGTATAATATAAAGTAACTAAGTGATTTGCATTCATATCTACTAAGCATCCAGAAGAATATTCTTCACATATAGAAAATTGGCAATCTTGTCCGTCCAATGTCCATTTTAAAACACCACTTCCAGTTATGTATGTTGGAAGGACACACGCCTTTGAGTTAGCATCTGTCTGCAGTTCAAATGGGGCTTCAGATGTTATAGATGATATTATATCATTAATATAATAACTTACAAAGATTTTCAATCCATCTGGAACAGAATTTAAACTTAATGTATAATTTATTTTCTGGGTATAATTTGTTTGTGCAGTTTGATTAGCTGAACCTCCTGACCCACTTCCTCCACTACTTCCAGATTCACCACCCTCACCGCCACCTTCTGTTGTACCTTTACTTGTTTGCCAAGGGAAAATAAAAGGAAATCTAAATGAAAATTTAAATGGTGCTGGAGTTTCGTTACCTTGATTTTGCGGTTCGTTAAAAGCATTAGGAAATGTTGTTGGTAAACTTAAGTAATACATTATAGAAAAAATTGAGACAATTAGAATTAAAACTATTATAACTAACAAATACCTCTTTCTCATAAAGAATATTTTGCTTGAATTATATTTAAGCTAACATGTAACCGAAACTTAGTTTTATATGGTATAAACGAATTAATTTGATTATGGGATTGCATGGCTGAGATAAATGATATGCTCATAGAAACTCCGATTGACAAACTCATAAAGTTGGTCAAAGAAAAGGAGAGGATAACAATCGCAGAAGCGGCAAAAACTCTAGGAGCCACCGAAACTCAAGTGGAGGATTGGGTTAGGATATTAGAAGAAAAGGACTTTGTAGAGCTAAGATACCCGACCATAGGAGAACCTCTCATAATTATCAAGAAGGTTACTGATGCTAAGATAAATCAGAAGGAGAAAAAGTTTGAAAAGGAGAAAGAAAAGATAGAGAAAAAGACAGAAAAGTTTGAAGAGAGAATAACTGAGACTGAAAAGAAGATAGAGGTGACTGACAAGGAAGTTTCTGAACTTGAAAAAGAACTTCACAAAAGAATAGAAGACGTCGAAAAGAACCTCAAGATACTGGACACCTTAGATACAAAAAAGCAAGAAATAATAAAAGACACCGAAGAAATAGAGAGCAAAGCAGAAAAGGTGGTAAAGGATTTTGACGGCATAAAATCTGACGTCGAGGAGATTGACAAAAAGATCAATGATAAAATCAAGTTTATTGACGAGCATGGCAACCAGATAAAAGACCTAGAGGCGCTTAGGCAGGAAATAAGAAAGGACATAGAGAACTTGGACGGGGAGATCAAGCTGACAAAACTAGTTTTTAAGGGCAAGAACACTAATCCTCCTGCCATGAACCCGTTAAGAAAACTCTTCCAAAGGCATGAAGAAAGGCATGAAAAAATAAAAGAGAAGCATGAAGAATTGCACAAGAAAATTTCTGGCATAAAGGAGAAGACAGAAAAGAAGAAGAGCAAGGTAAATAAAAAATCTCCGTACGGAGACTTTTGGTGAATAGATGGCGAATATAATAGATACTTACGAGATAGAAGCCGACAGAGTGCCGGGCAAGGTAACCATAATAAAAAGACCTGAGGAATACACCCCTGTATACGAAGTTAAATTCTCATCAGTAGAGCCTGGAACACAAGCTGTTTTGGAATCGATAAAGGAAAAATTAATAGAAGTTGTAAAAATAGAAGTGAGCGAGATTCTGGATCCAAAAGCTATGGAAGGCATTAAGAAAAGATTCTTGGAGAGCGCGTTCGAAACCATATCAAAAGAAATGCCAAAAATTCCAGAGGAAGAGAAAAACATACTGGCAGGTAATCTTGTTCATGAAATGCTTGGTTTGGGCAGGTTGGAAGTTGTTTTGAATGATGATAATCTGGAAGAACTAGTCATAAACAACTCAGCAGAGTGCGCTTGGGTATTCCACAAGAAGTGGGGCTGGTTAAAAACAAACATAATTATCCCTTCAGAAGAACAGATATACAATTACTCTAGTCTAATAGGAAGGAAAGTTGGAAGACAGATAAACAATCTAAACCCATTAATGGATGCTCACTTGATGACAGGAGACAGGGTCAATGCCACACTGTTTCCAATATCAACCAAAGGAAACACCATAACCATAAGAAAATTCAGAAGAGAGCCACTAACAATGGTAGATTTTATTGATCCCATAAACAAGACAATCTCAATGGAAGTGGCATCATTGCTTTGGCTGTGCATGCAATACGAGTTGAACATACTGGTCGCAGGAGGAACTGCCTCTGGAAAAACCTCAGTCCTAAACGGCCTTATGCCCTTCATACCAGTAAATCATAGAATTATTTCAATTGAGGACACCAGAGAATTACGTTTGCCAGATTTCTTGCACTGGGTTCCTTTAACAACAAGAGAGCCAAATCCAGAAGGAAAGGGAGAGATAACTATGCTTGATTTATTGGTAAACTCGTTAAGAATGAGACCTGACAGGGTCGTCGTGGGAGAGATAAGAAGACAGGAAGAGGCAGAAGTTTTATTCGAGGCAATGCACACAGGACACAGCGTTTACGCGACTCTGCACGCTGATAGGGCGGAGCAAGTAATAAGAAGGCTAACCAATCCGCCAATAAATCTGCCGGAAGCTCTGTTAGAATCCCTGCACTTGGTCATCGTCCAGTTCAGGCACAGAAGGTTGGGAATAAGAAGAACCCTGCAAGTGGCAGAATTATTGCCAGGCGGTGCAAGAGGTGAAACGGGAGCAAGGCTGGAAACATTGTATAGATGGAAGCCGCAGATTGACAAGATAGTAAAGGTCAGGGACAGCATAAGGCTGATAGATGAGATAAGAATGCACACTGGAATGACAGACGAAGATATGGAAAGAGACCTGAAAGAAAAGGAATGCGTCCTGCAGTGGATGCTGGACAACAGGATAAATACTGTGAACACTGTAGGAAAGGTTGTGGCTGATTATTATCACGACAGGGAAAAAGTGCTGAGCATAGTCAATAGAAAAGGCAAGGCTGAAGAAATTCTTGACCCGAGTTTAATGAAAGAAATCAAAAAAGCTGTTTAAAATGATAATTCCGTTTGTCCCGTTCCCAATCAAGAAAGCGGCAAAGGAAGCGACGGACCACTTTTCAAAATTCGGGGACATGGTTTGTAAAGCTTTCCCATCATTAAAGATGAGCCTGTATCAAGCCAATATTGAATTGAGGCCAAGGGAATATGCATCCTTGATAGTATTGACAAGTGTTTTCTACTTCGTCTTGATGACTCCTTTGATTTTTTGGATAGGCTTGATCGCTGGCAGAATAGACTTTTTCCTTCCCCTATTCGTTGGCACTGTTTTTTCTACTTTCATATTCTTCTATCTGATACAATATCCAAACTTGGTTGCCGCCAGGAGAATGAGAGTCTTAGAATCAGACCTATTAAGCGCTTTACAACACATGCTCATAGAAATCAAGTCCGGGGTTCCGCTCTTCAACTCAATGATAAGCATAAGCGTGGATTATGGAGAAATAAGCGAAGAATTCAAAAAGATGGTAAAAGAAATAAATGCTGGCAAGTCTGAGATGGCAGCATTGGAAGAATCATCTAGAAGAAATCCTTCCCTATATTTCAGAAGAACCTTATGGCAATTAACCAACTCGATTAAGGCCGGAAGCGATATCGGGAACGCCCTAGAAGCCATTGTCCACAACCTAACGCAAGAACAGATAATAGCAATAAGAAAATACGGACAAGAACTGAGCCCTTACACATTGATATATATGCTGATTGCCATAATAATGCCAACCCTTGGAATAACCTTCTTAATCATACTGTCGTCATTCGCGGGATTAGAAATTCCAAAATTAATATTTCCCCTGATAATCATTGCATTGGCGGTCTTCCAATACTTTTTCATGGGAGTGATTAAAACCAAGAGACCCTTGATGGTGAGATAAATGAAAAAAGATCTTTATTATTTAACGCCAAAAAAGTACAGGGAGTTTTTTAAGTCTCAGATAATGTACGCTGGCATCAAAGAAGCTTCTACTAATAGGATAGTTGGAATCTCTTACTTCCTAGCAATTATATTATTTCTGAATTCTACTGTTATCTTCCTGTTATTCGGCTTTGGAGCAATGGCAATTCTGATGGGTTTAGGAGTTGGTTTTGGTGTTATAATTTTTACATACTTGTTTTTCATGCTCATTGCTGATTCAAGAGCCAACCAGATTGAAACGGTTTTGCCAGATGCTCTGCAATTGATATCGGCGAATGTCAGAGCAGGTATGACCATTGACAGGGCCATATGGCTCTCTGCAAGACCTGAGTTCGGCGTTCTTGAAGAAGAAATCAAAATGGTTGGAGCGAGGACAATGGGAGGAAAACCATTAAAAGTAGCATTCACTGAAATGACAAAAACTGTCAAATCTAGCATATTAGACAGAACAATAAAACTATTGCTTGAGGGGATAGAGTCCGGAGGCGAGTTGGCTCACCTGCTAGAGGAAGTTGCCAGTAATGTAAGAACCACTCAGACTCTAAAAAAAGAAATAAAAGCGTCTGTCATGACATATTCAATATTTATTTTGTTTGCTGCTGTTATCGCAGCTCCGTTTTTATTTTCGATAAGTATTTTCTTTGTAGATACCATGTCAACTCTTTGGGGAACAGCAGGTCTAAGCAGTTCAATGGCGAGCTCAACAATGGGAATGGGGAGTATGCTCCAGAAAGCCAAAGGCCCTCAGATAACCACAAACGACCTGTTCTGGTTCTCAGTGGCGGCTCTATCCGTCTCGTCGTTCTTTGGTTCAATGACAATAGGCCTTATCCAATCAGGCAAGGAGAAGAACGGTCTAAGACTAATACCGCTAATGCTCATAGCATCAATAACTATATTGGTGGTAGCCATGACTGTTATAAAGATGCTCTTCCAAGGATTTTTTTCTATATGATAGAAACAATAAATTTCATGTGCAAAAGTATAGAAACCTTTAAGTACAGGGTCAACGAAATAAAATTAATTAAATAGGAGGTATTTAAAATGAAAGGACAAACAGCAGTTGAGTACCTAATGACATATGGATGGGCCATATTGATAATTTTGATCGTAGCAGGAGTACTAGCTTATTATGGCATATTCCAACCGCAAGGATTCTTAGGACCGACAGCAAGAGGATTCGGACAGATACAAGTATTGAACCCGTGGAGTTTTGCCAGCGATGGAACAATAACATTAAACGTACAGAATCAAGTCGGAGGAACAATAACACCTAAAAACATTGCAGTGAACTTTACAAACGGTGGTAGTGGTGGTAGTGGAGCGGGAAATTGCGATCTTACTTCAGCGGATATACCCTCAGGTCAGCAAGGAGTTATTAAATGCCAAATAACAAGTGGTTTGAGTGGTTTGACTACAAGTAAACCTTATACTGCACCAATCACAATAACCTACACCTACAATAGTAATGACTTCACTTCAACAGGTACTCTTAGTGGAACAGTAGGATAATCATTTTTAATTTTTTAACTTTTATTGTTTTTCTATTTCTATTTATATCTTTTCTTATTTTCATCTATCAGAAGTCTAACTCCTAGACAATCTTTAGATAAGGGTGGTATCGCTCCTACGCAGTATGATTTCTCACCAAAACTGCTCGCAAGAGCAGCCCTATCGTACTCATCTCTAGAAATCCCAAGCCAGAACATGTCTCCGTTATTCTTTGGTCTGCTGTAACCTGAGACTTCGACCAAGGACGTGTTATTGCTGCAAAAGTCATATCTCCTCGGATTGCTCACTGACCTAACATCTGGATTCAGCATAAGAAAACTTCCATCAATGAGTTCTGACCTCCATTCATATTGACGATTCTTTATGCCTAATTTTTGAGATGCAATATAACCCTCTATTGACCTCGGCATCCTTATGTCAAGGTCATAATCCTTGCTTAACTTCTTTGTCAAAAGCTGAGCTTCTGCAAAGTTAAGAAAAACAGATTCTCTGCTGGGGAGTTCTAAGGTTTTTTCTGCTATCTTACATCCTGCGTCTGGAATGCGCAGAAAGTCGTCTGGTTCTATATCTATTTTTGCAGCTATGCCATCTATTTTCTGGTAAACGCTTTTTCTGAAGAGCATAGCTTAACTTATGAGTACAAAGTGCATAAAATTTAGTTACCACGCGAAGTGGTAAGCCATTTGCCAAACCATTTGATGGTAACATTGAAAAGTTCTTTCTTGCAACTATCAACAAGAAATGCGTGATCTGTTCCTTTCGCAACAAACAATTTTTTGGGCATGTTAGCGTTTTTATACAACTTCTTACTCTGGGAGGGAAACACTGACAAATCCTCGCTGCCATTCACAATAAGCACAGGTATATTGACTTTCCTTATGATTTTCAATCCATCATACTTCAAATAGCTTTCTAACTGCCTAGCATTAATCCAACAGCCAGAATCGCCAAGCAATAATTTTTTCCTGTCTCTTATTTCTTCAACAAAGGCTGTTGGGAATGCATCCTTATGAGAGGCCGGAGTTGACCAAAGCGCCAGGCATTTTATTCTTTTGTCTTTGGCGGCCTCCAGAATATCTACCTTTCCACCAAGACTGTGTCCGATTAAACCGATCTTATCAATATTAACACATTCTCTATCAAGGCTATTCAAAATGCAATCCAAATCCTCAAGCATGGTTTCGATTGTTTGATCCTCAAATTCTCCTTCGGAATCTCCAGAACCTCTGAAATCAAATCTTAAAACAGCAAAACCTTTCTTGCAGATTTCCCTTGCGAAATTGACAAAAAGACTCTGCCATGTACCTAGCTTGTTCGCACCCCAACCGTGGCACATTATTATGATGGGAGGATTTTTCCTTTGCGGTAGATGAAGAATCCCGACTATCTGCTTCCCTCTGCATTTGAATGTTAGTGGAATCTCTTTGATACCAATCATCTCAAAGCGAGCAAACCTCTTATCTCCAAGTCCCTCAGACATATCAGGACATCAATCGATATTTTTTCTATATCAATATCTGGATATTTCGAGCTGATGGTTCTTATGATTTTACCCGCATTTGCCCCGTTGCAAGCGCTGTAAATTTCCCTTGCAGTGTGGTTAAGAACCAGAATTTTCTTTGCCTTGTCCCTTAAAAACAGAAAATCTTTTTCATTCCTGAATTTCTTGACATTAATTTTTTTAGGTTTCAGCCCTTTCAGAACGTCTATAACATACTTTTCCATTTTCATCACCTTATCAGAACGTCTTCGTCAACATACGGTCTGGGATGCTTGCTGATCATGTCTCTCTCCTCTTTTATCGATTTGATGTATTCTATGACCTCGTTGTTCTTCCAGGCTGACCTTCCAATCCTGTCCCATATGCTGGAAATTTTTTCATCCAACACGTTGCCTATCTTGAAAGGAAGTATGCAGTCTACCTTGACATCACCGTTAGGCCTGATGAGCAAGACGCTGGAAGGTTCGAGTATTCTGTATCTAAGATAGAAAGTAGGATCAGTTGAGGTCACTATATCCATCCTTCCCTCGTATTCGTTGCGTCTTGTCTTCAGAAAATGATAGGTTTTCCTAATCTTGTTATCATCTATGTCTATTTCCTTTCTGTTTAATATCGCTCTCCCAGAAAATGTGAACTTCCCCGTTATCATTCTCTTGGCACCAAGCAGATGGGATGTCCTTAGCATCTCGTCAATATAATCTATGTTGCTCCTTTGAATGACGTGAGACACTACCAGAGGTAGCCCTGCTTGGCTTATCATCTTCGCAGCGTTTACAGCTTTTTTCCAACTTCCCTTCACCCCTCTTATCTTATCGTGTATCTCTGGCCTGGAACCGTCGATGCTCACTTGAATCCAATAGTAGTCATACTTGCTCAGCCTTTTGACATTTCTCTCGTCCATGAGCAATCCATTCGTCACGAATATGAACCTCACTCCGTTATCGTCTAGGACGTCCATTATCTTGTACAACTTGTCCTTCAACAGAAGCGGCTCTCCGCCAGAGATAACGCACTCAAAAATGTTCATGTCAGCAAGCTGTCTCGCAACGTCCATCCATTTGTCGAAAGATATGTCCGGCTTGGAACAACCTGATTGATTGTAGCATTGCTTGCATCTCAGGTTGCATTTGTGCGTTAATTCCAGTTGGCATCCTAGCGGACTCTCCAGTTCTTTGGGATAAACATTCTTGCTTTGTAGCTGTTCTAGCAGCTTATCTGTTATCCTGAGCAACTCTATCTGGTTGGACCTCTGAGGAACGGAGGGCAAAAGCCTTTCCTCCTTCAGGTCCGATATCATCTGTTGAAAATCAAACACTCAATCACTTCTCCAACGGATTTTCTGAACCCCTCGAAGATGTAGCAAGCGCTGAAACTAGAGCGAGAGCTACCGCAGTAGCTGAAGCCACCATTGCACAAACTGTCTTCTCTCCAGCCTCCAATATACTATCGAAGTAAGAGACAGCCGGCTCCGTGTATGATAGAGGCCTTGCATGATTCATTTTGTATTCATTCATATTATCACCCCAAGATTTTTTTAAAAATGCGGCGCAAAACAAACACAAATTTTTTCATAACTGAATTATAAGAATCAACCAGCATATAATATTCTAACCACTAGAGGTTGTAAAAAATTAAAGAAAATTAAAAAATTTTAAAGGGATTAACTTTCGAAAGCTATTCCGCCTGTTCTGCTTGCAATGATGTTGTAAAGGAATGCAATAATCGCTCCCCATATAAACATGAATATACCGTAAAATATGGGTACAATTATTATTGCAAGATATCCAGCACCTGCAGCGATGCCAGCACCTGGTAGGCCAGTCATGCCACCCACTGCACCAAATATGCCAGCAAATAGGGCAATGAACAATCCAGCGATGAATCCTATTATAATTCCAAGTACACCGCCTATTTTAGCCACTGATAAAACATCTAATTTTTTAATTACAATTTTAGCCATATTATCACAAGACTATATTAACAAAGACAACTTATATAGCTTAATGCCTTTTCCTTCTATCAACGTAAAGGGCTGTATAAGAAATAAGAACTATGGGCGTTGTCACAAAAAAAACTATGAGCGAACCTGCTATAGAAAGAATATTTTCTAGTCCGCTGTTAATCAGCAAGAATATCAGGAAAAGGAAGAATATGCTAAGGAAGTTTTTCTCTGCTGTCTCAAAGCTTTTCTTGATTGCCTCCAAGGCCTTGAGATTGTCAACAACAATGGCCTGATTAATGAACACGAAGAAAATGCTGACAATGACCAAGACTATCACGCCAAGAGCTGCTATTGAAAAAATGATGAATGCGTAAAAGAACGAGACCTGAGACAGAGCGGATAAGTTGCCTAACGTCATTATCGGAACGAAGATGACAGATATTATTATCAGAACAGTCAAAAGAAAGACCAAATCCGCTCCTATGATGGTCCAGAACTTTTCCTTGGCCGTCTTCAACATGGTTTCATAACTCGTTCTTCCTCTAAGAGAATCGTAAGCCATTCTTGTGAACCCTCCGCCCAAAACCGCTGATAACAATATTCCTATTATGAACATGACTATAGAGAAAGATAATACTCCTAGGTTGGACATCAACAGACTGACAACACCAGCGTTCATGCCTGTAGAGAAAAGGATTACTATCCACGGCAGGACGCCTATCAGAAAGGGTATCGAGACTATGAACATTTGCAAGATCAGAGCTATCACGAACTGCCAGAAATTCTTCTTATACGACATCCATGCCCTTTCTATGAATCCTATGGTGGTCATTAGATAATAATTGAAAGAAGTAGCTTATAAATTATACTGGGAGAAAGTATATCATCAGCGCTTCCAAGACTATTATCGCGACGCATGCGAAAATAACTATTTTTGGATCTAACTTCAGCTTGCTATCCGCATCTTCCTCATATCTCATCAAACCTGCCATTCCCGCCGGCGTTTTTCCTAACGCGTCTTTTTGAGCCATGACACAACCTTGTTATGAAAATTATTTAAGCCTTTCTCTTTCTCTTCCTGATAGGTTTCTTGGCCTTATCCTCTTCGATGCTGACGATAGCTAGGTACAACAGAACAGACCAGATGACTATGTTGACGAAAAGGTTAACCCATTTCACATTCAAGGTTGCACCTGGATAGGCCACCTTGCTCAACCACGGCAAGAAATAACCCCAATAACTAACCCCTAATAAAAATACGTTAGGGAAAAGCCCTGTGATCAAAGTAATGAGTATTCCTGCTAGTATGGAGTAGATAGGTGTCTTGTATTCTTTGCACATAATAGAATCATAATAAATCTACTATATAAATTTTAAGTGTGTACTGGGCACAACGGACGTATGAAAAATGGTGTGTGCCTTGGTCTATAAAGATAATTCATAAATTTTAAGATACACAGCAACAACTTTGGCCAGAAGAACAGTTATCTTGTCCTATAGAAGTTTCTACTGATTGGCATGTAGGATTAATGTAAACTTCAGCGTCAGCAAACCAGACTGTCCCTTCATCTTGATACGCGATTTGTCTGACTGGATCCCAAAATTGATAACTGCCAGCATTGAGGGCTAATATAAAGAATGTAGGTAAAGTTGATGACCACGCACTTCCATCGTAATTTAATATTCGACCTAAAGGTGGAACCCTGCCCGTTAATGTTCTTTGAACCCAACCGTTCGTTTCAGGATAAAGCGCAATTGTATTCATTGGAACAAATTCCGGCAGTACATCCTCCTTTGTTCCATCTATATCGCATTTATATTCCCACCCATATTCTGAAGAATACACCATCGCATTAGAATTATGTTCTCTCACTTGACCATAATGATAAAGAACCTCTCTTGTGACGTCATTACGATAATCCCAGACACCTATAACACTGGAAGGAACAATGCCGTCTTTGCCAATAGTAGACGGACCAGTTCTAATCCAGAATTTAACAACGATGTAATCGCCGACTTTCAATGGATTGGTCTTATAGTCGTTGGGAATAGCTGGCGAAATGCATTCTCTCCAATAATTACCTACTCGTTCAGATATAGGAGTGCTTTCGTCGCCATCGGTGTATGCTTCAACTCTCCAACTTGGCTTCCCGCTTGGTGATAGGACATTGTAATCAATAAAGAGATTTTGCGTGCCACCGCCTCCACCACCTCCTCCGCCAGTTGTTGAGGGAGTCAATATACCGAACGCTGAGCTAAAGAATGACACTATCGAGTTGAAGAATGATGCAAAGAAGTTGGTGACGTCCTGGAACGATAGAGCGTAGACAGGAGAGGATATTATTATCAGTAGGATTAGTATCAAAAAGACTTTTTTCATACAATTAATTTATGATTTCAGCTTAAATATAAAAATTAGTTGTGTGCTGGGCATAACCCATCTTCTGTGAACAAATCTCGTAAACACGTTCATCTCTGTTTGACAGCATTCGTCTATGCGATCTACCCGTCCATTAGGACTGTTTGATCTTACACCTTGCCACGATTCTTTTGAACATCTAAAGCCCAATCGAATCCCAAACTTTTCAGCTTAGTTCTCTCGAACGGCAAATTAATGGTGGATGGAGTTTCCTCCCCTTAAAGGGACAGCTGTCTGCCCAGCCCACAATAAGAGATGATTTTCAAAAGTATAAAAAGATTAACTTGTATAACTGTTTTCTTAGATTTTTGATTTGTATTCGTCTGCAGTTTCTTGCAAAACAACTTCCCTCATCTCTGCTGGAAAATCTTCTTTGGAATTTGTAAGAGCGTTACTAACTGTTGCCATTAAATCCAGAGCTGATTTTGGTCCAGGTAAACTAAAATATTCTCTAGCTACATTATCGGCTATACCGTAAGCTCTTTTTGCTTTTTTAGCAACCGATACTTCACTCAAATCTTCAATCGGAACAATAAATGCCTCTTCTTGAGTAATTGACATTTTATCACTTTAAGATAGTTATAGATGCAAAAATTTAAATAGCTATCGCTAACGATAAAAAAAGAGAATAAAACCAGCAGAAGTGTTTTAAGAGGCCTGAGCTAGAAGGCATTGGAAAGTGCGAGCTGAACACATCGCCGAAGCTTTGTGCGTACACTCCACTCCCATTAAGCGGATCGTCTATCCGCGCCAGTTACCTAGTTTTCCCGACAATTTCCATCTTAGATGCTTTCAGATGTTAAATGTTATGACGTAGCTGCCCGGCGGTACCAATTGATAACCGGTAAACCAGAGGTCACGAATGAGCGTTCCTTTCGTACTCACCCATCCTTCAGGTCAGGTAACAACACCCTCAGTAGATATAAACCGTACTGTCTTTGTCGTCTGACGTAGGAATTGAATTTTGGCTCATTAGCTACTCCATTCGCGCATAAGCGCATTGGGACGGTTCATTCATTGCCAATTAACATACGGTAGAATGATTTCATCGCTAGCACTATCGCTAAAGCTAATCATTTCTAAATCAGGAGAAGATTATTTTGAATATCAGAGGTGACTTCGATAAAGTCATTTTTTCTTCCTTTAATCGACCTTTCTTCATTTATTCAAATCGTATTTTTAGAGACCCGCGTCAGATCACGACGTACTGAATTGCTGGAAAGCCAAGGAACAAAGGGTTAATAATTTTTCCTGTTTTGAAGGATGAGGAATTGAGATTGTTTTTAAAAATAGTTTAACTGAATTTTGCTTTCCAATTCTTAAGATGTATTCATCTTTTTTTCTTGCATAAAATAATTTACTCTCAATCTCATTCTTCTCTAAGACCTTTTTAAACCATTCTAGCATTTCATTGCTTTTAGACCAGATTTCTATTTTTGGCCTGCCTCTTTCGTTTGTAACACTTCCGTCTCCAGCTATCCAACCTCTTAAAAAATCGACTTCATCTTTGTTGGATAAGTTTTCTGGAGGCTTGATTGTTTTTGATTTAGCACCACTAGGTATATTATATTTATCTTGTAATTCTTTCCATAAATCTGGTGACCAGACTCTTACAAAATATTTTCCTGTTCCAAAACCTGAACTGTTAAATCTCATATAAGGAAATTTGTTTGTAAATTTTATTATTAGCGGTACTACTGTTCTTTCAATGAAATCTAGGTTTTTATTCGTGATGATTATTTGTGGCTCATCTTTAGCTATATGGCCGTCGCTACCAACGATCCCAGCCAACAAAGCTAAATCGCCCATTATCAAATCAACACTTTACTTGTATTTATCTATTATTAACCCCTTTGTGTTGTCCCCTGCACTCTCTCCCAGCTAATGTCCCCTTTTAATCAGTGAACACCTGCACCCTTGGCCGCTACTGCACGGCCAGGAGAGGGGAAGCCGACAGCGAGGTAGCAACACGCGGGGTCGATAGGAGCTCTCGCCCGCCACGACTCTGTTTTGAGGTGGCGGCGCAAAGTACTAGACTAACTACACTTCTCTTATTAGTCTAGTGAATCTTCTAAGGCAAAATTATTTATTCATGTCACGGTTCTGGCGAGACATAAAATTTTTATATATTTATTTTAGAGACTCACGTCTCTTAAAACATCTAGAATTTCTTAGAAGACCAAAACTCTGCGCTACCATATCCCCGGGGTAGCTTTTCTGAAGTCACCGACATCCATCAATAACGCTCGGCGTATCGCTAGCCCACGCTTTCACGGTTGGATTCATCACCATGTTGAATCCAATAAATGATCCTTTTGCGCTTGCACTCTACTCCCCATTTCTGACGGGAATGAGGACCACTTTGGGCGCCCTTGATCTCCTGTCAAGGACGTACCGCCCCAGCCGAGCGGTCCACCAATCGGTGTCCCCCGAGTCGAGGTTAGTCATAAGATTGTAAAAGAGCAGTGTTACATTGTCGCCTATTTACTGACCAAAGTCAGTAACTTGACAGCTACTGCCTACGCTATGCAAACACAATATTATAACAACGACAGGCTACCGCAGAGCTCCACGGGGTCTTCTCTTAAGGGTCGAAAAAATATCGTTCTTATCCAACACTCTAAAATAAGCAGGATTTGAAAATCCTATTTCTTTTATCCACTTCTCAAGATTTTTCTTACCATACAAATTAATTTTATGTTCATAAATATTTTTAGAGAAGAGTTTCCTTATTGTTTCTTTATTCTTTCGAGTGGTAAATCCAAGATACTTATTTCGATTCCCCCTGAGGGTCTGTGGCCTTTTCACCACAATAGCAGGTTCGCCGGACTCTAGTTTAGGACAGCGAAGAAGTCGTTAAGCCATTCATGCGGGTCGTCATTTAAACGACAAGGGATTGCGCTGCTAAGTCCTCCAAATAAACATGAAGGACCAGTCGTATCCGCATGTATTTTATGATGGCTTCTGTTTCACGTAACTCCGTCCATCTCCGACTGAATTTCAAAATTCAATTAAAATCGAAGAGGACTTAACATCTACGCTACCTATGTCCATCAGCTAGTAAATTACTAGCTATTTAAGACGGTCAGAGTTACCGCCGCCGTTAACGAGGGCTTGGATCGGTTGAAACCGATTTTCACACACTCGCACTGGGCAGGCCTCACTGACTATACAAAAGATTTCTCTTTAGCAGTCAGCTATGTTTTTGTTAAACAGTCGCCTCTTCCATGTCACTGCGACCTATGCACTTCTGCATAGGCAACCCTTGTACCAAAGATACGGGTCTATTTTGCCGATTTCCCTAAACTAGTATCATCCGAAACGCCATTGCCTTTTCAGCAAGGATACCAGTATTGGTTCTCAGTACAATCATAGACAATCCTTTCTGATTACATTTTCAAGGACTCTAGGAATTTGACTAACTCCACTATACAGCAGAGCTATTCATAGATTCAACTGATTCTCTCCATGATGGAACTCCTCAGTTTTAGCTATTTAACTTGCGTAGCCATATCTCTAAAGTGTCTGCAATCAGACTTGTGTTGCCACACGTATGTCTATGGTATCTGGATATTAACAGATTTGCCTTCCCGTACAGCAGTTAAGAGTACGGTTAGGATTGACTAACTCACGACCGAGAAACGTTGTCGTGAAAACCTTGTCCTTAAGGCGGAGAGGTTTCTAACCTCTCTTCGATGCTACTACCAGCAGGATTTTCGTTTCTGTATGGTCGACACTTCCTCACGGAGGTGCTTCTGCCCAAACAGAACGCCTTCCTATCATATTATTTTCATAATCTGAGGTATCGGTTCTTAACTTACTCCAGTCCATTTTCACCGCGCAAGTCCTCGAGAGGTCCGTTGTTACACGTTGATTATGCGATGGCAACTTCTGAGCCTACGCCCCTCCTGTTTTGGGACTTGTACAAGCTTTGTGAATTAGTTAAGATTAGGGACCTTAACCTCAGGCTAGGTTGTTCCCTTTGCGGACACCTGGCTTACCCGGGTGCCCTTACTTCCATCTTCTACGACGTTGACAGATTATTAGTTTGACAGGAAAACTGGAAATTTCTTTCCTTGGTCCCCCAATCAGTGCTTTACCCTGCCAACTATCTCTGATGAAGCTATGCTAGTCACATATTTCGGAAGGAACCAGCTATCACCGCCTTCGTTTGGCTTTTCACCCCTAACCCCAATTCATCCGAGTGGTTCATCCAACATCGGTTCAGACCTCCACGCAGCTTTCGCTACGCTTCATCTTAATCGGGGTTAGATCAAGCGGTTTCGGGTCTTGTCCTTGTGACTTCAGGCCCTTTCAGACCTAGCGCCACACTTGCGTTACGCGCAATTCGCTTTCGCTACGGATGCTTTGTTTAACAAATTATCCTTGCCACAAAAACAAACTCCCTGCCCCGTGTCTTTAGCCAAAAAAATGTTCAGTTTCTCATTCTTTAGCGGGTGTTTAAATCCAATATTTTAAAAAATAATTTACAGTTATTCCTGCAGTTTATTTGAACTTTACAACAAACCGTTAAAGTCGATTAGAGCACTTACTCTGGTTTCTACACGGACTCCATAATCCTGTAATCTCCTGCTCGTACACACTGCTTGCGCAATTTTCCTTCGCAAGAGAACCTTTCAGACCATGGATGACTATAACCAATAGGTTTCAAGGTCTTTTCATCTTCGGTTAAGAATACTTTTCAGCTTTCAGTCACCTTACTTATTCACTATCAGACTTTCGAGATATTTAGAGTTGGCCATTGATGACAGCCGTCTTCCTGCTCCAAATCCGAGGAACAGTAGTCTTTTCCTGAATCAACTTTCTAGTCTTCCTTTACCGGTCTATCACCGTCTATGGAACTGCTTTCCAGCAGACTTCAAGTCAACTAGCTAAGTTGTGCCAGGCTCCACATCTTAACTGCATTTCTGCAGCAATTCGGTTTGCTCTCTTCCGTCTTCACTCGCCGTTACTGACGGAATAAACATTCGTTTTCTTTTCCTCCGCTTACTAAGATGCTTCAATTCAGCGGGTTATCGATTCTTTCGAAACACTAGCCGAAGCTAGTATGAATTCACATTGAGGGATTCTTGGTTCAAAGGCTGCTTACGCCTACCCAAGACTTATCGCAGTTTGCTGCGCCCTTCATCGTTCTCGAAAGCTGAGCTATCCACCTATTGGCTTCCCTGCTCAGACCCTAACTTCCACTTCTGCTGGTTTCATTGATCATAAAGACCTAAAAGACTCGACTTACCGTCTTGTTCTCATCCACGTTTCCGTGTCAAGAGGTGTTCAAATTTTTCATCGTCTTCAACCCTTACATCGCAAAGCATCTTTGCAATGTGCATCTTACATCCTTTGCCATCATTTTCCCCGTGGGATTTTCATAGCTTTTGGCTCAACAAACGTATTAACTCATTTGGCAATTCATACTAACGTATGAACATTAATCAAAACCACACTTGATAGTATGGCTTAATGACAACGATAATGTTGTCAGAAGGAGCATCATCTAGTCGCCTAATCAGCTATTGCCCATGTTATATTGAGGCGAACATAATATCATCTTTAAGTAAAAAATTATATCTTCCCAAGAGTATTTAAACGTTATTGTTTTCATGAAAATTCTATATTTTAGATTAAATAAAAAATCATAGAAGATTATTTAAAGTTTTTATTGCATAAGCTTTTTATGAAATTGAGCGCAACGATGCTTGACCTCGATGGAACAGTAGTTTTTCAAACCAAAGAATATATTGAAGATACTGTTGGAAAAACTATTTATGAACTAGGCTTGAAGGCTGACAAAGACTTTGTAGACGATTTTTGGTATTGCAACGGAAGCGACAGAGACAAAATAATTGAAGATAGACTTGGAATAGATTATATGAAATTTTGGAGGGTTTTTTGGAAAAACGACAATCCAGAAGAAAGGGCAAGACATACAGGAGTATACGATGATGTCGCTGCGCTGAAAAATTTGAGAGAAAGGGGAATAAAATTGGGGATTGTAACGGGAGCGCTTACAAAAGTTGCTGATGCTGAAATATCAAAGGTCTTATCAAAGGTTAAAGGATTAAGGTTTGATTCAATTGTATCAAACAATGTTGGGATAAAACCAAAACCGCATCCTGATAGCTTACTTGTTTGCATGAAAGAATTGGGTGTTAAAAATAATGAAACCATTTATGTTGGAAACGCGAACGAAGATGTTCAAGCCGCAATAGCAGCACAAGTAAAGCCAGTCATTGTGCTAAGAGAACAGAAAAGAAAAATGCTTTATGACCCTTCTGTAAAAGTTATTAATTCTTTATATGAAATTGAAAATATTATTTAGTGCGTTTATTTACACATACCTTAAAACTTCTTCCATAAAATCTTCTATGTTAATCAGAGGACCTTGTCTACAACTCTTCTCATCTAATTTTTCAATTTTATTTGACTCAATTCCATTGGTGTAGAAAAAGAACGGTATAAAGCCTTGGGTGTGTTCTCCTGTCTTAGAAGACGTAGGATGATCAGAGCAAACCACCAGTAAAGTTTTCTCAAAGTTAGTGTATTCCAAAATTCTCTTGAAAACCTCTCTGTCAATCTTCTCTATGAACATGCTTCCCAACTTTGGATTCTTGTCGTGAGAAGTTATATCACAGCCTAAGATATGCAGAATAACAAAATCGTAAGTGTTCAACAATTCTAAGGCTTTCAGAACCTTTGCTTTCAAGTCTGTTTTAAGATCAGCTGTCGCACCCGGAACTTCTTCTACGTGTATCTGCATCGCCCTTGCAATTCCTTTGATAACAGGGGAAGCAGCAATGCAAGCTCCGTTCAGGCCGAACCTATCCTTGAAACTTTTCACATAATTAAAACAGCTGGCGTCCCTCAACAGAACGTAGTTGGCAGGTATCTTCCTGTATTTGTTCGAGGGATGCTCCTTTAATATCTTGTAAACCTCTTTTGAAAACTTGTTCAAGGCAGCAGCGGTCTTGAAAGCATTGTTCTCGTCCTTTAACGGTTTCACGTCTAATACATCTTTCCCCTCTATACCAGGATCAGAATCGCTGACGTCAGGGCACACATCTACGCTATTCAGAGCAACCACGCCTCTGTGCCCCAAGGATTTGTAAAAATCAATTCTCACGCCGTCTAGGAAAAATTCTTTGATGGTCTTTGACATCTCGAACAAACCAGACGAGTCTCTTCCAGCCCTCCTGTCAACAACAACTAATCTAGGTTCATAGTTTCCCATTTTAAATCTATCTTCCATGACTTCTTTCACAGTTGCAAAATTGGCTCTGACGTAAACGCTCCCAGGTGTTATTCTCAAATTTATTCCAAGAGCTTCCAAAAAACCTCTCCCCGGATATTCTTCCTTGGGATAACCTAACAATACGAAGTTGGATATTCCAGAATCAGGATGACTGCCTTCCCTGTTCTCTATCAGGCCTGAGAAGCCGTTCTTTGTAAGCATGTCTATGTTAGGCTTTGAAGCCATCATCAAAGGCGTTATTTCAGTATCATCCGCAATGCCATCTAGAATTACAAACAGGACCTTTTTGTTCATAATAATATTATTTATACTGTGTATTTATTTTATCATTGTACAAGCATTTTGAACGCACGCGCACCTTGAAGTATCCTGTTTCTCTATAACCCAGTCAGAATATGTTTTGCAGTTCTTGCTGTAAGACGATAGTTGAGTAGTATTAACACAGTCTTCTGTTTGGTCTTTACAAAATGTTATGAAGCACTGGGAATCTTTGGTACAACCTCCTCCTGGAACATTTATTGGAGTTGTTCCTTTTTCTGTTGGTGTTACTTGATTCTGTGAAGTTGGTTCGTTAGCTTGTGGTTGTTGCTGAAAGAAATTAAAGTAGTAGACAATGAATGATAGGAATATTGCTATAACGAGCAAGAGCAGATAAAAATTATGTCTGCTTGGTTTCTTTTTATTTTCAGAACCAACTTTAACAATAACTTTTTGGAAAACATTTTGTTTAACACTAGTCCTATTACTTTTCTTTGTCTGTCTTCTAACTTTTCTTTTAGCTTTTTTTGCCAAATCTTTCACCTCTCAAGCATGAAAACTTTCCTGGTAGGAATTTCTGTGAATATCCTCTCCAACAACATCTTTTCTTCGAACTTCTTGCCTATAACCAACGGTTTCAGTTCCTCTGCCAGCTTAACAGCATCGCTCAACCTTATATAATTATTAGAATGAATGGTAAATAAAATATCTCCTTTCCTGACGCTGTCGCCCATTTTTACATTCAGATGGATTCCTGCTCCCTTGTCCTTGGGGGCTCCTGCCTCTCTGGCAACAAGTACTATGGCAGAATTCTTTACCCATAGAACCCTTCCTTCTGTGTCAGACTTTATTTTGAATGTTTTATCACCGATTTCAATATTCTCTGGTTTTATTTCAGGATCTCCTCCCTGTGCCTCTATAATTTCTCTCATCTTCTTTTCAGCTTTTCCGCTTCTCAAAAGTTCCAAGGCCGCCCCATGATCTTTCAAACCGACCTCGTTGAACAGAATATCAGAGAGCATAGTCGCTTTCTCTACCAAGTCTTTTGGCCCTTTACCCTGTAACGTTATCAACGCTTCTCTTGCCTCTAGAGCTGGACCTATGCAGTAACCCAATGGTTGGTCTCCGAATGTTACGCCGCAGGCTATGTGCATTCCCAGTCTCTTGCCCAATTCAAGAAAGTCCTCTGCCAACTCGCGCGCCTTTTGCACGGTCGTGATTTTTGCTTCCCTTCCAGTGGGTATGTCTATGACAACGTACTTGGCACCGATTGCTTTTTTCTTAGACATTATGGAAGGCAGAAGCATCGGGTCTATTCCCAGAGGATATTCTATCTTTATGAACTCATCATCAGCAGGAGACAAGTCTAACGCGCCTCCCCACACCAGGCATGCACCAGTTTTTTTAACAACCTCCTCTATCTCATCCAGAGAAAGGCAGACAGGCGCCAGCACTTCCATACGATCCGCAGTCCCAGCAGGAGATGTTATTGCCCTAGAAGATGTCTTTGGAATAATCAGACCTGCAGCAGCAAGTATTGGAACAAGAACTATTGATGTTTTGTCGCCAGGTATACCGCCTATGGAATGCTTGTCGCATATGACGTGCTTGTTGAACCTGAACCTCTTTCCAGCATTAACCATTGCTCTTGAAAAACCTACAGCCTCGTCTATTGATATACCCCTGGTGTATAGAGCTGTTACAAGAGCTGTCAATTCGATGTCAGATAATTTTCTCTCAGTGACGTCATTAACAATTATCTTTATCTTTTCATATTCTAACCTGCATCCAGATATCTTCTGTTTTATATACACTATAGACTCTGGTTCCTTTTCCTTGGAAACTTCGACGTGTTCCCCGCCCTTTATGTCAAAGAACCTGGTAACATCATCGTTTGTTATCATCTCTCCCTTCATCGTGAATCTGGTCGTGATGTCAACTATGGCTGTCAGCTTCTTTTCCTTGCATCTTAGAGAAACCCTATCCAGAGCATGCAAGCCCAGAAAGTCAGCATCCTCTTTGTTCAGTATTACGATGTATTTTCCCCCGGCTTCCAAATTTATGGGTCTTGCTACCAGCCTCATGCAATCATTCCTTACGTTTTTTAACAAGGTTCACGAAAAATTTTATCAGCACCCCTCTACCTTCAATTATAAGGCACGATAGGAAATAAAGATAAGCCAGGGATATTATGTTGCTAATAGCCCCACTAATAGACATCTGCTCTTGGGTAACAAACATAGGGTTTATCGTCGATTCCAGATAATAGATGTTTGGCGACATTAAGTAGACTTGCCATGAGGGAAGCCTGTCGCCCACTGCCAATAGCGTAAAGGAAATAAGAAACTCGAAAGCGAAAAGTAAAATTAATTTTTTCCAGTTGGGTCTGAAAAAATTCAAGACTCTTTTTAAAATCATTTTAAATAACCTGCAGGACAGGTTTGGCTCCCTGTTATTTTATTACAGGCTGATTTTAGATCAGAGCAGTCTAAGTCTGCGTTGTGATACTGGTTTTGTAATTTGCAAAGGTTTAGTATGTACCACTCTATCTGTGGTAGGCTAACGTCAGCATTTGTGTTGCAACTGTATTTTCCCCAGTAGTTACAGTTCTCTATCATAACATCCTTTATGGAAGCACATTTGTAATCTGGTCTTGCAACCTCGCAGCTATCTTTTGGAGCATAGGTCGGAACAGTAACTGCTATTATAAAAATTATTAAAGCTACTATTGCCAAGATATCTTTCTTGGTTAATTTTATATGAGACAGAAATGCCAACTTAGGCTTGCCTTCTTTTTTATGCTCTTCGTGCTTCTCTTCCTTGTGCTCCCCTGCCATAGAATCACTTTATGATTCCAAACTTTTTAATACTATCTGCCAGTTCCTTATGGTTCTTTGCGTATTCTTTCAAAGGAATGTTTTTAACCGAAGCGTCTATCGCCTGTCTTATTCCCATTGCCCCGCACATAGTTCCCTTGGGATTCCAGTGGCAACCTCCGCCGAACTGAGCTATAAAATCATTGCCGAATATCTCTATCAGCTTTGGTATCATTCCTGCATGCAAGCCGCCAGAAGCTACTGGCATGACTTTATTTAAATTATACATCTCCTTTGTTAAAGCATTACAATTTTCCAGAACCTCTTTTTTGGTTTCGAACATCTTGCCCACTGCCGTCCCGATGTGCAACTGATCCAGACCTATTAGTCTTGTTACCAGAGCAATAACTTTCATAGAGATACCATGCTTTGGATTTTTTGTTATCGCTGCGTGACCTGCCCTGTGAGCATGCAAAACTAATTTCAAATCCTCGTTGGCATTCCTTAAATTCTGTAAGGCAGACCAACCTGTTGTTATTATATCGACCATGACATACTCTCCGCCAGCTTCCTTGACAAAACTGGCTCTCTCTAACATAGTGTCTACCTCGGCTGTTACATTGGGCATGTAAATTTTCTTTTCTCCGGTTTCTTTTTCTGCTTTGTCTCTCATCTTCAAAGTCTCTATAACTCTCTTTTCAAACTTGTTGAAACTCAGAGAGCTCAGATTCTCATCGTCCTTGACAATGTCCAGACCACCCATCCAAGCCTCATAAGTGACTTTTGCATGCTCTTCTTCGTTCAATCCTATTTTTGGCTTAACGATTGTCCCGCACAAAGGTCTTCCTTGAACATTCAACAACTTCCTTATGCCGTCGATGCCGTAAAGAGGACCTTTGAAAGATCTTACAATTTTTTCAGGCCAATCAACGTCTTCTAGCCTTAAATTCTTAACGGCCTTCATGCCGAATATGTTTCCTGCAATGCTAGAGAGAATCTGGGACATGTTTCCCTGCTCGAACAGCTCTAGAGAATAGGCAATCTTTACAAAATTCCCTTTGATTTCGAATACCTTTGCCCCCAGCTTTCTAATTCTTGGTGTCATGGTAGATACGGTAACCCATGTACCAATGCTGCTCTCCGCAGCAACATCCTCTGCTGCTTTATTTATAGAGATCTTTTTTTCAGGCTCGATTCTGAATAAACATACTAAATCGTTCTTATCAGGTTCGTATCTCAAATCAATGTAGCTCATTTTTTAACCTTTCCTATTCTGTACGCATCATAACCAATGTAAATGCTTACCCATAATGACCAGAAGATTATCCAGTATATGCCTGCGAAACTGACTGGACCTGCTATAGATAAATACCAGAATGAGAATATGCACACTGCCAAATAAAGTGAAATAAGATAAAAGGCTTCTTCTGTTTTCTTTTCAATGTATAGATAACCTATGCCCCAAAAAAAGAAATTCAAAACTGCTGCAAATAACGGACTCTTCTCAGCCTTATATGATTTCATTTTTTTTCACCTTCTTCTTTTGATTTAAATTTTCTACGTTTTAACATCGCAAGCTTAACACGATTACTTACAATCTGTTGTTTTACTGGATAGTAATCGATGTGCAATAATTTGTAAACTTCTTTAATGCCGCCTTTAAAATAAGTTCTAATGTCAATGTGGAATACCTTTTCTATTCCGGCTCTTTCCGGATGTTTATTATTTTTAACAGAATTTCTAACATAATTAAGAATAATTTTTCTTCCTTCATTTTTATTTTGAAATTCCATTCTTGGCATTGTATCGCTATATATTAATAATTATTTTATCTTTAATTTAAGAAACTCCCCAGGCGTCATAATACCCTTTTCGCAAATTATTCTCTTTACGTATTTGAGCGGTGTAATGTCGAAAGCTGGATTTTTCACTTCTAAGGTTTTCATATGCTCTCTATAAATTTCATTAGGATTTCTTTCTTCGATAACAATTTTCTTTCTTCTGTCTAATTTTAATGTATCGCCTACCACATAGAAAGGTTTCCTATGTTCTTTAGCAATCACTGCCATAGGGTATGTCCCTATCTTGTTAACAACGCCCTCCTTTCTAAGTGCATCGCAACCGACCATCACTATGTCAACCTCTTTAATGAAGAATTCTACAGCAGAATCTATTATTAGTTCAACAGGTATTTTTAGTTTCGCTAGTTCTTTTGCGGTTTTTATTCCTTGGCCTTTCGGTCTTGTTTCAGTCGCGTAGACAGTAATCTTCTTACCTTCTTTCCAAGCCTGTTCGATGACAGCGCATACCTCACCGGAGTGGCAATGAGTCATTATCTTATCACCGCTCTTTATCAGTCTGCTTCCTCTTTTAGCTATTTCTTTTGTTGACTGATTCAACCTTCTCAGCAACCTGTTTATCGTCTCTATCTTCTTTTCCTTTTTAATAATCTCCAAACAATTGTGCAGAACAACTTCTGTCGGTCTTGTGTTTTCAATTCTTTTGGCTGTATTGTTGAACTCTTTTCCAAAACCTTTTTCCTTTGCAAGCTTTCTTAAGAACTTTAGACTTTCGACAGCAATCTCTTTGGCTCCCTGTATCTCCAAGCTATTGAGCTTTTTTATCAGGTCGTTCAGGCCCTCTGGCATAGATTGATTATATTAGGATTACAAAATAAATATATGGGTTTTCAAGAGGAGAACGAAAAACTCATAGAGCATATAAAAAGCATCGGCTATTTGAAATCTAAACAGGTGGAAGAGGCCTTGAGAAAGATTCCTAGGCATTCCTTTATTCCTGAAAGCATAAGGCACCTTGCATACAGGGACACGCCTTTGTCCATAGGCTATAATCAGACAATATCACAACCATCGACAGTCGTGGCAATGACAGAAGCCTTGAACGTCAAAAAGGATCAAAAAATACTGGAAATAGGAACTGGTTCAGGATGGCAAACCTCAATATTGTCTTACTTGGTTGGCGAAAAAGGTTTTGTTTACACTATTGAGGTAATCGACGAGCTTGCAGAATTCGCCAAAGGTAATTTGCAAAAAATGTGTATAAGAAACGTCGAGGTTTTTGTAAAGGATGGTTCCTTAGGTCTGGAAGAGAAGGCGCCCTTTGATAGGATTATAGTAACGGCTGCTTGTCCTGGTATACCAAAACCTCTGCTAGAGCAGCTGAAGATTGATGGAACAATGGTCATACCTGTCGGCGATGTTTACTTGCAGGAAATGATGATTGTTAAAAAACTGAAGAATAAAATAGAAAAGAAATCTATTGGCTCTTTTATGTTTGTGCCATTAGTTGGAAAATATGGTTTTAGATGAAACTCAGTTCAAATCAGGTCTCCTGCATCTTAGAAACCTTTATATTTAGGCTTTAACAATTTGTAGTGTATGAAGGTTACACTCAGTGTGATAAAGGCTGACGTCGGTGGATTTGTCGGTCATTCCGCAAGTCACCCAGATATTTTGGAAGTAGCAAGGAAAGTTCTTCAAGAAGAAAAGAATAAAGGTTATATTAAAGATTTTCATGTAACATCATGTGGCGATGATTTAGAGTTAATAATCACCCATGAACACGGAATCAACGATAAAGGCATACATGGCATAACTTGGAATGCTTTTATTAAAGGAACGGAAAAAGCAAAAGAACTAGGATTGTATGGAGCAGGACAGGATATTCTGAAAGAAAGTTTTTCAGGAAATCTAAAAGGTATGGGTCCTGGATTTGCAGAGATGGAATTCGAAGAAAGAAAATCCGAACCTGTAATAATTTTCATGGCAGACAAAACAGAACCTGGTGCATGGAATTTTCCTCTTTGGAAAATATTTGCAGACCCGTTCAACACGGCAGGTCTTGTAATAGATCCTGAAATGCATGATGGCTTTAGATTCTTAGTAGAAGATATAAGAGAGGAAAAAGAGGTATTGATAGATTCCCCAGAAAGTATATATGATTTATTAGTTTTGATAGCAGCACCAAGCAGATACGCAGTGAAAGCAGTTTACAAAAAGAATGGAGAAATAGCTGCTGCAACTAGCACGCAAAGATTGTTTCTCATAGCGGGAAAATATGTTGGAAAGGACGATCCTGTTATGATTGTCAGAGCACAGCATGGTTTACCAGCTGTAGGCGAAGTATTAGAGCCGTTTGCATTTCCGCATCTGGTTGAGGGATGGATGAGAGGAAGTCATAATGGTCCTTTCATGCCTGTTTCGGTCAAAGATGCAACTCCATCTAGATTTGATGGGCCACCGAGAGTTATGGGTTTAGGTTTTCAGTTAAAGAATGGAATGCTTGTAGGTCCTAGGGACATGCTTGGTGATATAAGCTTTGACAGAGCAAGACAAAAGGCAAACGAGATAGCGGACTTCCTAAGACAGCATGGTCCATTTGAACCTCATAGATTAAGTTCAGAATGCATGGAATATACCACTCTACCAGAAGTTTTGAAAGAACTTAAAGACAAGTTTGTTGGAGAAACCGATCAAGACATTCAAAGATTTTTGGCTCAAGCAACTGTAGCAAAAGTCTTAGAAAAACATAAACATAAATTCAAGAAGATTACTTAGTTGCTTTGAAAAAAAGATTCTCGAACTATTATTAATAAAAGCAAGAAAAAGTAATAATTTTCAGGATACACGATGTTAAAAACTCCTTTACTAATTGTAAATCTAAAAGAATATGATGAGGTTCTGGGAGATAGACCCATAACTTTTGCAAAGGTCGCAAGAAAGCTTCTTGACAAGTACAAAGTAAATATTCTGATTGCTCCACCTGATCCGATGATCGACAACATTTCCCAAATTATCCTGACTATTTCTCAACACATGGAACCATACGAGCCCGGAGCTCACACAGGAGCTTTGTTGGCTAAAGAAATAAAGGAACTAGGTGCGATTGGTTCGTTGATAAACCACTCTGAGAAAAGAATTCCTACTGAGGACATCAAGAAATGTGTTGACCTGTGCAAAGAATATGATCTGATATCAATCGTCTGCGCACAGAACAGCAAGGAGGCAGGAGAACTCGCTAAGTTCAATCCAGATTTTATTGCTGTCGAACCACCTGAATTGATAGGCGGAGACGTCTCTGTTTCAACCGCAGAGCCAGAGATTATTAGAAATACCGTCAGCGAGGTAAACAAAAATTCCTCAAGAACCTATGTTCTCTGCGGAGCAGGCGTCAAAACAAAGGATGATGTAAAGAAAGCTATCGAGTTAGGAGCAAAAGGCGTTCTCGTAGCCTCAGGAGTTGTGAAGGCCCCCAGTGTTGAAAAGGCCATGGAAGATTTGATAAAGGGAATGAAATAATGAAATTCAACCTTAACAAATTCAAAGGCGGAACTCTTAGACTAAAGGTTAAGGACGCTGTAAAAGAAGGAAAGAATATTTACAAGAATACAAAAGGATATGAGAACGAGATCAACGAAGTTCTGATAGACCTGTCTGATAATCAGACTGGCTTCAAAAGACTATCGGTTTGCATGAACACACTCTATCCCGGCAAGATAAACGGTGAATTCAGGATGACAAGAGGCCATTCCCACGATGCCGAAGAAGTCTACATTATACTGAAAGGCAGAGGATATGTTATTTTTGGCAATAAAAAAATTCCTGTTAAAAAAGACGATTTGCTAACAGTGCCTGAGAGCACATGGCACAAGACTGTTAACACTGGAAAGGAAAAGCTAGTCTTTCTTACAATATTCGAAAAGAGCGAGCATCAGCATTTGAAGAAGTGAATGTAAAATTTTATTTCTTGAACCTTTCCAAGGCCATGTTGTGCGATTGGATATAATTGTTAATCAATATTTTCCAGTCAGCTAAGGATGCTAGGTCTTTGGCATTGGCTTTCTTTGGTATTCTCTCATTCCTGCTCATTGTGACAACGCTCCATAGCATCTCATATAATTTCTGATTGATTTCCTCGAAAGATTTTCCATCCCTGTCCAAGACCATTATCCCTGGTTTTTTGCTCTGGTCGGAGTTCTGCTTGATGAATATACCGAAACCAGCTAAATCAGAGGTTATTGATAGAACGCCGTTGGCAGCGCACTCCAGAGGAGTGTAGCCCCACGGTTCGTAATAAGAGGGGAACACACCTAGATGCGATCCTTGAACAACCTGATAATAATCCAGACCTAACAGCTTGTCAGTCGTAGACAAATAATAAGGATAGAATATCACCTTGACTTTGTCTTCCACCCTGTTCAAGAGTTTGTTTCTCTTGAAAGCGTTTATGATTGAATCATTACTGTCATCAAACACAGCAACAGACAGGGGAGGATTGCCTTTCTTCTTGAAAGCAGATATCTTTCTATTGCACTCTTCCAAGAATTCCTTTCTGAATATCGCATCCATCTTCGGCATCTTTCCTTTGGCAAGCGTGTTTATTGTCATCTCTTCTATCCAAGGCATCTCATCGTTTACAAAATCCCTAATATCATCATACAGCCTTATGTTCTCTATTAAATCAATGTTCTCTTTCACATCACCTATAGGAACAAAGAAGAACACGAAAACATTGTTCTTGATATTTTCTTTTTTCATTCTCTCGTTGAGCTTTCCTAGAGACTCTATGAAAACATCATAGCCCTTGTTCCTGAACTCGTACCTGCCTGATGTTAAGAAAATCATCGAGTCCCACAAGTCTGTCTTGTAATAAGGATTGAAATAAGCATTCAAGAAATTCTTTATCTTCTCCCTATATTTTCTGTGCAGCAATGCAAACTCTTCCATTGTCGGAAATCTTTCAATGTCCAAACCGTTTGGCAGTATTATGTCAGGTTTTTTACCTAGTATGTAGGCCGCTTCCCTGGATGTTATCTCAGAAGTCGTGGCAAAGACGCTAGCATTTTCTGCACAAGCCTTTTCCATAAGGTGCTTTGCTTGCACTCCATATTTGTAAGACCTCTTAGGGTCTATAGGAATGTTATTCTTGGAGGCATTGTCAATTTCCTTGTACAGGTCTTCTCCTGACCCTGCTATTGTTCTCCCTAGCATTGTTGCGTGCGTCATAAACACTGTAGGAATCTTGTCCTTTAGATATAGCAATGCCCCGCCAGTTAGCCATTCATGAAACTGAGCAACCAATTTTTTATTTTCAAAACAGGGGATTAACTTCTCTATCAGAATGCCGGCTGCAGTCGACCATGCGACAGGCTCGTCAAAATCGAATCCGCTCCCCCAAGAGTCTACCTTGTACCTTTTCCATAAATCTGTTTTTATGTCATTAACTCTCTTCAGCACATCATTAAACTCGATAAGAATGACGTTCGGCCTACCCTGAATCAACCACTTGCCATAGTGGCATCTTATGCCTTCCTTTTCCAGAGCGGAAAAAACTTTCTCACAGAACTCTGGCGGCCTTTGTTTTACTGCCTCTGTTATCGCCTTCTCAGGATAGTAGGGTCCTATGGCAAAATAATTGTTGCCGTACAACTCAACCATCCTGGCTGCCTTTGACTCTAGAACAGCGTATATGCCGCCGACCTTGTTGCAAACTTCGAATGAAACTTCAAACATTACATCTGCTTTTGTCTCCATGAGATAAATAGAGTATTTGTTCCTTATATTACTTTATGGGCATACTTTCTCTTCATTTTATAAATAATTAGTAAAAGAATTATCAAAAGTATCAAGAAAATGATAACTGCATATACAAAAACAGGTAATGGGGCTATCGAGACATTAATTTTATTTATTTCTGTCTCATTTTTTTTATAGCTTGGATCGCAGTCCTCTGGGCAAACTATTCTATCTTCAGGATATGTGCAGTCATTATCACCGCATATCGTTACAATGCGTGTGGAGTTTGTTGAAGGAATTCTGGATTCTTGAGATTTTATTATAGTAGAAAAAGTAATTAAAAATAAAAAAAATGACAAAGTCAAAATTTTAATACCGTCACGTTTCGAATGTGTACTCATAATAACCCTCAGCTACGCCTTCGTTGTCTATGGTTCTGAAAGACGCCAAATTTGTGGCCCTACTTTGCCACAATGCCTCTACTCTTGTGAACTTAATCCATGGATTTGACACTATCATCCCGCTATTTCCACAGCCACCATTACCGATAAAACTTACATTAAAAAATGGGCTGTTACCCACGTAGTTTGTTACATCTGTCCAAACCAGCCATCCGTTATATTGATACCTACAATAAAGGCCATTGCAGCTGATGTTCTTTCCGGTGTAATAGTCGTGGGTGTTAAAGTAATTGTCATTTATGTTTACGGTTATGTTTGGTGTTTGAAATTCATTGCCCGAACTTCCAATCTCGTAAAACAACCAGTTAGACCTCACCTCTCCTTCTCCTGGAGCGATATTTTCGACGCTTTGCGACAAAGACTTTCCCTGGCAAACTTTTCCAGATTCGTTTAAATAATCTGGTCCCCTTGTGAATAGGGTTCCTCTTCTCTTAAATATTGTCACATTATCTATGTTTGTATTACCATAATTAAGAAGATAGGCTGTAGCTTTTATTCTTAATTTATATTTGCCAGTTAATTTTTCAACTGATAAGACTTGTGCGCTCGTGTACAATTGGAAGCTGTCAGGCAAGGTTGCAGTTTTGATTGGAATGTACAATATAGCACCAGGTTCTCTAAGGCTCGTAAAGCCAGATGATGTTGACCACATATCGTACCTTTTGCTAATAAGTCTGTCGCCTGTGTTTACAAAAGCTAACAAGTCATTGCTATAGGATACTGAAAGAGCACTATCTCTAGGATGCGTAACTAGGAAGCTAAAATTGTAAATACCAGGATTTAGTGCTGTACTAAAATTCCAAATCACGTTATATATTGAATTGCTATACGAACTCCACTTTGAAAATGGCTGGCTACTATCATTTATGAAAAATCTAAAATATTTTACAGCGTACGGATTTCCCCATTCTGGAAAATTTGCACTAACATATATCATATAAGTTCCATTGGTAATGCTTGAAGGAAAACGCTTTTGTAACCAATAATTTATATCGCTTATTTTTATGGTATTAGAAACTAATCTCCTTTCTCCGGGATTTAATTTAAAATATTTGCCGCTGTAAGAGGTGTAAAGGAACTGCCAACCACCGTTATAGTATTTATAGACAGATAATGCTTGCCAAACATCAGCAAGAAGTGGTTTAGGGTTTGGGTTGCTTACGTTAATTTCAAAAGGAATGTCGCCATTAAATACTAGGTCTTCGCCGTTCCAAGGGTCTATTACCATATTTTCGTTGCTCGCAAGGCAACTTGCAAAACTTGTATCAAAACACTGAATTTTTGTCGTAACATAATTATACAATGAAGTTCCAAACCATGCTTCTGTGTTTGCAGGTTGCACGGATGCTTTGATATTAACTTCAAAACTTACGTTAAAAGTAACGTTATCCGCTGTAATTTCAACCGGTTTAATATCCTTATTTATCAATACACTTTGCCAGACATCCTTAACCGATGTGCTTTCTAGTTTAAACAATACAGGATTACTCTGCGTTACCCAATTTTGAAACTTAACTGGCCATTCCGGCTGGGTTGATTGAGGTATGTATGCCGAACCATCCCAAAGTTTTTCAGTCTCCATTTCATATTCATAAGGTACTTCCCACCACTGTTTTGGCAGTAAATAGCTATAATTCCATTCTTTTTTAATTTGAAATTTACCTTGGTCGTCTGTAGATGCAATCATATTCGGAGAAACATATTCTGTGTCAAGCTGTGATAAGTTGTATTCTATATCCCCGTTTTTATAAGGAGTTTTGGCTTCATCATTTTTATAAACATTGCCCTCTATAATTAGATATGATTTTCCAGACTCTACACTACTTCTTGTGCTAGCATTTATACAATACATCAATGGCAAATCAATTAATTTTTCCATTTCCAAATTAGAGCCTGTTATCTTTAAAGTTTTTTTACCGTAAGGTAAGCATTCAGAAAGACGGCAGGATTTTACTTTGCCAGGTTCTATATCATTAATACCAAAACACCTTATATTAGTGTCATGTACATAAAATTTTAGGTCGGTAGCATTTATGGCTGTTTGACCGCAATTTCTCAAGCTTATCTCCGTGTTTCTAGGATTTATATTTTCTAAAAGCAAACATCCTCTAATTTTTACGTTTTCTATCATAACTTTTCCAGTAGATGTTACTGAAGTAAACAGAGTGCTAGAAAACATCCATATCATTAAAATTAAAGCAATAACTATAAGTAATATAAGAATAATAGCTATTATCGTAGATATTGATTTCATATTAATAATACTAATATCTTTTAAATATAATCGTCACAAAATTGGGACCATAATTGCATGGGATTTTTTATAGGTATTGGCTTGTTATTGGTCTGTGTAGGACTGGGGTTCCTCCCTTCTGGCAAGGAGAATAGTTCATTGCAGTAGAATATCGCTCCTTCGTCTGTCTGATGTTCCAGATTGCTATCCAAAATTTCCTTAACCAAATCTTCTCTTCCTATTATCTTAAGATATTTAATCAGGTATGGGGTGTCCCTGGGCCAGACGACTGCTCCGTGATACTGATAGTCATTGTAGTATATCTTATCTCTAGAGTTTCTGCACAATATACCAAATAATTTTCCATTTCTTTTGACAAGCAATTTTTCAACACAGGGCCACATCTTTTCTAAATCCTTTTTATCGAAAACAATGTCATAAAGTAAAACAGCAGACACCAATGCCATTGACGTCTCGGTAGGATCTTTTTTATCATGGATCACTATCGAGTAGAGGAAATCATTGCTTTGGAAGAACTTTTTGTATTTATCAACAGCATTCCTATAAAAGTTTTCAGTGTCCTTTCCTAGGTACTCGGCCATCTTCAATGCCCTGATGAAGAGTGCGTTTACTTCAGGCAAGAGAACAGGCTTGCTCATCTCTTCCAGATTATCTCCGTTGACCCATTCGAGCGGTATTCTTGTGGATATCAGCTTTCCCATAAAAGGTATTCTGGAATCTGTCCAAGAATGCCAAGGCAATGAGTACAGCATGTAATTCTGTATAACAGGCGGCCCATTGACTTCAATTTTACTTTCAGAAAATCTTTTAAGAATAATATTAAGGCTTTCCAATATTCTTTTTTCCATTGCCTTGTCTTTGAAGTGATTGAGATACTTTTCAGCAAAGATGAAAAACAAAAGACTGGTATCAACAGAGTTGTAATCACTCTTAAAATTGGGGAACCTTCCTGTTTTTACGTCCTGCTGCTTCAACAGCCACTCCATTATCGCAGTCATTCTTTTACTATCTAATTTGACAAAGGTATGAAAGCTGTTGATCAATGATTCTAGCAAGTCCCTGAGCCAAACTTTCCTGAACCAGAAATCCCCAGCCTCTGGTATTATAATGTCATTTTCAAAAACTCCGAAGCTTTCCAGAGATATTATCCTAGCCAAGACCTCTTTTTTGCAATTGAACTTTTTGATTATATTGTTAACATGCAGTTTCTCTTCGTTCTCATCGAAATCAGATTCTTTTCTGTTGCAGTTTATCAGCAAAGAAACTTTCTCATTACCAGAAATTCTCTTGTGAATCTCTCCTATGAACAAAGGTCTCGCATGCTCCGAGATGAATCTTATGCCATCGCTGGTGTTTTCCCTGAAGCCGCTACCCAGTTTGTACCTCCAATCCAATATCTGTTTGTTTGCCAAGACGCTGCTGTCATTTACATAAAAAGAAATCTTGTTCTTTCCTAGAGACGCTGTCAAAGAGTCGTCGTTAACCTTTGTCTCTATTTGTTCAGTGTTGGATTCTGAAAGAACACTCCTGATGTCAACCAAAGGCTTTATTATCAGTTCCTTTAAGAATGAATTTCTCACATCGAATATGACTTTTGCTGTTATACCGTCTCTCCTGTCTCTGGATAAATAATAGGACACATCAGCATCAACTCCGTTACCGGAGTATTGATAGATATTCTTCCAAGGAAAAGCTATCACTTTCTTAGGCTCAAGGTTAATTCCTCTTATTCCAAAGAATACTGCATCCAAGAACTTACAATAGTCGCCATTGGAAAAAGCACACAGCCCTTGGAATCTATAGTCTCTATTTGGTGCAATCAGGTTCTCGTGCCTTGCAGAAAAGACAGACTGAGACCAAGTTGCCTGAGGTCTTTTTAGAACAGTAAACAGATTCCTAGCATAATCCCAATCAGGATTTTCAACAGGCTGGTACTCCCACCTCAAATCATCCGCTTTCATTTAAACCAAGCTTTTGCCTCAGATCTTGTAAGATGTTCATGTAGTTGATGAACGCGTCATACGGAGAGTTGTAGGGATTGAAATATTTGTGAACATCGCCGTCAGCAAACCACTTGGTACACATGTAATAGAAGTGATCAGAAGTTTGAAGCAGTCTCCAGACATGCAACAATTCCGGATGCTTTTTAACATGGTTTTCAAGCTTTGCTATCTCATCGAAAGCGAGCCTCTGCATATCGTTTTCAAGCCAGGCTGACGTGTCTCTCTGTATGTCTGCCCATGAAATAATGTAGGGAACGTCTATGATGCCTACCGGTTTGTTTGACTTTATAATTTCTGAGGGCGTTTTGAAATCAAGGTGCTGATATTTTAGGACTTCTGTTGGCAGATATCTCAAGAAATTGAATATGCCAGTATCCTCCCACTGGTGCTCGCCGAATGTCTCGTAATCAATGAATAGGTTGACGCACTGGCCTTCGCACCTTGATAGCCACGAAGCATACTTGTCAGCAGTCAGAGGATATTCCTCCCACCATTTGGCAGAGAATCTGAAACCGATGTCATCGCTCAGTTTGTAGTTTCTCAGCAGAACTGAGATTTTGTTGCACTCATGCGGATTGTAAAGATAATTGGGAGACCTCCATCCCAGAATGCTCTCATGCCCTTCAGTTATTATTCCCTTGTATCCCATGCTCTCGATTATCTTGGCGATGTTGTTAGAATACATGGCCTCCGTGTTTCTAAAGACTTTTGGCTTCTGACCGAACAGCTCGAGCATGGCCTTTCTGTGCAGTTTTATCTGTTCCTTGAATTCATTCAAAGAAAACAGAGCCGCCAGAGAATGATAATAAGTCTCGTTCAGGAACTCAACGTTCCCGGTCTTTGCTAATTCTCTGAATGTCTCCAAGACCTCGGGATAGAATTTTTTGCACTGTTCGATGAAAACTCCTGTGAGACTAAAAGCGATTTTAAATTTTTTATCATGAGTGTTTATCAAATCAAGAAGAAGCTTGTTGGTTGGAAGATAACATTTCCTAGCCACCCTTTCAAAATATGTTCTATTCCTCTCGTCATCAAAATATGGCGCATCCTTGGTAAAAACTGAAAACTTGTTTAACCTCATTGGCTGATGAACCTGAAAATAAAAGCAAAGAGAGGTCATAGAACTCTACTGTAAACATTTATTGTCTGGTCAGCCACCCTGTCCCAACCAAAGTTGTTAATTTCCTTGTAGCAATTTTTCCTCATGCATTCTTTGAGGACAGGATATTTTAACAACCCTATTATCTCGTTGGCCATCTCATGAGTGTCCCAGAAATCAACCTTGAAGCAATGAACTATCTTCTCTGCAACGCCAGCGTTCTTAGAAACAATAACAGGAGTTCCGGATGCAATTGCTTCCAAGGCTGTTATACCAAAGGGCTCTGACACAGAAGGCATAACATAAACATCAGCTGTGGCGTAGGCTCTCAGTATCTCGTCCTCAGGCAGGTAGCCAGTGAAAATGAATCTATTCATAATGTTCAAATCGATTGCCAGTTTTATCATCTCAGGCATCTGCTCTCCCTGACCAGCAACTATGAAAGTGACGTCCTTTTTCTTTTCTAAGACCTTCTTGGCCGCATGTAAGAAGAACCAAGTTCCCTTTTGGTTGGTTAACCTTCCTAGGAAAAGAACAGTTGCGTTGTTTCCTTTCTTGGTCAACCCAAAGTATTTTGAGGAGTCTATCCCATTGTATATTACAGTGATCTTTTTTTCGTCAGCTGCATACCTATCTATCAGTTGTTTCTTCATCCCCTCGCTCACAGTTATAATGAGGTCTGACTCGCGAACTCCTTTCTTTTCGATGTCAACAATAAAATTCATGGGATAGATGCTGGCTGTCCTGTCATACTCTGTTGAGTGAACAGTAAAGACCATCCTTTTCCCGGTTATCTTTCTGAGCTCCAGCCCGGCACTAGAAGTCATCCAGTCATGACAGTGAATAACATCAAACTTTTTGTTCTTAGCAACTTCCACACATTTTCTGTTAAAGGCCTTTACCTCTTCGAAGAAGTTCCATCCATAACCTTTTTCGAATGTTTTGTTGTCAGGCTTGGTCGTATTATAAGGATTCAATGCAGTAGAACCAACTTCTATTATTTCCACGTTGGGTATGTCGTATTTTACGTTCTCAGTTCTCTTTGGAATGAGAAGAGTAACGCCTACTCCTTTCTTGCTCAAATTTTTTACCAATTCGTAGCAGTGGGTACCTAGACCCCCAGTCTTGGCTGGTGGGAACTCCCAACCTATCATGAGAACTCGCATTCGGCATCAACTTTATATATTACGCTATATTATAGTTTATACGTAATGTATATAGTATAAATTCGTATTTATATTTTAAATTAAAGGGTGTAAAAATGGTAAAACAAGTATCAGACGATAAGGCCTTTTGGTTTTGTAAAAGTTCAGGTTCTATAGGCAAGGGTGCCCACAATCTCATAGAGTTCTCAGAATGCATAAAGACCGTCCCAGTGGAAAGTCTGGAGTTTCACCTGAGAGATAATAAGAATGACTTCGAGGCTTGGTTAATTAAGATAATGGGAGAGCCGAAACTCGCCGAAGAGGTAAGAAGCATAAAAAGCAAGGGAATCAAAGGCGAGACTCTGAAGGCTTCCATGAACAAGTTCGCCAAGAAAATTTCAAAATCAGCTTAAGATTTTGACTGCCTGAACAGCAGCAAAACCATCGCCGACTCCTGTTAGGATTTTGGGAAATTTATTTATCAGGCATGGAACCATACAGAAGTTGTAATCTCCGATTTTTTCTTTGACTGGTTCTAGCGTAGTTGGCAACGTTTTAGCGACCTTTAAATTTAATTCACCAAACGTTCTAGCCGCAGCATAGAGGCACGATATTATCAATGATCTGTACTCCTTGAACAAATCATACCGGGAAACAGAAAAAGCAAACTCTGGGGTGTGCACGCAAATTCTATCTAGGTTGTATTCTTTGATTGCATTCAGAGTAGCCTCTTTCAAATCTTCCATATCATCTGACTCTGCTCCCAAATAGGTCTGGCACTCTTTCTCGTTCATTCCCCAAGATTCACAATATCTGTTATCTGAGAATTTTTCCATAGCATATTTCATAGAATCCTTGCAGCCTAAACCGAGTTCTAGATGTATTTTCGGCCTTTTTATGCCTAGCAAATCTATGATCTCATCTGTCTTTTTCTTGTATTCTGGCAAGAGCAAATGCGCGTAGGCTAGAATCATTATGTCTATATTTTCTGCATCAGAAGCAAATTTCAAGAAATCATAATCGAACACACCTTGAGACGTAATGGGGTCCCATGACAAAATGTGCCTGGAATTCTCTAGTTCAATGATTATATGATCGTAATCTGTGTCTGTTATTCTCATCGCCTCTTTTGGCTTTTTCAATTCATCATTCAATACAACCTTGAATGCAGGAGAACTTTCCATCAGTTTTTTAGACCTTGTAGGAAAGGAAACAACAGGCACCAGGCCTGACAAGAACAACATATTACCCATGTTGTAACCGTTACCGCCGATTCTAAATTCTCTTTTCAGGAAAAATTGGTTCAACCTGTTATAAACGTCCTCCGTTATTAGGAATTCTTTGCCTCCGTTCTTTAGTGCATCTTCTATGGTGTATGCTACCTGTTCTAAAGAATCTAGCATAATATCTTTCGGCCTTTCCTTGTAAGCCTTTTTAACCCAATCTAATATGTTCTCGTTGATCTTCACTACAGAATCCCAATGAGAATAAAGACCTGTAGCAACTTTAACTTTAGGAAGGTTTACAAGGTTAATATTCAGATTTTTATAATCCATTTAATCGCTAATAGATATTATTTTTTCTTAAATTTATAAGTCAGAAATTCTAAAATTTAAACATGAACTGGAAGCAGTTCCTGAAGCCAGAATGGAGAAAGATTGTTTTAGAGATAATTTTTAGTTTATTTTTAGTCTATGAGTTTATTATTTTACCGAGCTCTTATTTTTGTTATTATTTGGTTATGTGTGAAATTCAACCTTACAAACTTCCTTGGCAACCCTGCCCTGTATGTAGACAAATTTCTCAATTTGAAAGGTTTTTGTCAAATACTTATTATTTTATTATTCTTATAGGAATTTTTTGTTTATATCTCCTCTCCTGCCTAATAGTCTGGCTTTATGATAAGTTTAGAAAAAGAAAATGAAATTTGAAAACCAACAAATTTAAATATCTTAAGCTGTAACTGAATAAAATGAAACTCATATGTTCGAGCTGTGGAACAGACGTAATGGGCCAGGAAGAATTTGTTACTTTCAAGTGTCCGAACTGTAGCGAAGGAACCATCATACGCTGCAGACAATGTAAAAAACTTTCTAGAGCTTACAAGTGCGATGTGTGCAATTTCGAGGGTCCATAATGGGAAATGTTGCCGTTTCTTTCAAGATAATGCCAGAGTCTCCTGAAGTGGACTTGGAAAAGGTAAAGAAGGAGATAGGCAAGAAAATAGAGGTCAAGGATTCCAAGATAGAGCCTCTGGCCTTTGGCTTGAGCACACTAAGAATATTGATTGTAGTTCCTGACAAAGAATTGGGAGACATTGAAAATAAGATAAGGTCTGTTAAGGGAGTTTCCGAAGTAGAAGTAGAGTCATCGACGTTAATCTAGAGTTCTTCTCTGAATTCTATGACACTGTCAAAAACAGGAATCCTCAAACCATCATTGAATATGCCTTCGAATGATATCTTATTGTCCACGAATTTGTATTGCCAACCTGCTCCAGTTTTTACTATTTCTCCAAAACTGTTTTTAATCGTTCTAGAAACGTTCATTAGATTTATGTCGCTCTTATCAGTATCAGGAGTTCCCACTATCAAGCACCTTTTTCTAAAGGGCCAGGCTCCGAACTTTTCCAAGTTGTATATCGCATAGGGTTCTTTAACATTCTGCTTTAGCTTTAAAATCAGGAATGACATATTTATTACCTATTAGTGAATATTTAAATACTTTAGCATACCTATTTAAATAAAGTTAAAATCTATTAACTTTAGAAAATAGGGAGGAGAATAGAAATGGTAGAATTTGAAACGATAGAAACCAAGGAAATCAAATTTGGAAACAACAAATTCTTAGAAGTTGCAAGAAAAAAAGCAAAGACACCTGAAGGCGAGAATGAATTTATTTCAATTTCAAAAGGATTCATCACACCAACAGGACAGAAGAGATTCAAGAATGCGTTGGGATTTCCTGCGGAAGAAGAAATAAAGAACAATTTGATAGAAGCTTTGCAGTCTATATAAACTAGAAAGAATTTTTAGAGTCAATCGGAAACGAGATGAGACTATACTTTCTTCTTACCTTCGCAAACCTTACAACAATCTTGTGTAGTGCACTTTATGCAAACCGTGGCGCCACAGAATTTGCAAGTTTGAGTAGCCACGCTGCCACAGCACTGACATATACCTATTTTCATTCAATCACGGCAACTTTAATTTTGATAGGAGATTTATATAAGTATCTAATCTTCTAATCTCCTCTTCCAATATGCTCAGAACTGTCAGAACCTTTTTACCTTCTTCATTCTTAAACTTCTTAAGGTTTTCCTTGTAATTCTCAAAGTTGGTTAGAGCATTTGTGATGTTTTTTTGTAACTTTAAAATAAAGGCCCTCTTCAAACCCTCTAAAAGATTGCCCTGCAGTTCTATGTACAGCCTCCTGTCACCAGCCTTCTTCACTTTTTTGATCATGCCTAGGAGCTCTAGGAAATCCAAACTCAGGGATATTGTTGAAATAGAATAGCCTGTTTCCTTTGCAAGTTCTTCCAAAGACAGTTTATTATCAAAAACTAGCAGAGCGGCTATTATCCTGCCGTGAATGTCCGAATAACCGATGGCAGATGCTATCTCAGAAAAAGCAGAGTAAATATTCTTTTTGATTTCATTTACTTCAATCATGGTTAACTTTATATAATTTGAAATATATAAACCTTTATAACTTTTAAAAAATTCCAAAAGTTCGATAGCATGGGTAAAATAAAAGATACAAGGTCTCTTTGTCCGGAATGTTTGAAAATCATTCCTGCAGAAATCTTTGAAAGAGATAACAAGGTTTGGATAAGAAAGAACTGTCCTCAGCACGGAGATTTCGAAGACATCTACTGGGGGGATTACATGATGTATCTAAAGGCTATGAGATTTGCCCATGACGGAAAAGGCATCTCTAACCCTGAAATAAAGGCTGAGAATCCGATGTGTCCTACGATGTGCGGTTTGTGTAAGATGCACAAATCTCACACTGCCCTAGGAAACATAGTTGTTACCAACCGCTGCGATCTGCAATGCTTCTACTGCTTCTTTTATGCCAAGGCAATGGGATACGTCTACGAGCCGACACAAAACGAGATAAGAATGATGCTAAGAAAAATGAGGGAAGAGAAACCTGTTGCTTGCAATGCTGTGCAACTAACAGGTGGCGAGCCGACGATAAGAGAGGATATTGTTGACATTATTAAGATTGCCAAAGAAGAAGGATACGATCATGTTCAACTAAACACCAACGGAATAAGACTTTCCCAGAGTTTAGAATTTGCAAAAAAAGTTAGAGAGGCAGGAGTTAACACGCTTTACCTGAGTTACGACGGGACCACTCCTGAAACCAATCCTAAGAATCATTGGGAGATCCCAAAGATATTAGAGAATTGCAGAAAGGCGGACATAGGAATAGTTCTTGTTCCCACGGTCATCAACACGATTAATGATGGTGACGTTGGCAACATCTTAAAATTTGCAATAAAGAATTTAGACGTTGTCCGCGGTGTTAATTTTCAACCAGTGTCTCTCGTGGGAAGGATAACAAACGCCGACAGGAAGAAATTCAGGATAACCATACCGGACGTTATCAAGAAGTTGGAGGAACAGACAAATGGTGCTATCATAAAAGATGACTGGTATCCGGTTCCTACTGTGACTCCGATAACGCATTTCTTCGAAGCTTTAACGGAAAGGTCTAAATATGAATTGACGGCGCATCCAGCTTGTGGTATGGCTACCTACTTATTTTTAGATGGCGACAAGATTGTTCCTCTGCCGAGATTCTTTGATGTTGAAGGATTTTTAAAATTCTTAGACGACTTGGTATGCCAGGTCAGAGGATTCACGGGCAAAGTTTATACAACATTCAAAATACTTACAAAATTAAACAGTTTCATAGACAAGGAAAAACAGCCCAAAGACCTGAACCTCGCCAACATACTTTATAACATTCTAAAAACCGGAGACTATGAGTCATTGGGAAAGCTGCACCACAAGTCTCTGTTCATCGGAATGATGCACTTTATGGACAAATTCAACTATGATATAGAACGTGTAGAAAGATGTTGTGTTCATTATGCACAACCCGACGGAAGAATAGTGCCATTCTGCACATTTAACGTTATTCCTGAGTGGTATAGGGATAAAATACAAGAGAAATATTCATTGTCGATTCCTGATTGGGAGAAAAAGACTGGCAAGAAACTGGAAGATGACCTTTACAAGAGGAATAATTAATCAATTTTAGAGTACTTCTAAACCGATTCGATAAAGTTGTTACCCGGTATTATTTTTATTTATATCCTTTAACTTTCACACTCGTTATTTTACCTCTTAGCTCTTTAGAAACATCAATAATAAAACTTGATTCAGAAACTATTCTTACATCTTTGAACCCAACTTTTCTTATGATTCTCAAATATTCATTTTTTTCTAAAGCACCTGCTATGCAACCAGCCCATGCATCAAAACTTTTCTTTATTTTTTCTGGTAGTTTTCCTTCAGTCACCAAATCAGAAATCATAATCTTACCACTAGGTTTCAAAACTCTGTACGCTTCTTTGAAGACTTTTTCTTTGTCTGATGATAAGTTGATAACACAGTTACTGATTATTACATCAATGAAATTATCTTCAATAGGTAGATTTTCTATTTCTCCTAATCTGAATTCTACATTGTTGTAACCATATTTCTTCGCAGTTTCTCTTGACTTTTCTATCATTTTTTCTGTCATGTCTATTCCAATAACTTTTCCTTTAGAACCAACTTTTTTAGATGCAAGAAAAACATCAATTCCGCCACCAGAACCTAAATCTAAAACTGTCTCCCCATCTTTTAAACTAGCCAAAGCAACTGGATTTCCGCATCCTAAACCCATGTTAGATGCTTCTGGAACATTCTTAATGTCTTTTTCAGAGTAACCAATAAGTTTGGCTTGCTCTATTAGAGATGGATTACATGCACAAGAAGGACAACAAGACTTACCGCTTTCTGCAATCTCGCTATACCTATTTTTGACAATCTTTTTAATTTTACCCTCTTTCTTCATATTCATTATCTTAAGACTTACCTTTTATAAAACATAACATAAAAATCTATCAAAAACAGTTAAATTTCAACCAAAAACAACCTGATTTTAACATTGTTTTTCAAAGAAATCTAAACTAATTGGTTCATATAGATAATTTCATTTATCTAGATAGAAAATATTAAAATAGCAAAAATCAATTATTATATTGTGATTTAATGGTAAATTTGAAAGAGTTAGCAAAGTTCTTTTCAGGAATAACAGCATGGGAATCGATAGCTCATCTTTTCTTTCTATTGAGCAGTTCACCTCCAATAACCATAATTGGAATTACCTTAACTCCTACAATAAATATAATACAAGTAATAGTTCCTGCAATTGTTTCGGTTATATTAGCATATTATGCATGGCTTAGAAAATAAATATCAAA
>Ga0315279_10000185_pt1 | contig 135194 bp, 167 predicted proteins | sample YL17G06_20_MG_FD_203694 | JGI IMG/M metagenome (GOLD analysis project Ga0315279, IMG submission 203694) | Sediment microbial communities from Yellowstone Lake, YNP, Wyoming, USA - YL17G06_20 | ecosystem: Environmental > Aquatic > Freshwater > Lake > Sediment | place: USA: Wyoming | collected... | reverse complement strand
TTCTACGGTTGCCTTGCATACGAATTCTATGCGCAGAAAGACGCTCTCGAGTGGGTTCTGGGACTAAAAGAGCTTTTGGTACCGACAACCTAGTCCATTTTTTCTCTTAAGTGCCATTATGCAAAGGACGCATCAAGTGAAGCCAAAGAAAAAGACCGTAGACGGAATACTCTCCTATGAGACTGCTTTCTCTATCATATTGGCTATGCGAAGACTGTCATCAGAGGAAAGGAAACGCGAGCCCTTCAATTAACCCTTCTTTTTCTAACGGGTGAAAATATGAAGTTGAAAGTGAACGATGCGCAACTGCTCACAAAGACTATGACAGCGCTGGCCGTGATTGTAGATGAAGCAACCTTCAAAGTCGACGAAGCCAGGTTGAAGCTGAAAGAAATGGACCCGAGTCGTGTGGCGATGGTTGATTTAGCGCGCATGCTTGTTCCGAAATTGGCCTAAAATGGTTTTTATTCGCCTTCCATGATTCAAGGAAGGCTTTGGGCTTCGTATCTGCCCTTGATTTCTTTGAGCAACTGTCTTCTTGAGCACTGGCAGAAATGTGCAAAACGGAATTATGGCCAGTTTTGACCATTTTAGGAACACGCATGCGCGCCCTATCGTTTGAATCTACGAGGAAGAAAGCAAAGATGACTGGTCTGGCACTTCTAGCTTCAACTGCCTTTTCAGGGTCTTGTAGCGGTTTCTCACCGTGACCTCAGTGACGCCTGCTGCTTCGGCTATGTCCTTCTGTGTCTTCTTCTCGTTGTTCTGCAAACAAGCAATATACAATGCTGCAGCAGCCAACCCCATAGGGTCTTTTCCGGCAGCAGCCCGTTTATCTCTGGCTTCTCGAAGAATCCGTATAGCAATTCCCTGCGTCTTGCCCGAAATTCCTGTTCTTTCAGCGATTTTCGAAACGTACGTGAGGGGGTCAGGGATGGACATGTGCATGTCAAGTTCACGTAGCAAAAGCCGGTAGCAACGGGCAACGTCCTTTTTATCGACTAGGCTTGCCTCTGCGATTTCATGAAGTGCTCTTGGAGTTCCACTTCCACGGCAAGCCGCATAAGCCGCAGCAGCCGTTATGGCTACGATAGACCTTCCGCGGACTAGGCCCTTATCTAAGGCTTTACGGTAAATGACCGCAGCCTTCTCTTTGATTGGCCGTGGAATGTAGACCTTGTCTGAGAGGCGGTCAAGTTCAGCCATTGCCTGGGCTAGGTTTCTGTCAACTGAAGAATGCGCCCTAGAACGGATCTGCCATTTCCTCAGGCGCCACATCAGCAGGCGCGTTGATAATGGAAGTTTTCTTCCAAAGGCGTCACGGTCAATCTGGCTAATGGCCGTTGACAAGCCTTTATCATGTACAGAATAAGACGTTGGCATCCCAACTCGGCTTCTTGAGGCTTTCTCTTCCTGGGTGAAAGCGCGCCATTCCGGTCCTTTATCCATCATTTGCCCGTATAAGACGAGTCCGCAGTCGCCGCAAACAGTCTCACCCGTATCATAATCATGGATAAGGTTTGCACTAGCACATTCCGGACACTTATCTGGCAACGTTTGCTGAGACCGTGCCACTTTCTTTCTTTTTTCCATCTTTTCTGTCTCTATCATATGGAGTAGGGTCATAACAGGTAACCTTCACAAAACGCAATTCCTCATATTACGCGTCAGAATTTGAGCGATTTGATTGTTAGTCCGCAGTGCGCGCTAGAAAGAAGGATATTACCGGTTGACGCTTTGTTCAGCAGGGCTTTTCCTACTCTTTTGTAAGCGTTATCTCTATTGTTGAAACCATCCTTGCTCTGTTTTCGCCTTCTCTTGCCGGCATTTCCTCTGTTCCTATGGAGATTTTGCTTATTTTTAGGTCTTTTAGGAAGCGATTTCTGGTTATTTCAGCTACATCAACAGCTGTTGTGATTGCTCGTCCTCGTGCTTTCAAGATTACTTCCTTAGCATCGCCCGCGGATAGTCTGGTGATAACCGCTAGAACATAGTCCATTGGAGTTTTGCTTCCAACGAAAACAATTCCCGATTTTTCCGACATTTTCCATCACATCTTTCATTCATTGATTGTAATGTTGCTGTGTTCTTCCTGTCATTCAACAACAGAACGCTAATACCCATAATACTCGAACCTCCTTATAAAGCGCTTAAACAACAGAGCATCCTGAGGATGTTTTCGCGTGGCTCCCTTATCATAGATTCCGGTTTTAGACACAGCATTCACTTCGCATTTAGGTGATAGGTTATAATCCTTGTTTGTTGTCACTATATAATTCTAGGAAGGAAGATTTAGCTTGAAACGGTCTAGGAAAAAGCAGAGGAAAATGAAACGATTTTTGGAAAGAATGAAAAGTCAAAGAAAATGGAAACATGGAAAGAGTAATGTTGAAAAAGTGAGGAGAAAAGAAGAAGCGCGCGCGAAGTCGTTGTAGGTTATGAGATAGCTCATGGACTCAGGATTCTTCTTGATGTCATCATTCCCAGAAAAATTAGTGAAAACGGAACAATCATGCGCGCGCGCAGAACGACCGTTGAGGATTTCTATCGATCGATCTTCCATCTTTTTTATCATTTACTACACTTGCCTTGTTTGATATTCGTTTTTTGCGGTTCTTTTGTGTGGTTTTATGGTTGAAAAATGCTTCTTTTGCCAGGGAACAGCCAAAACAAGCCCATCAGAATTTGTGCGTGCGCTTATCCAAGCTCTTCTTTTTCTTCCGGCGCTTCTGCTTCTTCTTTCAATTTGGGAATCAGCTTCCTTGCCCATTCTATTTTAGTAGAGTAAGCTTCACGCAATTGCGGAGAAGTAATGGGTTTCCACTGTTGAGCCACTGCAAGCATTCGACTTTTGCGTCTACTAATCTTGCCTTTTCGTTTGGGCTTTCCTTTCCTTATCGGCTTATAATGTTCAGGTTTCATATTCGATCTCCGCTAGTTCAAGCTTAGACACCTAATATATATAGAAGTTTTGTCACCTTTTTAATTTGGCGCGCTAAAGTCAGGCTCAGGTTTCGATTTTTCACAGAATTTGTATTCCGCCTATTGCCCACTAAATTAGACTAGTCTGGTATGGATAATGAGTCGAGATGGTTTTGCGAGCAAACGCTTTTAATTTCTAACTTGAATATCATACATGTTTAAGGTGGTGTTTGAATTGGTTAAGTGGGAGTATAAGGTGATCCCGATAAAGACTCAGGTTCATTCAGATCATTTCCACGTCGACAGCAAGCCAGTGATAGACGATGTCCAAAATGACCTGAACGCCTTGGGCAATGAAGGATGGGAACTGGTCGGCATCCAAGACATCAGCCTGCCAGACGGCAGAATGTTCACTGTCGCCTACCTCAAGAGACAAAAATGACGCGTATAGGGGCGCACGTAGCTTATTAGCGTGTGCGCTAAGAAACTTGACGAAGCGTTTCAACAATGAATTACGTCAGGCATGGATAGTAAGCGATTTGGGTCAAGGCGTTGTGTGTGGTGATAGGTTTGGAAGAGGAAAATTGGCAAGAAGAAAACTGGGATGACTCAGAGGACGAAGACAATTTTGAGGATTGACTCGAGCGCGTTATCGACATGACAAATAAGGGAAGAAGGAAGAGACCCTCAGTGCGTGCTGGATGCTGACGATTTAGGAATCCACGATGGCCTCTCGCTTCGTAGAAACACCGCAAGAAGTGAAGTGCGCCGTCGCATCCAAGTAGATCTCCTAGGCCTAAGCGTTCGTCGGCACAGTCCGTCCTGCCCCTTCAAGGCTTGTCACCAAACAATGTTACATCTGATATTACCAAAAACGAGAGGGAGGGGTCTACGACAACTACAACCGATTACAATCGCAGATCATATTTATTGTAGTGACAGAGGGGAGAGGGCAACTTTCAAGATTCTTCAAGTGCGCGCTTTCTATATAGAGCTATATTTTCTATATTGGAAAGGTAATTTAGCATTTCAGTGGTTCAACCCTCTCTTGAGGGGAATAGAGAATGAAGAGGGCTCCGCTGTTTGAGTATGAGACAATAGGCCTTCGAAGAAGAAGGTCTCATTCGGAATGGCTTGGGAAGAAACGAACGCGTTGAATAAAAGCGTGCATTACAACTTATGCTTAAAGAACCAATATTGCATATTGCGATTTACAGTGTGCTAACTTCTACGAGTATAACCCTTGGAAAACATCCTTTCATGAGGGGAACGGCAAACGGAAGGAGAAGGAGATCCACCGTCCACCTCACTCATCCACTGACACTTAGGTTCTTGAAACATTTAGTGTTTTTTTCAGTAGACTCCGTTGAAAATGATAGAGGTTGTGCAAGAAAAAGATGGACACCAAGCCCTGCAAACGTACCGCAGCGTTACATTCTTTCAATTGAAGAAGTTTAAGCCCTTGATTGTTTGGTGGTTCGAGTGTCAAGAAAGACTAGCGGAGTACCTGTTAAAGGCATAAAACTGTTTGGAGAGATAGGCTTTTTTGAGCCTCAGACTTATGTGGAAAATCAATATTCTACGCATAGCTCTATGTGATCTTTACTTGAAACGCGGCTCCAAAGTACATTGGTTGTTGACTTGTATTCCATATCCGTATAAAAACGGGGTTTGCAACTAATGGTAAGGGGCATCTGACAAAGGCTATAACTCGGCGCGAAACCCAAGGAAGTATTATTGATTTCGCCTGGCAACTTAAGAAGAATGGACTTAGCGACGTTACCATCAGGAATTATTCGCTGTCATTGGAAATGTTAGTGAAGAGAGGAGCTAAGCTTTTTGATCCTGAAAGTATCAAGGCTACGATAATGTCCCAACAATGGAGTAATGCTACTAAAGCACAGATGATTGCTGCTTACAAAAAGTTTGCAGTTCTCAATGATATCAAGTGGACTCCACCAAAATATGAGATTATAAGAAAATTACCTTTCATTCCATTGGAGAAAGAGATTGATGAATTTATTGCTTGTACTGGCAAAAAGATGAGTGTTATTCTTCAAACATTAAAAGAGACTGGAGCAAGGATAGGAGAGGCATTGAGGATTGAATGGACTGACATCGATTTTGAAAAGTGTGTGATCAGCATTAACAAACCTGAGAAGCGTGGTAATGCTAGAGCAATCAAAGTGTCTCAGAAGCTAATAGCAATGTTGAATAGGTTACCTAAGGATCGTGTTAATGTTTTAGGCTCTTCATTGCAAACTGTACGTAATAGTTTTTGTGCGCAAAGAAAGCGAGCTGCAATGAAATTGAACAATCCAAGGTTATTGAGAATCCATTTTCATACATTAAGGCACTGGAAGGCAACAATGGAGTATCATAGAACTAAGGATATCCTATATGTTATGAAACTGCTAGGACATAAGAACATTGCTAACACATTGATCTACACACAACTAGTCGAATTTGAAGAAAACGACAAATTTTGCACTGCTATTGCTAAGAATGTGGAAGACGCTGAAGACTTGATATCAGCAGGCTTTGAGTATGTTTGCACATATGGAGACGTCATGATCTTCAGAAAGCGGAAATAGAACAAAATTTTACCGACCGACTGAGCATATATGTTGTAAGAGTTCACTAGAAAGAGAGTGTCATCTATGAATGCATGTGACATATGTCCCGATAATAAGAAGTGTTCAAAAAGAAGCTCAAAGCTACCGCGTTCAACTAGGCTCAGATTGTCAAAGTACGAGGAGAGTCATGGAGACAGTGAACCCCATTATCTGACTTTGGAGAAAGAAATTGGGCTATACTCTGGAAATACTTCAAGTGGAGATGCCTGCAGGGTCATACAGGAACTCACGTAGGAAGATGAGAAATACCTTAGGCTAGGATACTATGTAAGAAACCCAGACAAAGACACATGGAGATGGGGTCAGAGCGCGCCCCTAATTCAAGAAAAAGAGTACAATGAACTGGTAAAGAGAGCTAAGAAAGCACATATCATGAGCTAGCTCCAATCACGCGCGACACCTATTGGAATTGCGCGCGCCAAGTTGGCACTCTCTCTCTTAGAGAGTGGGCAAAGACTTATACCTGAAATAGTAGACTCGAATATGTTGAGAGGAGGAAGTCTAGTTCTTCTTCCAAGGTAGTTTCCGTAGATAACCTACCTTAAAATAAAAAACCGGTGATGAAATGAAATCAAATGCGAGAAGAATAGCAATAGTCACTGTTTTTGCAGCTCTTTATGCTATTGGCGTCATATTCTTGGCACCGATAAGTTTCGGTGTCTATCAGGTCAGGTTGGCCGATTCGTTGCTCCCTCTATCAATGATTTTCGGAATCCCCAGTGCAATTGGTTTCGCTTTGGGATGCGTAGTTTCGAATGTTTACGGTGGATTGGGGATAGTCGACGTGATTGGGGGTGCGTTGGCGAATTTTGTTGCTTGCACCGTGGCTTGGTACGCAGGAAAAAAAGGAAAAACCGCTCAAAGGTTTTTGGGAAGCATAGCTGAAACGATAATAGTAGCCTTGATCGTAGGAGGGTATCTATCCTTGATATTTCAGGTTCCCTTAGAAATCGGCCTCTTAGGTGTGCTTGTTGGATCTTTGATAGCAATAAATGTAATAGGATTCCCAATTCAAGAAGTAATCAGACGAAACAACGTGATGATGAATAACGATAGTTCTGGCGCGCGCGCTGAATGAAGTAGACAAAAAAAGAGGCAACCAGTTGATATTGTTAGGTGCTTTCTTTTTGTTCATGGCAGGATATTTATTCAATCTTATTGGGCAGGGTCTAGGTCCATATGCGAATGTGACTGGTGCATGGTCGTTTGCCATTGGAATGCTCATCTTCGCCTTAAGCCTGATCATGCTTGGATTATACTTCAGAATGCGATCATAGAGCGCGCGCACTTCTTCTTTGAAGTGGAGTACATTAATGGTAAGCCCATTTCTCAGAATATGCTTTCTGATTTGCCAAGTCTAAGTAGTCTATGTATGAGTCGCCGTTTGAGCTCGCTCCATTGACTGCCAGCACAGGTTTTATTCGCAAGAGCACCATTCCAGGTCGTTGCTCCCATTTTTTTATGGCGTCAGGGTATTTGCGTCTCATTATGTCCGTGAATTTTCCGATCTTCTTGTCGGATAGACTGCCGAGTATCTCGGCTGTTCCTTCTATTTGGATCGTGTCTTTGCACAATGCAACCCGTGGGTTCTTCTCAATTTGCTTGAATTTACGAGAGTGTTTCCAAGTGAAAAAGTATATGTCAAGTCCTTCGCTCGCAACTAATATCATTCGTGCTTGAACTCTGTCATCGTGCGATGTAGCCAAAGCCATATGCCTGTTGTCTCTCGAATCCAAAAAGCTGATAAGCTCTTCCTTTTCCTCATCAAAATTCAGATCCTTTCTCTCTTCCATACTTCCACCAAATAAACCCAACTCAAAACAAGTGCTTTATCTAGTTTTTCCCACGCATCGAAAACAAAGACAAAGGCCTATTATCCAAGAGAAAGCATGCGCATACGTTTCACAAGATTGTGACGTTAAATGGGATAGTGAAACATTAAACTTATTAACGATACTGTAAATGCATTATACTTAACATCGAGCGTGCTTCATGCCGGAATCGCAAAAGCATTAGTCTGCGCGCGCTTCTTAAGATAAGAACATATTTAAGTGTAATATTCTGCTTCGAGTTTCTTAGAGGGTTGATTTTGACTTCAAGAGTTGCTGTAGTTGAGTCTAGTGGTGACTGTGCAAAAGGTCTTAGTCAAGCCATTCAACAGATCAATGGAATAGAAGAGCTAAACACCTCTGATAGATCGGTGGTTGTAAAGGTCGGAGTATTCAGCCACAGAGCGAGTAACCACACGTCAGTTGGTCTCGTTGAAGCTATTGCAGACAGTTTTGATCGGGCGCCCAAGGTTTTCTTGGCAGAATCGGATAATTATCAGGGGGAGGCCTTGGAAAGACTCCAGATCTGGAAGGAGCTTTTCACGGAGAAAGTAACGCCGGCAGATCTTTCGGATGAATCGAACGCGCGAAAAGTCACTCTAGCCGGTCAAGAAATGAACCTTTCAAACATACTCTTCAAGCCTAACGTGCTGGTTAGCACACATATACTGCGTAGCTTTGAGCGAGGAAGTATATTAAAAAACCTATTCGGATGCGTTCCATCCTCAAAAAAGGCAAAGTATCACAAAGTCCTGCCCTCGCTTTTAGCCGATATTTATGAAGTGATAGGCGGAATAGATCTCGCAGTACTTGATGGAACGTTCTTCTGGCGTGGTGCAGGTGATCTTCCCATCAAGATGAACACGCTTTTGGCAGGTAGAGACGCAGTGGCTGTGGAAGCAGTTGGGGGTACGCTTGCGGGCTTGAAACCTGAGAAGATGCCCGTACTTCAAGAATTTGTCAAGCGAGGACTTGGTGAGGGCAACTTGAAGAACATCGAGATCGTGGGAGCGTCACTCGAAACTTTGAAACCAAAATTCAAGCTAGCCTCCAAGCAGCATGCGAAGAAATGGCGTGAGTGTGGAGGCGCACCAAAGATATGGGCTCCAGCGATCGATGGGTTGATACGAGAAGGATTCTTTAGGTTCCCAAACAAAAGGACGAGAGAAGACGTGAAAAAAGCGCTGAAAGTGAGATCAGTTCCTGTTGAAGGCAACATGAATCTAGTCATAACCACCTTAACACGCAGAGTTACTAGGGGTATGTTAAAGGCGAAACAGGGACCAGAAGGATGGATTTACTGGACAGAATGATCCTGAATGCGCATGCTTTTGTAATATGCAAGATTATGCGCGCTAGGCTGTTGCTAAATCGAATCGTTCGTGTTAATTTCTCAATAGCCTCCAGGCATGACAGTGTTTTTCTAGCACTCTTATGTACCAAGTCATTGTGACTGTTCAAGTCTGAGAATCGCAGAACAAGTTCATGTCAATCCCACGAATTTAGCAACACGCTGGCGCGCGCCAAGGATGTTCTATTGCACGCGATATCCGCATCTTAGCCAGTGTGACGTTAAGTGGGATAGTGAAACAGGTGCTGATTCGGATTCGGGAGTTTCCGCAAATTGATTCAGTCGGGAGTTAATCCCATTTTTTCAAAACGCGACCGAAAGACATGAAACAAAATGTTTAATTCAGATTGGACTTCTGTCTTAAGTGATGCATTATGTCCCTAAGAAAATACCTTCTCTCAGGAGCTACCGTTGTTTTGGCAATCATTAGCATTTCAATTATTTGGCAATTACTCACTGCTGATTATCCTACGCATTCAGACGTTTTCTTCATGGGAGTTGAAGCTGGTGCTCTTGCAGTTGTGCTCTTGGTCTGCTTGTCTTTGATGGGTTTTCTCCTATACCGTCTAGTGACAATACCAAAAAAGAAAACATAGATTCACTTCATACAGCGTGCATTCTTTCCGCAAAGGTTCTCTAAACTTATCGGTTGGTGAAATTTGCACAAAAATTAGCCCACACGACTTTTTTCTTTTGTGAAGCTTCTTGGGTCATCGAGCTAGTAAATGGGTTGTGGCAAGAAAACAAGGCAAACATCCCGTCACCGTTGTGGCTGGAACCCATTATCGGCTCAAGAAGACCGCCATTAAGAAGGCTAGGCAGTTGAAAAGGGAATGGAGACTCCGACCCGACATAAAATTTGTTGTGCGAAAGGAAGGATGGAACAGAAAACGATGGCACTCATGATTTTTCTTTTAGAGGATGAGCCTTGCTGTCCGATCAAGTCTTCACAGTCGCCGTAGTGGAGATTTTTTTCGTGTTGCTAGGCGTTCCACTCATTCATATTCTAAAAACGGATGTTGATCTTGCGTATCTTTTTGGTGTTCTTCTTTCTGTAGGCGGTCTCTTCTTTGGTTTCCGCGTTCTCTCAATCCTGAAACAATATCGTCAATATCGGAACCGTATTTTCTAATAAGTGCAAAAACGAAGATGGCAACTATCACACCCTCAAAAAACCCTAATTCCCAGTCACCACCTATAACAGACTTAAACCAATTTCTCGATTGACCATATTCGATTAAGCCAAAAACGAACAGTATTACATAAACGACGGTAGATAACCAGTCACGCGCAACCTTCTTCTTTCTAGCTTCTCCACTCAATTTCTAGTTATCCCTCGACAAAAGATACGCGATTAATCCAAGGATCAGAATTAATATGATGAATACTGGATTGCTTATGAAAAACAGGAAAAATGTGCCTATCACATTCCAGAATGCGTAGTAGCCTTGGGGATTCAAGACATACAAAAGCGCTAATATGACGATGAACACGACAGCAAGCCTGATAAAAAAGTCCCGTGTTTCATGAGTTTCACGCCTTCTACGTCGCGCCATTGGAAGTGACCTTCGTCAATCATAAAGGAGATCGTCCTAAAAAGTTAATGCCTTGATGTCACTTTGAGCGTACCATTAAGTCACTTTTGCTTTGCACTCGCGTTTTGTATGAGGGTTAGCCACTTGTTCTTGCCTCTTACGTTTATTCCGCATTTTTCTGCTGGTGTTTTGCCATTTAAGGCTTGATTTGGGCGAATCAGATTGTAATAGTTGCGTAGACCCTCTGTTATAAGTGGTGCTTGTTCTTTCAGGTTTCGAGTAATCTTTTCTCTTTCTCGTATCGTTCCATTCAGCCTTTCCATCATGTTGTTGTTCGCTTTATCTCTAAAGTGTATCTCTCGAATGTGTTTTGTCCGTGGATTTCTAAGGGTATAGTATTCGGAGCGAACTGCTTGTTGGTAACTTTGAAGCCCATCCGTCACAACTATGTTAGGTTTTTTTCCAGCAATCTCTTTCGCTTTTCTAAGCGGTTCTCTAGCGTCTGCAACGGTTCTTTCCGTTGAAATATGGCTACAGAGCCAATATCGAGTTTCTTTGTCTAAACACGACCATAGCCAGCGCCATTTTCCGTGTTGTTTGAATCTTAGCTCGTCTACGGCGAAAATATCTCCAACTTGAGGCTTTAAAGTTTGAGCGTAATCGTTTATTAGGCGTGTGAAGCGTTGAATCCAGCGATTGATTGTTGGTTGGCTCACTTCGATGTTCATGAACTGTGTTAGGGTGTCTTTGATTTTGCGTTGGCTCATTCCTTTGTAGAAGAGGTCTAGGGCTAACGTGACTGTTTTTGCGTCTGCTTTCAGTCCTTTGAACGCTAGGTCTTTGACGAATCTTTTTCCGCAAACTAGGCACTCGAACCGTTGTTTGTCGCCAGACTTGTTTTTTCTCATTCCGCTTTTCTTGACTTGAACAGAACTGCATTTTGGGCATGAAACGGTTTCTTCCTCGATGATTCTGGTCTGGATGAGTTTCCAGAGTTTAATAGCGTAGATGTGTTTGCAGATTACGCCTCGAAAATAGAAGTCGGGACACTCGCAATCCCATTCTTCACCGACATTCACAACTTGATATGCTTTGTCTTTCTCCGTTTGAGAGGGCACTGTGTAAGTTGAATCACTTGTCTGTCTTATTTCTACATGACTATTGATTATTGTATGGGCTCTTTCTTCTCGGCGTTTTTCAAGGGCTTGAAGGCTCAACATCACAATACACCTAATACATTCAATATGCTACGTCTTATTTAAATGTTTTGAATACACCAAAAACGTTAAATACATATGACGGAGATAACATCTTAGACCATTATGCAAGACCGAAAAGACGTGCAGAAACGAAACGTAGTGCTGAAGATTGAAACATATGAAAGGCTCGAAAAACACAAGATAAAACTCATCGGCAAAAAGGGGGATTCCAGACTAACCTTCGACGACGTAATAAACGACCTACTCGATAGAGAAAAAAGCTGAACATCGTAGTCAAACAAATGAGTTAATAGGATGTTGCACTAAACTCAATTCAAGGTAACTGCATGACTATTCCGTATTTTAGACCTAACACGATCTATTGCGGTGACTGCAAAGAAGTCTTAGCGAAGTTCACCAATGAATGTGTGGACTTCATTTATGCTGACCCACCGTTCTTTTCAAACAGACACTATGAAGTTATCTGGAAAGATGGATATGAATTAAGGGCGTTTGAAGACCGCTGGAAAGGTGGAATAGAGAATTACGTTCTATGGATGAAAGAAAGACTGGAACACTGCTCTCGCGTTCTCAAGAAAACGGGTTCAATTTATCTTCATTGTGATTGGCACGCTGCTCATTACTTGAAGATTGAAATGGACAGACTATTTGGCGCACAGAATTTCAGAGGGGAGATAATCTGGAAGAGGGGATTTGCGCATAGCGATAGTAAGCAAGGTTCAAGACATTACGGTCACATTCACGATACAATTCTTTTCTATGCACTTGGAGAGAACTACACTTGGAATCAGCAATACATGCCTTATGATGAAGAATATGCTAGGCAGATGTATAAACGAGTTGACGAAAAGGGGAGACGCTATCAAGAAGTTGACTTGACGGCAGCTAAGGAAGGTGGCGATACTCAATATGAATGGCATGGTGCTAAACCGTATAAGGGTAGATACTGGGCTTATTCACGCGAAAAATTAGATCAATTATTCGCTGATGGCAAAATCATGTTCCGTAGGACAGGTATGCCCAGATTGAAAATGTTTTTGGATGAAATGTTAGGTGTTCCTCTGCAAGATGTGTGGACTGATATAAATCCCGCTGGAATCGGAAAGGAACGAATGGGTTATCCAACTCAAAAGCCTGAGATATTGTTAGAACGACTGGTTAAATCGTCTTCCAACTCTATGGATATTGTACTTGATCCATTTTGTGGTTGTGGAACTGCTATAGTTGTAGCTCATAAACAGGGGCGTAGATGGATAGGGATCGATGTATCGCCAACTGCATGTACACTTATGGAAAAAAGGTTCAGAAAATTACATGTCTCTCCTACCGTTATGGGCATGCCTTTTTCCGAAGTCGATCTTAGAAAGCTTCCACCGTTTGAATTTCAAAATTGGGTCGTTCAACGTCTATTTGGTAGAGTTTCAGCACGAAAAAGCTCGGATATGGGTATTGATGGTTTCACGTTTGAGGGCGTTCCTATTCAGGTCAAGCAGTCGGACGATATTGGAAGAAACGTCGTTGATAATTTTGAAACTGCGATTAGAAGAAGGAAAGCCACAAAGGGAATAATCGTTGCTTTCAGTTTCGGAAAAGGAGCGAATGAAGAAATAGCGAGAGCAATACTTCACGACAACATCGAAATTAAAGCTCTCACTGTCAAAGAATTGTTGAAAAATCAAACCCAAACCACCGTATGAACCTAACTCTAGCTCCCGACTGAATCAGTCTGAGAAAGCTCCCGAACCTGAATCAGCACCGTGAAACATTAAACTTATTAACGATACTGTAAATGCATTATGCTTAACATCGAGCGTGCTTCATGCAGGAATCGCAAAAGCATTAGTCTGCGCGCGCATTGTTGATGGGTAACTTTTCGAATCTTTTTCACCCTCGTGGTATTAGTTTTAGGTTCATTATGAGGGGGTAAGTTTTTGATTGAATTTTTCCCCTCACAGCTTCAACTGACTGTCCTATCCTTATCCTGTTCCATTGGTATCCAGATGTATCCTGAAGCGGCTTCTGCCCCTCAATTGGAAACATAAGGATACTTGTCCATTAACCGTCCGTCGTGGTCGCCGTCGTAGTCCGTCCGTCGTCGTCCGTTTGGTTGGTTGGGGTAAAGTTTTATCTTTTGTGTGTCACAATGCCTTTGAGCTCTGAAAGCAGCAAATCAAAAGTAACTCAAGGCACCGACACTGGGCGTGTGCGCGCTAGCAAGGCATTTATGTAGGCGAATCCTTCAGGAGCTTCACACAGGCTTACTAGTTGCTACGGAAGGAGAACAAGACATGAAACCAGCTTTGCTCGTAATAGACGTACAGAAAGAGTTCTTCAACATCAATCAGGCTTGCTCGGAATCCATGAAGTCAGCCATTGAATACATAAATGCGGCAATAGATCTTTTCAGAAAAAAGAATCTGCCTATATTCGTCATACAGCACAAGAACGAGAACGAAAATCTTGTACCAGGCAAATCAGGCTTTGACGTTTCTGAGAGTGTGAAGCTTCAGCCTCAGGACGAACGCATAGTCAAGACCTACGGAAACTCTTTTGCAAAGACAGGTCTTGCAGAGAAATTAAGAGGGCTTGGAGTTGACACTGTTATTGTGACAGGGTTTTGCGCAGAATTCTGCATTTTATCCACGTACAGGGGTGCTCAAGACCTTGACTTTACACCCATAATACTCAAGGGGTCTATTGCCTCTGACAATGCAGAGCACATTAGGTTCGTGGAACAGATTAGTGAAATCGTTTCTCTTGGCGCTCTGAAGACCCTGCTCTGATTCCAGTCCTTTCTTGAGAGTTTCCCAAAGCGCGCCAGAGATGATATTTTACGTTTGTCACAGCAGGCAACAGGTACGTGAAATTTTGACTTTGACGTTATTTCTTCGTAGTGCGCTAACTGCGAGGCATGAATCAGGCCAGAATTCTCTTCTAGAAGAAAGTTGCGGAAAACGTTATTATCATGAAGTAGATTCATGATCATATGAAAGTACTCGTACAAAAGAATAGGCGGGGATGTGATGATTCGGATAGTGATTGGAGAGGAAGAAAGATGGCACAGGCTTCAGAAAGTCAAATCTCTGGTTGAGTCTGCAAAATGGAACATGTATGCAGAACTCTGGAAAATGGCCCAAGATGAACTTGAAGAGGCAAGAGCGCTTGCAGTATCTCTACGAGATAAATCTATAATAGATGAGATACTAATGCTGCTTGCAAAATGCGAAGACAAGGAAAAACCAGAAATCAATTCCTAACAGCCGCAGCAGCAACACTGCTAGCGATGACACTGGCTTTGGCTATAGTCGGCGGTCATTCATTTGTGTGGGTTCGGGATAGAGCTTTACCTCGGATAGTTAATCATGTTAATGTATGCGCGCTTCCTCACGCTGCAGAATGCTTTATTGTCATTGGAGTAATATGGTAGCGCGCGCGTTTTTTGGGACAAGGAAAGTATTTGAATAATCTGAGCACACTGGAAGTTTGCTCAGAAGCCTAAACGGATATTTCGCAATTAAAGCTGAAATCGCAAGGATAGGGCACTGGAAGAGCCTAAAATCGGGATATCATAAACGAGGAAGCTTCACTTCTTACGAGTTTCCAAGAAGCGAGAGGCCATCTTGGATTCAGGGTTGCTGGTCCCTAGCGTTCACTCTTGGCTGTTCCCTTTTTTTCCACAAATAAGCCCCCTCTTAATCTGTAAAATAGTATAAGGCTTGTTGCTACCGCTATTACCATTATAGGATAGATGAAGAGAATAGCAGTCATGGTGGTAGAATTTATCCAAACTGAAGGACCGTGTTGCACGACTAACGCTGCTCTGTAAAGCATAGGAATAGGGTTGAAAACAAAGAAGATATAACTCCAGAAAGAAACTACAGCATCGATTGTGACATACAGAATTCCAGTATTGACCAGCATAGTTAAGATCAAACTCGTTATCCCATAGATCAGAAGAAAATAGAATGGTCTGTTTATGGTTTCACCCTCCAATCGTGCAACAAATACAATTGTGATGTGAAATATAAGAGATATTTGGCACGCGACCTGAAAACACCTCGGCAAGTCTCCCATATCTGAACATCGACGTGTATAGGTCTGCTCCTTAGAGCGTTTAGCGCGCGCAGAAGCCAGATAGCACTCTATTCGGTAATTCAAAAGTGCAGATTCACAAGTCTTATTACGGTTTTCCGTTCACACTAAACTGTAGTATGGGAGGTAACTTCTTGACGGTTGAGAGAATAAAAAAGGCGGCGGTAATCGGGTCTGGTGCAATGGGTCATGGGATAACCGAACTCCTCGCGATGAACGGGTTCGAAGTCACTATGGTGGACATAAACGACGAGATTCTGCAGAAGGCTAAGGAGAAAATAAAGTGGAGTCTAAGCAAGTTTGTCGAAAAGAGGCGCATAAGACAGGAGGACGCTGATGCGGCGTTGGCACGTGTAGCCACAACTACGAGTTACGAGCAGGCCGGCAAGGATGCTGACTTTGCCATAGAGGCTTCGCCTGAAAACATAGAATTGAAAAAAACCATTTTCGCCAAGCTTGACCAAATAGCCCCTCCACACGCGATTTTGGCTTCTAACACGTCGACGCTCAGCATAACAGAGATGGGAAAAGCGACCAAACGCCAGGACAAGGTGGCTGGAATGCATTTCTTCAACCCACCCCATCAGATGGCTTTGGTTGAAGTCATAAAAGGAGATGGCACAAGCCAAGAGACCATCATGACCTTGGCAGAACTCGCCAAGAAACTCGGAAAAACACCGGTCATCGTGAGAAAAGACGTGCGCGGCTTCATAGTAAACCGCATACTAGGCGCAACGTTCAACGAAGCCTTCTGGGCTTACCAACGAAAAGAAGCCACTATGCTGGGCATCGACGCCTCAGTCAAGTACACTGGCGGATTTCCGATGGGGTGGTTCGAACTGGCAGATTTTGTCGGACTCGACATAGCCTACGAAGTTGGAAGAATCCTGTACGAAGCCTACGGCGAACGGTTCAAACCCTGCTCAGAAGTAATCGACCCACTAATCAAAGGCCACAAGTTCGGACAAAAAACAGGCGTAGGCTTCTACGACTGGACGAAAGGTCGGCCCAGAATACCGTTCAACCTGCTCGACGACTACGACGTCGACAGATCATGGGCAGTGGCGGTGAACGAAGCCGCATGGCTAATCAGCGACGACGCAGCAAACCCCGAAGACATCGACACAGGAATGAAGCTCGGAACATACTGGCCACAAGGTCCATGCGAACACGCAGACCGCGCAGGTCTAGACGTGACAGTCAATAAGCTCGAAGAGCTTTACGCCAAGTATAACATGGCAATGTACAACCCCTGCCCATTGCTAGAAGAGTACGTGAGCAAGGGATGGACTGGAAAGAAAGCTGGAAGAGGATTCTACAAATGAAATTCGATTTGACGGAAGAGCAACTTCACATGAAGAACGCTGTGAGAGATTTTTGCCAAAAAGAGTTCAAACTCGAAATGGCTCTAGACCTCGACAAAAAAGAAGAATACCCGCTCGATTTGTACAAGGCAGCCGCGAAGCTGGGCTTCACGAGCTTGGCTTTCCCAGAGGAATACGGCGGCCAAGGATGCGGACTGCTCGAAACGTGCATCGCCGTGGAGGAGATGTGCAGAGGCGACTCCTCACTGGGCGTGGCAATCTCAAGCGGCAACTTTGGAAGCGAATTCATCCAAACGCATGGAACTAAGGAACAGAAAGAAAAGTACCTGCCCCCCGTCTGCAGGGGCGACTATATTTCAGCAGCGGCCTTCACAGAGCCAAATGTGAGCGGAAGCGAAATCACTAAGATGGAAACCACGGCGACAAAATACGGGAACGAATGGTGGATAAGCGGCCAGAAAACCTTCATAACAAACGCCACGCTGGCAGATTTTGTCGTTGTTCTTGCGCAGACGGATACGAAAATCAGACCCACCCACCGAGGAGAAACACTGTTCGTCGTCGAAAAAGGAACCGCTGGCTTCGAAGCTACAAAGCTGCACAACAAGATGGGAATAAGAGCTTCAACAACGGGCGAACTCAACTTCGACAACGTCAAAGTCACCGACTGGAACATCGTCGGCGAACTCAACAAAGGCTTCTACTACTCAATGGAATTCTTCGACAAAACGAGAGTAGGAGTCGCAGCCCAAGCCATCGGTATGGCCCAAGGAGCGTGGGAAATAGCCTTCAAATACGCCAAACAACGAGAAGCCTTCGGCGCCCCGATACTGCAGCACGAAGCAATTGGCGTAACACTGGCTGAAATGGCAACAAAAATCGAAGCCGCACGACTGCTAACCTATAAGGCCGCACAGCTGGTTGATGATGGAAAGATGGATCCCATGGCCACGGCGATGGCCAAGTATTATGCGTCTCACGTTGCGATGGAAGCCACCAACGCTGCAATCCAAACGCTCGGTGGATACGGATACTTCGGCGAGTACCGAGTCGAGAAGTATCATCGTGACGCAAAAATAACGGAAATCTACGAGGGCACGAGTGAAATTCAGAAGCTGCAGGTGCTCAAGTACCTGCTCAGCAGATACTAGATCGCCATTAAAAAATCATATATGCAAACACGGGCAACTCCATATCAGGTGACATCTGTGAGTAAAGCGTATGAAACCCTCAAAGTGGAAAGAGACCAAAACACCCTTTGGATAATACTCAACCGACCGCAGAGGCTGAACACGTTCAACGATGTCCTACTCGAAGAGCTCGCCGACATGCTTGAAACCGCTGAAAGAGACCCAAGCGTCAAATGTGTCGTCATCACGGGCGACGGAGACAGAGCCTTCAGCGCGGGCGCCGACGTAACCATGTTTCCCAAGGCAACTCCAGTGAAAGCTGAAGAATTCTCAAGAGCCGGCCAGAAAACCTTCAGCAAAGTCGAGGAGATGACCAAACCCGTCATAGCCGCAATAAACGGCTTCGCGTTGGGCGGCGGATTAGAACTGGCCCTCGCATGTGACTTCAGAGTGGCCGCTGAACACGCAGAGCTCGGAAGTCCCGAGATAACCCTCGGCCTCATCCCTGGATGGGGTGGGACCCAAAGACTCGTCAGAATCATAGGCTTAGCTAGAGCCAAAGACCTCGTAATGCTCGGAACCAGGCTCAAGGCAGACGAAGCCCTTAGAATCGGCCTAGTGCACAAGGTGGTGCACTTCGACAAGCTGCGACAAGAGGTCGCGGAAATGGCTAAGAAGCTCGCTGAGGGACCCCCCGTAGCTATGAAATACGCGAAACACGCCCTAAACTACGGAACACAAGTTCCTTTGGAAGTTGGACTCAGACTAGAGGCAGGACTGATGGGGCTGGCGTTCTCCACGGAAGACCTCAAAGAAGGCGTTGAAGCGTTGATGTCCAAGAGAAAAGCCGAGTTCAAAGGCAAGTAGATCAAACATTCCCTTTTTCTCTGTAACGTTCAAGCATAGAACGAGGTGTGTAGTGTGAAAAAGGTTGCAATCATTGGAGTCGGCAACTCCAAGTTCGGAGTCAGAAACGATGTTACCATCTCAGAACTAGCTTTTGAAGCCGTCAAACCCTCTCTGCAAGACGCTGGACTGGCCGCGAAAGACATACAATACGTTGCACTCGGCTCTGTAGGAGCGGGTGCCTGGTACGAAGAGCTTCTTCCAGCCGTCGTCATCTCAGAATACTGCGGAATGACAAGAGCCGGACTCGTTCGCTGTGAGGCGGCGTGTGCAAGCGGCAGTGCGGCTTTCTTCACTGCATATTCAGCTATTGCAAGCGGCCAAGCTGACATCGCCATGGCTTTGGGAGCGGAGAAGATGAGAGAAATCGACTCAGCTTTGGCCATGGAGTGGATTGGAAGGGCAGGGTATTACCTCTGGGAATTCCACAACTTCGGCGTCACCTTCCCAGCGTACTACGCCCTGTACGCCAGTGCACACATGGCCAAGTACGGCACCACCGAAGAAGACTTGGCCCTAGTCGCTGTAAAGAACCACAAGTATGCTGCTATGAACCCGATTGCCCATCTTCAAAACAAAGTCACAGTCGAAGACGTGCTGTCCTCGATGGTCATAGCATACCCCTTGAAACTGTACGATTGCTGTCCCCTGACGGACGGCGCCTCCTCGCTCATCCTCGCTTCTGAAGAAAAGGTCAAAGAACTCAAAATCGATACGCCTGTTTGGGTTGCAGGGATAGGCTACTCCTCTGGAACGGCAAACCTGAGCAAAAGATCCGACTTCGTCGGATTAGAGGCAAGCGTGTTAGCCTCACGGAGAGCCTACAAAGCCGCTGGCATCACGCCGGACCAGGTTGAAGTTGCAGAAGTTCATGACTGCTTCACCATCGCAGAGATAATGGCTTACGAGGATATCGGACTGTGCAAGAAGGGTGAAGGCGTCAAACTCTTGCGTGAAGGACAAACTGAAATTGGCGGAAGAATCCCCGTTAACATGGACGGTGGACTCAAGGCCAAAGGGCATCCGATAGGCACAACAGGCTGCTCGATGATATACGAGTTGACCAAACAGTTGAGAGAAGAAGCAGTTGAAAAAACGAGGCAGGTGCCCCTCAAAAACTACATCGCCCTAGCCCATAACGTCGGTGGAACTGGCCATTACTGCTACGTCACGATATTGAAGAGGTGAATCACATGTCGATGCCATCAATCAAATCCAGAAGAGTAGAAATCGTCCAAGAAATTCCGATAAGCAAGAATCTCAGGTTCTGGGAAGGCCTCAAACAGGGAAAGGTCTATGCCACAAAATGCAAAGCCTGCGGAAAACTGTTTTTTCCGCCGAACGTTGACTGCCCCGACTGCTTGACCAAAGAGTTGGATTGGGTGGAACTTAGCAGCGAAGCAGAAATCGAAACCTTCACACACGTTGTCATAAGACCCACCACCTTCCAACAGAACAAACCCTACACAGTCGCCATCGGAAAACTGAAAGAAGGCGTCAAAGTCCTCGCTTGGCTGACAGGATTCAAACTCTCAGAAATCAAAGTCGGCACGAAAGTGAAACTCGTCGCCAAAACCTCACCGGAAGGAAACCCAACATACGAGTTCGTCCCGCTCTAACAGCGTGAACACTCTTTCTGCCCATCCTACTTCAATTCCTCTATCCATTCAAGCGTCTTAATAATCAGCTCTTCTTCTTTTCCCTCGTAGGTCGGGCCTGCAGATTTTATCACGAGAAGAGTTTTCGGTTCATTCGCTGAAGAGAAGACTTCACGCGCCTCGTCTTCGCCATGGATTTCGTCTTTGTCACCTATCACGATAAGCAGAGGCTGATTGCTCAACTTCGAAACCGCCCAACACTCATTCAGCTTCATCAGTTTTTCACGCACAAATCGGAGACGCAGGTTTATCCCGAAGACTTCAAGCCTGAACAGCCTCGACACGTTGAAGAGTCGATCCATTCTGGACAAAAGCAAGAACAGGTAAAGACCTGATCTTCCCCTTGTGCGACGAACAAACTTCCTAACATTATAATCATGGTTCTTGGGAGGAGACCAGAGTACCAACCCCTTAATTGGCTTCTCGTTCTGAACCGCGTAGAGCGAGACTGCAGCACCTAAGCTGTGCCCAACAATAAAGATGCTGTTCGGCTTAACCTCAGCCCGCGAGGCCAGGTAGCTCAAGGCGCACTTGACATCTCGTTGTTCACCGAAACCATAGTCAAATTCCCCCGTGCTCTTCCCAACCCCGCGAAAATCAAACACTAAAGAAACAAACCCGTTTTGACAGGCCCTTTCAGCCAGCATCGAATAGATTTTCAACCCGTGGTAGCCACGAACGTCCATAAAATGACATATCAGTATTCCAGGCGCCGGATAAAGGTCTGGAACATGCAGTTCCCCGTACAACTTAACCGATCCACACTGCATCCACGTCTCTTCGACTTTCACTGGCCATCCGCCCATACAAACCATCACCGTTCGCAGATATGGAGATTTCCCTCAAAGCCCACCTCATCAAGCTTCCCACACCGGTGTTCAGTCAACCCCAAAGATTCTCGTCACTAACGCGCGCTATTGTCTTTACTTATTACCTTATTATGTATTATGAGCAGAGCCCACTGCTCGATAGGTTTTGTTAAGAAATTCTGGGAAAGCGTTCTTGAAAGACCTGTGACGGTTGAACTCATACAATCGGCTGTCTCGGGCGCAAATGAATGCAAGTTTGCCATTCATCTCTGACTGTGAGGAGAAGCAAAGGGTATAACATCTCTTGGCAACCGCTTCAAGATGTGAAGTTGGTTGCTATTTGCATTAGGACGACTCAAAAATCGGTTATGTTGTGGCCTTTTGCTCTTGCTTTGGCTATTATGTTTTTGTACCATTCTGGTAGTTCGAATTTCTCGATTTTTCTTGCTGGAGAGTAGGGTTTGATGTCTAGTACCGGCGTTTCATTAAGAGCATCTAATCCTTTGACATGAAGGATTTTGTCCTTCCTCCATAGTAGTCTCACTGCAGACAAGCCTATAGGATTTGGTCTGTTAGGCGAGTCCAAGCAGAACACTCCAACCAAGGGGACCTCTTCCAGGTTCAGTCCATACCTGACAACGATTCTAGGCTTGATCTTGAGCCGTTTTCTGTTTTCCGCGGTGATGTTGTGCATGTAAAAGAGAATTAGCAGATGAGAAAAACCATTAATGGCTTCTAGACCATCGGCGTATTCGTCAAGAATTTCAATATCAGCTTCCAATTCCTCAACAGGCTGATTTCTCATCTCTTCACCCGCAAATTTCGTTTTTACAAATCCTATCGGATTCAACTGGATGCTCAAAATGCCCACCTCTCAGACGTTATTCCATGCTTCTGGGAGTACATTTTGAGCCCCTTATATGCTTAGCGCGCGCTCTAGTTGACTTTCATTCAGTCTTGATGCTGACACGAGAACACTGTGATTGACGACGCGCGCGCGGACGCGCCATAATATGAATGTCAACTTCTGCCATTCTTTCAATACTGCTCAAAACCAGTCATAGTTCTATAATTATTGCCTCAGCGTTCGCCAAAGAAAATCTCTGACCCTTTTTGAATGTCAACCCCACTCACAAGTTCGATAATGATTTATTGGGGATCAATCGCGCGCTACTACATGGTATTATGTGAACGCATGTCAAAACTGAGCAGACTTTGTTCTTTCATATTTCAAACGATAGGTGAGTCATTGGAGCTCGTAGCTAACGGATTTATACATAATATCACTTGAAATTTCTTATGACGGCAGGTTCTTCTTCGCAGACGAAGGGCAACAGGGATCGGTTTAGCATATTCTCGGACATGCTCATTTGTGCGATTGGAGGAACCAGGAAAACGGAAATCATGCGCAGAGTCGGGCTGAGCAGTCTTCAGCTTTACAAGTACATGGACGTGCTCCTTAGATTTGGGCTACTGGACGTACAGATTTTCAAAAAGACAGCCACCTACAGAACCACTCCTAAAGGAAAGAGTTTCCTCGAAGCATTCGGCACATTGGCTGAACTCTTAAGCTAACATAAGTCACAGAACGTGTGTTAATCTATCCACCTTGATCAACGTCTGTCGTGCTGACTTGTTGAAGAAATCAAGACCGGATTCTATGGTTAATGGTCGAAGTTGACCGCAAACGTGAGTGTTTAGCTAGACTTCTTCCTTGGCGTATAATTCGACTAAACAGTTTGGTGACAACGCCTTTAGCTGTACGCTTCCCTTTACGCTAACCAGAAAAGTCCTGAAGTTCTCAAGGGAATCACCCCAGTCTCTTCTGAACTTCTGGTAGAACTTGGCGAAGTCCGCGTAGTCCTTGTGCACTGTAACCATAATCGCGTCTGCGTCCATTCCCTGTCCAGTGCTGGCGAACATGACGCTTGGCTGTTCTGCTGTCCATTTCTTCGCTTTGTCCTCGAGGGGGTTGACAAGCTCCTTTGTAGTGGAGAACGTGAATGATATCAAATCAAAACCCAAATAGGGCAAGTTCGGGATCACAGTATACTGTTCAATCGCTTCTTTTTCCAGAATTTTCCGAAGTCGGGTTACGGTTGGTTGAGATAGCTGCAGAGCTCTAGCTAGCTCCCTGTCGCTCCGCTTTGAATTCTTGATCAGCCCGAAAAGCAGCTTAGTCAGGTTAGCACGCTGCGCCCGCGTGCGCAATTCCTTCATACATTATGGTTATGCTGAAACCTTTTATGAAACTTTGCATGGCGTCCGGCGCACGCGCTGAGTTTGAATACGTATGCACCTATAATGAAACAATACTGCTCAGAAAAAGAAATTGAGCGCGCGCCAAAAAGCTGCCCAATTGCATGCTATTATGTGAACGCATGTCAAAACTGAGCAGACCTTGTTCTTTCATATTTCAAACGATAGGTGAGTCATTAGCGCTCGTAGCTAACGGATTTATACATAATATCACTTGAAGCTCTTTGATGATGAACAAATGCGGAAGACTGAGTTGAGTATTCTTATTGAGCTTATGAAAGGTTGCCGCAGAAGCGACAGAGAACTTGCTAAGGTCTTGAACGTTTCACAGCCCACAGTCACTCGCTCGAGGAGAAAACTGGAGAAGGAAGGCTACATCAAGGAGTACGCGGCCATTCCAGATCTCAGCAAGCTCGGTTATGAGATCATGGGAGTTACCTTGATAAAAACAAGCGAGCCATCCACGCGGGAAAGAAGTGAAGGTGTGAGGCAAGCAGTAGTGAAGGCGGAACAGGAAAGACCCTGCGCGTCCTTGATGGCTGTGGACGGCGAAGGCTTCCAGAAAGATCGGCTTTTCATCAGTTTATACGAAGACTATCATGCGTATAGTGAAGCGATGCAGCTGACTAAGCAGTCACCCTATATCGAGGTGAAAAGCTTGGAAAGCTTTTTGGTAAGTCTCAAGGACAAAGACAACTATGGACTGCTAACCATGTCAGAAATAGCGAATGATCTCATGACAAAACTGGATGAAACTCACGCGCGCGTCTCTTTTTCCAAGTTAAGCGTTGTAGTTTCAGCTAAACACGTGTAGCGCGCGAAATGTTGACTATAGCGCGCGCAGTCTAGGTTTTACCTTGCGAGCAGTCCGCCTATTAGTCCGCCTATCGTTGAGGCGATTGCGCCGAAGGCAGCCACGACAATTACTGCGATTCCAAGGGCTACTCCTGACAAGAACCCAAAAACTCCGCCTTGCACCCCACCAGTTGCTCCACCTGCCACCGTTAAACCTGCTGCTACTAGTACTGCGATGATAATCCCGCCGAATATTCCCGCAAGGAAACCGGCTAACGCTCCTTTTCCAATCCCGCGAGCTATGAACCCTGCCACGAACCCACCAATGAACCCTCCTATCAGGTGTCCAATCCCTGGAAAAATCCACCCAAGAACCAGTGTTATGATAAAGCCAACAAAAGCTCCCAGCCATAAACTTCCCATCTTTTCACCTTGCCTCTTCAGAAGAGTGCAGCCAATATAAGAAATTTGTGTGACATCAGTTTCAGCGGGCGCGCCTCGAATGCGACATATCGAGCATTTGGAGTAAGATTATTTATAGAGATCGTAGTAAGTATCCACATTCTGATTTGTTCCCTTTGCATTGCTGCTTATCCAGACTTCCGCGAATGCGTTAATAATTCTAGCCGCTCTCGGCGCGTGCTAATGGCTTTTTGTCTTTCTTTCTGTTTTTCGCTTTTCCTTTTCTGTTTCTTACTGTCCTTCGTACATTTAGAGTCACTATCGTTTCTGTCAGTGCCTTTGTCACTGTGAAGCAAACTACATCACTCGTGGCAAGACCCGCTTCGATATTTGCAACTGCAGTATAATCTCCTTCAGCAATGAATTCTTGAACAACAGAATAAGTCTTGTCTTCTAAAGTTGCAGCTGCAACATGCATTGTATCTCCACTAGGAAGAGTAACTGTTATAGTAACAACTCCACCTGCTTTCTCTTGGGGACTGACAGTTCCAACAAAAGTTATTTTTGCCATGATTTTTCACCACTTGCCTATTTCATTACATACAGTTCTGCACTAGCGCGCGCTGGACATTCAAAGCAGAGATCAATCAGTCTATGGCAAGATAAGTACGCGATGAGATGGCAGAATAGATGAAAAGTCATTTCAGTTTTTCTTTCGTTTCATGGCCAACTTTTCTGGCTTTTTCAACGCCTTTCTTGCCGGCCCTCTTAATTTTTCCTCCAGCTTCCTTGGCTTCTTCCTCTGTCTTCTCAGCTGCTTCTTTAACTTTTTTCTTCGCTTTATCAAAAGCTGACATAACTACCATTAGAAGGGTGGTTGGTTTTGCTTAAAAAAACTTTCGCGCTGACTTAACATCGGCCTTATTGGTTTTGGACGCGCGCCTAACTAGGTTTTACGAAGTTTTAAATATGGGGGATGGCGACTTATCGCAGGGAATTGGCGATGGACGCGTTTTGGACGATTGTTGTTATTCTCGTGATACTGTGGGCAGTGGGATTCTTTGCTTTCCCTGTCGTAGGCGAACTGATACATATACTGCTTGTGATTGCCGTAATTGTAATAGTCTACAGGCTTTTGACTGGAAGACACGTCTTGTCCGGAGAAAAAAGATAGCGTTGCAGACCAGACCGAGCGCATCTGAGTTTCACTCTTTTTTTCAACCTATGTAGCGCGCATGCGTGTTCCTAAATTGGCCAAAAATGGCTTTTATTCTTTGCTTCTTGGGATTTGAGGGCAGTTTCCTGGGTTGCAATTGTTTCTGATTTGTTTGCAGTATCCGCCTTTCTCGAACCTGCAGAGGTGTCTTATGCGGCTGAACGGCAGGGTTACAATCGTTATGGACGGGTCTGAGAGGGCGGCAGAGACTTGCCGTCGGGCTCTGGGCGACATGTAATAGGTGTATTTTGGCCTTCCCCGTCCATTTGAAACCGTTTTCTCCTTCACAACTAGGCTCTGAGCTACTAGGCGCTTGAGGCGCAGTTTCAGCGTGTTGCGACTGAAACCCACCTCCTCTAGAAGTTGAGCGAAAAATCTGGGTTTGCCGTCGTTGAGCACAGCCAAAACACGCTCATCAAACAAATCCATAATTCAACTATGCGAAAACGGATTTAAAACCATTATTGGCCAATTTCGGAACAGGCATGCGTGCTAGTTTCTCAAACACGCAAGAAGTTGTAGCGTAGGCTAGGAACAAAAGTCAAAAGGAGTTTTGTCAATGAGACGCTTTACTATTATGTCAAGTCGCGCGCGTCGTCCTATCCATGTGTAATCCATTGTTACTAATCTGTTTGGTTCCGCCCGACTTCGTGGAAACATTCGCCATCTCCCTCTTGAATAGCTTGCAAAGGTTCTCGGCGCCGACGATCTCCTCCTTCCCAAGGTCCCATTCAGAAGGATGCAGTATGAAGGGCTTCGACTGAGTGCCACCCAGGCCACCGTGGCTACCAATTAGTTCCTCAAATGCCGCCACCTCATCTTTCTCCGTGTCGTACATGCTTATGAGAAGGATATCAGGGACGCAGTTGAAGCTGTCCAACCTGCGCAGGTGCGCGGCAGCCCTCTTCCCGAATTTGGCCAACGGGTTCTCGCCCTCGACCTTGTCGTCCGCGAGGTAATATTTGCCCTTCGCGCCTATGACGACAGGCCCCTCCTCCTTCGAGCGGATCATGGCAAAACTCACGCCCTCATGCTGCGACAAACCCTTCACCATCTTGGGATAGGTCTTATTGATATCCTCCAAGCCTATCCGATCCGTCCATTGTGTGAAGTATATCAGACCCACGTTTCCCGAGGCCAGCACGATTGCATCAATCGCTTTGTCCTCTTTTTTCTTCGACTTCCGAGTCACTCTGTTTCTTACGTTCTGCAGAGGCACCGTCACCATCTGTCCGAAGTGGTCTTGGTTGGAGTCGAGCTCGAAGTACGTCCTGTGCCCTTCAGGGAGAAGCTTCTCTACGAGATCTGCTAGTGTATAACCATAACGTTGCTTGAACGTGGCGCCGTTGGTCTGACCGTGGTCTGAAAGGACGCAAAGGTAGTATGGGCGTTGGGCATATGCCTTTGCCGTCTCTATCCTTTTTATGCACCTATCTAGCTTCCTTAGAACGTACAAAGCCTCATCGTCCGAGATGCCGCAGTGATGTGCCACCTCATCGTACCCCATGAACGTAGTATATATGACATCCTTGTCACCCGCGACAATGTCGCCTATGACCGTGTAAGTGCTCAACTCGCGAAGGAAGACATCTGCCACCACTCTTGTGAAGTAGTATACGCGTCCGCGGTGGAGCAGTCTGGGTAGGGTATTCCTTCGCCCCTGCCTGTACCTGGATCGGGCCTCCAGCACTATCTCCCAGAGGGTGTACGCGATCGTGTGGACAAGATTGTAGGAGACCGCGTAGAAAGTGTTCCACGACTGGCTGTACAACTCCCTTATTTTGCTGAGCTTGCTGTAGACGAAGGTGTTGTCTTTGGCGTCACCAGAGTAGAGATTGGCTATTGCGTGTCCATTGGTTGCAAGCAAGCCGTTCCCGTCCGAGATGCGTGCCTCGATTGCCGGGGCATCGCCCACGCCGAGCGTCGATATGACCTTGTTGCCTTTCGCTTTTTCCACCCATCGGAAGGCAGGGATGTCTTTGTTGTTCCCATGCAATATGCCCGCTTGGCTTGCGCCGGTCTGGGAAGAAAAGTCCGTTTCCCATCCCCTTATCTTGTGCGTTCCGCTACTGACCCATCCTGCCAGGGTTGGCATCGTCCCGTTCTCTATCGCTTTGCGGAGAATCGCCTCAGCCAGCCCGTCGATCTCCAGAAAGATGAAGCCTGGCTTGTCCTTATTCTCCGTTGCCTTCTTTGCGCGCCCCTTCATCTTCTTAAAAACCGCACGGTAGAACGATGCATCGTCATCGATGGTAAGTATCCCCGAGGCCACGGTATTGATAATCGCTATGTTCAAGGGGAGCAACAGTAACCCCCACCCAGAAGCCTCAATTTCCGAAGTGAAGAAAGCCAGCAACCAGATTATTATGCCGTTCAATAGTAGCGCACTCAAGCCGAACGTTATCACAGAGCGCGCGAGCGCTAACCTCGATAAGAGGGGCCAAAGGAGTGCATTAATTAAACCAAGCCCGGCAGTCGCTATCAGCGCGACGACAAGATTGCGGGCGTAAAATCCAGTCAGAACGCCCGTAAAGAAGATACCTAAGGATGTTAAAAACCATACAATTAGTGCGCGTATGAAATTATCTTTTGTCATGCTCTCTTCTCTTTAGATTGCAGATCAATGACCGTAATCTCGGGCGCGCAGTTGATGCGGATCCAGAACGTGTTCGTGCCTAAGCCGCGGTTAGTGTATTGGACCATTTCCCCAACTTGATACTTTCCGAGAGGATACTTCCTAAAATTGTCACCGCGGAAAGGGGTTCCAAGTTTGGGTATCACAAACTGGCCTCCGTGGGAATGTCCGGAGAGCTGGAGGCTGAACCTCTTCGTCTCTGCGCTGATGTCTGCGAAGTCGGGCTCGTGGGCCAGCAGAATTGCTGGTCCGTTGGGCGGCAGCTTCTGCAGCACCTTGTTTAGCTGGTTCTTCTTCACCGTGGTGCTGTCGACTCCTGCAAAATGCAGTGCATATCCGTCTCTTGTTACCGTGTAGACGTCGTTGTTCAGCTCTATTATTTTGCTTTCGCTTAATATCGAGCGGATCCTCTTCGCTCCAAGCCAATAATCGTGGTTCCCTAGCACTGCCACCGTCGCGTCTCGCGGGCGTATTCCCTTGAGCGCTGGGATGAGGTCCTCGACATTCCCCGCGGAGTAGGATACAAAATCCCCTGTGATCGCAACGATGTCCGGCTCCTCCTGGTTGATCAAGCCAACTACGCCCTTCAAGCGATCTTCAGAGATCCATTGCCCGTAGTGGATGTCGCTGATGTGCACTATTCGGTAGCCTTGGAAGAGGATCGGAAGTCCTGGGATATCGATTTTAACTTTCACGACCGCGAAATCGCCCGGGTTGAACCTCTGTCCCAGCAATTTGGAAGATCTCGACATCATCTTTTGCGCGCCTCTTCGGAGGCGGAAGGTCAAGTCCTCTCTAGCATCTTCTACAGGCTTTCGCTTTCTCATTAGCCAAATGCCCCCTATCAATCGCCCAAGCGCATGTCGCTCATAATGAGCAAAGTTGACCAATATATTCTGTTTGTCCCTATCATGCTGGCATGGCGCTAAAGAGGCTCAACTGCAAGACAGCCGCGCACACACACCCAAAGCATTTAACTGTAATTTCTTCAACTTAGGGGCGTAGTCAATCATTCGGGTGGGATAGTAGTGTCCAGCGTAGATAGCGAAATAGACGAAATAGCACAAAGAATTTTGTCAGAGCTTGAAAGCGCAACTTCTAAGGATTTATCGGACGCTCATTATGCAAAAATGATACTGCGTTTATCAGACGTTCATTACACAAAAAGGATACTGCAACAGATAGGAAGCGCCACATCTGGAGCTGAAAGTGAGATCGGAAAAAGAGCAGTGATCAAGGTTCTGTTGTTTTCTACATGGTTGCAGAGGCTCTATTTCATCATAAGATCCTTCATTATGGGAGAGATAGGTGGGGGCATTACATTCATTTTCATATGGTACCTTCATTCAGTAGACGCTGTTACGATGTTTATTATCGGAATTCCTGTGTTTGCACTTACACTTGTCATAACAAGATTATTTGATGGGCAGATAGCCCAAGCTACAAGAAAAATCGTCGAACTCATGGCTAGTCATAGAACCTCTAGGGATTTCATTATGAATCACTTCTAGGCGAAGAGCATGAAAGTTGGATCGTATTTTCGTTTAGGAGCGCGACAGAGAGCAAGCAAAAAGGTAAATATTGGATTGAATCTTCTATCCTTGGTTGATGATAATGGCTGCTCCTGACGATATTAAGAACATACTTGGCCCTAACGAAAAGGTTGAGCTGTACATTAAGGAGAAAATCTACCATCCTCAGATCAACATCGACTCCGTGATCATAACGAATGGACGGGTAATCCTGCGACACCCCCATGCGCTTAGATTGAAGAAGGATTACACCGACTACAGTTACCAGGACATCACAAATGTAGTGCTAGACAAGGGAATAATGCGATCAACCATCAAACTCACGATCAAGCGCGATGAAAAACTGCTAGAGTTGGGCAAGTTGCCTAACCCCCTTGCGGAAAAGGCGTACGGGATTATCAGAGAGAACCTGAGCAGATTTCAAGCGCCTTTTTCAACTGGATACGCTAACGCTCCTCCATTTCAGGGAATCCCTTCAACGCCCGCAGAAGGGCAAAAACCCTCGGAAGAAAAGAAGAAAGACTGATTTCCTTCTCAGCAATAGACATAGAATTCAAACCAGCGCGCTTGGTCTTATTCTGGCACAATCTCTAGCGCGCTAAAGTGGATTGCTTAAACATTGACGAAATGGAAATTCATAAATAATAGTTTTCATAGACTGAAAACCCAGAACGAAGGAAGTGCGAAATTGGCAGGAGAACGTTTTGAAATATTCAAAGATGCTGTTGGAAAATTCAGGTTCAGACTTAGAGCCCAAAATGGTGAGATTATAGCAGAAAGCCAAGGTTACGAATCCAAAGAGGGATGCCAAAAAGGAATAGCATCTGTTAAAGAAAATGCTTCCAAAGCAGAAACAAAAGACTACACAACCTAGAAACCCACACTTTTTCTTTTTTCGAATTTCAGAATTTGCATAGCGCCCGTACTACTCTTCAGCGTCCTCTTCCTCTTCGAAGTCTTCATCCTCTCGTTAGATTCTTCATCTTCCTCAAATACCGTTTGGACTCACCACCTTCGTCCTCAAAATTCAAATCCTCTTCTTTGGGTCTTAAATACTTAGCGCGCGCGTTAGAAAAGAGCCTAAGAAATAGACTTTCGCTATTCAATTTTCAATATCTTTTTAATCACTTTCCTTCGTACGTCTACTACTGCCCGAATAGAATAGCTTTCATTGCTCCCCTTCTTTTTCTTCTTCGATATTTCTTCCATCATCGGCTGCAATAAACTAACATAAGTATAGGTTACCCATTCGAAATCTTGATACCAACCGACTTCCACTTTTGTTTTGTTCCTAATGATACTGCCACCATTATCTTATGGTTCTCTAAATCCACTCTTTTCCCATCATCAATATTCAGAGTGACTTCCTCTTTGTCCATTTGAAGGTCTCCTATCCTTTTTCCAGTATCCAAAAACCACCTTTCTTTCTATTTCTACTTTTCTTTTCTTTAGCGCGTGCTATATACTATTTCAGACTTCACGCGCGCTACCATCCGTCTGGGCGCAGATACTTGACAGCAGGAGCGCTCTCTATTTCATGTTTTATCTCTGCGGTGATGCGAAGATATTCATTCGTCCTCTCGGTCAAGAGTCTTTCTATCATTTTCATCAACTCGGTCACCTCAACAGGCTTTAGCAAGTAGCCGTCGGCTTTTTCGTTAACGGCCTTCATGGCGCTTTCTATTGAGGGATGCCCCGTGATGATTATCATGATCATTTTTGGACGCAATTTCTTCAGTCTGTTAAGCAGTTCAGTGCCTTTCATGTCAGGCAGCTCTATGTCAATGAGGGCAACGTCAAAAGGCGATTCCTCACAGGCTTTGATGGCCCCTTTGCCGTTTTCCACACCTTCAATCAGATATCCCCCATCGTACAGGACTGAAGAGAGCACGTTTCTCACTCCAGTGTCATCGTCAACAATGAGGATGTTGTTTACCAAAATGGTCACGCCGCCCTTTCTTCATCAGCTTCGCTGCAATTCTCACATTTTGGTACAAGCGAGATAAGTTACTTGTGAAGCAGAAATATGAACTGAGGTTACATCCTGCAGGTTCAGGAATAGCGAGCGCTAACTGACGTTGCATTTCACGGTGTGAGAATAGAGAACTTGTGTCTGACGTTGCAAAAAGATAGCGGGAACGCTGTGACAACGCTATTCCAAGGAATAGTCCATACTATTTCTTGAAAAGGAGCTTAATTCTCAAAGAACAGTTCCAGAGAATAGAAGTGTAACAAACCTCAAAAAACTCCATTGTGTTAATTGTCTTTTTAGGAATTCCAGAAAAAAGTGAGTTGTTACGAATTGTTACAGCAAAATTGTTACAAAAGCATGGACTTTCACGTTGTATCTCGTTTAGCGCGCTTGCTTGTGTCTCTAAAATTCTGTTGACATCCTTTTAAATAGCAAGTTTGAATTTCTGGTCGTAGCGCGCGCGGTGAATGTTCCTGAAAGAAAAACCATTGGGAACCTCAGAAAGTTTGAAAGCATCTGCGCTTCCGGAACCATTTTGCATAGGCAGAAGCAACTTTAGCGCGCGCTAGAAAGAGGTTGACTGAACACTAAGAGTCAATCATGGAGAAGAAGGGCGACAGGTATTAAGAGTGCGAACGCTGCTCCTGCTATGAAAAAGGTGTCTCTGACGCTGATAAATCCCATCAGCGTGCCGGCTGCCAATGGTCCAAGCGTATAGCCCAAGTCTTTGAATGTGGCTATGGCTCCGGTAATCGCGGTTTTGCTTTCACCCATTATGTCTGACATTCTTGAATACAGCGCTATGAAGATCACCGTGTAGCTCATCGTAAAGGCTGTCACAATCGCCAATGTGCAGTATAGGCTGTTTGAGAATGGTATCATGACTGCAGTCAACGTCGTCAAGGAAGCAGCCACAGCAAGTGTCTTCCGTATTCCATGTCTGTCTATCAGATTTCCAATCGGCACTTCAAGAGCAACTGCAGGCAAAAGGGCTACGGTAAGTATCACGCCTATCAGTGGAATAGCAAATCCTTCACTGTTAAGAAATATTGGAAGGAACGAGTAGTATACATTGATGAGAGCGTAGAAAATGATTATGAGAAAAACAGTCTTTACGAACCGGCTATTGCGCATGTAACTCAACAATGTAGTTACCTGAACGTTCAACGATGCTTTCTCGGACTTGGGCGTCTCCTTCAGACATAATGAAACCACGATGAATGCAGTTAGACTTGTTAGGCTTAGCATATAGAAAGGCAGAAAAAACGAAAGAATCGAGATAAGCCCCCCGACAACTGGAGATAAAGCTGAGGCGAAATCGTTCATGCCAGAGAAGAATCCAACCTCTTTTCCTTTCACACTCTTCTCAGCATAAGCGAAAACATATGCCCACGAAGTCAACCATAAAAAGGATGAAGCAACTCCTCTAGTGACGCTTACCAACAACAGCGATAGAAAAGTATCTGCCACAGGATAGAGCAGCGCAAGTGCCGAGTAGATTAGCAACACTATCTGTAGAACTCGTTTCACGTTCATTCTGTCCTCTATGATTCCGAATGGTATGTTGAGGAAAATCCCCATCATCGTTGTGAGCGAAAGGATAAGGCCTGTCAGGAACAGGTTTCCAGTGACGTTTTCAACGTATATCGAGAAGACAGGAGACGTAATTCCCCAGCCGAAAGTGTATATGAAAAACGCGATCGAAATTGGGAAGATTACCCTTTTGAAATTGACAATGTGTCGTAATTCGCCGAACTCTTTGAACATTTGAATCTACTATAATTCAATATTCAATTACATATTAGTTCATCCGCACGCCAACGCTGGAGCGTAGCGCGCGCAAATATCCAGACAGTCTCCCAGACCAGGCATCCACCGACACAGTCCGTCTGCTTTCAAGGTTTGTAACGCACAGTATAGCATGAGAACGGATGTGTGCAAAAAAGAGGACGAGAACCAACATCGAAACATTACGTCTGACGTACAAAGCAACATTACGTCTGACGTAAAAACATAGACCGGTAGGGGGTCATCGTTGAAAGGTTTCAGCAGATCAACGATGGCAGATCACGTCTGAAGCAACAACAGAAAGGAAGGGGCTAGCTCCTCATTCAGGCGTTCGCTGCTTGTAGAGAATGACAAATCATATATCAAAGAAGGCCGGAGAGTGTAGAAACAGCAAACTCAGCATAGAATAGGGCTATTTATGTCTATTAAGAAGAAAGGGAAAAAAGAACCAAGCCCCGTCGAGAAGCCGTGGTTCAAGTTTTGGCCCGAAAACGTTCCAAAACACATCGAATACCCCGCTGTTCCACTTTCTGAAATCCTCAGGAAAACCGCTACAAACCATCCCGACCAAACAGCTATGATCTATTTTGGCAAAGGAATAACCTACCACGAGCTTGATCAAGCGGCTGACCGCTTTGCAGCCGCACTAGCCGCCCTCGGCGTGAAAAAGGGAGACAAAGTCGCAATCTTCCTTCCCAACATTCCGCAGTTTGTAATCGCATACTATGGGACGCTGAGAACCGGCGCCATCGAAACAGCCATCAGCCCGCTCTATAAAGAACGCGAAGTTGAACATCAACTCAACGATTCCGAAGCTGAAACCATCGTCCTCTTGGACGTGCTCTATCCGATTCTGGAAAGAGTCCTCGCAAACACGAAGGTCAAGAACATCATCATCGCAGGACTGAAAGACTACATGCCGGCCACCACCGCAGCACTAGGCTCACTGCTCAAAAAAATCCCCTCCCACAAAGTAGAACCCAAACCAGGAACATACAACTTCAAAGAACTGCTAAGCAAACACGACCCGAAACCTCCACGAGTCCAAATCGACCCCAAAGAAGACCTAGCCGCCCTCCAATACACAGGCGGAACGACTGGCATTGCGAAAGGAGCAATGCTGACACACATGAACCTCGTGTCAAACGCCATAATGTGCGCTGAATGGCTCAGAGGAAAACAGACTGAAGAAACGTTCCTAACGGTTCTGCCACTGTTTCACATATACGGCATGACCACGGGCATGAATGCTCCAATACACCTAGCCGGAAAAATGATCATGCTTCCGCGCTTCGACGTGATCAGCACTCTGCAGGCAATTCAAAAAAACAAGGTCACCGTGTTCTGCGGCGCCCCAACCATGTACGCGGTGCTCCTCGCCCATCCGAAAATAAATAGCTTCAACCTCTCATCCGTCCGCTTCTGCATTTCTGGCTCAGCCCCACTGCCACCTGACATCCAGAAAAGATGGATGGAAGTAACCAAAGGCGTCCTCGTGGAAGGTTACGGCCTAACCGAATCTTCCCCGGTCACTCACTGCAACCCATTGGACCCTACCTTAAAAACCGTGAAAGTGGGCTCCATCGGTCTGCCATGGCCGGACACGGACGCCAAAATCATGGACATGGAGACAGGCGAAAAAGAGCTGAGCCCAGGCCAAGATGGAGAGCTCGTGGTTCAGGGACCTCAGGTCATGAAAGGCTACTGGAAGATGACTGAGGAATCTAAAGACGTCCTGAGAAACGGGTGGCTCTACACAGGCGACATCGGAAAAACGGATAAAGACGGCTACTTCTACATCACAGACAGAAAGAAAGACCTAATCAAATACAAGGGCTACAGCGTCTACCCACGAGAAATAGAAGACGTAATATACGAACACCCCGCCGTCAAACTCTGCGCAGTCATCGGCAAACCAGATCCAGTGGCAAGCGAACTGCCCAAAGCCTTCATCGTGCTCAAAGAAGGAAAAACCGCAACGACAGATGAAATCAAACAGTTCGTCAACAGCAAACTCGCACCATACAAAGCAGTAAGGGAAGTCGAATTCAGAACAGAGCTACCCATGACCCTAATAGGCAAAGTCCTCAGAAGAGTACTACAAGAAGAAGAAAAGCAGAGAGCAGCAAAAAACTAGAAAACCGCCGATCACAGGCAAGCTAGAATGGTTCGTTTATCTTCTTTCCAGTCTTTCTTGTCCATTCTGCGATGGGCATCGAAAACTGTTTTTCAACGTTGGGCCTATGTATGCTGTTGTAGGTGCAGAAACATCTCACCTTGCCGTCCGGCGTGGCATAGTGAATCGCACACCTTTGGACGCGGTCAATGTCTATGTTCCATACATCCTGAAAGTGCATTATCCCAATCATAACGATTCTGCGCATGAGGCCTCCCAACGCCTCGTAGCTTCCCTTAGTAATCACGTTCCTGATCAAACCTCTGACAAAATCAGACTTTGCCATCGGCAGCAGCTTCAACATCTGCATCTTCGCCATCGTCTTCTTCCCCTTAACTCCCGTATGATAAACGTCCCAGAAGACTTCGGCAAACTTGTCAACATCGACATACCGCATAATCGGTTTGTACGACCCATCCTTGTTGACAACTAGAAACGTTGCCGCGCCGCACATGGGGTTAATCGTGAACTCCGGGTAGACTCTGTTCTTAATCATGCCCATCCCTTTGGAAATCGGCACTGGCCAGTCAACCGGCCTCCAATCAAACCTGCCGACGGCACCCTTTGTCTGCGCCTCGATCTCCTTCATCGTGTCCGGAATCGTTATCCGCATCTTCCGCATCTCTTCCTTCCTAGCCTTTCCCGCCATCGAAACAGGCTGAATGTTAACACAGCGAATCACGTCATGATTCTTGACAGCGAAATCTATTATCTCTCCTAAGTCCTTGTCGTTCACACTCTTCGCCAGAGTCACAACCAGAACAATTGAGTCTAACCCTATCGTTCTTGCGTTCTCAATAACTTTCATCTTGACAGGAATCATGTCCGCCCGGGCTCGGGTCTTCCTGTAGATTTCTTCTCTTAAGCCGTCAAACTGAAGATAGAGCGTGCTCAACCCAGCGTCTAACAACTTCTTGAAATAAGTGATGTCCTCGGCGATTCGAATGCCGTTAGTGTTAACCTCCATATGCGATATGCCCGCCTTCTGAGCTTCCTTAATCAAGTCCGGCAAGTCGTTCCTCAGCGTCGGCTCCCCTCCGCTGAACTGCAGGGCGTTGCAAGCCCAGGGGCTGTTGGACCTGAGCACCTTAATCATGTCCACAATCTGATCATATGAAGGCTCGTACACATAGTTTGCAGCTCCCACGTAGGCAAAACAAATCGGACAAGCCATGTTACACCTGTTCGTCACATCTATAATCCCGAGAATCGTGGGCGTCTTGTGTTGCGGGCAGATCCCGCAATCAAAGGGACAACCCGCGACGGTGGCTGTGTGCGGCTTCTCTAGGCCGCTTCCAACGTACTTGGCGTTGGACCAGTTGTCGTTGAACCATTTGAAAAGCTCAGCATCGCCCCAATAAACATCCTCGAACTTCCCATGCTCGGGACACGTCTTCTCCAGATAAATCACACCATCGTCCTCGTAGATCCTCATGGGAATCTTCTTCATACACTCTGGACACAGACTCGTAGAGTAAGTCTCAAATTTTGATTCCTGCTGCTTCGACATTCAAACACTTATCCAAAGACAACTACGTAGAAACAGAAGCTGACTAATAAATAATAAAGTGAGCAGGCACACACCAAGTGCACAAACAAAAACCTTGGAGATCAAGCCAAAGAACAGCCTTTTGGAGGCTTCAATACCCCGCTGTCAAAACGTATATGAAGCATGCACCCGTCCTTAAATTGAGCGATGGCACCGTTGCGCCTGAAAATCCAAGTTTCCGGAATAGTTCAGGGAGTAGGTTTTCGCCCCTTTGTCTATCGAACAGCGGTGCAAAACGGCCTTTCTGGATACGTGAAAAACCGAGGAGACGCCGGAGTAGAAATTCTCTTAGAAGGCCAAGAACAGGCCCTACAGAAATTTCTGAACGATCTGAAACGGGAAAAGCCGCCTCTGGCACAAATCTATAGCATCATCACATCAAAGCTCGAGGGAATAAACGAATACGCAGAATTTGTAATAAAGAAGAGCTCCGATGAAACGGAACTGTCAGGCTCGGTTATCCCACCCGACATTGCCATCTGCGACGACTGCCTCACAGAGTTGAGAGACCCCAAAGATCCAAGGTTTGAGTACTTTTTCATAACCTGCACAAACTGCGGCCCCAGATTCACCATGATCGAGAAACTACCCTACGACCGCGAGAACACCACCATGCGAAAATTTCGCATGTGCGGCTTCTGCCTAAAAGAGTACAAGGATCCCCTCAACAGGCGTTTCCACGCACAAACAATCGCATGCCCAAACTGCGGCCCACACGCACACCTTACAGACTCCGAAGGCGAAGCACTCGAGGAGAAGGATCCAATTCGCGAAGCAGGTAGACTCCTGTCAGAAGGACACATCCTCGCCATAAAAGGCTACGGCGGCTTCCACATAGCACTGTCAACCACCAAACCCGAACCGTTGATCAGACTGAGAGAGGTCAAACATCGAAGCCAGAAACCCTTTGCCCTCATGGCTCGCAGCCTGAAAGCTGCGAAGACCTTTGCAGACGTGAACAGAAATCAAGCAGAACTGCTCAGGTCGTACAGTCACCCCATAGTCCTGCTGAACAAGAACGGAGACTATTATCTGTCTGATTTGGTTGCTCCGGGACTGCACAACGTCGGTGTCATGCTTCCCTACACTGGATTGCATTACATGCTGTTCGACGAGGTGAAAGACGCGGCCTTCGTCATGACCAGCGCCAACCCGCCCAACCAACCCATAATAAACGACGACGATGAAGCCCTCAGAAAACTCAACAACACGGTTGACTACTTTCTCTTCCATAACCGACGAATAGCTCAACGCTGCGACGACTCCGTAGTCCGCACCCACCATGGCAGCGCAGTCTTCATCAGAAGATCAAGAGGTTACGCGCCAGCCCCGATAAAACTGAAGAAAAAGGCAAGAAACTGCGTCTTGGCCCTCGGAGGCGAGCTGAACAACACTTCATGCGTCCTGAACGGCGACAAAGCCTTCATCTCCCAACACATAGGCGACGTAGAAAACGTTGAAACAAGAACCTTTCTGGAAAACGCTACGAAACACCTAATCCACCTCACAAACAGTAAAGTGGAGACCATCGCCTGCGACCTGCACCCAAAATTCATCACTACAAACCTCGCCCAACAATTGGTAGAAGAAAACAAATGGCAAATCATCCCGGTCCAGCATCACTACGCACACATCGCCGCACTCATGCTGGAACACAACGTAAACGAGATTGTGGGCGTCTGCTGCGATGGCTACGGGTACGGCATCGGAGGCGAAGCCTGGGGAGGAGAAATCCTGTATTGCACTGACGAGGCATTCGGCTTCAAACGTGTAGCTCATCTGGAAGAACAACCCATGATAGGCGGAGACCTCGCAACCTACTACCCGCTGAGGATGGCCGCTGGAATTCTTCACGACCGCGTCAGCATCGAAAGCTGGCTTCTCGAGAACAAGCAGCATTTTCCACATGGCGAAACGGAAATCCGGATAATCCTTCAACAGTTGGAGAAGAAGGAAACCGCAGTCTGGACCACGAGCTGCGGAAGATTACTGGATGCCGTCTCAGCCGTTCTCGGAATATGCTGCGAACGCACGTACGAAGGCGAGCCTTCGATGAAGCTTGAGTCAATCGCACTGAAAGGAAAAGATGTTCTCAAACTCAAACCGACAGTAAAGGGCGACACGTTGGCAACGGCAAAGATGCTTCAGGGCATCTATGAAAACAAGAACAAACACTCTCAAGCAGACCTAGCGTACTCAGCACATTTGTACTTGGCAAGGGGTCTGGCAGAACTGGCAATAGAAAAAGCCTCTGAAAACAACGTGAAAACTGTTGGTCTTTCAGGCGGAGTCGCCTACAACGAAATCCTGACTTCGCAGGTGCAGAGAATCGTGGAAGCATCAGGACTAGGATTTCTCGTCCATAAACAAGTTCCACCAGGCGACGGCGGCTTATCCTTCGGCCAGGCTGTCGCATCTGGGTTTTTCCATTCCTAAACCATAATGGATTTATCGCGCCCAACGCCTTCGAATATTCTGATGGAAATGTGCCTCGCGATTCCAGCAAAAGTCGTAACAATTGACCATGACAAAGCATGCGTAGACTTCGGCGGAAACGTAGTTAGAGAAGTCAACATCGTACTCGTGAATGCAAAAGTCGGTGACTACGTTTTGGTCCACGCAGGCTATGCCATTCAAGTTTTGGACAAGGAAGATGCATTGGAAACCCTGCGTTTATGGAACGAAATCCTCGAGCTCCAACCCCAACAACCTTAACAGAACCAGATGAAAAGAGATGGGTGCAACTCTGAAATCAAGAGATCCCAGCCTTTCCAGACGAGTAGCACGAAAAATCCAAGAAGCAGCGGCCTATCGAGGCCCCGTCAAGATATGCCACGTCTGCGGCACGCACGAGTGGACCATCACCCATTACGGCATACGAAGCCTCCTACCCCCAAACGTGGAAGTTATAGCAGGTCCAGGCTGCCCCGTCTGCATAGTTCCAGCTTCAGAAATCGACGAAGCGGTGCAGCTTGCTCAGAAAAAAGTTACCGTCACTTGTTTCGGCGACGTCCTCCGCGTCCCCGGCTCAGAAAGGTCACTCTCAGACGCCAAGGCAGACGGGGCCGACGTTCGAATCGTCTACAGCATCGACGACGCCGTCAGCATGGCGAGGAACGAGGTGGACAAAGCCTTCGTGTTTTTCGCAGTTGGCTTCGAAACAACCGCGCCCTCAACAGCAGTAGAAGTAACCAGCAAACCGCCCGAAAACCTCAGCTTCCTCGTATCTCACCGGGTTATCCCTCCCGCCATGGAACTGCTCGTGAAGATGAAAGACTTGAACATCGACGGATTCATTGCCCCAGGCCACGTCAGCACAATCATCGGACTCAAACCCTACAAAGTTTTCCCAGAAACCTACAAGATGCCAACCGTAGTCGCAGGCTTCGAACCACTTGACGTGCTGTTCGCAATCTACATGATATTGAAGCAGATAAAAGAAGACAAACCACGCCTGGAGAACGAGTATGTACGCGCCGTCAGTCGCGACGGAAACATGAAGGCTCAGCGGGTGATGCGCAAAGCCTTCGACATCGCAGACGGCAATTGGCGCGGACTAGGCAAAATACCCCTATCCAGACTCATGCTCCAACGAGAATACGAAGCATCCGACGCGATCCTGAAACATGACGTGAAAGTTGAAAACGGAGTCGACATACAACACGGTTGCCAGTGCCATCTAATCATAGTCGGCAAGATGAAGCCCGCAGAGTGTCCACTGTTCATGAAAAACTGCACGCCACAGAAACCCGTCGGCGCGTGCATGGTGAGTAGCGAAGGAACCTGTCGTGTGTGGGCAAGAAACATCAAAACCACTGCCTGAAACGCCTGATACAGGCAATGGCGTGTCCTCAATAGGACAGGCCATGGTTGAATGGAACTAGCATATTCTCGGCACGGGATCACCGATTGGTCTGGCGATTATTCTTTTTCCACCTATGGCCGTCTGCATCGCGACGCCCGTGAAATCCCTTGTCGTTTCACCGATGATTTCCGCATCTTTTCCTGCATGCATGGTCTTTAGAAGCTCCAAGATTGCTTCGGCTTTTTCCTTTACAGCTCCGATTATCACTTTTCCTTCATTGCCGATTTCAAAAGGATCCAGGCCCAACATTTCACACGCAGCCCTAACGTCGTTTCTGACGGGTATCTTGTCTTCAAACGTCAGTATGCCCACCCGCGATTTTTCGCTCAGCTCGTTCAACGCATCAGCCAGACCTCCTCTCGTGGGGTCTTTCATGGTCACGATGCCGCCCACTTCACCCAGCAAGCGTTGTATCAAGAGGTTCAAAGGTTTAACATCAGATTTTATGTCACTCCCAAACTTCAGCCCCTGCTGCGCAGACAACACAGCCAGGCCGTGGTCGCCCACGGTTCCAGACAGGATTATCTTGTCGCTCACACGAAGGTTCGAGTCCAACACCCAGCGGCTCTTGAACCCACTTCTGAACCGGCCTGCGACACTGAGGTTCTTCTCCAAGGCTGCAGTCCGCCTTCCAATTCCCGACGTGTTTATCACGCAACCACCCAAGCTTCCCTTCTCCACCACCTTGGTGTCTCCAGTAACGACATCAACCCTCGCTTCATCACACGTTTCCTTCATGCTAACCAAGATTCTTTCAAAATCCTTCAGAGTCAAACCTTCCTCCAGGATAAAGCCGCAGGCTAGGGCATACGGCTCACCTCCCACCATCGAAATGTCATTAACCGTTCCCGAAACCGCCAACCGTCCTATATCGCCTCCGGGAAAGAATATCGGTTTCACAACGTGCGAGTCACTCTTGAAAACCACACCACCAACGACAGCAGCGTCGTCCATTGCCTCAATGGGAACCTCAGCGCAACCAGCACCCCCGAAACGTTTGACGATGTAATTCTTGACCAAATCATGCATGACCGCTCCACCTGCACCGTGCAACATTGTAATGTGTTCCTTATCCTCAGTCACCGTAACACTTCCACTTTCAACCTATTACCTTACTTCAAAAGTCGAAAATAAACACATCGTACGGACACTTAGCAACCTCAGTCGCTGCTAATGCTGACGACGCTTGAGGTGAGCTTGGCGTATTCCATCTCGCACTAACCATTTGCTTGAAGGAAAACCATATAAATCACCATACTGCTGTTCATTTGCACAACTGGAGAGGGCATGAAGTGCCAAAATGGGGGTACTCAATAGCGGAAGAAGAACTGGATCCGGAGAAAACCGTGAAAGCCAGTGCAAGAGAGATCAGTGTATCCCATAAAGCGGCACGAGAAGTTTGCAGAACGATTAAAGGAATGATGTTAACTCGAGCAAAGCAGTATCTCAAAGACGTCGTGGTTAAGAAGAAACCCGTGCCGTTCAAGAGATACCAGAAGAAGCTGGGACACCGACACGGTTTGGAAAAGGCCTTTGCAGGCAGGTACCCTATTAAGGCCGCAAGCAAGGTTCTGAAATTATTGGAGGAAGCCGAGGCAAACGCTGAGAACAAAGGCCTCGACACAGACAGACTGCGCATCATCCATGCGGCTACCAGCCAGGGAATGAAGGTCAAACGCTCCTTGCCAAGGGCTCAAGGGAGAAACAGTCCAATCTACGACGTTCTCGTTCACGTTGAGATAGCCTTGGAAGAACAGGCAGAAAAAGGAGAAGTAGCCTGATGTCAGTCGTCAGACACTTCATAACAGACTCCATAAAAAGAACGGAAATCGACGAGTTTCTCCAGAAGAAACTTGAGAGGGCAGGATACGGCGGTGTGACCATATCCAAGACGCCCCTGGGAACTCATATAGTTGTCTACGCTATGCGTCCAGGTCTGGTCATAGGCCGCGGCGGAGAGACTATAAGAGAACTCGCGAGCGTTCTTGAAGAAAAATTCGGAGTTGCAAACCCGCAGATTTCTGTTTCTGAAATCGAAATCCCCGAACTGAACGCCTACGTAGTTGCATCCCGCGTTGCTTCTGCACTGCAGAGAGGCGTACATTTCAGACGAGCAGGCTTCTGGTCCCTCAACCAAGTCATGGAAGCCGGAGCTCTGGGCGCAGAAATAGTCATAAGCGGAAAACTGAGGACCGAAAGGGCAAGGTACGAAAAATTCAAAGCAGGCTACCTGGTGAAATGCGGTGAACCATCAATTAAGTACATGCAGAGAGCCGAAGTCCATGTGCAACTCAAGCCAGGCATATTCGGAGTAAGAGTCAAAATAATGCCTCCCGACGCAATCTTCCCAGACAAAATAAAACTGGTCGAAACCCTCCCAACAGAGCCGGAAGAGAAAGAGGCAAAATCAGCCGAAACAGAGAAGGCGGAAACCGAGACAGCGGAGGAAGAAACCAAGCAAGAGACATCGGCTGGAGAGGAGAAAGAAGCTGAAGAAGCAGGCAAGGGCGAGGAAAAGGAAGGGGAGGCAGCCGCTTAGATGCCAGTGGTTCGATTGAAAGACCTACGCGACATGTCTTCTGAAAACAGAACAAAGAAGCGCGATGAACTGAGGACGGAGCTCGTCAGATTGAAGACGATGATCGGTGCAGGTGGAACCATAGAGAACCCGGCAAGGGTGAAGACGCTCCGCAAAGCAATAGCAAAAATAATGACAGTAGAACATGAACAGACCCACGGAACAAGAGAAACAGAAACAAAAGAGAAAGAGACGAAAAAGACAGAAACAAGAAAGGCAGAAGCAAAAAAAACAGAGATGAAAAAAACAGAGAAAAAGAAGAAGGAAGCAAAGACAGCAACAGAGGGAACGGAGACAAAGAAGCTACATACTGGAAAGAGGAAGGAGAAATGAACGTAACGCCGAACATAGTTCGCTGCGAATTCATCGGAACTCACGTAAGAGTCGCTAAGAGTAGTCATGATGAAAACGTGGGAATCCGTGGCCGAGTAGTGGGCGAAACACGGAACACCTTCGCAATCTTGCACGAAGGAAGAAAGAAGACAGTTGCAAAAGACTCCTCTGTCTTCCATTTCACGCTATCAGACGGAACAATTATCGAAGTCAACGGAAAGCTTCTCACCGGAAGACCTGAGGACCGCCTTAAAAAGAACATTAGGAGACTGTGGTGATGTCCCTCACTTTCAAGAAGCCTAAGAAAACCTGTGAAGACACGAATTGTCCCTTTCACGGAGAACTGCCCGTAAGAGGACGCGTGTTTGAAGGAGTCGTCGTCAGCGCCAAAATGGACAAGACCGTTGTTGTAGAACGCGATTACTTATCATACATATCAAAGTTCATGAGGTATGAAAGAAGACGCAGTCGAATACCTTCCCACAACCCTCCATGCATAGACGCAAAAGAAGGAGACCGCGTGACGATAGCCGAGACACGTCCAATAAGCAAGACAGTTTCGTTTGTTGTCGTCGAAAAACTGGAAGGAAAGTAACATGGCTGCCAAAGCAAAACAGCGAGCACTAGTTGCTAAGGGAATGCTCGGGCATGGACCGAAAATATCAAGGGGACTCCAACCGCCTGCGGTTCTGAGATGCGCGGACAATACTGGAGCCAGAGATCTGCGGCTGATTCAAGTCATGGGCTACAAGGGCAGGTTGCGACGCTATCCACGCGCTTCGGTCGGTGACAAGATAACCGTCTCCGTCAGGCACGGGACACCCGATATGCGAAAGAAGATTTTTCAAGCAGTGATCGTGAGGCAAAGAAAACCGTTCAGAAGAAGCGACGGCGTCTGGGTTGGATTCGCAGATAACGCGGCAGTCGTCATAACTCCCGAAGGAGAAATGAAAGGCTCCGAAATCCGTGGCCCAGTGGCGAAGGAGGCGGCAGAACGATGGCCGAGGATTGCGAGCGCCTCCAGCATAATAATATAGACTGGTGAAGGCATGCAAACGGCAAGACCAGTAACGAAACCAACCAAACAGAGAAAAATGATCTACGAGGCACCCGATCACATCCGCCACAAGCTTTTTGCTGCACATCTGTCCCCTGAACTCAGAGCTACACATTTGGTGAGGAGCTTTCCAGTCAGAAGTGGAGACACAATCCGCGTGACTAGAGGGGATCACAAGGGCTTCGAGGGCAAAATCTCTCGCGTAGACCTTAGAAAATACAGAATTTACCTTGAAGGCCTGACGAGAGAAAAAGTTGATGGAACTACAGTGTTCGTGGCAGTCCACCCGTCCAAAGTAGTTATTACACGGTTGAACCTCGACGACAAATGGCGAAAGAAAGTCTTAGAAAGAAAGCAGAAGACGCAAGCAAAACCCAAGGAAACCAGAAAGAAGGCAAAACCAAAAACCGTGCAAAAGCCCGCTGAAACCGTCGAGATGGAGAAGCCCTCGGAATTCGAGTTGGAGAAGGAAGTCGAGGTGGAGAAGCCTTCGGAAGTCAAAATTAAGGAGCCTTCCGAAGAAAAGAAGGCCGTAGTCGAGAAACCGACGAAAAAGACGGCCGCAAAACCAAGAAGGAAACGGACAAGAACGGCCGCGGTGAAAGAAAAAGCTCCGGCTGGGGAAATTAAGGAAGAAGAGAAGCCCAAGGTTGAGAAGAAGAGAGCGAGGCGCAAGAGCACAAAGAAAACTGAGGAAGGAGAGGAGTAGTTTTGGGCAAGAAAGGGAAATCTTCCGGGCTGAAGCGTAAACCAGCGCCAAGATTCTGGCATATTCACAGGAAGGAATTTACTTGGGTTGTGAAACCCACTTCTGGCCCCCACTCTTTAGAGAAATGCATGCCACTATCTCTGGTTCTGCGCGACACTCTCGGACTGGCCAAGACAAGAAGAGAAGCTAAAACAGCGGTCTCACAGGGAAAAGTCTACATCGACGGAAGCATCAGGACGCAGGACGACTTCCCCGTCGGTTTGATGGACGTAATATCAATACCGGACACCGGCCAAAACCTTCGTGTATTGCCTTCATACAAGGGCTTAGTGTTCAAAGAGATAAGCAGTGAAGAGGCGAAATTCAAGCTCTGCAGAATAGAGGACAAGACCGTTGTAAGTAACGGACAAGTACAGCTTCACCTTCACGATGGATCAACCCTGCAGGTCAAAATCGCTGACCCCAAGAACCCGCAGGAAGATGTTTACGACACGCTGGACACTGTGAAGATTAGTCTTCCAGAGAAACAGGTTCTCGAACAAATCAAAATGAAAGAACAAAGCTTCGCGATAATAACCGGCGGGAAAAACATCGGCAAGTATGGAAAAGCAGTTGAGATTGAGAAGGCAGAAGGAAAGAAACGCAGAAGCGCGCTCGTAACGATTGAAGACAAGAAGGGAAATCGCTATCAAACGACTCTGAACTTTGTTTTCACCATCGGCGAAACCCAGCCGCTCATAGCACTAGAGGAGGCAGTCTTGGGTTGACAGAAGAAGCAGCCTCCAAGCGGTGGGAGCAACAGCCCATGCTTAAGCCGAGGATCGAGAAAGTAGTCGTCAACATAAGCGTCGGAAAGTCCGGTGAACCTCTGGAAAAAGCCGTGAAAGTCTTGAAAGAAATCACAGGCCAGACTCCGTGCAAGAGAAAGGCAAAGGACAGCATAAGAGATTTCGGAATCAGAAAGGGCGAATCAATAGCCTGTATCGTCACGCTAAGAGAGGAAAAAGCGATTGAATTCCTCAAAAAAGCTCTGCCCGTCGTCGACAACAAGATTTCCGCCAGAAGCTTCGACGCTCAGGGCAACTTTTCCTTCGGCATCAAGGAGCACATCGAGCTGCCGGGTGTAAGATACGATCCGGATGTAGGCATATTCGGAATGGACGTTTGCGTTTCGGTCACTCGCCCCGGCTACCGTGTCAAGAATCGAAGGTATGGGAGAGCAAAGATAGGTTCGAAACATGTTTTGACGCCCGAGGAAGCTATCGTATACATCAAGGACACCTTGGGAGTAGAAGTCGTGTGAGATAGGTGGACAGCATGGGCAAGCAGAAATCAAAGAAGGATAGAAAATACGGCAAAGGTGCAAGGCCGTGCAGCAGGTGCGGATCTTACGGGCCGGTAATTCGACGTTACAATTTATATCTTTGTCGGCATTGTTTTAGGGAGGTAGCTATAAAACTCGGATTCAAGAAATACGAGTGAGAATGGGGAAGAACGCTATGGACACTTTGGCGAATGGTTTGACCGCTGTCATAAACAGTGAGATGCGAAACAAGCACGAATGCGTGATTAGCCCAGCGTCTAGACTTCTTGGCAGAGTCTTGAGAATTATGCAACTGAACGGTTACATCGGCGAATTCGAATTCATAGATGATGGTCGTTCTGGCAAGTTCAAGATTCAGCTCTTGGGCAGAATCAACAAGTGTGGCGCCATCAAACCACGCTTCTCAGTCAGGATGGATAGGTTTGAGGAATGGGAGAAGAAGTATCTTCCGTCGAGAGAGGTAGGACTGCTTGTCGTTTCAACTCCTAACGGCGTCCTGTCACATAGAGACGCAAGAGAAAAGAGGATCGGAGGTAGACTGTTAGCATTCATCTACTGAGGGTGCCCCCGATGCGAGCTACAGAGATCACTGAAACCATTCAAGTTCCAGACGACGTAGAGGCAAGTCTGCAGGGCAAAAAATTCACGGCGAAAGGACCCAAAGGAACGTTGATTCGCGACTTCTCCTTTGCCCCCATTTCGATGAAACTTGAGGGCAAGAGCATCAGCATTCAAGCTCGGTGGCCCAGAAAGAAAGAGGCTTCTCTCGTGGGCACGCTTCGCTCTCACATGCAGAACATGATCACAGGCGTAAGAAAGGGTTTCACTTACAAATTGAAGGTAGTCTTCTCGCATTTTCCAATCTCAGTCAAGCTCAAGGACCAGAACGTTCTCATCGAAAACTTTACAGGCGAGAGAAACCCACGGAAGGCGAAGATAATAGGCAAAGTGCAAGTTAAGATTCAAGGCGAAGACATTATCGTTCAAGGCATAGATGTCGAGGAAGTTAGCCAGACAGCAGCAAACATTGAACAAGCAACCAAGGTGAAAAGGAAGGATCCGCGCATTTTCTTGGATGGCCTGTACGTCTACGAGCGAAGTGAGGGAATGGACTGATGACTGTGCCAAGAACGACCACATCTGAGAAAGCTTTGAAACTGAGAAAGCGTGTTAAACAGAAGAAGCCTAGCTTTGTCCGGCAGGAAAGCTGGAGATACATTCGCTTGAAAGAGAACTGGCGCAGACCTCGAGGTCTTGACAACAAAGTCAGAAAAAAATTCAAAGGCTGGCCACCGCCAGTGGCTGCAGGATACAGAGGACCCAAAAGTGCTAGAGCACTTCACCCATCCGGCTTTGAAGAGGTCTTGGTATACAACGCAGATAGTCTCAAGGAAATTGATCCGAAGACTCAGGCTGCACGCATTGCCCACACGGTGGGCAAAAGAAAGAGAGCCAAGATTCTGGCAGAAGCAAGGGACAGGAAAATAGTGGTTTTGAATCAGAGGCAAGCAAAAGAGGCTACCGAGAAAGAAGAACTCCCTGAAGAGACTGAAAAAGAGGCTGAGACGGAAGAAACGAAGACAGAAGAACTACAAAAAGAAGAAAAAGCTGACAAACTCAACAAAAGGGCTGAGAAGCAATGACAGATCTCAAGAGTCAACGACGACTCGCTGCACAATTACTGAAGATTGGGCAGAATCGCGTCTGGATAGATCCCGACAAGGGAGACGATGTTGAGGTTGCGATAACTCGTGACGAGGTCAGAAGGCTAATACACGAAGGTACTGTTAGAGCATCGCCAGAAAAGGGCATAAGCCGTGGAAGAGCGCGACTCATACACGAAAAGAAAAAGAAGGGGCGCCGGAGCGGACCCGGGAGCAAAACCGGATCAGCACACGCAAGGGTTTCACAGAAACAAGCTTGGATGAGCAGAATTCGGGCTTTAAGGAAGAAGCTTCGTGTCTTAAAAACAAAGAAGATGATTGCTGAGAACGCTTATCAGAAGCTTTACAGAATGGCAGGCAGCGGCAGATTTGAATCAGTTGCGGACTTGGAACGCTACATGAAGGCACACGAACAGTGGAGGAAACGCTAGTGGCCAAGAACTCACGTTACTGCGTGCCATTCCGCCGTAGAAGAGAAGGAAAAACAGATTACAAAGCCAGGAAGGCATTTCTGCTCTCAGGAAAGCCTCGATTGGTGGCTCGTTGCAGCATCAACAATGTTAGTGCCCAAATAATCGTGGCCAAGCCAAAAGGGGACGAAGTTGTGGTTTCAGCGGAGAGCAAAGAATTGGCAAGAAAATACGGGTGGAAAGCTCCGAGAGGCAACCTTCCAGCGGCCTATCTGACCGGTTTGCTGTGCGGGCTAAAGGCTAAGGCCCATGGAATAGAGGAAGCAATTCTTGACATAGGATTATATCCCCCGTCGAAAGGAGCAAGGATTTTCGCCGTGTTGAAGGGAGTTCTGGATGCTGAAGTGAACGTGCCCCATAGCGAGGAAAAACTGCCTGATGAAAGGAGAATAGAGGGCGAGCACGTCGCGAAATATGCACAGAGTCTGGCGTCTAACGCTGAAGACTATCAATCAAGGTTTTCGAACTATTTGAAAGGGAAGATTCCCCCAGAAACCCTTCCAAAGCATGTTGGACAAGTTAAAACGGATATGATTAAAGCATTCAAGAGCGGAGGTACTAAGATTGGCACACAGAGGCCGAAGAGACCACCGAAGAAGAAGTGAACCTTCGGAAACTGAGCCGTGGGTTCCAAGAACACGTCTTGGAAAGATGATTCAGGAAGGGAAAGTCGCATCTATCGAAGAAGTTTTCATGGCAGGCCTGAAAATACGTGAACCTCAAATCGTCAACGCCTTGATTCCGGACCTTCAGGAAGAAGTCATAAACATAAACTTGGTTCAGAAGCAAACAGATGCAGGCGAGAAGTCAAGGTTCAAAGCAATAGTCGCCGTTGGCAACAGAGACGGCTACATAGGTTTAGGGTCCGGAAAGGCAAGCCAAGTGCGTAACGCAATAGAGAAAGCAGCTGTAGACGCCCGTCTAAAGATTATTCCGGTCAGACGAGGATGTGGAAGCTGGGAATGCGACTGTGGAAAACTTCACTCAATACCCTTTCAAGTCCAAGGCAAAACTGGGGGCGTTCGTGTAGTCTTCGTCCCTGGCCCCAGAGGTCTAGGCTTAGTGGCAAGCGAAGTGTCAAAGGTGATTCTTGGTCTCGCCGGCATAAAAGACTGCTGGACGAGAAGCTATGGTTCAACGAGAACGATTCCGTCCTTTGCGTACGCGGTTTTCGAAGCGCTAAAAGAGACGTATAGCCTCATAGTTCCGACGGACTGGGTGAGATAATTGACTGAGCAGAAGAATGAACACAAGTGCATACTGACAATAAGGGTTCGAGGAACAATCAGTGCCTCGAAGGAGGCTCGGGAAACCCTCCGAATGCTTCGTCTGACGAGGAACAACCATGCGGTGCTTCTCGACAATCGTCCATCGTTTCTTGGAATGATTGACACGGTGCGCGACTACGTCACGTACGGGGAGCTGTCAGAAGAAAGCGTGTTTTCTCTGATAAACGAAAGAGGAAGGCTGTTCGGGAACAAGAAATTGACCGATGAGTATGCTCAGAAAGCCGGATACAAGTCGTTGCAGACTCTTGCAGCCGCGATCTCCAGCTGTCAAGTCGAGTACTGGAAGCTGCCCGCCATAAACCCGGTTTTCAGGCTGCACCCACCGACAAAGGGCTTCAAAGGAAAAATCAAGAAAGGCTATGGTGCCGGTGGAGAACTAGGATACCGCGGAGACGGCATAAATCAGCTTCTGAACCGAATGCTCTAGACATTTCTAGGAATTCCATTTCTGATTTCAGCATTCTTGTGTGCGATACGTTTTATAGTCACTTATGGAATGCCATGTATGCTAGGGGGAGGCAATCTTGAGCGCCAAGTGGCGGAGAAACAAGACGAACTCAAAAAAGTTTGACATCCTGAAAGTCTTCAATAAAGTCAAGGGCAAGAATGCTGCTCAAAGGTGGTTTCAAACAAGAAATTCAAGTGTTAAACAGCGACCGAATTCATACATGTACGGTGTCCGAAGAGTTTCTGCAGAAAAGAAGTGCCGGGAACCGAAACACCTCGTTGATATCCTCGAAGGAACTGATGAAATAACAGTCGTCGCAGATATCGCAGGTTACAAGAGAGAAGACTTGAGAGTGCGCGTGAAAGGTGAAAGACTGACCCTGGCAGCTGATGCATTGGATCGCAAATACCGCAAAAGTTTAAATCTTCCAAAAAGAGTGATTCCCAGAACCATACGCACAACATATAAGAACGGCGTGCTTGAAATAAGGTTGAAAAAAGCTGAAGAAAAATCCATAGATAAGATAGCAGGTTAAGAAGATGCCGCATAGACTAAGAAAAATCAGGAAGAAACGTGGATCAAGAACTCAGGGCTGGGGCAGAGTTGGTCAGCACAGGAGGACGGGATCCAAGGGAAGGCGAAACCCTGGACGGCACAAGGCATTGTGGTCTTACGTTATAAAATACGAGCCGGGGTACTTCAGCAAAGTCGGGTTTACTTCTCCTAGAAGCCTTAGGTGTGACACAAAGGTAATAAACGTTGGAACGCTGAACGGAATAGCCGCTAAACTGTCGACGGAAAAACAGGAAGACAAGGCCGTCGTAGATTTGGCGGCTCTGGGGTATACAAAGCTTTTGGGTACAGGAAAACTCACAGAGCCGTTGATCGTTAAAATTGCATCATGCTCAAAGTCTGCAGCAGAAAAGGTGAAGAGTGCCGGTGGGCAGATCTTAACAGAAAGCCAGGAAACTGGAGAGTAGCGACTGACTAATGGCAGGAAGGTTCCTAAGCCTCTTCAAGCCTGTTGCGAGGGCTGTTCCAGAAATAAAGGCACCGGAACGTAGGGTTAGGTTTAATGAAAAAATATTCTGGACAGCGCTGGTCTTAGTAGTCTTCTTGGTGATGTCTGAGGTGTCGTTGTTCGGTCTTCCAGCAGGGGCGGGCCAGGAGCTCACGCCGTTGAGGGTGATTTTTGCTTCAACTCGTGGCACCTTGATGGAGCTTGGAATTGGTCCAATAGTTACTGGTGGGTTGATACTCCAGCTTCTGATAGGATCCAACATGATAGAGGCCGACATGAACAATCCTGAAGACAGAGGTTTGTTCACTACGGCGAACAAGGTGTTCTCCATAATTCTTACTGGTGTTCAGTCGTCAGCCTACATACTGGGCGGGATGTATGGCCAGCTGCCTGGCACTGCGGCTTTGCTGATCTTCCTGCAGCTAGTCGCGGCGGGAATTATCGTGTTGCTCTTGGATGAACTCGTTCAGAAGGGTTGGGGGTTTGGTAGTGGAATAAGTCTGTTCATCATGGCGGGAGTTGCTCAGAAGGTTTTCTTGGACTGTTTTTACGCCAGCCCAACAGTGGACAATTTTGGGAGTTCAGGAGTCTTCGTTGCGCTCGCCCAAACATTATCAAATCCCAAAGTTCCCTTGATGGGTATTATAGCAAGGCTACCGTCAACGGCACAAGGATCGCAGTATCCTTCGATAATTGGATTCGCAGCAACAGTTGCCGCTTTCCTGTTCGTAATCTACATGGAAGGAGTGAGAGTTGAATTGCCCTTGTCTTATGCGGGTTACAAGGGATACAGGAGTAGGTACCCAATAAAACTGCTCTATGTTTCGAACCTTCCAGTTATCTTTGCATCAGCCCTTTTTGCCAACGTCTATTTCTTCTCTCAGCTCTTGTGGAACTCTTACAATTCAAACCCACCTAACAGCAATTTCTGGCTCAATCTCCTAGGTCAATATCGTACGATAACATCCACGTCGGGCTCAACACAGACTATTCCATCCGGTGGACTCGTATACTACGTAAGTGCTCCTCGTAACTTGCTACAGATATCGGGTGATCCGGGCCAAGCCTTCGGTTACCTTGGGATTCTTGTAGTCTTCTGTGTCATTTTCTCGCTCACGTGGCTCGAAGTCGGCGGTTTGGGGCCTTCAACAGTCGCCCAGCAGCTCGTAGACGCTGGAATGCAGATTCCGGGGTACAGACGGTCTGGAAAAGCTATTGAATCGATTCTTAATCGGTACATCCCAGCGGTCACTGTCATCGGAGGAATAATCGTGGGCATGGTTGCAGGTGTTACAGACTTTTTCGGCGTTTACGGCTCAGGTATGGGTATCCTGCTCTCTGTGGGCATAATCTATCAGTATTACGAAACGTTGATGCAAGAAAGAGCATCCGAGATGTATCCGGCGTTCAGGCGGATATTCGGAGAATAATCGATGAATAGAACGGTTATAGTAACCGGCATCCCAGGAACTGGGAAGACCACTGTCTGCAATTATATCGAGAAGATTGCAAAAGACGTTGGTGTGGAGGTCAACGTGATAAACTACGGAACCGTCATGATGGGGCTTCTTCAGAAATACGGAAAAAGCATGAGCAGAGACGACATGAGAAAGGACAACATGGATACTCAGCACAGACTGCAGCGAGAAGTTGCAAACGAGATTGTGAATGAGATTAAACGACTGAGAGGCCTGACGATCATCGACACTCACATGTCGATAAAGACTCCAGCAGGGTATCTTCCAGGTTTGCCCAGCCACAATCTGAGCATTTTGAAGCCAGAAATGTTGGTTCTTGTTGAGGCTGACGCTGGTGAGATTTCTCGGAGGAGAATGAAAGATGCCACTCGAAAAAGAGATATGGCTATGGAGGAGGCGGTCAGAGAGGAACTGTTGTTTTCAAGACTTATGGCCGGAGCCAGCGCGGTACTAGTAGGTGCCCCCGTGAAAATCGTCGTCAACGCTGAAGGCAAGCAGGAGGAAGCTGCGAAACAGATTCTAAGGGCTTTGGAGGTTGCGTAGTCTTGCTCCCAGCGTTGCTTGACATCCCGCTCAATAGTATTCCTTACTCGACCTTTTTCATATTCGGTCTGGCTGCTTTGATATCTCTCCTTACCGCTTTGGTAAACAGGCGTTTTACAAATCCTGAGAAATCAAGAACATGGAGAAAGGAGATATCGGATTGGAACAAGGAAATGCGTGATGCACAGAAGAGCAAAGACAAGAAAACCTTAGAGAAGGTAATGAAGAAGCAGAAGTACATCATGCAGCTTCAGTCCAAAATGATGTGGCAGTCGATGAAAATCTCTCTTCTATTTCTAATCCCCCTTTTCCTAATGTGGCAGATTCTAGGGAGCTTCTACCAATCAGCTCCAATCGCCATCCTTCCCGGCGTAGGCGCCACCCTACCATTACCCATATTCAGCTCTTCTCTTATCTGGTGGTATCTACTATGCTCTCTCCTTTTCGGAACAGCTTTCCAACACGTTTTCAGACTGATAGAGGTAAGTGAGTAAATTGCCAAGACCAAGTGAACGCACCAGAAACAAAAGTCGCATCAAAAAGACCCTGCCAGGAGGAAACAGAAGAACAGATTTCAAGGAAAAGACTGCGAGCATAGCCCACTGCAGTCTTTGCGGCCGACAATTAGCAGGCGTTTCAAATATGCCACCATTGAAAACACGAAAACTCAACAGAGGAAAAAGAAGAATATGGCGTTTGAACGGCGGCCAATTGTGCCACAGCTGCCTAAAGACAGCTCTCAAACAAGCAGTCAGAACCCCGTAATGAGAATCCTTCTGAAGGCGGCCAGTGTTCTTGATTAAAAAGGCCCCACGGAAAGCTGGAAAACCAGTAGTTGTCTGCATCGGAGGACTGGCGGGCAGTGGAAAAAGCACCCTGGCCAGAAAACTTGCACAGAAATACAAGCTTGAGTATGCTTCAGGCGGAGACGCATTAAGGGCTTTGGCAGCTGAAAAAGGTTACAAAACTCCTGGATGCGGCTGGTGGGAAAGTAGCGAAGGTCTCAGTTTTCTGGACGAAAGAGCGAAGGATGACACGTTTGATGAAGCAGTCGACAAGAAGCTTTTGCAGATGGCGCGCAAGGGAAATGTTGTCTTGGACAGCTGGACCATGCCCTGGCTCCTTGATGACGCGTTTAAGATGTGGCTGGAGGCCTCTCCTGAAAAGAGGGCGAAGAGGATAGCTGGAAGAGACGGAATACGGTTTGAAGAAGCTTTGAAGGCGTTGAAGAGCAAAGAGAAACGGACAAAAGCAATCTACAAGAGACTTTATGGTTTCAATCTTGGAGAAGATTTTGCTCCCTTCAATTTTATAGTAGACACAAGCAATCTTGAAAGTGAGGAAGTTTTTCGGATTGCATGCATGGTAATGGAAAACGTCGTCTTAGGCCTGTGATTCTCAGAAACCCGATTGGAAGAGAACTTATTTCCGTTGTAAAACGAATTTGATGTAGCGCGATTGCAATGGAAATAGTTATATTGCAAATCAAAACACAATACCAAAAAGATATTGATGCTGGGTGATCCAACTCAACTGCCTTTCGTCACAATTTTCTTTGGAGTTGTCACGTTCATCCTGGTCATGTTTTTGCCAGCGTTTCTTGAGTTGAAGAAATCAAGAGATTCAGAGCCTAGAAGAAGTGAGGAGAGCTTTGCTTCACGCAAATATGAAGTGCAATTAGCTTCTATTGAACGGAGTGAAGAGATTGAGACAGATATGGATCTTATGAAAAAGATGTCGAATGTGCTTTCTGCCCTGCCGAACTTGGAAGCCTAGGCTGTCTTCTTTTTTAGGAACAGCGCCGCGCTTCTCCATCTGTCGCGAGCTGCCTGTAGGTTGCCCACGACTGTTCCATGCAGCGAATAGAAAATATAGCATAGATATGTGCATCTTGCACAATTGCTGTAGCTCTGCCTCAGCTGGTTGAATTTCTCGCTGTTCCACAGATCTGGCAGGTCATCAATAGAGGCTACTGTGTCGTGAAGATGGCAGCCTGCGACGCGGCCTAGATTGTCTATCATGAGAAAGTTTTGAAGCGCGTGGCATCTCCACACTCGTTTGTTCTCCGAGTAAAGGGTTTTGATGGCCTCAAGTATCTTGTCCGTGATGAGTATCTGTCCGGTTCTTTTCTTCATTGCGGCGAGATAATTGCATAGGTTAATCATGGCTTCCCTGTCGGTTATTACGAACTCGTCGTTTTGCTTCCCTATTTTGAAGAGTTGGCATCGATCTTGAGAAGGATCGAAAGAGTAGAGGCTGTACCAGACTGGGATATTCTTTTCCAAGAAGTGGTTGGTGATGTCGGGTATTTCGTACAGATTGAGCTGTGAAATGGTGGGGGCGACGCCCACTCGAATTCCTTGTTCGCTCAGTTTCTTCACTGCCTGCATCGCTTTTCTCAACGCGCCTGGGACGCCTCTGATGTAATCGTTTTTTGTTGGGTTCAGGCTGTCTATGGAGATCGCAACGAAGTCGGCGTTGCGCAGTGCATCGATTTTCTGGGCAGCCATGCTTCCGTTGTCATACACTGTTGTTATGAACGATCGTGAAGAATATTCTATTATCTCGTCAATGTCTTCTCTCAGAAGAGGGTTTCCGCCAGAAAGCACAATTTCTATTACACCAAGCTCTTTGAGCACGTCTAGTCCTTTCTTGATTTCTCTGGCAGGCAGCTCTGCTGTGTCCTGTTCTTGCCAAACATTGCATCCTTTGCAGCGGTAGTTGCATCTTCTCGTGAGCATCCATTGGGCGTGATAAGGTCTATTAGGGGTCAGTGACCTGGCGATAATGCCTCTGGCTTTCTCGATCGTCGTCATGAGCTAATGCACGTACCTATTGAATCATGGTTTCAACTTGTTTTATATAAGCTTCGCTCCACAACGCCAAAGTTCCTAACTAAGGAGTTTCGAAGCTTCAGTGAAAAACGTTCAGGGACCCTCTGAAATCTCCATCCGACTTTTCATGTCTGTTCACGCATTAATGCTCAAGGTTTGCGTGATTTGTGCGGGATACTGGAAACTCTTTTATTTAACGCATTTGTAAATGATTATTGAACCTTATGAAGCCCATAACCGTTGACAAGACGCCTGAGCAGCCGCGTTGGGGCGAAAGGATCCCAGTAGAACGCTTTCACATCAGCAAACTCAACGTTCGCTTCGACGAGCCCTTCGGAGAAAGCGAACGAGACAAAAACCTTATCGAGAACCTACGTAGAGGCAACATCGTAGAACCCTTCCTTGCAAGGCCTGAGGAGAAGGGATTCGGCGTTTATGTTGGAAGAAGAAGGTTCCTTGGAAAATGTGCTGTAGGGACAAAAGCGTTCGTCGTTGGAAAAGATGTTCTAATCGAGAACATTGACGGCGAACTTGCCAGGGAAGAAAGCCTTGTAGACAATCTTGACGTTTTACGAGAAGAGATGAACCCGCTTGCGCGCGCACGAGGAGTACAAAACTTGATAGACCACAACATGATAGGATTGAGAGCTGTAGCTAGAAAGCTTGGCCTCGCACCTAGCACGCTTAGTGAGTGGCTGAAGATTCTTGAGCTTCATGAGCCGATGCAGAAAGCTGTCGAGAAAGGCCTGCTTTACTATAAGGATGCGTTAGGCCTTGCGAAAATGAACGTAGGCGAAATCAAAGAGGAAGAGTTAGCGCAGGTTCTGGAGAAGCAGGGAAGAGACGTCTTCATGGATGAGATTGAGAAGATAAAGACTGGCCATGGCAAGCGAGGGATCCCCAAAGGAAAGTACATTATCGTACGCACCGTATTTGAGAAGGCTCATGATGAAAGTAAGTACAACAACATTCTCCAGCAAGCTCAGGTTCGAAACATGGAGATAGACGAGTACGTCAAGTTGGTTTTAACCGACAAGAAAGCTCTAATGGAATACGCTAAAAGCCTAGACTAACCTGTTCGTCCGACGAACACCATGAAAACCTTAAGATAACTGGAAGCTTGATTATAATATGATGAAGAAACTAATCTTCCGGGTCCGCAAAGAATACTTCAACATGCTAAAGAGTGGAGAAAAGACTATTGAGTACAGGAAAGATTCAGCTTTCTGGCAGAAACGAGTCTGGCTAGACCTATCCCCCGAGAAACAAGCTGCTTTGAACCTTACAGAGGACCCTTGGCAAGCAGTCTTTCTCTGCGGTCAACAGGTGCACAGAAGAGAAATCGTAAGAATAGAACGGACGAAGACGCCCACAGACTTTAGCGCGCAAGGCAAAAAAGACGTGCCTACGCCAACCTGCATAGCCTTCTTTCTGGGCCATAGCCTAGACTAGCACGCTTTGTATTCTTATCATGAACTCAAGGGCGTTATATAGTCTTCATGGATAGTTGAAAGAATTCGCAAAACAATGTTGATTATGAGCCCTTTGAAGTTACGTAATTCTTTTCATGGTAATGTTAAGTTGTTAATAAAAGAGCACTCTATCATTCCTTTTTTACGTGTTCTTGCTAAGTTTTGATGGAGAGCCCTTGACTTGGCATTTCTATAGTCGTTCATGTGGAACTCTGAAAGGAGCTTTTCGTTCATAGACAGATTTTATATACTCATAAGTAATTAGTAAGTAATCATGCAGAAATTAATATTGCCTGAGCTTGAGTGTCTCAGGTGCGGGCATACCTGGATCCCTCGGAAGCCTGAGCCCCCGAAAACCTGTCCTGCATGTAAGAGTCCCTACTGGAATAAGCCGTATAAGGGGATAGCGAATGAGCGAAAGAACGACAGTCTATAAAATACTTTCAGCCCTCGAATCAGGACAAGGGCATCGTACATTAAGAAGCCTCGCAAAAGAAGCAGGCTTTCACTCAGCAGCAGCAAAACCCTTCAAAAATGCCTTTAACTACCTAATTTCAGAGGGCATAATCAAGATCCATAAAGGGGGATGGACAAGCGAAAGAGGAAGCGGAGATCATCAAGACGGTGTTATTTTGATTTCGAGCATATACAGATACGACGGTGAAGAGCAGGAGAAAAGCCTTGATATTGGCTCAGGATATGCAACTGGAAGTCGTGAGCAAGATATCCAAGAAAAGGCATGTAGTGGCAGAAGCCCGCATCCCTGCGCGAAATGCAAAGATTATGAAGACTTGCGCTCTGAAAAGTTTGGGACCTGCAAGACATTAGGCTGGGGAATTGACAAGAAACTCGCACGGCATCATCGAATATGCTCCTGAGCGCGCCTAGAAGGAACCGCAAACCATAATTCTGAAGATTTAATAAAGCTTATATTGTCAGCAGAGCAAAATAGCTTCATCTCTTTCCTATAGGAGAATTGCGATGAAGCTGACAGCAGAAACCCTCTCTAGAAGGAATAATAACTTATTAAGTAACTCTCTTCTTTCTCTATCTTCTTTCTATATATCTATCTTCTTTCTACTAGAGAAGGCTAATTTAAGCTTCTTTCTGAAAGGCTCATTACTTAATAAGTTTGAAATGATTTTCGGGAAGGAAGTTAATGGGCCGGCCGCGTAGGTACAAAAGCTACCGGATCACGAGCTTCTATATTCCAGTTGAGTGTGAAGAGATTGACAAGAAGGCCGATGAGTTAGCGGCGGTTGAGAAATGGAGCAAGAGTGAACTTCTACTGCATGCTTTGAAAGAGTATGTTGAGGTTCATTATCCCGGGAACCCGCAGCTAACTCTTCCTAGCTTATTAGATCCCCAGGCCTTCAAACCCCAGAGGCTTGAAATGAAGTTTCTTTTCCGAGATTTCCAGCGGCTAATCAAACTTCTAGAGGCCAAGTCCGGAGAACTGGGTTACAGACGGGATATGAGGCAGAAAGCTATTCAGCAGATGAGTAAGCTTGGAAGAATGAATCAGAGACTGAAAGACAAGAGCGTCGACGAATTCATTGACAAGGCAGCAAAAATACTGGAAGAAGAGGAGTGAATTCTAATTGAGTACGGCTCATAGAAGGTATCTTCGGCAGGAAGCTGCAAAGGCATCTAGTACGCAGGCTAAGTTTAGCCGTGACGGTTCGGTCCTTACGACGGCTGCAGGAATCTTTGCGGAGCAAACAAGTGTTGACGTCACCCAGTTTGTGCGCTGCCCCTTCTGTTTGAGCCAAGCAAAGCTTCAATCCTTTCTTATCTCAACGAAAGATGGGATCAGTAGCTCAAAGGGTCAATGCAGGGACTGCGGACGCGGAATGATGCTACGCAATTTAGTGACGATGAAGTGGACGCCTCAGAAATATGCTGAATGGGTCTTCGGTTACTCGCTAAATGGATTCTGGCAGAAAATCTCTTTCTCAAGTTGGAAGGAGCGGTTGTTTGAGATAGGTTGGTCGCAGCCGTTTTGGGATAAGTACAAGGCCCTCAAAGGTGAAGCGACGAAGTCAGATGATACCGAGAACTTCACAGACTACATCAATCGGAAAGGCCAGGAAGCAGCAGAGGAATAGAATCAAGAGATACCTGGAGAGTGAAGAGGCTTGCCGAAGTGTCCATGGGACCAAAAAAGAAGGATCCCCCAAGGGTGCATGGACTGCCCGAGTTATGATAGAAAAACGCGGGACTGTTTGAAGACGAAATACCGAAGTCCTCAGAGGGGGAGAGATAGGTTAAAGTGAATATTAAAAGGGGGTGATTTGATGGAAGTTGAGGGAACTGTCAAGGTTCATTCTGCTGATGATGACAAGGAAAAGTATGTTGTAACGATTGTTGGCATGACTGCAGAGCTCGTTGAGGTTAAGGTTAAGCTGCAAAGTGAGGATGATGCGCTTTTGAATAAGTATCCAAGAGGAGAAAGATTCGCAATTACAATCGGAGCGCCAAAAGAGAAGCAGACAAGGCTGAAGCAACCGTAACTATGGTGTTCGTCGGACGAACAGCGTTAAACGAAAACATTTAAATTGACAAGCAACCTAGCTAGACGCTGAGGAATTATTAAATGCGAACAGAGAGATCAGCCTTAACTCCGTTCGTTCCAGACTCCGCCGGGCAGCCAAGAGCTGCTATTTCTTCGGCTCAAGAATATCCTATTCTAGTGCGACTGGAAGCTGCAAGAGAAGCAGCTGCGCGAGAGCAGATCCAACAGCAGGGAAAAGTATTCTGTCCCTGGTGCCTCGCAGAAACAGGAGAATATCGCTCAATGGTTTTCCGTGACATGCCTAATGGCCGGCACTACTACTGCACAAAATGCGGCAAGCGATTAGAGGCGGACTAGAAGAATGCAGAAGCATAAACCTTACAATAGACTAGCAGTTCTCGAAGACGACCGCACTGGCCAGCTCAAACTCAAACTGATCCAAGACGACACCATTGCCTATGACATCAAAGTTTTCACTCGCGACCAGCTCCGCACGAGCAAGCAGATATTCAGTTGGATCGCAGACGTCCTCACAGAACTACGCAAACACGGCATCCAGCCAGAAGAGGCAGACAAGCTTTTCGAGGGCATCAGGATCCCAGGCCTCAGCGTTAACGAAGAGGGAGAAGTTTTCCTTGCTGCAGGACCTATCAGTAGCCAAGGCCAAATCAAAATCAAATCCAAAGTGAAACCCTATCTTCCTTGGGAATCAGGAGATAACATGGAATTCTTCCTCAAAGACAAAGACGTCGTAATCCGAAACACGCATAAGAAGGCCTAAACTATGCCGGACAGGAGAGTAATAGTCTATGCGCAAACTGTCTTGAGCGCTCACCTTACTGTTCCTAACGTCTTCGAGGAAATCAACAAGCTACTCTCAGACGGATGGCGCCTAGACCGAACAATCAACGGCAGCGGAATAGTTCCACTTGAAAACTCAGCAATCTATCACCTAATCAAGTACTCCGCAGACGAAATCGCGCTTATGGAACAGGAGAAGCAGGAGAAAGAAAAGTCCTTCAGCCTCAAAGCAGAAAGCATGATCAGCGTTCCCCTAGCGGACGTCGACGCCAAACTCAAAGAAGGCTACGAAATCATCCCCGACAAAATCTACGCTAAAGAAGCGGTACTTGTGAAATGGCCAAAGAAAGAAGGCGCCTAGAATGGTCATGATATTTCAAGTTCAAGAAGCCCGTGACCAGCTTCTAAAAGAAGGCATAGTTTGCACCTTCCGGAAGAAACAACACAAAGAAGGCAAAGACTGGGCAACAGACAAGCGTTGCGGAAAGAAAATCGCAGACATTACTATCGAGAAACTCTTCGTCGTAGAGTGCCCAGAAGATCTCAGGAATTACGCTGATCAAAGCGGTTTCAAAAGCGCAGTCGAGTGGTGGGTAAGAATCCAACAGAAATATGGAAAGGACCCGCTTCCAGGATACCTATATAAAGTAACCAGGCTAGGAGCGTGCGCGCAATGACCCAAGAAAAAGTAGAGATTGAAAAAGGCGCCCTCTGCAAATGGATAGAGACAGGCGAGCACGGATGCGGCCTTAAACCAAATCAGCCAACAGAGATAGAATGCATAATCTGCCTAAGCACAGCTGCAAGCCAGACAAGTCAAGCTGCAATCGCATTAGCAGGCCCCTTCCAGACGAAGCTATTCAATGCGCAAAACTTCATAAAAATGGGTATGGAAGCAGCTAGACTTCAGGATAGTCTAGCCAAAATGCTTCAAACGAACCACCAAGAAGAATGGAAAAACCTCTCAGAAAAAACTGCGAAACTAGCAGCCGGCGGGGGTGTAAGCTAATGAGCAAAGAACAAGAAGCCCTCGCAGCCTTCCTCGACGCCGTCGACGCAGGCATCGTTCAAGCGCGCAGGATCCTCGGACAACAAACTACAACCGCTAAAGACGAGAAAACTGGAAAACAAGGCTTCACGTACGACCCAGAAAAGATCCATTGGGAAGGTACGACTGGGGGGAAAGGACCTTATCAACTTGCTACAGTCAACGCGAACGCTGATAACGTTGACTTCGGCCTGCTCAGAACAGCGTTAGAGGAGAATCAGAAGCCGATCTGGGGCAAACAATACTTCTACTGGAAACTCGAAAACAACAACATAGGACGCAAACCTATAAGCGAAGTCAAAAGGAAGAAGAATCAATGAAGAGACAAGAGAAAACACAGTCAACCATTACAACTAGAAAGTGCGATATCAAAGGATGCGACGAACCTGGAATCGTAAGCTCAGGAGAACTCTGCTTCTGTAGAATACACGGCATAGAGCTAGAACTATTAGCAAGGCTCCCTGACAAAAAAATCCGTACAATTTTCATAGGGGGCGGATAGAAATGAAAAAGAAGAAAAGCAAGGTCTGCAGTTTTTGCGGCCACAAGAAAGGACTCCCAAGACCAAAAGGACGAATCAATACGGATGGAACAGGCCTCTGCAACTGCAGTTGCCACCACTAAGGTGGAAACATGCCTCACGAGACACTTAGACATTGTCCTGACTGCGGAAAAAGGCTTCCTCGAGGGCCAAGAGAGCCAGCTACAAAATGCAGACCCTGCAGTTCAAGAGCGAACGGAAAAAAGAAGCCTTGGAAAGCACCAAAGCCTCGGAGCATAATCAATTTCTAAAGGTGGTGAAAAAATGTGTTGGAAACAAGAATGGGCTTCCGCAATCAACAACATTAACTGGACGATAATACACATTGAACGAGCGGAAGCAAAACTTCAGAAACGATTAGCAAGAAACGAGCAACATCTTGAATATCAGATGCAGCTAGAGTACAAGGACAAACAAGCTCTTGGAGAGATTCAGAGTCTCATACAGAAGAATCGAAAAGCTCTTAGTGATTGTAATAACCTGGTAACTCTTCTGCGAGGGCATCAAGAGATGCTCAAATCTATGATAGAAGAATACGGTATAAACCGTGCAAAGGAATCTCAAAGATTGAAAGTGCTAATGTCTGGTACGAGAAAGGCAAAAGGAAAGTCTTGGTCTTGAAAAGAAGAAGCCTTAAATAGAATAGCTACGAAACAGGTACAAAGTCACTCTTTTTCCTCTACTCTCAAAAAGGGGATTATGCCACGTGGCATATTTATGCGGATTGGCTGTTACGGTCTTGAGCCTAACCCTCAGGTCAATCACACCGCATCCCATTCTCACACTAGCAGGTTTAGTTCTGTTCCTCTAATGCGGAATCCTCAATGGAACACCGGGGGCTCCCGTCCTGAGCTTACTCAGAGTTTAGCCTTAAGCGTGGTCTCCCTTTTGAGTCCAGCTAACCCTAAGGTGCTAACATGATATAGGTTGTGGGAGTGTCGCTCGTCACCGGCTTGCGCCTCTAATACGTTTCTCCCTTAACCCAAAGGGCGGAGAGCTGTTACGGTCTGAACCTACCCTTACACTTGCACCCGAATAGCCTGCTTTCGCAGTCTGGTTTTCACGGTAGCCTATGTGCGTAAGAGCCAGCCCCCCTAAGTGCATCGTGAACTCAGCAGTTTTGGACGCTGAGTACGCATTGATTTGAGGATTGCCTGAAGCTCATTTTCTAGCCCCGGTGACCCCGAGGGTGAAAAGCTCTTCAGGCATATCGCCTTCCTCAAGGCGAGCGAGCGTCACGCCGTGCTAGTTCCTTCTTAGAAACCGTTTTATTTATTAATTTTGCGGTTCTTCGCGAAAAAGGAAAACTTTAACACTTAGAAGCACTCCAGACAGATTGGAGCGGGCACCGGAAATCCTTTCTCACTTGTAAAAAAAGGTTTTCAGAAATAGCCTTTCTGAAAATCCGGTGTCAGCTCCACTCAAAAAGGCTACTGTGCTTCTTGAACTGTCACCGTAATTTTCCTGACGTTCTTTCCTGCCAGGTTTTCCATGTCAAACTGCACTCCTAAAACGTAAACGCTCACACCAGGGTTTACAGGACGCTGCGCACTATCGCTGTAAAGGGTAACATAGGACCCGTTCACGGCATCAGTTTCAAACTTGAGAGCTAAGCTGCTAGCCCATGAAACATTGTTTTCCACGAAGGTTATCGTGTACGTTCTGACAATGCCATACACCTTTACCTTGCGTTTGTATTGGCTGCTGCTCCAAGCATCCCACTGGCTCGCTTGAACAGCAACTCCTTCTGACCATTTCGTCACTGTTAAAGTAGACCCGTCAAGAGTTGTGCCCATTCAAATCACCTTGCGTCAACAGCGATTACGCCTATGCAACCGCCGAGACCGTACACGATAAGATTGTTGTTTGAGACATCAATGATGTCCATCATGTACGTGAAGTTTACGAGATCCGCGCCTGAGAGGCTATTGTAATAATCATCAGCAACTCCAAAAGTTACTCCGTGGATGACGCCGACTCCCGCGAACTTTGCTGGATTCAGGAACCAAGGCTCAAGGATACAGTAGAGCGTTGACCCTTGACTGAAGTAAATGTTGACAGGTATATGTACTACGTTCGGGAGAATCCATGGACAGGCGATTATGCTTATGGTGACTGCCGTGCTGGCGTTGCGCTTGCTTATTGTCACCGTATGGCTCGATCCAACAGCGAAGGATCCTGCAGTCTTTGCACTTGCACAACCCACAGCATCCGCGTCTTGATTGCGTTCATCCCAAGAAATCTGAGCAGCATCAACAGAAATGCTTACGCCATTCGTGAGGTTGTCGTCGATATTCTCAAAGTTCGTCTCTCCCCCGGCTGTTGAGGCGAAACATTGAACTAGATAAGTAGCCTTTTGAAGAGCGCCCACAGGCGTGTTACGATTTGCAACTGTGAGAGCGATGCCTGTGCTATAGGTGCGGACGCTGGCGCCTTGCTGGTCATTGAAGGCGCTTAGGCCTGCTTGGAAATTCTTGATGGCAACTGTGTAGGCTGCAGATGATACGTACCCCTCAACCTTCACGTCATACGTGCCGGCTGCTAACCAAATGGCAAGCCCATAGGATGTATAAACTCCTGTTGGCTCAAGCCCAAAAACGTAGTTGGAACCAACCTTTACGCGTACATATCCTATAGAGCCATTTAGCAAGATGTCAAGCTTGATGAGCAAGATTCCGGCAACAGCTAATACTACGTTGCCATAATCATGCATCGTGCCCCAGGCAGCCTGCGTGTTATAAGGGTATTGCGTCGGGTCGTTAATGAGGTTGCTTTCCTGCGCTACGAGTCTTTCCTGTTCAGCTAGAATCGGCATTAGGCTACAAACACGCTCCCAGATCTGATACGTTTCTGTGTTGCCGCTGCACCGCTGCTCGTGGGCTCGACGATAGTCGTTTGTAGAGCCTGCAGGACCTGTTTTGATGCTAGGTCAACTGTTGCTTTGTCCGCGCTGCCCTCAATATTCACAAGAGGAGCTGTAATGGTAACGTTTACAGCTCTTCCCCCACCATCAGGAACAGCCAAGGTTCCACGGCCTAGACCTGCCCAAGTATTCACTGCACCGCCTGCTCCGGGAATAAGGGTTTGTGCAGCTTCAGTCTTCATTTTGCCCAGCAGCGCCGTTTGCCAATCTCGCAGCTGCGTCAACTTCGTCTCGTACTGGCTGTTCATCGAGTCAATCTCGCTTAGAACAGCGTCTTTCTCGCTTCCCGTGAGAATTGCAGCGTAATCTGCCATTTGCTTAATCTGCTTGTTATGCTCAGTCGTCATCTTCGTAATCGTGTCACCGATATTCATGGCCATCGTAGCCACTTTATTCGTACTGCAACTGGTGTATGCTTGCATAGCGTTCTGAGCTTCTCCGACAAGGCCGTGATTAATGAGGTCGGTTACGTCGCTGGCCATAACACTCATCTTGTCCGTAGATTCATCTGCCAGACTAGACATCTTGCCCGTTGAACAGTCCTTGAACGCTTGTATATCCGCCTGAGCCTTGTTAACGAGTTGCTCGTTTATCACGGCTGGAATCTGGTTGATCTTCGCAATTTCCTTGTCATACTCTCCCAGAAGAGCTTCTTTACTGCCTATCACGTTGTCGATTTGCTGTTGCAAAGACTTGTACGCATCCGTGTTCTTGTAGTTTAGACCGTAAGTGACTTCTAACCCGGTCTCTTCCTTTCCTAGTTCGCCGAGCATCTGGTCCGTTGCGGTGATAAGCTGCTTTTTGCTGTCAGCAAGATTCTTCAGTTTCACGTCATACGTATCCGCCGAGCTTGACGTCATGATAAACTGTTCTTTGAGGTCGCTGAGACTCATCTCGAGAGGCGAGAGATTTGCCAGGACCTGTTGCTGAGCGGCAACGTATTTGATAGTCATGTTCCCAGCATTGTCCATATCTTGTCCGAACGCTTGTATAGTCTTAGAGGTCTTGGCAACAACTTCATCAACTTTCGCAGTTGCTACAGAAGCATTATTAGCTCCCGTAACCCAGCCGACAAAGCCTGAAACAGCCCCTGCAATAGCACTGCCAACAGCAGCCAGATCACTTCCAAGAGCATTGATACCATTCCGAAAAGTCTCACACGTATTGTACGCATAGATGATCCCCGCTACGAGGGCTGCGATTGCTGCGATGACGAGGAAGATGGGGTTTGCATCCATAACAGCGTTCAACGCAACCTGTACGCCAGCCCAGATTTCCGTTGCGTTGGATACTATGCTTATGATGCTGATAAGGCTGGGAATTACTGAGAGCGCCGCGAACATCATGGAATTGTTCAAGTTCTGACTAGACAGCTGAGCCCTTTCAACAGCTACGTTATAGGCGTTCTGGGCAATGCTCAGCTTATCCAACGCATCTTTAGCTTGCGTACTGGCTGGACCGTATTTGGCGATAACGTCGTTATAGGCTGTTTGAGCTTTTTCAAGGGTTTCCGTGCTTCTTTGAACCATAAGGTTTGCCCTATCGACGCGAACCTGAGCTTGCTCAATCCTGTCATAACTCATATACAAGCCCATTCCCGCCATGGCAAGGCTGTTCATGCTCATCGCGGAACTTGAAAAGCTTGTCTTGAGCTCTTCATTTGCGGCGGCAACTCCCTGCGTGCTGCCTTCAACATCATTAAGCGTGCCCTGCATAGTGGCGCCTACATTAGCAATGATCTCTGAAGCCTCGTCATACGCGACAAGGTGGATCTCTACTTCACTGCTGCTCATTCAAGGCTCCTCATTATTTTCTCTGCTGATACCACTTAGGCCATTCGATTAAGAACTGAATTTGGAAAGGCGTCAAGCTTCCAATGTACTCTAAGGTGTATCCGTACTCATGGGCGATGAATCCGATTGCCTGCGCTGATCCACTAATGCTAAGCCACTCGCTGAGAACGGCTTCTTCTGCGGAAAAAAACTCCCCTGCGTCTGCAACTTCATCAAGAGACGCACGACAACCTCGTAAGGCATCTCCTTGACTTCCTCAAACGTCAAACCTTCATTCGCAGGCGCTAGCTGCTTCCACAGCAATGCTATGCTCCTGTCCCTGTTGTCCTTGTACTTCTCAGCAAGCTCGATGAGCTCATTGTAACTCAGCAGCACATACCGGATCGTGCCAAGGTCCTCATCTACAATTTCGCGTATCTGCTTTGCTTTCCGGACAAGCTCTTTCGGATTGAAGATTTTCGTGCGTTCTCGTTTCTCAGCTTCAAGCTCTTCTAACCGCTGCTGCATCTCAGTAACTCTAGCCCAGTCAATTTCTCCTTCCTTCAAAGTTTTCACCTCAAATCGTTATATGAACGTGATTATTATCCTCTGAAAAAGAGGGGGGAAAGGTTTAGAATGCGCTTATTACGATGTCGCTGGCTTCTCCGGCTACTTTTTCGCTTACGATGCCTTTCTGGTCAACCTTCATGCTCCATGCCGTGAAAGTGCAAGTCTTGTACGTCCATTTTTCCTTGCCCGTTCCAGTGCCTGCTGGCGCGATGATTATGTCCACGCTTGTGCCACCGTAAACATACTGCTGATAAACCTTGTCGATGAACATCTTGTCAATGCTGAATTTGAAGTGCTTATTCCCATCTTCCAAGATGCTAGGCTTGTCACTTGCTAATGCGTACTCTTTGATCAGGTCAACGCTCATTTCATCCGTGAAGCCTTGAACGAAGCCTATAGTGACTGCGGAGCCTGCGCTTGCCTGGATAACGCCGTTACGACCTACTAAGGGGGTGCTCATTACGTTTCTCACCTCGATTCAAGTTTATCGTGACGAGATTGTGCAGATAGTTGCAGAGAACAATCTCCTGCGCCTCGCGCCTATGACCCGCAAAAAAGTGTTCAAAAATACGTTCATCCAAGCCATAATCCCACTGGCCATTAATCTGCCGGCAAGCCTCTTCAAAAGTCAAACACTCTGCATACTCATTGAGAACGTCGTGCGTGAGAAGCAGGAAAAGACCTAGCCATTGACGATAATACCTGTCCGTGTCGGCAAGGTATATCAAGGCTTTCCGGCTGAGCTCCAGAATATTCAAGAAGTGCCGATCGCGCAAGTGCTCCAACGTCTGGCGGGGAACGTCATCGAAGCGACCGCAATATGTTTCTATCCTGTAAGTTTGGAACAGCTTCTGATAGACTTGCTCGAGGAGCTGTGTCTGAGGATATGTAGGCCTTGGATCTGGCAGGAGATGGTTGAGAAAGCGTACGGCCATATTGAGCAGTTTCTTTCGTATGTGAAGCTTGACCCACTTGTCCAAGAAGCTTCACCTAAGCATTTGCGAGGCAAGACCTGCTATTCCATTCCAGATTTCCTGCTGCACCTCATCTCTATGCAGCTCAAACGCTCGGGTCATGAATAATCTAGCAGCCATCCGTCTTGTGCCCCATTCGACGTAGGGCGCGTAGAAAGCGCGCGCGTAAATGATGAAGGCACATGAACCAACCTCTTCCATGTTCTCCGTGCTCAGCAAAAAGCCGGTACGTACCGGCGTGAAACTTCTCATATCCTCAAGAATACGAAGGCCCACGAGTGCCAGGCTGCTCTGTACATTCTCTTTGAGCGCGTCGCTAAAACGGTTAAGATTCAAAACTAGTTCTGTGCCGCCTCGTACGCTTGCCTGGAAGGATATGCTCAAGACGTCAACCCTCAAGTTGGAACTACATGAAAATTGACGCATGCTACCTGAAGCGTCAACCGCACCAAATCAGATCCTTCAACCTTCGTAATTTCTCTTTCAACATAAACATCTGCAATTCCAGATATGCCTAGCTCTTTTGTGTGAAGGATCCTGTAGACCTCGTCGCGAATGAGCTTTCGGACGTCTGCGGCTGCCTGAGGAGTAGTTGAAACCTTCACAAGTACGTCGACGATTATTCTTTCGTGTTCGAGCCAAGCTTCCCGGCTTAACGGATCGTTCTGGAGAGCTCCTGTAGGATTGTAGCAGCTGACCCCCTGTTTTTTGCTGCTAGCAAGAAAAGAAACTGTATCGACTCGTGTTGTTTCCCAAAGAATATCGCTAGCTGCTGGCGAGGCTAACGTCCAATTTACCTGCAAAACCTGACTGATGAGCACGTTATTCTCAGTCATACCGTGCCCTTCTAGGTGCCTGGAGTCCTAACTTCTACGTCTTCACCGTTGTTAATGAGGTTCTGCAGCTCCTGGCTTGTCAAAAGCAGTTTCTGGCCTCGCACGTAAGCATACACGTAACTGCCACTCCAAACCGTACGTGCCGTTCCTGCGGAAGCAAGGTTCTGGGGAACACTAAAATCGTACGGGCCAGACTCAACAGGGTCACCCGGAATATTCTGGGTCATGGTGACGCTAACGGCCCCTGTGCATTACTTACTTCACTCTGCAATCTTGGAACGAAAGCAACTGCAACAGGCGAAAGATTCACCATATGCCGGCTCAAGTCTTCCCTGAACCCCTGCAAAGTCGCCATAATCGCCTCTTTGTACGGTCCTGCCCGGGCAACACGCAAATCGCCTAGGAAATAGTCGAAGGCGCCTACGAGGCTGCCGCCCATGCTAATGACGAGAACGCGAATGCAAGCTATGTCCAGCGCAGCGTTATAGGCTACTGTATACTTCGGGTCCGTCGATGCCGGCGTGGATCCAAGAATCGAAAGTATGTAATTGTTTGCGAAGCTTACGTATGCTGCAAGGGTCGTATCAGCGATTTTCAAACCATAAACATCATAAACATGATTGACGCTGTCATACGTTGCATTCAAGGCTGCCTGAACATCACTCGCAGCAATCGGAAAAGCTCCTGCAGGAGTAACGGGCGCTCCTGTACCGATAGGTTGCCAACTGAAAACGTGATTTGTATCCGGGTCAAACATGCTTATGTTTATGCGAAAAGTTGTCGCTCCCGGATTGCTAGGCCAGAAGCCTCTACCGCCCAAGTCATCCTGCGGGGTTAGCTGAATCTGATCTATCGTAGGCGTGAAGCTGAGACCGTGCAGTACGTCAACATAAGTATTTCCAGCAGTTATTGTTGCTGAACCCATCCCTAACCCCTCTCCTATTTCATTTGATTATGAACCCAGCTTTGCAGACCACGTGAAGCCGTAGTTTGCGCTTGCCGCAACCGCAGGCATCATGTTGAACATTGCTACTTCATACACGCAGACCGTGCAATTTGCGGCAACACTCGCCGAAAGGCTCAGACGCACATATCTAGCAGAGACACATTCAACCTGACTATCGACTATAAGCTCGCTAGTCGGATTTACACGTTGAAATGCTCCCGTTGCCGTGTTATAGTTCCAGTTTGTGCCGTCATTGGAATAGTACCAGTACCCGGTCAAGGTGCAGGTTTGATTGACGAGCAAGCCTACTTTCGTAAAGACTTCACACGTATACGTTGCTCCAAGGTCATAATCAAGAGTGCCTATGACCTGCGAGCCCGTCGCATTAGTTGTCCCGTTTGTCGTGCTTGTTGTCCAGTCGCCGTCCGTGCTGTTAGCCAAGCTTGTCGGCGCAACACCCCAAGCCGTCGTAGTCGGAGTTATTCCCAAAGCAACGTTCGGCAGGACTGCCGGCTGAGTGAGCGTAACCGTTATGTACGTGCTGTTCGCACTCCAATAGAAACCTCTTCCGCCTAAATCGCTTTGCCAGTTAATTCCAACATTCGTAGGTGTGCCATTGAGTCCATGTGGAAAACTGTAGGATACGCTACCGCTGGGAAAAGTCGCTGCACCGTTACCTTCGGTATTCCAGCCATGATTATAATGAATTCTTGAGCCCGTCCCATAATCAACCAGAGGAGCAGCGCCATACCCGTAGAAAGTGTTATCTTCAACGAGGGTTTCCGCTACGCTTGCAGCAGCGATTGCGACGCCGTAATGTTCAAAATTGTTTCCATTTTTACCATTGAACTCGCAGCTAATTATGCGCGTGTAACTTGCAGCTGTCCCATAGAGGAAGATGCCATCATACGTGTTATTCGCGCTTGCACTGTTCTGGATGAAGTGGCAGCTGATGAAGCTGCAGGTTGAGCCGTTCAGCCATACGCCGTGATAACCGTTTTGTCGAAAGTCATCGTCTGTCCAGTCAAGGTAGCCGCCGCCCGTCATGTTGAGGCCGCACTGCCCGTTTAACATGAATTTGCTGCCGATCATGTGGCCGCTGGATCCGCCTGTAACGTGTATTCCGTCAAGCAGGTTATATTCACTGATGACATCGAAGAAGCTGTAGCCCCAGAACTGACTTGTGTAAATGCCATACTGCGCGAAATGAGTGATATACACGTCGTGAAGAGATAGGTCCCAGAAGGTGCCGCCTGCCGTTGGTTCAATGTATATGCCTGATCCTTGCGTGTTCATTCCACTGTTGCCCGTTATGGTCATGGAATATATTTCTGCTAAAACGTTCGTTGAGCTATTCTTGTATTCGAAGAGGTTGCAGTTTGCATTATCTGCAAGCTGCAGTATTGTTATGCTTGGGCCTTCGCCTTCTATCCAAATATGCTGCTTCATGATTATTGGCGCGGTAAAGTTGTATGTTCCCGCTTTCATGAGAATTCTTCCGCCAGAAGAGCCCACAACTGTTAGGTTTCCTATCTCGCTGTTTACGACTGCGCTTATGTTTGTGTTTTGAAGAACCGTGCCATCCGTGCCATTCTTCGCGAAAAAGTTCCCGGCGCCATTCGTTGTGATGATATAATTGTACGCGCCCGTAGGGCTTGCAATAGTATCCGTTCTGTTCAATCCGTTCCAGACTAGATTGTTCAAGTTTACGGTCGTGCTGTTTATCGTAGCCACAAGCAAGTTCCCGCTGGAGTAATTGAAGACGCTGTAGGCTAGGCCAGCTTGGTAATACGCGAATACGCCAGAGTTAAAGTCATCAATGATACAGGTTGCTCCAGAGGCGACGGTCCAAGTTATTCCTGTTGCGCCTTCGTCAAGGATGAATCTTACGTTATTCAGAACAGTTACGGATGCTGTGTAGCTTCCTGTTTGAACGTGAACGCTGCCGCCGGCACTGCTAACATTTCCAAAACCATCCATAATTATCTGGCTCTGATTTGCAAGAAACTCCGTAAGATAACCGCTCTGATTCATCAAACACGCGCCAGCGCTATGCTGGATGACAAGGTACGTGTTGCTCTTCTGAAAGGCGCTGAGGCTGCTGTTCACTGGAATATCAAGCCTATTCTCGATTGTTTGAACACGAGCTTGAACATCAACATTCACGTTGATGTTTGCACCTAGATAAGCAGCAATTCCAGCACAAAGGAGAATAGCGCAGATCAGAACTGTTTTTACAGGGGTTAGACTGTTCAGGTTGATGTTTAAGGATCCTTTTGAGGTCTGTTGTTGATTCATGCTTTTTGTCACTCCCATGACTATGAAGATTATGCCACGTGGCATACTTTTGAAGCCTGTTCGGCGCGCGAACAGACCTATCGACCATACAGTCTGTTGAGTAACCTGTGTACTCTGCAGTGCAGGCAAATCTCATATTTGCCGCAGCTGCAATGCCTGCAGAGATTCTTACTCAACCAGACGACGAAACTGTTAAACATGGCACTTTCAGCTTTCAGCCTTGGCCAGGGAGAAAGGAGAGCTGCAAAACGCACACTCCAACCTTCCTAGAAACTATCTTCGGAGAAGTGAAAGAAGATGGTTTTTGAATGCTGGCTGACGTGCAAAAATGTTAACTAAAAAAGGGGGGAATTCATGCTTTAACTGTTTGCTTCGCAACGTTTATCCTGCTGGCTTTCCTGCGTGGTAGTTTGGGTTTTGCATGGCAGCAAGGGTCGCGTCAATGTATTGTGTTGCTAGCTTGAGGAAATCAAAGGTTGAATCGTAGCCGATGACGCTGCCTAACCCAATAACTCTGCCTACATCTGAGACAAGGGTTGCAGGCGGATAAAGCACCAAGTACCCATTCACTATGTTGATTGCCCAGCCCATATAGGATCCTATAGAGGTTTGAGTGCTGCTGGTTACTTTTGAAGCTGTTGACGTGCTAGAGGTTGAAGGCGTCTGTAGGTCCGCAACGCTGGTGTTGAGGACGTCGTTGAGGCCCCATCCGTAAACGAAGCTGATCAACACGATACCTAAAATGCTTGTTACGTTTTCAGGTATCGTGAACGTTTGGAATGTTGCCGCTGCGCTAGCAAAGCTCGTGATGAACGCTAAGATTGCAGTTGCCGTGTACGTGTGGTCCCAGGAAGCTCCTGCCTGAAGTTTCTTGAGACTCGGCAGCAAAGTACGCAGAAGAATAGCGATTGTTATGGCTGCGAAGCTGATTATCACTTGCGTGTCGTTCATTGTTTGTCTTTTCTCCGTCACCATTAAATGGTGAACTATGAAGAGACTTCCAGAAGGAACGTCCCATGTGAGATGTGAACGTGAAATTGACCTTAAAAAAAGGGGGAAAGAGGGTTGTAGCTACTTTGTAGCTTACTTAGAGGGTTTAGGTTGTTTTCAGTCCTGTTATTTGGACGATAGCGTCTCCGCTCAAGACTACAGGCGAGTACCTTGTTGTAAGCGACACATCTACGCAGTCGAAGTCTTTCTTGAGCTCCAGATCCGTCATCAACGGCCGTTTAATGACGAAGAAGCCCATAGGCGCGTAGGCGCCGCTTGGATTCTCTCCAGTACTAACCATGTATGCGGTGCCAGCTGATTGTACAGGTGTTACGAGAACTTGTATGTCGCCGTAGATTGTGCCGATTACGCCGCCCTTCATAATCTTCTCGCCGTAATGCGCCCACAGCGAGAACATTGGCAGCTCGTACAGGTCCCTAGCGTTTATGGGGTTGCAGATGAAGTGTGTTGGCTTGAAGCTTTTAGATTCAATGTAGCTTTTTGCCCAGAGAATATCCTCTTGGCCTACTCCGTAGGCTGTGCCTGCGCTGACTTGGAAGCGTGTTCCTGTGCTGCCCATGCTCCAGCCTGTTGCTCCGCTGCTGATTCCTGCGCCGGCGCCTATTACGCTGAGACAGTCATAGTCAATCGTGTAGGCCATACGTCTTGCTAGACGTCTGAGCTGCTGCTCGATCACTGGAATGTAGAAGTCTTCGATGTTTTCGCGGACAACCCTTTCACGTTGGCCTTTCTTGTATGGCGTTACGGTCACGTATGATAGCGGCGTGAAATCCATTGGAATCTCAACGCCCGGGCTAATCTCGCTTATAGCTGCGCTTCGGCTGCCGGCTTCCTTAGCGAAGGTTGCTGTTCTGCCTGCGACTAATGGGAATTCTGGAAGCAACTGTTTGATCATCAGTGCGGGCATTGTTAGCTCGATGATTTTCTTGTGTAAGGCTGGATACGCTACTGCGCCAGTATCAACCCATGTAAAAGCGTCTGGTGTCATGCTCATCTTCAATCACCTATGTCAGGAAGATTACTGCTGAGGCTCCGCTTGCCGCGCCGATTTCGCAGATGCCCATTATTGACCTTTCCGTGTTAAGGATAGCTGCTATGGCTGCGCTTGTGCCGGTCAGGTCTGTTGCTGAGATTGCTGCGCGTGTCTGAATTGTTCCGCCAGGACCTGAAGTTATGCAGTCTCCGACTGTTATTGTTCCATATGCTTTTGCGCGTACTCTACCTCGCCAAAGAACTGAAACGCTCTTGCCGAGAGCTGCACTAGTTATGCAGACACCGGAGGGTTTGTTGCCTGGGCTTGTTGTTGGCTTCTTAACGGTTTGATCAGCAGTCGTGAGCTCTACGACTTGACCCATCGTTAAGATTTCGCCAGCGATTTCCCGAGTAATGTACCGGTCGCTAATGTGCGGGTTAGTGCCTTCAAAAGTGTCGCTCATAGTCCTTCACCCTTTGCTTGCCCTGAAAAGGTCGTGTTGCCCTGCTCCCTCATTTTCGCGTTAGCCTTCAGAAAATCCTTGAACCAGGGTGACGATGGACCAGTTGACTCTTGATCCATGTCTTCAGTGCTGATTAAGCCTTTTCCATGCGCGCGTGCGCCTGCTTGCTGAGGCTTCTTTTCCTCGTCCTCGTCGTCATCTCGATCGTCTACAGCATCAGCTCCAGGATCGGCTTTCTTTCCTTTCTTGGCTGCTTCTGCTGATTCGCCCTTCCCGGCAGATTCTGCGCTTTCACTCATTTTCTTGCTCAGCTCGCTCAGCTTTCTAGTCAAGGCATTTTTGGTTGCGCGCCTTCCAACTTCAGCCTCTATTTCAGCGATTTTCTTTCCCAGAGCATCGATTTCTGCGCCTTCAGCCTTCATTAGTTGATCGCCTAAGCTTTTCAGTTGATTCTGCATTTCCTCGTATGTTACCTGCTTTGGCGCTCCCTCTCCGGGAGCAACGTTAACTACGCCTTGTGCTTTATGCGGAGAAGCCGCTTGCTGCCCATTCTGTTGTGCAGACAATGGCTTCACCTCTTTGTGTTCGTTCGTTTTGTTTTCAGGTTCTTGCACCTCTCGGTTAGAACCCACATCTTCGTTACCGTCAAGTAACTGTGAACTGATACGTACACGAAGAGCAAGAAGCCTCTTCAAAACTTGTTTACGCGCCTCGAGCACGCCCTTCTCCTTAGAATCAACATTCGCCCTGAAAGACTCGAGATCAGGTGACCAAGCCTTTATTCTGCAGGTTACGCTGCTCTTGTCCGTGCAGGCGCCGCTAACACATGCTCCCTCGCACATTCGTATGTTAGATTGGCTTTCGTTCATTGCAGCTGCGAAGCCAACAGGCTTAAACTCCGTCGTCTTATACGCAGGGCTCGCAACGATGCTGAGCTCGCGGACCTTCGGTTTATGAACGACTTCCCAGGCACCCGGGCACAAGTGTACAAGCATACCTTCGTTACGAGTCTGTTTCTTGCACTTGCTGCATTCAACGTTGTCGCTGTCAACTTGAACGCTTACATGCGTCAGATATCCCCTAAGCACCTTCTGGATAATGCTTGCGTCGCCGATTTCAGCGCGGAACCAAGCAGAACTTCCTAGGTTCTTGGCTTCTGGAACCTTTCCTATCACGGCCAATGCGCTTTCAGCGTGATCAATTCGGAGCTGTGCACCTTGAAGGCTGGAGACGAAAAAGTCAAGGTCTTCCGGGGGAACTTGCCACTTATTCGTGTTCACGGTCGTATCGATTGCTGTGCCTTCAATGTTGATCAAGCTCTCCTTAACTGCTAGCTGGGCGTCTTGGCCGATCTGCGCTTTAAAAGGCACGTAATACTTCAGTTTCATGCTTTACATCCTCTTTCGCGTTAATTCGTGACAGTAAGCCTTGAAGCGCTCGTTATCTTCAAGGAAGCTTTTCTTGCCGTTCGCGTAGCCTTCTAACCTTTTTTTCAAGGATTCAGGAAGGCCTCTGTAGTCAGGGTCATCCGGCTTCCACCGAACAGTTATGCCCTTGGCTAGGGCTGCTTTGATGATTCGTTCTGTTATGAATGCGCGCGCAGCGGGACCGTAATCCTTTCGGTGGTCCATGTGACTCCAATAGGATACAGCAGCGTGAACGTATTCGTCGTTGATTGGGTAGTTGTAGCCGACTGGATCCGCGAAGCTGCTTTCTTGGATATCCTTGTACTCGCCTGGTTTGGTGAAGCTTGCGTTTGAGCCTCTCTTGTAACCATACTTCTTTTCCCTCTCTCGCATAGCCTGCTCAAGCTTTGGATCTGCAGAGCTAAAGCTCATGAAACCATAGAATTCCGCGATACTTTCTTCATTGTAGCTCACAACATCAACTCCTAATGACTATGACTTGATCTCGAGTCCAAGAAACTGCATGTTAAAACATCATGTAAGCCGATCTCGAGCAGATAATCTTTTGAGATTGATTTGATTTGCTGGAACTTCAACAAGCGCGCGGGTAACGATATAATATTTGTCGCAGGCTACACAATGATAATAATAGCCGGGCCTAGTGTTTCTACAGCCCCTCTTAGTCTCAGGAAGATGCATCTGCGGTATTCGACCAGCCTTTTCTTCCAGCGTACCATGACAATTCGGACATTCAACCATAATGATCTCTCATTACACTTTGGAATTTGATTTACGAAACTTCTCTTTCAACAAGAAAAGAGTATTTCTACGATCTCTCTTTTTGTCGACTGCACCCTCACGGTACAGTTCATTAAGGTAACTGCTTTCTACAGCTCTCACCCTGCCGGTTACAGCTGCAACTTGCCCCGCAGTCACGTAGTCCCCGAAGATTTTCAAAGCTTCAATAGTCCTCTGAATGTTAACGGTTATATAGACGCATTGACCCGTAGAAGTCTGAGAAGTAACGTGCGTTTGAATTGCGGATATTTTAGCGTCCAGAACGTCTAGCCTTACTTCCAGCTTTCTAACTGCTGCATCAATCAGATGCGCAATACTACCCATAAAATCAAGGCTCTTAGGCTTGTGTTGCTGTCATGTTGATGTCAAAGCTGAAGTTTGTTACGCCTGTTACGTTTGCGAGGGCCTGCAGATTCATCTGAACTGGAATAATGTCTCCTGGATGAAGTATTTGTCCTGTGTAGTTCCAGCTGAAAACTAGGTACTGCTGCGCAGACGTTGGATTCCAGTTTCCGAGCGTATAGCTTAGGGTTATGTTTGTATTCTGCGTATTTTGTGCCCAGCCCATGACCGCGTGAATATCCCCTGGGTTGAATGTTCCCCAGGTTATGCCTTTGGTTGGTCCGTAAGCGATTGTCCGATTTTGGTCAGCCCACAAGACGAAGCCTGTAGTGTTTATCGTGCCGGTGTTGTGTATTTGCACTGTGTACGTTAAGACAAGGGCTGCAATGAGTATCGCCGCTGCTATGAGGACGCCTGCTGTTATGCTTGCTTTCTGTTGATTTGACAAACTCATTTCTAATCACTATGAAGACTGAAAAATGATGAGCAGCCAGAGTCTACAAGGCTCGAAGGCTTCAGTAGGCTCCGGCAACGCCCATCAATAGGAAACTTGGTTCAGCGCGTGCTAGAAGTCGTACATTTCCATTTCAAGAGTGATCAGAGTCTTAGCCGAGCCTCTTAGAACGAATCCGAGAACGTTCTCTGCGACTTTACCATCAATGTAGATCCGAGTTCCCTGCGGGGTTCCGTCTGATTTTATGAGGATATGCCTTCCCTGATACTCAAGAATAGGCTGGATATCCTTTGTTTTTCTATTCGTGAAAATGTCTTCTGAAAGGGGACGGTCTTCTATTTTCTTTTGAAGCTTCTTGATCCGTTCTTGCTCACGGTCTACCTGAACGCAGGCGCACAAGTCCAAGGGAAGACCGCATTTTGGACAGGTCACATTCTTCGCTACTGTAGGCTTCTTTTCAACCCTTCTCATGCTCGGCTCTGTAGGCTTCTGAGGCGTTTTCCTTCTTTTCTGCGTGTAATCTGTTGTAAGAGCCCAATGCTTCTGATAGATTGCTTCTGGCTTTCGTCCCTGGAATAGCGGCGCAAGCAGCTTAGCCCGTTCCATTGTTGTGCCCTTGACTTCATCCCAACTTTTCAAAAGTCTTTCTTCGTCCTTCGGATCCCACTGGTTTTCTCTACGTTTTCGCTTAGGTTTCTCGGGAGTCCCAGATGCTTCCGGCTGCTTTTCGGGTACTACTGGAATTCCCGTAGGCTTCTCACCTTTCAGAGGAATCAGCGTAAATGGCTTCGAGGGGTCGCCGAAGTCCGTTTCAATAACGTCAACGTCAAGCTGTGCTTCCCAGTCAGGGTCAAACTCGTGTCCAGGCACGACGAGGCAAGGTCCGTAAGGCGGACAATCACGCGCTGGAAACTGTTCTCGTAATTCCTGAAGTGTTACCATAATTATTATTTGAGCTGTGGATTTATAAAAGCTTTGAATTGTGCATGTACGCGTTCAAGCAGCGTCTTCTATACTCGTTCCATGCCTTCAAATCTGAAAAGTAGCTAATCTCGCTTTTCAAATGCTTCTCCAGCCACTGGCGAACTGCTGCTGGAGTTTTGAAGCGGTCCTTGCTGAAAATGTAGTTCTGGATTTCCCATCGATCCGAACCCTTCACGCGCGCATAAGTAATTTGAACGCCATCCGTAATGTCCTTGACTCTGAACCTGTCGAATCTTCCTGGCTCAGCAACCCTGTACCTAAACGTGTTGTCTGTTTCGTCGAGGCCTGCTGCCTGGAGTCTCTGATGATCCTTGACAAGGCCCTTTACTTCGTCGTCTGTTAAGTCTGGATGTTCACTGCGTTCCTTCTTGAATTCTTTCTCAAAGTCAAACGGCATCTAGTTCGCCAGCCCCTCACAAATCGTCAGCAAATGCTTAAGCAGAATATCCTTGATTTTCTGGTACTTCCGATTCGAGCTCTTATCAATGATGATTACGTAACTGTAAAGTTTGGGGGGCATAACAACACCCATAAGCCTATTCAAATGGTAGCCAGCAGGAAGCTTCTTATACTCTAGCCGTCGACGCCGACACCAGAGGCAGCTAAGGTGAGGCCTACGCATCTCTGCCGTGTATCCGCAGAGACTACTGCAAGCCATACGAGGCCACCACTTACTAAGGCTACGCTTCATCCAAGAAAGCATCTTCTTCTCTTTCTAGTCTGTCAAATACGTTTCAAGCAGGATTATCTCGCATCTGCAGTTCGGATGAATATTAGGATGGAACAAGTCCGCTCCCTCAGCTTCTCCATAAGGAAAAACTCCCTCGAACTCTGAAATATCCTCTATCTCAAACGTTTTCCCGTCTAGCCAATCGCAGTCATCACAGGTCTTGTTATCGCTCTGCGAATTGTAGACCCATCGCTGCATAATTCGAGCTGTAAAACAGCGGAACGCATAGAAGGCTTTAAACGCTTCCAGCGCCTCAGCCGTTGCGATTATCCTCTGCAATTATCCACCGCTTCCCAGGAACAGAAGACCGGCTACCCTCTGCCTTCCGTAGAAGCTGCGGTGCTTTTCCTTCTTTACCGTCTTCAGCTGGACTATCCTCAGGAAAGCCTATTCGCAGCCTAGCCTCACCTTTCTCGATAATACCATCCTTGAAGAGCGTGTCTATTATTGGCGCCATCTCTGTTAAGCTGGGCTCCCAGATTGGTCGCCACTTAACCAAAGGTATCTCAACGTTCTCGCCGAACTCGTCATTGACAAGCTGTTTGAACAGGACAGTTTCAAGTTGATCGCTAAGCGCTTCCTGAATCATGCGCAGCCTTGTCACGTACTCTTTCATGACAACTTCAGCAGTAGCCCTGTTTGTACCTTCAACCTTACCCATGAAGATACCGGGAACCCCCATGACGCCTTGTCGCATTTCCTCAAGATACTGAAGCCACCATTGAATCTTAATGTCACGAGTCATGCTGGGAATAGGCTTAGCATTTGCGTCTCCCCTCAAGAAAATGTCGCTCGCAACACCACGATTCGAGAAGCTATCAATAAGCTGATTCAACTGATCAACACTGTAAGGCTTCTCCGGAGTCCCACCTTGAATAACAAGCATAGGCTTCGTGTATAGATGGCTGATTATGGCCATGTCGTCTTCAAGCTGGTTAATGTACGCTTGAATCTTCAGCAAAGGCCGCAGCTGACTCGTGCCATAACTGTACTCATACCACCAGCTCTTAGGGCCCCAACGAATATGAAGCATGTCGTTAGCCGTGAACACGACGGGCGGCATCGTCAACAGTTGAATGTAACCAAACACTTGGCCATAAGCGTCCCTGCGAACCCGCATAAACACAGGATCCAACGGCTTCAACGTAACAATACTCTTGCCATCCCTACAGAGCTCATCAAATGAGTTACCGAAAACAAGCATATCCGTCGTGCTGATCCTAAGAGTCTCCAGATAATTTCTTTCATCAAGCCAATTAATCAGCCACTCTCGCACCTGAACTGTTGAACCTTCAAGTTCAAAGCCGTTACTGATTGCCAGGTTAACAGTAACATCAACCGTTGCCTTGATGTAAGGCGTAAAAGTGTACAGTTCCTTATACTTGGGCAAATCCTCGATAGGAACGGCGCCCCACAATCGCTCCCAAATAGCCGTGTATGGCGGAGTAACAAAGCCAGCTCCAGACCCGCCAATCATATACTTGTTCATGTAACCCCATAAGCCCGCGTCCTGGCGCCAGCCTAATGGGATTTCTTCGTGAATCTGGCGTTCGCTAACCGCAAGAGGATAACTCCGCATAGCCTGCATTCCAGGCTGGACTTGACTACGCAAAGGCATATTCAAAACTCACTTATGTGTTTACGTGCGAAATGTGCTTAATGCATCTAAGCGCTTTTCTTCTCAACCGTTATAACGACGGTATCGATAATGAGGCTCTTAGCAATGTCGACACCGTTCACGAGAATCTTGATGTCCTTAGGCTCACAGTTCAGCTGGATCCCAAGGGACTTAACAAGCTTTTCTTTATCACTCAGATAAAACACGGGCGGCTGATAATCATCTGCCACTTTCTTCACCTCTCTGCACTGTTCATATATTACCTTTAACGAGGATGAGCGATAAACCTTGCCCGTACATTCTCATCAACAGGATACAGCCTAAGACTGTACCGCAGGGCGTCGATGGCATGATCATTCTCTTTCACTTCTTCCTTGTACTCAAGCAGCTCGCTGACAAGATTCACGCATCGTTCACTCACGAAAATCCGAGGCTTGCCATCCCCAGCCTTTGGAAAGCGACCGCCTAACTCTCTGATTCCATCCTCACGTTTACCATGATACCCAGATGCGTCAATATCCGCCCTACGCAAAGCATCAATCGTCTCGGGGCTGCTGGGATCGCAGAGGACTTCACCGCGGCCGTACAGCTTATAGAAATCTTTGAGGATCTTAATGAGCTCTTCAGTCTTCAACTGCCTCTCGTACAGTTCATCTAAAGCCCATATACGTCCATCCCCGTCGACGCCGGTTGCTACAAGTGCTGTGGGGTTTGTCCAGCCAAAGTCCAGCCCATAACGGATCTCTCGTAGATCCTGAAGGCTTGCTTCACCAATATTCACGGTAGCGTCGAAGCCGAAGCTTCCTGTACCTACCGTAGCAAACCGGCCGAAAATGAACCTGTCTGCTAAGCCGCCCTTATGGCTGCGTTCAATCTCTTCTAGGAACTGTTTGGGCAGCCAAGGATTATCGTAAATCGTCCAACGGTACACTCTGCTCTCTGGATCCTTCGTCTTCGGATTCTCAAAGAAATTGAACAAAGGGCTCTTAGGCTGATCTGGCGTCGTCGTTACCCACGCGCCCCTTGGATAGCCGGGAGCTGAGCCTCGCAGTCGCCTGGAGATCACTTGCCAGCTTAAATCAAAATGACGGATCAACCGTGCCTCATCAACATGTGCGAAGTCAACGTTTGCGCCTTCTGCACGTTCTGGCTCTTCTAAACTAGCAAACCAAAGTACGCTGCCATTCGCAAACTCCAGCTTTAACGCGCCCCGGCTGAATTCGTGCACAAGAGGATTCGCCTCAAGCGGATGACCCAACAGCAAAGGCGACTCCAACGTTGGAATCAAAATGCGTTCAACCATGCGAAACGTAGGCTCGAACACGTAGCCGACTATGCCGTCGTTCTCTTGGCACCAGCGAATATCCTCAGCAAGACCGCAAAGCGTCTTCCCCGCACCTGTCCCACAGCTGACAAGACGAAAGAACACTTTGTAAGCGTCATCATGAAATGCTTGCTGCTTCGGGTGCGCTTGGTAATGCGGGCACCTTCGCTGGCCCACTAGTAACTGGCTTTCCATCAGGACCTATCTCTACAAACCTTCCCTGCAACATCACTATACGATGCTGAATCTTTAAGGGTTCCGTAGGCAAGAGTCCTAGGCTCTGACGCATTTCAACCTCAGCCTTCACAGCATCCAAATACACACGGACCGCTGCTACCCGAGCCATCCCCTCAACCGCAAGATAAGTGTTATAGGCTTCCTGCTTAGCTTCAGATAAGCTTGCGAGCGCATCCCACACGACACGATCCTTCTGTTCAGGATGCACCTTCAAGAGAAGCGGCATCCACTGGTCACGCGTTTTCCAGTCTTGCCAAATCGTACGTTTGCTACACTTGTACTCTTCGCTTATTTTCTCGACTGCTTGCGTTGGCTCCATTCCTATCGTTGTTAAGTGAAGAAGTCTATGTTGCCTTTTCAAGATAGCTTGAGCGTGAGTAGTATTCATAAAAACCCTGTTTACTGCAAACTTTCTCAGTGCATCAATCTGGACGTTCCCACGTTAGATAGTACTTTTCGGTGAGCAGAACAAGCTTTAAGAGCGCTGCGACTCCGTCTTCGGTTCCGGCTCTTAGGATCTGCATTAGGTGTGTTTTGCCGTACTGTGTTTGAGAGGCGAACCTGTGGCCTGCTATTTTGAAGACTAGTTTGGTGAGCTCCTGCTTCTGCTCGGGCGTTAGCGTAGTGTAGAAGCGTTTTGCTTCTCGGCTGCTGTACATGAGGTCTGGGTTGCCGCCTAACTCTTTGATGCGTGTTTTGAGTTCTAGTTGGTCTTTGTTGATGTTTAAGATTCCGAGTAGGCGCATGCCTGCGCGTTCAAAGAAGGGATTGTACTTGGCCATGGCAGCGACGGTTTCTACGAGTTTAGCGCCTGCAAGCGGAAGAGTATCACGCACGAGCTTTTCTGCTAGGCCTACTCCCCGGTATTTAGGGTTGATCACGACCCTGCTGATTCTGCGTACCTCAGTGTTTACGATTTGTGTACCCTCAAGGTTTTTGATGTCTCTGTACTCTGGAAAGAATTTGGCTCGGATTCCACTGTCTAAACTGGATATCGTATTGTAGATTATGCAGCCTACAAGCTCACCGTTCAACGTCATCCTAAAAACGCGTGCGCATGCTGCAGACTCGCTTGACAAGTAGTGAAATTTGAGCAGCTCCTTAACATCCTTGGAGATACATGATTCAATATGCATGTGCTTAGTTAGGCTGAACTGTCTTGGTTGCCTGGCTGGATCCGCGTAGCAGAGGTTTACGCTGTCCCCGAAAAGCTTCAGCACTAGGATATCGGGGTCAAGGTCTTCAATGACGTCCTTGTGTGTTGAGGCTACGAATGCTGTTAGGCCTGTCTTGCGTAGGTAACGCTGTAGATTGTAGCTTATGACCTTGGCCATTTCTCGGTCTAGGGTTGCGCAGAACTCGTCTATGAAGATGATGTCTGTTCGTCGCGCGAACAGCTTCGCAAGGCGATAACGGTAGCGTTGGCCGTCGCTTAGATGCTTGTATTCTGCAAGCATGATGAAGGCTTCGCTGAGGCCTACCGTACTCAGAAGACTCATAGCGTCGCTGATGTTTGCTCCTAGAGATTCTACGACGCGTTCATCTTCTCGTGGAGATTCTTCTGATAGGCATGCTACGGTGAGCTTTTGTTCCAGGCAGTACTCACGAAGCTTAGCTAGTAAGACTGTTTTGCCGCTGCCACTGTCCCCCGTAATATAGGTTAGGTCACCTTTGCTGAATCTGAAGACAAAGTTTGAGAACACTGGAAAGATGCGGGATTCGTCTATGCCTAGGCCGAAGCTGTGAGCAACTGCAACCACGCGCTCGCTAACATCAGGTGGTGTTGTCTCAAAAGCAACGTTGACGAGAACGTTGAAGTCTTTGTTTAGACTGTCAGCGGGGATATTCTGGAAAGGAAGCTTCTCAAACTCAACCTTACATAGAAAGTCAATAGCCTTGTGCTGCCCGGGCTGAAAGACGTATTGGCATTTGGGACACTTGACTGCTATCTCGCTCTCTGGTGCTTTGCTTCTTGCATTTTTAGAAGGTCTGCTATCCGAGTTTTTATTCAAGGCAAGGTCAATCTGCCTGTCTCGTAGAACTAGAAGCTTGCTTAGGTCCTGTCGGCCTTTCTCGCTTTGCTCGAGGATGAACTTGAATTCTTCCGCGTCCCTGCTCTCAATATGTTCGCCCTTCAGCTTGTTCATCACTTGCCGGATAAGCCTGCGGTCAACCTCTCCTACAGGAAGACGCACAACAGGGACCTTTGGCATGCCCAGCTTCTTGGCTATGCTGAGCCGCTGCTCGCCATCCGCAACAAGCAAATCCTTATTCGTAATGATGGGTATGGCGAAGCCCCAGCGTTTAATGCTCTCCTCGAGGGCTGCAAGCTTGCTTTTGCTCATAAAATTCGGGTTCTTGCCATCCGTCTTCAAAAGGCCTATATCGACAAGCTCAGGGCCTGGAATCTGTACTTCACTCATAACTTCACCAGTGAAGATGAGTAAAAACCCAAGTCACGACTGCAGTTGCGACAATCAGAATATAGGGCTGCAGAGCTCTCCAAGTGCTTTGCATACTATTAACTTTCTTGACGAGCCCGCCTTGCATATCCTCGCCGATCAAGGCCTTCTTTATCATGCGAATATCTTCACCTTGCTGCTTAATCTGGGAAACATATGGGCACGTAGGATTCTTGCCTGCGAACGTGCAGAAATCTTGTTCACCGCTGGAGCGTTCCTGTTCCATAGCCATTTGACAAGACCTCTCCTCGCACGAAGCTTCCAGGCACTTCCTGGTGCACAGGGCACTCAATAACTGCCGCTAGAAACTCGCTGATCTGAGCAGACGTCTTAATGTTAACATCTTCCTGCTTCTGCCGGTCATGAAAGCTGTTCGCTGAGACAAAACGTTTCGCCATACGCCTCTGAATGCTCAGATCACTCCGCTTGTGCTTTGTCAAAGATAAAATCCTCTAGATGCCACTTCTCCCCTTTTGGATTGGGAGACGCAGCAAAGAATACTTAAAACAGCTTGTTAATTAGAACTGTACGGTCTAAGCTTTTTAATTTTCTGGGGTAGAAGATTATATATACCTATACCTGTACAGACAAGTAAGGAGATGATTTATTAAATGAGCACGCAAAAAGGAATGAATATTACGGAAAAGAAGGCATTCAGTTGGTTATTGTCGAAAGGCTACAGAGCAGAAGACATTATTTTTAGCAGAAAGAAAAGCCCTGATTTCAGATGCACAGATGGAAAGTCCTTTGAAATTAAAAGAGCTTATGGTAAGATGATAATGTTCACTGCAGCACAATTTCAGTACATCAAGAGCCTTCATACTCCAATAGTTCTAGTTTTTGCAGATAACCAAGATGAACCTATAGCGTCCATTCCTGTCGATGAACTTGTGAAAGACAAAACTGTCAGACATTTCAAGATTTACATTGCCTCTGCTCCGCGGGTATATATTGACAATAGCTTGATTGAGCAGGCAATCAAGAGGTGGCCAGACGTTGCGCTTATCAGCTGCATGACTAATCAGGTAGACTTCATTCTTAGAAAGGCTCTGGAACTACCTGCTCAGAACACAAAGAGGTGATCAAGACGCCAGAACTATTAATTGACATTGAGAAAATCCTACCTAACAAATGGAACCCGAATGTCATGCAAAAAGAAGAATACGAAGCACTCAAACAGGACATGCACCTTCACGGAGTCAACGGTGTGGATCCTATTCTTGTCAGCCTAAAAGGCGTCTATGAACTTCCAGTACCAATTCCAGACTTGCCTGCCGGCGCTTGGGACAAGGCCTTCAAAGTAAAGGGTTACGTCATAGTTGACGGTGAGCACAGATGGAGAGCTGCTAAGGAGCTCGGTTGGAAACAGATCCGCGCTACTTCAGAGAACATTAGGGAAGAGGATGCTAAGGCGCTTTGTTATCGTCGCAACCGAGAAAGAGGCACGATAGATCCTTTCAAGGAAGCTGCTCTCTTCAAAACAGAAATCGACGTAGGCCTCACACAAGCCAAAATCGCAGGCAAATACGGAATAGAACAGGGAACAGTCTCGCATCGACTCAGCCTTCTCAAACTTGAGCCTGAAATCATAGAGAAAGTCGAAAGTATGCCACGTGGCATAATCACGCCCAGCCATCTCGAACCCTTAGCAACTCTTCATCCAGATGACAGGAAAGACCTCGCAAGATCCCTAATAAGAGAAGCCAAAGACTACGGCCGCGTATTCTCAGTTAGAGAAATGACTCAACATGCTGAGAATATGAAAAGGCGACGAGATCAGCAGGAAGCACTTGAGAAGGCATTAGAAACCGCAAAGTACCCTACATGTCCAGTCTGCAAGAAAAAAGCTTTCAGCATAAACCATAAGGGTCTTCCTTGGGTTAACTGCAATAATTACCATTCTATAGGCGCCTGGAATCTAGAAACAGGCAAAACCGAGTACAAGCCTGAAATCCATGAAGAGAAGACGTTGACCGGCGAAACAAGAAAAGTTGAGTCTAGCGTTCTCAGATCCGTGCACACAGTCAAGGAGCTAAAAGACTTATTCATTAAACATGCTAAAGAAGTCGTGCCGAAAGTAGATATTCAGCACGTAAAGGTTTCAGGAAAGCTTGACGGCTCTAGCTTCAGTTTTGACCTAGATAATTATGGAAAGATGCTGCATATCTCAGTTGCTCAATCGGGCGTCTATCGTTCCTTTACTGCTGAAGAACACAAGTACAGAACAGGAGAAGTAACATGCATTCACGCAGGAAGCCCAGGTGCTGTTGAAGAGGTCCGCGAATTCATAGATAACGCCTTCAACGGGAAACTTGTGATAGAGTCGAAACGATTGAAGAAGACGAAAGGAACCGTTCTAGAGAGCGAGGAGCCTTTGGAATCTGAGAAGTTGGCGACAACTGAGAACCCGGAAGACTCCCTAGCAAACGAGGAAATAGCGCAGGAATCTCTTCCAGAGGAATAGATGATGAGCTCAGAACTGATGAAGCGACAGAAAAAGTATCCTCATGCAATCATATATATTACGGCTCAAGGAATTCTGGATGCTGACAAAACGACTCTTGAAACATGGGAGTTTGAAGCGCAGATATGTGACCGTGTGCTTGACGTTTTTCCGGAAGGTTCTTGTCCTTTCTGCAAGGGTCGTGTGTTCGTCATTGGAAACAAGGGAATTATCGTTGATTTTTCTGTGCCGTTCGTTCATAGCTTCAGAGTACAATGTAGAAGCAACAGAGGGGCACTTAGAAGTCGATGGGTACAATGTACGAGTTGCTTGGTCAAACGAGCTCATTGTAATGGGGTCCAGCATACTTGGTTTGGCGAAATCTGTAATGGCCTCATAGAGAAGAATCCAGTCTGGAAAGGCTGGTTGCATGTCCCCCAAACGAATGCCCCAACTCGGACCTATGACCATGAGGCCAAACCATGACGTCTAGCAGCGTTCGCAAGAAAGCCCTTCCGTACTCAGGCAGTAAGTTGACGCCGGATCAAAGCATGGCAGCCATAACGAAACTGCTCGAGAACCTTGGCTGCAAAGACTACGATTGGATGACACTCGGCGGCCAGAAAACTTTGAGGTTCGCGTTGAAAGTGAAGGTGCGCGGAGTCGAGAAGTTCCTAGCGTACAAGTTGAAGCCGCCCCCCTTGACCAAGACTGTGACGTCGTACAATCCGAAACTGTACAAAAACGAGAAAATTGTTGTGTCTGATGATATCACCGCCTTTCGTGTTCTCTTTTGGTACACGAAAAACAAGATCATTGCCGTACAGACAGGTCTTTTCAGTTTTGAAGAGGAATTCATGTCACACATGATAATCGCGTTGCCCGATGGTACAGAACAGACCTTGCAGGAAAGGCTTGACGATGAAATTTTAGGCTTAGCCGGACCCCATGGCTTTCTCATGCTACCGCAGCCAGAAAAGGAAAACAAACCTCAAAACAACAAAACCATTGAAGCGGAGTTCACACAAAAATGACCTGTTTGCTTCGCGCGCGCGAGGTGAGTGAGAGTGGAGTGTGATTGCCCTAAATGCGGAACTCCTTGTATCCACACAAAAAAGGGTGAATTAAAATGTCCTCATTGTGGGCACATTATCTGCAGACCGCCAACAGAGAAGGAAAGAAGGAAAAATGAGCTTCCGTCCAGGCCTGCATCCTATAGTTGCGGCTGCCGAGTGGGAAGTACGGAAGCAGCTGGACCTTAAAGGCCTAAAGATGCAGTACCAAGAAATGATAATCATAGACGCGCACAACGTCGACATCTCAGGCGTGAATACAAAGCAGAAATTCCATGGATTCGAGATTGATGGCCCTGTGCACCGGACAAGCGAGAAAGTCAAGCTTCGAGACGAGCACCTTGATGAAATCTTCGCGAAGAGGCACATGAACCTCTGGCACCTTCCGTATGACCCACCGTTAAGTATTGCCCGCCGGGAAGAGATTGTCAACTTCATTATCAGTAAGATGCTGCCCGGTCAAGAACAGAAGCCAACAAGCTTAAGCCCAAGCCTTCGCGCTGCGGAACACAAACGTAATTTTCCCTTGTGTCCCCTCGGAAAGACATTACCCTAACATTTTCTCTATACCTACGCAGAATCGCTATGGATAAGACGACAGTTTGATCCAGATATGCCAAAACAAAGAACGTTTGAAGCTTCTTTTCTGCGTAACGGAATTCTGCAGCGTCAAACTTACTCTTCAAAACAAAGATATCCTCTTCTCGCAGATTGCAGTTAGATCCTGAAACCTCGATGAAACAGAGAACCTTACCGGCTGCGCGTGCCTCGAGATCAGGCTCGTGGCGTTCATGGTCCGCACGGTCTTGAATGATGCTGGTGCTTAGGCTGTATTGCGAGGTAGGCCACACCTTACAGCGCCGCAGCTTCCCATTCAAAGCAGTTATGACATTTTGGACTCTTCTTGAACCATCTGTCCAAGTGTCCCTGTAAAGCTGCTTCCACGAAGCCATTACCCTAAAAGATACCTACTCTGTTACCTACTATCGTCCTTCTTGAAATGCGAACAACCCTTATTTCGCAAAGGCTTCCTCACTTGAGGGTTAGCATAATCATATTCACTCTGAAAACCAGCAATAGCGTTACGTCTACAAATCGCCCCAGAAGCATAACACAACTCATCGTCTACATCACACTTACCATATTTCATCAAACTATCACTCTGCTACCTGAATGGTGTTCGGCGGACGAACAGTACGATTAGACAGTACCATTAAACGGAAACATCAAGGATTTCTTTGATTACTCGACGTGCCTCTGGAATTGTTATGTCCAACTTTTTGACGAGGCGGTCCGCAATCAACACGAGCTCACTGCGGATCTCTTCACGCATTTCAGTTGGTATCTTGGACATGCACCTGACTCCTTATCTTTCGGAATTCAGCAACGATATCGCGCAGGACCTGGAGCTGCTCCTCAGTCATGGTTTCTTGGCTCCTTGCTGCTCCAATTCCTCAAGACGAAGGCGCGCTGCTTCAGACACAAAGTCTGCTATGCTACGATACCGCTTGTCTTTTCCAACATGCGTTTCGATGTCGGCTACGAGGCTCGGTTTCAAACTAACGCTTCTGTACTTCAATCTGGAATTCGACCTTTTCATCTAATAGTCCAGCATTACTGCGTGATTCCTTATAAGATTTTCACGCAATATTCACGCAAGTTTACGTGTGGAGAAGAACGCATTTATACAGCATTTATGCTTGATTAATCATAGAGATACAATGCCTAAATACCGTAACATTAGCATCAAAACCGAATTCGCTAACAGCATCGAACAATTCATCAGAGCAAACCCACAGTTTGGCTACAGAAGCCTAGCCCAATTCCTAGAAGACAGCTCACGCAGACGCTTAGAAGAACTTGACGAACCTAGATTCCAAAAACTAAACAGTGACGAAAACGGCGTCAAAATCTGGGACAGCAGACTCCACAAAACAGCCGACGTCTACTTCAAACCAAACGGAATCCGCTGCACACTAGATGATACAAGCAACTGCGAACACGTCTACTTCGCGCTAACCTTTTCGGACGTGCGAGACATTATCAAGGCCAAGCGAAAAGAAGGATGGAAACTTCCAGACGTGTAAGGGGGGTGATAAGATACCCTTATTCAAAAAGAGCGAGACTACAGGCAAAACAGAGACTATCGGAGAAAAGATGCGTAGCCAAGGAGAGAAAGAGGAAGCAGCAAGGCTAAAGAGTTTAATTAGATTCCCAGATTTCGGTACTATGCACATTACGAAAAAAGACTGCCCCAACGAGTCAGTATGCTTCGCCGCAGGAGCTCACGATAAGACAATGGCACATCAGTTATGCGCCGTGTGTACGATGCTTCAACAGTTAATCATCATAAGCAAAGAAAGCTAAGTAATTCTTACCTTGCCCTGTTTCATCAATGCAAGGAGCTCCCGGAGATCCTTCCATTCTGCATCAGTTAGATTCAAGTCTTCTCTGCCATGAGCACCACTGCCTAAGAATTCTAGTTCTGCAGCTGCTTCTTTGTATTTCTGTCGCAACTGCTCGATTAGTGGTTTGCTATATGGCGCGTCTTCTCCTCGGACCTTGCGGCCTTTGATCTTCTGGATCCAGTTGCGTGGGCAGCCAACGCTTTCCAGCGCAGTCTCGACGATCCGACGGCCATCATGCACGCTAAATGGTGTATCTGCTTTTGCGCTAATTGCCTCAACCGTCTTGCTTAAGCCATGATACGTCAAGGGATTATACGGTCTCTCCAAACTCAAGAACACGTTCATACTCTCGTTCCAGAGTATACCGTGTGTCTTCGTCATCCATTCCCGGTACTTGATAAGTTCACGTTTTGTTAGGGGTGTGAGAAAGGTTTCTTGACGAAGACCACGATACTTTCCTTTACCGTGCCCTTTAATGAACTCTCCTGGAATGCTTATGTGCGGAAACTCTTGTCTCATCCAGTCCTTTTCAAAATGCTCCCACTTCAAATTCGTGAACGTCTCCAGGGCTATTCCGGAAGTACAGGCAACGCAGACAAGCGCGCGGTCCCTCTGATTGAAGCAACTCTCATAAAGTGCCAACCGTTTCTCTTTGCTTGGAGTTCTCTGAGCGCGCTTTCCAACATATTCCATCCTGCCTGCCTCTGCCTGGAGCGCGCGATAATTACAACGGAAAAACGAGCGTACTGTTGTGACACAGTTCCAACGCGTACATTCAGGATATTCTGCTTTGACGATAAAATCGTCCAGCAATCGTTCAGCATCTAGAGAATTGCAGTCGCTCTTCAGCTTGAGCAGCTCCTCAGGATCCTTCTTAGCCCAATCACAAAACAAGAACAGCAGATAGGCCCGGTGCGCCTTCGTACCATTCAGCTTCTTAAGCCAAACCTGCACAGCTGGAAACTTGAACGCCCAGCCTTCCAGCACCGTTGACGGGGTGAACAGGTACTTCCGATTCGTCATAATAGCCGCGTTTAACGTCTTCATCTTATAACATTATCCACTTCAGGGTGTAGTTTTATATAAGTTTCTGATGCGGGATAAGAAAGACTGGAAGGGGATCGCGAAATGTGCCAACGTGGCAAGCTGTGTTTGTTGAAGAACCGATCGCCTTTGAGCTTGAGATAAGCATTTATTCTATTAGCTATTCAGAATGGTTTGTTTCGAGATGAGGGCCTCAAAATCCTGTTGATGTGCAAGAGAGTTTGGCTATGATGAAGCCTGTGGACGTTATCGTGCTCACCAAGAACAGTGAGAGGCTGTTGAAGGACTGCATTAGTTCGGTCTACAGAAACGTGCCGGTCAATAGGTTGATTGTCGTCGATGGTTATTCCACAGACAAGACAGTGCAGATAGTAAAGGAGTTTCAGGAGAAACACGGGAACGTAATTCTCGTTCAGGACAAGGGGACGAGAGGAGCTGCCAGACAGAAGGCGATGAGCATGGTCAAGACTGACTGGTTCATGTTTGTCGACAGTGATGTCGTTCTGTCTGAGAACTGGTTTGCAAAAGCCGAAAAACAGATCAAGGATGATGTGGGCGGAATCTGGGGAATCGAAATCTGGTCAGTATTACGAAGAACGAAGATACTGAGGCTCTTCGAAAGGTTTACGTTGAAAATATTCGACAAAAGAGGCGGGACTCATGATTTGCTGGTTCGGCGCAAGACTGTTGAAGACATTCAGGTGCCATATCAATTGCACACTTACGAGGATGCGTACATCAAATCATGGATCTGCAAGAAAGGCTACAAAGTAGTCGGGGTTTATGAGCCGTACTGCCTTCATTTCAGACCCAACGATGTTTGGACCATCGAGCAGAACATCAATTTTATAGTCAGCGATTTGAAGTTCGCCGTTCATCACCCTTCGCTGCTGCTTTCGTACGGGTTCTACGCCGTCATCGTTATTTATCAGATCTTGTCGCACGGAGTACAATCTAGTCAATGAGAAGGCGCTAGGGAACCGATGAGTGTTCCAAGGCCTGCCAGAGCTGGTCGGTCACCGGTCGGACTAGGAGGTCGGTCTTCCCGTTTTTGAGGGTGATCAGCCGTTCTTCTGGTGAGGAAAGGAACTGTCCTATGATCCCTGCGTGAATCTTGTTCTCCCGCAGAGTTCGAACGATCTTTTCAGCTGACGCTGGTTCAGAAGCGATTAGCAGGCTGCCTGAAGCTACGAGTTGAAGAGGGTCTATTCCATAGAATTCGCATATTCTGGCGGTTTCAGGTTCCACTCTTATTCTTTCTCTGAGGATTCTCACGCCTAGGTTTGATGCGTCTGCCATCTCGTGTATGGCTCCTGCTACGCCTCCCTCCGTAGGGTCATGCATGGCATGCACATCGCCCGTTTTGAAGGCTGTTAAAGCGTCTTTTACAATGCTGATTCGTTCATAGAATCGTTTAGCTCTTCTCAGCATCACAGTTTTCAATGCTTTTTGCAGCTCTTTCTCCCGGTCTGATGCAAGGATTGCCGTTCCCTCGATTCCTGCACTCTTGGTCATGATTATTCTGTCATTTGGTCTGGCATTGCCTGCTGTTACGTAATTCCCCTTTTCCGTTATGCCCATCATACAGCCTATGACTATCGGATTAGGCAAGTCACGGGTCACCTCGCAATGCCCTCCTGCAATAGATATTCCCAATTTCCTTGCCGCCTGATCCATTTGAACGCAGATATTTTCAACCATTCTCTTCTCTGCACTTTCAGGCAATAGAATGCATGAGAAGAGAAAGGCAGGTTCGACACCGAAAGTTGCTATGTCATTTGCGTTGACGTTTACTGCCAGCCATCCAATCCGTTCAATTGCTCCGGTGATAGGATCAGTTGAAACGATTACCGAATGATTTCCGATTTCTATCACAGCACCGTCAATGCCAGCGGATGGACCCAGCACAACTTCTGGTCGTTCAACTCCGAGATTCCTAAAAACAGCCTCCTTCAATAGGTCTGCCGAGATTTTTCCGAGAGGCAGCTTCATTGCAGTCACATCGTAAGATGGTTCCTTCAGGTTTTGAATTGAGGAAGGCGTCGAGAAACTGTTCTCGCGACAGGTATTGCAACGGCCAATCCTATTATCATTTGGAGGATGTTTGCAGCAATTTCCACGACTGCAGCCGTTTTGCCGAGCACGAGTTGCTCGTAGAGGAAATATCCCAAGACCATCTCCATGCCGCCCGCGAGTATTGACAAGACCGCTCGTCCAGAACTAGGTTCCAGCTTGAAACCCACAAGGGCGATGGCCAAAGCAAGGACTCCACCTAGGAAGTACCAATCCAAGACAGGTATGGAGATGCTGAACGTGGGAGCAACGGGTTGAGGATAGCCCAAATAGACATCTACGCTCTGTAAATAGACGGACCCGATTGTCGCAAAAAGTATTCCAACGAATATCCCAATTGCGATGGTGTAGACCCTCCAATTTCCTGCTGAAGTCTGTTTGAGCACTTTCTTGCTCAAGAATCCTACGATGGCTCCCTCACAGCTCTTCACTATAAGTGTTCCGGGGGCATAAATTGGGGCGACTAGTAGATCGGAGATTGCAGCTCCCACACCTCCCGCGAAGGCGCCCACGAATGGGCCGAACACTAATGCGGCGACATAAATCATGGTTTCGCCTATGTTGAAGTAGCCGCTGGTTGCTGGAATGTTGACGACGAGAACAAGTGTGACTACACACACCAGCGCCGCGAAAACGGCTGCGATTGCGAGCTTAACCACTCTTTTTGCAGGGTTGACCTTTACGTTCATATAGGCACCTTAGCATCTTGTAAGAGGCAAGTTTGTTATTCTGTCTTTCGGGTGAGAGCGGATGATATCGTCACATGAATAAGGAGTTCCCATAAGGCCGCCAAGGTTCAGATTTTTGGAGTTTGTTTGAACTGACGGGTCGCAGGTTCTCATTAGCGACATCTTCTATGGTTGCATGTTTGGGTGTTGGTTGGAAATTCCGTTCTAATCTTCGCAATGGGAAAACCTAAATGTTAGTGCAATGTTGATAGATAGAAGCTCAGGAGTTAAGGGTCATGGGCGAAGTTAAAGAGGATGCGGTCAAGATGCATAAGGAAGCTGGGACACTTTACGATGCGGGCGAGTATGAAGAGGCTGAAAGAATCTTCCTTCGTACAGCAGAACTGTATCACAAAGGACAGAACTACTTTGACTCCACCTCCATGCTTTACAAGGCTGGCGAGTGCTCCTACGCACTCAAGAACTATGAGAAAGCCGCTGAACACTTCATGAAATCTGCTGATCTATCGTTTCAAAAGGGATTCGATAGATTTGGAGTTAGCGCGTTGGAGTATGCGAGAGACAGTTACAAGGCAGTCGACAAAAAAGCCAAAGTCAAGGAATTGGAGAAGAAGATAAAAGAAATCAAGAAGAAACTGGAATCTTCCTTTTAGTTTGAATATTCGACTTCTTCGTCATTCTTTTTTCGTGCCTCGGTCAACGCTTATCTCTTTAGTCGGGCATTTTGAAAGTTGATAGTTGCGTCAAGGCTGAGGTTATGTCGACCAGTTTTGAGGCTCTAGCAGAGCTTGGTGAGAGGCTGGAAGCTACGAGAAAGCGTCTTCTCATGATAGATGTTGTGGCAGAATTCTTGGGGCGTTTAGAGCCTGAGGAGGTTGAGCCCGCCGTTTCGATGCTTCTGGGGAGGCCTTTTCCAAAGTGGAGTCCGCAGACGTTGGACGTCAGCTGGGCCACGTTAAGTGATATCATAAAGCGCGCAACGGGAGTTGAGTGGAGCGTTTTTGAAGAGGCCTTTCGGGAATCTGGGGATATCGGTTCAGCAACGAAAGCGGTTTTTGAGAAAAGTCGAGTCAGGCGACAGACTGCGCTCTTTGAGAAGGATTTGACGTTGTTGGAGGTGAGGTGCGGTTTGGAAACCATGGCTGAGACGACGGGTTCTGGTTCCAGAGCGAGAAAGGAAAGTTTGGTGACCGCTTTGCTGAGCCGGTGTTCATCCGTTGAAGCCAAGTACTTGGTCAAGGTTCTCATGGGTGAAATGCGGACGGGTTTTCATGAGGGGCTGATGGAACAAGCGGTTTCAGAAGCTTTTCGCACTCCTTTGAAGGTCGTGCAGGAAGCCGCGATGGTTGTGGGTGACATCGGGGAAGTCGCAGCGATCGCTAAGACTGAAGGAGCAGCCGGGTTGGCCAGGATGGGCTTCAAGCTTTTTCGGCCTGTCAACCTTATGCTGGCGCAGATGGCCGATGACGTTGCCGGAGCCTTGGATGAGCATGGGGGTGCAACGGCTTTCGAGTTCAAGTATGACGGGGCCAGGGTTCAGATTCACATGTCGGGTGACAGGGTGAGGATTTTCAGTCGGCGGTTGACGGATGTCACCGAGAGTCTGCCAGAAGTCGTAGGAATGGTTAAAGGGAACATTAGGGGGAAGGAGGCGATTCTTGAGGGCGAAGTGATAGCTGTTGATGAAGTTGGTTCTCCGATTCCTTTCCAGCATCTCATGCGCAGGTTTAGAAGAGTTCATTCCGTGCAGGATATGGTGGGAAAGATTCCTGTGAGGCTTTTTCTGTTCGATGTCCTGTATCTTGATGGGAAGGGCCTGATAGCAACGCCTTACCAGCAGAGAAGACGTATACTCGTTGAGCACGCTGGGCAAATACCTTTGACGGTGCAGTTGGTGACGGACAGCGTTGAGGAGGCTAAACGTTTTCTGGAGCAGGCTATGAGCGAGGGACATGAGGGGCTTATGGCCAAAAGGGTTGACAGTGAATACACACTTGGGATACGGGGGAAACATTGGCTGAAGATTAAGCCCGTCCTTGAGCCTCTGGACTTGGCGATCGTTGCGGCTGAGTACGGTTATGGCCGCAGGCACGGATGGTTGTCCGATTATTATCTGGCAGCCCGCGATGCGGGGACTGGTGAGTTTCTGCCGATCGGAAAGACCTTCAAGGGTCTGACCGATGCTGAACTCATAGAAATGACGAAGCGACTCAAAGAACTGGCGGTAAGGAGAGAGCGTGGAAGGATTGTTGTCCTTCCTAAGGTAGTTGTTGAAGTTGCCTATAACGAGATTCAGAGGAGCCCAAAGTACGAGTGCGGTATGGCGTTACGGTTTGCCAGAGTAACCCGAATAAGGGAGGACAAGGCTGCTGAGGAGGTCGACACGATACAGAAGGTCAGGGAAATCTATGAGAGACAATTCCTGAAAAAAGGTAGATATAAGACGGGTTGACAGCAGAGTAAACGGGAGGGCTGAATCATGGTTAAAGAACACAGGCCAGTTGATTACGAGGAGTACTACGCGCGGCAGACTGTTCTAAAGGAATTCGGTCCAGCTGGACAGAAAAAGCTTGCACGGTCGAAAGTTGCGGTCGTTGGGATCGGGGGTTTGGGTTCGATATCATCGTTATATCTGACGTTGGCAGGAGTCGGCCATCTGCGTCTAATCGATCAGGACACGGTTGAAGTGAGCAATCTTCATAGGCAGGTCTTGTTCACGCCTGACGATTTGCACTATCCGAAAGCCGAAGTTGCTGCAAGAAGATTGAAGAAGACCAATCCTCTAGTCAAGATTGAAGGGGTTTCGGAGAATTTGAATGCAGATAACGTTGAAGAGCTGCTTTCTGGGGTCGACTGCGTCGTCGATGGCCTCGACAATATGCACACGAGATACCTCGTCAACCGTTCGTGCGTAAGGCTTGGGATCCCGTATGTTTTCGGAGCAGCCGTAGGGCTCGAGGGGAATCTATCGGTTTTCTTTTCTCCCGAAACTCCCTGTCTTGAATGCGTGCTGCCTGGCGTTGAAGATGATTTCCTATCAACATGCGACGTGCGAGGCGTACTCGGGGCCACGGCAGGCATAATCGGGGCTATGCAGGCCATGGAAACGACAAAAATCCTTGCGGGAATGGGTTCCACGTTGAAAGGAAAGCTGATGATATGCGACTTCAGCGATATGTACTTCACAACTATAGACATCTTCAAAAGAGTCGGTTGCCCCGCATGTCCGGGCAATGAAGCATTGGGCAAGACGAAACAAAAACTCATGTGGTTGTGCGGACGGAACACAGTTAACGTAAACCCGGATAGACCATTAGAAAGAGACTTCCGCCAAGTCTATGAGGCTGTCAGGCACCACTTCAATGTGCGAATAAAGTCTCAGCTTGCGATAGTGTTCGACTACAAAGGCTTTGAAATAAGCCTCTTCAACGGTGGAAGGATGTTGATAAAGAACGTTGAAGACGAAAAGTCTGCTCTGAACGTTTACAGAGAGATCCGCAAGAAGCTTGAAAGCGGCTGACAACCTATTTATCAGAGGCCAAAAAGATATGTAAGCTGCCGGGGTGGCCGAACCGTTCAGGCGGCGGCCTGCAGAGCCGCTATATATGGGTTCAACTCCCATCCCCGGCTCCAAAACCTCAATTCTGCCTTATTCTCTGAAAATGGGCACATGACAAGCGCTTTCCACTAACATTTTTTCACTGATGATGCAGAATGGACATAGCTTGCATGCAAGCTTTCGGTTATGTTCGGATGGCCGTGATCCAGTATTTGAAAGCCTTTTGAGAGAAATCCTCTTATTTGCTAATTACACTATCTTGCCCGGTGGATGTAGTCAATGGCGAAGATGCTTGTTCTCTATTATAGTCGAACTGGAAACACGGAAAAAATGGCTAACGCAGTGGCTGAGGGTGCGAGATCGGTTCATGGGGTTGACGTCGAACTGAACTACTATGTCCCCCCTGAGGAATTGGTTCGTTTTGATGCCATTGTTGTAGGCGTCGCGACTTATCATCACGACATACCTGTAGGCTTCAAAAGTTTCTTCGAGGATGTGGCAGTGAAAAACATCAGTCTGAAGGGCAAGGTTGGAGCAACGTTTGGCTCTTGCGGTTGGAGCGGTGAAGCTCCCAAGCTGGTCATTGAAATCATGAAGAACAAGTTTGAAATGGGCATCACGGAACCACCGCTTCCAATCAGGTTTGAGCCTGACCAAGCTGGGCTAGAGAACTGCAAGGAACTTGGAAGAAGAGTTGCCGAAAGACTTATTGACACAGCCTAGCACGTTCTAGGAGAAACGGAGGTAAAGACATTGAGCACAAAGGATGAACTTGTACGTTTTCTCAAAGACCAGATTAAAGTTGAAAACAAAATAGTAGACTCACTGAACAAGTCCCTGCCCGCCATTGGGAACCCTACCGTGAAAGGCGTATTGAAGGGAATATCTCTAGACTCGGTGAAGCACGCGGAAATGTACTCTTCCGCTGTGACGCTCATGACAACCGTCTCGAAGGCTCTAACACAAGAGAACTTGGACGAGCAGAAGGATCTCATCGAAAAACACGTGCGGATGGAAGCCGAACTCATCCAAAAAATAGGCAAGATGCTTCCGAGCGTTAGAGACAAAAAAGTGAACCTTCTCCTAGAAGCAATATTGGCAGATGAGAAGAGACACCACGAACTTCTGAAAAACGTTCTGGAAATACTCGTCAAAGGAGAAACCATAACTGAGTCCGACTGGTGGGACATGCTCTGGAAGGACGTTCCGTTCCATGGCGCACCTGGAGGCTAAGGCGCTGCCGAAGAAGGGAAGGCCCAGAGACAATCGCCAAACTGCTCAACTGTGTGTACACAGCAAATTGCATGCATTCTGAGTGTCAAAGCATCTTTCTGGGATCAGCAGTTCGTCCAGGTTTCCCTTTATTTTCAATTTCATGTCAAGTACTGACTCTTTTATCGTCTTGCTCGTTTTGCTTGCCCTTCTGGCTACTTCGGAAGCTTTGTCGTAGCCAATGAGTGGAACAAGATTTGCAACAACCATAAGGTTCTTTTCCAGCTGTGAATCGATACGCGCTGCGTTGGCTTTCAAACCGTTCAAACAGTTTTTGACGAATGAGTTGATTCCTTTTGCAAGAAGCTCGATGGAGTCGAGAAGGTTAACGATCATTAGGGGCTTAGCAACGTTTAAGTCAAGCACGCTCCCGAACCCTTCTGCAAGCGCAATCGTAACGTCGTTTTCAATCACTTGCAAGCTGACCTGTATCAGCGCTTCTGCTTGGGTGGGGTTGACTTTTCCTGGCATGATGGAGGAGCCAGGCTCGTTTGAAGGCAGCGACAGCTCGCCCAATCCGGCATTAGGTCCGCTTCCCATCCAACGGATGTCGTTGGCCATTTTCAGGGTCGACAGGGCAAGGAGGCGCAAGACTGCACTCGTTTCCACTAATGGGCTGTGTGATGCGATTCCCTCAGCTTTGACAGGGTTAAGTTTGAGGCGAAACCCAGTGATTCCTGCCAGATTTGTGACCGCCAGTTTTCCGAAACTCTTGTCAGCATCGATGCCTGTTCCAACCGCTGTTCCGCCTATTGGAACATAGAGCAGCTCTGCACAGGCATTTTTCAGTCTCCTTCGGTTTGTGGTGACCTGTCTTTCGTAGACCTCGAACTCCGTAGACAGACGGATGGGAACTGCGTCCTGAAGATGGGTTCTGCCGACCTTGACTATGCCTTCAAACTCCCGGATTTTTCTTCGAAGACTCTTGCGCAATTTGTCCAAGGCCAGAAGCAGTTCAGAATCAAGAAGTTCAAGAGTCGAAAGGTGCATGGCAGTGGGAATCACGTCATTAGAGGACTGGCTTCTGTTCATATGGTCGTTTGGGTGTACAGGAGACTTTTTTCCAAGTGGGTACCCTAAGATTTCGTTTGCCCTGTTTGCCAGAACCTCGTTCATGTTGATGTTAAACTGTGTTCCAGAACCGCTTTGAAAAACATCGAGCGGAAACTGACCCGAATGCTTTTCTTCTAGCACTTCTTCGATGGCCGCAAGGATCGCTCGGCATTCCTTCTCGCTTACGCTGCCTAATTGGAGGTTTGCTTTGACGCATGCTTTTTTTGACTTGTGCAAGCGCGCGTATTAAGGGTTCAGGGAATTTTCTTCCACTTATCTGAAAATTCTGGATTGTTCTCTGAGTAGCTGCGCCCCAATACGCGTTTTCTGGGACTGCAACCTCTCCGAAGATGTCGTGTTCTTTTCAAATCTTACTCTTCATTTCCACCAATCCTTCGAACACAATTTGACCACTGCATTGATTTGAGAATAGTGAGAAGCCTGCGCAGACCCGTGGTGATTTGTGGTTTCTGGACTTTTAGACTTTTGTCACTACATGCTCTATGCATCCGTTCTCGCTGGCGCGTCGAGGCTTTCGTCGAAACGAATATAAGACATGCTTGTCCACTCAGCTTCTAATGCGAGGGCAGAAGCCCAGCCCTTAGGCTGACGGTTTTGGACAGTGAAAATGGATGGTGGCCGACGTTTCGGGAAAGAGCAGGAATTTGCAGAGGCCAATTGGCTGGGCTCAAGAAGCAACTCCTGAAGATTTTCTATGCGTGCCGATCGATGATCTGCTTGCAGAATTGAAGACATCTCGTTCTGGCCTCACATCGGATCAAGCCGTGGAGTCGCTGAAAACCTACGGCTACAATGAAGTTGCAAAGAAAAAGAGATCCACCGCCGTGGTGAAGTTTCTTTTAAGTTTCAAAAACCCACTCATGCTCATTCTGCTGTCGGCAGGCATACTAACCGGCCTGTTAGGAGAGACGGTGGAAGCGACGATAATCCTCGCGATTGTGCTCTTAGGCGTTGTTCTAATGTTCTTTCAGGAATCCAAGGCCGAAAAGGCGGCAGATGGCCTGAAAGAAAGAGTCGCAACTACTGCCACGGTCATTAGGGGTAATGCGAAGAAAGAAATCAAGCTTTCAGAAATCGTTCCGGGAGAAGTAGTGACTCTTTCCGCTGGAGACATTATCCCGGCAGATTCAAGACTGATAGCCGCAAAAGATTTCTTCGTAGATCAGTCAGCTTTAACTGGTGAGTCATTCCCACTGGAGAAGACTTCTACAGCTTTGAGTGCACAGCAAGCCTGCAGCATCAATGAATGGAACAACTACCTTTTCATGGGGACTTCTGTCGTGAGCGGTTCGGCAACGGCTGTTGTCGTGAAGACGGGCAGCTTCACTGATTATGGAAAAATCGTGAGAAAACTTGTCGAAAGAAGGCCTGAGACCGAGTTTGAGAAGGGACTAAGACGTTTTGGATACTTGATCATGCAGGTGACTTTTCTGCTCGTTGTTTTTGTTTTCTTCGTTAAGGCTTACATTGCAAAGGACGTTTTGGAAGCATTGCTTTTTTCCGTTTCGCTAGCAGTGGGTCTGACGCCTGAACTCTTGCCTGTCATTCTTTCGGTCAATCTGTCGAAGGGCGCTCTAGCGATGTCGAAAAGAGGGGTAATAGTGAAAGAATTGGCAGCGATCCAAAACTTTGGTAACATGGACGTGTTGTGTACGGATAAAACGGGGACGCTGACTGAAAACAAGGTCAGACTTCTGTTGCACGTTGACATGGAAGGTAACGACGACGCAAGAGTGCTGCTGTATTGTTATTTGAACAGTCATTATGAGACGGGGCTTAAGAACCCGTTAGACGACGCGATTCTTGCGCATGAAGGAGTGAACATCGAAGGCTACCAGAAGATCGATGAGGTTCCTTTTGACTTTGTGAGAAGACGAGTTTCAGTCGTTGCAGAAATCCAGAGGCAACGATTCTTCATAAGCAAGGGAGCGCCGGAAGAAATATCCAAGGTCTGCTCTTACTTCGAACTTTCCGGAAAAATATTCGATTTGACACCTGAAACAGAAAGAAAGATTGAACAGAAATACTATGATCTAAGCGCCGAAGGCTACCGTGTTCTGGCTGTTGCCTACAAGAAAGTTAGACAAGAAAAGACTGTATATTCAGTTAATGATGAAGGTGAAATGGTTTTCCTGGGATTTGTGGCGTTTCTAGACCCTCCTAAGGAAACCGCCAAAGACTCGCTCGGACTTTTCAGGAAGAGCAACATAGAACTCAAAGTTCTAACTGGCGACAACGAACTGGTCACAAGAAAAGTCTGCGAACAGTTGGGTTTCGAAGTCAAGGGCGTCGTGCTCGGAGTCGATATAGCAAAGATGAACGACAACGCGCTGGCAAGAGTTGTCGAGACAGCCAACATTTTTGCAAGGGTGACACCGTCCCAAAAAGACCGCATAATCAATGCACTGAAAAGCAACGGACACGTAGTAGGTTTTCTTGGCGACGGAATAAACGATGCACCCTCTATGAGAGTTGCCGACGTAAGCATATCAGTTGAAAACGCCGTGGACGTGGCTAAGGAGTCAGCAGACATAATCCTTTTGCATAAAGACCTGACTGTGCTCGAAGAGGGCGTTCTTGAAGGAAGAAAAACCTTCGGCAACACAGTGAAATATGTTCTAATGGGCGTCAGCTCAAACTTCGGAAACATGTGTAGCGCCGCTGGCGCATCTTTGTTTATCGGTAGCGTGACAAACTTTCAGTATCCAATGCTTCCTGTGCAAATACTCCTAAACAACCTCCTATACGACATTTCAGAGCTGGCTATTCCTACAGACAACGTAGATGAGGAATACATCGAGAAACCCAAAAGGCTGGACATTTCCTATGTTAGAAACTTCATGGTCTATTTTGGACCGATTAGTTCAGTTTTCGACTTTCTGACATTCTTCATGGTGCTCTACCTTTTCAATGCTTGGGACAATGGTCCGCTGTTTCAAACCGCATGGTTCGTTGAGTCTTTGTGTACGCAGACATTAGTGATATTCGCGATCAGAACGAGGAAGTCGCCTTTTTTCAAGAGTACTCCAAGCAAAACTTTGCTACTGAGCAGCTTGACGGCAGTTGCTGTTGCCATTCTGGTTCCTTTCACGGCGTTAGGCGGTGTCTTCGGGTTCGTAGCCTTGCCTCCCGAGTTCTTTCTGTTCCTAGTCGTGTTCGTCGCAGCCTATTTTACAATGGTTGAATCTTTGAAGAGACTGTTCTACAGGCGATATGCGCAGCGTTTAGAGCAAATAATAGTCCCGGCCAAAGGTCCTCCCATATTGACTCCAACGGTGAGATTGACTCAAAACATGGTGGCCGTTATATGCCTGAGGCCCGAAGGCGAGATTTCCACAGACTCGCTACTTGAAGACCTAAAAGCAGTCACGGCCTATCCAACAGATTCTGACCAAGTTATCCGCAACCTTCACCACATGCGACGAACAGGGCTTGTGGATGTAGACTGGCGCAAGGGCATTATCAAACGAACACCCGCAATGAAAGACTACGTGGACAAGCTCGTCAGAAGTGATATATGGTCGAGAGTCGCAGAAGACTGGCAAAGGGTGGGTTCTTTGGTTCAGGCAAAGTGCAACCTGATCAATCCGGAATATCAGAGATTACTTCAATCTTGGGACACGAAACAAGACCGGCAGGTTAGCTAGTCGGCGCATGTAACCATTGGTCAACTCCTTAACATACAATGGAAAGCGTTTTCACGAAGTGTGGAGACGTCATGCGCGCGCTGAACAAGACTAGTGTGAGCCATATAAGCAGGCGGTTGAGATTTTGCAAGTAATCCTTTTTCGTTTCTCCCACTGCTTCTACACTCAATCATTCTTTCATTCGACGTCGATTAAAGTCTTCTCGAGTTTGTTCTATGAGTAGGCTATCATCACCATAGCCCCCAGAATCGAAGCCAAGAGCTCATATGAGAACAGGGACGACTGTATTGCTTGCTCATTAATCAACGAGCACGTTGTCCTGAGTCAAAGCAGCAGAAGTCGAGGGAACAGTTTTTTCCATTTTCCCTTTTTTTCTAGTGTCGGAGTCAAACTCTGGCGTTGCTTCGTCACGTTCTTGCTCGTCTCCAACGAGACGCGCTATCGCAACTAAAGCTTCAGTGGCTACATCATGCAATTCTTTCAGCATTCTGGCCGTTTTGGCGCCTTTGGCAGTTATTGTATATGGAGTTGGTTTCTTTCTTGTGAAGACCAGTTTTTTCCTTTTAGCTTTCGCAGGTATTTGTAAGTTCTTCTGAGGGAGATACCAGCTCCTCTTGCGAGTTTTCTCGCAGAAATTCCTTCTTTGGGTAGTCTTTCGTAAACCCGTTTCTCTGTTGGAGAGAGATCAGACCGATTCGGATCCCTTTTTGTCGCAAAGAAGATGTAATCTTTGTCGGAGCTTGTTTCGGCCAATTCTGCTTTCTGCAAGCGACTGAGAACACGTGCTATGCTTTTCTTTGGAATTATCTCCTCTAACCCTTCGTGGGTCTGAGGCCCTTTCAAAAGAACGTCCAGAACTGTCTCTTCATAGCATTCGGAGTGTGGCGACAAAAGCTCTCAGAGGTCATGGAAATCCCTCGTCAAATCGCTGATCTTCTGGCCGAGCAGGGTCGCGTAGTATGAGTTCTGATGTTCATCAGCAATTCCGACTGTTATCAGGGGCTTCATATATTCCCCGCTTATGGTTTGCTGGCTGTGGTTGAAGCCACTTCTCCGTAGTTCTTTTTGAATCTGGGCTATTGAACAATGCTCTCTTGCGATTATTTCGAGGATTTGCAGTCGCCTATCGTTTTTCAGCGTATTCAGCAGATCGTTCATGAAGTCAGGTTTTTTTGCTTTTTCGCAGAGTTTTCTGAATTCGTTCTTGAGCTTCCACGTTTAGCGCGCGCGCTACAATTCTTACAGGTATTGTCTACTATCTGCAGCAAATCTGTTAGGCTTGTCTGTTTGACTGCTCCATACGATAAGGTCAGGGTGTTTTTTTCTTCCATCTTGAAGTGCCTTCGAGCGTACGTCATGACAGGCTTGGAGAAAGGGTTAAAATTGCTCCTATACCGGAGTTTGGCCAGTTTGAACCTGTCATGACATACGTCATAATTAATATGACATACGTCATGTTTATATACTTTTCCACCATGAGTAAGTCAAACGGTGAATCCCTCATGATACTCCCATGCGAAGTCGCCGTGAGATCTGTAATACCCGCGGTCAAAGCCTTAATCGCAAAGCAGCTCATGGAAGAGCAAGGTCTGAAGCAAGGCCAAGTGGCAGAGCTCCTTGGGATATCACAGTCAGCGGTAAGCAAGTATTCTCGGAAGGTCAGAGGACATGCAATTGACATTGATGGCATAGAGGAAATACGGCCGTTCATAAACGGCATGGTGGTTGTGCTTCTGGATAACGCAGGTCAGAGTCCGAAACTACTTCAACTCTTTTGCCAAGCATGCGTGGCCATACGAAAAACGAGTCTGATGTGTGCATTCTGTGAGAAGTCAGACCCAAAGATCAAAATAGGAGAATGTAGATTCTGCTTTAGTTTATCGTCTGAAGAGGATAAAGAGTTGGTTTGAATGTCTTCTTTTGATGAGAAGGCGGTGCTTGACATTCTCGAGATGGCGAGCAAGAGTGTCGTCAACATAAGCACGCTGAAGTTGGTCCGACACATGTTCTATCAAGCAGTGCCTGTTGAGGGCATGGGTTCTGGAACGATAATCGACTCCAAAGGCTACATTTTGACTAACAATCACGTCGTTGGCGGAGCACAGAAAATCTCCGTGACGTTATGGACTGGGGAAGTCTTGGAAGGATCGACAGTGGGGGCCTGCGCCGTGCACGATACGGCCGTCGTCAAAGTCAGGAAACAGGGCCTTACCGCTGCTGAGCTTGGAGACTCGGACAAGTTGAGGGTCGGCCAGAAGGTCTATGCAATCGGAAACCCGTTCGGGCTGGCTGGTGGTCCCACCGTTACTTACGGAGTGATAAGTGCGACAAACAGGACGATAGAATCTCAAAGGGGACTAGTGGAAAATCTAGTTCAGACAGATGCAGCGATAAATCCGGGAAACAGTGGAGGACCGTTGGTTGATCTTGAAGGAAAGGTCGTCGCCATAAACACGGCGATAATCCCATATGCCCAAGGAATAGGTTTCGCCATCCCCATAAACTCAGCGAAGAAATGCACGAGCGAAATGATCCAAGAAGGAATCTCTGTTAGACCTTGGCTTGGAATAGTCGGTCTGGGCCTGAATGAAGAGGTTTCTCGATACTACGATTTGCCACTGGAACGAGGAGTTCTCATAACAAAGGTCACGGATGGAAGCCCTGCACAACGAGCTGGGATAATCATGGGAGACATAATCCTGAGAATCGAAAGCACCGATATTGAAAGCATCGAAGACTTGTTGGGCGAGATCCATCAGAGAAAAGTGGGAGAGAAAGTGAAAATCATAATCTTTCGCAGGGGCTTTGAGCAATTGTTTGAAGTAACTCTTAGCAGTATGCCCCAAGACAGACGCGTTTAGAAAGTCTCTAAGAAACTGGCTGCAAAACAAAGATATAGGCGTTTGAATACATCGTGAGTTGAAGTTTGATGAATCCAGAAGGTGATTGTAGACGGTTAGAGAGATGGCTGAAACCAACCTTCGAAGCGCGTTCGCTGGTGAAAGCCAAGCCCACGTCAGATACAAGATCTTTGTAGAAAGAGCTGAGAAGTCGGGATTTCCGAACGTAGCTAGGCTGTTCACTGCAATATCACTCGCCGAGAGAATTCACGCCAGCAACCATTTCAGGAATATGCTCAGCAAAGGGGGCTTTCAAACAGTTTCAGCTGCGGTCTTTGGCGCAAGAAACACTTCGGAGGATCTTCAAGCGGGTATCGATGGCGAAACTTTCGAGATTAACGAGATGTACCCGACCTACAAGGCGGTGGCGCAATTTCAAGGAGAAAAAGCTGCGGAAACAACCTTTACCTGGGCTCTGGAGGCCGAGAAAACCCACGTTAGTCTCTACAAGAAGGCCAAACAAGCAGCAGACCAAGAAAAGGATGTTGTTTTGGGACCAGTTCAGATATGCAGCACATGCGGCTACACGGTCGAAGGAGATGCACCCGACAAATGCCTGATATGCGGCGCCACGAAAGAAAAATTCAAGGCTTTCTAGTTTCGACCTGCGCAAGCGGTTCAATCGAACCAACAGACAGTTAATCCCCATGCAGAAATCCCCTGGTCCTCCGTTAGGAGAGTTGAGTGTTATTAAATGACGCGTGAAGAGAGACCCATGAGGCGAGCGAATCTTTCTTTGTTGGCCTTGATTTCTTTCGTTGCTTCTTTCGCGATTGCAAGGGTGTTTACGACTATTAGTCCGGACGTGGTTTTGGTGGGGAATGGTCTTCATGTTCACCATTTTTGGTTTGGCATAATAATGCTTGCAATTGGTGGTTGGCTGGGAATCAGCTACAGCGGAGAGCGAATCGACAGGCTGGCAGCGGTCATCTATGGCGCAGGTGGCGGGCTCATCGGAGACGAAGTCGGTCTTCTACTCACCTTCGGCAACTATTGGACTGATCTGACCTACACGATATTAGTTATTTTTCTTGCGTTCACATTGACATTTATCCTGTTTAAGCGGTACTCTAAAGCTGTCTTGTCAGAGATTCAAGGTTTCACAGGAAGAAAGGCAAGCTTCTACTTCGGTGTTTTTCTCGTTGGCGTTTCAATTGCATTCGTAACGTCAGACAACTTCCTCCTAGCAACAGTTTCAGCTGTCATGGCAATCGTTGCTTGCATCATCATCATTGCTTACTTTGCTCAGCGAATTGGATCGAGGCATCGAGAAGGTTGAGTGACAGGCTGCGCTTGGCAAACAAGATGTTGCCTAGAACGCATTTGAAAACCATGCTAATCAAGAGTTGGCAAGCAACTATGGAATTATGAGCACCCCCACTCTGCTTTTCATGTGCACAGGAAGGCATGTAGGCCAGATTGTCGGCTTTGCGTCCAAAGAGGACTTGGAGAGAGGGTTGAATGACATACTTGGAAGATATCGCCAGTGCCTCAGTCAAAGCACAGAACTGAGACCCACCCCACGTTGTGTGAAAGAACGTATTGAAGAAATGCCTGTGCGATTTGTATTATACCTAGCCGTCATTCCCAGATTAACGGTATTTATTTTTGGATTAGCGCGCATGCTTGTTCCGAAATTGGCCTAAAATGGTTTTTATTCGCCTTCCATGATCTAGAGACGGCTTTGGGCTTCGTGTCTGTTCTTGATTTCTTTAAGTAACTGTATTCTGTAGCACTGGCAGAAATGTGCAAAACGGAATTATGATCATTTTTGACCATTTTAGGAACACGCATGCGCGCTCAAGTTGATGGCAACTTGTAGTTTGCTTTGCCGCTTTCATTCGTTCTAGATATTGTGACGGTGAATACTGCGCCTTTTCCCGGCTCGCCGGTTTTCTGTATGGTCCAGCCGTAGACTTCAATCATCTTCTTAATTAAGTACAGCCCGTAGCCTGAGCCCTTACCTGTTGTGTAGCCTTCTTTGAATATCTTGGGTTTGACATCCGTCGGTACGCCCACGCCGTCATCTTCATAGATGAGTCTTAGTTGTTCGTCGGGTCTCTTTTCGTAGCTTACTTTAATGCATTTGACTTTTTGGCCATACTTAAGTGAGTTGTCAATGAGATTGTAGAACAATTGCCTGAGAAGCGAGTCGGCTAGAACGGTTAGTCCGGTGCAGTTGTTGGTCGCTGTGAGTTCGCGCATGTTAGGAAAGAGCGAGATTGCTTCGTTGACGGCTTGCTCGACATCGATATACGTTAGTTCCTCTATTCCCAGCATTTCATAGTCTTTAGCGAAGCCAAATATCCTTTCAATCTGTCGACTGGCTGATTCGATATCCTTCAGGTTGTCTAAGATGGCTGAATTGTCGGCGAATTTCTTCTTCATTAAGAATACGTTTCCGGTCATTGTCGAGAGTTTGTTTTGAATATCATGTCTAGTGAGGCCGCCGACGACTCGCAGCTTCTCGTTCATGAGGGCTAGCATTCTTTCTGTTTTCTTGAGTTCAGAAATGTCTTTGTACATGCCAAGGTAACCTATGAGTCGGCCCTCAACGTTTATCGGTGCAGCAGATATAGAAACAGGAACTAAAGATTCGTCTTTTCTCCTTCTAACAGTGTTATGATAAACGTATCTTTGTGCAGCTCTGTCGTTCAGCATGCCCGCTTCTTCGATTTTTCCCTCTGGAACCACTATGTCGTCCAAATGCTTTTCCTCGATTTCCACAAGGGAATACCCGAATATCTCTTTGAAGCGAGGGTTAATATCAAGAATTTTGAAGTCAGGAGATAAGTACACTGCGGCTTCAGGGTTGCCTTTAAACAAAGCTTCAAATTTCTGTTGGCTTTCCATCAGTTTCTGTTCGGCGTTTTTGCGTTCAGTAACGTCAATGAACATGGCCTGTACAGCCGGTTGTCTGTTGTAGTTGACGCTGTTTGAAGATATCTCCAGCCAGAGCGTAGTACTATCTTTTCTGATAGCACGGAATTCGTAACGAGGAGGCGGCGACTTTCCCTCTAAGCGGTCTTTGAGGCGTCCGAAAAACATACTCCGATCCTCAGGATGTATTAAACCATGTAATTCCTTGGGTGTGATATGGGTAAGCTCGTCAGTAGTATACCCTGATATCTTTTCCATTGCTGGATTCGCAAAGACCAAACGCAGAGGGCTGCCTTGGGCGATTACGATTCCTTTCTGCGATTGCTCGACTAACAATCGGTACTTGATCTCTGATTCTCTCAGCGCGTCTTCACTTTCTTTACCTTTGGTGATATCCCTGATTATAGCCACAAAACCCGTAGGTTTGTTTGAGGCATCCTTGAGGATACTTGCAGAGACTTCTGCTGGAAACTCGCGGCCATTTTTGGTCAGAAGGGCGAGTGGAATGTCTCTCACGATTCCTTGATCGATGGTTTTCCTCATTGCATCTGTGACTGTTGATCGGTCTTTTTTCGCAATGAATTCTAGCGTGTTTTTGCCGATGAGCTCATCCTTTGAAGAGCATTCATGCATGTCCACCGATGCTTGATTGCAGTCGGCAATTATCCCGTTTAAGTCGGTAATCGTTATGTTCTCAGGAGACGCGGCAAGAACGTTCCTCAGTTTCTCACAGTCGTCGAAAAGCCTTCTCTCGCTGTCGCTCAGTGCCTTCTCAATCCGTTTGCGCTCTGTGATGTCGGTTAAGGCTCCGACGATAGCTATCGTTTTCCCGTTTTGAACCACAGGGCTCTCGTGTACTTCCACCCATGCCCTGCTTCCATCCTTTCTGACGAGCTCTAACTCGTAGACTGGTTGCTGTTTCCCTGTGTCGATTGCTTTCTGCGTGAATTCTATTCCTTTTAGGTTCACAGGATTGTTGGACAGACAATTTTGCCAATTGGTCAAAGCTTCTTCAGGTTCATAGCCAAGAACATCTTTCACTCTTGGGCTGACGTAAGTAAGAGCATGATCTAGGCCGTGTGAGTAGTATATGTTTGTGGTGTGTTCCACTATTTTTTTCGGTCTTTCTTTGCTTTCTTTTCTGTCTGCGAGTTGGCGTATGGCACGTGCAAGCTCTCCATACACCGTTAGTTGATCATCTGCCTTGTTTATGTACCAGTCTGCACCAAGGTTCAAGGCTCTGATGGCAACTTCCTCGCTACCTTTTTCCGTGAAAATGACAAATGGAATATCGTGTCCTGCCTGCCTGAACTCTGAGAAATTCTAGACCATCTTTGTCTGGCATATCGTAGTCAGAAACAATTATGTCGAATGTCTCTTTCCCGATTCTTTCCATTGCTTCTTCAGCGGAGGATGCAGTTGTTACTTGAAATGGTCCTTCCATTTCCAAGCATCGCTTGGATGTCTTCAGGAAGCTGGGTTCGTCATCTACGTGTAGAACACGTATCGCCTTCCTTGTGTTCGAATCAGCTGTAACCTTCGCTGATGGCTGAACGCAAACCTCGTTCATCCTGACCACTATTGCAGCCACTGTCTAGATGCCTGACAATCCCACCAACGGTTTCACATCAGATATAACAATTATGAAGCCCGTGTCAATACGAGAGATAGCGATTTCAAAGCTGAGGGTAATGCTCAAAATCTGAACAGGAATCGAACGAAGCTGAAGAAAAAGTAGCCTGTTTTAATCATCGTAGGCACATTCGCGTAGTGTCGTGGCGTTCAACAGTCTGCCAGTAACGCTTATTAAGTATTACGATGCAAGTTACCGCAACGCGTTCAATGGTGGATTATTAATGAAAAGAAACGTGGTTTCAAAGAATAATGCAAACAGCATAAGCAGACAATATCTGGAAGTTGATTTGAAAGCTGTGACATCCTTGAGAACAGTGGGGGAACATGAAGCCTTCTACTTCTACGTAGCAGTTGGAAAGCCAACTGGCGAAGTTGCTAGAAACCTTTCGGATTTTCTTGATAAGGTCAAAACTGTGAAGTCGGAGAGTCTAGTGTTTCATCTTCAGAGGAGAGACTTTCAAAATTGGGTCGGGAAGACTATTGGTGATCCAGTACTTGCCGAAAAACTTGGAAAGATTTCATCTTCAGGCGACGTTAACATTCGAACGAACATATGCAAAGCTGTCAGAAATCACATAACAAAACTTAGCGCCTCATCCCAAGAGCTTTCGATTGGGAACACTGAAACTGGCATTTCTGTTAGAGTCTAGTTCGAAGCCCGAGGAAAAAACCTTCCGACTCGCCAATGTTAGCTTCAATATTAAGAAACAAACTGACTGTCAAAACGAAACTGCGCTGGCATCAATCGTTTTGAACCCCTTTTCGCCAGCCATCAACCTACTTTTTTATGTTATGTATGCGCCTATGAGTGCTGTTGCGTTGAGCCGGAAACCTGTTTGTTCATTGGCCAGATGCTACTTGTTCAGATCGTCCTTATCATGGGCCTCGGGTTGCTTCCTTGCTGATTTGAAGTGGCATCCTAGTTCCTGCATCCGTCTTTCGTGTTCAATACGTTCACTTTCAAGCCATTCGAGAACATCTGGGTTCATTTCTTTCGAGTTCGTGTCTGGAGAGCGGCTCGCGTGAGTTCCCTGAGATCTTTTGCGAGCATTGTTTGTCATAAACTGGATTCTACAAGAACGACATTTAATACTTATTTGGAGCCTAATTGAAGGATTTATTGGGTCGTGCAGTCGATGATTTCGGTTGAAGGGATTGATGTCAAAGCAAGGGTGATTCCGAGGGAGAGAATTATCTCTGCTTGGAAGGTGTTGAGTGCGAAGCCCTTTCCCAAAGTAGCAGCCTTGCAGTTGAAGGGTAATGATTTCAACCGTTTCATCGAGCGGATCAAGTGTGCAGATGATGAGAGAAGAGAAATAGAAGAATGGGGAAGAGTGCTCTCCACCAAGGGTACGGATGCATGCGTTTATGAAACTGAGGAATTTGCTGACGTTGACTATATCATACTGATTAGAGAGAATCCTTATCATAGTCTTCGAGAAGTCTTGGAGCACGAATTGTCCCACATCACCAGGGGAGACCTGTAAAACCAGGGCTGAAGGAAACCATGAATAATCATTTCGCGTGCCGCACGTACGTTCGCTTGAATCTTTGGAGCTGCCCTTCTCGTCTCCGTTTGTTAAGTCAGTTGTGGTCTGTCATCGTTGTCTTGCCGTAAAGCTTCAACGATGACCCCCTACCGGTCTATGTTTTTACGTCAGTTGTAATGTTGCTTTGTACGTCAGTTGTAAATGTTGTATTGTAATGTTTGGCCTTTGACCTCATCCTCTCTTACACGTATCCGTTGTGACGTTTCTGTGGTTGTGACAAGCTTTGAAGAAGTAGACGGACGGTTTTGATGAATGCTGAGGTCAGGGGGTCTACTTGGATATTAGTGCGGGTTAGCGTTTTAGTTTTTGGAGTGTGAAATCCTTATTCAAGCTTAACAAGCTTTTAATCTTATTTCGTCGTCGTCTTAGAAAAGGGGTAGTTGCGTGTGGCAGAACGTAAGCATAAGCGTGGATCAGAGGACATTGCCGAGTTAGACGAGGATGCAGGCATTCTCGTAGAGCCGACACAGGTTGAGCTTGGCTCAGGTTATACTCTGGCGGTCCGCTATGATGAGACTGAAAGGCCTGTGGTTGACGTCAAGACTTATGGACATGTTGACATGGAGCAGTTGCGGAGAGAAATCCAAGGAGCCTTTCCAAACGCCCGAATCCGCCAGAATGAACAACCTCAAACAGTCGTTGTCGCTAAAAGGAACCGGAAGAGACTTGGTGGAGCAAAGAAGAGATCCCGTTGAAGGTTATCGCCCAAGAATCTGGTTTGAGAAGTGAGAGAGAAATACGACCAACAGTCCTAGATATAAATTTTCTCTGAAGAACTCAAAAAGGCAACATAAGATCCTTTCCTTCGGCTCCTTTGGCGCAAGATTGCTTTCAGATTAGATGATGGGCCTGTTTGGCTTGGCTGCAGGGCTGAGAATCGTTTGTTCGTTCTGAAGCTACAGGCAGGATGAGAGCAATTTGTCTTGAGTTCGAGGAAGACTTGTGCTGTGGATTTATGTCCTGAAATGTTCGTATCCTCTGGGCTCAATGATGCGTTTCATGCTTTGCGTCTCCAGAAGGACACTTTTTTCAGTAGTCGCCCTTCCTATTCGCGTTAGTCTTCCTCCCTCGTTAGCAACAGCTTTCTCGGTTGCATTCCAAAGTGGGGGCTTCACGGTTAGAACGATCTCGTACTCTTCTCCGCCGTAAAGGACCAGTTCCGCCGGATCAATGTTGTTGTTCTTGGCAAACTTTTTCGCTTCATCGGCCATGGGCAATCTGTCGACTAGAAAACCGACATTGCTGGCGCTTGCAATCTCGTGTAAGCTCCAGGCCAAACCATCGCTCGAATCAATCGCAGCCGTAACAGCCTTCGTGCGACCGAGCGTCAAACCTTCTTTCATCCTTGCATGAGGGAGCAAGACTGACTCAACGAGAACTTTACGTGTTTTTTCCGAAACCTCAGCGTTGCAGAGTAGAATTCTTAGGCCAGCGGGAGTCTTGCCGAATAAACCTGTGACGGCCAGCAAGTCTCCTGGCTTTGCACCACTTCGCAGCATCACATCACTTCTTCGCGCAGTTCCAAATAGCGATACACTGATTATAAGGTCTGAGGCTTCTCCAGTGTCACCGCCGATAACGAAGGCACCGTATTCCCGTACCGCCGCATTCAATCCCCTTGCTAGCTCAGCGACATCCTTTTCTACAATTTTTTTCGGCAGTCCAAGAGAAACGAGTAATGCACAAGGTTTGACGCCTTTCGCTGCAAAATCGCTGATGTTCATGACCACCGCTTTCCTCGCGGCTTGCCAAAGAGTCATGCCTGGTGGAACATCCGTTTCGGCTACCAACATGTCCGTCTTGAGAACCGCAAGTCTATCGTTCCCGATAGGGCATGCTGAAACGTCATCGCCAAATGGTATAGGCATTCTAGGCATCAAATCCAAATGGCTTCGGATTATTTCTATTATCTTCCGTTCTCCAAGTTCATCTGCTTTCTTTGAGGTCGTCTTAAAATTCCTCCGTCTGTTGCCATTTTCAGGTCATGCAACTGGCTGAATCGCCGTGATCCATCAGGCTCCAGTCAGGCAATCGATCCTAGATATGACCCTCTTGGGGTAAAAGCATTGCTCAGTATGGAAACCTTCGGACGAGAATTCAGAAGCTTGGGCCATTAGCGCTTGCGTCGATTCGTCTCTTCTGGTTTGGAGAGTCTAGTTGTTTCCGAACGTCTTAAAAATAGGCGTATCCTTCACTAGTGAGCGGCGTGTGCCTCGGTAGCTCAGCTCGGTAGAGCGGCTGCCTCGTAAGCAGCAGGCCCCGGGTTCAAAGCCCGGCCGAGGCTCTAATCGTCGCAACGCTGTAAACAGTGATTATCAATATTCACCAGCAATTCACAAGCTTATTATTGGCAATGAAAGCAAGTTTCGGCACGGACCAGTTGAATCGATTGTTGAGTAAACAGGCATGGGCAGGATCCAGATTAGCGATGATGCTCTTTACACGAGAGAATTGTTGAAGAAGATAGTGAAGGAAACCAAGCATGAAGTGGTTGCTGAGGCGACTACTGGAGATGAAGCAATCGAGTTGTACAGACAAGTCAAACCGGATTTGGTGCTTCTCGACATAGTGATGCCGCTAGGAAAAAGCACGTTGAATGGGATGGAGGCCCTGAAGCGTATTTTGGAAGAGGATCCATCAGCAAACGTTGTTATTTGTAGCGCTCTAGAGCAACAGGTGCTGATAGAGGAAGCCCTACGAGTGGGGGCAAAAGACTTCATCGCGAAACCCATCATGCCTGAGCGGATCCTGGAAGTCCTGTCAAAGTATTGCTGAACGTTTTTTAAATACTAATTTTGCATTCATAAGACGTTAATTGCCCAAACTGTCAGATTTTACCATCTTGTGTCTTGGTGCATGCGAATGCTCGAGTCCCGGGGTGAATCGCAAACGGAGGCAGTGATTGGTCTGGGTCAGAAAGCCAGGCCAATTAAGGTCTTACATGTTGATGATGATGCTGGACTCGTCAAGTTGGCTAGACGTGCGTTACAGACTGAAGGGTCGTTCCAAGTTGAAACAGCATTATCCGTCCGCGAAGCCCATCAAAAAATGAGAGAGGAAAAATTCGACGTTATTGTCTCTGATTATCTGATGCCTGAAAAGGATGGCTTGGCCTTTCTGAAAGAACTTAGACAGAATGGAGAAAACATTCCCTTCATCATCTTCACTGGAAAAGGTAGGGAAGAGGTTGCAAAAGAGGCGTTGAACCTAGGTGCAGATTCATACCTCAACAAGACGGGCGACCCAGAAATAGTCTACTGTGAACTGGCTCACAGTATAACAAAAGCCGTAAGGATCAAAGAAGCAGAAGAAGCCTTGCGCGACAGCGAAGAGAAGTTTCGAGCAATAAGCGAATCCGCTAGTGAAGCAACAATCTCCATTGATACTCAAGGAAGGATGGTTTTCTGGAACAGGGGAGCGGAAACGATTTTCGGCTATTCAGCCAGCGAAATGGTAGGCAAACCAATTACCTTGATTATGCCCGAACGATGCAGAGACAACCACGAAACAAAAATAGCCGCGTGGCTCTCATCCCCACCGCCAGTTTTCGGCAAATCGGTCGAAATGACCGGATTGAAGAAGGATGGGAATGAGTTCCCATTAGAAGCATCCTTTTCATTATGGAAAATGAAGGGCGAGACGTTCCTGACAGTTGTCGCACATGACGTCACAGGCAAGAAACATGCATGGGAAGCTCTCAAGCAGGCGGAGGAGGAAGCCAAGAGCACTCTTTCCTTGCTTAGTGCCACGCTTGAATCTACTGCCGACGGAATTCTGGTAGTGAACACGGAAGGAAAGATAACGATTTATAACCAAAGGTTTGCGGAAATGTGGCGGATTCCTGATGCAGTAATGCTTACGCGAGACATCAACCAGATGCGAGCATTTGTCCTCGATCAGCTCAAGGAGCCTCAGAAGTGGCTAGAAAAAGTCAAGGAACTCTACGCTCAGCCTGATTCGGAATGCTCTGACTTGTTGGAATTCAAAGATGGAAGAGTTTTCGAGCGCCATTCCCGTCCTCAGAGAATAGGAGGACAGGTTGCTGGACGAGTGTGGAGTTTTCGGGATGTCACTGAAGACAAGAAGGCGGAGAGGGAAATTCGGGAAAACAAACAGAAGTTTGAAGGACTGTTCCTGGGGAACCCGGAGGCAGCTGTTTACCTATCTTCGGACTTTCACATATTAGGCATGAATCCGCGTTTCTTCGAGCTCTTCGGATATCCATTGGAAGAGATAAAGGACAAACATATCAACGATGTCATAGTGCCGGGCGAGGGCACAGGCGAAGCTGAAATACTGGACCAACGAGCAGCAAAAGGTTACGTGTACTTTGACACTGTGAGAAAAAGGAAAGATAACTCACTCATCCCCGTCTCAGTATCAGCAGCCCCGATAATCGTTGAGGGCAGACCTGTAGGACACGTCGCAATGTACAAAGATATTTCGGAATCGAAGAGAACAGAAGCGGCCCTGAAGGAAATGATGCAGAAACTATCGACAATGAATGAAAAACTGCGCGTCGCAGGCAGCCTTACTCGACATGATGTAAGAAACAAACTCTCCGTCGTCACAGGAAACGTTTTCCTGACCAAGAGAAAGCTTCAAAACAGTCCTGGAATCTTGGACTACATGTACGACATCAGCTCTGCCTGCCAGCAAATACTTGAAATCTTTGATTTTGCGCGCAACTACGAGATGTTAGGCGATGAGGAACCCAAAAATGTGGACGTAGGCGAAACTGTCGAAAAGGCAGTCTCTCTGTTCTCAGATCTGAAGGGCATAAGAGTCTCGAACGAATGTCAAGCGTTAAAGGTCCTTGCAGATTCACTGTTGGATCGGCTTTTCTACAATCTTGTAGACAACTCACTGAAGTACGGCGAAAAGATCACTCAGATCAGAGTGTACTATGAAAAGTCTAAGGACGGGAAGTTGAAGCTCATCTATCAGGATGACGGTGTAGGCATACAATGGGATGAAAAGCCACACCTTTTCAAGGAAGGATACGGAAAAGGCACGGGCTACGGGCTATACTTGATAAAGAAGATGACGGAAGTCTACGGGTGGGCCATACAAGAAACAGGTGAGCCTGGCAGAGGAGCCCAATTTACTATTACGATACCCAAGGAGAACGAGAAGGGAAAAGAAAACTATCAAGCTAACTGACGATGTGGAACATCCTTTAGAAGCTCCATGCTCGCCGTTAGTTTTTGATTCTGTTCGTTCTGAGATATTCGACTGAGAATGGCTGTTATTCGTCTTTGACTTTGTGTATTGCTGTTGTGCAAGTAGACAGCAAGATTTATTAAATATTAAGATTAGAGATTCTTATCAGACAACAGGCAGGAGGACCGGTTTTGTTGCCTTTCCATATTCACGATCACGCCGAAAAGCTGAGGTGCCCCTACAACGGGTGTGGAAGGAAGTTCGATAGACCGACAATTCTTACCGATTCTTCCACGATGCCTAGACAGACGTACTACGCTTGCCCTCACTGCATGTCCAAGATTGACATAAAGACCGAGAATTTTAAGGTTGTCAGCATCAAGGCAATGGAGTACGCGAAAGTTTTTGATTCGCCTGCAAAGTGCGCACGCTATTCTAGCTTCTTGAACGCGATGTCATATGACATGGCCATCCCTGACGATTGTCTAGTGTGTCCGAAGATTCTGCAGTGTGGAACAAAGAAACAATGGGTTGGCAGACACTAAGATTTACTGCATCCAAATCTGACATTCGCAATACTCTCCCCTCAGTATACTTGAGCATTGATCACGAGCGATGCACTAAAGATCAGAGGAACTCCTCGATACACGCTTGGTTCTAGGACGCGTGAAATGCAATTCCTCTAACCAGATTGATTTCCACCTCGTTAGTGAGGCTAACAGTTTCTATTCAGTCATTTCCTGATCTGACATAATTCACGATGCTTTGTTTTTGCTTGCAAGCATCGCCTAACTTGGCAAACGCAAACACGAAGGGAAAATTATATTATTACAATCACAGACAAGAAAGAAGACGACGGATCGTCAGGAGGCATTGGAGAGTTTGAGCTGCCCCTTATGTAATCTGGATTTGGAGAAGGAGAAGAAATACTACGAAGACGGGTCGTTTGTCGTCCTGAGAACCAAGACTGGAAAGGGACATAGAGAACGGGTCATGGTGGTTTTCAGAAGGCACGAACACACCGTTCCCCAGAAGGCATACGAGCATGCCTTAGACATACTCACGAAAATCGGAAGAGAGGTCTTCAGTTATACGCCCAAATTTGTGATTATGGACACCACGTTTGCCACGATAAATGATCATTGGCATTTAGTTGCCACTGACCTTGACCCTAAGAGTGAAGACTTCAAACAGATTCTGGCTACCAGATGGATAAAAGTTGTAGACAATACGATAGTGGATGAAAGCGAAATCTGAAACACCTCACATGAAATTCGTTGATGTGAGGGAGTGCTTGATATCCATTTGCGTAAAAGCTCTTTCCGATGGTCTCTGGTTCGGCACAGAACGTTAAGCCAAGCTTGGGAGACTGGCCAAATATCCATTTGATTTGCTTCCGTTGACGTTGTGGTGTGGTTAAGGTTTTTATGACCGATGCAGTATCATCGGTAAGGACTCTAGACTCCTGGTCAAGGGGCTGTCGGCTAGCTTGGTCTAGGCTTGTAGACTTGGGCTCTATAGACCCCGGTTCAAATCCGGGCAGCCCCATCTCAGGACTTGAACCCGTTTGGGTTCTAGTCCCACCTGGCGCGCATGCGTGTTCCTAAAATGGTCAAAAATGGTTATAATTCCATTTTGCACGTTTCTGCCGCGTTCGAGGAAAACAAGTACCTATGAAGATCAAGGACAGATATGGAGCCCAAAACCCTGCCTAAACCATGAAACCCGAATAAAAACCATTTTAGGCCAATTCCGGAACAAGCATGCGCGCTATCGTTGCGAGAATCTGACCACGATCCGCACACTTCCTTACAATTCTCCTAGGTTCCCCCTGACATCGAAGATCGAGAATGCGCGGATATGAAAAGGTTCTTCTCGAGCAAATGTATAATGAAACCAGAAGGATGAGATGCGTGAGCATCGTCTATCATAGCGAGACATCCAACCGCAGGGATTTCGTTACCAAGATCTTCAATATGTTCCAGGCGCAGTTGGAGAATGCAAAGAGAATTTTCATCAAGCCCAACATAGTTTCGTCCGAACCTTACCCGACAACCACACATCCAGAAGTACTCGACACACTCTTGAATCAGCTCCTAAATTGCGACGTGGTTGTCGGTGATGGACCCGCGGTGGATGCAGGAAGATCAAACGAAGTCTTACGGAACACACCTTTGAGACAAGTCTGCGAAAAACACAACATTAACTTGACAAACCTGTATTCTGGTCCGATGAAAACCGTAAAAAGCAACAGAGGCTACACCGTCAAAGTATCAGCAATCCCTTTCTCATGTGATTACGTCATCTCCCTCCCCGTCCTCAAAGTCCACAACACATGCGGCCTCAGCGGCGCACTAAAAAACCAATTCGGTTACCTGAGCAAACTAGACAGAATCCTCATGCACACAAAACTAAAAAACATACAAAAAGGCATCGCAGAAACAAACACCGCAGTCCACACAAACCTATTCATCGTAGACGCAGTACAAACCATGACCAAAGCCCAAGAATGCAGACACGGAGGATGCCCCACCCAACTAGGCGCAATGATCGCCGGAACCGACCCAGTAAGCCTAGACCACTTCGGCCTAAATCTGCTGCAGAAAATAGAGCCTGAAATCAAAGAAAAAAAGCCAAACATGAAATACATCGATTACGCAACGGAATATGGCGTGGGCAACACAGACTATGAAATACACAAAATCTAGACCCAGGGTGACATATCGGCAACGTATTTATGGACAGCGATTTGCCGTGGTTATCCATTAGATGGCACACTATATTAAAAACGTGAGAAGTGACGACCAGAAAATTGAAACACTTTCTAACATCTTCTGCTGAAAGATCAAATGAACCTGCTCATGCTACAGGAAACACTTTCCAGTATGATTGTATTATACTGGCGGGTATAATACCAAAGAGTACAAGATTCGCGGAAGAGCAGACATTCCTTATCAGGGAAAAGAAACTAACAGAGTAAATACCTAAGCTGCCAGTCTAGAGTGTCGAAAACGCGTCGGGAAGGAACTCCAACGAAAGAAATAATCAAGTGGCTTCTGGAAGGAGAGCCCAGGGTTGAATATAGAACCCGCGTGGATCTACTGGAACAATCTGAAAAGGAAGCCGAAGCAATCCGCGCAAGAAAAAGACTGATCGAAATCGACAGGTCACGCCGACCTCACAGATACTTCCTCAGGGGAGCAATCGCAAGAATATAAAGCAAGCGCGAAACCGTCTTCTCTGCCAGACCTTAACCCCACAAACCCTGATGCCTATTTTCGTTTTGCGATGTATATGTCTGCTTCGATCATCCTGGAATCAGCCGTGTAAAAGTGATGAACAAAATAGATGTTCCCATCACAGTCCACAGACGGTTCACCCGCAAACTGACTAATAATTAACTCCGGCTCACACCACGTACCATCAGCCTTAACTGACCTGTAAATCGCCGGCGAACCCAGATACGTCCTCGTAAACCAAAGCTCCTTGCCATCCTGCGTAACGTACGGCCAACCCTCGTCTCCCACAGTGTTGACAGCCGCAACGTTCTCAGGCGTCTGCCACTCACCGTTCACCTTAGCGCGCGCACTAAAGTGTAACAAGTTGTAGTGCGCGCTATTCTAAGGACGAAGAGATCGTCAATCGAACAATTCATCTTCACAAAATGATCGCATGTCTTGCCACAATGCAAAAACTGATTCGCATACAAGTTCTCTACTGTGAAAAATTGTAGGCTGTTCGATTGATTTTTGGTATAGGCTGAGAACACTTCTCCTCAGGAATCTAGTAGTGGTAGTTTGGGTCAATTTTGTGAATGCCTTGTTTACGCACTCCTTTTCAAGTTTTAGTGACAGTTGATTCTCCAATAAGCTACAAACTTCTGCTATGGCCGGCAGATAAGTTGTTGTTCCGGCTAGTTGATACTGATATACCTTCTTGATGCTAGTTTTCTTTCTCATCTCCTTTAGCTCTTTCAAAATAGGTTCATTAGCTAATTCCTGGAATCTAATGTTAGTCTCGATGTTGCTTATCAAATACTCAAATATTTCTGAATGGTAACCACTAGATATTGCGTACTCAGACGCCAAGTGCTCTTCTGAGGCCATTGCGGTCTTGAATATGACATCTCTGATTTCTTGATCACCGAGTAATTCCAAGGTCTCATGAAAGTGGACAAAATCGGGTCCGACACTTGTCACAAAAGAAGTCATAACACCTCTTTCGAACCAATCCTTTAGGTGTCCGACCTCGTGGGCTATTAGACCGACGAGACCTTTACGAGAATATCTTTTTTTAGAGATATCATTGACAATTACTATCTCTGGAACACCAAAATCTAGTGAAGAAAATGACGATAAGAAATATTGTCCAGTGACAGACGGTTCCATTCTGGAAATCATCTCTGTTTTAGGATAGAGCTTATGCAGGTCCTCCAGTCTTGTCTTTTCAAAAAGATGTAATGCATCTTCATCTTCACAAATGTGTATATCGATAATCATAGTTTCTCTTAGTATATTGTCTGCGCAGATCTGGACCAAATCAGAAATCATCTCCGCAGAAACGCGATCTACATCTCCATGTATATGTTTCACGATACGGGTTAACACAGACTAGCACCAGAGGAATAGTTTACTGAACCGTGTTTTGAATAGATGATTAGTTTGTTGTTTTTTTGATAGTTAAATGTTCTTTGAAGCCAAATGCTCTAGCTAACTTAATTACCCTCTCATCCTATCGTTGTTCTCCAAGCACTATATCCCTTTTCTTCTATGACATTGACAATTTTTTCTTGTATGTCTTCATTTTCGGCTAAACCTATTACCAAGCCACCTCGACCAGTTCCTGTCAATTTGGCGCCAATCGCCCCATTTTCCAAAGCTATTTCTACTAATTCATCATTGATTTCTCCCGATACCGTAATCTGCTGTAACATTTTGTGATTTTGATTCATCAAATTACCAATAGTAGCAATATCTCCTTTAAGCAGAGCCTTTTTTGCTGCTTCTACCAATTTCCTATATTCACCAAAAATCTTTTCGATTTTTTCAGGATTTTCTTCTCTTAACCGCTGGACATCAGCGACTACTTCTGTTGTTGAGGCTGTTATTCCTGAATTTGCTATTACAATTAGCATCTTTCTTGGTGATTGCAGGAGATCCATTGTATTCTTTCCCGCACCCAAGTTTCTTACAAACCAAATCAAACCGCCATAAGTGGAGGCTGTGTTATCTATACCAGAAGGCGTTCCATGGTATGCTTTCTCTCCTTCATAGGCGGCCTCATTTATCTTTTCGTTATCCAAATCAAGATTAAAGGTCTCACTCAAGGCGCGAGCCAAAGAAGTGCATTGAGCAGCAGAAGCACCAACTCCGCTTGCAGCAATCAAATCACCCGCAAAAGATATTTCAAGTCTTTGATTCTCAATATCCACTTTCAAATGATTGATTATGTTGGCAATTGACTGCATCGCCTCAATGTATTTCTGTTCTTTGTAACCGGGAGTGGCAGGTCTCTGATCGTTGACAGTCCATCCGTTTCCTTTGACCACCTTAACATCAGCGGTTGTATAAGCCCCTAACGCCGATACGATTGATGGCAGCCCATAGACTACAAAATGCTCTCCGAAAAGGATCGTCTTTCCATAACCCTTCCCAGTACCCACCTATTTCACCTCAACAGTCCCTTCTGAACCATTGACAACCATTTTTTGTCCAGTCTTAATTTCATTAACATCAATTTTGTCCACGCATGGAATTTCGCTAATTATGCAACCTACTGCTATGATTGTATCGATCTGCTCGTTTACTATTGCTGCTGGAGCCGTGTTGTTTTTCTTCATCCTATACAATGTATAGGATCCAACTGTAGAACCTTTGCCCGTTGGAAATACCAATATCTTTCCAGTTATTGATTGTCCTTCAAGTTCGTGCCCAACCTCAACAACCTTGCCAGTATCGGGATCGACGCCCCCATAGAATGAAATTCCATCTTTAGTTACAATCGCTTCTCCTTCTGCAATGCCTTTGTAGATTTTTCGTCCTTTTAGCTTCATTTTGTCGCCTCCTCGACACATTCTTCGACTGTTCCAATTTTTACCTTGAGCTTGTTCGTTGCACGGCCATAATAGCATGCTTTAGCAGAATCTACTATCATGCCCTTGAAGTGTCCTTTTATTGGAGCTACAACGCAGCATGTATCCGCTGCGAATTTTGCTCCAGCATCTTCAATTATTTTAGAATAACCTGCTTCATCGGCGATTCTCTTTATAGGTCGAGCTGTAGTAATCCAAAACTCCTTCTTAACTTTCTTTCCCTTCAACAAACTCGCGATTTTTTCTATTTCATTAATTGAAGCGTGAGGACAACCAATACTAACAAAATCCACTTCAAGACCGTCATCAACAAGTTCAAATCTGGCCTTTTCCAGGTCCTCTTGATTAATCTCAGAAACATTATCACTTGGTTTCGGATATCTATCAAACTCGGGAGTGATACCTTCCATGTGGAATAATGCTGTTCCACCATAAGTAGCAATAGATGCACAAAACGACTTAAGCTCTTCAACGGTGGCAGAAGGGATTCCTGTAATAAATGGTGTGTTTTTTCTTAGTTTAATTAATTTATCACCAATTGTTTTTCCTAACACGCCAAATCCGTTAGTACCTTTGACTTGAGCGTTTACCTTTATTGAAACTTGACCATGGCGATTTTCGTCTAAATGATAACCGTATTTTGGTGTTTTTCCAGTTAAAGCTGAAGCCAATGCACTTGGTCCTCCCTCACGATTAGTTCGAGCACCAATAACGGAGTTTGCATAACACACAGCACTACTTTCGGCCCATGCGATATGTTGTCCAAAATGTGGAACATTCCCAATAAAATATGGCGTGCACGAACATGTAGTAATTATGCCCATTTTAGCAAAGGCGTCAATAACGCGAATCTGATTCTTGGCAAATTCTTCATTTATTCCTAATGCTTGCCAGTTTTCGCGATCTATTCCTGCAGGATTTAAGGTCGTTAAAACTTTGACCTTTCCATCTTCAGCCATTTCGCTTAAAAATTCCAGCCCTGCTTCGCCAAGGTTGGCGTAGGAAACCCCCGCTATCTGAACACTATAAACATCAACCATGCATTCGGCATCAAAAATTTCACCCAATGTGGTCAATATTTCCATGGATTTCTTGGCTGCTTTTCCGTGTTTGCCATCCAGCATGTCTTGCTCTTCTGGTGTTAATTTCATACTCATTCAATCCTTTTGATGAAGATATTTCTTGATATCTGCTTTTGGAAATTTTACGGCATCGAAACTCTTTCCTTTGGCTACGAGTGGTTTGGTTAAGTCAAACCCGATTTTCGTAGTCATGTTTGTTCCAGGTTCAGCACTAGGATCTAGGCTGCTTCCTGGTTCTTTGTCTTTAATAATCATTCGGGTATCTCCTTGAAAGCGAGTTGCCATTGCCCATTCTACAGATAGATATCTGTAAATGTCGATATCTTTGTCTACCACAAAAACATGTTTGCAACTTCCATGTCCAGCGAAACCGCCTTCCATTGCCTTTTTGCCGTCTTCTTCTGATTTTTTGTCAATTTGAATGATTGCATGTAACCAAGAACATCCACCAGGACTTACGTTTACATCTAGGCACTTTACACCTCTTTCATTTACTTTATTGAAAATTGTGGGTTCCCGAGGCATTCCCATTAATATTTTGTGTTCAAGTGCGCCCGGCAACAAAGCTTGCCATATTGCATCCTTTCTATGAGTGATTTTCTTGACTTCAAAAACAGGTTCTTCTCGAATCATATCGTACGTTTCCGTTAAATCGACAAAAGGACCTTCAGCGTGTCTTTCTTTCAAATAGGCACGTCCTTCCAAAACAAATTCTGCTTCAGCAGGAATTAAGAGATCATTTGAATACGCTTTAACAACTTTGAAGGGCTCTAGTGCGTTTGCTATATGCAACTCATCAATTCCAATATCTACGGAAGTTGCTCCAGCAATTAGAACGTTAGGCGTATTCCCTATGCAAAACGCTACATCTAATTCGCCGTTTCTTTCCAAGAATTGGTGAAAATGACGACCTCTAACCACTCTTAATGCAAATTTATCTTTAGAAAACTGCATTGCACGGTGAAAATCCACGTTTTGACCGTAATCAGGATCTCTGGTAATGACAACAGCAGAGCTAACATAGTTTCCCCCGTCTTTTTCGCAATGGAATAGAATTGGTAATTTGTCTAAATCTACACTTGATTCGATAACTTCTTGACAAGGAGCTTTAGCAACTTTCTCTGGTTCTGAGCGTTCAGAGATAGCCTTAGAGAGCATTGGTATAAGATCTGTTGGTGTCACACCGAAATACTCAGCAATTACGTCTTTGGTGCAGAACATATTGCCAGCAACCCGAAATTCAGATTCCTTGACATTATTGAATATTATTGGGATTGGCTCAATTTCCTTCAAGATTCCAGAGATCTCTAATTTCTTTGATACCTCGACATCTACTTTTCGAAGAACCCCTTTCTTTTCGATCTTTTCCAAATATTCTCTGAACCCCATATTCTATTCATTCCAATATTTTCTTTAGCGCGCTCGCTTATAATCGCCGCTGTTGGAAATCTGCACAAAATCACCAAAAGCAACATTAGATAACATTAGAAGAATACAGAGACCTTTTCGAGCGCGCGAAACCCGCAGAGAAAACAAAATCTCAAAGCAACCTGCGGAGCTTAGGTTTTGAACCCTTTTGGGTTTGGGGACGGGCAGCCCCACCATTTTTGCACCCGAATCCGTTGATGCATGGACCGTTCTTTCGCGGTTCCCAATCCTTCACTGTTTGAGGCGTCCAAGAATAGCGAGAATGCTTCTTCAATGGGCGGCCGTGTCCAACTTGTAGTTGAGGATAGTTATGCATGAAGCTGCTAGGTATGGTTTCTTTCCGAGACTAACTTTCTGGGCATAGCGTAGCGCATAGTTTTCAACAGTCTTCGGTAGACCGATATGGTCGCCAAGAACGAAGATTGCATTTCTGTCCAATTCCAGGGTTGAAATGTTCTTTCCGCCTTCTTCAAGAACATAGATGCCCGTCTGGCAAACTTCAGCTTTTGTTCTCAGCAGGGCTTCGAAGCTGGTTTTGTCTGCTGTTATGCCCGGGTGAGGTTGGCCAGACAGAATCTTCCTGAGAATTATGTCCCATGTCTGCCCATCCGTGCGAACATCATGAAGCGTTGCTCCATCTATTCTCAAATGCACGGGCGGCTTAGGCGGTCCGCTCAGCATGGCGTGGAACACAACATCTTTTCGAATCCCATGAGAGAGAAAAAGACTCGCAACCACACACTCGTACACTATGTCCAGCCTTCCCGCGTCATGCAGATTTCTAAACCTGCCATCTGTCCTTCCCAAACGCGAATATAGCACAAACTCACGCATCACAGATCACAGTCCACACGCCATCACAAGCCACCGAAATCGCAGCAACGCCCAAACCCACGACGCACCTCCAGCTTCCAATCATCACCCTAAGCCCCTCATCCTAATAACGACATTCATCCAGCAACCTTCAGCACATAACATCACACAAAAGCTAGATCGTTTTGAGGGCTCAAGAAAATCAAGAATTGGGTGCACAAGAACAACACCTCAAACCTTCAACATGAACTGACGAAGCCAACAATCTGCGCGCGCGCTGGGCAAAACAAGCCTCAAAGACAGGCTGATGGAGCCTCGGGCGGGAATTGAACCCGCGACCTACAGCTTACAAGGCTGTTGCTCTACCGACTGAGCTATCGAGGCATCAGCTATAGCATTTCTATTTTGACTAATAGGGCTTGATTTAAGGTTATTTAGTTTCAAGGTATTTTGTGTACAGTGCTGTTTATCGTTGTGTACAGTTTCTTCTCTCTGTAGGATTCTTTCGTACTCCTTTGGTAGTCCTTTGTAAGAACCCAAATAGCACCACTCTATTTTATCGCTTTCTTTCATGTAGTGCTGGACATAATAGTATTCATATGTTGTTCCGTGACTCTTCGTTTTCTTGATTGTCAAGTTACCGATTCTACCACACTTGACGCATTCGACTCTTGGCAAGTTCTTCTTTCCTCCATTTGTTGTGTATAGTAATCTGCTGATTTCAGAATTTAACTGTTGTGTATAGTTTTGCGTCTGTTCAGGAAACGAAAATAGCAAAGTCTCCTCTATCTTCTTTTCTGTTCAGATAACACTTAGCCAAGTTTTCCATCGTGGTTCCTTCAATCCTATGCATAGGATTTCTTCCATAAGTCATAAGAACTGAAACAAGAAGACATAGTGGATGGTGTTGTCAATTGCTTGAAGGTAAGCTTGTGAATTTGAGGGTTATGGAGAAAGAGGACTTGCCACTGTTTGCAGAATGGGCTAACATGCCTGAGTTCTTTGGTGAATACAATCCTCTAAGGCAGATATCCAAAATGGAGATAGAGAAGGATTTTGAAAAAAGCACTCTTGAGGAGGGGCAGTTTATTGTTGAGAAAAAAGATGGAAGTAAAATTGGTTACATATGTCATTTTGTCCTAGTGCATCCTTGCGGAAAACTGTTGGAAATAGGTTATTCTTTGGTTCCAAATGAGAGAGGCAAAGGCATCGGCACAGAGGCTGTGGAGATCATGGTTGACTACTTGTTTCTTTCAAAGGACAAAATGCGCATTCAAGCCTGCACTGATACGAGAAATGTGGCTTCTCAGAAGGTTCTGGAAAAAGCAGGCTTCAGGAAAGAAGGAACAATGCGAAAATACTTTTTCCTCAGAGGAGAACTCAGAGACGCTTGTGTGTATAGCATTCTCAGAGAAGAATGGAAAGAACCAAAAGTACTGACAAGAACAGCTTGAGATTCAATAACAGCCAGTCTTCTATATGTGAGATAGAACTTCACCCCAAGCCCAAAAATGCAAAACCACATGTTGCACAGAAATCTTAAATCTGCATAGCTTGGAAATAGCCTAAACATGGCAGAGAAAAAGAATCAGACTGAAGAACTGCTAGAAAGGCTTTCTAAGACTGAAGAACTGCTAGAAAAGATTTCTAAGAACTTGGACATAAACAAAGGAATTGAGACTAACAAAGAAAGCGCGGGCTACACTAAGGATTCAAAAATGAGTGAACCAAAAGTCAATGAAACAAAACCAAGCGAAACTAAATCAAAGAAAATGGTTAGAAGAAGTGTTGCTGTTGCACTCGGAATAATCTGCATTCTTTTGATTGCTGGCCTAGGCGGAGCTATGACATACTACATCATGACAATCAATGATAAAGATAACCAGATAAACTCTGCGAATAACACGATTAATCAGTTGAATGCGACAATAGCAGACCAGAGTAACACGATAGCTTCGCTGAATGCTAATATCACGAACTTAACGAATGAAAAAAACCAGCTTCAAGCATGGCTAGCTGGAAACGAAACATTGCTTAATCAAACACAAACATGGCTGAGTGGAAACATCACAAGTCATGAAACTCAAATCTCTTCATTGAATGCTCAGATAACTCAATTGCAGACTTGGCTCTTTGGCAACATTACTGCTTACCAAAATGAAGTAAATCAATACAATAATGAAGTAACTCTATACAATACTTATGTTGCTGACCATCACTATACAGACGAAAACTATGAAAACGTCTATTCTCTGTACCAAGAATTATCTAATATTGCCAACCTTACTGTTTCCACTGTCTGGGTGAGTAACCAAACAATAAGTCAATCAGCTGGAACATATACTTCTTGGACTGAGTCAGCAAACTATGCAGGATACGTTTCAATTACCATCTTATCGTCAACAACTAGCAGCACCTATGCCAATGTGGTCTATTCTGCATATGGCGTTAACTATGACAATCCTATAAGTGTTGGCACAAATGGAACAGCATACTTTCCTGTCTTGCCCTCTTTAATCATAACAGTCGAAGTTGGAAACGGGAACGTGGTTAGCGGAGCAACAGAAACCGTAACAATAATATATCACTATTAAACCCGCTATCTTTTTCCGGTTTAAGCCATGCAGTACAGAAGACTCTAGTCAAGCTGACTTAGGAATATGAGAAAGCAGTTAGGTTCTTCAAAGTTTCCTCTTTCTTGAATGAACGAAGATTTCAGGGATCCCCTAGGAGTTTTTCATCGTAGTTCGTAGATTATGTGCATAGAACAGAATATTTGTGACTTCGAGGTTCTGAAAAAAGTAAGTAGGTGGTTAGGTCCCCTTCGAAGTTGATTTAGGTCTTCTAGCAAGGTAGACAACAGCAATTGTCAGGATGATTATTGTTGTCATGAAGATGTAGTTCAGGCTTCTGCTCAGTGTCAGTTCTCTTGCCAGACCATTATAGTCTGTTATTTCTAGGTTAGTTGGGATGTTTGCTAGGAGAATGATTGATGTAGTTTCAGTGTTAGTCTTGCTGTTATTTGGGAAGCTCCCAATTTCGTAATAGTCTGTCTTGAAGCCTCCATTGAGAAGTTGGCATGCCCAGACCGTATCAACAAGTTCTCTTTTGAAATCAAAGTCTAGTCCTAGAACTTGACTTGTCATATAGAATAGACCAAGCTTGTAAGTGGCATAGTATCCATTTTGAGCAGCAACTGTGTCTTTGAATCCCTTGCCATCCCACATTGCTTTTGCTTGTTGAAAATAGAAGTCTGCTCCAGAATAGTTCTCGTTTCTCCATTCAACCAGAGAAGCATAACACAGAGTATCTGCATAGGCTGTAATGTTCAGGTAAGAATTAGGCATGGTTATCTCTGTGTTGAGGACAGAGCCATAATAGGAGCTATTCAGAGTCATTGATTCTGTGTCAGACAGAAGGAAGGGCACCTCATAACCCAGCAAGGCTTCCATCTTGCAGTCCAAAGGAAGACCATCTTCTGAAGTGTTTAATCCATATGTTTGGGCAATACTTCTTACAGTCTTTGTTATATTGCCAGCAACTGTCTTATTCCACTGTTCCAGAACACATGAAGCCAAAATATTATCGTGACAAACCCAATACACGTCGGAACCAGGATACAAATAACAAAGCCCTAGTGTTGAATTGTAGGAATTGATTAGGTATTTGTAGGCATTTACGTTTCCAGAAGTATTGACAAGATAAGATCGTGGTTGTCTTACAGAAAGAAAATACACATAGCAACCAACTGACCCTAGGAGAATTCCAACTAGCAAAGCTACGACGGGCATGTACCTATTCATTTTCTCTAAAGTTCTATTTTGGATAGTCAGAACTAAAATAACTTGCTCTGTGTTAGGGACCCTCTAGAGGTTTTTCATCGTATCTTGGGCTATCTTATGCGTAGGAGTTTTTCCATAAGTCATAGGAACTGCTTGTTAAGATATTCAAGAAGCTGAAGTCGCAACTAGCTATCAACATTATGTCGAAAGGGTAGAACGGAAAAAGGGTTTATGGTGTGTAGTTTGGTTGTTAGTTCGGATTCTTCCAGATGCTAATCAAGGTTTCTTCTTGACCGAAATATTCATAGACGGATATTGATGTAATTCTAGGCAAAATAGGTTCAGGCGTCTGGGTTAATAATAGCTGAAACGTGACTACCGTTGTGTTTTGGTAAATCTGCTTCTGTTGCTGAAAAGTGCCATTAGGACCGTCTAAAGTGAAAGTGAAGGTTTTGTATACCGCATTTATATGTACGTTTATGGATGCATTGAGATAGTATGCAGTCACGTTGTAATATGTACCATTACTATCGTACCACGTTACATTTTGGGTATATTCAGAGACTCCCGTTATTTCGACCTCAGGAGTTTCGGTTATGGCTTCTTGAGTTATTGCTGTGTAGAGTGCGAAACTTGAAAGAATCAGGCTCACGACTACACCGATTGATATTAAGACCGTTTTCATTCTTCTTTTCACCTTAGCGCACGTTAAAGAGATACTGCTTAAGCCTCTTAAGATTCCACGTTTCAGAACACTCTGTTCCAAAAACAGAACACATGCAGACAATAGAGATTTCAGGGAGTCCATGGAAGTTTTTCATCACACGCATAGGATTTCTTCCATAAGTCATAAGAACTGAAACAAGAAGACACAGTGGATGGTGTCAGTAATTGCTTGAAGGAAGGAATGTCAACCTCAGAATAGTGGAAAGAGAAGATTTGCCAGTTTTGCATGAGTGGGACAACAATCTCCAGTTTAGGGGCGAATATGAGTCTCCTAAACAGGAGACCAAGGCAGAATTGGAAAGATTATATGATGGTCTGAAAGATTCTCAGTGGTTTTTTGTAGAGAAGAAGGATGGGGTCAAAATCGGTTTCATAGCTCACTTTCTAAGGGCTGGAGAAACAGAGCTTGGTTACAACATTGCGCCAACATATAGAAGAAAGGGTTATGCCAGCGAAGCCATCAGAATAATGGTTGACTACCTTTTTCTTTCAGAGGACATAATCAGGATACAAGCAAAAGCTGACCCAGAAAACCTAGCATCATGGAAGGCTCTTGAGAAAACTGGGTTCATAAGAGAAGGCATTCTCAGAAAGACGTACTATTGCAGAGGAGAATGGAGAGATGACTGCATGTACAGCATTCTCAGAGAGGAATGGAAAGAACCAAAGATACTGACAAGGACCAAGTAAGTTTCTGTCTGGCATTAACACTGTAACATATTCTATACTCTAATGGTATTGTGTTATGTTATTGTGTCTGTGTATGTGTGGGTGTGTACATTATCCAGCTTTCTTCAAAAGGCATATCTAACAGCATACCTTCACACTGAAGCATGCATAGAGATTGGGTCACCAGACTGTTTGTTGACCGTTCTGATCTATTCCTGAGAGCGCGCTGCCTTGTCCCTTTATTAGGTGTTGAAGTATGTTGGTGAGACTGCTTTGTCTGGTCTTCTGAGGTTTTCTGCTGCTTCTCTGTTTAGAACTAAACACAGCAGGCTGTAGAGGGCGTAC